>PJTT01000008.1_pt1 | contig 608396 bp, 573 predicted proteins | sample 1512261 | NCBI WGS metagenome assembly PJTT01 (sample SAMN08177685, study PRJNA422409) | Soil metagenome, whole genome shotgun sequencing project. | isolation source: Soil (2) enriched on wood chips | place: USA: Madison | collected 2015-01-15
AACGCTTCGCTGCTGATCCGGGCTGCGGGGATGCCGCGACCGGTCAGGTAGGTCTGAACCGAAGCGTTACGACGCTGCGAGAGGCCCACGTTGTACTGGGTCGAACCCGAACGGTCGGCGTGACCGGCGAGCATGATCGCTGCCGTGCCGCAGTTCTGGTACGCCGTGACAGCGTTGTTGAGAATGCCAGCGGCTTCCGACGTGATGTCCGCCTTATCCCAATCGAAGAACACGATGTACGGGCCCTGGTTGCACTGCGCGACCGGCGGAGGCGGCGGAGGCGGAGGCGGCGGGGGAGGCGGCGGCGGCGGAGGCGGCGGAGGCGGCGGCGGCGGGGGCGGCGGAGGCGGCGGAGCCGCGCGACCACCCAGGTTCGCAATGAACGTCACCAGAGCCGAGTGCGAAGCCAGCTCGAACGCATTGGCCCGACCAGCGGAGTCCTGCATCACGAACTGACGAGTGTTGAGATAGCGGTACTTCAGACCGATCTCAGCCGTGTCCGTCACAGGAACGCGCACGCCGGCAATTGCCTGCCATGCCCATGCCTGGTCCGTATCGTCCATCCAGCCCGGGCCGGTCGCTACGCTGTACTTGGCACCTGCCCATGCACGGCCAACACCAACACCAGCCGAGAAGCCGATGCCGTCGTTGCCGCCGAGGTCGAACAGAGCGTTGACCATCGCGGTGGTTACCTGCAGCTCACCCGCGGCGGGGTTGAACGTGCCGGCGACAGGCGTGGCGGTGAACGTCGGGATACCCGGCGCAACAGCAACAACCGTGTCAGGATCGGTTTCGCGGTAAGCGATTTCCGCTTCAGTGCGGATCATGCCGAAGTCGTAACCCAGGAACGCCCCGAGCTCCCAACCCTGGTCATGTTCGATGTTGGCAACATCCGGCGTACCGGCGATACCAACGTCAAAGCTATTGTCGACGACGACACCAAGGTCGGCACCGAAATATGCCTGTCCGTCCCTGGCTGCTGCCGGCGCTGCGAGGGCCGAAGCCGCAACCGCCATACCGAGCGCGATCTTTCTCATCTTGGAATCCCCTTTGAACCTGCGCACGCGCGTTGTAATTCCAGCTTCTTTTGCTGGCAACTACACTCACACACCGGTTCGTCCAGTAAAATGCGGGTGGTTGCCAAACTGCAAAGAACCCAAGGGTTCTCGCCGTGTTTCGTTCCGTAGGAAAGCGCTAAATGCACTGATTACGGCCCAGGAATTCTCATGTTTGGCAATGATCTGTGGCCCAAAAGATACACTTTTAGCAACTTCCGGCCGCCTGCCGCCTGATCAGTCGCGCGTCCCGAGACCATAAAAAAAGGCCGGAACCTAAGTTCCGGCCCTTCAAGTTGCGTTCGCAGGAGGAACGTCGTGAGGCGGGTCGGGTTTGCCCGACCCGCCAATTTGTTATCCGTTGTAGGCGCGTTCGCCGTGCTCGCCGATGTCGAGGCCTTCGACTTCGACTTCGCGGGTGACACGCAGGCCCACGGTGTACTTTGCGATCGTGAAGGCGATGACCGAACCGATGGCGGCCCATGCGATCGCCACGGCGGTGGCGAATGCCTGAGTGCCCATCTGCGCACCGATCACGTAGTCAGCATCACCCGGACCACCGAAGGCCGGAGCCATCGTGACGGCGACACCGAGCGAACCGATGATGCCAGCCACACCGTGGATGCCGAACACGTCCGCGGTATCGTCGAGGCCGAGCTTCGACTTGATCACGCTGACGAAGATGTAGGCACCAACCGAGGCAACCGCGCCGAGGACGATGGCACCGAACGGACCAGCGAAGGCGGCAGCCGGGGTGATCGCGACCAGACCGGCGATGACGCCCGAACATGCACCGAGCAGGGTCCACTTCCGGCCCGAGATCTTCTCGGCCAGGAACCACGCCAGCGCACCGGCGGCAGTGGCGGTGAAGGTGTTGATCATCGCGAGACCGGCGGTGCCGTTGGCGGCAGCGGCGGAACCGGCGTTGAACCCGAACCAACCAACCCACAGCAGAGCGGTACCGATGAAGGTCGCCGTCAGCGAGTGCGGGGGCATCGGTTCATTCGGATAGCCCAGACGCTTGCCGAGGATGATGGCGCCAACCAGGCCAGTAACACCGGCGTTGATGTGCACCACGGTGCCACCAGCGAAGTCCAGAGCTTCCCGGGCCATGAAGAACCCGTCACCCGACCACACCATGTGGGCCATCGGGAAGTAGACGATGGTCAGCCAGATCACCGCGAACACCAGCAGGCCGGAGAACTTCGCGCGTTCCGCCAGTGAACCGAGCGCCAGCGCCAGCGTGATCGCCGCGAAGGTCGCCTGGAAGCTGACGAACACGTATTCCGGAATGGTGCCCGAAACCGAGTCTGGAGTGATGCCCGCGAGGAACGCGGTCGACAGGTCGCCGAAGAACGGATTGCTGCCGCTGAAGGCCATGCTGTAGCCCCAGGTTACCCAGATCACGATCGCCAGGCTGGCGAGCACGAGAACCTGGGTCAGCATCGAAAGCATGTTCTTGGTGCGCAGCAGGCCGCCATAGAACAGCGCAAGGCCCGGAACGATCATGGTCAACACCAGTACGGTGGACATGAGCATCCAGGCGGTGTCGCCGCTGTCGATGGTCGGAACTTCTTCAACGACTTCGGCAATTTCAGTTGGAACGGCAGCGACCGCGGTGGCGGCTGCATCTGAAACGGCTTCGGCCGTTTCAGCGGCCCAGGCGGCAGTGGCGGCGAACATGGACGCCCCAAGCGTACCCGCGCCGCAAAGCAATTTGCGGATCATAGTGTTACCCCTCATGTCCAAGGCGCAGCTCACAGCGCGTTGTCGCCTGTTTCGCCGGTGCGGATCCGGGTGGTCGACGCGAGGTCGAGCACGAAGATCTTGCCGTCGCCGATGCTGTCGGTGCTTGCCGTCTGCTGGATCGTTTCGACCACCTGCGCCGCGAGGGCGTCACTGGCGGCGATTTCGATCTTCACCTTGGGCAGCATGTTGGTCGAGTATTCAGCTCCGCGATAGATTTCGGTCTGGCCCTTTTGCCGACCGAAGCCCTTCACTTCCGACACCGTCATGCCGGCCACGCCGATTGCGCCGAGTGCTTCGCGCACCTCGTCGAGCTTGAATGGTTTGATGATGGCTATGATGAATTTCATCACCGTCCCCTGCTGGCTTGCCGGACAATTTCCGGCCGGGGACTCACTAAGCAACAGCCGTGCCAGTTTGGTCTTAACAACGGTTAACGTGGGTTTTGACGGTGATGGAGCGGGGGAGCGGCTAGCTGCTCGCTCGAATCTTGGGCACGTGCCTAATTATTAGGCAGCGACTTAATGCTGCCCGTACCAACCCCATAAGTCGAGTATCAGCCGATTTGTTCCCTGGGGTCGCCCTACGGGGAAGCGGGGGTTCCTCCGGCTAACACTATGATGTTGACGGAGGGGGGTTACAGCTAATTCCGGCGCCTGCTTTGATCGCCCGTCACCGCGTAATTCACATCCACCTATCTCGGAGGTAGAAAGTGGAAAGCTCAAACACCAGTTCCATTGAGAACCCGAAGAAAGAATACTGGACAACCCTCGGAGAGTTTATCGAGGCGTTCTCATTAATAGAGTATCATATTTTCACCGAGCTATGTCAGCTTCTAGCAATTTCCATAGAAAATGGACGGTCAATTTTCGGTAAAACGCGCACTCTTCAGATAGTTGATCATATTACATCATACTATTCCAACAGCGAAACCGGCATGCCACCGCGAACAAAGCTGGCAATGGATCAAATTAAGGTGATAGCTAGAATCCGAAATGACTTGGTGCATTGGGCTGCCACGCACAACCAAGATGGCATATTGACCATCCGGGACTTCAAAGACCCTAAACCGAGACGCCATCAAGTTTCGCCTGCTATTCTGAGAAACGCGATCGAAGACATGGGCCGTATTCATGACCTCATCCGAGGGTCCACGTCGCAATCCGCGCTTCTTCCCGGTCAACCCGATCCAGAACTGCAAGTGCCGTGGCGCTGCAAACCGCTGCCACCCGCGAAGCTGTAGGTGTGGAAGGCGCAGCATTACACGCCGTTATCCGCCTAGTTCAGCCGTTAACCCTCAAACTCCAGCGTCGCCCGCACCGGTAGGTGGTCTGAAGCCGCTACGGCCAGCGCGCTGCGGTGGACGCCTGCTTCTACGCAGCGCCAGCCGGGTGAATGGATGATGCGGTCCAGCGGCGCGAGGGGGCGGCGGCTGGGGAAGCTCTTGCCGGTCGCCAGCGTGTGCCAGCCGTCCTGCAACTCGCCCAGCACGCCCTTTTCGCGGCCCCACTGGTTGAAATCGCCCATCAGCACCGTGGGGCAGTCAGGCTCGCAGTGGTCGCAGTGGCGCAGCACGGCGCGCAGCTGGTCGCGTCGCAGCAGGCCCGATAGGTCGAGGTGCATTCCCACCACGCGGAACGGGCGCCCCTCTATCATCAGGTCGCCGCGCACGGCCCCGCGCGGTTCCAGCGTCGGCAGGTCCAGCGGGTGGCCGCCGACAACCTCGATGCTTCGCCGCGCGAGCAGCGCGTTGCCGTGCCAGCCAAGGCTGCGCGCCCGCTTGGCCACCGGGACGTGGTGCCACGGCGTTTCGTCGAGCATGGCCTTGGGCAGCACGCTCTCCCGCTCGCCAAAGCGGAAGTCGCATTCCTGCAGCGCGATCACGTCCGCATCGATTTCTCTCAAGACGCGCACGATGCGGTCGGCGTCGCGACGTCCGTCCACTCCCACTGCCTTGTGGATGTTGTAGCTGGCGAATTTGATCTGCACGGTTCGGGTCAACGCGGCCTAGTCTGGGATCGTGCCCGGATCGCCGGCGATATAGCGATCGGTGGTTTTCGCCGGCAGCCCGTCGATACTGGTGCGGCGAGTGCGGACCTTGCCCGCCCACTCCACCGGATCGGCCCGCGCGTGAACTTTCAGCAGGGTCGGTCGCTCACGCTCCAGCGACATCATCGGCACGCCATAGCCGCAGCTCGTCTGCACGCTGTCCACCGCGATATCGAAGATCTGCCGCGTGCCGGGCAGCATGGTGAAATGCGCGGCAAGGTCGTCCCACCCGCGATCCCACGGCACGACCGGCTCGCCCCGGCCATAGATACGCAGGATCTGCGCGGGCTGCTGGAAATTACAGAACATCAGCGTGATCCGCCCGTCCGCCAGCAGGTGCGCGTTGGTCTCGTTCCCCGAACCGCCAAGGTCGAGATAGGCGACGCGCGTGGGCGACAGCACCCGGAAGCAGTCGTACCCCTTCGGGCTGAGGTTGATCCGCGCCCCGTCCGCTGCGGTCGCCACGAAGAACACCGGCTGCGCGGCGATCATCGCCCTATGCGCGTCGGTCAGGGCATCGGAGAAATCGGCCATCGCGCGCAGCTATAAACCGGTGCGCGCGTTCAAGTCACCGTTCCTTGGTGGCGCTGAACGTCAGGTCGGGGTTCTTTTCCTGCTGATAGCCGACGTCCCACGGCGACTTCGCCATGAATACGAGGTCGCCATCGCGGTCGCGCGCCAGATTCGGGCGGTTGAAGTCCTCGAAGTTTTTGAGCGCCGCGTCTGATCCCTTGAGCCAGCGGGCCGTGGCGAAGGGCGATGCTTCCAGTGCCGCCTCCACCTTGTATTCCGCCTCCAGCCGCGAAACGAGCACTTCGAGCTGAAGCTGCCCGACCACGCCGACGATCCACTGCGCGCCGATCTCTGGATAGAAAACCTGGATCACGCCTTCTTCCGATAGGTCGTCCAGCGCCTTGCGCAGCTGTTTGGTCTTGGTCGGGTCGCGCAATTGCACGCGGCGCAGGATTTCCGGCGCGAAGTTCGGCAGGCCGGTGAAGCGGACCTGGTTCTTCTCGCTCAGCGTATCGCCCACGCGCAGGGTGCCGTGGTTGGGAATGCCGATGATGTCGCCCGCTTCCGCCGTGTCCGCGATCTCGCGGTCCTGCGCGAAAAACAGGATGGGCGAATGCACCGCGATCGGCTTGCCCAGCCCCGAAGGTACCAGCTTCATGCCGCGTTTGAACGTGCCCGAAACCATGCGCATGAAGGCGATCCGGTCCCGGTGCTGCGGGTCCATATTGGCCTGCACCTTGAAGATGAAGCCGGTTACCTCGTCGCGTTCCGGGCTGATCGTTTCCTCACCCGCAGGCTGCGGACGCGGCGGCGGCGCGAAACGCGCGATGGCGTCGATCAATTCCGCGACGCCAAAGTTCTTCAGCGCCGACCCGAAATAGACCGGCGTCAGGTCGCCGTGGCGATAGGCCTCGATATCGAACTCGGGATAGCCGCCACGGGCCAGCTCTGCCTCTTCAGCCACCTCGTCGGGCAGCGCAGGGTTCGCGTCACGCGTGCCCAGAAATTCTTTGCTCGGCCCTTCCGGACGGCTCACCGCACCGCTGGCGAAATCGAGCACGCCCTCGAACGTGCCGCCCATACCCACCGGCCAACCCTGCGGGCTGACGTCCAGCGCCAGCATATCGGCCACTTCGTCCAGCAGGTCGAACACCGGCCTACCCTCGCGGTCGACCTTGTTGACGAAGGTGATGATCGGCACGTTACGCAGGCGGCAAACCTCGAACAGCTTGCGCGTCTGCGGCTCGATACCCTTGGCCGCGTCGATCACCATCACCGCCGAATCGACCGCCGTCAGGGTGCGATAGGTGTCTTCCGAGAAGTCCTCGTGCCCCGGCGTGTCGAGCAGGTTGAACGTCACCCCGTCCTTCTCGAACGTCATGACCGAGCTGGTCACGGAAATCCCGCGCTGCTGTTCGATCTTCATCCAGTCGCTGCGCGCACGGCGGGCAGCACCGCGCGCCTTGACCTCGCCCGCCAGATGGATCGCGCCGCCTTGCAGCAGCAGCTTCTCTGTCAGCGTGGTCTTACCCGCGTCGGGGTGGGAGATGATCGCGAACGTGCGGCGATTGGATGTCATGGCGGTGCGCCCCCTACCGGGACCTCACCGCCACGTCCATGCGCTAGCTTATTCGCGTTCGATCAGAGTCCTGAACGCCAGTCCGCCGATCGCCCCGCCAACCAGCGGCGCAACCCAGAACACCCACAGCTGTTGCAGCGCGATTCCGCCTTCGAGCAGAGCCGGGCCGGTGCTGCGCGCCGGATTGACCGAGGTGTTGGTGATCGGGATCGAGATGAGGTGGATCAGCGTCAGCGTCAGGCCAATGGCCAGCGGCGCAAAACCCGCGGGCGCCCTGCCATGCGTGGTGCCCAGAATGATGAACAGGAAGAACGCCGTCAGCAGCACTTCTGCCATCAGGCCCGCACCCAGGGTATAGCCGCCAGGGGAGTGTTCGCCGACGCCGTTGGAGGCCAGCGCACCTACGCCCAGTTCGAAGCCCGGCTTGCCACTGGCGATGCAATAAAGCGCCGCCGCCGCCAGAATGCCGCCGATCACCTGCGCGACGATATAGGGCACGACCTTCGCCGCATCGACCCGGCCGCCGGCCCAGAGGCCGACCGTCACCGCCGGATTGAAATGCGCGCCGGACACATGCCCCACCGCATAGGCCATGGTGACCACGGTCAGGCCAAACGCCAGCGAAACGCCCAGAAAACCAATGCCGAGTTCCGGAAATGCGGCTGCAAAAATTGCGCTGCCGCACCCACCGAATACCAACCAGAACGTGCCGAACGCTTCTGCCAACAGGCTGTTGAGGTTCTTCATCGCCTCTCTCCCCTTCGAGATCGCATTGAGGGGCGGGAACCTGCGCCTGTCAGGCGGCGATGTAAATTCAACCTTTGTAAAGTCGGCGGGTAGGGCCGATCACGCCCCTACCCCCGCAGTACCGCGCCCAACTTGGCCGCCGCCGCCGTGACCCGACCGGCAATCGCCTTCAGGTCTTCGTCGGTGAAGCTCTTTTCGCCCGGCTGCAGAGTGATCTCCACCGCCAGCGACTTCTGCCCTTCCGGCACACCTTGTCCGGCGAACAGGTCAAATACCCGCGCATCGACGAGGTTCGCCTTGTCCGCCCCACGCACCGCGCGCAGCAGGTCGCCAGCGGGCAGCGTTGCAGGCACGAGGAACGCGAAGTCGCGCTTCACTGCCTGCAGGGCTGGCGGGGCATAGGCAGTGCGGGCGAAACCGCCCTTCTTCGCCGGAAGCGCGTCGAGGAACAGTTCCACCGCCGCAACTGGGCCATCGATATCGAACGCAGCCAAAGTCGCCGGATGCAGCGCGCCGAAACGCGCCAGCACCGTCTTCGGCCCAAGCCGCAGAGTGGCCGACTGGCCCGGGTGAAACTGGTCGCCCGCCTCACCCATTGTCTGCAGCTTGTCCACCGGTGCGCCAGCTTCCGCCAGCAGCGCCAGCGCTTCGGCTTTGGCGTCGAAGGCGTCGAAGTGGGTCGCCTTGCCATTCGCCCAGCCGCGCTGTTGCTTTTCGCCCGCAAGCAGAACGGCCAGCGTCAGGCGTTCATCACTACGCCCCCCCTCGCCGCGCAGATAGCGACGGCCGATCTCGAACAGGCGCACACCCGAAGCGCCACGATCAACGTTGCGCTTCGCAGCAGCCAGCAGGCCCGGCAGCAGCGAGGGGCGCATGGCCTTCATTTCTTCGCTGATCGGGTTTTCGAGTACCCAGAGCCCGCCGTTACCTTCCGCGAAGTGTTCCGCATCCGCTGGCGGCAGGAAGCTCCACGTTACCGCTTCGTTCAGACCGCGCGCAGCGGCCGCACGACGCACGCGACGTTCGAGTAGCTGGTCGGCAGTAGCTGTGGCGCGGGCAACACCATCCACACGAGGCAGTGCCACGCTCGCCACACGGTCGAGCCCGTGAACGCGCACGACTTCTTCCACGAGGTCCGGCGCAGCGTCGATATCCGGCCGCCATGTCGGCGCGGTCACGGTCCAGTCAGCGCCGACCGTGAAGCCCAGCCGTTCGAGGATCGCGCGCTGCTCTGCCTCGTCGATCGCCACGCCGCCCAGCCGTTCAGAAAGGGCGGGATCGTAAGCCACGCGGGCCGTATCCATTGGCGGCGTTCCGGCGCGGACGATCTCGCTCGCCTCGCCGCCGCAGATCTCCACAATCAGCGCGGTCAGCAGGTCCAGCCCGCCTTCGAGGAAAGCCGGATCGACCCCCCGTTCAAACCGGGTGCGCGCGTCGGACGCCAGACCCAGCTTGCGGCCGGTGGCACCAATGCGCTCGGGGTTGAAATAGGCGATTTCCAGCAGAACGTCGGTCGTGTCTTCCGACACGCCGGAATGTTCGCCGCCCATGATTCCAGCGATGTCATGCACGCCGGAATCGTCAGCGATCACCGTCATCGAACTGTCGAGCGTGTAGGTTTTCTCGTTCAGCGCGAGGACCTGCTCGCCGTCCTGCGCCTTGCGAGCGACCACGGCGCCAGAAAGCTTCGCCAGATCATAGACGTGCGCCGGACGTCCGAAGCCGAGCATCAGGTAGTTGGTCACGTCGACCAGCGCGCTGATCGGTCGCTGACCTGCGTCGCGCAGCGCCGCCTGCATCCATGCGGGCGACTGGCCATTCTTCACGCCCCGGATCACGCGGCCATAGAACGCCAGGCAACCCTCGGCATCGTCGGTGCGGATTTCGACCGGGCACGGGAAAGAACCCGCTACCGTCGCGATCTCCGGCGTTCTCAGCGTGCCCATGCCCGCTGCGGCGAGATCCCGCGCCACGCCGAATACGCCCATGCAATCCGGCCGGTTCGGCGTGATCGCCACGTCGAACACGGGGGAAGCGCCATGATATTCCGCGAAGGGAGTGCCAACCGGCGCATCGGCCGGAAGCTCGATGATCCCGTCGTGATCCTCGCCCAGTTCCAGCTCGCGCGTGGAACACATCATGCCGTTGGATTCGACGCCGCGGATCGCGCTCTTGCGAAGCTGCATTCCGTTGGCGGGCACGACCGCGCCCGGCAGGCCCAGCACACCGATCAGTCCCGCACGCGCATTTGGCGCGCCGCACACGACCTGCAACGGATCACCCTCGCCTGTGTCGACGGAGAGGACCTGCAGCTTGTCCGCGTCCGGGTGCGGAGCCGCAGTCAGTACCTTGGCCACGCGGAAGCCGGTCAGCTTTTCGGCCGGGTCTTCCAAACCCTCTACCTCGATGCCCAGAGCGTTGAGCTTTGCAGAGATTTCCGCCGCAGAGGCACCAGTTTCGAGGTACTGCTTCAGCCAGGAGAGCGAGAACTTCATGCGCGCGCTCCTACACCCGCGCTAAGCGTCGGCTGGTCGAAGGCGGAGAAACCATAGTGGCGCAGCCAGCGCACATCCCCGTCGAAGAAGGCGCGCAAATCGTCCATCCCGTATTTAAGCATTGCCAGCCGGTCCACGCCCACACCGAACGCGAAACCCTGCCATTCATTGGGGTCCAGCCCCGACATCTCGATTACCCGGCGGTTGACCATGCCGCTGCCGAGCAGCTCCATCCATCCGTGGCCCGGCTCATCGCCCGACCCGCCGAGCACGCGGCGTCCGTTTTCAATCGCAAAGCCGACGTCGACTTCCACCGAAGGCTCTGTGAAGGGGAAGTAGCTCGGTCGCAGACGCAGGACGATGTCCTCACGTTCGAAGAACGCCTTCAGGAACGTTTCCAGCGTCCACTTCAGATGCCCCAAGTGAATGCCGCGGTCGATCACCAAGCCTTCGACCTGATGGAACATCGGCGTGTGGGTGGCATCGGAATCGGAACGATAGACACGGCCCGGCGCAATGATGCGCACCGGCGCCCCCTGGCTCAACATAGTGCGAACCTGGACCGGGCTTGTGTGCGTCCTGAGCAGCATTCTGCGCTGCTTGGCACCCTCTTGGTCCCCGCTGACCCCCTCTTGCTGCGGGAAATAGAACGTATCGTGCATGGCCCGCGCAGGGTGGCTCTCAGGCATGTTGAGCGCCGTGAAGTTGTGCCAGTCGTCCTCGATCTCCGGGCCGGTCGCCACGGCGAAGCCCAAATCTGCAAAGATTTCAGCCAGTTCGTCCATGACCTGGCTTACCGGGTGGACGCTTCCTTTGACTGCCTCCGGCGTGGGCAGCGTCAGATCCAGCGTTTCCGCCGCCAGCCGCTGCTCCAACTCAGCCGCTTCCATCCCCGACTTGCGATCAGCCAGCGCATCGCTGACAGCCTGACGCAAGTACTGGATTTTAGGGCCTTTTTCCTGCCGCTCGTCCGGGCTCATTCCGCCCAGAGTTTTCAGCAACAGCGAAACGCTGCCCTGCTTGCCGAGAAATTCGACACGCAGGGCCTCCAGCCCCGCCAGGTCCGATACCGCGCTGATCCGCGTCCGCGCGTCTTGTTCGAGAGTCTCGTAGTCCGTCATCGTCGGCGCGTTTAGCGGCGGTGCGCCGCCGCCCCAACCCCTATTCGCTATTCGAGCTGAGATCGCCGGTATAGCGCAGCACTGTGGGCAGGTCTGTTTCGGGCGTAGCACCCTGATCGACCATGCGATGAGCCATGATCTTGTCCATCACCGGATGGGGCATCTCTGCGTATTGGCGCGGTGTCATACCCATGAAGGCTTTGAAATCACGAACAAAATGGGCTTGGTCATAATACTGCCCATCAAGCGCGCTGCTCCAGCTGCTTCCCGCGTTCAGGGTGAACTGGGCCAGACTGCGCAAGAAGCGCTGACGACGCAGCAGAAGTTTGGGTGGGAAGCCGAAATAGCGCGCACAAAGCCTCTCTAGCGAACGGGCAGACAAGCCCAGCCGTTCGCCCAGCTGTGCCACACTGGCCACCTCTGCATCGCGAAGAGCCGCGTGGCAGGCAGCAACGAGGTCTTCATGCGGGGATGGCGGTCCCAGTTGGCTGAGCAGGTAAGCATTGATCCGCTCCGCGTTTTCATCGCGCGATAAGCTCGTATCCTGAGCCATGCTTAGGATGGGCGCAAATCGTCGGAAGGCTGGGTGGGCCATTCCATCCTCTGTCCGGTCGGCAAAGTCGCGGGCTGGCGTATCGATGAACCTTGCCCATCCGGCGGGAAGAACGCCGAGCCCCCAAATGCGAGACTTGTGCAACCGGAAGCGGATCGACCGACTATTCGGGCCACTGACAACAAACGACCATTGGTTGCGAAGGTCCCCCGGACCCACCGCTGCAATCGGCGGGCGCCCTTGGGTGAAGCGCATCGCGGCCCATTCAGGGTGCAGATAATCTTCGATGGGCGAATCGTCAGCGCAATTGGTTTCGAAAAGATACAGCGCGGTAAAATACGGCTGCAGCGACGCAGACAGTCGGTAAAATCCCACCTCGATTGAAAACTCAGCCGTCATGCTATTAGCCACGGTATCTCCGAACTCATCAAAGTTCGGGCACCTTCTGGCGCGCCCCCTGCCCTCAATACACGGTAATCACTTAAGTATTTATCTGATCATTAAGCCCTGTGTTTACCGTGATGTAAGCTGTCTTACATCATCTGGACCTGAAGTTACAAGACCAGCGGACCGCACAGCAAAAAGGGCGCGAACGGCTGACCGTTCGCGCCCTTTGTTGGCGTTTACGCTTCCTGCGGCGTTAGGCCGGGAGAGCGGCCTTCGCCTGTTTGATGATGACACCGAAGGCACCGCCTTCGTTCATCGCCAGATCCGCCATGACCTTGCGGTCCAGTTCGATCCCGGCGAGCTTAGCACCGTGGATGAACTGCGAATAGGTCAGGCCTTCTGCGCGAACCGCAGCGTTGATGCGCTGGATCCACAGGGCGCGGAAGTTCCGCTTCTTAATCTTGCGGTCGCGATAGGCGTACTGGCCGGCCTTTTCGACGGCCTGACGGGCAACGCGAATCGTGTTCTTACGACGGCCGCGGTAACCCTTGGCCTGATCCAGAATCCGCTTGTGCTTCTGACGCGTGGTCGTGCCGCGCTTAATACGGGACATGCTCTAGTCTCCTGCTCTTGGAACCGACGCGCTCAGTCGAGCCCGTAGGGGGCCCACTTCTTCACCGTCTTCGTGTCCGCATCGGACAGGACGGTGGTGCCGCGGTTCTGGCGGATGTACTTGGCGTTATGGCTGATCAGGCGGTGGCGCTTGCCAGCCACACCGTGCTTGATCTTGCCGGTCGCCGTGAGCTTGAAGCGCTTTTTGACGCCGCTCTTGGTCTTCAGCTTGGGCATTTTCGTCTCCTTCAGCAGGGACACGTCCTACCAGCCCTGGCAGCCCTTGTGGCCAGACCGGCAGATGAATCACGTGTCAGTGAAGCGCGGGCCCCTAAGCCAAGGCTCCGCGAAAGGCAAGGCGTCAGTGGTGGTGACCGCCCAGCGCCTCCAGCACGTCTTCCAACCGAGCAGGATCGCCCATGGCCAGTACGTGCCCGTCCGAGGCCGCATGCAGCGGATCGCCGTTCCAGTCACACATGGTGCCGCCTGCACCTTCCACCACCGGCACGAGCGCAGCGAAATCGTGCAGCTTAAGGCCGCTTTCGCAGACCACGTCGACGAAGCCGCTCGCCAGCAGGGCGTAGTTGTAGCAATCCCCGCCCATGACCATGCGTTTGTGGTCGGTCTTCTGCGCCAGCGCCGTGAACATGTCGCCTTCGGCCTGGGTGAAGTATTGCGGCCCGGTGGTGGCGATCGTCGCTGCGGACAATTCGCGACAGACGCGAGTGGACACGGGATTACCATTGAGTGTGGTGACCTGGCCGGCAACTCCGACCCAGCGTTCATCCGCTATCGCCTGATCAATCACGCCCATTACCGGGAAACCGTCGACAAGAAGCGCGATCAGAGTGCCAAAGGTCGCGCGTCCGGCGAGAAACGCCGCGGTGCCGTCAATCGGGTCCAGCACCCATTGGCGACCGGATCGGCCTTCACTTACTCCGAACTCTTCGCCGTGAACGCCATCCTGCGGCACTTCGGCGGTGAGAATTCGGCGCATCGCCTCTTCCGCTGACCGGTCCGCGATGGTGACGGGGGTCGCATCCCCCTTTCGCTCGGCATCCATCGGCTGACGGAAATGCGGGCGAATCGCCTCGCGCGCCGCGTCAGCCAGCCGGTGAGCGAGCGCAATTTCGGCGGCAAGTTTCACTGTGCCGCCGGACTTGGCGAGCTGGCCGGAATGCTAACGGGGTCACCTTCGTCATGCACGCGAATCACAATGGCACGGATACCCTCGGGCCCGGCGCGAGGGGTGTGAACAGTCTTCGCGGGGATCACGACGGATTCGCCTGCGGCAAGTGTTCGCTGCTCCATGCCTTCGACCTCCAGCACCGCGCTTCCACCCAGCACGTAGAGGTACTCTTCCCACGGATGGGAGTGCGCTTCGCCAACCGCATCGGGGCCGAGCGCAAGGTCCGCCACGATCAACTCGTGGCCTTCCGCCGCCGAGAGCGCCTCGCGAAACACTTCGTTCGAGCCCGGCGCAGGCTGGATGATTTCGGGCACGCCGGCCTGATTGTTCTGCCTGTCAGCGCGGTTCGCCTGACAGGCACCAAGCACCGCGAGGGCAAAGATGGCGATCGAAGCCCTAGCGGGCATTGCCAACGGTTTCACGCGACCGATCAATTGAACAGCGAACTGACGCTGGCCTCGTCCGCGATCCGGCGCATGGCCTCCCCGATCAGCGGCGCCACGGTCAACACACGGATACGGTCCGAATCGGCCGTCGCGTCAGTGGGCAGGATGGTGTCGGTAATGACGAGTTCGGTCAGGGCCGAGTTGTTAACCCGCGCCACCGCACCGCCCGAAAGGACGCCGTGCGTGATGTAGGCAGCAACGCTCTTCGCCCCCGCGTCCATCAGCGCCTGCGCGGCGTTACACAGCGTTCCGCCCGAATCGATGATATCGTCGACCAGGATGCAGCGACGGCCGCTCACATCGCCGATGATATTCATAACTTCCGATTCGCCGGGCTTCTCACGGCGCTTGTCGACAATCGCCAGAGGCGCGTTATCCAACCGCTTGGCCAGCGCGCGGGCGCGGACCACACCGCCAACGTCGGGCGATACCACCATAAGTTCCTGGCTGTCGAACCGCGCCTGAATGTCCGCAGCCATCGTGGGCGCGGCATAGAGATTGTCGGTCGGGATATCGAAGAAGCCCTGGATCTGCCCGGCGTGGAGATCGACTGCGAGAACACGGTCCGCACCGGCTTCAGTGATCAGGTTAGCCACCAGCTTGGCGGAGATCGGAGTGCGCGGGCCCGGTTTGCGGTCCTGTCGGGCATAGCCGAAGTAAGGAAGCACCGCCGTGATCCGCTTGGCCGAAGCCCGGCGACACGCGTCGATCCCGATCAGCAACTCCATCAGGTTATCGTTCGCCGGGTAACTGGTCGACTGAACGATGAACAAGTCTTCGCCACGCACGTTCTCGTGGATCTCGATGAATATCTCCTCATCCGCGAAACGCCGTACGCTGGCATCCGTGAGAGGGATTTCGAGATAGGCTGCAATAGCCCGAGCTAACGGCAGGTTCGAATTGCCGGCCATGAGTTTCATCGCGGAAAGGCCCTCGGTCTGCGCAGGATTAGGATGGCGAGCCTCTAGGACCGAGCGTCATGGTAATGCAACCTATGGACTCGAGCTTTTTCGGTTATCCCGCCAATCGGTGCTCGGTTCTCACCCATCTGACGGTCCCGGTGCTGGCGCGCATGACAACGCTTTCCGTCGTCATCACGCCTTTCCTGCGCTTCACACCGTCGAGCAGCGAGCCATCGGTAACGCCTGTCGCTGCGAAGATGCAGTCTCCCTTCGCCAAGTCCTCGAGCAGATAGATCCGATCAAGATCTTCGATGCCCCACTTGCGAGCGCGGGATTTCTCTTCCTCGTTGCGGAACAGCAAGCGGCCGTTGAACTGCCCACCGACGCAGCGCAGGGCAGCTGCGGCCAGCACACCTTCCGGCGCACCACCAGAACCCATGTAGATGTCGATCGTCGTATCCTCGTCGGTGGTAGCGATCACGCCCGCCACGTCGCCGTCAGGGATGAGCTGGATACCGCAACCTATAGCCCGCAATTCCGCGATCAGCGCCGCATGGCGCGGCCGGTCGAGCACGCAAACGATAAGCTGGTCGGGCCGTACGCCCTTTGCTGCAGCGACCGATTCGACATTCTCTCGCGGCGTTTTTGCAAGGCTTATCACTCCGGGTGGGTAGCCTGGGCCGACAGCGAGCTTTTCCATGTAAACGTCAGGCGCGTTGAGCAGGCACCCCTCCTCCGCACAGGCGAGCACCGCCAGCGCGTTGGGTCCAGCCTTCGCGGTAATGGTAGTGCCTTCCAGAGGATCGAGCGCGATATCGACCTTTGGCCCCCTGCCCGGTGCGCCGCCGACCTTTTCACCGATGAACAGCATCGGGGCTTCGTCCCGCTCACCCTCGCCGATCACCACGGTCCCGTCGATATCGAGACTGTCGAACGCCCGCCGCATACCTTCGACGGCGGCAGCATCAGCCGCCTTTTCATCGCCTCGCCCGATAAGTGATGATGCTGCGATTGCAGCAGCTTCCGTCACGCGGACCATTTCAAGGACGAGCACGCGGTCCAGCACATGAGACGCGGCGGCGATATTGGTATGCATTCACTTTCCCCTTGCCCCGGCGGTTAGGCCCGGAACATTGCAATGTCGAGGCGAAGCGTTCACCTGCGATTCAGCGCGGCGGCGCCTGTTTACGCCCGCAGCTGAAGCGAAGGGACGAATGCTCAGACTTGCGGTCGCTATGGGGCTCGCCCTTCCGGGTCTGGCGCTTGCAGCGCCGTCCGCAGCGCAAACTTTCGGCGATTTGCCGGCTGATGCAAGCGTTCCCGAAGAGTCGCTGACAGCGGAGCAAATACTGGAACGCGCACAGGATCGGCTCCGCCCCCCTAGTGTACGCCGTCCCTGCAAACTGCCGGAAAACCCGAACGAAATCGTCGTGTGCGGACGCGATCCGAACGAGAACCGGGTCGAATCTCCAACGGAGCGGGCGATTGCCGAAGGTCGCTCCGTTCCTGACGGGCTGCCAAGAGCGCCCAATGTTGACGGACCCGGTATATTCCAGGGCAAAGGTATCGCCCTTGGGCGAGATCCTGAGCCGGTTCTGATCGTGGACCTGAGCAAAGTTCCGGAGCCACTGAGCCCGGAAGATGCCCAGCGCGTCTATCGCGTGGAAGACGGCCCGCCCCGTGCGGCGGTGCCCATCACCCCCACCCCCTGAACGTTAGCCTAGCAGCGGCATAACCAGCGGTGGCTCCACGAGACTGGCGGAACCTTCGAGCAGCTTGAGCGCCGCGTCCACGTTACCCTCCGGCCCTTCGTGGGTCACGATCGCGACCAGCACCTCACCGCCTTCTTCAGGACGGCCCTGCTGGATCAGGCTTTCGATCGAAACACCCGCGTCACGCATAGCGGCAGTGATCTCGGCCAGCACACCAGGCCGGTCGGCGACGGTAAAACGCAGGTAGTCACGGCCAATCCGATTGCCCGGCTCCGCCGCACCGAGCGCTTCGAGCTGGGCCACCGGTACCGAGAACGGCGCACCCGAATCGCCGCGCGCAATGTCGATAAGGTCTGCAACCACTGCGCTGGCCGTGGGTCCATCACCTGCGCCCGCGCCCTGAAACAGCAGGCGTCCGGCAAAGTTGCCTTCTACCACGACCGCGTTGGTCGGCCCGTCCACGGCTGCCAGCGGGTGAGACCGCGGGACGAGGCAGGGGCGCACGCGCTGATAAAGACCGGGATAGGCAGGGTCATGATCGGCAAGGCCGATAAGGCGGATGACGTATCCAAGCGCTTCCGCTTGCGCGATATCGGCAGCGCGAATGCGGCTGATTCCGGCGATATGCAGCGCCTCGAAGTCGATCCTGGTGCCAAAGGCAATCGAGGTAAGAATCGCTAGCTTGTGCGCCGCGTCCACGCCCTCGATATCGAAACTGGGATCGGCCTCAGCGTAGCCGAGCGCCTGCGCCTCAGCCAACACGTCTCCGAAATCACGTCCAGTCCGCTCCATCGTGGACAGGATGTAGTTACAGGTGCCGTTGAGGATGCCGTAGATTCGCCCGATGGCGTTCGCCGCTGCACCTTCGCGCAGACCCTTGATCACAGGAACGCCGCCAGCGACCGCTGCTTCGAACTTCAGCGGCAAACCGCGCTCTTCGGCGAGCGTAGCCAGTTCCATACCGTGGTGCGCGATCATGGCTTTGTTGGCCGTGACGAGGCCCTTGCCCTCGCCAAGCGAACGACGGGCCAATGTTAGCGCGGGGCCATCCGATCCGCCGACCAGTTCGACCACCACATCAACGTCATCCCTGCCGGGCAGCACGGTCATGTCGTCTTCCCAAGCGTACTTGCTCAGGTCGACGCCGCGATCCTTGGTCCGATCGCGCGCGCTGACGGCGACGATCTCCAACGGGCGGCCCGCACGACGTGCGATCAGTTCGCCATTGGTTTCGATCAGGCGAATCACTCCGCCACCGACTGTGCCAAGGCCAGCCAGAGCGATGCGAAGCGGATCGGCCATTAATACCCCCAAAATCAGGATGAATGCTGCGTACGGCAGCGCGTTAGGGGGCCGGGGCGGACTTGGCTAGACCCCCTCAAAACCCCTCAGCTGGAAGGCTTTGTCAGGTCCGGAGACGTTCGCACGGTCCGAGCTGCTGCAGGATGTAGCGATAATCGCTCTCAGCCCGCACGCGGGATTCGCGGTCGTCCTGCAGATAGGCCCCTGCAGGAAGCTGGGCCGGCAGGGAGCAAGCCAGCCGATACCATTCCACGGTAAGCGGCTCTGGTGGGCGCGCAGCCTGGTCGACGATTTCGCTCCAGGAGATCCCCCAGCTTGGCTGCATTCCGGGTCGGCGAACCACCGTTAGCGATGCGGGTTCGCCAGTGCTCGTCTCCAGGAAGACTTGGGTTTCCGATTCCCCGACGAGGTTCCCCGGTACGGACATCACGTCGCGCACACCCTCAATCTTTGGCGGAAGGACCGGCGCGGCGAATGCCGCAATCACGGAGCGCACAAACTGCTCGCTTTCAGAGGTTGCGGGCAACTGTGCGTCTTCGCCGACCAGCTGAAGCGTGCCAGGGCGTCCGGCGACAGCATCCGCGAATATGATGAAGCGTTGCTTCTTCAACTTGGGCGCCTTGCCCTTGGCATCGAGCGGCACGTCAACGAGGTAATTGAGCGATTCGCCGACTGGTGAACGAGCGGCCAGCAACGCAACGGTTTGGGCAGTGATGTAGAGCCGCGCGTGACCTCCAGGGAGGCCGGGTGCGCGGTCAGCGCGAACCACCGATTGGTTCCGCACCTCCACTATCGCAACAATTGATGCCGTTTGCGAAAAATCCGCAAGATCTGCGTACGTTGCGACCGGTTGAGCCGGTGAACCAGGCAAGCCAGCTCTCTCCTGCGCTTGCACGTAAGTAGCGGAAATTGCGAGAATTATCGCCGCCGCAACAGCAAATCCGCGCTCGCCACGAGAGCGTCGCGGACACGCCCGATGAACTCTCGGTACCGGCATTAACGTTCTCCTTTCGCCGACACATGATCGGCGGCTCCGGGCGAGGGCGCAAGCACCTTCGCTTACACTGACAAGCCGTTTAGAGGTGAATTGCCGGTTAACCGACAAAGCGTTTGCCGAAGCCCCCCTTCGCCGTTAATGCGATGGCGGATCGGGACTGTGGACAACAAAAAAACGGCGCGGTCCCGCGCATCTCATCCTGAGGTCTTCCAGACCGGTTGGCCTCAACCGGTTGAGATTTTCAGGGCTGAGGAAGGTCAACGCGGGTCGCCGGAATACATCCGTCCGACGGTTCGCGAATTCAGGCCGGCCTCGCCGGCGGACAATAGTACGGAGTGAAGGGACTGGATGGCATACGCTGACCAAGAGATGAGCAAGAACAAGCTCATCGCCATTATCCTCGTCGCCCTTATCCACGTTGCGATCGGATACGCGCTCCTGACCGGGCTCGCCTATTCGGCCTTCAAGAAGGCCGTCGAACGGGTGACCACGGTGGATATCGAAGAGCCGCCGCCACCGGATGAGGAACCACCACCGCCGCCGCCGGAGCCTGATACCGCTCCGCCGCCGCCGGTTGCGCCGCCGCCGCCGATTAACGTCAGCGTCGCGCCGCCGCAGATCGAGGTGCAAACCAACATACCGCCCCCCGCGCCTCCCGCGCGGATCATTCCGCCGGCAGCACCGCCGGCCCCGCCTCCGCCGCCCCCGGCGCCTTCCAAGGCCCGTGGCGTGACGCCGGAAAACCAGCGTAGCTGGTCACAGCGCATTCAGGATAACTATCCATCTCGCGCTGTGCGTGACGAAATCGAAGGCCGGGTGGGCGTGCGCGTCCAGATCGGGACGAATGGTCGCGTCACGAGCTGCAGTGTGAGCTCTTCTAGCGGTTCCAGCATCCTTGATGATGCGGCCTGTCAGGACATCACACGTTACGGACGGTTTAACCCAGCGCTTGATGACGCCGGCAACCCGACCACCGGCAGTTGGGGCACGACCATCGTGTACCAGCTCGGCAGATAATCTCAGTTTTCTTCGATTTTCCTTAAGAGAGGACTTCCCGCATGCTTATTGAAATCCTTGCCGCGGCAAGCGGCGACGCGGCTCCCCAGACCCAGTTTGGTTTCATGGAGGCCATGGAACAGGGCGGTGTGATCGCTTGGGCCATTTTCGGTATCCTCGTGATCATGTCGATCGGCTCGTTCTACATTCTGATCACCAAGCTGCTTGAGCAGAACCGCATCTTCAATCAGTACAAGCAGATCCGTAACGGCGCCTTCTGGAAGGCGGCCACGCTCAGCGAAGGTGCTTCGAAGCTCGAAAAGAACAGTGCATGGCGTCAGCTGGTTGACGACGGCCTGGCTGCTGAAGGTCAGCACGCCAAGATGACCGACTCGCTCGAAGCTCATGACTGGCTGCACGGTTCGCTTGAGCGGTCGGAAAACTCGATCAATGCGAAGCTCGCCAATGGCCTGCCGTTCCTCGCCACGGTCGGTGCTACGGCTCCGTTCGTTGGTCTGCTCGGTACGGTTATCGGCATCTATCGCGCCATGATCGGTATCGCGATCGCCGGTTCGGCCCAGATCGACAAGGTCGCTGGTCCGGTCGGTGAAGCGCTGATCATGACCGCCATCGGTCTGCTCGTCGCTGTGCCGGCAGTGTTCGCCTACAACTGGCTCCAGATCCGCAACAAGCGCATCGCCGGCCTGCTGTCTGCGTTCTCGACCGACGTTCTCGCTTACATCAACTCCGGCGGCGCCGTTAAGCCGGCGGTGGCCACTCGTGCCGCTGCGCCTGCTGCCAAGCCCGCCGCGCCGGCCACGGCCACCAAGGCCTAAGCCAAGCGACCTTAGAAGGGCGGGCCACGGCATGCGGGCCGCCCGCCCTTCCACCCTGATGGGATAGGAACAAGACAGATGGCAATTTCGACAGGTGGCGGCGACGAGACTCCGATGTCGGATATCAACACCACGCCCCTCGTGGACGTGATGCTCGTGATGCTGATCATTTTCCTGATCGCGATCCCGGTCGCCATCCAGACGGTCGAGGAACTCTCGATTCCGGTATTCGAATCGCGCGACTCTCAGGACAAGGTTGAAAACCTGCTTATCACGGTCACCACGACCGACGCGGCGGGCCTGACCCCAGGCCTCACGGATACCGCTTACAGCGGTGCCACTCGCGAAGGTTCGTGCCGGGTGTTCATCAACAATACGACGTTGGTGGATTCGCAGGATCTTTACGACCAGGCATTCCAGAAGCTGGATTCGATCGTGAAGCGCGCTGGCGGGGCGGAGCAGCTCATGGCTGACCCGGAGCAGATACCGCAGGTACATATCCGTGCAGACGTCAACGCCCCGTGGCGCTGTGTGGCTGGCGCGATTTTCAACGTCCAGGCCGCGGGCTATCCGACGGTCGGCTTCATCTCCAACCCGGTCGATCCGAAGGGCTGAGGCCGTTCGTTGAACCCGGTGCAGACTTCTAAGGAGTAAACCCCGATGGCGATGTCAGGCGGCAACGACGACGGCGAGCCGATGATGGAAATGAACATGACGCCGTTGATCGACGTCCTGCTCGTTCTCCTTATCGTGTTCATGATGTCGATCCCTGTGGCCACCCACTCGGTCGATATCGATCTGCCGACCCCGAACCCCAATGCAACGCAGATCGTCGACCCGGTCAAAAACAAGATCGTCATCACGCCTGATGGTCAGATCCTGTGGAACGCCGTGTCGATCGACCAGAACCAGCTGGTCGGCAATCTGCAGGCTTCCCTGGCAATGGCGGTCGAGCCGGAACTTCAGTTCGAGCCTGAAGCCAACGCCAGCTACGACCTTTCGGTGAAGGTCCTGAACATTATCAAGGGTTCGGGCGTCACCAAGTTCGGCTTCGTCGGCAACGAGAAGTACCGGCAGTTTGGCACGACCTAATCGCCGGGCCACTCGGTCAGAAATAGGAAAGGGGGTGGAGCGATCCGCCCCCTTTCTTTTTGCCCGCCGTTAATCGACCGACGGCTCCTGCTACGTCCACATAGCCGCTTCGGCCAATGTCTCTGCCTCCAGCAACATCTCCTCGTCTATCGCGCCCTGCGGCAGGCTTTCCCGCCCAATCATCACCATGACGGGGACTGCCAAAGGACTCACCCGGTCAAGCTCGACATGAACCAGCCGACCGGCGGCCGAATCCAGCAAGTCGCCCAGCCGACCGACATCGGTCATCCGCGAGCGGGCATCCGCCCATGCAGCCTGGATCAGGATGTGATCCGGCTCGTACTTTCGCAGCACATCGTAGATCAGGTCGGTCGAGAAAGTGACTTGTCGGCCGCTCTTGCGCCCTGACGGTCCCCTTCCGGGCTGCTGCCGCTCCACCAAGCCAGAGATAACCGCTACCTCCCGGAAGGCGCGTCGCAGCAGATGCGAACCTGTCACCCAGTCAACGAACTCGTGCGCCAGTATGTCGGGCGAAAGCAGCGGCGCCGGGTCAGTAACCGGCTTCAGCCCCCAAACGGCAAGCGAGTAGTCATTCGCGACGAAGCCGCCCGGTAGCAGTCCGCGCGCTTCCATTCTCTGGGTGATCAGCATGCCTAGTGACTGGTTCGCGTTCCAACCGGTGAAAGTGTAATAGACCGTGTAGTGGCGCCCGGCGTGTGGAAAGCTCTCCACCAGCAAATTGTCAGGACCCGGCAGTAGGGAACGCCAATCCTGCACTTCCAGCCATTCCCGCACGTCATCGGGGAAACGCGACCAACCAGCGCGATCTACGAGAAGCTCCCTGACTCTGCCGGCGAGGTGAGTGGTCAGCGGCAACCGCAAGCCCGAGTAGCTTGGGATCGTGGCTGATCGCCGCGCCGCGCGGACAATTAAATCCAGATCGCGCAGGCTCTCCACCTCGAGGTCCATGCCCGCAAAGCGAAACGTGTCACCTGTTCGGAGTGAGGCCGCGAACTGCTCCTCCACCTTGCCCAGCGACCGGCCATTACGGAACCGGATCTCGATCATCTCGGAATCGACGATAATCCCGGCGTTCATCCGATGGCGTTGAGCCAGTTCCGGATGCGCAAGCCGCCACATGCCGTCAACATCGCGGACAATGCGCTTGAACCTGTCATAGGCCCGCAACGCGTACCCACCGGTTGCGACGAACGCCAAGACGCGCTGCCACTCCTCTCCTTCCAGCCACGAATAGGCAAGAGATGAGCGCACCTCCGCCAGCAAGGCGGCTTCATCGAACGGCGCAGCGCAAGCGCAGGCCATCACGTGCTGCGCCAGGACATCCAGCCCGCCGGGCCGGAAGTCCTCGCCGTCACGCTGCCCCTCATCAACTGCATCTTTCGCAGCAGTCGCTTCCAGAAACTCGAAACGGTTACCGGGAACCAGTAACGCCCGGCTGGACTGGTCCAGACGATGGTTCGCGCGGCCGATGCGCTGCAGCAGGCGGCTGGATCCTTTCGGCGCCCCCATCTGCACAACACAATCGATGTCCCCCCAATCGACCCCGAGGTCGAGACTCGAAGTGGCGACCAGCGCGCGCAGTTCACCCCGCGCCATCGCACCTTCAACCTTGCGTCTGGCCTCCCGGCTCAACGATCCATGATGGATGGCGATGGGAAGGTTGTCTTCGTTGGCGTTCCACAACTCCTGAAAGATGTACTCGGCCAGAAAGCGCGTATTGGTGAACACCAACGTGGTGCGGTTGGTCTTGATAAGCCGGTATAGCTGCGGGATCGCCCACACTGCTGCATGGCCACCCCAAGGCACGCGCTGCTCTTCCGGCAGCAGTATCTCAACCTCTGGCGGTGCGCCCTTTTCGCCGCTGACGAGTTGCACCGCGTCGATATCTCCCCACGGCGCCAGCCAGCCCCGGAAGGCCTCGGGATCAGCGACAGTCGCGGATAGCGCTGCTCGCTGCATACCCGGCGCGATCGCCTGCAGTCGCGCCAGAGCGAGCGCCAACAGATCGCCCCTCTTTCCAGTGGCAAACGCGTGAACCTCGTCCACGACGACACGCTGCAGCGATTTGAACAGCTCGAAGCTGTCCGGATAACTGAGCAGCAGGGACAACGATTCGGGCGTCGTCAACAGGACATGTGGCGGGCGACTGACCTGCCGCCGCTTGCGATCGGAGGGCGTATCGCCGCTACGAGTTTCGATACGGATCGGCAGGCCAATATCCTGCACCGGCGTCAGAAGATTGCGCTGAACGTCATGAGCCAGCGCCTTCAGCGGCGAGACGTAAAGCGTGTGGAGGCCCTCAGGCTGCGTATCGCCTCTGCTGGGGCAGAACGCCGCCAGTGTGGGCAGGAAGCCCGCCAGTGTCTTGCCTGCGCCCGTGTCAGCGACAAGCAGCGCATGGTGCCCAGCGTCGCTCGCTGCGAGCATTTCAATCTGGTGACGCCGTGCCCGCCAGCCGCGACCGGTAAACCAGTCGTCGATCTCGGGCGGAAGCGATGTATCGCCCATATACGGCAGCCTAGGCTGCACGTGGGCGACCGGCAACGTCGCACTTCATCGTCCGCGATTCCCATGACCGTAAGGCACGAGAATCCACGAACGATCACTTAAATGGCGCGCTCACCCGCCTGACCGACCGATTCGATGTCACGACCGAGGCCCTTGACCGTGTTACACGCGCTCAGGGCTGTAAGTGTGAGCGCCAGCGACGCGGCGATAACAATCCGCAGCATGGAAAATCTCCTGTTAACCCCATTCCACTGCCCTGTTCCGCCCACGCACTCAAGCCCTGGGCTTATCTCATGCAAACAGCGGGAGGGCGGCCAGGTCGCTTTCACTCATGGGCAGACGGAAGCGTGAGGCGAGCGTCTCGCGGTACGCGTCCACGTCATCAATGTCCGTGCGATGATCGGAACCATTCTCCCAGACGGAAACCGATCGATCGATCATACTGGCAAAGCCAAAGGGTAGCGTAATGGTCACCATGTGCACGCCCAAGAACCGCGAGGTGGGTGCGGTGGAGGTCCAGTGGTTAGCCAGTGCGAGATCGCTGGCGGCGACTTCCGCCACGTCGAAGCCGTACTGCGCCTGCCAATCGCTGGCGCCGCCGGGCACGAGACGTTCGACCATCCACTCGCCAGCCAGTGAGCCGGGTTCCCCAACGCGCCGCAGCCGATGGCGAATTCCGTCAGGCGCCGTAGCAGTCGCACCGTCGGTTAAGCGCAAGGGCGCAACATAGCTGCCGCCGAAACCGGCGTCGGCAATCCACGACTCTCCTGCGATATCGGCCAGTAACAACACATGGGTCCGCGGTGGCGGCTCAGCCGATGGAGAACCCTGATGGACCCGCGCGAGAAGCGGACGGTTAGGTAGGCCCGCCAGAACAAGCATATCGGAAAACAAGCGGTTCTGTTCGAAGCAGTAACCGCCACGACGACGTGTCACGAGCTTTTCGAACACGCTGTCACTATCGATATGGATCTGGCGCCCGAGCCGAATGTCGAGATTCTCGAACGGGATAGCCAAACGATGCGCGCGCTGGAGCAACTCCAGCCCGGCGGGATCGGGGCTGGGTCGCTCGGATAGCTCAATGCGCTGCAGATATGCCGCGAGGCGGTCGTTGCCTGTCCCGGTCAATGCGCAGCCTGTGCGCCCCGCTCCAGCCCCGAGGCGGCAAGTTGCGCGTCGATCTGGCCCAGCAATCGGTCCAGACCTTCCTGCGTAAAGCTCTCGGCGCGGGCGACCAGCACGTCCTGCGTGTTGGAGGCGCGCAGCAGCCACCAGCCATCCGGTGTGGTGACCCGTACGCCATCCGTATCGTCGACCTTGATGTCTTTCGGCGCCTCGGCACCGGCAAGGCGTTGCTTGACCTCGTCGATGGCGGCGAACTTGCGGCTCTCGTCAACCTGGAAGCGCAGTTCAGGCGTGTTGAGCATCGCTGGCATGGCACCGCGCAATTCAGTCACGGACTTACCCAATCGCGCCGACGCGGCAATCAGCCGGACCGCCGCGTAGAGCGCGTCGTCGTAACCGTAATAGGTGTCGGCGAAAAACACATGGCCGCTCATCTCCCCGGCGAGTGGGGCATGAGTTTCCTTCATTTTGGATTTGATCAGGCTGTGCCCGGTCTTCCACATCAGCGGCTTGCCGCCCAGTTCATCCACGCGATCAAACAGCGCGCGGCTGGCCTTCACGTCCGCGATAATCGTCGCGCCCGGCTGCCGCTGAAGCAGGTCTTCTGCGTAAATCATCAACAGCTGATCGCCCCAGATCACCCGGCCTTCGCCGTCGATCGCACCAATTCGGTCGCCGTCGCCGTCAAAAGCGATACCAAAGTCGAGGTTCTTCTCCGCGACCAGCCGCCTCAGATCCTCCAGATTCTCCGGAACTGTCGGATCGGGGTGATGATTGGGGAAGTTGCCATCAACGTTCGTGAACAGCGTATGATGCTCGCCCGGAAGGTGAGTAATGAGTTTTTCAAGTGCAGGCCCGGCCGCACCATTGCCCGCATCCCAGCCGATCTTGAGAGACGACAGGCGCGCAGGGTCAATCCCCTCAAGCCCGCTGACCAGCGCATCAATGTATGCGCCCATGACGTCGAGCCGGCTTGTCTCGCCAGTACCATCTGCCCAATCGCCCGTGGCGGAGAGGCGACCAATTTCCTGAATCTGCTCCCCAAAGAACGGGCGCCCTTGCAGCACCATCTTGAAGCCATTGTAATTGGCGGGATTATGGCTGCCGGTTATCTGAATGCCGCCATCAACTTCTTCGGCTGATGCTTCGGCGAAGTAGAGCATCGGCGTTGGACCCATGCCGACCCGCCTCACGTCGCATCCCGACGCGGTCAGCCCTTCGATAAGCGCGTGCTCCAGCATGGGGGAACTGATGCGGCCATCGTAACCTACGGCGACCAGACGCCCCCCCGCGCGGCGCAAAAGCGTACCAAAGCTCCGCCCAATGGCCCGCGCGTCGTCGGGGCCGAGGGTCTCTCCGATCACCCCCCGGATGTCATACTCACGAAGGATGGTTGGGTCGAACCGATGGCTCATCGAAAATCCTCTGCTCAATCGTTGGGCAGCACGTCGAGCAGGATGTCGCGCGCTGCGTTTGCTTCATGCACCTGATCGCTCGTACCGCCGCGATCTGGATGGACGATCGCCACTAATTGCTTGTGAGCAGTTACTATTTCGTCACGCGACGCGGCAGCCGATACCCCGAGCAGCTTTCGCGCCCGGGATAGAGCCTGAGCGCGCGTCGCTTGTTTCGGTTCCCACGGCCAGCGCCCGGTGAACAGTTTCCATGCCAGCACGATCGCCGCGACCAGTGCGACGAGCTTGCCCATCAGGCTGCCGCGCTTGTCGCCGCGCCGCGAACGGGCAGGTTGAGGTTGGCAACAAGCCCGCGAAGTTCCTGCCTCGCGATAAGGTGACTGGTACCCAGCTCACCCAGCTGCCCCTTGTCGAGCAAGGTCAGTCCCGACGGGAAAAGCTCGCGGTAGATCACCCGCTCCGACAACCCATGCGATACCCGGAACCCAACGCGCTTGGACAATTCGTTCAGCGCCTGGTCGATACGCCGCTGGTTACGCGCGTCGACGTGCTGGATGCGGTTCCGCACCACAGCCCAGTCCATTTCGCGCCGCCCTTCGCGGATCTGCTTCAACGCCCGGCTCTTGCGCGCTTCCCAGATCAGCTCCGCATAAAAGCTCAGTCGGCGGACCTTGAACGTCTCCGCATCGACCTGACCGATCAGGTCGAAGTCGACAAAACTGTCGTTCATAGGAGTGACCAGCGTGTCGGCCTGGGTCGCCACATGGCGGGCCAGCGGATCGTCACGCCCCGGCGTGTCGAAAATGAGGAAGTCTGCGCCCTCAGAGAGCGCCTCGGCCTCTGCCTCGAGCGCGGCAACACTGTCGCCCGTAAAAACGCTGAACTGCGCGCTTGGCAGGTCGATTCCCCGCCGCTGCTGGGTTTCCGCGCGGTTCTCAAAATAGCGATGGAGCGTGCGCTGGCGTGGATCGAGGTCGATCGCCGCAACCTTCGCACCCTGATAAGCCAGTGCGACGGCCACATGCACTGCGGTAGTGGACTTGCCCGTGCCTCCCTTTTCGTTGGCAAATACGATGCGATGGGGAGCGGACAGCACGTCTGGCGGACTTTCTCTGATTACGTCAGGCGTCTAGTGGACCTGTGAACCCGTCTTATCGGAGCCCCGCGCCCATGCAAACTGTCAACCGGCTCGATGAACTGCGCCAAGCTGTGGACAGGTTGAGGGTGCGCGGCCCATTGGCGCTCGTTCCCACGATGGGCGCGCTGCACGAGGGGCACCTGACTTTGGTGCGCGAAGCGAAGGCCCGCGCCGCCAGCGTAGCGGTGTCGATCTTCGTCAACCCTACCCAGTTCGGCCCTAACGAGGATCTCGCCGCCTATCCCCGCCAGCTTGCGGAAGATTCTCACGCGCTGGAGGCGGAGGGCGTCGATCTGCTGTGGGCGCCACCTGTCGAGGAAGTATACCCTGACGGCTTCGCGACCTCGATTTCTGTTACGGGCCTGAGCGAGGGGCTATGCGGAGCGTCCCGGCCTGGCCATTTCGACGGGGTCGCGACCGTTGTGGCGAAGCTGTTCAATCAGGTGCGTCCAGACGTCGCGCTGTTCGGCGAAAAGGACTGGCAGCAACTTGCGATCATCCGCCGCATGGCGCGCGACCTCGACCTGATGCATCCCCGTGCTGACCAGATCCTTGGCGTTGCCATAGTGCGCGAGGCCGATGGTCTGGCGATGAGCAGCCGCAACCGATACCTCTCCCCCGAAAACCGCGCCCGTGCAGCCGCTCTGCCACGATTGATGCAGGAAGCGATCCGCAAGATCGAAGCAAATGCCGGCGTGAAGGCCGTCTTGCATGACTTGCGGGAACGGCTCGTCGCAGAGGGTTTCGATAGCGTCGATTACGCCGAACTGGCGGGCGCAGATTCGCTAATCTCGCTGGAAGCTTTGGGCCTCCGAGCTGCCCGCCTGTTTGTGGCTGCACGCATCGGTGGAACGCGTTTGATCGACAATATGCCGGTTGGTCAATGACCGCGGCGCGCTGACCAAAGTTCTCAAATCTCAGGAAAAAGTGCGTGCGATCGGACTCCCGCGGTACCGACTGTTACTTCCTGATACTTTACTGAAAACTTTGATACTCTTGATAAATTGCGACCGGTCCGACGCTCGGATATCCGCCCCCTCCCCGATAGAGGGAGAGGATAATGACTGTCGCTTGGGATGCCAAAAATCCCAAACATTTGCCGCTTAAGCCGAATCTTCTGCGTACCCTGGCTGCATGTGCCGCACTGAGTATGGCTGTGGCCCCCTTACCCGCGCTTGCTCACGTCAAATGGTTTGCTCCGTATGATGTCCAATCGGCACCAGCCTCCCTTGCCCAGACACTTTTGTCCGGCTGGGTGTGGCTCGGAATGGCGTTGGTCCTGACCTTTTTCCTTCTCGCGGTATTGATTGAGCTCCGCATCGGCGGAAATGCCGCTGTCAGTGCCGGAGATCGCCGCGCCACAAATCCGCTTTGGCTGCGCGCGGACGATTTCATGCGCGCGATAATCGGCGCCTTCTTTGTTGCCATCTTTGCGATAGGCGGCGTCTACCTGACGCCGGAACTGCATACCCACAATGAGTGGGTTTCGTGGATGCAACTCCTCATCGCCGTAATGGTGTTCTCGCGTCACACTATGCCGTTGTCCGCTGCCGGCATCATCGGGCTCTGGGTAATGGCCCTTGGCGATTATGACCTCTTCCACCTCCTCGACTATCTGCCCTTGGGCCTGGGCGTAGCAGGTTATCTGGCGTTGGCTGCTTTTCCGACGAGCAAGTACTTCGACAAGCGCTTCGCAGTGCTGCGCTGCGGCGTTGCCATCGCGGTTATGTGGTCGAGCTTCGAAAAGCTCGCATATCCCGAGTGGTTCTATCCCCTGATAGAGGAACGCCCTTTCCTCACTCTGGGACTGCCGCGTGACGCTTTCATTCCCATGGCCGGCGTTGCCGAGTTCGCGATGGGGCTTGGGCTTTTGTGGACCCCACTGGTTCGACGTTTGTCAGCGATCGCACTCCTGACTTTCTTCACCCTTGCGGTCTATCCGTTCGGGCGCGTCGACTTGATCGGCCACGCCCTCATCATGGGCTCACTTGTGCTTACCATCGCCAATCCAATCCCCTTCAACTCCGCCATCAGCAAGGGCTGGCAGGCAATCGCCAAGGTGCCGTCCACGTTTGCCGCTACCATGATCATCATTGGCGGCGCGTACTGGGGATCGCATGCGATGTTTTACGGGCACAGTGAGGGCAACCACGCCCCACAGACCGGACAACTAGCCCAAGGCGCGACGGTCGAGCACTCGTCGCCCAGGTAGGACAGGCCGCTTACGTCGCCATCTTTCGGGCCGAATATCGAACCCGGCACCTTAGGCTGCTGAAATCCACACGTTGGGGGTCTCGCATTGGAATCGGGGCGAGCGCCAAAGATTAGCGCGATTGCCGCAGAAACCCTTGGTTCTCGACGACGCTGGCAAATGGGGAGGTGGAGCGGTAGCGGGAACCGCACTATATCCGTATAACCCCGCATATTTGCAGAATATACCCCCGAAAATACCCCCAAACTCGGTTCATCTCGCCGGCTTAAGGCGCCCGGGTCCCTCTTAATCACAGGGGGTTGATCAGCGGTTGCGCACCCCTCCAACCGCATCTCTCCTAGCAAGTTGATTTCTATTAACGGCAATGACGGGCTGCAAACTCAATTGGCACGACCCGCAATTGACGCGAAGTGGATTCATATCTTTGCGGTGGCATCGATTGGGCCGTGAGCCGAATAACAGCTTTAGGGACTCCAACTGGCTATAGCCGCCATAACAGCCGCACTTCGCGGCTATTCGAGCAGAGTGGCAATCTCTCACCGAACCGGAAGGTTCGACAAACGAGTGGGGCCTAATGTTGCCTTTGCGCGACATGTGTCGCCCACCTGCGAAAACGATTGTCCTCCTGGATCACGTGGGTCGCGCCGAGGCGCTGTACGATTTGGTGCAGATCGTCCTCGAACAGCACCAGCTGATCCCGCGCGACGAATGCGTCGAGCAGTTTCAGCGTGGCTTCGGGATGATCGTCCGGGTGGTTCGAGTCGTTGAGCTGGTGGATTAGCCGATAGCCGCTGGTCGGAACGGCGTAGCTGGCAATATTGCCGACCGCTTCGGGAAACACCGTATCGGTCGCGATAGCAGCAAGCGCGAATTGCTCGGCGACCCCAGCCGAGCGTAAGCTCGCTTCGGTGGGCCAAACTCTCTTGAGCCAGGGCCAGATGCGTTTCGTCCAACGCAGGTCGGGGGAGCCCTCAATCGGTTCTTCCTCCTCATCGTCATTATCGGCGTCGCCCGCTACCATATAGTCGGCGATCCAAGACGCCGCGTCTTCGCGCATCTCCTGCGGCATCGACCGAATAGCGTCGCGGACCTCGTCGCGCCCAAGCTCGTCGGCACCGAACGCGACCCCGACCAGCATAAGGGATTGTGCGATATTGCGGCCCCAACTACCGATGCGCGCCAGCCGATCAGGCCGAAAAAGCGGTAGGAAATCGGCCTTCAGCGCCCCCCAGAGCTGTGGATCGATGCGTGCCTGCCAAGCGTAACCCTGCCACATCGCTATCGACTCTTCCTCGTCCTTCCAGCCGAACGAGGGAAGCAAGGTCTTCTTCGTCCAATCGGGATCGATCGCGTAGAGGTAGGAGATGCGGCTCGCGCCGATTGTTCGGGCAAGCCGATGGCTCGGCTTGTCAGGCGACATCAGGTCGGTAGCTCGTTGCGTCAGGTCGTCGGGGAGACCCACGCCGACCCCCGGGCGTCTGGCGAACAACGCGTTTACGAAGGCAGTGGCGATGCGGCCGAGCGAGCGGTTGATCGCTTCGCGCACCCAGTCATGCTGGTTGTGGTCATCACGACGCTCTTCATCAAGCGGCTCGGTTCCCGTGGCCCTGACCGCGCGATCGAACAGTGCCCAGAAGCCGTCCGGCTCGGGTCCATCGCGCAGGGATCGGCTTTTGGCTTCGAGTAGGTCGGCGGCTCCGCGAACGACATCGCTTTTCGAGAACAGCGCTTCGGGCACCTCGGTCAGCAGCTTGACCATACGGTCGTTGATCGGCCCCGCATTGTCCGCATCGCGCAGGCCCCATAGCCCATATTCCCAAGCATCGGCCGGCCCCGGATCAGCCGAGCGACCGAGCTGTTCGAGCAGGTCAAAGCCCCGCTTGGGCTGCGCGATCACTAATTGGCGCCAAGCGTCGAGCAGGCCCTCACGCCGGTCCATGTCGTTTCGCAGTGCCTCGATCAGCGCCTCGTCCGCCATCGCCGACAGGTCATCTACGCTGTAGCGCGTGTCCGGCCCCCAGCGCATTTCCATCCAGCTGCCAAAATGTGCTCGTTCGCCATCGGCAGCGCGCCAATGCGGATAAGCGGCACGCAGCTCAACCATACGCTGTTGCAGCGCAGGCGTTAGCGGCGGATCCTGCACACGCTCGAGGACAATAATCCGGTCGTAGATACGCCGGTCTCGCGAAGTCGCTCGCTCCTCATCATCGACATGCGCGAGCATTGCGTCGGGGGGGCCGGCCAATATTGCCTCGCCGAGCTGCGCGCGCCCGGTATCATCTAGGTCGCGCCAAAGTGCAGCCATCATATCCATGGCCTCCTTGCGGAACGTCGCGTGCCAGAGAGGCTGGGTGTCAGACATGGAGTAGCGCCTCCAGTTTCTCGGCCGCGGTGAAGTGCGGGCTCTGCGTAATCGCCGCCAGAGCCAGACGCCGAAAGCCGAGATAGGGGACGCGCCGCCAACGCTCGATCCAGTGCCGGCTCGTAGGCGGGTCTGTCGCGTCGATCGCTGACCAGCCGCGCCAGATCAGGTCATAGAGCCGCGCCCAGTCAGCATGGTGCCGGTTCTGCGCATGCGGCGGGATCGACGGTCGCTGCATCGCGCTCGGATCGAAGCCGGCATTGGCTTCGCCGACCGTCGCATAGAGATCGAACACCTGCTTAAGCAGCCCCGTCAGTAGATCGAGCCGTTCGGCCCAGAAGGTGTCGGCATCCGGCAGCTCATCGATCTTGTCGATTACGAGGAAGGCGCGATCGCGCACGAGCTTGACCTCGGCATCTGCGATGGTGGCAAAGTGGTTCGGGTCTACCGTGCCGCCGGTCGCCGCACGGAAGCTTGGTGACAGGGTGAGATAAGGCCGCAGCGCCGCCAATAGCTCCTGATCATACCAGGGGGCACCACGCTTGGCCGCGAGATTCTGTTGGAGGTCGGCCCAGGCATCATCGGCGACCGGGTCGCTTGCCCAGCCACCCTCATTGGTCACGATGCGCCAGAAGGTCGCGTAGCCCAACGCGATCGCCGGCGCCTGATCAAGCCGACGGCGGATGAACGAGCGCAGCCGAGGATGCGCGCGCTTGTTGTTGCTGATCCTTTGGATCACCCAATTGACCAGCTGATCGCTCTCCAAGTGACGGCACAACCACTTCTGCAGCTCGAACGCCGGACCGCTGAGCGCTGTCTCGCGGTCGCCATCGGCGACCGGCGGAAACAACATGTCGATATGAAAGAGCGGCGCAGCTGCTGGCTCGCGGTCTTCCTTTTCTGCGAGCTTGACCTCTTCCGCATGAGCGGCCCTAGTCGCAGCGTCGCGCCGCTCGAACTCGCCAAGCCACTCGATCGGAGCAGGATCGGGCAGTCCTGCGAATATCTTGGCGCCGTGGCCATCATCATTGGCCCGGTCGCAGACTGCCCAGACGAGGTTGGCGGCATAGCTCGGCTCCAACGCACTCGGCAACCGCGTGGCATAGCGCTGCACGATCGTGCCGACACTGGCTAGATAGTCTTGCCGCGCCTTGGCCCATTCGACGAGCGTGTTCTTGAGCGCTCGGTGATGGTAGGCCGCTCGATAGAAAATTGGTTCCAGCCGGCGCTGGCGCCACGGTTTTGGCGCGGGCGGCGCACCCTTGTGCGGCACAAAGATATAGGCGGGCGCGCGTTTACGGCCGCTTCGCGCCAGCGCATCCTCAGCGGCGAACGCGTCGGTCATGTAGCGCAGCACCGGGTCGTCGAGGCTGTAGCCAATGAACAGCACAGTGAACTCAGCGAAAAGTCGCGCCACGAAGCGCGCTGCCCAGGCGTCGGTCAGATACGCCCGGCCGAAGTCGGCGCTGGTCAGCACCAGATGCTGGTTGTCGGCGCTGCCGGGGTTGAGGCGGCCGTGGAGATAGACGATGCTGCGCCAACTCGCGATCCGATCGTTGCGCGGGATGGGCAGCACCGGACCCGAATGATAGTCGACCCCGAGCGCCATGCCTTTCCTGGCCTGTTCGAAGAACAAGTCGAAATTGGTCGTGACCAGTCGATACCCGTTGGCCGAGCCTTTCAGGCGTGAGAGCTTGAGGATCGCCTCATGCAAGGTGAGGTCGGTGGCGTCCATATCGAGGCGTTCGACCACCTTGGCCCGCATCTGGTCGGGGAAGTCACCCTCAAGCGCGCCGAGCATCCGGTCGAGCCAGCCCCATTCGGGGTCCTTGATCGACGGCGCGACTGCACCTAGCTCAGAATAGCAATATTCAACGAGACCCCGGAAATCAGGTAGCCCTGCGCCTGCCGAGATACCGGCACCGCAGAAGATGATCACCCGGTCTTCCTCAAGCTCCTGCACGAGGCTGTCCGGAACGATCGGACCGTTTTTGATAAACCGTGGCATCCCTAAGTCACCAAATTTCTCGTGATTGCCCACAGCGAACCTAGTCGCAGCTACGTCGCCGCTGAAGTGGAATATCATCCGGACTATCCGAGCGTAGTAGTGGTCGCGCTTGGTAAATCTCCCATGGTGAGCAGTTCTTGCGCTTGGACGCCGCTCAGGCATTTTTTGGATAATCAACCAGGTCGAGGCGTGCATCCGCGCTTCGAACCAGGGTGTCGGCTTAAAACCGAATGATGGACGCGCCGATGGAACTGAACGTATGGCGGCTTTCGGGGCCAGCCTGGCGCTTTGCGAATGACTACTTCTAGGCGCAAAGCTGACACCTCGGTTTACCGTGAATCTCAGCTAGCCCAACTGGTCGACTGCGGGCCACGTGATCTCCCCCGAGACCGCCATCACCGACACGGACAAAGCCAAGCCCTGCGCTCCCATCGCTGGATCGCTGACACGACCACAGATCAACCGTGCCGCTCACTTGGAGAGGCTAAATAGCCTTTCTGCACGTGCGCTGTCCAATGAAAGGGCCGAAACGAAACGCGAAACGGAATGGAGAAAAAAAGTCATTTGGTTCGGGCTTTTAGGCCAATGTTCTGAGATGTACCGCAGCGCTTTCCGATCACCAATCCGCCAGGCTGCCAATCTGGCAGTTCGTGATCGAGAGAGCCCTTGCAAATATAGTGAACGACCCGCTTAAGGTTCATGCGATACATTTCGGGGTTGCTGGTTTCCACTCTCAGGCGGCCCCCGATTGGCTTGCTCTTGATGATCTGGCTCCGATAGGGATTACCGGTGATGATCCTCAGCCACCGTTTTTGCGCGTGAACCAGTTGACCAACGAATTCAGGTGGAACATGCACAATCATATGGCAGTGCCCGCCTGTGCTCCGAGCGTTTTCGTGAACCCGGATCCAGGCCGTTCGGCAACTTCGGCAACTTAGCCACTTCGTTAGCAGATCGATAAAGTGGGTAGTCGCCTTTGCCATGCCACCCAAGGGTATTCCTGCGACCTCCCAATCAATTGTGATAAACCGATTGAGCGGCAGACCGATATCAGTCGCCACTTCTGAACCTTCACACAGATTGGCGATTTGCTGATTGGTCAGCCCCTTGCTCCTGCGATCTGCTCTGTTCCGCGCGCCCCCTCGTTTCCCAACGCTGACCGACCCGATTGAAACTTCACCGTCAGCGCCAGCCGGCGAAGTATTCACCGACTGCGCACCGACGGCGTGCCGACAGAAATCCGGCACATTCGCGAGGTTGGCACGACCCATGCTATATATCGCGCGGGCGCGTCTAGTGTGGCAGCGCTTCGACCCAGCGGCTGGCCATGAGAGCCGCCAATCTTGCCAGCTCTGCTATGAGCGAATTCGGCAGGTGTTTCGCCAGAAGCGTGTTGAGCCAATCCTCCTGACGCTTGCTCAGCGCCTTTGGACTCCCAGCGATTTGTCCGAGGAACTGCGCGCTGGTGCAGGTGAGGCCGACACCTCTGCTCAGTAGAGCCAAAGCGGCGTGACGATGATCGGGGAATTGCACCAAGGGCGCGGCTGGGTTAGAATTGTCTTGCGAGCCGCCACCAAGCAAATCGCTGCGAGCCCCGGCCTTACCCGCCGGGGTTTCGTTTGTTTGAAGCATGGCTCACGCTTCCTCGCCAAATTCTGGAAGCGACGCGAGATACTCATCAACGCTGGCGAAGTCGATCAGGGTTTTGGCGCCTAACTTTTTGGCGCGGATCTTTTTCTTACGCAGCAGATCATATGTCGTGGTCTTACCCCAGCCGTACCGCGCGCATGTCGCTCTGATGTCGCCGTGCGTGGAATGAGGAGATCCAAGAGTCTTCATGATGCCTTACTCCACCAGCCTCGTGCGGGATTGCACGAACGCTGACGGCGGATCAGTTATGCTTGGTCAAAAAGTGCGTCAAAAATTGCATGTGCGATTTATCTGCCTATTTTTCTCGCGAATTATTCTTAGGCCTGCCGCGCGGACGTAAGCCCGAAACGGCGCGCCTAGCTTGGTCGTTGGTGACGCTCTCAAAATCCTCGATTGTCCGTAAAGCTTTAGCTGCTTCGTCACGAGACATCCGATGAGCATCCATCAGCTCCAGCATCTTTGAAGCTATTTCATTTTGGGTTCGCGATGCATGTTTGCCGGTCGCTAACGCTCCTTTTACGCAGATGTCATTCGACTTGACCCCACGTTTTATCAGAAAGGCTTCTGCTGCATCTTTTTGGAGACGCACGCTTCGAGCCTGGCGCATAATCTGAAACGCGCCCCGACCTGTGCTGCCTGACACGCAAAAGTTTCCTTTGCGCCAATCGGAGTTGAAAACCCAAGGATCGAACGGCGTGGAGGTGCTTTGACTAATAGTCTCACCATCCTTCAACCACTGGGATTGGCCCCAAAATCCCTTCGGCAAGATCAGATTCTGCCCCTTATCCGGCAACTCAAATATTGGCCTCACTGAAGCGTTTCGGCCGCGAAACTCGGCACAAATTCCGATCAGTTCTCCGCTCCGCAACGCTTGCAAAACTTGGAGGATAGCTCCCGAATATCCAAACGCGCTTTCTAACTGGCGCAACGTTTCGTGGAGCGAGACAAGATCTTGCGTCACCGCTCCCCCACATTTGCTAATGTTGGGCGGGAGGTCGTTCCCGAACAGCGCTTGTCACTTCGCACGCCTCGCGTCGCTGCAACCCAGTTGCACCTCGCTTCAGATGAGGCACACCGAACCGACGTAAACAACGCGCGTTCCCCCTCTCCATTTGCGAAGCGCAACCGCTCAGCGCACAGCTTTGTCTGGAAATTGGACAACGTGCGACCCTTCACGCAATTGATCCAGGTAGTCGCTCCACCACTGAGCCATCGAAACTCGTTCCAGCCAATGCGTACCGCGGTGATAAGCTGCACGCACTTTGTCGCTATCACCATGCGCAAGTGCCCGCTCAATGGCGTCGGAGTTCCACTTTCCGCTTTCATTCAGGAGGGTTGAAGCCATGGCCCGGAAGCCGTGTGCCGTCATCTCCTCACTGGCATATCCTAGCCGTCTGAGGGCTGCGTTGAGCGTATTTTCGCTCATGGGCCGTGTAGTTGTGCGGATAGAGGGGAAGACATACCCAGCCGGTCCGGTGGCCTCATTAAGCTGCCGGAGGATGTCTATCGACTGGCGCGACAAAGGCACGTGATGCGGCTTGCTCATCTTCATCTTGCCAGCCGGGATACTCCACACCGCCGATCCTAGATCTATTTCTTCCCACTCGGCGTGCCTTAGCTCGCCCGGGCGAACAAACACGTGAGGGGCCAACTGCAACGCCAGCTTGGTAAAGCCCTGCCCTTCATAGCCATCAATGGCGCGGAGCAACTCGCCTACGCGGCTGGCATCTGTGATCGCGCCGTAGTGCACTACCTTCGGAGCGGTAAGGGCGCCACGTAGGTCACGTGTGGGGTCAGAGCCCAGACGCGCGGTGGCAACCGCATAACGAAAGACCATACTTGCCAGTTGCAAGGTGCGCCTGGCGCTTTCGAGATTGCCCTTGGATTCTATTTTGCGGATCGCAGATAGAACATCGGCTGGTTCGATTTGGCTGATGGCCAGCCGACCAATGCTGGGGTTAAGCTGAGACAGCAAATACTCGCTGCGTTTGGCTGTCGCAGGCGTCCATCCCTTCTCTCCATCACGACGCCGCTTGGAGCAATATTCGTCCGTGATGGCTTGGAAGGTATCTGCGGCCCCGATCTGCGCGCGCACCTTCTCGCGCTGCTTTTCGCGGGAAGGATCTTTGCCATGCGCGAGAAGCGTGCGCGCTTCCCCGCGACGCTTACGGGCGTCACCAAGGCTGACTTCCGGATAGCTGCCCATCGCGAGCAGTTTTTCGCGGCCCTCGATCCTATACTTCAGCCGCCAGAGCTTTCCGCCAGCCGGTGTGACTAGCAGAAACATTCCTCCGCCATCGGCCATTTTGACCGCCTTAGCGCTAGGCTTAGCGTTACGTATCGCCACATCGGTAAGCGCCATAGGGTCGCCACTCTCCCCGGCCTAGAAGCTCCCAATACCCCCACCAAGGGGGTATTTCGGTGAGGCTCAAACCCATACCCCCCAATCATACCCCCACCGAGCGGTGGCAGTGGGCGAACTGGCTTGAACGTCTGCGGCCGGTTATCCAGATAGATATCGTGGGCTTTGAGGGTTTGTCCAGACAGCTGCGAACGTCGATGGACAGAGAACTGGAGCGGGTAGCGGGAATCGAACCCGCATAGCCAGCTTGGAAGGCTGGAGCTTTACCACTAAGCTATACCCGCGAAGTGCTCTGCGGCCGCTTGCCATTGCGGAGGCGCACCCGTCAAGCTTGTCGGTGCGTCCAGAAGCAACAACTGTTTGCGTCCGCGGCCTCTGGTCTGACGATCAACGCCGGAACTTTGCCATTTCTTTGGCCCCCAAAAATGGCAGTTTCGGCGAAGGCCGGTTGCCTTCGCCGCGCGAGCAGGCGACGTTCCTCGAAAATTAGACGGGAGGAAGCATGGATCTCGGGATCAAGGGACGCAAGGCGATCGTGAACGGGGGCAGCGCGGGTATTGGCAAGAGCGCTGCGCTGGCACTCGCTCGCGAGGGAGTAGAACTGTTCATCTCTGCCCGGGGCGAAGATCGGCTGCGCGCCGCTTGCGCGGATATTGAGCGGGAAACGGGTGCGAAGGTTACCGCCGTGGTAGCCGATCATTCCAGCGCTGAGGGGCGAGAGCGCATTCTTTCGGCGTGTCCGGAACCGGACATTCTCGTTGGCACCTGCGCACCGCCGCCCATGACGCCCGATTACAGCGCGATCACTGAGGCCCAATGGCGGGAGTGCATCGACATTTCGATGCTCGGGCCGATCGAATTCATGCGCAGCGTGACCGGTGGCATGGTCGAGCGTCGCTGGGGGCGGATCGTCAACATCGCCACTGTGGCCGCAAAGTATCCGGCGGAGATTCGCGCCCTTTCAGGCAGCACGCGAGCCGCTCTTACGAACTACGCAGTCGCGGTGTCGAAGGTCGTCGCGCAGCATAACGTGATGATCAATACTGTGCTGCCCGGCATGCATTACACCGCGACGGTTGACGACCTTTTCAACGCGCGCGCGAAAGCGAAGGGCATCACTTTCGAACAGGAAGTAGAGCAATTCATCGACGAATGGCGCATTCCCACGCGAACCTTTGGCGAGGCTGACGACGCAGGCGCTTTCGTGGCCATGTTCTGTAGCGAGTTTGCAAAGTTCACTACGGGACAGAGCCTGGTGATCGACGGCGGCTCTACAAATTCGACTTTTTGATCGAGGGAGGCAAGTGGATGTACGGACCGAACTACGGCAACGATCGCGCAGAGATCGAGGATCTGATGGCCCGCTATCTTTATGCCTTCGACTGGCAAGACGCCGAAGCCTACGCTGGGACGTTCACCGAAGACGGTATTCTCGATTTCGCTGGAGGGGTGAAAGTGGGGCGCGCAGCGCTGGCCGCCGAGATGGTGGCCTTCGGCGAGCGCGAGCGGGCAAAGGCCTTGGCGAGCTTCCCGCCCAGACGGCATCGCGTGCGGCACTTCGTCGACAATCTGGTCCTGGAAATCGACGGCGATACGGCTCGTTCCACTTCGTATTGGTACGAGTTCAACAACGACGCTCGCGCCGGTCGGCCTTATCTCGGCACATACGGTCATTATGAGGATGAGTTGCGGCGGGTGGACGGGCGCTGGCTCTTCTCAAAACGCAAGATCTACAACGAGGAGCACGCACACATGTGCGCGACCGACCACAACCCGGTCTATCGCTGATAAGCTCAGAAGCCGCGCTAAGCCTTCAGTGGCCGGGGAAGTCGAACAGGGCCTCGGCCGCTACGCCCGCCGCGCGAAGCGCCTCTCCGCCGCCCAGATCGGGCAGGTCGATGGCGAATAGGGCGTGATCAACCTGCGCCCCCGCCCGGCGGAGGAGCTCGGCCGCAGCAAGGGCCGTGCCGCCGGTGGCGAGGAGGTCGTCGACCAGCAGAACCCTTTCACCCGCATCGATCGCGGTGGGATCGAGTTCTATGCGGGCGCTGCCGTATTCGAGCGCGTAGTTGATACCGATTGTAGGGACCGGGAGCTTTCCCGGTTTACGCAGCGGCACGAAGCCCGTGCCGAGTCTGGCAGCAATCGCGGCGCCGAAGATGAAGCCGCGCGCCTCGATCCCCGCCACCGCGGCAGGACTGGTAACGCGCGCCCGCTCAACCATAAGGTCGATCGTCGCACCCAGCCCTTCGCCGTGCGCGATCAGGGTTGTGATGTCACGAAACAGTATCCCGGCTGAGGGAAAGTCCGGAACGGTCCGGATCAATCCCTTCAGCTCGGAAAGGGTCAAGCCTTCTTGCGAGCCTTGACGGTCGACCACACGCTCTTCTTCGCGAACCATGCCAGCACCGTGGCGAAGATCAGGAAGCCGAGGACAGCCCAACCGGTCTCCTTGCGCTTCACCATCGCGGGTTCCGCCGTCCAGGTGAGGAAGGCCGAAACGTCCTGCGACATCTGATCGACGGTCGCTTCGGTTCCGTCGGCATAAGTCACCTGACCATCGCTAAGCGGCGGCGGCATCGCCAGATTGAGGTTGGCGAAATAGGGGTTGTAGTACAGCCCGACGCCGGTCTTCGAGTCCGGGAATTTTTGGACCAGTTCAGCCGGCTGTTCCTGGTAACCGACCAGCAGCGAGTGCAGATAGGCCGACCCATCGTGACGCGCCTTAGTGATCAGCGAGAGATCTGGCGGGATCGCGTTGTTGTTGGCCGCACGAGCCGCGATGTCGTTCGGATAGGGCGACGGGAAGTAGTCCGTCGGCATACCCGGACGGGTGTTGGCTTCACCCGTGTTCGGATCGACACCTGGCACCGTCCATTCAGCGGCAAGCGCCTTCACCTGAGCTTCGTTGTAACCGAGCTGCGCGAGATCCCGGAAAGCCACGAACTTCAGCGAGTGGCAGGCCGCGCAAACCTCTTTGTAAACCTGGTAGCCGCGCTGCAGCTGCTGATTGTCCCACGTTCCGAAAACGCCGTCGCTCGAAAGCTTCAGCGGCTCGGGAGAGAGGTGGAACTCATGCTCGGCGGTGGGCGCAGCAGGTTCGGTAGCAGCGGTGTAGGCGCCGAACCCGAAGGCCAGCAGCACCACGAAGCTGAACACCAACCCGACAGCGATACCAATGAAACGGATCATTGCGTCGTCTTTCCCTTATCCCGCGCTCAAGCCGCTTCGGCGGATTTGCCGGACACAGCTACATCATCCTCACCCAGAACCGCCTCGGTAATCGAGAACGGGAGCGGGCTTGGCCGTTCGACCATCGAGATGATCGGCAGGATCACGAAGAAGTGCAGGAAGTAGTAGGCCGTGGCGATCTGGCTGATCATCACATAGGGCTCTTCAGCCGGTGCGCCGCCGCAGTAGAACAGCACAGCCATGTCGGCCAGCAGCACCCAGAAGAACTTGCGGAACAGCGGACGGTAGTGGCCCGAACGAACCGGCGACTTGTCGAGCCAGGGCAGGAAGAACCAGACCAGGATCGCCGAGAACATCGCCAACACACCCCAGAGCTTCGCCGGCAGAATGAAGTCCGCGGTGAAGGCGCGCAGGATCGCGTAGAACGGATAGAAATACCATTCAGGCACGATGTGCGCCGGGGTCGAGAGCGGGTTCGCCTCGATGTAGTTGTCCGGGTGGCCCAGCATGTTCGGGAGGAAGAACACCATCAGGAAGTAGGCGATCAGGAATACGCCCAGCCCGAAGCCGTCCTTCGCCGTGTAGTACGGGTGGAAGGGCACGGTGTCGCTCTTGCTCTTCACCTCGACGCCCGTCGGGTTCGACGAACCCGGGATGTGGAGCGCCCAGATGTGCAGGATCACCACACCCACCACCACGAACGGCAGCAGATAGTGCAGGCTGAAGAAGCGGTTGAGCGCAGCGTTGTCCGGCGCGAAGCCGCCCAGCAGCCACGTCTTGAGCGGCGGGCCGACCAGCGGGATCGCCTCGAACAGGCCGGTAATGACCTGCGCACCCCAGAAGCTCATCTGACCCCACGGCAGGACGTAGCCCATGAAGGCGGTCGCCATAAGCAGCAGGAAGATGACCACGCCGAGCAACCAGACCATCTCGCGCGGGGCCTTGTACGAACCGTAGAAGAAGCCCCGGAAAATGTGGAGGTAGACCACGACGAAGAAGAAGCTGGCGCCGTTGGCGTGCATATAACGCATCAGCCAACCCCAGTTCACGTCGCGCATGATGTGCTCGACCGACTGGAATGCGACACCGGCATTCGCGGCATAATGCATCGCCAGCACGATGCCGGTGACGATCTGCAGCACGAGACAGAATCCGGCGAGAACGCCGAAATTCCACCAGTAGTTGAGGTTGCGCGGAACCGGGTAACCGGCGCCGACAGCGTTATAGACGAAGCGCGGCAGAGGCAGCTTTTCGTCCAGCCAGCGCATCAATGGCGCTTTGGGTTCGTAGACCTTGGCCCAGGGGAAGCTCATTTTTTCGTCTCCCGCCTTTAACCGACCACGATCTTCGTGTCGGACGTGAATGTATATTCCGGCACCTGCAGGTTCGTCGGCGCGGGGCCCTTACGAATGCGGGCCGCGGTATCATAGTGCGAACCGTGGCACGGGCAGAAGTAACCGCCGAACTCGCCGCGCACTTCACCCTCACCGGCACCCAGAGGGACGCAGCCGAGGTGGGTGCAGACGCCCATGGTGATCAGCCAGTTGGTGTGGCCATCCTTGGTGCGGTCTTCCAGAGATTCCGGATCGCGAAGGCTGCTCAACGGAACCTTGTCGGCCTCGGCGATTTCCGCCGGCGTCAGGTTACGCACGAACAACGGCTGCTTGCGGAACACGGCCTTGATCGCCTGTCCCGGCTCGATAGCCGAAAGGTCGATCTCGGTCGTCGATTCCGCGAGGACGTCCTTCGAAGGAGCCATCTGGGAAATCAACGGGACCAGCGTGGCGAGACCGCCAACACCAGCCGCGGAGACCGCCGCAATTTCGATGAAGTCACGACGACGGATACCTTCTCCGCCGTCCGGCGCTGCGGTTTCCGCCGTGCCTGTGGTGATTGCCATTGCCCTGCCTTGCCTGCCGACTTTCACGGGCGCTAACCCTGCGAGAAGCCGAAGATATTGGACCAGCCGCGCCACGTCCCGAGGCCCGGGGGTACGGCTTGGGCGGGCTGATAGACGAGCGGGCCCGCCATGCCAACAGGCATTTTGGCGCTAATTCGCCCGCTCATGACGCCAGACCGATCAGCGAAAACTGACGGCCGTAGTTTGGTTCCGCCCTATGGGTCGCTCTGCGGAAGGAAAAGAAGCGGTCTTCATCCGCATAGGTATCGAGCCCGAGGGCGTCGACGACGGTCACGCCTGCGGCAGCGAGACGTGCTGCGGCATACCCTTCCAGGTCGAATTGCCAGTGGCCCGGCCGGCCGGCTGCAAAGAAATGTTCGGCGGTTTCGTCAAACTGGGCGCGGAAGCCGTCATCCACCTCGTAGCTCGATCGCGCTATCGCCGGGCCGATCGCAGCGGCAATGCGATCACGTCGCGCACCGAGCCGCTCCATCGCATCGACCGTGTTTTCCAGCACGCCGCCATGCGCACCACGCCATCCAGCATGGGCTGCACCCACGACTCCTGCCTCCGCATCAGCGAACAGTACGGGCGCGCAGTCTGCTGTCACGACGCCCAGCAGAAGCCCGGGTGTTGCGGTGACCAGCGCGTCGGCCCGCGGCCTTTCGTCCTGCGGCCAGGGGGCATCCGCCTGCACCGCATCAGGGGAGTGAACCTGATAGACGGTCGCCAGCCCGGCGCCCGGCATGATTGCGGCGACAGCGCGACGGCGATTCTCTTCCACCGCGGCGCCATCGTCGCCTGCACCCAAGCCAACGTTGAGACCCGCGACGATGCCTTGCGAAACGCCGCCCCGTCGACCGAGAAAGCCATGCGCGATTCCGGCCAGCGCCTGAGAGCGAATGACCTCTACGTCTGGAACGGCGGCGTCAGCCAAGGCTGCGGGCCACCTGCTCCGCCGTGTCGCGACTGAGCTTGGGAGCAGCGGCAATCCGTTCCAGCTCCGCACGCATCAACGTTGCCCGGATCGGCTCTGTCCTCCGCCAGCGCCCGAGCGGAGCCACGAATCGGGCTGCGGTCTGCGGATTGATCGGGTCGAGCGCGAGGATGAGGTCCGCGACCAGGCGATAGCCGGCGCCGTCCTGGGCATGGAACCCCTGCGGCGCTCCGGTGAAGGCCATATAGAGAGAGCGCACGCGGTTGGGGTTACGCAGCGTGAAATCTGGGTGTTCGGCAAGCGAGCGAACATGCGCCAGCACTTCGGGGTGAAGCGACTGCGCCTGAATGGCGAACCACTTGTCCACCACCAGCGCGTTGCTGCGATAGCGGTTGTAGAAGTCCAACAGCTTGTGCGTGCGTTCCGGCGACTGAAGACCCGCCAGCACCATCAGCGCTCCCTGCCGGTCAGTCATGTTGTCGGCCGCATCATATTGCGCCGCCGCCATCTTCGCGGCGAGGTCAGGAGAACCGGCGGCGAGATAGACCAAAACCTGCGTTTTCAGCTTCCGTGCGCCACGCGCGTTGGCGTGCATGCTATAGGGAACGGCACTAGCCCGGTCATGCAGAGCGACGAGTTCGCTCTCCAGCTCACGGCCGAGCCAACTCTTGAGCGCCTCTCGTTCCGAGGAGATCGCGCCGGGATCGGCCACTGCCATCTGTTCCGCGAGGTAGGCCTGACCCGGCAGGATGAGCAGCTCGCCCCGCATCAAGTCGTCCAGATTACCGTCGGCCAGAACCGCAGCGAACGCGGTGCGAATGGCCGCACGCCCGGCGGCACGTTCAGCTTCGTTCAGCGAGCCAGCCGCCGCGTCACGCAGATGGCGCACCATCAGATCCTGCATCGCCTCGTAACGGGCGAAAGGGTCGTCATCGTTTTCGGCGAGGAAGACGAGGTCCTCCAGCGAGACTTCCCGCTCGATAGCCACCGGCGCGGAGAAGCCGCGGTTGATCGACAGCACCGGAGGGCGCGAGAACCCGGTGTAACAGACGCTGGCCTGCTCCTGTGCGAGAGTGAACAGGGTCTCGCCAGCGTGGCGCCCCGTTTCACGGTCGAACAGCGCCAGTCGCAGCGGAATCGGCACCGGCTTCTTGTCCGGCTGACCAGGAGTTGGCGGAACCTGCTGCGCAAGATGCAGCGTCGTGGTGTCGCCTTCGTGCTCCAGCCGCACGGTGACCTTCGGCGTGCCGGCCTGCGAATACCACAGACGGAACTGGCCTAGGTCGAGCCCTGCCCCATCCTCGATCGCCTTGACGAAATCCTCGCAGGTCGCCGCTTGTCCGTCATGGCGATCAAAATAAAGATCGGTGCCCGCGCGGAACCGCTCTGGCCCAGCCATCGTGCGCATCATGCGGATGACTTCGGCCCCCTTGTTATAGACGGTGGCGGTGTAGAAGTTTGAAATCTCGCGATAGCTGTCGGGCCGGATCGGATGCGCCAGCGGCCCGGAATCCTCCGGGAACTGCACTGACCGCAGCACGCGCACATCCTCGATCCGCTTGACCGGCTCGCTGCCCATATCCTGACTGAACAGCTGGTCCCGCAGCACGGTGAAGCCTTCCTTGAGGCTCAACTGGAACCAGTCACGGCAGGTGACACGATTGCCCGACCAGTTGTGGAAGTATTCGTGGCCAATGACGCCTTCGACCGCATCGAAATCGCCATCCGTCGCAGTTTCGGGGTCCGCCAGGACGTATTTCGTGTTGAATACGTTGAGGCCCTTGTTCTCCATGGCCCCCATGTTGAAATCGCTGACCGCGACGATGTTGAACGTGTCGAGGTCGTATTCCCGGCCGAACGCTTCCTCGTCCCACTTCATCGAGTGCTTGAGCGAATCCATCGCGTGCTGCGTGAAATGGAGGTCGCCCTCGCGCACCCAGATGCCGAGATCGACCGTCCGGCCACTCATCGTCGTGAAGGTATCGCGATTGGCAACGAGATCGCCCGCGACCAGCGCGAAGAGATAGCTCGGCTTGGGCCAAGGGTCGTGCCATTCAGCCCAGTGGGTGCCATCCGGCCCCTCGCCCTGAGCGTCGAGATTACCGTTGGAAAGCAGGACCGGGAATGCCTCCTTCGGCCCGCTCATCCTCACCCGGTAAGTAGACAGCACGTCGGGGCGATCAGGGAAGAAGGTGATTCGGCGGAAGCCCTCGGCCTCGCACTGGGTGCAGAGCATCCCGTTCGACGCATAGAGCCCCATGAGCTGGCTGTTGGCTGAGGGGTCGATCTCGCAGACCACCTCGACCAGGTGGCTGTCGCCCACTAGTGGAACAATCAGGTCCTGACCGTCGAGGCTCCAGGAATTCACCCCCTGCCCATCGACCTTGACCTCAATCGGGGTCAGACCGTCGCCGTTAAGGCGGATTGTGGATGCGGCAGCGGCGCGAGCATTGCGCTGAACGGTCAAAATCGATCGTACCCGCGTGCACTTGATCCCCAGATCAAAGTCTAGCGTCACCTCCGGCACTAGCCAGGGGAAAGGCGCGTAGTCCTCTCGCCGGATCAGCAACGGCTCCGAAGGCTGGGGCGCGGCGTCGGCCATTTCGGGGTTGCCGTCAGGCGTTGAGGGGGTGCGGGCGATATCCATGCATCGCTATTAGGTACTTTCGCCTCTGCTTCCAACGCGTAGAACGCGCGGCGTGCCTCATCTCTTCATCTTTGGTCTCGGTTATTCCGCCAAACGCATTGCCCAGGCGGTCGAAGCACTCGGCTGGCAGGTAACCGCGACCGGGCGAGATGGAACGCTGGCCTTCGATGACGAGGACGGCGTGACCACTGCCCTGCGCTCCGCGAACCACGTCCTGTCATCCGTCCCACCTACGGAAAGCGGCGATCCGGTTCTTGCCCGCTACGGAGATGCAATCGGCCATGCGTGGCTGGGCTACCTGTCCTCCACCGGAGTCTATGGCGACACGGGCGGGGCGTGGGTGGATGAAAGCGCCGGGTTAGGTGGCAGGCGGCAACCGCGAGTCGAAACGGATGCGGCGTGGCTCGCTCGAGGCGCGCGCGTGTTCCGGCTGCCGGGCATCTACGGCCCGGGACGCAGCGCGCTGGACCGAGTCGCGGAAGGCCGCGCGCATCGAATCGACCTGCCGCAGCAAGTCTTCAGCCGTATCCACGTGGATGACATCGCGTCTGGCGTGATCGCAGGGTTCGACGGCCCGCCCGGAGCTTACAACCTCGCCGATGATCTGCCTGCAAGCCAGAACGCGGTTGTCGAGGAAGCCTGCCGCCTTCTCGGCCTGGCGCCACCCCCGCTGCTGTCCCTGGAGGACGCGAACCTATCTGCCCCGGCGCGCGCTTTTTACGCAGAGAACCGCCGCGTCGCGAACGGGAAAGCGAAGCGTGTGCTGGACTGGCGCCCTCGCCACGCCACCTTCCGCGATGGGCTCAGGCACTGTCTGCAATCGGCGCGTTCTTTCCCCGCAGAGCGATGACCAACCCGACCATCGCCAGTACGCCGCCCGCGATGGCGAGATTTGACCAACGATAGCCCTCCAGCAGGGTCGAAATGGTCATCGCCACAACGGGCACCAGCACGCCGTTATAGGCTGCGCGGCCCGGCCCCAACTCGTGGATCAGCTTGAAATAGAGCGGGAATGTCACGACCGAACCGATGATCCCGAGATAGGCCACGCCTGTCCAATAGCGCGGGCTATCAGGAAACACCGGCGGCCCAGACATCACCCACGCCAATGCCCCGTCGGCCAGAGTTCCCCAGAACATCGACCACGCCAGCAGGACCAATAGCGGACGCGCGCGGGCGGCCTTGGTGGCCTGAAGCACGTTCGCGACGGAGGCGGAAAGGATGCCGATGCAGACCAGACCGACACCCAAGGTGACCTTGGCAACAGCTGGCGCCTCACGCATTTCGTGGACCAGCAACATCGCGATTCCGACGAGCGCGACCGACGTGCCGGCAAGGAAGCGCGGTGTGATGCGCTGACCCAGAAACGCTGCGCTCAGCAGAGCATTCGGTAGCATCAGCAGCGCGTAGAGCACCGCGACCACGCCAGACGTGACGTAATGCTCCGCCTCGTAGACGAGATTGAAGTTGAGAAAGAACTGCGTGAGCCCGATGGTGATCGCCAGCAGATGGCCCGAACGCGACATCCGCAGGCTGTTCCCGCCAATCAATGCCAGCAGGAACGTGCCCGCCGCAGCCAAGGCGAAGCGATAGGTCACCGACCAGCCGGGCGGAGCAGCAACAAGCTGATCGCGGATCACGAACCAGGTTGAACCCCAGATCAGCGCCACCAGTAGGAACGGGAACAGGATACGGGGCCGCAACAGCAGGTGTGTCGGCTTGGCCTCCGCAGGTGACGCGCTCACAGCGCGGCCAGCGCGCGGGCCAGCGCCCGGGCGTCCTCTTCCTTCGAATCCCACGCCGCCACGAAACGAGCGGCATCCGGTCCCCAGTCGTAGAAGCCGAAGCCCATTGCCCGCAGCGCCGCCCGCTCTTCATCGGTGCAGCGAACGAAAACCTCGTTTGCCTCCACGGGATGCAGCAACCGATCCGTGGCAGCGCTCGCAAGCTCGGCGGCGGCCGCGTTGGCGGTGCGCGCGTTGGCCAGCCACAGGTCGCCCTCCACCATCGCCAGCAGCTGCGCGGCGAGATAACGGCCCTTCGACTGAAGGTGCCCCGCGCGCTTGCGGCGATACCGGGCAACATCGGCCAGCGCAGGATCGAAGAACACCACCGCTTCCGCGCTCATCGCCCCGTTCTTCACGCAGCCGAAGCTAAGCGCATCGACATCGCCGCAGGCTTCCGCAGGCAAGCAGCCGAGAAACGCAGTGGCATTTGCGAATCGCGCCCCATCCATGTGCAGCGCCAGCCCTCGCGCACGCGCCAATGCGGAAATCTCGTCGAGCTCCTCCGGTCGATAGCTGCGTCCGTATTCGCTGGCTTGTGTCAGCGACACCGCATGGACCTGCACCTGATGAACGTCCGCGCGAATCGATTCGGTTACCTGCGCGATCGCTTCAGGAGTCAGTTTTGCTCCTTCTCCATCTGCCAGAACCAGCTTGGCGCCGTGCAGGTAGAAACCCGGCGCCCCGCCCTCGTCCATTTCGATATGCGCCTCGCGATGACAGAGCGCTGCGCCGTGGGGCGGCACCATCGTGGACAGGGCGATGCAGTTCGCCGCCGTCCCCGTCGCCACCCACATCACCGCAACCTGGCGGCCGAACAGCGCGGAAAACGCTTCGTCCAACCGCCCGCTCAATGCGTCGCCGTCATACGGCGCATCTGCCGAATCCGCCCGGCGCATCGCATCCCACACTTGCGGGTGGACGGCTGCTGCGTTGTCAGACAGGAATTGCATCGGCCGGGCATACTTGCTCGGAAAGGCGAAGCAAGGAGGAGACGGAGCCTATGTCACCGATTGCGATCACCCGCATCAACGAGGCAACACACGGCACCTATCGCGTCGATCTACCCGGAGTGGAGCGGCCGGCCGTGCTGACATGGCACGCGCGCGGCGATGCGAGGGTTGCGGACCACACCTTCGTGCCTGACGAGATGCGCGGTCAGGGTGTCGCCCAGAAGCTGGTGGAAGCCCTGATCGAGGACGCGCGCGACACCGGTTTCACCGTGGTGCCCCAATGCAGCTACGTCGCCGCACAATTCCGCCGCCATCCCGAATGGGCGGACCTCCTTGGCTGATTAACGCAGCCGATTCGTCAGCCGGGTAAGCGAGAGAAGTCCACCGCCACCATCTGCTGCACCACCCGGTCTCGCACTGCCACGGCTTCCGCCAGCGGCAGGCCCCGCAGATCGAGCATTCCGCCCGCCAGCCCAAGCCGCACGGTGGCGTAGCCGCGCCAGCGGCCGAGCGGGCTCTGGGATATCTCCGCCGATTGCAGCTTCACCATCGGAGCGAGCGTGAGGCGCGGCGATAACGAGCCTGCTCGCGCGAATAGCTGACGACTGTCGATGGCGTGTCGGTGGCGCCGCCAGCCGATGTAATTGATCACCGCTGTCGCGACCACCGCCAGCGCCGCAATCGCGGGCGGCAGCGGATTGGCCAGCACCAGCCCCACCCCTATGCCGATCGCAATGAAGATCAGCGCATTGAACAGCGTGTCGTAGAGCCAGGGCCGATACGAAGGTCGATGCCAAACGAGGCCATCTGCAGGCTGTTCGATACCCGCCGCGCGAACCAGCGGCCAGATTTCATCCAGCCGCGCAAAGGGGGCAACGACATGATCAGCAGCCTTGTCGCCGTCCTGCGCCAGGCTGATGAAATCGAGAGCATACCAGCCGAAACGGCGGCGAATCAGGCCGCTCCTAATCAGCGCAGCCTGCACCCGGTGTACCGGCATGAGCACATCCGTCTTGCTGAAAAGCCCGCGTCGGCGCCGGAACCCTCGCGCGGTTCGATCCAGTCGAAAGCCGTATTCGCGCATGAAAGTGCGGGCGATCCCCGTGGCGATGCCCAAAAGCACCACCACGAGAAGCGACCCTGCAACAGCCAGCGCCAGCATTCCCCGGCCCAGGTGCGCCAGTTCTTCAACACCGGCTTCTCCGCCAGAAACGAGCGAGCGCCAGCCATCCCTTTCCCAAATGTTGAATGGAAACAGGAAGTCGAACTGCTGCGATGCACCGAGCAGGATGGCAAAGATCACCAGCGAGAATTCGAACAGGCCGAACGTGGCCACGCGCCGGTTATCCATTTCGAACAGCAGATGATGGTCAACAGAAGGTTTGTCCGGTGGCGACGCTGTTCCTGCCTCAGGCGTCGCTGGCGCACCCTCCTTGCGTTCGCGCACTAGCTCCCGCAGCCGTGCGCTCTCCGCAAGCGTCAGATAGGCGAGAACGATCTCTTCCTTGCCGCCCGCTCCGGTTTCGAATCGCACTTCGGCCAGCCCGAGCAGGCGGGGGATCCACTTCTGCTCGATGCTTACGTCCTGGATTCGTTCGTAGGGAACTGAGCGCGCACTGCGCGACAGCAGTCCCTTCTCCACCCTGATGTCGTCGGTTCCGGTGAGATAGGTCAGCTTGCGCCACTGAAGCCAGGAAACACCGAAACTCACCAGCGCGCCGACAGCGAGCGCGCCCACAATCACGAGTATCGCCGCGCCTCCTGTGCCGATCAGCGCGGCTAAGCCGGGTATCGCCCCCTGGAACAGTTTGGTGACGCCGCTGACCAGAAAGCCGCGCGGATCGGTGCGGAGAGGCTGCGTGCCAGTGGCAGGCAGCGCGCCCTCTGCCTCGGTCATAGTGTGTCGCGCCGAATCTTTTCGCGGATCACTTCGCGCATTTCCACCGCATCCGCGTCGCCAAGGCCTGGCAAGGAAACGGACGCATTGTGCGTTCCCGCTGTATGCAGGACGAGCGTGGACAGGCCGTAGTATCGTTCAATCGGGCCGCGCTCGATATCGATGTGCTGGACCCGGCCGAAAGGCACCACGGTATCCTTGCGCCACATCAACCCGCGAACCACGCGCAGCCGGTCTGCATCCATCTGATACCCGCGCGCCGCATGGCGCCTCAAAGGCATCCGGACCACAAACCAGCCTAGCAGCGCGAAAACCGGCACCAATGCTACCCCGGGCGGGAGCGGGAGTACGCCGACCACTTCCCAAGCGAGTGTGATAACGAAGGGCGGGATTGCGACAAGCACGGCACCAAGACGGAGCGCCTTGACGTGATTGGGGTGCAGAGGTGTGAGCTGGTCTCCCTCCATGGTGCACTAGATGAACAGTACACCTGCCGAAAGCAAGTCCTCCGGCGGGAGGTAGAAAATGGTGCTGCTGGGGAGGATTGAACTCCCGACCTCACCCTTACCAAGGGTGCGCTCTACCACTGAGCTACAGCAGCACGGGAAAGCAGGCGGGCGCTATTGTCGCGCGCCGTCGATGTGTCAAGCGCTGCTTGAGCCTGACGAACAATCACGGCAATGACGCCGACGATGACCGACCGAAAAGTCGCACCCACCCGCGAAGCCGGACTCAGCCGCGAAGAGCGCCTTGCTGCCAAGCTGAGAGAGAACCTCCGACGGCGAAAGGCTCAATCGCGCGAGATGGATACGCGGGCCATTGACCGTGCTGACGATGCGCTTCCCAAAGAGGCGGAGGATCGCTAACGGGCGTGGCTCCTTCAGTTAAGGAGCTTTCGTGCCCGCGTTGATCCTCGTCCGCCACGGCCAGAGCCAGTGGAATCTGGAAAACCGTTTCACCGGCTGGTGGGATGTCGACCTGACAGAAAAGGGCGTGGCCGAAGCGCGCGCCGCTGGCGAACTGCTGGCGAAAACGGGCCTTCTGCCCGATCGCGCCTTCACCTCGCTGCAGACCCGCGCGATCAAAACGCTGCATCTGGCGCTGGAAGGCTGCGGCCGCCTGTGGATCCCTGAGACCAAGGACTGGCGCCTCAACGAACGGCATTATGGCGGCCTGACCGGTCTCAACAAGGCCGAGACTGCTGAAAAGCACGGCGACGATCAGGTTCGCGTCTGGCGCCGCAGCTTCGACATTCCGCCGCCCGTGCTGGACGCCGGCAGCGAGTTCGATCTGTCCGCCGATCCGCGTTATGCCGGCATCGCCATCCCTTCGACGGAAAGCCTGAAGCTCACCATCGAGCGCGTGCTGCCCTATTGGGAGGGCACGATCCGGCCGGTGCTGGCCTCCGGTGAGACGGTGATCGTTTCGGCCCACGGCAATTCTCTGCGCGCGCTGGTGAAGCACCTGTCGGGGATCTCTGATGAGGACATCACCGAACTGGAGATTCCCACTGGCGAGCCGATCGTTTACGATTTCGACGACAAGATGAACGCCGGGGATCGGCACTACCTGAAGGACAGGTGACATGGGGGCACCCGTAGCCATCGTGATGGGCAGCCAGTCGGATTGGCCGACCATGCGCCGCGCCGCAGAGGCGCTTGACCGGCTGGAGGTGCCTTACGAAGCGCGCATCGTTTCGGCCCACCGCACCCCGGATCGTCTGGTCGAATTCGCCAAGGGCGCGGCTGACGAGGGGTTCAAGGTCGTGATCGCCGGGGCTGGCGGCGCCGCACACCTGCCCGGCATGGTCGCATCGATGACGCACCTCCCCGTGCTGGGCGTGCCGGTCGAATCCAAGGCGCTGAAGGGCAAGGACAGCCTGCTTTCCATCGTCCAGATGCCCGCCGGTATCCCCGTGGGCACGCTCGCGATCGGTGAACCCGGCGCCGCGAACGCGGGCCTTATGGCCGCTGCGATCCTCGCCATTTCCGACCAGGCGCTGGCTGAGCGGTTGAAGACATTCCGCGCCGAACAGACCGCCTCCGTTGCAGAAAGCCCGAGCGACGCATGATCCTGCCCGGCTCTACCATCGGAATTCTGGGCGGCGGCCAACTGGGCCGTATGCTGTCCATGGCTGCGGCGCAGCTGGGCTATCGCTGCCACATCTACGCGCCCGAAAAGGACAGCGTGGCGGCGGAAGTGAGCGCCCTGTTCACCTGCGCCGAATGGCACGACCGTGAAGCGCTGACCGAGTTCGCCGCTGCCTGCGACGTTGTGACTTACGAGTTCGAGAACGTGCCGGTCGCCCCGCTGTCCGTTATCCCGGACGGACGCCTTGCCCCCGGCACTCGCGCTCTGGAAGTGGCGCAGGACAGGCTCCGTGAGAAGCGTTTCGCAGAGGAACTGGGTGGCCGCCCTGCCCCCTACGCCGCGATTGACGCCGATAACGAGGTGCAGGCAGCCATAGACCGTGTCGGTGTTCCCGGCATCCTGAAGACGCGGCGCGAGGGCTATGACGGCAAGGGCCAGTGGCGCATCGCATCCGCACCCGAGGCGGAGGGTATGCGCGTGCCCACCGATGGCCTCGTTTATGAAGGTCAGGTCCGTTTCGAGGCTGAGTTCTCCGTAATCCTGGTGCGCGGTCGCGACGGCGCGGTGCGGTTCTGGGATTCGACGGTGAACGTGCACGACGGCGGCATCCTGGGCCGATCCTCGCTCCCCCCGCCAGAGGTAGTGACCCAGCAAGTGCCAGAAGCGCGCAAGCTGGCGCAGGCGGTGGCCGAGGCGCTGGGATATGTCGGCGTGCTGACGCTGGAATTCTTCGCCACGGCCGATGGCCCCGTGTTCAACGAGATGGCCCCGCGCGTCCACAATTCCGGCCACTGGACCATCGAAGGCGCGGCGACGAGCCAGTTCGAAAATCACATCCGCGCCATCTGCGGGTTGCCGCTGGGTGACACGGCCACGCTGTTCCCCCGGATCGAGATGACCAACCTGATTGGCGACGGTCCGGCGCAAGTGGTGGAGGCTCTGGCCAATCCCCGCGCCCACCTGCACTTTTACGGCAAGACAGAGGCCCGCAAGGGCCGCAAGATGGGCCACGTGACGGAGCTGGGCTGATGGCTCGCGAAGTTCTTTTCGTAGTCGCGCGCGCTCTCGACGGCACGATTGGCGATGCGGGCGATGTGCCGTGGAAAATCCGCGAGGATCTTCGCCGGTTCAAACGGCTGACCATGGGCAAGCCGATGATCATGGGCCGCAAGACCTTTGACAGCCTGCCCGGCATGTTGCCCGGACGCCGCCATATCGTGCTGACCCGCCAGAAGGGCTGGAGCGCACCCGGCGCCGAAGTCGTGAACACGGTGGAAGAGGCGCTCGACCTTGCCGGAGAAGGCGACATCGCGGTGATCGGCGGGGCGGAGATTTTCGCCCTGTTCATGCCGTTCGCCACCCGGCTCGAGATTACCGAAATCGACGAGCACACCGGCGGCGAAATCGTGATGGATGCGCCCGGCCCTGACTGGCGCGAAACCGCGCGTGAGGCATTCCCCGCCGCTGGAAACGATCCCGCCTATGCCTTCGTAACGCTGGAGCGATCATGATTCGGATCGCTCATCGCGATCCCGTTCCCGAATCCCTGCGCGGCGCAATTCTGGCGCTGGGTAACTTCGACGGGTTCCACCTCGGGCATCAGCGCGTGGTGGCCGAAGCCGTCAATTGGGCGAGGTCGGAAGGCCGCCCCGCAATCATCGCCACGTTCGATCCCCATCCCGTGCGCCATTTCGCTCCGCACGTGCCGCCGTTCCGGCTGACGACGCTGGACCAGCGGGCAGAGCTATTCGCAGCCGCCGGGGCCGATGCGATGCTGGTGTTCACGTTTGACGATGATCTGGCCGCGACCACGGCGGAACGCTTCATCGGTGAGCTGCTGGGCCAGCATCTCGGCGCAGTCGGCGTCGTGACGGGCGAGGACTTCACCTTCGGCAAGGGACGCGGCGGCAATGTCGCGCTGCTTTCGGAAGAAGGCGCCAAGCACGGCATCAGCGCCCGCGCTGTGGGGCCAGTGATGGAAGGCGGACTTGCCGTATCGTCCAGCCGCATCCGCGATGCGCTGAAGGCCGGCGACTGCGAGACTGCCGCCCACCTGATGACGCGGCCCTTCGCCATTCGCGCCCCCGTGCTGCATGGCGACAAGCGGGGGCGGGAAATCGGCTATCCCACGGCCAACCTCGACCTCGGGTCCTACCTTCGCCCGCGCTACGGCATCTACGCCGTGACGGCGCGCGTTCTGGCCACCGGCGAGGAGCTGCGCGGTGCGGCCAGCCTGGGCATTCGCCCGCAGTTCCAACCGGCGCGTGAATGGCTGGAGCCTTATTTCTTCGATTTTTCCGGCGACCTCTACGGTCAGGAGATCGAGGTCGCGCTGCGCCATTTCCTTCGGCCGGAAGCGAAGTTCGACACACTGGACGCGCTGACCGTGCAAATGGCGCAGGATTGCGACCGCGCGCGGGAACTGCTGGCCTGAGCGAACAAATTGCAGTCTCGCCCCGCCCCGGCTAAGGCCCGGCCGCAATGAGCGAGCAGCAGCGCCAAGAGCGAGATTATCGAGATACGGTCTTCCTCCCGAAGACCGATTTCCCCATGAAAGCCGGCCTTCCCCAGAAGGAGCCGGAGATTCTTGCGCGTTGGCAGGCCGATGGCCTCTACCAACAGCTGCGCGAAGCCCGCGCCGGGCGCGAGAAGTTCATCCTCCACGATGGCCCGCCCTACGCCAATGGCGACATGCACATCGGCCACGCGCTGAACCACGTGCTGAAAGACATGGTGGTCCGCACCCAGAGCCTTCTGGGCAAGGACGCGCCCTACGTTCCCGGCTGGGACTGTCACGGCCTCCCCATCGAATGGAAGGTGGAGGAACAGTACCGCAAGAAGAAGCTGAACAAGGACGAGGTTCCGGCCAAGGAATTCCGCGCCGAATGCCGCGCCTATGCCCAGCATTGGGTGGACGTACAGCGCGAACAGCTGAAGCGCCTCGGCATCAACGGTGACTGGGACAATCCCTACCTGACGATGCAGTTCGACAGTGAAGCGACCATCGTGCGCGAGCTGCTGAAATTCGCCGAAAGCGGCCAGCTCTATCGCGGCGCCAAGCCGGTGATGTGGAGCCCGGTCGAAAAGACCGCGCTGGCCGAGGCTGAGGTCGAGTACGAGGACATCACCTCTACGCAGATCGACGTGGCGTTCGAGATTACAGAAAGCCCGATCCCTGAACTGGTCGGCGCCTATGCGGTTATCTGGACGACGACGCCGTGGACGATCCCGGCGAACCAGGCTTTGGCTTATGGGCCGGCGGTTGAATATGGCCTCTACGACCAAGTGACGAAGGGTGGTGGATGGATAGCAGCGAGCGATTCCATCGCTGACGTTGCGAGCGTCCACCTTGCACGACAGGTTTTGGTTGCAGTCGATTTAGTCCCGGCTTTTGAAGCTCGCACTAATACTAAATTGTCGGAGGCCTTGCGCATCAAAGGCTCCGACCTCGCCGGCACCTTCGCTCTCCACCCGATGCACCACCTCGGCGGATTCTACGCTGAGCTGCGCCCGTTCCTCCCCGGCGATTTCGTCACTACGGACAGCGGCACCGGCCTCGTCCACATGGCGCCCGATCATGGCGAGGACGACTTTGACCTGTGCAAGGCGAACGGGATCGGGCCGAAGTTCGTGGTGGAGGCCGATGGCCGCTATCGCGAAGACTGGGCATGGCTGCCCCGCACCGACGAACGGTCGATGTCGGTCATCAATCCGAAGTTCAACGCGCCGGACGGCCCCGTCTGTTCGGACCTGCGCGAAGTGGGCGCTCTCCTCAGCGCGTCCGCAGATTATAAACACTCTTATCCACATAGCTGGCGGTCGAAGGCCAAGGTGATCTACCGCTGCACACCGCAGTGGTTCGTGCCGATGGACCGGCGCACGCTGGAGCATCCTGACAACCGTCAGGAACAGCGGTGGGAAAACGAGGGCGGATCGCAGGAACCGCTCAAGACGCTGCGCGAACTCGCGACTGACGCGTTGGAAGCCACGAAGTTCTATCCCGAGAAGGGGCGCAACCGAATCGGCAGCATGGTCGCCGGGCGCCCTGACTGGGTACTGAGCCGCCAGCGCGCCTGGGGCGTGCCGATCACGCTGTTCGTTGACCGCAGAACCGGCGAATATCTGGTCGACCCCGAGGTCAATCAGCGCATCGTCGAAGCCGTGGCTGCCGAGGGCGTGGACGCGTGGAGCGACGAGGCTGCACAGGCGCTGCTCGGCCCAAGCTATGACGCCGCCGATTACGAGCGCGTGACCGACATTCTCGACGTGTGGTTCGATTCCGGCTCCACCCACGCCTTCGTGCTGGAAAGCGGGCGCTGGCCGGAACTGCAATGGCCGGCCGACCTCTATCTGGAAGGCAGCGACCAGCATCGCGGCTGGTTCCAGTCGAGCCTGCTCGAAGCCTGCGGCACGCGCGGCCGCGCGCCCTATAACGCGGTGCTCACCCACGGCTTCACCATGGACTCCAAGGGCGAGAAAATGTCCAAGTCCAAGGGCAATACCGTCAGCCCGCTGGACACCATGCGCGATTACGGCGCGGACATCATCCGCCTGTGGGCGCTGTCGGTCGATTACACCGAAGATCACCGCATCGGGCCGGAAATCCTGAAGGGCGTGGCGGATCAGTACCGCAAGTTGCGCAACACCTTTCGCTACCTCCTCGGCGCGCTGGACGGCTTCGACGAATCGGAGCGGGTTACGGACGTTGCCGCGATGCCGGAACTGGAACGCTACGTTCTGGCCCTGCTCGGCAAGCTGGAGGCGACCCTGCGGCAGGCGGCGTTAGAGTATGACTTCAACACTTACACCCGCGCGCTGATCGATTTCTGTAACGAGGATCTGTCCGCGTTCTACTTCGATATCCGCAAGGACCGCCTCTATTGCGACGCGCCGTCCGGGGCCGATAGGCGCGCTTATCGCACCGTTCTGGACACCTTGTTCCACGCTCTGGTGCGCTTTGCCGCCCCTGTGCTGGTCTTCACGACCGAGGAAGTGTGGCAAAGCCGCTATCCCGGCGCGAGTGTCCACCTGCTCGAATGGCCGCAAGTGCCTGTTTCCGAAGCAGATCTCATGCGCTGGACCGAACTGCGCGTCCTGCGTGAGCGTGTAACCGAAGCCATCGAACCCCTCCGCCGAGAAAAGACCGTCCGCTCCAGCCTCGAAGCGGAAGTCCGGGTGCCGGAAGCGGCTGTTCCTGCTGGCTTCAGCGACGCCGATCTGGCTGAACTGTTCATCAGCGCGGCCGTGACTCGCGGAGGTGAGGAAATCGCTGTCCGCCGCAGCGGCGAGGACAAATGCGGCCGCTGCTGGCGCCTGCTTCCCGATGTACCGGAAGACGGCGCCTTGTGCGGCCGGTGCGATGATGCAGTCGCTCAGCTGGACGGCGCAGCATGACTGGCGCGGCGCGCAACCGTGTGATCGCCCTTTCGCTGGCGGCGGCGATCTATGCCGTTGATCAGTGGATCAAGTACTGGGTCACGGGACCGCTGGGCCTGACCCGGATCGGCGATCAGGTTTACGTGATGCCGATCTTCAACTTCACGCTGACCCATAACTATGGCGTATCCCTGGGCTTCCTTGAGGCGACCTCGCCCGAAATGCGTTGGGGACTGGTCGCGCTGACGGCGATTATTTCTATCGTCGTGCTTGTCTGGCTGCTGCGCGAACGCGACTTCCTGGATGTCCTGCCTCTAGGCCTGATTCTGGGCGGAGCGCTGGGCAATATCCAAGATCGCGCGGTTTACGGCTTCGTTATCGACTACGCCGATCTTCACTTCGGCGACTTTCGACCTTTCCTGATCTTCAACCTTGCCGATGCGGCAATCTCGATCGGGGTGGCATTTATCCTTGTCCGTGCGCTGTTCATGCGCGAGAAACCGGCCGCCCCGCAGGAACGCGGACAGGCGGATCAACCCGCGGAGAATTCTACGAATGCTTAATGCACGCAATGCGGTCCCGAAGTTGATCGCCATCGCCGGCGGCGTGATGTTGCTGTCCGCGTGTAGCTCCGCCAGCGTATTCAATCGCGATCGGCCGGATGAGTTCGCCGTTCAGCGGCAGGCGCCGCTGGTCGTGCCGCCTGATTTTGAGCTCGCACCCCCGGCACCCGGCGCCCCGCGCCCGACCGACGGCACCGCCGCTCAGCAGGCGCTGGACGCACTGTTCGGCGGCCCTTCGGCGCGCAGCGCGGTGGAAGCGAACACGCTGCGCCAGGCGGGCGAGTCCGAAATCGGCATCCGTTCGTCTGTTGGCGATCCCGGCACTTTCACGGTCGACAAGGGCACCGCAACCCGCACGATCCTGGCCGCCCCTGAGGGTGACGGACAAGACGCCAGCGCGGCGATTCCTTCGTAGTAAGCGCCTTGAGCGCCAACGCGACCTAACCGGGTCGCTTGGCACTTGATCGGCTTCTCAGCCGCAATCGCTACAGGCTGCTGACCAGCAGCTTGTCGATCTTGCGGCCATCCATGTCGACGACTTCGAAGCGCCAGCCCTGATCGGTGAAGCTTTCGCCCTCTTGCGGCAGCTTCTTGAACACCGAGAGCGCGAAACCCGCCGCCGTGGCGAACTCGCGATCTTCGTCGAATTCGATTCCCAGCCGTTCAGAAAGCGCGTCGGCCGGCATAGCTCCGGCGACGAGCAATGTGCCGTCATCCCGCTCCACCAGCATCGGCTCATCGCCTTCATCCTGATGGCTGGCGAAGCCGCCGACTATGGCTGCAAGCAGGTCAGCCGGGGTGATGATCCCTTCGAGGTGACCGTACTCGTCATGGACCATGGCCATGCTGACACCCGATTGCTGAAGAGTCCGCAGCGCATCCATGGCGTCTAGCTGGTCAGGAACCACGGCGGCCTCACGCATCAGCTCACGCAGATGCAGGGGGCGGCCATCAAGGAGGCAGGCGAGCACGTCGACCGTCTTCGCCACGCCAAGCATACGATCCGGCGATCCATCGGCCACGGGAAGCAGTGAGTGCGGCGATTCGGCGATGGTGCGACGAATCTCCTCCTCGTCCCCATCAGCGTCGAGCCAATCGATGTCCGTGCGCGGGGTCATCAACTCGCGCACCGGCCGATCCGCGAGGCGCATGACGCCCGAAAGCATCGCCCGCTCCTGTTCCTCGATCACGCCGGAGTGCGTGGCCTCCGCAAAGGCCATCTGCAGTTCCTCCGCCGTCATCTTGTGCTCACCCCGATGCGTCACACCGATGATGCGCATGAGCAGACCGGACGAGGAATCGAGCAACCAGACGAAAGGCGCGGCCATCTTGGCCAGCACGGCCATCGGCCGCGACATGATCAGTGCGATGGGCACGGCATTACGCAGCGCGAGCTGCTTGGGCACCAGTTCGCCTACGACAACGCTGAAATAGGTCGTCAGCACGATGACCAGAATGAAGCCAGCTTGATCCGCCGACTCCGGCGGTGCGCCCAGAGCAGCCAGCCGTTCACCGACCGGCCCGCCCAGAGTGGCCCCGCCATAGGCGCCCGTTATGATGCCGACGAGCGTGATACCGATCTGTACGGTCGAAAGGAACTTGCCGGGATCAGCCGCGAGCGAGAGCGCTGTGACCGCCGCGCTGCTTCCTCTGTCAGCCGCGGCGCGCAAAGAGGCTGGGCGGGCGGAAACGATGGCCAACTCGGACATCGAGAACACGCCGTTGAGGACGATAAGCGCGGCCATCACGGCGAGGTCAGACCAGGGAAACGGTGACATTTGGTCTGCGGGATTAGCAGATCATATGAGAAAGTCTAAGGGCCTCAGGAACACCTGGCGAATTGACACATTTTTACAGGAATTGGCGCTCCACCCGGAGTAGGGCGCAGTATATTCATCAACGAGGATGCAACAGAACATGAACAAATCACGCATTTTCATCGCGACGCTTGCCGCGGCCGCTCTGGTCGGTACCGCCGGCTGCGTTACCGACCCGAACACTGGTGAGCGCAAGGTTTCCCGTACGGCTATCGGCGGCGCTGGCGGCGCCGGACTCGGCTACCTGCTTGGCGGCATCATCGGCGGCAAAACCGCCCGCATCGTCGGCGCAGGCATCGGTGCAGCGGCTGGTGGCTATGTCGGCTACCGCATGGACGAACAAATCAAGGAACTGAAGGAATCGACCGCCGGATCGGGCGTAGACGTGACCGAAACACCAGACGGCGACAGCATCTTGGTCAATCTTCCCGACGTGACGTTCGCGGTTGATTCAACCAACATTACTCCGACTTTCCAATCTGCTCTTGATCAGGTGGCGGGAAGCCTGACCAAGTATCCGAACAGCCTGATCGACGTAATGGGCCACACGGATTCGACTGGCTCGGACGCTCATAACCTCGACCTGTCGAAGCGCCGGGCCGATGCCGTTGCCAACTATCTGACTCTGCGCGGCGTAACACGCGCTCGTATCGCGACCATTGGTTATGGTGAGCAGTATCCGCGCGCGGACAATACCACGGCAGAAGGGCGCGCCCTGAACCGCCGGGTTGAAATCCGCATTACGCCGGTGACCCAGCAGGAAGCCGCTGGCGCTCGTTAATTTGATTAAAGCGTAACACCGAGGGGCCGGGTCTGTCGATCCGGCCCTTTTGTTATCCAGCGTCGACTAGACGGGCCGCGCGATCTGCCAGCCGGTCAACAGCAGCTGCATGTATGGCCGGAGCGCTCACCAGCAGTCCGAACGCGCGCGGATCGCGCTTGTTGTAGGTTAGCGGGCGACCGAAAGCGTCGCTTATCGCTGCCCCAGCCTCTCGCGCGATCAATGTCGCTGCCGCAATGTCCCACTCATAGCCCCAGCGCAAAGTGGCGAGCAGATCGGCCCGGTCATCACCCACCATGGCGATCCTGAGCGCAATGGAATTGGGCTTTTCAACCAGCGTCAAATCCTTGTCTTCCGCTGGTAGCGAATCCGCGGGGACGCGTGCGCCTGCAAGCCCTGTCCGAGCGCTCGCGACAAGCGGACGGCCATTCAGAGAAGCGCCCTGCCCTGCGACAGCGCTCCACCATTCATCGCGCGCGGGTGCGACGAGTCGGCCTAGCAACGGCTTTCCAGCACTGATCAGGGCAACTGACACTGCCCAACCGGGCCGCCCACGAATGAAATCACGCGTGCCATCTACCGGATCGACCAGCCAGCACAGCCCGCGTGCGAGTCGTTCCGGGCGATCCGCCGATTCTTCTGACAGCCAGCCAGCCGACGGAAGCAGGCGACAAAGCTCCCGTTTCAAGAATGCGTCGACTTCCATATCCGCTTCGCAAACGGGGTTTCCCGGCGCTTTTTCCCAGCTTTCAAGCGCGTGCCCCGCACCGGGCCACCGGGCCATGGCCATTCGCCCGGCTTCGCGGCAAATATTGTCGAAGCGGTCTTGATCAATCATCGCGGCCAACTGGGGCGAGAGCGAGGGCTTTGCAAGCGGGCGAGCGTATGCTTATGCGCCCACAGCGTTTGCCCACCCCAAATTTCTCGTGAGGCCCCTCCAATGAACATCCATGAGTATCAGGCCAAAGATCTGCTGAAGACCTTCGGCATAGCCATTCCGGCTGGCGTACCGGCTCTGTCGGTTGACGAAGCCGTTGAGGCGGCCAAGCAACTGCCGGGTCCACTCTATGTGGTGAAAGCTCAGATTCACGCTGGGGGGCGCGGCAAGGGCAAGTTCAAGGAGTTGCCGACGGACGCCAAGGGTGGGGTGCGCTTGGCCAAGTCCGTGGACGAGGTTGAGACCAATGCTCGCGAAATGCTGGGCAACACGCTGGTTACCATCCAGACGGGTGACGCTGGCAAGCAGGTCAACCGCCTATACGTGACCGACGGCGTAGACATCGCCAACGAATACTACCTCGCGCTGTTGGTGGATCGCGCCAGCGGCCGAATCGCCCTGGTGGTTTCGACCGAAGGCGGCATGAGCATCGAAGACGTGGCGCACGAAACGCCCGAAAAGATCACCACGCTGACCATCGACCCTGCGACCGGCTTCATGCCGCATCACGGTCGGTCCGTTGCCTTCGCACTCAAGCTTAAGGGCGACACCGCCAAGCAGGCGCAGAAGTTGGCGAAGCAACTATACGACGCCTTCGTCGCGCTCGACTGTGCGATGCTGGAAATCAATCCGCTGGTTGAAACCGAGAACGGCGACCTGCTGGTACTCGACACCAAGATGAGCTTCGATTCGAACGCGCTCTATCGTCACCCGGCGGTGGAAGCATTGCGCGACGAAACCGAAGAAGATCCGATGGAGATCGAGGCTTCGAAGTACGACCTCGCCTACATCAAGCTGGATGGCGACATTGGCTGCATGGTTAACGGCGCGGGCCTTGCCATGGCGACGATGGATATCATCAAGCTGAACGGCATGTTCCCGGCAAACTTCCTCGACGTTGGCGGCGGCGCCAACAAGGAGAAGGTGACGGCGGCGTTCAAGATCATCCTGTCCGACCCTGCGGTGAAGGGCATTCTGGTCAACATTTTCGGCGGCATCATGCGCTGCGACATCATCGCAGAAGGCATCGTGGCTGCGGCCAAGGAAGTGAGCCTGTCGGTGCCTCTCGTTGTTCGCCTGGAAGGCACCAACGTGCAGCAGGGCAAGGACATACTGGCCAATTCCGGGCTGCCGATTATCGCCGCAGACGACCTCGGCGACGCAGCGAAGAAGATCGTCGGCGAAGTCAGACAGGCCGCCTAAAACCCAGGATAGTGGGGGCGGTATTTCAAGTTGGAGAGTGTCGATGAAGATTCTGGTGCCCGTTAAGCGGGTTATCGATTTTAACGTTCGTCCGCGGGTCAAAGCGGATGGAAGCGGCGTCGACCTCGCCAACGTGAAGATGAGCATGAACCCTTTTGACGAGATCGCCGTGGAAGAGGCGATCCGTCTAAAGGAAAAGGGCGCCGCGACCGAGGTCGTCGCAGTGTCCGTCGGCCCCGCCAAGGCACAGGAAACGCTGCGTACTGCGCTGGCCATGGGCGCCGATCGGGCGATCCTGATCGAAACCGAGGAAACGGCGGAACCCTTGGCAGTCGCCAAGATCCTGAAGGGTGTGTTCGACGAGGAACAGCCGGGGCTGGTCGTCATGGGCAAGCAGGCAATCGACGATGACAGCAACCAGACCGGACAGATGCTCGCGGCCCTGACCGGTCGGCCCCAGGGCACCTTCGCCAGCAAGGTAGAAGTTGAAAGCGACCACGCCGTCGTGACCCGTGAAATCGACGGCGGGCTGGAAACCGTGCGCATCGCTCTGCCAGCCATCGTCACCACAGACCTTCGCCTGAACGAGCCGCGCTATGCTTCGTTGCCGAACATCATGAAGGCCCGCAGCAAGCCGCTCGCGACAAAGACGCCTGCAGACTATGGCGTAGACATGACGCCCCGCCTGAAAGTGCTGAAGGTATCCGAACCCGCAGGCCGCCAGGCAGGAAAGGTTGTCGGCTCGGTCGATGAGCTCGTGGCGCAACTCAAAACTTTGGGAGTCGTGGCATGACCGCGCTCGTTCTCGTCGAACATGAAGGTGGCGCAGTAAAGGACGCGACGCTTGCGGCGGTAACCGCTGCGAGCAAGCTCGGCGCTGTCCACGCGCTCGTGGCCGGAGACGCGGCTGAGGCTAAGGCGGTTGCCGAGGCCACCGCGAAGATCGCTGGTGTGGATAAGGTACTGGTCGCCGCTGATGCGGCCTATGCGCATGCTCTGCCCGAAAACGTGGCCCCGCTCGTAGCGGCGCTTATGGCCGATTACGACGCATTCGTCGCTCCGGCCACGACCACCGGCAAGAACGTCGCCCCGCGTGTAGCTGCGTTGCTGGACGTGATGCAGATCTCCGAAGTGATAGGCATCGAGGGTGGCCGGACCTTCACCCGCCCGATTTACGCCGGCAATGCTATAGCCACGGTCGAAAGCACCGATTCCAAGCTGGTGCTCACCGTTCGCGGCACCGCGTTCGATCGTGCAGCGGCCGAGGGTGGATCTGCAACGACCCAGGAAGTCTCCGGTCCCAGTGACGCAGGCCTGTCTGCCTTCGTGTCGCTTGAGGCGACTAAAAGCGAACGCCCGGAGCTGACCAGTGCCCGCGTAGTCGTGTCCGGCGGTCGCGCATTGAAGGACTCGGCTACTTTCGAGCAAGTTCTTCTGCCACTCGCCGACAAGCTTGGCGCGGCTATCGGCGCCAGCCGTGCTGCGGTGGACGCAGGGTACATCTCGAACGACTATCAGGTCGGTCAGACCGGAAAGATCGTAGCGCCCGAACTCTACATCGCCATCGGGATTTCGGGCGCGATCCAGCACTTGGCCGGGATGAAGGACGCAAAGACGATCGTCGCCATCAACAAGGACGCCGACGCTCCAATCTTCCAGATCGCGGACCTCGGTCTTGTGGGCGACCTGTTCGAAATCGTGCCGGAATTGACCGCAAAGCTCTGACCGTAAAGCTTCTCTGGCGAGCGAGTTGTAGCGGATTGTCGCAAGTCACGACCACTACTTGCTCGCCTTAGATCACTGCAATAGCATCCTCCCCGGGAGTTGGAGGATAGCTATGAAGCGAGTGTGTTCCTGGATGGCGGCCGCCGGGCTGCTGATTGCGCCTGCGGCACAAGCTCAAGAAGTCGCTGAGTTTACGCCAAGCAGCGTCTGGGCCGCAGATTACGGCGACGACTACTGTCGCCTCGTAAGATCATTTCGCAGTGGATCGGACGAGATAACCTTGATGCTGCAACGAGTGCAGCCCGGTTCCGACACTCAGGTAATGGTGATCGGCAACTCGCTGAAGACTTTCCGCGGCGCGACCGAAATTGGGTGGCAGTTCCTCCCCAACCAATCCGAACGTAAGGCACGATATACGCGCTCCGAACTCGCTGACGGGCAGCAGTATCTGCGGCTTGATAACATCATGATGGCCGCACCGGCTGCCCCGGCCCCTGGTGCGCCTTTCGGCCCGCCGCGGTATGATCGCGCGGCCGAAAAGAATCAGGCGAAGAGTATCACTGGCATAGGATTTACCACCGGCCTTACCAAACCGGTGAGAGTGAATACCGGCGCCCTTGATGCCCCCGTGGAAGCTCTACAAGCCTGCACCGACGATCTTCTCGCATCGTGGGGCCTGGATGCAGAGAAGCACAAGACTCTCTCGTCTCCGGTCATCGTGCCCCCCGGATCAGGATGGATCCCGACCGGGACCATTCCGTTTAGCGAATTTGGTAAGTTCGCTGCTGGCGGCAACCAAATCCGCGTGATGGTGGACCCGTCCGGCAAGCCGACTTCCTGTCAGATTTTCTCGCCCACGCTTGCCGAAGCGCTCAACAAGAAGATCTGCGACCTGATGATGACCAATGCCTCGTTTACGCCAGCCAAAGACGCTGGAGGGCAGGCGATCGCCAGCTACTGGATGGGCTCGCCCATGTTCCTAGGCCCGCCGATGGCAGGCGGACGCCGCTAAGACATTTGATGGTTGATGATTGTCCCCGGAGCCAATGGCCCGGGGATGATTATCCCTTCTGCGCAAAGCGAGCGGCGCTAAGCCGGCTTCGAATGGCGCTCCAGCAATTCTGCAATCTCACCATCGGGTAATGTCGCCCGCCTCATCGGCGTGAAGCCAAGTTTTTTAGCCAAGCTCAGCGACGCGCCGTTTCCTTCGGCAATCAAGCACACGATACGACGCAGCCCATGCTCGTGCTCGAACCACGCAAGCGCAGCCTTCATCGCTTCAGACCCCAATCCCCGCCCGCCCGAGTCATGACGCAGGATCCAGCCAGCTTCTGGGTTGTCGTCAAAGTCGTCGCCAAGTTCGCGGAACGTATGGAAGATGCCGCAGCTTCCTATCAGCTCGGGATTACCCCGTTCGCGGACCATAAAACTACCGTAGCCATAAAGAAGCCACGACCCGGCGCTGCGGGAGAAACGCATGAAATGCTCTGCCTTGCCGGTGGAGCCACCAAGGTAGCGGGCCGTTTCGGGATGCGACGCGATCGCGTGCATCGCCCAAAGGTCATCTTTGGAGGGAAGCGACAGTTCAAGCCGTTCCGTGACGAGCAGTGGGGCGCCTATGCGAGAGGTTATCATAGCCACTGCGATAGAGCGTGAATCGTCAGCCCCACAAGTCCGCCCACAAGCGTGCCGTTGATCCGGATAAACTGAAGGTCGCGCCCGACAGCGCGTTCGATACGATCAGTCACCGTCCCCGCATCCCATCGACGCACGGTTTCCGACACCAGTTGCACGATCTGCGCCCCATAACGAGTGGCGATGCCCACAGCAGTGCGCCGGGCGAAGCGGTTGACCTGCCATTGCAACGCGGGATCCTGCCTCAGGGCCTGGCCGAGCTCCGCAAAACTGGCCCCAAGTTGACCCGCGAACGCCTTGTCCGGATTGCGCGACATGTCGATCAGGGAATAGCGTAGCTTTTCCCAGACACCCATCCACCAGTCCCCGACAGCTGGATTGGCGAGGATGTCACGCTTCGCGGCTTCCACTTTCGCACGTAGTTCAGCGTCGTTCGCAAGATCGTGGGCGAGCCTTTCGAGTCCCTCTTCAATCGTTTTGCGAAGCGGGTGCGCGGGATCGACCAGCACCTCAGCCAGCAAGCGGTAGAGCCCGTCTAGCACGGAATTCGCCAACCGCTCATCAAGCCCGGTCCACCGAAGCACGGCGTTGGCCCGCGAATGGATCACGTCGCGCACCATGTCCTCGTTTTTCTCGAGCGTTACCCCGGTCCAGCGGATGAGCGAATCCAGCAGCGGGCGGTGGCGGCCGTCTGCAATTGCCGCATCAAGCGCGCCGCCCAGCATCGGCGACACCTCAATCCGTTCGGCCTGCCGAGCCAGCCCCGCCTTCACCTGTGCTCCGAGGCGTTCTGGATCTAGCGATTGCAGCAGTTCTGCCAATAAGCTGGCGGCGCCTTCTCGGATACGGCTCTGCCCACCGGGTCGGGGTTCCGACAAAAAGTCACCTGCGGCCTGCGCTAGGTTCATTTCACGCATCCGCCGGGCGACGACCGTCGGCGTCAAGAAGTTGTCCCGCAGGAAGCCCGCCATAGTATCGGCGATCCGATCCTTATTCGCGGGGATAATGGCGGTGTGGGGGATCGGAATGCCCAGAGGGTGGCGGAACAAAGCCGTTACCGCAAACCAGTCTGCCAATCCCCCGACCATCGCCGCTTCGGCGAATGCCACGACATAACCAATAGCTGGATGGATGCCCTCAAACCGGCGGGCGACGATAAATATCGCTGCCATAACCACCAGCATCGCACCGGCGATCACGCGCATCCTGCGCGCGCGGTCGACAGGGGCCACTCGCCGCAGGGCCGTCACCTGCGGCGATGAAAGGCCCTCAGGAGGGCCCGGTTGCCTATTCTGCGGGATAAGCCTCTGTCCGGCCGGATTGCTCATCCTCGGGCCTGTACGTCAGCATGCGCGTGCGCAACCAAGGGCCAAGGCGCTTTTCCAAGCCATCCGCGAGGCTGAAGCCAGCCGGTACGATGATAAGCGTCAGCAGCGTAGAAAGCAGCAGACCACCGATCACAGTATACCCCATCGGCGCGCGCCAGGCGGCGTCGCCCGACAGGGAGATGGCGGTAGGCACCATACCTGCTGTCATCGCCACGGTGGTCATCAGGATCGGCTGCGCACGCTTGTGGCCCGCGTCGATGATCGCCGCCTTCTTCGGGACGCCGCTTTCCATTTCCTCGAGTGCGAAATCGATCAGGAGGATCGAGTTCTTTGCCACGATGCCAAGCAGCATGAGCAGGCCGATATAGACCGCAATAGAGATGGGTTCCGGTTGTCCCGATCGGACAACGCCGACCAGCACCAGCGCCAGGAGCCCGCCAAGCGGAGCCAGCAGCAGAGAGGTCATGTTCACCAGCGGCGAAACGAAGCGGCGGTACAAAAGAACCAGCACTGCGAAGACGAGCAGAATGCCGCTGACCACTGCGACCACGAAATTCTGGACAAGCTCCTGCTGCCACTTCTCGTCACCCACCGGCGCGTTGGAGACGCCTGCGGGGAGGTCCTTCATGACCGGCAGATTGTTTATCGCCTCCTGCGCCGGGCCCTTCAGAACTCCCGGACCGAGGTCAGCGCCAACAAACACACGCCGAGACTGGTTGAAACGCTGGATTTGGGTCGGGCCAGCGCCAAACTTGATCTCGGCCACGCGGCTCAGCGGGACTGAACCGCCGGTCGTGGTCTGAACCGGGAGATTCCTGATAGTCGCCAGATCACGACGCGACTCCTTGGGCAGGACCACGCGGATCGGAACCTGACGGTCGCTTAGGGAGAACTTCGCCGCGTTCTGGTCGATCTCACCCAGCGTGGCGATGCGGATCGCCTGGCTGAGTGCTGAAGTCGTGACGCCAAGCTGAGCCGCCAAGTCCAACCTCGGCACGATGATGAGTTCGGGCCGCTGCATGTCCGCTGCAATACGCGGTGCAACTACGCCGGGCACGCCTTGCATCTGTTCGGCAAGCGTTTGGGCAGTTTTCTGCAACAGTTCTGGATCGGAGCTGTTCAACATGACCGAAATGTCACGACCCGTGCCACCGCCACCGGACTGCGACGAAAAGCTTATCCGCGCGTCGGGAATCTTCTGGAGTTCTGGCAGGACGCGACGCTCAAACTCCTGGCTCGTCGCTTTGCGATCCGCGTTGAGAACGATGAAGTGGCGTGCGTTGCCCTCGCCCACGCGCTCCAGAATGCGGCCCACTTCGGGCTGCTCCTGCATGATCCGCGCAACTCGTCCGGAGACAACCTCAGTTTGCTCTACGGTAGTTCCAGGCACCATTTCGACGTTGAGCTGACTGGTGTCTTCATCGGTGGTCGGCTGAAACTGCTGCGGCATTGTGGTCAGCAGGATCACGGTGAAAGCGAGGGCGCCGATCCCGCCGAGGAACATCCAGAACCGATGATCGCGGTGACGGGCGCGGACCTTGTAGACGTGCCACTTGCCGTAGCCTTCAGGCGTAGCAGCGACAAATGCGCGCAGGATCAACCAAAGTGCCACGCCCACACCAGCGGCGATCGCGAGGACAACCAGACTGCCGGCATCGCCCAGCCCGATCGGATCGAGGAACGATGCCGGGCTGAACAGGATTGCCAGCGGCAGGCAGACCGCCACCATCACGAAAACGAACAGGAACGGCAGGTACCATCCACGATCCGCACCGGGTTCGTGCCGCGACCGGAACTCATCGACCTTGCGGGTATCGAGCGTCCAGCGAAGCAGGGCCATGTAACGGTCCATCATCGGACCTTCGCCATGCGATGCGTGCCCCTTCGCCTGAAGGAAATAGGCCGCGAACATGGGCGTTATAGTTCGGGCAACAGCAAGGCTGAGCAGAACCGCTGCGACGACCGTAAGGCCGAAGTTCTTGAAGAACTGCCCGGAAATGCCCGGCATCAGGCCCACGGGCAGGAACACCGCGACAATGGACAGGCTGGTGGCCACAACGGCAAGACCAATCTCGTCCGCAGCGTCAATGGAAGCCTGATAGGCGGATTTGCCCATGCGCATGTGGCGCACGATATTCTCGATCTCGACGATCGCGTCATCGACCAGCACGCCTGCGACGAGGCTCAGTGCCAGCAGGGTCATCTGGTTCAGCGTGAAGCCGAGCATGTCCATGAACCAGAACGTCGGTATCGCAGAAAGCGGAATGGCCAGCGCCGCGATCACGGTCGCGCGCCAATCACGCAGAAACAGGAACACGACGATGACGGCCAGGATGGCGCCTTCGACCAGCGCAGCTATCGAGCTTTCGTACTGGGCTTTGGTGTAATTCACGCTGGTGAAAAGCTGCGTGAACTTGATGCCCGGATTATCGACCTCAATCGCCTTCATCTCTTCGATGGCAGCATCATAGACGGTGACGTCCGAGGCGCCTTTCGCGCGTTCGATACCGAAGGTTACCACCTGCCTGCCGTTCAGCTTGGCAATGGACCGCTGCTCGGAAAAGCCATCGCGAACGCTGGCGACCTGATCGAGGCGGATCGTACGGCCACCACCCAGGCTGATGCGCGTGTTCGCGAGCTGAAGCGCCGTATCCGCATTGCCCAGCACGCGAACCGATTGGCGGGAGCCGGCGATTTCCGCCACACCACCAGCGGCGTCAGTGTTAACCTGACGCAGAGCCTGATTGACTTGGCTGGCCGTGACCCCGAGCGACTGCATGCGCGCCGGATCGAGCACCACCCGGATCTCGCGATCAACGCCGCCCGAGCGGCTTACAGATGCCATCCCTTCGATCGACAGCAGCCGGCGGGCAATTGTGTCATCAATGAACCAGCTCAACTGCTCCATCGTCATGTCATCGGCCGAAACCGCGAAGAAGCCGATGGGGCCGCTGCCACCAACCTCGACCTTGCTGACCCGCGGTTCGAGAATGCCATCGGGCAGGTCGCCGCGGATCTGGTCGACGGCGTTCTTTACATCGTTGACGGCCTGATCGGAATCCAGGCCGATCTGGAACTGGACCGAGGTGTTGCTGCTGCCTTCCCGCGCCGTGGACTGAATTTCATCCACCCCGTTCACCGAACGAACGGCCGCTTCGACCTTCTGCGTGATCTGAGTTTCGATCTCCGTCGGGGAGGCGCCCGGCTGGCTGATCGAGACGTTTACGGCCGGGAAATCGATGTCAGGGCTGTCGTTGACGTCCAGTCCGCTGAATGAAACCAATCCAGCCAGCGTCAGCCCGATGAACAGGACGATGGGGACGATCGGATTGCGGATCGACCATGCGGAGATATAGCGCAGGTTCATTGGCTGGAAGCCTGGGTCGCTCCGGTCATGCGGACTGGGTTCACGCGGTCGCCTTCGTTGACGAAGCCGCCAGCGCGAGCAATCACCCGCTCACTTCCGTCCAGACCGGCAACGATCGTGATGCCTTCTTCCGTCACAATGCCAGTGGTGACGCTGCGCCGTTCCACGCGGTCGTCCTTGTTGGCGATATAGACGTAGCTTCCCTTGGCATCGGTCTGGATAGCGCTTTCCGGCAGACGAGGTGCCACGATAGCGCCGCGAGAAATCTGCGCCGACGCAAAGCCACCAGGCCGCAGGGCCGGATCGTAGGGAAGCGCGATACGGGCGGCGCCCTGCCGGGTTTGCGGATCGATAACTTGGGGAAGCTGCCAAATGCGGCCCACAAAGCTCTTGTCGCTCCCGACCGGAATGACAGTTGCCGTGGTGCCCAGTGACACTGCGGCCAGATCATCCTCGTTCATCGCCGCGAGCAGTTCCATCTCACCGCCCTGAGCCATTGTGAACGGCGCGCTGCCGCCAGCGCCCAGTACTTGCCCAACCTCGACATTCCGTTCGAGAATCAGGCCCGCGACAGGCGCGACGATGTTCAAGCGGGCATTACGAGCGAGCAGTTCACGATATTGCGCTTCTGCAACTTTCACGCGTGCAGAGGCCGCATCGCGAGTGGCGGTGAGCCTGTCCACGTCAGCCTTGGAGATGAAACCGCGATCAACAAGCTGAAGCGCGCGATCCAGATTAGCCTGCGCCAGATTCGCATCAGCCTTGGCTACGTCGATCTGTGCGGCGGAACTCGCAGCCTGTTGACTCTGTACCGAACGATCAATCACCGCCAGCACCTGGCCGGCGCGTACCCAGTCGCCCGCTTCGACAGGAACGGAAACGACCCGTCCGCCTTCGCCCACGACGCCCACGGCGATCTCGCGCCGGGCTGCCAGCGTTCCGGTGGAACTGACGGTACCCTGCACAGTAGCCCGACCCGGCGAAATCACCGAAACCGTAGGCACCTGTCCACCCTTTTGCGGGGGGAACGCCGCTTCTTCACCGCTACCGAAATAAAGCATCGATCCGCCGCCGAGCAGAGCGAGGATTACACCGGCGATTACAAGCAGTCGACGACGCCGCGAACGACCGTCAACAAGCTCGTCTTCGACCAGCACGTTAGCCGTGCTTAGATCAGCCACCCTTGTTTCGTAGTTCATGCGCGGATTGCCTCATCGCCTCGGCCCGAACGCTTCGGGGGACGCCATATCACGTTTGTCTGCACAGCGCACCGCTATGCCGGTATTTACCGCCCGCCGCATAGCCGCGCCCGAAGCGCACCGCAACGCGGCTTCGACCAGCGGCAAACCAGTATCTGCCTATGTAGCATGGATTCAGCACGCAAAACGTAGGGGGCGAGCTTGCGCCCGCCCCCTCACGAAACTTTGTATTAAATTGTCTCGACCGAAATTCAGCTCAGCGAACACGTCCGCGCTGAACAAGGTTGACGATGCCGAGAAGCACAATGGCGCCGACAACGGCGACGAGCAGGCCTTCGATCGAGAACCTCTGAACCGTCGTGTTGATGCCAAACAGCGGACCGGCCAGCAGATTGCCGATCAGTGAGCCAATGATGCCAACTATGATGTTCCAGAAAATGCCCATGGACGCGTCTCGGTTCATGACCATGCTGGCCAGCCAGCCAGCAACGCCGCCGACGATAAGCGCGATGATCCATCCCATAAGCCGTTCCTCCTGTTGGCGCGTCCTTAAGCGCGCGCCTTTGAAACGGTGCCCGCTCGGATGCGTTCCCCAGAGCGTCACCGCAGGAGATGTGTCGCGCACCCGGTGCAAGAGGCAAAGTAAATTTAGGTTAAGCGGGAAGGCGCTCAGTACTTGAGCTGACGCTCGTAAAGATCGCGGTAGTGCTGGATGCGCGTGACGCGCAGGCCCTGCATGCCGGAACGGTCCACTGCCCGCTGCCAGCCTGCGAACTCTTCGAGAGTCAGGTTGTAGCGTTCGAGAACCTCGTCAATGGTCAGCAGGCCGCCATTGACCGCAGCCACGACCTCGGCCTTGCGGCGAACGACCCAACGCTTCGTCTCAGGAGACGGAAGGTCGGCAATAGTCAGCGGCTCTCCGAGCGGGCCGATGACCTGGGCCGGGCGGATTTTCTGATTCTCGATCATTTATACCCTCGCAGGCCCGACACGACGCCATCGCCGGTACCCTTTATTTCTTCGGTAGATGTGCGCCGATCGACTTTGCCAATGGCTGAATCTTCAAGGTTAACAGGAAGGTTACCATTCGGCCGATCGACCATCTTTCGAGCGCAACCAGCGTTGAAACTGGCCTCGCCCTCTTCAGGATTAGGCCCGATCTCGCCCCGCCAACGCGAAAGCTGAAGGCGTGCAACCAGATCGGCCCAAGTAAGCTCGCGCAGGAACTCTCCCTCGCCGCTCTCGCTTCCGAGAACTCGGGCGTCGCCCAGTTGGGGAGGTTTTCCTTCGAACATGCAGCGCTGGTAGAGTGCGAGTGGTCAAGATCAGGTAAATTGCGCGCTTACCTCATGTTAGCTTGCCGGAATTGCCCACGTGCCCGGTGTGGGTGTAAGGGCGCCCGATGCCCGAAACTACACCGACCCTGACGGAGCGCGCCGCGCTGTTCGATCTGCCTCGCCCCCCGTCGGCGAGCCGTATCGTCGTGGCCATGTCGGGGGGAGTCGACAGCTCGGTTGTGGCAGCGCTTGCGGCAGCGAGCGGTGCCGAAACTATCGGCGTTACTCTGCAGCTTTACGACTATGGCGCCGCGACCGGACGCAAGGGGGCCTGCTGCGCAGGCGACGATATTCGCGACGCACGGGCAGTCGCGGACCGGTTGGGGATCGCCCACTACGTCTTTGATCACGAAAGCGCCTTTCGCGAAGAAGTGGTTGAACGATTCGCCGACGATTATCTCGCGGGTCGCACCCCAATTCCCTGTGTCCGCTGCAACATGGGGCCCAAGTTTACAGACCTGCTGCGCATGGCGAAGGAACTGGGCGCCGATTGCCTCGCCACTGGCCACTATGTCCGTCGCGTTGCCGGACCTGCCGGATCAGAACTCCATCGCGCGGTCGACCCTGCGCGCGACCAGTCATACTTCCTTTTCGCGACGACCGAAGAACAGCTCGACTACTTGCGCTTCCCGCTGGGCGGCTTGCCGAAGCCCGAGGTGCGGAAGATTGCCGAAGAGTTTGGCCTGCGGGTCGCGGGCAAGCCGGATAGCCAGGACATCTGCTTCGTGCCGGATGGCGACTATGCCCGCATCGTGAAGTCACTGCGGCCCGATGGCGCGAGGCCGGGGCGGATCGTTCATGCCGAGACGGGCGAGGCAATGGGCGAGCACGCGGGCGTGATCCACTATACCGTGGGCCAGCGACGCGGGCTGGAGATCGGCGGTCAGGCGGAGCCGCTCTATGTGGTGGGTCTCGATTCAACGTCGGCGGAAGTTCGAGTCGGCCCCCGCAGGATGCTTGCTGTTGGCGCCGCAAATCTGGTGGAGACCAACCGCATCGGGCCGCTGCCTGATGCCCCCCTTACCGCCAAAGTGCGGTCAATGGCCAAGCCAGTGTCGATCTCTCTGGAGGGTTCGTTGGGTGGCGGCGAATCAGCAACCATCCGCTTCCTCCAGCCGGAGTACGGCGTTGCGCCGGGACAGGCGGCGGTAATCTATGCGGGCGATCGCGTGGTCGGCGGCGGCTGGATCGACAGCACCGCGCCAGCCTGATCTACCCTTCCCACGGATCGAGTACGCAGCCGAAGCCTTCGCGGTAACGGGAGGTGGCGCTGGCCAGCAGCGGAACGCGGGCGGTCACGCTCTTGCTTTCCTCGTCATTGCTGAGGAACACCAGTTCCATCCCCGGCTCGAAGTCCTTCTTGCAGTCGCCGATCTCGCGTCCGGCGATGTAACGGCACGAACACGCCGTTCGCGCGCCATAGGCAGTGCCGACGGTGGTGAGCCCGGCGATCGGTTCGCGGTAAAACCACCCCACCGCGCCAACGAGGACGACAAGCGCAAGCAGGACGCTTGGCCAGATGCGACGCCGTGCTGTGTTCCTGCTCTTTGCGGTTGCCATAGCCCGGTGCCTGAAGGATTAGGTGCGCGCCGATGCCGCGCTTCGCCCCCCCTAGCTTGACCGCCGCCCTGCTGCCAGCCCTCCTCCTTATGGGTTGCGGAGATACCGGGCCGGAAGGTCCTCCACCCCTGCCACCGGAAGCGATGGAGGCTGTCGCAGAGACGCCGGGCGTAGACCGCGAGAGGCTGGCGCGCGCTATTGATGCAGTGTTCACGCGTGGGGACGTCGGTGAGACGCGCGCGCTGATCGTGATGCACGCGGGCGAAGTCGCGGCAGAGCGCTACTCTGAAGGCTACGGGCCCGACACCCGGTTCATCGGTTGGTCGATGTCCAAGACTGTCACTGGCGTGCTGATCGGGCTGATGGTGGCGGAGGGACGGCTGCGGCTGGATGATTCGCCGCCCATCCCGCGCTGGCAGCGCGCTGGCGATCCGCGCGGTGAGATCACGGTGCGGCAACTGCTCCAGATGCGGTCGGGCCTGCGGCACGAGGAGAAGGCGGAACCTATCTACACCTCGGGCGAGGTGCGGATGATCTTCCTCGACGGGCGGGATGATACAGCCGGTTGGGCAGAGGCGCAGCCGCTGGCGCATGAGCCGGGCAGAGCCTTCACATATTCCACACCCGACGCGCAGGTGCTGGCGGACGTTGCCACCCGCGTCATCGCGCCGGGGGCCAACGCCAAGGCTCGCCAGCAGGTCATGGCGGAGTTCCTGCATTCGAGACTGGCGGTCCCCCTGGGCATGGAGTCGCTGGTCGGTGAGTACGACGCGGCAGGCACGCTGCTGGGTGGGTCTGCCATTTGGGCGAACGCGCGCGACTGGGCACGTTTCGGCGAGTTCCTGCGCCACAAGGGCTCCGTCGGCGGAGCCCAGATCGTGCCGCGCGGCTGGATCGAGTTCATGACCCGTCCCAGCCCTCGCGCGGCAGACTACGGCGCGATGGTCTGGCTCAACCGGCCGACCGACAGCGGCCGCAACATGCTGTTTGCAGAGCGTGGCCCCGGCAGCGTGTTCGCCGCGGTGGGGCACCTGGGCCAGTACATCATCGTCGCGCCAGAGCAGAAGCTGGTGATCGTACGCCTGGGCAAGACGGATCAGGAAGGCCGTGACGCACTGGTCGATGCCCTGGCGGATATCGTCGCGCTCTACAGGTCCGCGTAGAACTTCCCCTCGACCACGGTAACGCACTGGCCACCAAGCCACGCGCGGTCACCCTCCAGCCGACAGACCAGATCGCCGCCGCGTGCCGACGCCTGATGCGCGGTGAAGCGATTTCGCCCTAACCGCGCCGCCCAGAACGGGGTGAGCACAGCATGGGCCGATCCCGTCACGCTATCCTCGTCCACCCCGGCGCCGGGCACGAAGACGCGACTGACAACCTCTGCCGTCTTGCCCGCTGCGGTGCAGATGAACTGGTGATCGCCAAGTGCCGCCAGCCCCTTCATATCCGGCCGCAAGGCACGGACCGCCTCTTCATCGGCGAACAGAAACAGGTTGTACCCGCGATCATCGCGCCAGACTTCCAGCGGATCGGCGCCAAGAAGCGCGACTGCCTCAGGCCAATCAGCGGGAACGGTCGGGATCGCGGGAAGCGCCAGCTCGTAGCCATCGCCCGGCAATCGCCGCACCTCCAGCACACCTGCTTGCCGGGTGCGGAACGTCACCCGATCACCGCCATCCCTGCCCAGCAGCACATGGCCGCTAGCCAATGTGGCGTGACCGCACAGCCGTATCTCCACAGCGGGAGTGAACCAGCGAAGCTCCCAGTCAGCTTCCCCACTTTGGTCGCGGACGACGAAGGCGGTTTCGGCGAAGTTGTTTTCTTCCCCGATGGCCTGAAGCACCGCATCGGACGGCCATTCTTCCAGCGGCATCACCGCCGCCTGATTCCCCGTGAAGGGCCGGGACGCGAAGGCATCCACGTGCCAGTACGGGATCGCCGTGCCTTTGGTCATGGGTAGAGCAGTCCGCTGGACCAGCCGCTGCCCGACCGGACGAAGAGGCGGCGTTCGTGCAGCCTGTGGTCGCGGTCGATCCAGAACTCGATGCGTTCGGGCGCAAGCCGGAACCCGGTCCAATGCGGCGGGCGCGGCACGCCTTCGCCGTAGCTTTCGCGTAGCTGTTCCACCCGGTCGATGTAAGTCTTCCGCGAATCGAGCGGCCGTGACTGATCCGACGCCGCGGAACCAAGCCGCGATTCCGGATGGCGGGACGCGAAGTAGGCATCCGCCATTTCCGCGCTCACTTCTTCCAACGGGCCTTCTATGCGGATCTGGCGGCGCAGCGACTTCCAATGGAACAGCAGCGCAGCGCGCGGGTTAGCGCGGATTTCGCCCCCCTTGCGGCTCTCTGCATTGGTGTAGAAGACGAAGCCGTCAGGCCCATGCTCCTTGAGCAGCACCATGCGGACCGAAGGTGCGCCGTCGGCACTGGCGGTAGCGAGAGCCATGGCGTTGGGGTCGTTCGGCTCTGTCTTCTGAGCCTCGGCCAGCCACGTATCGAACAGCGCGAATGGATCCGAGTCTGGTATCGCGTCGCGATCAGCGTGCATGATGGGAGCCTGTGTAAGGTGACGGGTGTTGACACATGTGACACTGTCCAAGGAAACGGAAATTTGTGGCCCCCGCACTGTCACTTTGCACGGCAAGTGTCACCTTGCGGGACTGTGTGGAGGGGGGCCGTGCGCTCATTGCTTCAGTGCTATCCCCACACCCGAAAGTAGGAAAGGTTCGTCCGCTTGCGCGCGCGCACTGTTCTGCCTAGCTAACACGCCATGGCAGCCGATCCTTATTCAACCCTGGGTGTAGCGCGTACCGCGAGCGAGAAGGACATCAAGAGTGCCTATCGCAAGCTGGCGAAGGAACTGCATCCGGACCGTAACCAGGACAACGCCAAGGCGGCGGAGCGATTTTCCGAGGTGACGCGGGCCTATGATCTGCTGTCCGACAAGGACAAGCGCGCCCGCTTCGATCGGGGCGAGATTGACGCCGACGGCAACCCGGCCATGCCCTTTGGCGGCGGGGGCTTTGGCGGTGGTGGATTTCGGAGCGGAGCAGGTGGTCCGGGTGCGGGCGGCTTTTCCGCCAGCGATTTCGAAGGTTTCGCGGGCGACAACGTCGATCTGGGGGACATCTTCGAAGGACTGTTCGGTCGTGGCGGCCGCAGCTCGGGAGGCAGGCGGCAGGCTCCGCCGGCACGGGGCGCGAATATCAATTATCGCCTGAAAGTGCCGTTCACCGACGCAGCCACGCTTTCGCCCCAACGCATCACGCTGGGCGACGGGAGCACGATTGACCTGAAACTGCCTGCCGGCGTCGAAAGTGGCACCCAGATGCGGCTGAAGGGCAAAGGGCAACAGGGGCCCGGCGGCGCGGGCGATGCGCTGGTCACGCTGGAGGTCGAATCGCACGCCTTCTTCACTCGCGAAGGCGATGATGTGCGGCTTGAACTGCCCATCACGCTGGACGAGGCGGTGCGCGGGGCCAAGGTCAAGGTGCCGACGGTCGATGGCCCTGTCATGCTGACGGTGGCCCCCGGTTCGGGATCGGGCAAGGTGCTGCGCCTGAAGGGCAAAGGCTTCTCCAAAAAGGGCGGCGGTCGCGGTGACCAACTCGTGACGCTGGAGATCGAACTGCCCAGCGATCTGACCGATCTGGCAACGCGCTTGGAAGGCTGGACCGACGGCACCAACCCGCGCAGCAGGCTCGGCGTCTGAGAACGGTGACTGCCCGTCACGGCTCGACATGAGTGTTCAATGGGTTAGGTAAGCCCGATGGCACCCGGAATCTCGGACCACGATCGGGCAGGCCCGCCCATAGCCGACCTTTCGCCGGAAGCGCGCCGCAAGGAAGCGCTGAAGCACAAGGCCGGGCTTCCAGGACACGTTTCGCGGGTGGCTGGCCCCGGGAGCCGCGCCCGTGAAGTGTTGCGGCGGGTCTTTATCGGCACCTTCAACGATGGGTTCATCCACGCGGGCAACCTTGCCTACATGGCGGTGCTCACGATCTTCCCGTTCTTCATCACCGGCGCGGCCGCTTTCTCGCTGATCGGCGAAGAGGGGGAGCGCGCGGCGATGATCAATGCCGTGCTGACCGCCCTTCCCCCTGTTGTGGCGGAAGTGATCGCCCCCGTCGCGCGCAGCGTGGTGGAGGCGCGGAGCGGCTGGTTCCTGTGGGCGGGTGGGCTGGTCGGCCTGTGGACCGTCGGCAGCCTGGTGGAAACGATCCGCGATATTCTGCGCCGGGCCTATGGCACCCGCGCCACACAGGCATTCTGGAAGTACCGCCTGTTTTCAACCGGCATAATCCTTGCCGCCGTATTTCTTCTGATGCTCAGCCTGATTGCCCAGATCCTGATCGGCGCGGCACAGGAGTTCATTTCCGTGTGGCTGCCTGAATTCAATAACTGGATCAGCAATCTAGCGCTGAGCCGCCTGGTACCGACGCTGGGGCTGTTCCTGTCGATATACCTGCTGTTCTACACGCTCACTCCCGCTGCCTATCGCAAGCGGCGCTATCCGAAGTGGCCGGGTGCGCTGCTGGTTACGGCATGGTGGGTGGCGGTGACCGTGGCTCTGCCGCCGCTGCTGCGCACGGTGTTCAGCTATGATCTGACCTACGGTTCTCTAGCCGGATTCATGATCGCACTTTTCTTTTTCTGGCTTGTCGGACTAGGGATGGTCATGGGCGCCGAGCTCAACGCTTCCCTGGCCGAAACTCCCGAAGAAGAGGAGGACCGCATCGGCCAGGCGGACAATCGAGCGCGTGCCCGAGCAGTTAAAGCCGAGAAGGAGAGCGCATGACCGCTCTGATGAAGGGGAAGCGGGGCCTTATCATGGGTCTCGCGAACGAGAAGTCGCTGGCCTGGGGGATCGCCCAGAAATTGCACGAGCATGGGGCCGAGATGGCCTTTTCCTACCAGGGAGAGGCGTTGGAGAAGCGCGTCCGCCCGCTGGCAGAACAGCTGGGTTCCAACCTCTGCTTTGATTGTGATGTTTCGCAGATGGGCGCGCTGGATACGGCGTTCGACACGCTGAAGAAGCGCTGGGATACGCTGGACTTCGTGGTCCACGCCATCGGTTTTTCGGACAAGAACGAGCTTCGCGGAAAGTATGTCGACACCAGCCTCGACAACTTCCTGATGACGATGAACATCTCCGCCTATTCGCTGGTCGCGGTGGCCAATCGCGCCCGCGCCATGATGAATGCCAAGGGCGATGGCAGCGGCGGTTCGATCCTGACGCTTACGTACTACGGCGCTGAAAAGGTCGTGCCGCATTACAACGTGATGGGCGTGGCCAAGGCGGCGCTGGAAACCAGCGTGAAGTACCTCGCCAACGACCTGGGCCCGGAAAACATCCGCGTTAACGGGATCAGCGCGGGTCCGATCAAGACCCTCGCCGCCAGCGGGATTGGCGACTTCCGCTACATCCTGAAGTGGAACGAGTTGAACGCGCCGTTGCGCCGCAACGTCACCATTGAAGATGTCGGCGGCGCTGGCCTCTATATGCTGAGCGACCTGTCGAGCGGCGTCACGGGCGAAGTACATCACGTCGATGCCGGTTATCACGTCGTGGGCATGAAGCAGGAAGACGCGCCGGACATCTCTCTGGCATAGCGCCATCGTTCCTGTTATGTTCGCGACTTTCCCAGGGGAGGAATGCGATGCTGACAGGTGGATGCCGCTGCGGCGCGGTGCGTTATCAGGCCCAAACTGACGATCCGACTCGTCATGCGCTTTGCCACTGCGAGGATTGCCGCCGGTCTGCCGGCGCACCCGCGGTGGCATGGCTGGCCGTGCCCAAGGACAAGTTCTCGGTGACCCAGGGCGAGGCTGTTCGATGGGACGGCGACGGCGGAGCAGAGCGGTACTTCTGCGGCACCTGCGGCACCGGCCTATATTACCTCAACGAGGCCGTCCTGCCGGGCATCGCCGACATCCAGTCGGCCACGCTGGACGATACAGCCGCGTTGCAGCCGGGCGCGCAGATTCAATGCGCGGAGCGGCTGGAATACATGGCAAAGCTGGGCGACCTGCCGGAGTTTGAACGCTACCCAGGAGCGTGACGGTCTCGCGATCGGATCAGGGCTGAGGCGGAATGGCCAGCGGATCGACATTCCGAGGCCTCGCAGGCGAGGCAGCCGGAGCGCTGGTCTCCTCACCCTGCTCTCGCGCGACCCGCTCCATGTACTGCCGTTCCAGCTCTTCCACGCGGGCTTGCGTCGCCGCTGCCTCCGCGTCGATGGTGGAAAGCCGTTCGGTGCGCTGGGCAGAGATGATCTCTGACGCGCGAACGCCGGACGCCGTGCGCTTTTCCTCGTAAGCGGCGGCGATCATTTCGGCGGTGCAGCCCAGTTCGCCGCCCAGACCCACGGGGCTGCACGACATCGGGCCGAAATTACCCACTGTCTCGAAGCTCCGGACCCGGTTGGACCAGGAATTGTTCTGCGGGCTGCTGCTCTGCCGCAGGGCTTCCGGAATGCGATAACGCTCTTCCTCGTCCATGCGGCGGCAAACGACGATCACGTCACCCGTCGATTCAGGGCAAGCGTCCTGACCGAACACATCGACGATGTTGATCTTCTCGTTGTCCGAATCCTGCGCAGCGGCGGGCGCGGCGAACATCACGGCAGCGATTGGAGCGGCGGCGAGGAGGGCGAGGTTTTTCATATCGGTTCCCGTAAGCGGTTCGCGCCCGCGCCGACATAGGGCGCTCAGCAGCGTGAACCCGTAATGAAGCGCATGAAGCGCGCGCCTTGTTCCCCGTCAAATCCTTTCGGAAAGGCGGATCGCCGCGCGGCATCCCAGGCGAATGGCGGCGCTGAGCAAGGGGTAAGCAGGCGCCCGTTCGGCCCCGGCGGCCAGTGCCGCATCACGGTGAGCGCGCTCATCCTCGCGAAAGCGGTCGATCATGTCCGCAAGCTCCGGATCGTCGCCGTCCCGTTCAAGCTTGTCGATCTGCTGGCTGTAGTGCCGGTCGATTTCTTCCTCGACCGCGGCGGTGCAGGCCATGGCCGCTTCCGGGCCAATCAATGCGGTTGCGGCGCCCAACGCGTAACCAGCGACTGACCACAGCGGCTGCAAAGCGGTGGGGCGAACGCCGCGCTCCGCCATCAGGGTATTGAACGCAGCGAGGTGGTCCGCCTCCTGCTCGGCCATATGACGGATCTCGCCGCTGAGCGGAGAGCGATCGCCCATCACCGCCAGCTGCCCGGCATAGATGCGCGTGGCACCGTATTCGCCTGCCTGATCGACACGGATCATGGTTGCCCGGCTGGTCATGCGCGTTTGCCCTTGAGCACGAGAACAAGGATGGCAACCGCCGCCGAAATGGAGATCGCCGCGTTGAACCCGGCCAGCGATACGCCCGCGAAGGTCCACGGCGCAACGTCGCAGCGCACAAGCGGCGCGCGCATGATCGCCTCAAGCGCATCGCCACCACCAGAAGTGACGCTGCTGGTGCAGGCGGTCAGGCCTTCCCAGAATCCATATTCCACCCCGGCGTGATAAACACCGATGATCCCAGAGGTGAGGATCGCCAGCCCCGCCAGCGCGACCCACAGTTCGCGGGGCCGTGCGACGAAGGATACGAGCGCCAGCGCAACGGCCGCAAAATGCGGATAGCGCTGCCACCAGCACATCTCGCAGGGGAACAGGCCGAAGCCGTATTGTGACAGGTAAGCGCCCCCCAAGAGGATCAGGGGGACACCAAGTGCCAGACGCTGGGCCAACGTGCCCCGCACATCCTGCTCAGCCGAGCCTTGCAAAGCGGACATCGGTTACTTGCGCGAAGCGACGGGAGTGGCGGCGCGGCGCAGGGTGCGAAGCGCGTAGTCGAGCTGGAAATCCTCCACACCCTGTTCCTTCAGCTGTTCCGCCGTCAGCTGGAAGCGCGGATCGTCGACACGATCATCCTCCAGCGCCTTGTCCTCAAGGCCCACTTCGTTGACCAAGTGCCGGCGCAGGTCGCTTTCGCGCATCACGATGCGACGCTTGGCTGCGTCCGGATCGCTGAGCTGCGGCACGCGGATATCCGGTTCGATCCCGCCTTCCTGCACCGACCGGCCCGACGGCGTGTAGTAGCGCGCGGTCGTCAGTTTGAGCGCGGAATCGCGCGTCAGCGGGAGCAGCGTCTGCACGCTGCCCTTGCCGAAGCTGCGTTCGCCCATCACGATCGCGCGGCGCTGATCCTGCAGCGCACCGGCGACGATCTCGCTGGCGGAGGCCGAACCGGCATCGATGAGCACAATCATCGGCACACCTTCGGCCACATCGCCGCGATAGTACTTTTCCGCCTCGTAATAGATCGTGTCGCGCGCGTTGCGACCGCGCTGGGAAACGATCTGCCCCTTGCCGAGGAAAAGGTCGCTCAGCGCCACAGCTTCATCGAGCGAACCGCCGGGGTTCCGCCGCAGATCGAGCACGAGACCAGCCAAGGGGCCGTTCGACTGCTGACGAAGGCTGGTCAGGGCCGCGTTCACATCGACACCGACATCGCGGCTGAATTCGTTGACGCTGATATAGCCGATGCGGCCTTCCTTCAGCTCGAACGTAACCGGCTCAAGCTCGATCACACCGCGCGTCACGTCAACTTCCAGCAGCTCATCCCGGCCGGGACGGAGGATCGACAGGCGGATCGACGTGCCTGAGACGCCGCGCATCTGCTTCACCGCCTCGTCCAGTTCGAGGCCGTAGATCAACTTGCCATCGAGGTGAGTGATATAGTCACCGGCCTTGATGCCCGCCTTGTCCGCGGGGCTGCCCTTGAACGGGGAAACGACCTTAACCGCGCCGTCTTCCATCTGCACCGAGATACCGAGGCCCTGATAATTGCCGTCGATCATCGTTTCGAGCCGTTCGAGCGCGGCGCCGTCGAGATAGGACGAGTGCGGATCGAGAGCCGCCAGCATGCCGTCGATGGCCCCGCGGATCAGGACATCGTCCTCCACCGGTTCGACGTAGCTGGCCTTGATCCGCTGATAGGTGGCGAACAGCTTCGCAAATTCAGGCGAGACGCGTCCCTCCACCTGAGCAAAGCCGACGGTCGTGGCGGGAAGCAATGCTACCGCCGTCAGCAGCGCAGCAGCGCTCAGCGGCCTGACGACTTTCGAACGGAGAGACATGAATCGTTATCCTTGCATTCGCGCCAGCTTATCGTGCGCGAGGGCTTAACGCCAGATGAGGGCCCCAATGCGCGGCTTCAACCTGCAAACCGCAGCGGATTCACCGGCTCTCCATCGCGTCGAAGCTCTACCGTGACCTGCGGTGAAGCCGCGGCGGCAACGCCCAGTGGTGCCCCGGCGACGAGTTGCTGGCCCACCACCACGTCCGTCCGCTCCAGCCCGGTAATCAGGCTTGTCCAGCCGCCAGCATGCTCGACGATCACGATCCGGCCATAACCGCGATAGGGCCCGGCAAAAGCAACGCGGCCCGCGCCGGGCGAAACGATCTGAGCGCCCGGCCGAGGGGCAAGCGTGAGCCCTTGGCTGGGAACCGCATTGCCTGCCTCTCGCGCACCGAAACCCAGCACTGTGCGGCCGGTTACAGGCAGGAGGTACGGGGCAGGCGGCGTCGTTGCTTCCGCCGTGGGCTCGGTCGCAGGCGCAACCGCAGCGGCAGCGGCAGCGCCATCTCGCGATGCTCGCAGCACTGGCCCCGGCAGAGCGGCCAGTCGGCGGCGCAGGGCAGCTGAACGGTCCAACTCGCCGACCAGCGCATCAAGATCGCGCGACTGCTCGCCCAAGGCGAGAGCGCGTTCGGATTCGCGAGTCGCTCCGGTTTCAGCCTCCCGCAAGGCGCGCCGTTGAGTCGCCTCTACCTCGGCCAATTCGCGCTTTCGCTGCGCCAGTCCGGCCTGTTCGGTACGCAGTTCGGCGGCAGCCTTTGCGGCCTCTTCACGCAAAGCGCGGGCGCGGGCGAGCTGCACGCGCAGGCCCGATGTGCGCTCCTCGATACGGGGCATGGCTCCTGCAAGTACCGCGCGCAGATGCACGAGTTCTTCGACCGAACCGGGCTGGAGCACCGAAAGCGCCAGCGGACGGCGGGATACCTGCTGCAATGCCCCCGTCAGATGCACGATCGGCTGCTGCTCGCGGCCCAGTGCCTCGCGCAAAGAGGCGTGTTCCCGGCGGGCAAGGTCGAGCCGGGCCTCGGCCGCGCGAATGTCGGCTTCGGCAAGCTGGACGCGCGCTGCCAGGGCTGCGGCTTCATGCGCAGTCCGCTCCGCCGCGCCGCGCGTCGCTTCTGCCTGACGTTGCATAAGCGCGCTGCGCCGCTCCGCGTTGCGGGCAGCCGCCTGAGCATCGCGCAGGGCGCTACGAGCTTGGGATAGATTGCCCGGATCAATGGCCGGAGCGGCTCGCTGGGCAACCGCGCCCACTCCCAGCACGGCGGCAAAACCCAATGCCAGCGCGGGTAGGAGCCAGAAGGCGAGGCGCTTCATCCGCTATCCGGCCCGATGGTACGGGTGGCCAGCGAGGATGCTGGTGGCACGGAAGAGCTGTTCCAGCAGCATCGCCCGGGCCATCAGGTGCGGCCACGTCGCGCGGCCGAATGCGATCAGGCGATCCGCCGAGTCGCGCTCTTCACGCGAATGGCCGTCGGCCGCGCCCAGCACGAAGCGGGTTTCGCGGATGCCGCCGTCGCGCCAGCCGCGCAACAGCTCGGCAAACTCCTCGGACTTCAGGTCGTCACCGCGCTCGTCCAAAAGCACGGTGCGGACGGGCGTGATCGGTTCGGGAATACGGCCGCCGGTCTCGGGCAGTTCCGTGAGCCGCAGGGGCCACGTAATGCGCTTCTCATAGCGCGCGACAAGCTCAGCCTCGGGCGAACGGGCGATCTTGCCGCGAGCGATGACGTGCAACTGCATGGACGGGTCTTAGCCGCCCATGCGCCGCAAAGGAATCCTCAGGCGTTACCTGCCGCTGCGGGCGCATCGTCGCCGAAGCCCCACATCCGTTCGAGGTTGTAGAAGCTGCGCACTTCGGGCCGGAACAGGTGCACAACGACATCGCCGGCATCGATCAGAACCCAGTCAGCAGCCGGCAGCCCCTCGACACGAGGAGAACCGTGGCCAGCCTTCTTGAGCCGTTCAGCCAACTTCATGGCCATTGCCCCGACCTGACGTGTCGAGCGACCGGACGCGATCACCATGTGATCGGCGATGCTCGATTTCCCTTCAAGGGCAATCGAGACGACATCTTGGGCCTGATCCTCGTCAAGCTGATCGAGGATGAGAGCATGGATCGAGCCGCTATCTGCGTTGGTCATGGTGGGCATGTCAGTAAAGGAGACGATGTTTGAGAAGCCGGATGCTTCCGACCGGGCCTGCGGCCCTGTGTTCTCTCGAGTCATCGTGGTGGGTCATGCTCCTGATTTCTGGAATGAGCGACATCAAAGGCACCGGGGGCAGCGCATATCAAGCATGCCGCACCTCTGCCGTGTCGTGAATGAGGGAACGCGTCACCCCGTCCCTGGGTGATGTGCCGGAAAAACGGCCAGCCCAGTCAGGGTCCGCACGGCGAATTTCGGTCGCAGAGCGCGGATCGGGATCGAAACGCAATTCAATCAGCGCAGGTGCGCTCCATTCGCCCGGGTCATGCAACCTTCGGTTGCGAAATCCAGCAGCAGACGACCGGTAACGTCTCAGCCAGGCCATCGCGGGGCTCGCGAGGGCACCGTCATCATACCCGGGCCGAGCAATCACCGCAATCGGCATCTCACGCGCAATAGCCCGCCAGTCTTTCCAGAGATGAAACTGAGCCAGATTGTCCGCCCCCATGAGCCATACGAATCGGCGGCGCGGATAGCGGCGCTTCAACGCCCGCAGAGTGTCGATGGTAAAGCGGGTGCCCAGTTCTCGCTCAATCGCACTGACGCGGATTCGCGCCCCGCGCGCAGCAAGCTGTGCCGAGCGGACTCGCGCGGTTAGCGGCGCCATGCCCGCCTTGGGCTTCAGCGGATTCCCTGGAGAAACAAGCCACCAGACCTCGTCCAGAGCCAGCGCGGTGATCGCGAACTGCGTGATCCGGCGATGCCCGCCATGCGCCGGGTTGAAACTGCCGCCCAGAAGACCCGTGATCGGGTAGCCGCGCTTCACTTTGGTTGGCGGCGTTCGGATATCTTGCCGGCCATGTAACGGCCCTGCGTTTCGAACATCCAGCCCGGATATTCGCGCGGAATGGCGCTGAGGCCGTCGAGTTGTGCCAGTTCCGCGGCGGTAAGTTCAACATCACAGGCCGCGATATTGTCGGCCAGCTGATCCGCGCGCTTTGCACCGACAATCACGGTGGAGACGACCGATTGGTGCAACAACCAGGCGAGCGCGATGCGTGCCACGGAGACACCGCGGGCATCACCCATCACCCGCATGGCATCGACCAGCGACGACGCGCGGGAGAGGTCCACTGGCGGGAAATCGAAACTCGCGCGCCGCCCCTCGCCCTCCGTGCCATCGGTCGAAAAGGCATATTTGCCGCTCAACAGCCCACCGGCGAGTGGCGACCAGACCATCAGGCCCAGCCCCTCGCTCCGCAACATCGGCGCAAGCTCCCGCTCAAGATCGCGGCCCGCCACGGTGTAATAGGCCTGTAGCGAGACGTACCTGGCCCAGCCGCGCCGTTCGGAAATGCCCAGCGACTTCGCAATCTGCCACGCCGCCCAGTTGGAGACGCCGATGTAACGTGCGCGCCCGGAACGAACGATGTCGTTCAGCGCCTCCAGCGTCTCGTCCATGGGACAGTACGGGTCCCAGCCGTGAATCTGGTAGAGATCGACATACTCAAGCCCGAGGCGTGAAAGGCTGGCGTCGACCTGGTCCAGCAGGTGCTTACGCCCGGAGCCGGAAGCGTTCGGCCCTGCCCCCATTGCGCCCATGCCCTTGGTGGCCACCACCACATCGCCGCGCGGCACGCCCAGCGCCTTCAATGCGCCGCCGACGAATTCTTCGGACTGGCCGGCGGTATAGACGTTGGCCGTGTCGATCATGTTGATCCCGGCATTCAACGCCTGCTTCACCAACGCCGTGGAAGCATCCTGATCAAGCCCATGAATCTGGCCGAACCGCCCGGGATTTACCCCGAACGTCATCGCACCAAGGCACAGTTCGGATACGACGAGGCCAGTATTGCCGAAGCGATTGTAGCGCATTGGGTATCCTCCTGATGCGCCGGTTTAGGCCTGCCGTAATGAAAGCTTCAAGGGCGCGTTTCACCGTGACCGCGGACCTGCCACTTGTAGGTGGTCAGGCCTTCCAGCGCGACCGGGCCACGCGCGTGCAGGCGCCCCGTAGCAATGCCAATCTCGGCGCCGAGGCCAAACTCTCCGCCGTCAGCGAACTGCGTGCTGGCGTTGACCATCACGATCGCGCTGTCGACTTCGGCCAGGAACCGTTCCGCCACCGCTTCGTCAGAAGTCAGGATCGCATCGGTATGTCCCGAGGAATGACGCGCGATGTGTTCAAGCGCAGCGTCCAGTCCATCGACCACAGCAACGGAGAGAACGGCGTCGAGATACTCGGTGTCCCAATCGTTCGCGCTGGCGGGCTTGATGCGCGGATCGAGCGCCTGCGCGCGCGCATCGCCGCGCAGCTCACACCCGGCGTCGAGCAAAGCCGACACGATCTGCACGCTCGCAGGGAAAGCCGCATCGAGCAGCAGCGTTTCCATCGCCCCGCAAATGCCAGTGCGGCGCATCTTGGCATTCAGCGCCAGCTTCACCGCCATGTCAGGATCTGCGGCCGAGTGAACATAGGTGTGGCAGATGCCATCGAGGTGGGCGAGCACGGGCACGCGCGCATCGTTCTGCACGCGTTCAACCAGACCCTTGCCGCCACGGGGCACGATCATATCGATCAGCCCAGCTGCGCGCAGCATGGAAGAGACAGCCTCACGATCCTGCGTGGGAAGAAGCTGCACCGCTTCTGCCGGTACGCCCGCAGCGGCCAGCCCTTCAGCCAGCGCCGCAAGGATCGCGCGATTGGAGTTCACAGCCTCGCTGCCGCCGCGAAGCAGGGCCGCGTTGCCGCTCATCAGGCAAAGCGCCGCCGCGTCTGCCGTCACGTTGGGGCGGCTTTCGTAGATAATTCCGATCAGCCCGATGGGGATGCGAATGCGCGACAGTTCAAGGCCGCTGGGCGCGATGGAGCGGTCGATCACCTGCCCCACGGGATCGGGCAGACCGGCAACTGCTTCCAGCGCCGAGGCGATGCCTTCGAGCCGAGCCTCATCCAGCCTCAGACGATCAAGCATCGCGCCCGAAAGCCCATTGGCTTCCCCGGCGACAATGTCGCGCGCGTTTGCAGTAACGATATCGTCCCCATGTGCCCTCAGCGCTGCCGCCGCTGAACGAAGCGCAGCCGCCCTTCCCGCAGTGTCCATGCGGGCAAGCACCCGCTGGGCCGCGCGGCCTGCGCGAGCGAGGCGGGCGACGAGTTCGTCATGATCGGGAAGAGCTTGCGGTTGAGTAGACATGCGCGGCGCTTACCATTCACGTCTCGCGCTGTCAGTCCCTTAGTAAGACTCGGTCTGGCTGCGCGGCGGCCGGGAATCGGGACCCAGCGAACCCGTTCCAAAACTCATTTTTGTTATCAAGCACGACTCGTCCCGATTCATCTTCGACTCGGCCCAAAGGTTAACCACGCGATTCGACTCTGTTGCCTTCCGCCCGCTAGTCCGCGCGCAGCTTGGTTGGGTTCGGGGCTATCTTGAAGACATTATCCGTCGGCAGCGTGCGAAGTCGGCTGCAAAGCTGGTTCCCGGAGCGCGAGTTCTTCATGCGCTCGCACGGGCAGGTGCGCTTCGTCACCATTACATCGCGTATGCAGATCACTGCGGCTGCGCTTGCGGTTGCCGTGATCGGCGGCTGGGGCCTTTCCATTGGCGTAATGGCCGTCAGCCAGATGCAGTCGGAGTGGGATCGCGCCTCGCTGCTCGACCGTGAGGCGAAAGTCGCGCGTTCGGAAAACCGCGTCGCCGCCTATCGGCAGGACATCAACGCCGTGGCTGACGAAGTGTCGCGGCGGATGGAATTCCTCGAAGAAGCCACCGAGATGCTTCCCGCGGATGCGGTGACCACCGGCGATACCGTGTCCGACAGCTCGGGCGAGGCCGCGAAGGCCGTCAGCAAGATCAGCGCCGTGATGCCCGAGGCCGCCGAACTGGCCCGCATCGAGGCTCGCCAGCTCGCTTATGCCGAACGGCTGACCCGCTACGCCGATAACCGCGCAGCCCGCGCTGAAAACGCGCTTCGCCAGCTCGGCCTCAATCCCAAGGCTGTGCTGGCCGCAGCGCGCAACGCGCAGGGTGGTCCGTTCGAAATGCTTTCGACCGCGCGTGACGGTTCGCTGGATCAGCGGTTTGAGCGACTCGCGCTCAGCCTTGCGCGGATGAGCGCGCTGGAAGGCGGGCTGGACAGCATTCCGCAGGTCATGCCGGCGGATATGCGAATGATCTCTTCAGGCTTCGGTTATCGCCGCGACCCGTTCAACGGGCGCGCAGCCATGCACGCCGGTCTGGACTTTCGGGGACCGGTCGGCTCGCCGATCCACGCTGCGGCAGAAGGTCGCGTTTCCTTTGCGGGCACCCGGCAGGGCTACGGCAAAGTGGTTGAGGTCACCCACGGTAACGGTTTGATGACCCGTTACGCGCACATGTCGGCGACGAAGGCGCGCGTTGGCCAGCGGGTCGACGCCGGTGACGTGATTGGCCAGATCGGCAGCACCGGCCGCTCGACCGGGCCTCACCTCCACTTCGAAGTGCGAATTAACGGCCGCGCGGTCAATCCGCGGCCTTTTCTGGAGACCGCTCCCCATGTTCTCGAAGAAGTCCGAGGCAGCCAGGATGCCGAGCCGTCCCGTGGCAAGTAACGCGACCTTTTCCGTGATCGGCGCGGACGTGGTGATCCGTGGTGATGTAGAGGCGTCGGCCGATCTGCACGTCGATGGAACCGTGCGAGGCGACATCACCTGCGCCGCTCTGGTCCAAGGTGAAGCAAGCCACATCGAGGGCTCGATCGCCGCCGGAACCGCTCGTCTGGCGGGAACCGTAAAGGGCACCATCACCGCTCGTGAGCTGGTGATTCTGAAGACTGCGCGGATCGAAGGCGACGTGCACTACGACACGCTGACGATAGAACATGGCGCGAGCGTGGAAGGCCGCTTTGCACCTGACGGCGCGAAGCCCGCCCAGCCGCAAGCTCATGCCGCTGACGCGGAACAAAGGCTGACGCTGGCGAGCTAGCCTGAAGCGCCGGGCGAGCGAGTAACGCGCGCCCTCAATATCGATGATTTAGAGAGTACTGTGTCGCGAGGCCCATCCGGGCACTCGCGATCACAATGCTATGCGGTGCCGATCAGGCCTGGCCTGCTGCTTCTGCGGCACGCTTGGCTTCGAGCCAGGCTTCCGCCTCTGCTTCCTGCGCTGCTTCAACAGCAGCCTTCGCCGCCGCATCACGTTCTGCACGCAGTTCCGCGATCAGGCTGGCGCGGTCGTCACGCGCTTCGGCGATGACCGTTTCAACTTCGTGTTCTTCAGCCGGCGCGCGCTTGGCCGACTTGGCCACAGCCGCATCCAGTTCGCGCTGCGAGCACAGGCCCAGAGTGACCGGGTCCTTCGCCTGAATGTTGGCGATGTTCCAGTGCGAGCGTTCGCGGATGGCGCCGATCGTGTTGCGGGTGGTGCCGATCAGCTTGCCGATCTGCGCGTCGGAAATCTCCGGATGATTGCGCAGGATCCAGGCGATGCCATCAGGCTTGTCCTGCCGCTTCGACACCGGAGTGTAGCGCGGGCCCTTGGTCCGGCTGACATCCACCGGGGCGCGGTGCATCTTCAGGCGGTAGCTGGGATCGGCCTGACCCTTTGCGATCTCGTCATGAGTCAGCTCACCCGAATGAACCGGATCGCGACCGGTGTACTTGGAGCTGGCCAGATCGTCAGCCATGGCCTGGACTTCGAGTATGTGCAGCCCACAAAACTCCGCAATCTGTTCGAAGCTCAGCGCGGTGTGATCGACCAGCCAGGAGGCGGTCGCGTGGGGCATGAGGGGAGTGGGCTGGGCCACGATTTCTCTCCGGTCAAAATAGAAGGGCCGCCCCTCTCGGGGCGGCCGTCACCGGGGTGATGTAGGCTTCTTGCTGATAAACGGCAAGCTGAGTCCTGTTATGCGCCGCTGTATTCAGCATGGAGCGCTGGAGCCACCATTTACCGCCTGCAAGTTGCGCCGCGCAACTTTCATCCAACGCTTAGAGAAAAACTGCGGCGGCGAGCGCCCGTTTCGATGTCAGCTCCAGGGCGACAGCATATTGTACGGCACCGTCACGAACACCGCCTCAACGCCAGCGATCTTGCCGTCCACGATCTTGAACAGCTCCAACAGCGAGAAGCTGTGCGGATAGTGGAACACCGAATGCGCGGTGGTTCCATCGGTCCAGGTAAGCTCCACCCGCTTGCCGGTGTGGTCGATGAAACCGCCAGCAAGCACCAGGCCCTTTTCTTCATCCACCAGCGGGAAGCGGCGGTCGCGAAGGCGGTCGTCGAAGATGAAGTGACCCTTGCGGAACTGATCCGCGCAGCTCAGGCCAGCGACCGGATAGTCGGGGAAGGCATCGATGTTGTTGGTGGTCTGCACCCCGTTTTCGATCCGCTCGCAATCGTCGGTGAACTCTGTGAACAGAGTACCGTCGTTGAGCTGCAAGGTATCGAAATAGCCGTCAGCAATGGAGATCAGCCGCGCGCGTTCGCGGCGCTGTTCTGGCGGAACATCAGCCAGCATCAGCGGGCGTGGAGAGATGTAGGTGTCGATACCGGGGAACGGGCTGAGATCGACCTTGCGGCAAACGATGGTCTCCGCCTCGGCAATGCGGCCATCCACGATGGCAAGGCGCACCGCCATGATTGCAGGATGGCCGTGCTCTTCCACTACACCGAACCAGCTGACCTGCCCGGTTTCCGGGTCTGCGGCCTTCAGATCGTAACCCGGACGCACCGCGTTGACGGTGTTCCACGCTCCATCGCCTACGGTAAGCTGCACGTTATTTTCCGTGAACACCACATGCTCCGCCCACGGCAGCCGCGACGCATCGTTTGCGCCGAGCGCCGCAAGGTAAGCGTCAGCGTGAGCATAAAGCGCTTCGCGCGAAAGGCGTGGAGCAGGACGCGAGTTCATTCGGAAGCTTCCCTTACTTGCAGCACGATCTTGCCGACGTGGTCGCCCGCTTCCATCCGGGCATGGGCCTGTGCGGCGTCGGCCAGCGGAAATACCCGGTCCATCGCCGGCCTCAGTGATCCGTCTTCCACCAGCGGCCAGACATTACGCGCAATCTCATCCGCGAGCAGCGACTTGAATGCGTCCGACCGGCCTCGCAGGGTCGATCCGGTCATGGTCTGACGCCTGACCATGAGCCTGGCCATGTTCACCTCGGCCTTCGCCCCGCCAAGGGTGGCAATGGTCACCAGGCGGCCGTCATCATCCAGGCAGTCCAGATTGCGCTGGGTGTAGCTGCCAGCCACCATGTCGAGCGCGAGTTGCGCGCCGAGCCCCCCGGTGATGGCGTGAACGCCCTCCACGAAATCAGCCGCCTTGTAATTGATCGCATGGTCGGCGCCCAAGGCCAGGGCCGCAGCGCATTTTGCATCCGTACCGCAGGTGACGATAACGGTGAGGCCGAACAGCTTGCCCAGCTTGATCGCCATCGTGCCAATCCCGCTGGTGCCGCCGTGGACCAGCATGGTTTCGCCTTCGCAGGCCCAGCCGCGTTCGAACACGTTGTGCCAGACGGTGAACAGCGTCTCCGGCAACGCCGCGGCATCCGCCAGCGAAAGGCCATGAGGCACCGGCAGACAATGGTCTGATCGGGCGAGGCAGTATTCGGCGTATCCCCCGCCAGTCACCAGTGCGCAGACCTCTCTGCCCAGCAGAGTTTCGTCTGCCTCTTCCCCAACCTCCACAACGATCCCGGAAACCTCGAGCCCCGGAATGTCCGAAGCGCCAGCTGGCGGTGGATAGAGGCCCATGCGCTGGAGCACGTCCGGCCGGTTGACCCCAGCATAGGCAACCTTGATCAGAACCTGCGCCGCTGCCGGTCGCGGCACGGGTCGCTGCTCCGCCCTGAGCACATCTGGCCCACCAGCGTTCGCGATCCCAATCGCCTGCATGGCCGTTGGTAAATCCATTTGCCCCCCTTGGCGCGCGAACCGTGTCGCAGACGCCACGCTGCGCAGTGGTAGTGCCTGACCCCATTGACAGCAAGCTGCCGGGGAAACATGCTGCACTGCAATGGAGGACGATCTCCCCCGGATCCGCGGAGATTCCGCGAGCCGGCTGGCCGGCGAGCCGCTCGACAGCTATTCGCAAGACGAGCTGATGGAGCGTATCGCCCTGCTGGAGGCAGAGATCGTGCGTGTAAGGGCGCACCACTCCAAGGCGGCAGATCACAAGAGACTGGCTGACGCGCTGTTCAAACCCAGAGACGTGGGTTGATGGGCAGGCGTCCAGATTCTGCCCCTCTCGCATTCGCGCTGACGGCGCCCCATATCCTGTTCAACAAGAAGGCCGGGCACCGTTTTTCGCCCATTCCCGTGGCCCTTCGCACAATTGAAACCACTCGGATCGTATTTCCACCCCCGTTGGATTGAAGACTATGCCCAGTTTCGCGCAGAATCTCGAAAAGACTCTCCACACGGCGCTCCAGCACGCGAGCGACCGTACGCATGAATATGCGACGCTGGAGCACTTGCTGCTGGCGCTCGTCGATGATCCCGAAGCGTCCGAGGTGATGACCGCTTGCGGTGTGGACCTGGGCGAACTCGCGGTCGTGGTGCGCAAGTATCTCGATGACGAGTACCAGTCGCTCAAGACCGATGACGAAGCCGATCCGCAGCCCACGGCTGGATTCCAGCGCGTGATCCAACGCGCGATCCTGCACGTGCAGTCGAGCGGCAAGGACACCGTCACCGGCGCGAACGTCCTGGTTGCCCTGTTTTCGGAACGCGACAGTTACGCCGTCTATTTTCTGCAGCAGCAGGACATGAGCCGCCTCGATGCAGTGAGCTTCATCAGCCACGGCATTGGCAAGGGTGGCCGCCAGATCGAAAGCCGCAGCCCGCAAGGTTCGGAAGAGCCTGACAGCAAGGCTGAAGAGAAGGTGGAAAAGGGCGGGAAGAAGGATTCCGCGCTCGACCAGTTCTGCGTCAACCTGAACCAGAAGGCGCTGGACGGTAAGATCGATCCGCTGATCGGTCGTGGTCCCGAGGTGGATCGTACGATCCAGATTCTCTGCCGCCGGTCGAAGAATAACCCGCTTTATGTCGGCGATCCCGGCGTCGGCAAAACGGCGATTGCCGAAGGTCTGGCCCGCAAGATCGTTGAAGGCGACGTGCCTGAAGTTCTGACGGACGCTGTCATCTACTCGCTCGACATGGGCGCACTGCTTGCTGGCACCCGTTATCGGGGCGACTTCGAAGAGCGCCTGAAGCAGGTCGTCTCCGAACTGGAGCGGCTGCCTGAAGCCGTGCTGTTCATCGACGAAATCCACACCGTGATCGGTGCCGGCGCGACCAGCGGCGGCGCGATGGATGCGTCGAACCTGCTGAAGCCGGCGCTTTCCAGCGGCGCAATCCGCTGCATCGGGTCGACCACTTACAAGGAGTTCCGCAACCACTTCGAGAAGGACCGCGCGCTGCTGCGCCGGTTCCAGAAGATCGATGTGAACGAGCCGACCGTGGAGGATACGATCAAGATCCTGCGCGGCCTGCGCACCGCGTTCGAGGAACACCACAAGGTCAAGTACACGCCCGACGCCATCAAGACCGCGGTGGAGATGAGCGCGCGCTACATCAATGACCGCAAGCTGCCCGACAAGGCGATCGACGTGATCGACGAAGTCGGCGCGATGCAGATGCTGGTTCCGCCCAGCCGCCGGAAGAAGAAGATCACCTCGAAGGAAATCGAACAGGTGATCGCGACCATGGCGCGCATTCCGCCCAAGTCCGTCAGCAGTGACGACAAGGCCGCTTTGGCCGGGCTGGAGAAAGACCTGAAGCGCGTCGTCTTCGGTCAGGACAAGGCCATCTCGCTGCTGTCCACCGCGATGAAGCTGAGCCGTGCGGGCCTGCGCGACCCGGACAAGCCGATCGGCAGCTTCCTGTTTTCCGGCCCCACGGGCGTCGGCAAGACGGAAGTTGCGCGCCAGCTTGCCAGCATCATGGGCATCGAGCTGAAGCGTTTCGACATGTCCGAATATATGGAGCGCCATTCCGTCAGCCGACTGATCGGCGCGCCCCCGGGCTATGTCGGGTACGATCAGGGCGGCCTGCTTACCGACGCCATCGACCAGCACCCGCATTGCGTGCTGCTGCTGGACGAAATCGAGAAGGCGCACCCCGACCTGTTCAACATCCTGTTGCAGGTCATGGACCACGGCAAGCTGACCGATCATCACGGCAAGACCGTCGATTTCCGCAACGTCGTCCTGATCATGACGACCAACGCGGGCGCTTCGGACATGGCGCGGCAGAGCATCGGTTTCGGCGCAGGCGCCAAGACGGAAGCGCAGGACGAAGCGGTGAAGAAGATGTTCACCCCCGAGTTCCGCAACCGCCTGGATGCCATCGTGCCGTTCGCCTACCTCGGCACCGAGACGGTCAGCCGCGTGGTCGACAAGTTCATCCTGCAGCTTGAACTGCAACTGGCCGACCAGAACGTGCACATCCAGTTCGACACGGATGCGCGCGAATGGCTGGGCAAGCGCGGCTATGACAAGCTGATGGGCGCTCGTCCCATGTCTCGGCTGATCCAGGAAAAGGTGAAGCAGCCGCTGGCCGAAGAACTGCTGTTCGGTAAGCTGGCGCACGGCGGGGAGGTGCATGTGAGCGTGAAGGATGACGCGCTGTCATTCGAGCTGACGCCCGCCGCGCCCAAGGTTGCCAAGCCAAAGGCGCGCAAGCCTACGGCGAAGCGCAAGCCCGAAACCCCGGCTGACGAGGCCGCGGGCGAGGAATGATCGCCTGAAGCCCTCTCCCCATGCGGGAGAGGGCCAAGGGTCTGGAACCACGGACCCCGTTCCGCCATTTCCAACACATGACAGCACCGTTCACATGGATCCGGCCTGAGCCGCACGGCATCCATGTAGTTCCAGCCGATTGCTGGATCGATCCGTCTATCGCGGTACCCAACGCCCTCGTCACCCACGGCCACGCTGACCACGCGCGCGGCGGGCACGGCCGCACGGTTGCTACGCCCGAGACGCTGGCGATCATGGAACTACGCTATCAAACGCGCGAGGGTGCGATGCCGGTGCAGTATGGCGAGACGATCAGCCTCCCCGGGGACGTAACGGCCACGTTCGTGCCGGCGGGGCATGTGCTTGGCTCCGCGCAAATCCTGCTGGAGCACGCTGGCGAGCGGATTGTCGTGACGGGCGATTACAAGCGCCGCCCCGATCCGACTTGCCCGCCATTCCAACCCGTTTCCTGCGACGTGCTGGTGACCGAGGCGACGTTTGGATTGCCGGTATTCCGCCATCCGCCGGTGGAGCACGAGATCCGCAAGCTGCTGGCTGCTCGCGAACGATATCCCGACCGGTGCGTGCTGGTTGGCGCCTATGCGCTGGGCAAGGCGCAGCGGGTGATCGCCGAACTTCGGCGCGCAGGGCACCATGACGTCATCTATCTGCATGGTGCGCTGGAACGGATGTGCCGCCTCTATGAAGAGTTCGGCATCGACTTGGGCGACCTGCAACTCGTTGCGGATACTCCGAAGGAGAAGTTGCGCGGCGCAACTGTGCTGTGCCCACCCGGCGCGCTCAACGACCGCTGGAGCCGCCGCCTGCCCGATCCGATCACCGCCATGGCGAGCGGCTGGATGCTCGTGCGCCAACGCGCCCGGCAGCGGAACGTTGAACTGCCGCTCGTCATTTCCGATCATGCGGACTGGGCCGAGTTGACCGCGACGATCGAGGAGGTGGACCCGGCGGAAAGCTGGATCACGCACGGGCGAGAGGAAGCGCTGCTGCGCTGGTGCCAGCTTCATCAGCGGCGCGCACGCGCGCTGGCGCTTGCTGGCTATGAAGACGAGGACGACTAGGTGCAGCGCTTCGCCGCCCTGCTCGACGCGCTCGTCTATACGCGCAGCCGCAACGGCAAGCTTGATTTGATCGCCGACTATCTACGCACCGCGCCCGATCCGGATCGTGGTTGGGCACTGGCAGCACTGACTGACGCAACGAGCTTCCCTGCTGTCAAAAGCAGCACGATCCGCAACATCCTGATGGCACGAGTCGACCCCGTTCTGTTCGTTTTGAGCCGTGATTTCGTGGGCGACACAGCTGAGACGGCAAGCCTCCTTTGGCCCCAACCCATCACTGACGTCATGCCACCTCCGAACTTGGCCGAAGCTGTCAGAGCGCTGGCAAACATGACGCGAGTTTCGGTGCTGACCGAGTTACCGAGAATGCTCGATCGGCTGGACGCCGACGGACGCTATGCCCTGTTCAAACTGGCGACCGGCGGTCTGCGGGTAGGGGTTTCAGCCCGGCTGGCGAAGACTGCGTTCGCACAGGCCTTCAGCGTAAGCGTGGAGGAGGTGGAGGAGTACTGGCACGCACTGGCCCCGCCCTACACGGAGCTGTTCGCCTGGGCCGCCGATGGTGCGCCGCCGCCCGATACGGAGGCGCTGCCGCTGTTCCGCCCCTTCATGCTTGCCCACCCCCTCGATGATACCGAGGTCGACCTGACCGACTACGTCGCGGAGTGGAAATGGGACGGCATCCGCGTGCAGATCGTCCATGCGGGCGGTGAGACGCGGCTCTATTCGCGCACCGGCGACGATGTGACAGGTAGCTTCCCTGAGATGGCGGGCGCGCTGGACTTCCCGGCGGTGCTGGACGGCGAACTGCTGGTTCGCGGTTCACATCAGGGCGGCGAAGCAGGCGGGGCGGCGAGCTTCAACGCCTTGCAGCAGCGACTGGGCCGCAAGACCGTGAGCAAGACGATGCTGGAAAGCTATCCGGCATTCGTCCGGCTCTATGACGTCTTGCTGCTGGATGGCGAGGATTTGCGGGAGCTGCCGTGGACCGCGCGGCGCACTGCACTCGAAAAGCTGATGCCGCGCCTTCCCTCAGATCGATTCGACCTGTCACCCGTGGTCCAGGCAGACCATTTCGAGCACCTGACCGAGATTCGCGCAGGCGCACGGGACGAGGCGATTGAGGGACTGATGCTCAAACGTCGCGACAGCGCCTATGTCGCGGGTCGCCGAACCGGACTTTGGTACAAGTGGAAGCGCGATCCGCTGCTGGTCGATTGCGTGCTAATGTATGCCCAGCGTGGCAGCGGAAAACGGTCGAGCTTCTATTCCGACTATACGTTCGGGTGTTGGGACGGCGACCCCGACGCCGGTGCCGAGCTTCTGCCGGTTGGGAAAGCCTACTTCGGATTCACCGACGAGGAGCTGCGCCAAATCGATCGCCATGTCCGTACCCATACCGTGAACCGGTTCGGCCCGGTGCGGGAAACGGATCGGAGCCTGGTGTTCGAAGTCGCCTTCGACAGTGTTCACGCCAGCAAGCGGCACAAGTCCGGCCTCGCCATGCGCTTCCCGCGCATCAACCGTATCCGGTGGGACAAACCCGCGCACGAGGCCGACAGGATCGAGACGCTGAAGGCGCTCATCCGCGATTGACGGCGGCTACTGGCTCGCCGCGACGAGACCCTCCGCCATGACCAGCGCCGACGCGTAGTCAGGCGCAAATTCCAGTCGGCCGGAGCGGCGACCCAACCCCGCACGGGTCAGCACGAACAGCGGTTGGCGCTGGGCGCCGGAGATGATCACCCGCGCATCCATTGACGCCGCCTGATCGGCGAACTGCTCAATCGCCGCCAGTCCGCTCGCATCCAGGAACGGAACGCGGCGCACGCGCAGGATCACCACGCGCGGTCGCCCGCCAACATTACGCAGAGTATCGAGCAGTTCACTCGCCACGCCAAAAAAGAACGGCCCGTCAATGCGGAACACCTCGACGCCTCGCGGGAGATCGGTGCGCTGGTCCAGATCATCATCGAGATCGGGCGAAGCCTCTATTTCTTCACCGCCCTCAACATGAACCGTCTCGCTCATCCGCATCATGAAGAGGAGCGAGGCGAGCGTCACACCGACGCCGATCGCCACCGTGAGGTCGACCATCACGGTGAGGAAGAAGGTCAGCAGCAGAACCACTCGATCCCCGCCCGGGAAGCGAAGCAGGAGCAGGAAACGACGATATTCGCTCATCCCCAGCGCGACCGTGAACAGGATCGCGGCAAGCGCGGCCATGGGCACGAAAGCCATGAGGTCCGTCGCGAAGAGCATGAAGACCAGCAGGAACGCGGCGTGAAACACACCAGACAGCGGGCTTCTGGCACCCGCCTTGATGTTGGTCGCGGTGCGCGCGATGGCTCCGGTCGCGGGCAGTCCGCCGAACAGGCTGGAGGCGATGTTGGCCACGCCCTGACCCACCAGCTCCTGATTGGGCCGATGACGGGTACCCGCCATTCCGTCCGCGACAACTGCGGAAAGCAGCGCCTCGATTCCCGCAAGGAAGGCGATGGTGAAGGCTGACGGCATAACCGCCTGGATCTTGGCTAAAGTGATCGCGGGAATGTGCGGCGCGGGCAGCCCCACAGGAATGTCGGGAAAGCGCGAGCCAATGGTTTCGACAGGAAGGTTGAGCAGCCCCGCCGCTACCGACGCGACGACAATCGCCACGAGATAGCCCGGAACACGCGGGGCCAGCCGCTTCAGCACAACGATCAGCGCCAGCGCACCCACGCCGACCCCTAGCGTTGCCAAACTCAGTCGGGCGAAAGCGCCGAAATAGGCCTGCCACTGCGGCACGAATTCCGCCGGCACCTTGTCGATCGGCAGGCCGAGGAAATCCTTCACCTGCGTAGAGGCGATGATCACCGCGATACCGGCTGTGAACCCTGTCACCACGGGATGCGGCACGAATTTGATCATCTTGCCGAGCTGCGCGTAGCCCGCGACGATCAGGATCAGCCCGGCGATCAGGGTCGCTAGCACCAGCCCGTCATACCCGTGCTGCGCAATCACGTTGAAGATTACGACCACGAAGGCGCCGGTCGGCCCGCCGATCTGCATCCGCGATCCGCCGAGGGCGGAGATCAGGAACCCGGCGACAACTGCGGTAACCAGCCCCTTGTCGGGCGATGCGCCGCTGGCGATGCCAAGGGCCATCGCCAGAGGAAGGGCAACGATGGCAACCGTGAGGCCCGCGATGGCATCAGCGCGGAGATCTGCCGCGCCGTATCCCTGACGCAGTACAGTGAAGAGCTTGGGCGTGAAGCTCTCCGGCATGACTATCCCCGCTGAGTCCCCGTTTGGGGATTCTCTTTCAGGCGGACACCGCGTCCACTACCGATGCTGGGTGCGTTTTCGCCGATCAGTTCGACGCCAGCCCTCTCGAGCGCGTTAACCACCTTCACCAGAGTATCGACCACGCCGCGTACCTGACCGCCCGATGCCTCCATCCGCTGGATTGTCGGCACAGACAGACCAGCCAGTTCAGCCAGCTTGCGTTGGTCTATTCCAAGCAGGGCGCGGGCGGCGCGCATTTGTTGCGAGGTGATCATGTGGCGTGATGGTTCAGATATCAATATAAGGTGCTGAAGCTCTATAATGCTATTTCAGGCCTCAATCCTGCCGTGTCAACCTCTACCCAACCGGCTAGGCTGGCGGCAATTGCACCAGCTTTTCGCGAGAAGTTGCGCCGCGCAACAAGTGCAGGCGTGACGCGCCCACGCCCAGTGCCTTTGCCAGCATACCGAGGACAGCATCGTTCGCCGCCCCGTCCTGCGGCTTGGCGCGGACCTTCACCTGCACGGTGCCGGAATCGATGGCGATGCCCTCCACCCGGGCGCCGGGTGTGACGCGAAGGGCCAGTCGCCCCTCGCCGTCGGCTAGCGCACGGATCGCATCTGCAGGAGGGAGATCAGGCTTTGGCCGCGCCATTCAGTTCGGCCAGATGCCTTTGCGCGAGGCGGCAGTACCGTTCCGTCTGGAAACGGATCTTGGCCACTTGCGCTTCATCCTGACTACGCAGGAATTTGGCCGGACGACCCACCCAGATCTCTCGCGCAGGGATTGCCTTGCCGGGGCTCAGCAAAGCGCCGGCCGCGAGCATGGCGCCCTCTCCAATGTGGCTGTCGTCCATTGCCACGGCCCCCATGCCCACGAAGGCGCGGTCTTCCAGCGTGGCACCGTGCACAACGGCCATGTGACCGATGACGCAATCCTCGCCCACAATCGTCGGGCATCCTTCCGTGTCAGGGCGCGGACCTTCGACGTGAAAGACGCTGCCATCCTGAACATTGGAGCGAGCACCGATCTCAATGCGGTGAATGTCGCCGCGCAATACGCAGTTGTACCAGACGCTGGATTCCGGCCCCAAGGTGACATCGCCGATTATACGCGCGCCTGGTGCGACGAAAGCTGTCTCGTGGATTCGCGGGGCCACGCCCTCGAACGGAAGTATCGTCGCCCAGGGGAAGCGTTCAGCAGCTGTCATCGGGATAACCATTCCTCACGCTTGATCGCATAGATGATCGTCGGGTTGTCTTCGGGCGAAAAGTCCGGGTCGAAGTAGTCGAGTTCGGCCCGCCGCGTCATCCCAAGGCGTTCCATCAACCGGTACGAGGCGAGATTGCGCTCCGAGGTCTGCGCATAGACCGTGGTGAGCGCGTATCGACCGAACGCCAGATCGAGCATCGCAGCCGCAGCCTCCAGACCATATCCCCGTCGCCAATGATCGGCGCCGATGGTCCAGCCAACTTGCACCTGTCCACGAAGTTGTTCGGGCGCTGCATTCGTGTCGATCGGACCGAGCCCACACTTGCCGATCAGTGCATCGGTCGGCTTGAGCCCGACAAGTAGCCACGGCAGCGCGCTATCGCCCGCCATCCGGTCGAAGTCTTTTTGGATAGCCTCAATGGTCTTAGGGCCGCCGAGGTGCGCCATTGTGTCTGCTGTATTGATCTCGGCAATCCAGGTTTCCCGATCGCCGGGTAGCTCCCGCCGCAGCACGAGACGTGCTGTTTCGGCCAGTATCTCAGCCACGGCCCATCATCGGGAAAGCCATTCCTCTCGCGAGATCGAATAGACGATGGCGTTGCGAAGCTCGTCATCGAAACGGTCGTCAATGTAATCCAGATCTTCGCGGCGAACCATGCCGAGCCGCTGCATCAGCGTCCAGCTTGCCTGGTTCTGCGGTACCGTCACGGCCACAATCCGCTCTGCGCCAAACTGTTCGAAGCCAGCGCGCAGCGAAGCTTCTGCGGCTTCCCTCGTGTATCCATGCCCCCATGCGTCGTCGCGCATGCGCCAGCCGATCTCGAACTCGCCAGGCGTGGTGCTGGCCGGGGCATCGCAGCGCTTCAAGCCGCAAAACCCGAGCATAGCGCCGGAAAGATGCCCGCCGTCGCTCTGGCGCTCGATTACCCAGAAGCAGTGGCCGTAGTTGCTGCGCACGGCTTCAATGCGATTGCGTTGAGCATCTCGCCTCTCATCATCCATTACGCCGCCAAGCCAGCGCATGACCGACGGCGTATTCGTCAGACGGAAGAACTCGGGCCAATCCTGTTCCTGCCAATCTCGCAGGACAAGGCGCGCCGTCTCTACAGAAAAATCAGGCACCGAGCAGACGCGCGGCCAAGGGAGCGTGGTAAGTCAGCACGCCCGAACAACCCGCCCGCTTGAAGGCCATGAGGGTTTCCAGCACCATGACGTCACGGTCCACTGCCCCTGCTGACGCAGCGGCTTCGATCATCGCGTATTCGCCGCTCACCTGATAGGCGAAGACCGGGATATCGAAACGGTCCTTCACCCGCGCGACCACGTCCAGATAGGGCAGGCCCGGCTTGACCATGACACTGTCGGCGCCCTCGGCAATGTCGAGCGCCACTTCGCGCAGCGCCTCTTCCCCGTTGGCCGGGTCCATCTGGTAGCTTTTCTTATCGCCTTTCAGCAGCCCGCTGGACCCGACCGCGTCACGGAACGGGCCGTAGAAGGCGCTGGCATACTTTGCGGCGTAGCTCATGATCTGCACGTTCACATGGCCGCCACTTTCGAGGCCCTTGCGGATCGCGCCGATACGGCCGTCCATCATGTCGGACGGAGCGACAATGTCTGACCCGGCGGCTGCCTGAACCAGCGCCTGTTCCACCAGAAGCTCCACGGTGCTGTCATTGATCACATATCCGTCACTATCGACGAGGCCGTCCTGACCGTGGCTGGTGTAGGGATCGAGCGCGACATCGGTCAGCACGCCAATGTCAGATCCGCACGCGTCGCGGATGGCACGGATCGCGCGGCACATCAGGTTGTCAGGATTGACCGCCTCTCTCGCGTCGGGGCTGCGCAGGTCCGGCGGGGTGTTTGGAAACAGCGCCAGACACGGGATGCCGAGGGCCAACGCCTCCCTGGCCCGCGCGGCGATGCCGTCCACCGACCAGCGAGAAACGCCGGGCAAGCTGCCTACCGGCTGCTCCTGTCCCGAACCGTCGCACACGAACAACGGCCAGATCAGATCGGCAGGAGTGAGCACCGTTTCGCGATAGAGCGCACGGCTCCAGCCGGTGGCGCGCGGACGGCGAAGGCGGGTGGCAGGATAAGACGGGGTCATAGGCGGCGCTGTGCCGCAAAACGTGCAGAGGAGCAATCTGCGGGCGGTACGCCCATCGCTCCGAAATCAGCCGGTGATGCGGTGCGAATCAAGCCGATCGATCTCGCGCACAGGCTCGCGACTGGTGACAGGGTCGGGCTCCAGTGTGGCGAGAGCTGCGCCCGGTGCGATCTTCTGGAGTTCAGCCATCTGCGACCGGAAGTTGGCCAGATCGCGGCCGGAAAGCTGGGCGCGGGTCACGAAGCTGACGCTGTTCGGGTTCACAGTCGCGCCATTGCGATAGAGTTCGTAATGGAGGTGCGGCCCGGTCGAGAGGCCGGTGGAGCCGACATAGCCGATCACCTGCCCGCGCTTGACCTGCTGGCCCGAACGCACGGCGATCCGGCTCATATGCCCATAGCCCGAACCGAGCCCGCCGCCGTGTGACAACCTCACGTAGTTTCCATGCCCGCCGTGGCGGCCCGCGAACTGCACGGTTCCGTCAGTCACGGCGTGAATCGGTGTGCCATGAGCCGCGGCGAAATCGATGCCGGCGTGCATACGGGTGTAGCCGAGGATCGGATGGCGCCTGCGTCCATAGTTCGACGACATGCGACCAGCGACAGGGGTAATCAGCCCCTGGCGCTGTTCACCAACACCAGATGCTTCGAAAAAGCGCCCGTCATTGCCCCAGCGCATCAACTGCTTGCGCGGCTTCCCGCCCCGCAGCAAGCCAGCGTAAAGCAGCTTGCCGATCGCGACTTCGCCGGTTTCAGCGCGCTTGTATTCAACGATCAGGTCAAACTCGTCGCCTGCCGATATGGCGCGATTGATATCGACCTCGTCGCTGAGCGCCCGAAGATACTGCTGGACCGCGCCGCCGGGCGCACCAGCGGCACGAGCAGACCGGTAGATGCTGTCACCCACAACGCCGCGAATACGCAGTGGAGTGTCGTCCACCTTGATCGGCCGGGGGTCCAGCGCAAGCCGCCCATTGCGCCGTTCAACCGCGAGTTGCAGATCGAAACGCGCCCGGAACGACAGAGCATCGACAGGCCTCGGCGCACCGGGTGCAGGCCGGCGGCCCAGCGTGATGTCCACCTTGGTGCCGGATTCGATACCGGACAACGGCATTTCCGCCGCGATCATCGAAGCGATGAGGTCAGCCTCCGCCGCCCCTGCCCCCGCGCGCGTCAGCATCCGGGCGAAACCATCGCCCTGAGCCAGCGTGGCTTCCAGGTCGATCCGGGGCCGTTCGGGCACATTCTTCAGCGGAATCACCCGCGCCGTGGCGACCATTCGGCGGTCATTATCTGCGCCGAGCGCCAGCGGCATGATCATGTGGCTGCGGAATTCGTCGCGCACTGGATCATCGATCGTCATGACCGGGGCCGCTTCGAGCGGGGCAAACGCTGGCCAGCCAGCGAACGCGAGAGCCGAAAGCGCAACCAGCGTTCCAGCGCCGCGCAACCAACGACCGGAGCCGATGTCCTGCGCAAGATCAGGCACGAGATCGAGGTCGGCGATGCGAAGCCATGTCCGCTGACGCCATTCGCTCACACGCTCGCGCCAGCCGTTCACTCGCTTGATGCGGATGGGGGCGGAGGCGTTTACCGGTCGTCCGACAGGCGACGCGCGCGACAGCTCCTCCGCCGGGTATGCCCCGACATTGGCTTCGCCAGCCTCGCTCCGATCTTCAAACAAACGCGCCCTCCTCGGCGGCTGCGCCTGTTCCGCCGATCCAAAGCGGAGACAGCGCGACCCGGTCCCGATTAGCTCTGTGACAAAGCCATGTGCCCGGATAAAGTAAATTTCGTCTGAATCGCGGCCAGCCGAGTCCACTCAGCGCCCAGCCGTTTACCATGAGCACTCACCAAGTTGCGCTTGTCCTTGCGCCGCGCGCTGCGGACGGCCACATTGCGCGGCATTGTGACTGTTTCCACCAGCGGCGGCCGGCTGCGCGCCGTGCTTGGCCCCACCAACACCGGAAAAACCCATCTCGCGATTGAGCGAATGTGCGGCCATTCCAGCGGTGCGATTGGATTCCCGCTGCGCCTGCTGGCCCGCGAGGTCTATGACCGGGTGCGCGCGATCAAAGGAGACAATCAGGTAGCCCTGATTACGGGCGAGGAACGGATACAGCCGCCGGGCGCGCGTTATTTCCTCTGCACGGCTGAGGCGATGCCGTTCCGCAACGCCTCCGAACTCGCTTTCATCGCCCTGGACGAAGCGCAACTCGCCGCGGACCGGGAACGTGGACACATCTTCACGGATCGCTTGCTGCATGCCCGTGGGCGCGATGAAACGATGCTGCTAGGATCGGCCACGCTGGAGCCGGTCGTCAAAGCCCTGTTGCCGGGCATCGAGGTGGAGGAACGCCCGCGCTTCTCCACGCTAAGCTATGCTGGCGCGAAAAAACTTAGCCGCTTGCCCCCGCGATCCGCCGTGGTCGCGTTCTCCGTAGAGCAAGTCTACGCGGTCGCCGAAATGCTGCGGCGGTTCCGTGGCGGTGCGGCGGTGGTGATGGGCGCGCTCAGCCCGGAAACGCGAAACCGGCAGGTCGAACTGTTCCAGTCGGGCGAAGTCGATTACATCGTGGCGACCGATGCCATCGGCATGGGCCTCAATCTCGACGTAACCCATGTAGCCTTTGCCTCGCTCAGCAAGTTCGATGGGGTGCGCCAGCGGCGGCTTACACCTGCAGAAATGGCCCAGATCGCCGGTCGCGCGGGTCGCCATCAGCAGGACGGCAGCTTTGGCACGCTGGCCGCGCGCGACGACAGTCGACTGGCCTTCACCGATGACGAGATCTTCGCCATCGAACATCACCGCTTCGCCCCGCTGACCAAGCTGTTCTGGCGAGAGGCTGAGCCGAGGTTCAGTACGCTGGCCCTGCTGCTTGCCGATCTCGATTCAAAGCCGGACGAAGATCAACTGGCACCGGCGCCTGAATCGATCGATCTGGCCGTGTTGCGGCGCCTTTCGGAAGAACCGGACATCGCGCGCAGCGTTTCAACACCGGCGCTCGTCCGACGATTCTGGGAAACCTGTCAGCTTCCCGACTTCCGCCAGCAGGGCGAGGAAACTCATGCCCGTTTTGTCGCAAGGCTATGGCAAGATCTGCGTGACGGACATCTAGGTGCCGACTATATCGCGGCGCGCATCGCCGATCTGGACCGGCCGGAAGGCGACATCGACACGCTGCAGGGACGCATCGCGGCCATTCGCAGCTGGGCCTATATCTGCCAGAGGCCCGACTGGGTTCTGGCGCGGGACGAGATGGCCGCCCGGTCACGCGCGGCAGAGGCCCGCTTGTCCGATGCACTACACCAGCGGCTGACCGAACGTTTCGTCAACCGCAGAAGCTCTATACTGATGAGGACGATGGGGAAGGATTCGGGATTGTTGCGCGTAACACTGGACGCGACTGGCAAGGTCATGGTCGAAGATCAGGCCATCGGCCATCTCGAAGGCTTCCGCTTCGTGGTGGATGCCGACTCCAGCCTTGAAGATCGCAAGCTCATGCTTGCCGCTGCCGAGAAGCACCTGCCCGAACTGCTCGCACAGAAGGCGCGCTCGCTGGTCCAGAACGAATTGGGCGACCTGACAATCGAACAGGGCGAGATTCGCAACGCGGGCAAGCTGGTGGCGCGGCTCGAGCGCGGCAAATCCCCTGCGCGCCCCCGACTCGTGCTCGCCAAGGAACTGGGCGTACTCGAGCCCGCCCAGAAGGCGCGCCTGACCGAAGCGCTGGAACACTGGCTGGAAGGCGAACTGGCTCCCCTCGTGCCTTTACGGCAACTGGAAGACGCTGCGCGCGACCCCGAAGCAGGCAGCGAGGTGCGCGCACTCCTTCTCACGCTAGCAGACGGCAATGGTACCATAGCCCGCGAACAGGCCGGCTTGGCTCAAGTTCCAAAGGAGAAGCGCCCGTTCCTCCGCAAGCTGGGTGTGACGATCGGTTCGCTCGACGTGTTCGCGCCCGCTCTGCTCAAGCCCGCCCCTCGCCGCCTGTTGCACGCAGTTGGCGCGGATAAACGTGCCCTCAACCCCGGCATGGAGGCGGTGATCGCTGGATCGCGCCAGTTGCCCGCCGGTTATCGCCGCGCGGGGAATCAGGCCATTCGCGTTGACATGGCGGAAAAGCTGTTCCGGGCTGCCCACGAACAACGTGCCGCGGGCAAGGCGGGCGGTTTCACCATCGACCCGGCCCTCCCCACGTCGATGGGCCTGCTTCCAGCCAGCTTCCGCAGCGTGATGCGCGATGCCGGCTTCAAGGCCAATGACCCACGACCGCTGGCCGAAGGCGCTTTTGGTCCGCCCGCACCCGCCAGGTGGAGCTGGCGGCCGCCGCGCAAGGACCGGGCCCCTACGCAACCTGGCGCAGCTCCCCCGCGTGAAGGCAATGCTTTCGCGGCGCTGGCCGGGCTGGTGCGCTGATCTGCTCGCTAGGCCGGTGCGGATCGATCGCCTGCTCTATTTCCTTCGGCTGGCAAAGAGCCGCGCCGCCGCGCAGCGTTTGATCGCCGAAGGTCACATTCGCCGAAATGGGGAGCGTGTGACACGTCAGGACCAGCCGGTTCTGGTCGGCGACGTGTTCACTTTACCCCTTCCCGCAGGGGTCGTGGTTATCGAATTGCTGGCATTGCCTGAAAGGCGCGGTCCTGCCACTGAAGCAAAAGGTTGCTACCGCTCGCTTGACGGTGCCACGCAATTGGACCTAGCAGGCGCCAAAGCGCCGCAAGCAAGAGGGAATGCGCAGCAATGACTTATGTCGTCACCGACGCCTGTATCCGTTGTAAGTACACGGACTGTGTCGAGGTCTGCCCCGTCGATTGCTTCTATGAGGGCGAGAACATGCTCGTCATCAATCCGTCGGAGTGCATCGACTGCGGCGTGTGCGAGCCTGAGTGCCCTGCGGAAGCCATTCTGCCCGACACTGAAGGTGGCCAGGAAAAGTGGCTGGAACTCAATGCCAAGTATTCCGCCGAGTGGCCGAATATCACGCAGAAGAAGGATCCGCCCGCCGACGCTGACGAGCACAAGGGCGAAGACGGCAAGTTCGAAGCGTTCTTCTCGCCGGAGCCCGGCGAAGGCGACTGATTGATGTCAGATAGCTGACTGATTCCGGCACCCCGCCCCTGCCAATTTGGCGGGGGTGGCAATTTTATTGCGAATCTGCTATATACGGCTTCGTTAGCCGCCCAATTCCTTGGGTGGCGGGCGGACAAGGAAGGCAGGCCCCCCGCCGACAGCGTCACCAACGATGGCAACCAAGGCCGCCGACGGGTCGTGCGGCCGGAGTTAGCCGACGCTCATATTCCCGGGCCGCCGGTGAGAAAGGTACGTAAATGGCTGTGAATGCCCCCGCTTTCGAGGTTGGTGACTACGTGGTCTATCCCAAGCACGGTGTCGGCCGAGTGGTTGAGCTGCAGAGCGAGGAAATCGCCGGGATGAAGCTCGAACTTTACGTCCTGCGATTTGAGAAGGAACGCATGACTCTGCGCGTTCCCGTCAACAAAGTTGAATCGATCGGCATGCGCAAGCTTTCCAGCGACAAGACGCTGAAGGAAGCGATGGAAACGCTGAAGGGCAAGCCGAAGGTGAAGCGTACCATGTGGTCACGCCGCGCCCAGGAATACGAAGCCAAGATCAATTCCGGCGATCTCGTGTCGATCGCCGAAGTAACTCGCGACCTGTTCCGTCCTGAAGACCAGCCGGAACAGAGCTATTCCGAGCGACAGATCTTCGAAGCCGCCTCCAGCCGCCTCGCGCGGGAGCTTGCGGCGATGGAAAAGACTGACGAGCCTACTGCCCTCGCCAAGATCCTCGATGTTCTGAAGCAGTACGCACCGCAGTACTACGAAAGCACCGCCGAAGTCGCCTGACGGCACTTTGGAACATGGAAGGGCCGTCCGGGCGACCGGGCGGCCCTTCGTGCATTTCGACAGGACCACGAATCCAATCGACGATCGGTATTGGATCGCTCGCCCAGTGCGTGTATTATCGCCTTAATACACAAATACGGGAGAGTCGCATATGCGCCTCGAGGATATCCTCAGAAACCTCGGAACGCTGGCCGCCACGCTCGGCGCGCAGCCTTTTGAGTGCGCTGCTAACGGCGTTCCGCTGGAAGAGCTCGATCTCACCGGCAAACCGCCCAGGCGCGTTACTCTATCCGGTTCAGCCCAGGTAGCCGTGACACAAGGCGAGGCATTCCACATCGACGTCCAGCCCGGCGTGTCGGGCCGACCCGTGCGCTTCACGCTCGAAGGCAAGCGACTAGGAGTTAACGGGGGAGATACGGGCACGGTGGTGCGGATAACCCTGCCATCTCTCAAGAAGCTGGCTGTTGCAGGTTCTGGCCGGATCACGGCTGACCAGCTTGCGCCCGACGGCAAGATTTCGGTCGCAGGCTCCGGCCGGGTCGAAGTGGCCAAGGTCTCGGGCGGGCACCTGGCAGCTCACATCGCGGGAAGCGGTCGCCTCACACTCGACGGCAAGGCGGACGAGCTATCCCTGCATATCGCTGGTAGCGGCAGCTGCGACGCGGAAGGCCTGGTGGTGGACAAGGCGTCTGTACACATCGCGGGCTCTGGAGACGCGATCTTTGCCTGCAACGGCGAAGTAGATGTGCACCTGATGGGATCGGGCAACGTGATCATACGTGGCAGTGCGCGCTGCAACGTCCAGTCAGTCGGATCGGGCACGGTCACCTGCGAGCGGGAGCGGGAGGCAAGCCATTAGCGGCGGCATCTCTGGCTGCTGCGCCCTTTCGCCCCGTGGCCAGACCGACATTCAAGCCTTTGCCACTAGCCCGACCCGCTTTAGGATGGGTTGATGGCAACACCGGGAAAATTGAGAAAGCGGGATGTCGTGTTTGCTGTGGCCGCTGGTGCGGTTGCCGCAGGCGGTGCAGCTATTCTTCTCGACGCCCTGAAGGACGATGAGCCTGTCATGGCGATCGGCGTCGCGCGTGAAATGACCTACGAGGTGGGCGAGTTTCATGAGGTTTCGACGGTCGGCCCGCAGGAAGTAATCATCACATCGGGCGACAACTTCTCCATCAGGTCCGAAGGCCCGCCGCAGGCGCTGGCTGGGCTGGAAGTCATGGCCGTGAACGGGCGGTTGACCATACAACCGAAGGACGGTCGGTCATTCCGGCGCCCCATGCCGTCCACCACGTTCCACATCACCATGCCGCGGCTTGAGACCGTGTCGCTGGCAGGCTCTGGAAACGTGAGCGTCGATCGGATCGAGGGCGACCATTTCAAAGCCTCTATCGCCGGTTCGGGCGAACTGGCGATTGCCGCCTTGCAGGTCGACAGCGCCGACTTCTCGATCGCCGGTGCGGGCGATGTGCGAGTAGCCGGCGCCGTTCGCGAATCGCGGGTTTCGATTCTTGGCTCGGGCGACGTGAACGCCCTCGCCCTCAGCAGTGAGACAGCAAACGTTTCCATCGCCGGTTCGGGCGACGTTTCGCTGACCGTCAATAACGATGCGCGCGTTGCCGTAATGGGAAGCGGCGATGTCGAGATCAGCGGTCCCGCGCAGTGTTCAGTCACGCGCCTCGGCGGCGGAGAAGTAACCTGCAACGGGGTCGAGCAGGGCAGATAACCTCCGCTCCCGTAGTTGTACGGATCGGGAGCCGGTTCACGCGCGCGCAATTGTGGCCTAGCTAGCTCAATGCAAGGAGCGCGCATCATGGGTCGCAATGTTATAACGGGCATCAGATGGATCGCCCTCGCGGCAATGGCATTTTCCTTGCCGGGCTGCCTTGCCAAGGCGGCTGTCGATGTCGCTACGCTTCCCGTGAAGGCGGTGGGCAAGGGAGTCGATCTCGCCACCACCAGTCAGTCTGAGGCCGACCGCAATCGTGGGCGCGAGATTCGTCAGCGCGAAGAACGGCTCGGTCGCCTTCAGCGTCAGTACGAACGCCAGATGAAGCGTTGCCAGGACGGCGATCGCCGAGCCTGCGACGAAGGGCGCAAGGCTTACGCCGAAATTCAGCAGATCCTGCCCACCATTCCCGCTGATCCGAGAAACAACTAGGCCGCAGCCCTTTTCAGCCGGTCATTGATCGCTGTGCCGATGCCGTGGTGCGGTATGGGTGCAACCGCGATGCGCTGCTCCTCCGCTGCCGCTGCCTGATGCAAGCAGGCGTAAAGCCGAGCCGCGGCTAGAGCGAGATCACCTTCCTCGGACAATGAACAGTTCCCCGCCACGGGACCGAACCCGATCAGGAACTCCCCCTCCTCAGCTTCAATGGCATCCAGCCGCACCGGCTTTCCTGGCGAGTAATGCCGGGCAAGCTGGCCGGGCGCTTCGATCCTTGCGTCCTCAAGCGGGCTGGATGGGCCCAGCAACGCTGCAAGCTCGCTCTCCGGAATCGGGCCCGGTCGAAGCAGTTGCCACGTCCGGTCGGCGCGCAGGGCGATAATCGTGGATTCCAGACCGCGCGCGCAGGGGCCACCATCGATCACGAAATCAACTGCTCCGCCAAGTGAGGCGGCCACATGCTCGGCGCTCGTCGGGCTTACGCCACCGCTCGCATTGGCTGAGGGCGCGGCAAGCGGAAAGTCGAGTTCTGTCAGCAGTCGTCGCATCAACGCATGATCAGGCATACGCAGGGCGATTGTCGGCAGTCCTGCGGTTACGGCAGGCGCGACACCCGCCTCGGCGCGCAGAGGCAGAACCAGCGTGAGCGGGCCCGGCCAGTACCTTTCGGCGAGGGCCGTCGCGCGATCGCAAAACACAGCCAGGCGACCTGCGTGCTCCATCGAAGCAACATGGACGATCAGCGGATTGAAATCAGGGCGGCCTTTCGCCCGATATATCCGCGCAACAGCCTCGTCGCTGTCTGCCCGGGCAGCCAGGCCATAAACCGTCTCGGTGGGTACGGCGACAAGCCGCCGCGCGCGGAGCGCGTCCGCCGCGCGCGCAATGCCCACGTCATCAGGCGGCAGGATCAGTGTGGCGGGCCCGGTCATGCCTCGCCGCTACAGCGCGCGGAACGGCAAGCCAAGCGGCGCTGTTCGTTGCCGATCCGGGTTGGCGCACCCTGCGCAACATCCTACGGCGTCTCTCCCGAACGGAACTGCCCGCTGGAGACGACCTACGATGGACAATCAGGATAACGCACTTAGCCGGATAGCTGCCGCTCTGGAGCGGCTTGCGCCCGCTGAGCTGCGCTCTGCTGACTGGTTGAGCCACCCGGCCTATCTCTGGACGGCGCAAGGCGCTCGCCCCATCGATCGCATCGACGCACCTTCGCTCTCGCTGTTGCGCGGAATCGATCGCCAGAAGGCAGTGGTGAGCGAGAACGTCGCGCGATTGGCAACGGGGCACGCCGCCCACGACATGTTGCTGTGGGGCTCACGCGGAATGGGCAAGTCTGCGCTTGTGCGCGCGGCAGTAGTCGCGGCTCAACAAAGCGGACCTCAGCGTCTCGCACTCGTTCAAGCTGGAACCGACGCGTTGGAATCGCTGTCGACACTGTTCTCGGATTTGGGGCGTGTCGAACGCGGCTTCCTCGTCTTCATAGACGACCTTGGCTTTGCGGAGACCGATTCCGCGGGTCCTCGTCACCTGCGTAGCTGGCTGGACGGCGGCGTCGAAGCACGGCCAGACAACGTACGGCTCGCAGTCACGTCCAATCGCAGGGCAATTCTGAATCGGCACTCGGCGGAACAAGACGATCCGCTCAACCCGCGCGACGCGGTCGACGATCAACTGGCGCTGGCCGACCGGTTCGGACTGTCACTTGGCTTCCACGCCTGTTCGCAGGACGAATATCTCGCGATCGTAAGCGGCTATGCCAGTGAGTACGGGCTGGAGCTTCAGGAGCCCGAAGCGCTGGAATGGGCGCGCCGACGCGGGGGCCGATCGGGCCGTGTCGCTTGGCACTTCATCACAGAACTGGCGGGCCGGGCTGGAAAGCCGCTGAAGCGCTAGTTTGAGAGTTTCGGCCGGGGTGCCTGCAGGTTCTTCTGCGGTGGCATACTGGTCCCGGTCGCGCGTTTCGGCGCAGGCGCTGGCTGTGCGTCCGGTGCGATGACGCGCCAGATGATGTTCGCAGTGTCATCGCTCACCAGAAGCGCGCCGGACTTATCCCAGGCTACCCAGGTCGGACGACCATGCGTGTCGCCATTATCCTTGAGGAAACCACTCAATACAGGGGTCGGCTTGCCAAGCGGATTACCGCGCTCATCGAACGGCACAAAGATCACGTCATAACCGGCGGCAGGCTTGCGATTCCACGAGCCATGCCGCGCGACGAATGCGCCCTGCCCAAACGCGGTCCCCATGCGGGAGCCTTCGCGAGTGAACGTCACGCCCAACGCCGCGACGTGGGGGCCAAGCGCGTATTCAGGCTTGCGGCTGTATTCGAGCAGGTAGTTCGGCATGGGATGCTCGACGCGCTCGTCGATGATCATGCCCCAGTAGACCCACGGCCACCCGTAGTTCGCGCCAACGGTCACATTGGTCAGATAGTCAGGTACCAGATCGGAACCGAGTTGATCGCGCTCGTTCACGGTGACCCACAGTTCCCCGTTCCAGGGATTCCAGTCGAGTCCGTTGGGATTGCGTAGGCCGCCACCAAAAACGCGTGCCTGCCCGCTGGCGAGATCGAACTCGTGAATGGCAGCGCGATTCCGCTCAATCTCCATGCCCGCCTCGGCGATGTTTGAGGCCGAACCGACGGCGATGTAGAGTTTGGTTCCGTCATCACTCAGGATGAGGTTGCGCATCCAGTGATTGCCGGCAGGGGGCAGGTCTACGAGCTTGGTCGCCTCGCCCGTCACAGCATTGGCGCCCTCTGCATAGTCATAGCGCAGAACTGCGTCGTGATTGGCAACGTATAGCTTCCCATTACGCCAAGCGAGGCCCGAGGGGGACGAAAGGCCGGTTAGCAGTTCGTGCCGCTCTTCAGCCACGCCATCGCCATCCGCATCGCGCAGGAGCACCACTTTGTTCGGCGAAGGTACTGACGCACCGGCGCGGCTGAAAAGGAAGCCGGCGATCCAGTTGGTGATCGCTCCCCCACCGGCGACAACACGCTCCGGCGCATTGGCTTCGGACACGAGGATATCGCCGTTGGGCATCGCGTAGATCACACGGGGGTGTTCCAGCCCCTCGGCGAACCTGTTCACTACGAGGCCCTCGGCAGCCTGAGGCGCAGCACCTTCTGGCCAGCCGACCGGCTTTGCGACCTGAACCGTCGGAATGGTTTGCGGATTGGGCTTGGCCAGTTCCGGCGTGGTTCCGGTCACCTGCTCCACCGTCAGTTCCGCGGGGCTTCCCCGCAAAATCCACCAGCCAGCAGCGGCCAGAACCAGAACGACAGCCAGGAGGCCGATTGCGACCTTTTTCAGGATCCTCATGCGGGTCAAATAGGCGAACGGCCCCTTTGCGGCAACGGAATCCATGATAGGCAGCATGGATGTTCGAAATGGCCCCGCCCCTCAACCTGTCCAAGCGAGAGCTTTACCGCGAACTCGTCAGCGCGGCAGGCTCGCTAACGGACGGGGAGCCTGACGGCGTGGCAAACATGGCCAACCTTGCGGCACTGATCTGGCAATTCGTCCCCGATCTGAACTGGGCAGGCTTCTATCGCATGGTCGACGGTGAACTCGTTCTCGGCCCGTTTTGCGGCAAGCCCGCCTGCATCCGCATACCTCTTGGCAAAGGTGTCTGCGGCACTGCAGCAGCCACGGGTGCAAGCCAACTGGTTGAAGACGTTCACGCCTTCCCCGGCCACATCGCTTGCGACGCGGCCAGCCGATCCGAACTGGTAGTGCCGGTCATTCGCGGAGGACGCGTTATCGCCGTAATCGACCTAGACAGCCCTCTTCCGGCGCGTTTCGATACAGAGGACCAAGCGGGGATCGAAGCGCTGGCGGCGCTTGCAGCCGATCGCATCTGACGCTCGTCTATAGAGAAGTCGCGCGGCGCGACTCGATTGAACGCTAGATTCCGCCGCCGGTAAGGCGCTGGCACACCAGATCGAGCTGATCGAGGGTACGGTAGCGAATCGTGACCGCGCCCGATCGCGGATCAGTGTCCGCCGCGATCCTGACAGGCAGGCCGAGAAATTCCTCGAGATGGTTCTGTACCGCGATAATATCCGCATCCCCCGCAGGATCGCGCGCCGCACGTGGCTGGCGCTTCTCGCGCGTCGGGCCCGAAGCCTTGCGCGCCAGCTTTTCGACCTCGCGCACGGTCAGCTTGCGATCGACAGCCTGTTGAGCGAGCGCTTCGGCATCCTCGTGCCCGACCAGCGCGCGCGCGTGGCCCATGTCCAGACGACCAGCCTCGACGTGCGCGACAACCGATGCCGGCAGACTGAGCAAGCGGATAAAGTTGGCGACGTGGCTGCGGGATTTGCCCACCAGCTTGGCGATCTCGAGATGGGGTAACCCTTCGAGCTGTGCCAGACGCTTGTAAGCGCGCGCTTCTTCGACCGGGTTCAGGTCTTCGCGCTGAATGTTCTCGATCAGCGCCAGTGCGGCGACTTCGCGCTCATCAAGGTCGCGAATTAGTGCTGGAATTTCATGCAGTTGTGCGCGCTGCGCTGCGCGCCAACGCCGCTCGCCCGCAACAAGTTGATAGCTGCCCTCGCCCAGCTGGCGGACAATTACCGGTTGAATGACACCCCGTTCTGCGATGGAGGCAGCCAGTTCATCAAGCGCCTCTGCATCGAAATGGCGCCGCGGCTGTTCCGGATGCGGCTCAATGGCGGAGACCGGCACGCTTGCGAGCCCGTCAGTTCGGCGCGCCGCCGATACCGCCCCCGTAACGGTACCACCTTCGTCGCCGCCAGATGTGACCAGCGGCTCTTCACGCCGCGCATCGCCAAGCAACGCGCCAAGCCCACGCCCGAGCCTCCGCCGCGCCTGGTTATCGATGCGTTCTTCGGTCATGCGGCTTTCCTTTCTTGGGGCAGACGGCCGATCAACTCACGCGCCAGCGCCATATAGGCGCGGCTGCCTGCACAGGAGTGATCGTAAATCAGCGCGGGTAACCCGTGGCTCGGAGCTTCCGAGAGACGGACGTTACGCGGGATGACGGACTCGAAAACGAGTTTGCCCAAGCATTCCCGCACATCGTCAGCAACCTGGTCCGTCAAACGATTGCGACGATCAAACATCGTCAGGGCGATGCCCACGATGCCGAGATCGGGGTTGAACCTCTGCTGCACCTGTTCGACCGTATGTAGAAGCTGGCTTAGCCCCTCGAGCGCGAAGAACTCGCATTGCAACGGCACAAGCAGAGTGTCCGCAGCCGACAGCGCGTTCAGAGTGAGAAGACCCAGTGACGGAGGGCAATCGATAAAGCAGACGTCGTGACCACGATGGTCGGCCAGGGACCGGCCGAGCCGCTCGGTACGATCAGCCACACCGACGAGTTCAACTTCTGCACCGCTCAGGTCGACAGTTGCGGGAACGATATCGAGCCCCGGAATGCTCGTCGGGACAATGCACGAAGCAAGCGGCGATTCGTCGACAAGCAGGTCATAACTGGATCGCTCGCGATGCTCGGAACCGATCCCAAGGCCAGTAGATGCGTTCCCTTGAGGGTCGAGGTCGATCAGCAGTGTTCGCCAACCCGTGGCGGCCATGGCTGTAGCGATATTGATGGCCGTAGTGGTTTTCCCCACCCCGCCCTTCTGGTTGGCTATCGCAATCCGAATCATCTCAGGTCTGGCGCCCCTTGCCCGAGGAGAATTCCTCCCTCGGCGTCGGTGGCGGACTGTTTCACGTGGAACATTTTCCGCACCTCAGCCGGCTGCTCCGACCATTCTTGCGCTGCGGAACGCCCTTTCGGCAACAGCCATACGGTGTCCGGTGTGGAAAAGCGGGCGGACAAACGCAGCAATTTGCCCAGTGGGGCGAAAGCGCGCGCCACAATTACCGCTGCGGGGAAGCTCTCGACGTTCTCGACGCGCGCGCCTTCAATGCGGCAGTTATTGAGTCCCAGGACGTCCGCCGCGCGATTAAGCCAATCCACCCTCCGCTTCCGCGATTCGACCAGTACGAAGGTTACGTCTGGAGCGGCGGCGGCGAGAGCCAGCCCTGGGAATCCCGCGCCCGTGCCCAAGTCCAACCACGGCGATGTTCCACGTGGAACGTGGTCAAGCAATTGCAAACTATCGGAAAAATGGCGCTGCCATACCGACGCCAGGCTCGCGGCAGATACCAGATTCTGCCGATCGTTCTCTTCGGCCAGGAGCGCTGCAAGCTGCTCCAAGCGCACCAACCCAGCGTCATCGGTCCGGGCCGCACAAAAGTCCCGCCCCTCTGCTTCATTGGTTACGGTCATGCCGCGCGCCTCCGGGCGAAAACAAGTACAGCGGCCAGCGCAGCCGGCGTAATTCCGCGCACGCGGCCCGCAGCAGCAAGGTCGACCGGACAGGCGGTAGACAGCCGTTCAACCATCTCATTGGAAAGGCCCGGCACGCTCGAGAACGGAAAGCCTTCGCCAAGAAGAACCGCTTCACTGGCCCTCACATCCTTCAACTCCCTTTCCTGGCGTTCGAGATAGGGCGCGTAATCGGCATCCTCAGCCATCTCGAGAGCCAGTTCGCTCTTTGAATCCAGACCAGCGTCCAACCATCCCGTCAGCGCGTCCAGATCGATCCCCGGATAGCGTAGCCATTCGGCCAGCGATTGCTTGCCCGTGCCCGATCTAACTTCAATCCCGCTGGCGGTTAGCTCTCCCGGCCCAACCTCACGCGCAAGACTTTCCACCCAGCGGTCGCGATCCCGCTCTCGCACGGCGAACCATTGCTGGCGTTCTTCGCCCACAGCCCCAGCTGCAATTGCAAGGGGAGTAAGCCGAGTTGCCGCATTGCTGGCGCGCAAGCGAAGTCGATATTCCGCACGGGCGGTAAGCATACGGTAGGGCTCGCTCACGCCGTGCAGCGTGAGATCGTCCACCATGACCGCGATGTAACTGTTGCCTCTGTCGAGCGGTGCGGGATCGCGGCCCATCACTGCGGCGGCAGCGTGCATCCCGGCATACAGGCCCTGAGCAGCGGCTTCCTCATATCCTGTCGTGCCGTTGATCTGGCCGGCGCAGTAGAGGCCAGGAATGTTGCGAAGTTGCAGGTCTCGGCCAAGCGAACGTGGGTCAACATGATCGTATTCGACCGCGTACCCCGGCACTTCCATCTTCACTCGCTCCAGCCCCTCCATCGTACGCAGCATGGAAAGTTGCACATCGGCCGGGAGAGAAGTGCTGACTCCGTTGGGATAGACCCAATGGGTCGACAAGCCCTCCGGCTCGAGGAAGACCTGATGGCCGTCGCGATCCCCGAAGCGATGGATCTTATCCTCGATCGAGGGGCAGTATCGCGGGCCCGATGCTTCGATCGCACCGGTGAACAGCGGCGATCGATGCAGGTTCTCGCGAATGACGTCATGGCTGCGCGCGTTGGTCCGAGTTACCGCGCAAAACACCTGCGGGTTGACGCGCCGGGCCGTGAGCGGCGACATGGTCCAGGGCTCGACGTCCGAACGTTGCTCATCCAGCCGAGCCCAGTCGATTGTGCGCCCGTCCAAACGTGGTGGCGTGCCAGTTTTGAGACGCCGCATTGGGAGAGAAGCTTCGCGAAGCTGCGCGGCGAGCGTCTGGGCAGAGGCCTCACCAATGCGACCCCCGGTCATTCGCTCCTCGCCCCGGAACAGGGTGCCACCGAGGAAAGTACCGGTGCAAAGAATCACGGCGCGCGCCGCAATGCGAGTGCCATCGGCCAGCTCGACGCCACGCACCATTCCGCTTTCCAGCAGCAGTGCGGCAGCCTCCCCCGCAATGGGCTCAAGACCAGATTGCGCTCGCATCATTTGCTGCACGGCAGCCTTGAAAAGAACCCTGTCAGCCTGAACGCGCGGCCCCCAGACTGCGCTGCCCTTGGACCTATTCAGCATTCGATAGTGGATGGCTGCAGCATCGGCCGCTCGCGCGAGCAGGCCATCGAAAGCATCAACCTCGCGGACGAGATGGCCCTTCCCCAACCCGCCGATTGCCGGATTGCAGCTCATCGCGCCGATGGCATCGAGATCGAAAGATATCAGCCCGGTCCGTGCGCCCATGCGCGCCGAAACGGCTGCGGCCTCACAGCCGGCATGGCCGCCGCCGATCACCAGGACATCGTATTCGCGCGAATGCATTCGCAGCGCCCTAATCTGCTGTGAGGCGCCGGTCAAAACAGCAAAGATGTTTCACGTGAAACACCAGCCGAACGCCCGCTACTTGCCGATGCAGAAACGGCCGAAAAGCGCGTCGAGGACGTCTTCGGTACCACTTCGGCCAACCAGCCGGTCGAATGCCAGTCGGGCCTCACGAAGAGATTCGGCAATCAGGAGCGTGTCTGATTCAAGGCGAGCTGCGGAGAGAGATTCGCGCGCCTTATGCAGAAGACCTCGCTGGCGGCGGTTGATTGCCGCCTCCCCCGGACCCGGCATGGCTGCCGACGCCTGGGCAATGAGACCGCGCTTGAGGGAATCGAGCCCCTCCTCCGTCACTGCCGAAACTCGGTAATGAGGCGCGCGCTTTACCGGGTGAGCCTGATCATCACACCGAGCCTCAATCTCCCAGGCGCCGTCCGGCCCTTCCCCCTCGTCACCAAGCCACAGGACGAGATCGGCGCGCTCGATTTCTGACCTGGCGCGATCGATTCCAATTGCCTCGACCTCATCGCCAGCACCATCGCGCAGGCCCGCCATATCCACGAAGCTGAAAGGAATGCCGCCAAGAGCCACCGGGCGAACCAGAACGTCTCGCGTGGTTCCGGCGACGGGTGCGGTGATGGCAGCTTCGCTTTCAAGCAGTGCATTGAACAGCGTCGACTTGCCCGCGTTTGGCGGACCCGCAAGCGCGACACGAAATCCCTCTTTCAGCACCTCCGCAGCAGGAGCGGACAGCGACTGCGCTATGTCCGAACCCAAACCGTCTATCTCGTCTCGGAAGTTGGCGGGTAACGCGGAAACGTCATCCTCATCCTCAAAATCGAGCACCGCCTCCAGCTGCGCCGCCAGTATCAGCAGACGTCCGCGCCAGCGCTCCACACGGCGCGACAACGCCCCACCCGCCAGTGCAATCGCGGCCCTACGCTGAACCTCGGTTTCTGCTTCAAGCAGATCGGCAAGTCCCTCAGCCTCGGCCAGATCGATGCGGCCATTGGCGAACGCCCGCCGGGTGAACTCCCCAGGCTCAGCCTTCCGCAATCCGGGCAAAGATGCCAACGCGTTTTCCATCGCAGCAACCACAGCTCGCCCGCCGTGAAGGTGAAGCTCGGCCAAATCTTCCCCGGTCGCCGTGGCTGGCCCCGGAAACCACAACATCAGTCCATCATCGAGCGGGGCGGAATTCGTGTCGCGAAATAGTGCGCGCACTGCTCGTCTTGCTGGGGGAATCCGGCCGGAAAGCGCCTCCAGCACCGCACTTGCTTGCGGACCGCTTACCCGGATGACAGCGATCCCCGCAGGCGGAGAGCCGCTGGAAAGCGCGAAAATCGTATCCATGCTGAGTGAATTCTATGATTCGGACTTGGTATCGGGGTCTGCTTCCGGGGCCTGTCCAGCGCCAGCCTTGCGGGCGCCGTCCATAAAATTCTGGAACATTTTCAATCCCATCTGTCCCATTGGCGCAAGATTCCTGGCGTATTCCTGAAGCTGGTCGACGTTCCCCGCACCCTGCATCGCTTTGGCAAAGGCATCCACGTACACGGCGTTCGCCTTCTCCACGTCAGGCAGGCCCATGAAGCGGCGCGCCTCTTCGGGCGAGCAATCGATCTCGATATTGACCTTCATCTCATGACGCCTTCCGCTGCCTTGCTTCCGCCGATGTGAGGATCACTGGCGGCCCGCGCAAGGCTGCCACAGAAAAGGGCGAAGGCAAGCCTCTTGCCCCCGCCCTTCCTGATTTTGCCGAAGCGTCCGCGCTTACTGGTTCATGGTCGCGAAGAAGTCTTCGTTCGTCTTGGAATCCTTCATCTTGTCGAGGAGGAACTCCATCGCGTCGATCGTGCCCATCTGCATCAGGATGCGGCGCAGGACCCACATCTTGCTGAGCTGATCCTTGCCCACGAGCAGCTCTTCCTTGCGGGTGCCGCTCTTGCCCACGTCGAGCGCCGGGAAGATGCGCTTGTCCGCGACCTTGCGGTCGAGAACGATTTCGCTGTTACCAGTGCCCTTGAATTCTTCGAAGATAACCTCGTCCATGCGGCTGCCGGTATCGATCAGCGCGGTGGCGATAATCGACAGGCTACCGCCCTCTTCGATGTTACGCGCGGCACCGAAGAAGCGCTTCGGACGCTGCAGGGCGTTCGCATCGACACCGCCGGTCAGCACCTTGCCGCTGCTCGGCACGACGGTGTTGTAGGCCCGACCCAGACGGGTGATGGAATCAAGCAGGATCACCACGTCCTTCTTGTGTTCGACCAGGCGCTTGGCCTTTTCGATAACCATTTCAGCCACTTGGACGTGACGGCTAGCCGGTTCGTCAAAGGTGGAGGAAATAACCTCGCCCTTTACGCTGCGCTGCATGTCGGTGACTTCTTCCGGCCGTTCGTCGACCAGGAGAACCAACAGGAAAACCTCCGGGTGATTGTCGGTGATGGCCTTGGCCATGTTCTGCAGCAGCACGGTCTTACCTGTGCGCGGCGGAGCGACGATCAGCGCGCGCTGGCCCTTGCCCTGCGGTGCGATCAGATCGATCACGCGAGCGGACTTATCCTTCACCGTCGGATCGATCGTGTCGAGGTTCAGGCGCTCGTCCGGATAGAGCGGCGTCAGGTTGTCGAAGTTGGTGCGATGACGCACAGCATCGGGATCGTCGTAATTTACCGTCAGGAGCTTCGTCAGCGCGAAATAGCGCTCGCCGTCCTTCGGGGCGCGGATCTCGCCTTCAACGGTGTCACCGGTCCTCAGACCCCATTTGCGGACCTGATTGGGGGAGAGGTAGATGTCGTCTGGGCCGGCTAGGTAGTTTGCCTCTGGGCTGCGGAGAAAGCCGAAGCCATCCTGCAACACTTCAATCGTGCCTTCGCCAACGATGACCTCACCATCTTCCGCCACTTCCTTCAGAATGGCGAACATCAGATCCTGGCGGCGCATAGTCGACGCGCCTTCGATCTCGTATTCCTCGGCCATCTCGACCAGTTCGGCCGGCGCCCTCTTCTTCAATTCTTTAAAATGCATTGTGGTATTCCGTCGATGTTTGGGAGCCGGCAGGCCGTATGGGCTTGGGGAAAGCTGACCTGGCCGCTCGATACGGCGGCCTCAGCCGGTATCGCGATAGATATGGGCTCAGCGACCCACCGTCAATTGCATGAATGGCTGGGCAAACACGGCCCGACGCGGATCAGAAGGGTTTCACCACCACGAGGATGACGATGATCGCCGCGGCTACGCCCGGTATCTCGTTCAGCATTCTAAGCGCCTTGCCCGTCAACGGCCGTTCGCCGCGCGCCAGCTTCTTCGCGTAAGAGCTCAGGTACCCGTGGTAGCCGCTGAGCACCAGAACCAGAAGCAACTTGGCATGAAACCAACCCTGGCTGAACGCACCCAGTTGCGAGGCGAGCAAAAGGCCCAATGCCCAGACGACGATGATAGAGGGCAGAAGGATAATCTTGAGCAGCTTGCGCTCACGATCGATCCACAGTGCATTTTCCGGCGAGGCCGGGTCCGCTTCCTGATGATAGACGAACATGCGCGGCAGCATGAACAGCCCCGCCATCCAGAAGATCACGAAGATGATGTGGCCAGCTTTTAGCCAGTAGTAAGTCAACGCGAGAACTTCCTGCATGGGACGGGATTAGCGCCGCCAAACCCGTTCGTCATCCCTGCCATTCGCGCACGACACGAAGCAGGCGTTCGACATGATCGATCGGCGTTTCCTTGTCGATACCGTGGCCCAGATTGAACACGTGCGGCCGATCCGCAAAGGCATCGAGGATAGCCTTGGCGCCGGCCTCCAGCGCTTCACCGCCAGCCAGAAGCAATACCGGATCAAAGTTGCCCTGAACCGGCATTCCCGCCGGTAGCTCGCGCGCGGCCCATACCGGGTCGACGGTTTCATCCACGCCAACCGCGTCGACACCCGTTTCCCGCGCATAGGCGGGCAGCTTTCCGCCCGCGCCCTTCGGAAATCCGATGATCGGAATGCCCGGGCAGCTTTCGTGCAACCGGCTGGTGATCCTTTCGTTGGGACCGATAACCCATTGTTCGAACTGAGCAGGCGACAGACTGCCCGCCCAACTATCGAACAACTGAACAGACTCTACCCCGGCAGCGATCTGACTGGCGAGATAGTCAACGGTGACATCGACCACGCGGTCGATCAGCGCCGACATCAGGCCCGGATCGCGATAGGCCATCATCCGCGCTTCCGCATGATCGCGTGATCCCTGTCCGGCAATCATGTAAGTCGCCACGGTCCAGGGCGACCCCGCAAACCCGAGGAACGTCACGTCGTCCGGCAGGTCAGCCGCGACCCGGCGAACCGTTTCGTAGATCGGTTCCAGCTTGGCGTGATCCACATCACGCAAGCTATCAATCACGTCCCGGCTGCTGGCCTTCGGGGTCAGCCGCGGCCCCTCACCCGGTCCGAACGTAAGATCCTGGCCCAGGGCCCACGGAACCATGAGGATATCCGAAAACAGGATCGCACCGTCAAAGCCGAACCGACGGATCGGTTGCAAGGTCACTTCGGCGGCCGCTTCCGGATCGGTCGCGAGTGCCAGAAAACCGCCCTTTTCGGCCCTTAGAGCGCGATATTCCGGGAGATACCGCCCAGCTTGCCGCATGAGCCAGACGGGTCGCCGGGAACCAGAATTTCCTTTCAGCGTATCGAGAAGCAGACCAGCCATCGAAGAGTCAAATCCAATAAAATAGAGTCTTTAGATAAGGATTCAGGACTCTGTTGGCCCTGTGGAAACTGGGGAAAGCGGTGCCTTGCCCGATTTCTCCCGTGCTGGCCAGCGTGCGGCGCAGGTGCGAATCCGCAGCGGTCCGCGTCAAGCGAAGCTTCTCCCCACTATCCCCAGCCTGTCGATAATCCCGCGATCCTGTTCACGGATGTGCGGCCGAATCAGCTGGTAGCGGGGGTGAAAGGCTGTCCCGGACTTGTCCTGCGTTCCGTCCCTTGGTTTATACCCCAGCTTGTCTACAAGTCTGAGGCACATGACCCAGCTTCACCTTCATCTCCTGTCAGACTCCACCGGCGAAACGCTGGAAATGATTGCCAAAGCGGCATTGGCGCAGTTCGACGATGCAGAGGTGATCCGCCATTTCTGGCCCATGGTCCGATCGCTGCAACACCTTGATCGCATCATGGAAGATCTGGCCGCCAATCCGGGGCTCGTCCTTTACACTCTGGTCAACGACGATACGCGCCGCCGGCTGGAAGAACGGTGCAAGGTTCTGGGCTTGCCCCACGTGGCGCCGCTGGATGGTGTCACGGTGGCGCTCGAAAACCGGCTTGGGGAACAGGCCAAGGGGCGCCCCGGCGGTCAGCATATGCTGGACGATGCCTATTTCGCGCGTGTTGACGCGATCCAGTACACCATCGCCCATGATGACGGCATCATGCCTGAAGATTGGGAGGAAGCGGATATCGTCCTGGCGGGCGTTTCGCGCAGCTCCAAAACGCCGACCAGCATCTATCTCGCCAATCGCGGTTACAAGGTGGCTAACATTCCACTGGTGATGGAAAGTCCGCCGCCGCCGATCCTGTTCAGCCTGAAAAGGCCTATGGTCATCGGGCTCACCACTGCGCCGCGAAGACTGGTCGAAATCCGCCGCAATCGCCTGCTCTCGCTCAACGAGAAGACAGAGACGGCCTATGTCGATGAAGACACGGTGGAAACCGAGGTGGCGTTTGCACGGCGCATCTTCTCTGACAACGGCTGGCCGGTTATCGACGTCACACGCCGCTCTATTGAAGAAACCGCAGCGGCCATCATGAAATTATACACCGGTCGGCAGGCGCAAGCCGGCGCGGAAGGGCCTAAACCGATATGATCATCCTCGCATCCAAGAGTGCTTCGCGCCGAACGATGCTCGCCTCTGCGGGGGTGGAGTTTGAAGCGCGCCCGGCCGCCATCGACGAACGCGCCCTTGAAGCGACGATGGAAGGTGCTGGTCCCAACGAGATTGCACAGGCCTTGGCGGAGGCGAAGGCGCTTTCCGTCGATGGACAGGGCCTTCCGGTGCTCGGCAGCGATTCCGTCGTTTCGGTGGCAGGACGGCGCTTCAGCAAGCCCGCCAGCCGCGCACAGGCGGCAGAACACCTGCGGTTCTTCTCAGGCAGGTTGATGGAGCTTCACTCGGCCGCCGCGATCGCCATCGGCGGCAAATTGCGGTGGAGCGACGTTGCGTCCGCTCGCTTGCAGGTGCGCGCGCTGTCGGACGATTTCATCGACGCTTACCTCGCCGCCGAGTGGCCCGAAGTCAGCCAGTGCGTCGGCGTATTCCGGATCGAAGCGCTCGGCCCGCAGCTGTTCGAGAGCATCGAAGGGGATATGTTCACCGTGCTGGGAATGCCTCTGCTGTCGGTTTTGGGCGCCTTGCGTGAACTGGAGGAACTGCCCGCGTGAGCCGCGCCTATGCGGAAGTGATCGGCGACCCCATCGCGCAGTCCAAATCGCCGGCAATCCATAACCACTGGCTCGGAAACCTTGGCCTCGATGCCGAATACCGCGCTTGTCACGTAACTGCGGACAGCCTGTCAGCCTATCTGGCGGAGCGCCGGGGGGACGCTGATTGGCGCGGATGTAACGTCACAATGCCGCACAAGCAGGCGATCATGCCGCTGCTGGATCACCTCGATCCGCTCGCAGCCCATGTGGGTGCCGTGAACACCGTTGTGCGCCGTGCTGACGGCGCTCTGCATGGTTTCAACACCGATGTGCCCGGCTTCCTCGAACCCCTTCGCGGCCTGCTCGATCGCGAGCATCTCTTTCGCATGGCCCGGATTTTCGGCACCGGCGGCGCAGCCCGCGCCATCATCACTGCTCTCGCGGAGGAGCATTTCGTTCTGGTCCTCGCCGGACGTGACGCATCCAAGGCCCGCGCTCTGCTCGATGAACTCGACCCTGACGGTGAACACCACGCCATCGACCTCGCGCACTTCGCCGATCCCACCGACTTCCCGTTCGACGACCGCGCCGGTTGTCTGGATCTCATCGTCAACGCCAGCCCGCTCGGCATGGCAGGCCAGCCGGCCCTGGCATTCGACTTCAGCCATGCACCGCCGGGAAGCGTGGTCTACGACATCGTTACCCACCCGCTCCAGACACCGCTGCTGGAAGCCGCGCGTGATGCCGGTTTGCGGACCGTTGACGGTCTGTCGATGCTTCTAGGCCAGGCCTCGGTCGCCTTTGAGCACTTCTTCGGCCAACGCCCTCCCCGCGATACTGGCGATGCTGTTTTACGCGCCCTGCTGACCAAATGAGCCGCCCGTTTATCCTCGGCCTTACGGGTTCGGTGGGTATGGGAAAATCCACCGTGGCGGCGATGTTCGCGAATCTTGGCATACCGGTGTTCGATGCGGACGCAGTGGTCCACCGCCTGCAAGGCAAAGGCGGATCGCTGGTATCCGCGATTGAAGCGGCATTTCCGGGTTCGACCGGCCCCGATGGCGTCGACAGAAAGGCGCTGGGCGCGGCGGTGTTCGGCCAGCCATCAGAACTCGCGCGGCTGGAAGCGATCGTCCATCCCGCAGTGCGTGCGGCGCGCCGGGAATTCCTGCTCGAACACGCTGGCGCGCGCCTGGTGGTGTTCGACATTCCTCTGCTGTTCGAGACGGGCGGTGCGGAAGACGTGGACGCGGTGCTGGTGGTTTCAGCCCCGTCAGATGTACAACGCAAGCGGGTACTTGCCCGCGCTGGTATGACTCCCGAACGCTTTGCAGAGGTGCTCTCCCGGCAGATGCCGGACGCCGAAAAGCGGGCTCGCGCCGATCACGTGATCGACACCGGCGGCACACTGGCCAAGACCCGCGCAGAGGTCGTGCGGCTGGTGGAGAATCTTGCAGCCTGAGCTTGCTTGAACGGCCGGCGAGGCCGATAACAAGCTCATGCGGGAAATCGTTTTCGATACCGAAACCACCGGCCTCGACCCACGAAGCGGCGACCGGATGGTCGAAATCGGCTGTATCGAGATGGTGAACCGCGTGCCGACGGGTCGCACGTTCCACGCGTACTTCAACCCTGACCGCTCCATGCCGCTCGCAGCGGAGCAAGTGCACGGGCTCAGCGATGTGTTTCTTGCCGACAAGAAGCGGTTCCATGAACACGTGGAAGAACTGGTGGCGTTTCTCGGCGATGCACCGCTCGTTGCGCACAACGCTCAGTTCGATTTCGGCTTCCTCAATCACGAGCTTGAGTACTGCGGCCACGCCTGCGTGTCGCTGGACCGCATGATCGACACGCTGACCATCGCGCGACGCCGACATCCGGGCGCGAAGCACACACTCGACGCCCTGTGCAGCCGGTACGGCATCGATCGCAGCCATCGCGTGATGCACGGGGCCCTGCTGGACGCGGAACTGCTCGCGCAGGTTTACGTAGAGCTTACTGGCGGCCGACAGATCGGCCTGGAACTGGCAGCGAGCGAGAGCCAGGTGGCGTTGGAAGTAACAACCTTCCGCCCTCGGCATCGCGAATTTCGAGCTCCGCGCACTCACGTTGCGAGCTTGGAGGAACTTGCCCGGCACAAAGCCTTTCTGGAAACGTTAGACTCACCACTCTGGACGAGTTGAAATCGTCCGGGTGAGTCGGCCTCAAGCCGCTACACACGAGAGGAGAACCCCCGCCCATGGAAATCCGCGTTTCCGGTCACCAGATCGACACCGGCGCAGCCTTGCAGGCACACTCTGCTGAGCGTCTCCAGGGTATCTGCGACAAGTATTTCAGCCGGGCGCTCTCATCCACCGTCACCTTCGGGAAAGCCCGCTCAAACGGGTTTGCATCCGATATTGTCATGCATGTGAATCAGGGACTGATTCTCAAAAGCAGGGCAGAAGCTTACGATGCGCGACAAGCGTTCGATCAGGCTGCCGAAAAGATCGAAAAGCAGCTTCGACGTTACAAGCGGCGCTTGAAAGACCGCCATGCACAGACGGATCATGCTCTTCGTGAAGAGGAAGCTGCCTACACGGTGTTTGCCGCTGCGGAGCAACCCGATGATGAAGTGACCGAAGATGCGCCGCCCATCATAGCGGAGACGCGAACCGACATTCCCGTTGCCAGTGTTTATGACGCGGTCATGCTGCTCGATCTTCGCAACACCAATGCGCTATTCTTCAAAAATGCTGGAACCGGGAGGCATAATATGGTTTATCGCCGCGACGATGGCTCTATCGGATGGGTAGAGCCAGCCTGAGACCGGTTTGAAAGTCTGGTCGGGCATGCCATTCATCACCAGATGCGAAAGGCGCCAGTGCTTCTGCACTGGTTCCATATGTGCGGCCCCTGATTTGCGGCCGGAGTGAGTAAAGATCAGAAATATGAGCCCACTCTTTTCGATGAAGCCGGAATCAGTCGCGATCATCGACGCGACTGACAAACAGGCTGTGCTCGAAGCGCTCAGCGTCGCTTTCGCACGTGGATGGAGCCTAGACCCGGACGAAGTGCTCGAGCAGCTGGACGAGCGCGAACGGCTCGGCAGCACCGGATTTGGTCGCGGCGTCGCCATTCCGCACGCCCGCATGCCAGGGCTTCAGCGTCCGGTCGCGGCCTTGCTCAAACTGCGCCAGCCGATCGATTTCGCCGCGGCCGATGGACTGCCGGTGGATCTGGTCGTGGGTCTGATCTCGCCGGAGAATTGCGGCGCGACGCACTTGCACGCCCTTGCAGCCATCTCGCGCTTGATGCGCGATGAGCGGGTGCATGAAGCACTGAGCGAGGCCCCTGATGAAGAGGCGCTGTTCAGCCTTCTGAACAATGCAGCGGATCGCGACGCTGCCTGATCCTATCGTGGAACCGGGACCGAGCGGGGCCGAAGGGCATTTTCGCGCACTAGAAACGCTCTACGCTTCGGCGCCGGTAAATCGCCTGTTCCAATCAAGGCTTGAGGTCATCGGAGAGGGGCGCGCGCGTATTCGCTTCATGGTGGACGAGAGTGTCCATCACGCAGCCGGTGCCGCTCATGGCACGATCTATTTCAAGATGCTGGACGATGCCGCTTTCTACGCGGCCAATTCGATGGTCAGCGACCGTTTCCTTCTGACCACGGCTTTCAACCTGCATTTCACCAAGCCGGTTCGTGGCGGAGAGGTGATAGCCGAAGGGCAGTGGATAAGCGGGCGTCGCCGAGTGTTCATCGCAGAGGCGCACCTCGTCGATTCCGAGGGCGAAGAAATCGGCAGGGGGACCGGCACCTTCATGCGGTCGCATATCCCGCTTTCCAGCCTGCCCGGTTACCGAACCGGTTAGACGACAATGGCCACGCGCATACCGGCCCATCTTGAGGTCAGCGGCCTCATTCGCGCCGTCCAGGCGGAAGGCGGATTCGCCGCAGTGATCGCCAAGGGTGAACGCGATGCGGGCACCCTACTTATCATTTGTTCTAATAAGGGCTCATCAAGCGCAGCATATGAACGTATGCCGCAACCCGACGGAAGCCGGGTATGGGCGCTATCTCGCCAGCAAGATATTGATAGTCCTCAGGAATTCTGGGATTATTGCGACCGGCGGAAAAAGCAAGACAGCGATCTCTGGATCGTGGAGATAGATGTCCCAAACGGGGAACGTTTCATCGATTTACCTCTAAACCCCGGTTGACCCCACTGCGTCGGTCGCTATTTGGCGCCCACCTCCACAGCGTTCGCGGCAGCCTTGGCAATGATGCCGGGTTGGTTAGCGCGCCAGACGGGGAGTGGCCGGCAGGCCCGATCCGGTTTCATCATCGGATGCTCAGCGCGGACATTTGGATGTCCGCCTTGCCTGCGCAGGACGCTCACCGCCTCGAGTAACGGGATCGATGAGTTTTGCTGTTCGGGCCGGGGCGATTGCCGCGGCCGCAACTTCGTTTGCTATTCTGCTAGGCGCCACAGGTTCCGGCGCCAGGGCGGAAATCCAGGCCACGGCCGAGATTCAGCCCCCTAGCCCCTCCCTATCCGAAGATCCCACGCTCCCGCGTTTCGTCGCGGAGCCGGTGGTTCAGCCGCTTCCCGCCGATTATGGCGAAGTGCAGGACGCCGCCTCGCTGGCCGATCTGGTGCAGCAGATGCCGGACGTTGAATTGTCAGGCGACCTCAAGTGTCTGGCACAAGCAATCTACTTTGAAGCACGCGGCGAACCGCTCGACGGTCAGCTCGCAGTCGCCGAAGTCGTCATCAATCGCACACAATCCAATCATTACCCTGCGGATTACTGTTCGGTCGTGACGCAACCGGCGCAGTTCTCGTTCGTACGCCGGGGCAAAATCCCTCAGCCGAACGGTTCGTCCGCAGCATGGGCCCGCGCAAAAGCCGTGGCGCTGATCGCGCATCAGGACTTGTGGGACGGCGGCTCCAATGGCGCGCTCTATTTCCACGCTAAGCACGTCAAACCGCAGTGGGCCCGCCGCAAGACGGCGGTCGCACGGATCGACACCCACGTATTCTATCGCTGAAACGAGCCCTGGGGCTCCGTACAGGGCCCTAGGAGAGCTCAACCCACACAGGCGTGTGGTCGCTGGCCTTCTCTCGCCCGCGATACTCCTTGTCTACGCCTGCCGCTACCAGCCGGTCTGCGCATTGGGGTGAAAGCAGGAGGTGATCGATACGGAACCCATGATCCCGCTGCCAGGCGCCGGCCTGATAGTCCCAGAAGGTCCACACTCCGCCCTTGGGGTTCAGCGTGTCGATCGCATCGGTCCAGCCATCGTTAAGCAGGCGGCGATAGGCGTCGCGTGATTCCGGCTGCATCAGCGCATCGGACGCCATGGCGCGGACGGAGAACACGTCCTTGTCTTCCGGAATCACGTTGAAGTCGCCGACCACCACAGCGGGAATCTCCGCGGCGAGGAGCTCATTCATCCGGGTGCGAAGGCGCGCCATCCAGGCGATCTTGTAATCAAACTTCGGGCCTGGATGGGGATTGCCGTTGGGCAGGTAGAGATTGACGATCCTGACGCCGCCCACGTCCGCTTCTATGAAGCGCGCCTGTTCGTCCTCGGGATCACCGGGAAGTCCGCGACCGGCCTCCACCGGGTCCACGCCATCGGCCAGAATTGCGACGCCGTTAAAGCCCTTCTGCCCGTGCCAGATTGCGCGATAGCCGATCTTCTCGAACTCATGTGCCGGGAAGTCATCGTCCTGACATTTGATTTCCTGCAGGCACGCCACAGTCGGCCGGCGTTCTTCCAGCCATTCGATCAGGCGCGGCATACGCGCCCTCACCCCGTTGATGTTGAAACTCGCGATCCTCACGAGAGCAAGCTTATGGCGTCTGTCCGGTGTTGACCAGCGCAGATGGCCAGCCCGGGTGAAACGCTCTCAGATACCGAAGCTGGATCCGCAGCCGCACCCAGCGGCTGCCTGAGGATTCTCGACCTTGAACGCCGCCCCGCCGAGCGACTCCACGTAATCGACGGTGCTGCCCGCTACGAGGTCGAGGCTTACGGGGTCGACGAGCAGCCTTACGCCGCTGGTTTCGCTCACCGAGTCGTCAGGTTCCGCGATATCCGCCAGATCGAAGCGATACTGGAAGCCAGAACATCCGCCGCCTTCGACAGACAGTCGCAGCATTGGCGGACGCCCTTGCTTACGGGCAATAAGCTCCACCCTACCGGCGGCGGCTTCAGTCAGGATCAGCGGTTCGGCCATGCTCGGAATGTAGGGGCGCGCCGCCCTCCACTCAAGCCGTGCGGATATATTCCCGCATCGCGTCTGCTTCGAGTTCGATCGCATCGATCCGGTATTTCACCAGATCGCCGATCGAAACGAACCAACGCAGCCGCCCATCTTCCAGAACAGGCAGGTGTCGGATGCGCCGCCGCGTCATCAATTCCAAAGCCTCGAGCACCGGAGTCGATGGGGCGACGGTGATCGGCGGCGCCGTCATGACGTCGTTTATGCGGATATCCAGCGCGTCGGCGCCATGGCGAGCGATGCAATAGAGCAGGTCGCGCTCCGAGAAGACGCCGACCACCTCGCCTCCTTCCAGCACGGGCATCGCGCCAATGCGGCGTTCTGCAAGGCGGCTGGCGGCGTCGCGCACAGTTTCACGTGGCTGACAGTGGACGACCTGTTGATCGCGTCCGGCGACCATCCGGGCAATCGTCATCGCAACTCTCCCCTATGTCGGACAGGGAATATGTCACGAAATGGCTATTTGGCCAAACCCGTCGACGTAGCTTCGGTTTGGCGTTGCTATCCCACGCACCCGTCTCCATCTGGGCGGCATGGTCAAGCGCTCCCCCCTGGACGACCCCCGCATCTCCGCTCACGCATGGGCGCGGTACAAGCGGCTGATGCTGATGATGTTCGGTCTGACCACCGTGATGGTGATCATCGCGCTGACCGCGGTCTACTTTCGCGTGGGGATGATATCGCCGCATTTCTTCATCGCCACCGGTCTCGGGATTACATTCGCCATGCTGCTGATGTCGGCTTTGATGGGGCTGGTGTTCCTGTCCAGCGGAACGGGACATGACGAAGCGGTTGATGACCTGGAGGAAGGCGGCCTTCAGGATACCGACGGCGCCGAGCCAGGCGCTCGCAACCAATAGTCTTCCACGGGAACACCGCCGATCAGGTGTTCCTGGATGATCCGTTCGAGAACATCTTCCGTACAGGAATGATACCAGACACCGTCAGGCCATACGACCGCGATGGGGCCGCCTATGCAGACCTGCAGGCAATCGGCCTTGGTGCGCTGAACGCCGCCGCTGCCAACCAGCCCCAGTTCCTTGAGTCGGCGCTTCAGGAATTTCCACGCGGCCTCGCCCGCTTCCTGCGTACAGCAGCACTGCTTCTCGCTCATGGCGCAGAGGAATATCTGTCGGTTGATTGCGCTGCCGCCTATGCGGCCCAACGCCTCGCGCGCGCGCCGGATGTCGTCGCCCGTCATTGATTGGGCACAGTGGGTCGGCGAGTCGCCGTCACCCCTTCTTGCCAGCGATCCGCGAAATTTCCGCCTTCACCAGTCGTTCGACGATTTCGGGCAGGTTGCGGTCGAGCCATTCAGCGAGCATCGGCCGCAGCAGATCGCGAGTAAGCCCCTCAAGCGATGTCTCGCCGGAACGGACGATTTGCGGCTGAGCACCGGGCTCGGCAATCATCGCCAGCGCGGCGAGCGATTCGCGCATCGACTGGGCGGCGCTGGCAGTCGTCAGGCTTTCCTCATCGTCGATCAGTGCGTCATCGAGTCCGAGATCGAGCACTTCGTCGTCCGTATCGTCGGCGTAGTCCGGCTCTACAGGAGCGGCGGGCTCCGGTTCGGCAGCGATTCCAGCTACTTCACGGCGGCGCCGTTCAGCCTGCAGCGTTTCGCGGTTGTCACGCGCGATCACCTTCTTGATCGATTCGAGAATTTCCTCGACCGAAGGTTCACCGTCGTGCCGCATCGTGCCTTAAACCTCTGACAGGGCCAGAATCGGTCGCCTAGCGGACCGTTTGGACTTCCGGAATGTTCGCGTCCTGCGCGGGGATGTCAACGGTGCTGGTGGACTGCACCGTCGGATCGGGATCGCTGCCCCAGTCCCAGATGTCGTTCCGGATGCGATCATAGTTCACGACCGGATCGTAGAGAGGACCGTATTCTTCGAGGCCCAGATCGCGAGCTTCCGCATGGCCCATCGCCGCCAGTAGCGTGAAAGCAGCGACGTAAGCGTTGCGCCGCGCGGCGACGAGCTGGACCTGCGCGCTGAAGAGTTCGCGCTGGGCGTCCAGAATGTCGAGAATCGTGCGGTTACCCACGGTGTTTTCCGCCCTCACCCCTTCGAGGCTGAGTTCGGCAGCGGCCACCGCGCTCTGGGTCGATTCAACAATCGAACTGGCCGCGCGCCAGCTGGCGAAGGCCCCGCGGACGGTGGAGATCACGCTGCGTTCCGTCGCGACAACCTGTTCAAGCGCGGCGGCCGAGCGCGCCTGTGCCTGACGTTCCTGAGCGAGCGGACGTCCGCCCTGGTACAACGGGATGGTTGCTCGCACCCCGGCCTGCGCCGAAGTCTGGCGCTGCTCTGCGGAAACGCCCGGAACGTTCGAACCAAGGGTGCCGAGATAATCGGTCATTCCGCCGCTGCCGAACACTTCGACTCGCGGCAGCCGTGAAGCGCCCGTGGCGTTGACGTCGAACCCGGACGCCTTGGCGCGCTCTTTCGCGCCGATCAGATCGGGGTTGTCTTGCAGCGCGATATCGACGGCCACTTCCACATCGCTGGGAAGGCCGGGAAGCGGCGGCGGGGGCTGCAGTTCACCCGGAGCAGCGCCCACGAGCGCGATGAAAGTCTCACGCGCACGAATGAGGTTGGACTGAGCGGTCCGCAGGTCGCCGCGCGCCAGCGCCAGTCGCGATTCCGATTGCGCGACGTCGGTGCGGGTCAGATCGCCGATTTCGAACCGATCGCTCGTCGCCTGCAGGTTCACGCCCAGTACGTCGACATTGTTCGACGCGAGGCCGACGAGCGCTTCGTTCTGGATCACGTCCATGTAGGCCGCCACGACCTGGCTGAACAGCTGGCTCTCACTGCCCCGCAGATCGGCGCGGCCAGCGGTAACCCGCGTTTCCGCAGCGCGAATCGAATTCTTCGTCGCACCGCCCGCATAAACCGGGATCGAAAGGCTCAACTGCCCACCCAGCGAACGCTCAGGCGAAGTGAAGGAGGACTGCGCCTGCTTCAGGAACTCGGTGTAAGTTGCCGTTGCGTTGACGCCCGGCAGCGCTTCCGATCTGGCGAGCGGAACCCCTGCATCTGTTGCGCGCAAGTTGGCTCGCGCAACTTCCAGATTGGGGTTGTTGCGATAGGCAAGCGCGAGCGCTTCCTTGAGGGTGTCGGCGTTGCCTTCCGCAGCAGTCTGCGCGGAAAGCGGGGCGCACGCGAAACATGCGGCAGCGGCGGCCAGCAGAAGGCGCGGCCTGAACCGGAGCACGCTCAGAAAGTCCACCGCTTGGGGGCTGCGAATTCAGGCAGGACAGGAATGCCTAGTTCCAGCAACGGAAGGAGAGCGACTTGCCCTGCCACCTTGCGACCAATTGCGAGCGAGGTGATGCCATCTCGCGACAGGCCAGTGACCACCCGGCCACCTTCGGCAAGTCGCGACACCAGCGAGTCGGGCAGCTGTTCGATCGCGCCGTCAATTACCAGAAGCGTGGCGGCGCCCTTCCCGCGCGCCGAAGTCAGCGCCGTGGCAGGGTCGACGGTTTCGAGTGATCCGACGAGTGGACGGAGCAGTTCGGCCATATAGCCGCCGCAAGCTTCCACCACGATTGCATCGTCACTCGTTGTCGGATCGGCTTCCTGCAACAGCATGCCGTGCACGACAGGGGCGGCGAGGCTGCGGCCGTTGCCGAGGCTTATCGCCCGGTCGATGTAGGCATGGCCGCGCGCAGCTGCAGGCACGAAGCCTTCGCGTGGAACTTCGGCCATTCGGCGCAGGATCCATTCGGCGTTTACGCCGCTCGTGCGCAACTGGCCGTCGATCATCGCGGTCATTGCCTGCTTGTTCTGGCTGGTCGCCGCGCCGGCGGGCGAACGGTCTGCTACGATCGTCACTTCTCGAACGTCTCTCGTCGGTTACGGGCGTGCCTTAGGGCCTGCGGGTTACATGGGCAATGGGCGGGTTTGTCGCAAGCCGTTCACGGCCACCACTGGTGACCTTTGACCACAGGGCTGCGGGGCGCTTATGGGGGCCCCATCCCAGAGGAATGGAGTTGTAGCGATGAGCGGTATGGTCACGATTCGCGAGGAAGATCTCGTCGAAAGTGTTGCCGACGCGCTGCAATACATCTCGTACTTTCACCCAATGGACTACATCCGCGCGCTGGGCGCGGCTTACGAAGCAGAGCAAGGGCCTGCTGCGAAGGATGCCATCGCGCAGATTCTGACGAACAGCCGCATGTGCGCCGAGGGGCACCGCCCGATTTGCCAGGATACCGGCATCGTCAACGTGTTCGTGAAGTGGGGGCAGGATTGCCGCCTCGAATCCAAGCTCTCTCTGCAGGACGTCGTCGATGAGGGCGTGCGAAGGGCCTACAACCATCCCGAGAACAAGCTGCGCGCATCGGTTCTGGCTGATCCCGCGTTCACCCGCCGCAACACACGCGACAACACCCCTTGCGTGCTTTCGGTTGAGATGGTGCCGGGCAACAAGGTCTCGGTCGATGTCGCTGCCAAGGGCGGCGGCAGTGAGAACAAGTCCAAGTTCAAGATGATGAATCCCAGCGATTCCATCGTGGACTGGGTTCTGGAAATGCTGCCGCAGATGGGTGCCGGCTGGTGCCCGCCCGGGATGCTGGGCATCGGCATCGGCGGTACCGCAGAACACTGCGTGAAGTTGGCCAAGCAGAGCCTGATGGAGCCGATCGACATGGCCCAGCTCAAGGAACGTGGGCCGCAAACGGATATCGAGAGGCTGCGCGTTGAGATCTTCGACAAGGTCAACGCACTGGGCATCGGTGCGCAGGGTCTGGGCGGTCTGTCGACGATCCTCGACGTGAAGATACTGGACTGGCCCTGCCACGCTGCAGGCAAGCCGGTTGCGATGATCCCCAACTGCGCCGCCACGCGCCACGCGCATTTCACGCTCGATGGTTCCGGGCCCAGCTTCCTCGAAGCACCCAAGCTCGATGAGTGGCCCGACGTGAACTGGACGCCCGACAAGGCCGCAATTCGCGTCAATTTAGACGAGCTCACGCCGGAAGCGGTGCGCGGCTGGAAGCAGGGTGATCGCCTGCTGCTGAACGGCAAGATGCTGACGGGCCGCGATGCGGCTCACAAGCGCATTCAGGATATGCTGGCCCGGGGCGAGCAACTGCCGGTGGAATTCCGTGGACGCGTTATCTATTACGTCGGCCCGGTCGATCCGGTGGGCGAGGAAGTCGTCGGCCCGGCAGGCCCGACCACCGCGACCCGCATGGACAAGTTCACCCGCATGATGCTGGAGCAGGGGCTGCTGGCGATGGTCGGCAAGGCAGAGCGCGGCCCGATGGCAGTGGACGCGATCCGCGACCACAAGAGCGCGTACCTGATGGCAGTTGGCGGCGCGGCCTATCTCGTCGCTCGGGCCATCAAGGGCAGCAAGGTTGTCGGCTTCGAAGATCTCGGCATGGAAGCGATCTACGAATTCGAAGTGCAGGATTTCCCGGTAACTGTCGCCGTCGACAGCGAGGGGAACAATGTCCACGCCCTCGCCCCGCTGCATTGGCGCGAGAAGATCGCTCGGGAAGCGCTGCTTCAGGCATGAGGCGGCTTGAGCGGCGCTTTGGGGCGATAATCCGCTCAAGCACTGTTCGACCAACGCGTTACAGCATTCGACGGCAGGACTGGCGCGAGTCCGAAGCCAGCGGCTAAACGCCGGGAATGATAGACGCCGATACGCCGGAGGAGCAGACCGCCAGGGTACCGTTCAAGACGGTGCTCGCCTCCGTGGCCGGGCTTTGGCTGTGCTATTTCACGCTGACGACCCTCAGATGGGAACTTCTGGGGCTGGGAATGTCGGGCGAGCTGCTGTTGCTCCGGCCCTTGGCGTGCCTCGCGGGCATGGTGGTCACGCTGGCGCTGTGGCTGGTCCTGCGGCTGTTCGACGCGCGCCCACTCTGGGCCAAGATCGCGGCCGCGCTCGTGCTGTCGATCCCTGCTGCGGTCTTGCTGGTGCAAAGCAATGACCTCGTGTTTGCCAGCCTGCAGCAGAAGGTGAACGAACAACTCACCGTTGATCCCACGCAGGCCCCCACGCCGGGCGGCATTCTCGGTCAGGATCCGCTGCTGGGCACTGACTCCGAGGCGACCGGCGGCTCGCCCGTTCTCGTTCAGGAAGCCAGCCCATGGCAAAGCCTGATTGAGCAGGTCTTCGGCCGCTATTTCATGATGCTGGCATGGTGTGCCCTCTACCTCGCCCTGTTGACGGGCGAGAAGGCGAGCGCTGCCGAGCGGCGGGAGGGTGCTTACAAACGCGCGGCCAAGGCGGCCGAACTGCGTTCGCTGCGCTATCAGGTGAACCCGCACTTCCTGTTCAATACGCTGAATTCGCTGTCCGCTCTGGTCCTCACGGGGAAGACCCAGGCTGCCGAACAGATGATCCAGCAGCTATCGACGTTCTACCGTCGCAGCCTGGCCGACGATCCCACAGCTGACGTGCCGCTGCGTGAGGAATTCGCGCTTCAGAAGCTATATCTGGATATCGAGGGCGTGCGTTTCCCCCGCAGGTTGCGGGCAATCTACGATCTGCCTCCGGAACTGGAGGGCGCGAAAGTGCCCGGCATGATCCTTCAGCCGCTGGTTGAAAACACGGTGCGGCACGCTGTCGCGCCGACGACAGGGCAGATCACCATCACCTTGTCTGCACGCGAGGAATACGGCCGTCTGGTGGTCGTGGTATCCGACGATGGGCCGGGCGGTCAGCCTGATGAGAGCGCCAGACTGGGGTTCGGGATCGGGCTGACGAACGTGCACGACCGGTTGCGGGCGCGGTTTGGGGATGAAGCGAGCGTGGTTTCCGGGCCGGCGCCCGGTGGATACGCCTCGCAGATCAGGATGCCGATCATGAGCCACGAGGAGACAGAAGCATGAGCGCGAAAGCGGCCGTGGATTCCTGGGGCGCGATACGCACGATGATCGTCGATGACGAGCCTTTGGCGATTGAGCGGATGCAGGTTCTCTGCGCCGAGATTGACCAGCTCCAGGTCGTCGGCACGGCCAGCGATGGTGACGCGGCGCTACTCCTGGCTGCCAAGCTGCGCCCCGATCTCATGTTGCTGGATATGACCATGCCGGGCATGGACGGGCTCACTCTGGCGCGTCGTCTGGGGCGTCAGGAAAGCCCGCCGGCTTTCATCTTCGTCACCGCGCACGAGAACTTTGCCGTCGAAGCATTCGATCTGGATGCGGTCGATTACGTGCTGAAACCGGTCGCTGCGGACCGGCTGGAACGCGCGGTTGATCGCGCGGTGACTCGCCGCCAACAGCGGCGGGACACCGCAGTAGACAGCGAATGGCTATCTGAATTCTGGGTTCCGCACCGGTCTGAACTGTTGCGCGTCGATGCTGCACAAGTGGAGCGGATAGACGCCGAGCGCGACTATGTGCGGCTGCATGTGGATCAGGGTGACGGGCAGAAAAGCAGCTATCTACTGCTCCAAACCATCGCCGGGCTTGAGGAGAAGCTGGACCCTGCGAACTTCATTCGCATTCACCGGTCCACCATCCTTCGTCGCGACCGCATTCGCGGCCTCAGGCACGAGGGTCTGGGTGTTTGGTCTGCGGAGATCGATGATAGCGAACCTGTGCGTATCGGCCGAACCTATCTGCGCAAGGTAAAGGCGATGGCGGGGCGCTGAAGGGGGGTAGGGCACCCGCGCCATCGCTGTGGAGGCAATCAGCCGCCCAGTTTGTTTTGTGAGGTCAGCTCAGCGACCTGCACCGCGACATCTTTCTGCGTCCGACGATAACAGTCGGCCGCTTCCTGTCCGGACCGCACCGAACCGCTTTCATCGAAAGCGCAGACCTTCCAGGCGGCATGGTTGAGCCGCTTCTGCAATTCCGCTTGTCCTTCCGCTGTGCCGAGGCGAAGATCGCCATAGGGCACTCGTTCGCGGGGGGCACCGGCAAGCGCCGGAACGGCCATGGCCATGGTTCCGATACCCAAAGCAAGGGCCAGAACTGTTGAACGCATTTGCATCGGACCACCTCTCTTCCAAATCTGTTGCGCCGCAATCGGGACTGCGTGATCGCGGCGCACATTCTTTTTAGGTTGAAAGGAAGTTTCCCGCATTGCCTGGTCGACTAACGCTATATTGCTGCTCGACGGGCGACAACGACAGAGACGAACAGCTTTGCGAGCCCGACAAAGCGTCTACCGGGACCGACGAATGGCAAGCCCAATGACGGCGTATCTCGGAACCACCAGCAACCAGAGGCGCTGAATCGGAATGGACGGACTTTCTCCTTCATGGCTGGTGACCAATTCGGCAAGCGGCAGCAACGCCGATGGCGCGGTTGAAGAGCTTGTTGCGCTGTTCAGGGCGCATGGCTTGGAATTCACCCGTCACACACGCTTTCCCGATGAGGACTTGCCCGATGTCGCGATGCTGGACGCGGAAGGCATCGGAACGCTCGTGGTCTTCACAGGGGATGGGACGGTCAACACTCTCTTGACGTCTTTAGGGGGCTGGCATGGGTCGGTTCTGGTATTGCCAGGCGGCACGATGAACCTGTTGTACCGCCGTCTGCATGGCGATCGCTCGATCGAACAGACCATAGTAGCAACCTTGCGCGGCGAGGGCCGTATCGTCCGGCCGGGCGTCATCCACGGCGCACAGGGCAACGGCTACGCCGAAGTGCTGGCGGGGCCGGGCACCAGCTGGGGCGATGTGCGAGAGGCAATGCGCGAGGGCGACGTGACCGAGCTTGCCGCCAGTGCCGTGCGCGCCGTTGGTGAGACTCTGGCGGGCCAGGGGATAATCTGCGCACAGCCCAGGCTGGGGCACGAGGATGGGTATCCGCTGATCAGCCTGCGGCCGAATGACGAGGCGATTGAGATTGTCGCCTATTATGCGGACTCGACGGGAGAATATCTGGAACAGGCCGCCGCCCTGGTCCGCCGCAATTTTCGCGATGGCCCACACGAAGAACTGGGGCGTGATCGCGTCGTTCGGCTTGTAGGGGTGGAGGGCGAGCCATTCGGCGTTCTCGTTGACGGAGAGCAGACGCCTTCCACGACGGAGGCAGAGTTCCGGCTGGCGCCATGTGAAGTCGATCTGATAGCGACCGAGCCCCATGGCTCGTGACACTCTCCTCTTCCACCTCAGCGACATTCACTTCGGGCTGGAGGATCGCCAGGCGATTGACTGGGTGAAGCGAGAGATATCCCGTTGCCAGCCGGCCGCCGTCGCGATCACGGGCGACCTGACCATGCGTGCGCGCCACCGTGAGTTTGCTGCGGCCACGAAGTGGATTCAGTCGCTGGACGCGCCGGTCACCGTGGAGATCGGCAATCACGACATGCCATACTTTAATCTGCTGGAACGGTTTCTGTCCCCGTACCGGCGGTTTCAGGGCATCCAGGGCCTCGTAGAGCGGGAAATTGACCTGCCCGGGATCGCAATTGTCCCGTTGAAGACGGCCGTTCGCGCTCAGCCGCGTTTCAATTGGTCGAAGGGGTGGGTCTCAGGTCCGGCCTTGCGTGCGTGTCTCGCCGCGATCGATGCGCTGCCCCCCGGAACGCAAGCTCTGGTCACGGTTCACCATCCCTTGCGGGAGGTCGGAACGAAGGGCACCGCGCTGACGCATGGCGGATCTGCGGCACTGGCGGAACTCGCCTGCAGGCCGGTGCTCGCGGTGCTTAGCGGGCATGTGCATGACCCGTTCGACATCGTTGAGCAGACGCTCGCAGGCCCCATGCGCATGATCGGTGCCGGCACCCTGAGCCAGCGTGTGCGCTCCACACCCCCAAGCTTCAACGAGTTGCGCTGGGACGGCGAGACGCTGAGCGTTCGCGTGCGGAATCTCGAGGAAGTGCCGACCCGCGAAATGCAGATCGAAGACGTGCCGGAAGACGCGATGCCCCCGCGTGAACCCGGAGAGCCGGTTGCACCCGTTGGACACGTCCCGGCGGTCGATCCTCCCGTACACTGATACAAAAAAGGCGGCCCGTTGTCGGACCGCCTCTTTCGTTGTTCGGTTGAAGAGCCTTAGCGCTTCGAGAACTGGAAGCTACGGCGAGCCTTGGCGCGGCCATACTTCTTACGTTCGACCACGCGGCTGTCGCGGGTAAGGAACCCGGCGGCCTTGACCGTGGTGCGCAGGGTAGGTTCGTACTTCGACAGAGCCTGAGCGATGCCGTGCTTGACCGCACCGGCCTGGCCCGAAAGACCGCCGCCGGAAACGCTGCAGACCACATCGTACTGACCTTCACGACCAGCGATCTGGAACGGCTGGTTGATCACCAGGCGAAGCGACGGACGCGCGAAGTAAACTTCCTGATCGCGGCCATTGACGGTGATCTTGCCGCTGCCCGGCTTGATCCACACGCGAGCCACGGCGTCCTTACGGCGACCGGTGGCATAAGCGCGACCCTGAGCGTCAAGCTCCTGCTCGCGCAGGACGGCCGGAGTGGAAGGAGCGGCAGGTGCCGCAGGCGCGGCGCCCTCGCCGGTGGCGAGCGTGTTCAGATCGGCGAGATCGGAAACGGTCTGGTTCTCGTCAGCCATCACTTGGCAGCCTTGTTCTTGCGATTGAGCGAAGCGACGTCGAGCGTCTCGGGCTGGTTGCCCGCGTGGGGATGCTCGGTGCCGGCGTAGAGGTGCAGCGCCTTCATCTGCTGACGGCCCAGCGGACCGCGCGGGATCATGCGTTCAACCGCCTTCTCCAGAACACGCTCCGGAAAGCGGCCGTCGAGCACCTTGTCGGCTGTCACAGCCTTGATGCCGCCGGCATAGCCGGTGTGCTTGTAGTAGGTCTTCACACCGCGCTTGTTGCCGGTGAAGCGGACCTTCTCCACGTTGAGGATCACGACGTGGTCGCCGCAATCGACGTGCGGGGTGAAGCTCGGCTTGTGCTTGCCGCGCAGGATATTGGCGACGATCGCGGCCAGACGGCCCACGACTAGCCCATCGGCATCAATAAGATGCCACTTCTTCTCGACCTCGGCCGGTTTAATCGACCGAGTGATCTTGCTGAGCGCCTTCATGGCTGGATTACCTTGTTGACGAAATACATGCCGCGGTCCGACCAGAGCCGGTCCGCGCGGGAGCGGCCATTTGTCGCGGAACGTCGTCTGAGTCAAGCTTTTGCGCGGGTTTGCGAGGAGGTAAAATAATACCTCTACTCAAATCCATCATGTTTGAGCAAGCTGCGGAGCCATTCCTGTGTCTCTGGGGCGGCGGTGTCTGCGAGCCAGCCGAGCACCGCGGGTGTTTCGTAAGGATGGATTGCGGCCAGGCGCGCGGTCGCCTGTTCAAGCAGCGCGGCGTCGGTCTTGAACAGCACGCCGACCTCCCTCGCCTCACCCCGTTCGCCCTGCCAGACATAGAGCGATCGCATCGGAGGCAGAATGTTGGCGCAGGCGATCAGCCCTTCGTCCAGCAGCGTTGAGGCCGCACTGGCCGCGCTTACCTCATCGGCAAAGGGCGACCAGATCAGCGCGCTCATCCCCGCGAGCCGTCAACGTGTGCGCCCCACGCGGTAGCGCCAACCAGCAGCGCGCCCACGAGCTGGTGCATCGCTGCCAGTTCAAGATTCACTCCGGACAGAACAGTGCCGATGCCGAGGATGATCTGCGTACCGAAGGCCACATGGATTGCGATGGAAGCGCGGCGATCTTCTGCTCGCACCTTGCGCGCCAGAACGATCAAGAAGGCCACTGCGACCCACGCCCACCACCGGTGAAGGAAGTGCAGAAGGAAAGGATCGTGCGTGAAAGCCCATAAAGCACCGCCGGACCAATCTGCCTCGGGAATCAGCTGTCCTTGCATAAGGGGCCACGTGTCAGAGGCATGGCCAGCATTGAGCCCCGCCACCCACGCGCCAAGCACCAGCTGGATAAACAGGACCGTCCCTGTGACGGCCGACAGCCCCGTAACGCGTGCGCGCCGCGCTGCGGGATTGCGAGCGAGCCCGATGTACTCAAGCGCAACCCAGACCAGTGCAGCCAGTGTGATCAGCGCGGTAAGCAAATGGATCGAAAGCCAGAAATGGCTGACGTCCGTCACTTCCTCCGAGAGACCTGAGCGGACCATATACCACCCAAAGACACCTTGAAGGCCACCCAGGGCCAGCAAACCGACCAGTGGGAGTTTGAAGCCACGGGGAATCACGCCCCGAACCCAGAACCACGCCAGCGGAAGCGCGAAGGCGACGCCGATCACCCGCCCGAGCAGGCGGTGAAGCCATTCCCAGAAATAGATGAATTTGTAGTCCGCCAGCGTCATTCCGGCCGGGCCGGTGATGTGACGATATTCGCCGATGCGCTGATACGCTTCAAATTCGGCCAGCCACTGTTCGTGAGTGAGAGGCGGAAGCGCCCCGGTCACCGGCTTCCATTCGGTTATCGAAAGGCCGCTTTCGGTAAGGCGGGTGATCCCACCAACGCCGACCATGATCACCACGAGTAAAGCCACGAAAAGCAGCCAGCGCGCCTGCGAGAGCAGCGATTTCGCGCTTGGCGTTCCGGCGAGATTGTCTGTCTGGGCCACCATCACGTGTGCCTCCTGCGCCGGAGCCGAAGAAAGAGCAAGCCTGCGCGGCTGCTCGCAGTTCAACGGTTCGGCGAGTCTGACGCAACTCTGCCAGCATTAAGCTTGCGAAACGATATACAGTTACATAGATGGGCCATCGTGATGAGCGCACTTCCCTGGATTCGTGGTCGTATGGACCGGTTTGGCCTGCTTCTTTCAGGCCTTTGCGCGGTACATTGCGTGCTCGGGATCGTGATCGTCGCAGGCCTTGGCCTAGGCGGGGGAATCCTGCTCGATCCGATGATTCACCGCTACGGACTGTTGCTGGCGACGATCGTCGCCGGTGTCGCCATCGGTCTTGGCGCGCTGCAGCACCGTCGCGCGGCACCGTTCGTGGTCGCGATGACCGGCCTCAGCTTCATGGGTGGCGCACTTGCCGTGGATCATGGGCCTGAGGAAATGGTGCTGACGATCATTGGCGTGTCGCTGGTGGCGATTGGCCACCTTCTCAACCTGCGTGGCCGCTAGACTCCCATGACTATTGAGAGCGACGACGAACTCGAAGCGCTCCGTAAAATCGGGCAACTTGTAGCCCGCACTCTGGAAGCCATGGGCAAGGCGCTCGAGCCCGGTATTACGACCCGCGAACTTGATGATCTGGGACGCGCCATGCTGGAGCGCGAAGGCGCTCGCTCGGCACCGGAGGTCACTTATAACTTCCCCGGCGCGACCTGCATCTCGGTTGGACCCGACTGCGCGCACGGCATTCCCGACGATACGGCGGTGAAGGCTGGCGACCTGGTGAACATCGACGTGTCAGCCGAGCTGAACGGATTTTTCGGCGATACGGGCGCTAGCTTCGCCGTTCCTCCCGTCCAGCCCAAGATTGACCGCCTATGCCGAGACGGCCGCAAGGCAATGTGGGCGGGAATCAACGCGGTGAAGGCGGGTGGCCGACTGAACGAGATCGGTCGTTCGATTGAAAACTTCGCCCGAAAGAACGGATATACCCTTGTCCGCAACCTCGCGAGCCACGGCGTTGGCCGCTCGCTGCATGACGAACCGGCGATGATCCCCACATGGCATGAATCGCGCGACAGGCGCAGCATTCCGGAAGGGCTGGTCTTCACAATCGAGCCGTTCCTGTCGCTTGGAGCGGACTGGGTGGAAGAACGCGGCGACGGCTGGACGCTGCGCCCGCCGCGGCTTCAACCCACAGTGCAGTACGAACATACTCTGGTCGCGACGCGCAACGGGCCGCTGATTCTCACGATGGCCTGAGGGCAGCGCCAGCTTGCACCGCGCGCTACAGGCGCTATCTCGCCGGGACATGTCCGCACCTCTCAACCTTACCGTCAACGGCGAACTGCGCCGTTCTTCCGCTGGAACCATCGCCGGTCTCGTGTCCGAGCTGGGGCTGAAGCCCGAGAAGGTCGCGGTGGAGCGCAACGGCGTGATCGTGCCGCGTTCCACGTTGGCAGAGGCGGCTCTGGCCGATGGCGACGTGCTCGAGATTGTTCACTTCGTCGGCGGCGGGGATCACGCGGCCTCCACCGATGACGATACCTGGACAGTGGCAGGGCGGACATTCAGATCGCGGCTGATCGTCGGCACGGGGAAGTACAAGGACTTCGCCCAGAACGCTGCGGCGCTGGAGGCCAGTGGGGCCGAGATCGTCACTGTTGCCGTGCGCCGCGTGAACGTTTCCGATCCGTCGGCACCCATGCTCACGGACTTTATCGACCCGAAGAAGACCACCTATCTGCCGAACACGGCCGGGTGCTTCACCGCCGACGAGGCTGTTCGCACGCTACGGCTGGCGCGTGAGGCTGGCGGCTGGGATCTGGTAAAGCTGGAAGTGCTGGGCGAGGCGCGCACCCTCTATCCCGATATGCGCGAGACGCTGAAGGCGACCGAAGTGCTGGTGGCCGAAGGCTTCAAGCCCATGGTCTACTGCACCGACGATCCCATCGCCGCGAAGCAGCTTGAGGAAGCGGGCGCGGTGGCGATCATGCCATTGGGCGCACCTATCGGTTCGGGTCTCGGCATCCAGAACCGCGTGACCATCCGCCTGATCGTCGAAGGCGCCGGCGTACCGGTGCTGGTCGATGCTGGCGTCGGAACCGCGAGCGACGCGGCCGTGGCGATGGAACTGGGCTGCGCCGGTGTGCTGATGAACACCGCCATTGCCGAAGCGAAGGACCCGGTGCGGATGGCGCGGGCGATGAAGCTGGCGGTTGCCGCTGGTCGGGACGCGTACCTCGCCGGACGCATGGCGACGCGCAAATATGCAGATCCCAGCAGCCCGCTCGCGGGTTTGATTTGAGGGATTTTCCCTCCGCGTGAAGCACCTTCGCGCGTTTACCCGACGCTAACCAAGTTCGGCGAAACTCCGCCCTTCATCAGAGGGCGCGCCAATGGCCAATGCCGGAACTGCATCGCTGACTATTGCTGAGCTGCGAGAGTTCGCCAGCTTCACGGAAGACGAGCAGCGCTATATCGAGCGCGGGCTGGACATCGGGCTAGGCCGCGGCGACGCGTTCAAGCAATGGTCGCGCGAAGCGAGCGACACTTCCACCATCCGTCAGCAATACCTGGCCTACCGTGAGTTGCGGAACCTGCGCGGGTTGGTGCCGTGCGAAACCTCGATGGAAGGCGTGCAGGAATTCATGGGCGCGCTCATGCGGATTACCGCGCTGGATCTGGCGCAGGAGAAGCTGGCGAGCTTTTCCGCCTATCGTTTTCTCTACGAACGACTTCTGGGCGCGCGGGTGCGCCCGTGGCTTCCTTCTGCCTTCTGCGGGGCTGCGGCACTGCCGCACATTCGCCCGACACGCCGAAAGATGCTGCTTCAATCGCTCAGCGAAGCTGCGGCCACGGCCCCCGGCTGGTCCGAGCGGGAGCCATGTTTCTATCCCGAGAAGGTTGAGGCTGAGGCGGCCTAGCTGCCGTACAGCGCATTGATGCGATCGCCGTAGCGGCCGCGGATCTGGTGACGGCGGATCTTCAGGGTCGGCGTAAGCTCGCTATTTTCCACGCTGAACGGTTCGTCGGCGAAGGCGAACTTGCGCACCTTCTCGATCACGGAAAGCTCCGCGTTGACGCGGTCCACCGCCGCGCGAATGGCGGAACGGAAAGCCGGTAATTCCTGCAGTTTCGTGCAGTCGAACTTCTCGCCATTGGCTTTCGCCCATTCGAATGCCCAATCGGCGTCAGGCACAATCAGGGCCGCGATGAAGGGCCGCTTGTCACCGCTGACCATGACCTGAGCGATCTCCGGCTGGAGCGTCAGCATCCCCTCCAGTTTCTGCGGGGCGATATTGTCCCCCTTGTCGTTGACGATGATGTCCTTCTTGCGGTCAGTGATGACGATGCGGCCACCTTCATCCAGATGGCCGATGTCGCCGGTGTGCAGCCAGCCATCGATGACCGTTTTCGCGGTATCGGCGGGTGCCTGCCAGTAACCGAGCATCACGAGTTCACCACGAACGAGAATTTCGCCGTCTTCCGCAATCCGTACTTCCACGCCCTTCAATGGCGGGCCGACAGTTTCCAGACGGATGCCCGCGGAGGGGTGGTTGACGCTGACGACAGGCGCGCTCTCGGTCTGGCCATAGCCCTGGAGCATGACCAGACCCATCGATTCAAAGAATGCGCCGACATCGGGATTGAGGGGCGCGCCGCCTGACACGAGCGCCTTGATGCGACCGCCGAAGCGAGCGCGCACTTTGGGCCGCAGGGTTGCATTGAGGAGGCGTTCCAAGGCCCAGTCAGTAAGGCGGCGTTGCCCGGCGTTGGTACGCTCGGTCAGTGCAAGCGCCTGATCGAGCAGGAAGCGAGCCATGCGGCCCTGCTTTTCGATCTGGTTGATGATGCGTCCGCGCAGCACCTCGAACAGGCGGGGGACGACCACCATAAACGTGGGTTTTGCGTCCTCCAGATTGCTGCCCAGCTTGTCGAGCCCCTCTGCGTACCAGACCTCCGCACCCAGCCCGATTGGCAGGTACAGCCCGGCCGTGTGCTCCAGCGCGTGGCTAAGCGGGAGGAACGAGAGGAACCGTTCGCGCTCCCATCCAAAATCGCCCGCGAGAAGTTCCACCGCGCCTCCCACGTTGCACAGGATCGCACCGTGATGGAGCAGTACGCCGCGTGGAGCGCCGCTGGTCCCGCTGGTGTAGATGATGCAGGCTGGGTCGCGTCGACCTATATCCGCAATGCGAGATTCCACTGCGGCTCGGGCCGCGTCGGCATCTCCTGCGATCAGCTTTTCCCAATCGTGGCATGTGAACGTGCCCCGCTGGCCGGTGCGCAGGGGTTCCATGCTGATCAGATGCTCCGCCGAATTGACGCGGACCATCGCGGGCAGAAGTGGTTGCGCCAGCTTGGCCGTCGATACGATAACCGCCCTCGCGCCGGAGTTCTCCAGAATATGCTGATGATCGCGCTCGGTATTGGTGGTGTAGGCTGGCGTTGTGATGCACCCGGCGGCCATGATCGCAAGGTCTGCGATCGCCCATTCCGGCCGATTTTCCGCCACCAGCATGACCCGGTCGCCCTGCTGCAGGCCGAGCGAGCGCAGGGCTTCGGCCAGAACGCAGACCTGCCGAGCGGTTTCCTGCCAGTTTATCGATTGCCAGTGCCCGGCTACCTTTGCGGCCAGGAACGGCTGCTCGCCCAGTTCATCCACCCGATCCAGGAACAGGCGCACCAGGTTCGGCGCCGCCGCGAAATCTGTGAGCTGCAAAGGGAGCGCCTCCATCCTCGAACAGGGCTGGCCTTCCAGCTACCTTATGCAAGGATTAGGGCGCGGTCCGGTTCCGCTCAAGTGCGGAGAATAACGATGATTGGGGCCAAGCTCATTCTTGCACGGCAGCGCCTTCGCTGCGCGGGTCAGCCGCGCCGACCCAGCCGTAGGCCGTTCGCTGCGCAGCGTTGGTTTTGAGGGGGAGCCTGCGGGCTGCGACCTGAGAGTGGCCGAGTTCGCGCAAGGCTGGCACCATGGCTTCCAACCACGAACCTTGTTCGATGGTCAGCGCATCGCTTGGCGAAAACAGCAGCGGTAGGGCAATTGCTTCACCAATCGGCAGATCGAAATCGATGACACCGATCAGGGCGCGGGCAACCTGCACGGGGATTGTCGCGCCGCCAGCCGCGCCGACGACCAGCACCAGCCGCCCCTCGGAATCGTAGACTACTGTGGGTGCCATGGAGCTGCGCGGACGCTTTTTGCCCTCCACCCGATTGGCCACCGGACGGCCCTCCGCCGTGGGTGTCAGGCTGAAATCGGTCAGTTCGTTGTTGAGGTAATAGCCGCCGACCATAATGCCGGAGCCGAACGACCCTTCGACGGTGGAGGTATAGCTGACCGCATTGCCCGCCCGGTCCAGCGCCACGAAGTGCGACGTACCGCTTTCGACCGGCTCGTCACCGTCCGGCGGCGCGATTGCGATTCCGGCGGGGGTGCCGGGTGTTACCAGCGAGAGCGTGGAGACGGGATCGATCAAACTGCCGCGCGCGGAGAGATAGGCAGCGTCCATCAGCCCGGCTACCGGGACCGACACGAAGTCGGTATCCGCCAGATAACGTTCGCGGTCAGCAAAGGCGAGGCGCTGGGATTCTGCAAACAAGTGCCAGAACACCGGCGAGCGCGGGCCGAGAGTTCCCAAGTCAAATCGCTCGAGCTGCTTGAGGATAGCATAAACCGTGGTCGCGCCCGATGACGGCGGGCCCATGCCGCAGATGCGGTAGCCGCGATAATCGCCGCAGAGGGTTTCGCGGGCCGGAGCGGTGAAGTTCGCCAGATCGGCCTCGGTCATTCCGGCCGCATGGGGAGTGGCAGCTGCCACGCGCGCGGCGATCAGGGCGGCATTCTCACCAGTGTAGAATGCATCCGGCCCTTCGCGAGCGATGCGTTCCAGCGTGTGGGCAAGCGCGGGGTTCTTCACCACAGTTCCGGCGGGCAGTGGTTCGCCGCCAGCGCCATAAAACAGCGCGCGGCCCTCCTCACTTGCACCAGCGCGGTTGCGTGCGTTGACCAGAAACTCGTGCATCCGTTCGCTTATTACGAACCCGTCCCGCGCAAGGCTTGCCGCCGGTGCGAACAGTGCGGCCCACGGCAGCTTGCCGTGACGCGCATGAGCCTCCGCTGCGAGGCGGATGTTGCCGGGCACGCCTACACTGAGACCCGACAGAACCGCTTCCATGAACGGGCGCGGGCGGCCACTTTGGTCGAGAAACCATTCAGGAGTGGCTGCCGCAGGGGCTGTCTCGCGGCCATCCAGCGTCTCGACAACGCCGGCTCCGTCGCCATGAACAAAGAATCCGCCGCCGCCGATGCCCGAGCTTTGCGGTTCCACCACGCTAAGGGCGAGCATGGTAGCGATGGCCGCATCGGTCGCAGATCCGCCTTGGCGAAGCATCATGGCACCAGCCTCTGCCGCGCGTGGATCAGCCGCGCTAACTACCCCGCGCGCGTTCGTTTCGATTTCGACGACAGGGGATTGTGCTGAAACATGCGCGCAGGCGCCAAGCAAAAGCGGCGCGGCAAAGGCAATCAGGGTGCGGTGCAACATAGGCGTGTGCCTATTCCCTTCCTACCGCCTCCGCAACGGAAGCGAACCCGTCACGTCGCATGAGCGTTTCCATTCCGCGCACGACCCGTCGTGCGATGCCGGGGCCCTCGTAGATCATTGCGCTATAGAGCTGGACCAGACTGGCGCCTGCGCGGATTCGATCCCATGCGTCCTGCGCCGTGGCGATTCCACCGACGCCGACAAGGGGCAACTCGCCGCCTGTCGCACGTCTGAAGTCGCGGACCCGCTGCAACGCCATGTCCTTGAGCGGCGCACCCGACAGACCGCCACCCTCACCGGCGTGTTTCGAGCGCAAATGTGGGCGTGAAATGGTGGTGTTCGATACCATCAGCGCCCCAAGTGCCTTGTCGATCGCAATGCGGGAAATCGCCTCGATGTCGGCAGGCTCCAGATCGGGCGCGACCTTGAGGAACACGGGCGGGCCGTCGCTGCCCCGCGCATCGAGCACAGCATCAAGCAGCGAAGTGAGGGCGCCTTCATCCTGCAACGCGCGCAATCCGGGGGTGTTCGGACTGGAAATGTTGACCGCGAGATAGGATGCAAGCGGCGCCATCAGCCGCGTCATCTGCGCATAGTCGCCGATACGATCGGCAGAATCCTTGTTCGCGCCGATATTGATCCCGACGATACCCGGCCGTCCGGCGCGGGCTGAAAGACGCGCGGCTGCAGCAGGCCCACCGCCGTTGTTGAAGCCCATGCGGTTGATAACCGCGCGATCCTCTACCAGCCGGAACAGGCGTGGGCGGGGGTTGCCTGCCTGCGGCCGCGGCGTGATCGACCCCGCTTCCGCAAATCCAAACCCGATGCCGAGCAGCGAGTCCGGCACCTCCCCATCCTTGTCAAAGCCAGCGGCCATGCCCAGCGGATTGGGAAAGTTGAGGCCAGCAACCCCGATGGACAGCGGGCCGTCGGCTGTAACTGGCCGCCGCGGCATTAGCTTGAGTGCGGACAGAGACAGGCCATGAGCCGTTTCAGGATCAAGCGCGAACAGTGCGGGGCGCATCAATCGGTAGGACATGGGCGGCTGATGGCAGAGGGCCTCGCCGCTGTCGATTGGCTGCGGTCGGATCCGCAGGCTCAACTGTATCATTCCTGCAACGGAAAATTCCTGTGAAGCTCAGCGGCCTTTGTGTCGCTTTCCTACAATTCAGAATCGGTTCGCTGTCGTAGCGGACGCCTGCGACCCGAAGGGCTCGTCGCTGCAACGCGATAAGTCCTCCACTTTCCAAGGGCGGCTCCGGAATCCGGGGCCGCCCTCTTTTTGTGCCGCTGAAACCCGTGCTTGTTTGAAATCGGCGCGACGGGCCCCTAAGTGAAATCAGAACGAATCGCTCCAATTTGAGAACGGATCGCAATATGCGGCTTTCCAGCATGGCAGATTATGCCGTCGTGACGATGTGCGCCGCCGCGCGCCATTGCGGATCCGCGCGCATTTCTGCCGCTGAACTTGCTGTCGAAACGGGATTGCCGGTGCCGACAGTACAGAAAGTTGTGAGCTTGCTTTCCCGTGCGAACCTTTTGCGCTCTGTGCGCGGCGCGGGGGGCGGGCTCAAGCTGGCGCGCCCAGCGGCTGCGATCACGTTGGCCGATATCGTGGAAGCCGTCGAAGGGCCGATCGCGCTGACCGCTTGTGTGGAACAGGGGAAGCATGATTGCGCGCTGGAGCCCTGCTGCAGTGTGCGGCCCCACTGGCGCGTTGTGAATGAGACTTTGCGCGGCGCGCTTGCGGGAGTTCCGCTGACGCAGCTCGCTCGACCGGAAATAGTAGCATGACTGAAGAGATTGAAATTCAGGACCGCGCTGCGCGCGATGCGGCGGCGAAGGTCGCCGACTACGAGCACGGCTGGTCCGCCGACATCGAGCAGGAGTTCGCGCCCAAGGGCCTGGACGAAAGCACCGTGCGCTTCATCTCGGCCAAAAAGAACGAGCCGGAATGGATGCTGGACTGGCGGCTGAAGGCCTTCCGCATGTGGCAGGGCATGGAAGCGCCGGATTGGGCCAAGCTGAACGTGCCCCCGATCGATTATCAGGACGCCTATTATTACGCGGCGCCCAAGCTGAAGCCCCAGCTCAAGAGCCTGGACGAACTCGATCCCGAGATTCGTGAGGTCTACAACAAGCTGGGCATTCCTCTCGAAGAGCAGAAGGTGCTCGCCGGGGTTGAGGGCGCGCGCAAGGTCGCGGTCGATGCGGTGTTCGACAGCGTTTCCGTCGCCACAACTTTCCGCGAGGAACTGTCCAAGGCGGGCGTGATCTTCCTGTCGATCAGCGAAGCTATCCGCGAGTATCCCGAGTTGATCCGCAAGTGGCTGGGGAAGGTGGTGCCGCAGCGCGACAACTACTTCGCTACACTCAACAGCGCGGTCTTCTCCGACGGCACCTTCGTCTACATTCCCGAAGGCGTGCGCTGCCCGATGGAGCTGAGCACCTATTTCCGCATCAATGCGGAAAATACCGGCCAGTTCGAACGCACCCTGATCATCGCCGAGAAGGGGAGCTACGTCTCCTACCTCGAAGGCTGCACCGCGCCGCAGCGGGACGAGAACCAGCTTCACGCTGCCGTGGTGGAACTGGTCGCGCTCGACGACGCAGAGATCAAGTATTCCACCGTGCAGAACTGGTACCCCGGAGATGCCGAGGGGAAGGGCGGGATCTACAACTTCGTCACCAAGCGCGGCCTCTGTCAGGGCGCCCGCAGCAAGATTTCGTGGACACAGGTGGAAACCGGCAGTGCGATCACCTGGAAATATCCCAGCTGCGTGCTGAACGGTGAGGATTCGGTTGGCGAGTTCTACTCGGTCGCCGTCACGAACAACCATCAGCAGGCCGACACCGGCACCAAGATGATCCACAACGGCCGCGGCAGCCGCTCAACGATCATCTCAAAGGGGATCAGCGCGGGTAAGAGCAACAACACGTATCGCGGGTTGGTGCGCGTGGCTGCCAATGCGGATGGCGTGCGCAATTTCACCCAATGCGACAGTCTGCTGCTCGGCAGCGAATGTGGTGCGCACACGGTGCCCTACATCGAAGTGAAGAATCCCAGCGCGCAGATCGAGCACGAGGCGACGACCAGCAAGATCAGCGACGATCAGCTGTTCTACGCCATGCAGCGTGGTCTCGGTCAGGAAGAAGCCGTGGCGCTGATCGTCAACGGTTTCGCGAAAGAGGTATTGCAGCAATTGCCGATGGAATTTGCCGTTGAGGCGCAGAAACTTCTGGGCATCAGCCTAGAAGGGAGCGTCGGATGACTGAGAAGAAAACTCTCAAGCTCCGCTCCCCCGCGGAACAGGACGGCGCGCCTGCGATCAAGAAGAGAGGGCGCGGCTGGGAAATCTCGGAGAAGCGGCTCGACACGCTGCACGAGCGGGCACGGGAACTTCGCCGCCATCCGAGCGAGGCCCACACCGTGCTGGCTGAGCGTTTCTCCAAGGCCAACCTTGGGCGTTACACCTTCAAGCGCCACGCAGTGGTCGGGTCGGCGATCGTGGATTTCAATTGCCACATGATCGGCATGGCGATCGATATCGACGAGGGCGACGAGCCGGAACCGATCGCGAAGCGTCGTGACAAGAGCCTCGAAGCCGTGGGTGTGCGCGTGATGCGCATCAAGGCGTCCGACATTCTAGAGAACATCGAGGATGTGCTCGCCCGCATCACCGCCGGAATGCGCATGCGCATAGCCGACAAGAAGGATGCTGCCCGCGCCCACCGCGAGGCGAATCCGAACCAGAACTATTCGCGACCCAATCGCAGGAAATTCGACAATGCTTGAGATCGCCAACCTCCACGCCACCATCGCCGACAAGGCGATCCTGAACGGCCTCAGCCTCACCGTGAACGCGGGTGAGGTTCACGCGATCATGGGGCCGAACGGCGCGGGCAAGTCCACGCTCGCCTATGTGCTGGGCGGTCGGCCCGGATACGAGGTGACCGCTGGCTCGGTTACACTTGGCGGACAGGACCTGCTGGCTCTCGAACCGCATGAACGCGCCGCTGCTGGGCTGTTCCTCGGCTTCCAGTACCCGGTCGAGATTCCTGGCGTGTCCAACGTCCAGTTCCTGCGCGAGGCGCTTAACGCGCAGCGCCTGTCGCGGGGCGAAGATCCGCTGTCGGGCGGCGAGTTCCTGAAGCTGGCGCGCGAAAAGGCGGCGCTGCTGAAGATGGACCCGGAAATGCTCAAGCGCCCGGTCAACCTCGGCTTCTCGGGCGGCGAGAAGAAGCGCGCAGAGATGGTCCAGATGGGCATTCTCAACCCTTCGTTCGCGGTGCTGGACGAGACTGATTCTGGCCTGGACATCGATGCGCTGCGCGTAGTGGGCGAAGGGATCAACGAAATCATGCGCCGCCCGAACAAGGGCGTGCTGCTGATCACGCACTACCAGCGCCTGCTCGACTACGTGAAGCCGGACGTGGTGCACGTTCTGGCCAAGGGTCGCATCGTGAAGAGCGGCGGGCCTGAACTGGCGCTCGAACTGGAGCGTGAAGGCTACGAGGCGGTTGCGGCGTGACCGAAGCTCTTGCCCTGCCAACCGCGCACGAAGAGGAGTGGCGCTACGCCGACTTCACGGCGTTGGAGACGCTCGCGCCCGAACGCTTCGACGAGTGGAAGGAAATCACGCTCGCTCCCGGTGAAACCCGCCGCAAATGCATGGTGGTCGGTGGCGATGCAGTTGAACTCCATCGCATTCGCCTGACCGTGGGCGACGGTGCGCGGGCGGAACTTTTCGTCACGAACCTGGGCGCGGAATATACGCGGCTGGAGGTTGAGGTTCGGCTGGGAAAAGATGCCCACTTCCAGTTCGGCGGCGTCACGATCGGTGGCGGTTCCGCAACGCGCGAATTTGTCACGCGCACGATCCATGCGGAGCCTGATGCGACGAGCGAACAGGTCGTTCGTGCGGTTCATTGGGGTACTGCGACCGGCAACTTCCTGGGGCGGATCGACGTCGCGCGGGACGCGCAGAAGACCGACGCTGCGCAGGATTTCAAGGCTCTGCTGCTGGAGCGGGGTGCGACTGCCAACGCGAAGCCGGAGCTGGAAATCTTTGCGGACGATGTGAAATGCGCCCACGGCGCGGCCATCGGCCAGATGGACGAGATGGCCCGGTTCTACATGGCTGCGCGCGGCATTCCGCCAGAAGAGGCACGCAAGCTGCTTGTCCGCGCCTTCATCGCGGATGCCTTCGCGGCGCTTGATGACGCGGAGGAGTACGATCGCCTGCTGGATGCAGCGGTGGCCGTACTGGGTGACGTAGCATGAGCAGCGCAGCGCTCCTCGCCAGCCGCTTGAGCGAAGCCGCCTTGAGGGATGACTTTCCCGGGCTGTTCAATGCTGACGGGTCGGCGTGGCATTATCTCGATTCCGCTGCGACCGCGCAGAAGCCGCAGCAGGTAATCGACGCTATGGTCAAAGCCATGGGTGTCGATTACGCGACCGTGCATCGCGGGGTCTACACCCGCTCTGCCGAAATGACCTTGGGTTACGAGGCTGCGCGGCGCCGGGTGGCGGCGTTCATTGGCGGTCGCGAGGACGAAGTGGTCTTCACTCGCGGCGCGACCGAGGCGATCAATCTGGTTGCCAATACCTATCCCGACAAGGGCCGGGTCCTGCTGTCGGAACTGGAGCATCATTCCAACATCGTTCCCTGGCAGCTGGCTGGCTGGCAGGTGGATGTGTGTCCGCTAACTGCGGACGGGCAGATTGATCTGGACGCGGCAGAGCGGATTTTGACGCGCGATCACAAGATGGTCGCCTTCGCCCATGTCTCGAACGTGTTGGGATCTGTCCTCGATGCGCGGCGTGCTGCCGATCTCGCCCATGCGGTCGGCGCGAAGCTGCTGCTGGATGGATGCCAGGCGGTTCCGCGCCTGCCGGTCGATGTCGCGGCGCTGCAATGCGATTTCTACGCGTTCTCCGGCCACAAGCTCTACGGCCCAACGGGTATCGGTGCCTTGTGGGGGCGCAAGGAGCTGCTTGACGTCATGCCGCCGTGGCAAGGTGGCGGGTCGATGATCGAGAAGGTCACGTTTGAACGCAGCACCTTTGCCCCGCCGCCGCAGCGCTTCGAGGCCGGGACGCCTGCAATCGTGGAGGCAATCGGGCTGGGTGCAGCCTGCGATTATGTGGCCAACATCGGTCTGGATGCGATCTATGCGCACGAAGCGTCACTCGTCGCTCAGTTGCGCGACGAATTGCGCGCCAGAAATGACGTAAAGGTGTTCGGGCCGGAAAGCAGCGCAGGCATCGTGAGCTTTGCGATGGACGGCATTCATCCGCACGATCTGGGCACTATATTGGACGAGGAAAATGTGGCCATCCGCGCCGGGCATCACTGCGCCCAGCCGCTGATGGAACGGTTGGGTGTTACGGCGACAGCGCGGGCGAGCTTCGGGCTCTACAGCAACCAGAGCGATCTGGACGCGCTGCTGCGCGGTATCGAGCGCGCTAGGAGGATTTTCGGGTGATGAGCGACAACGCGGACAAGTCTTTCCGCATCGAGGAAGTGGACACGGTCTCCGCCCCGCCCCGCGCACGGGTGGAGGATGTCGAGCCTGCGGCCGAGAAGCTGGAGCGCAAGCGGGACTATCTCGACGGTTTCCTCTCGCAGAAGCCGCAGCAGGCCGCTGACGGTGAACCGGGCGGTGCGCTGTACGAAAACGTCATCCAAGCCTTGAAGGAAATCTTCGACCCGGAAATCCCCGTTAACATCTACGATCTCGGGCTGATCTATGGCGTGGACGTGACCGACGACGGCGATGTGGCTGTCGTGATGACCCTGACCACACCGCATTGCCCGGTTGCGGAATCGATGCCGGGTGAAGTCGAGCTTCGTGTCAGCGCCGTGCCCGGCGTGCGGGATGCACAGGTGGAAATCACCTGGAACCCGCCGTGGGACCCGTCGAAGATGACTGACGAGGCTCGGCTTGAACTGGGAATGTTGTGATCGCGCACCTACATCTTCGGGAGGCAGGAAAGCGAACTGATGACTGAAACGAAAACCCGCGTGCGGCCTGCTGCCGTTATCCTGACGCCCACTGCCGAGGCGCGCATCGCGGCGCTCATGGCCAAGGCGCCGGAGGGTGCAATCGGCGTGAAGCTGTCGACGCCGCGCCGTGGCTGTTCGGGGCTGGCCTACTCTGTCGACTACGTGACGGACGAGCAGGCTTTCGACGAAAAGATCGTGACGTCTGGAGGCACGTTCTACATCGACGGCGCCAGTGTGCTCTACCTGATCGGCAGCACGATGGACTGGCAGGAAGACGATTTCACCGCGGGCTTCGTGTTCCAGAACCCCAACGCCAAGGGCGCTTGCGGCTGCGGCGAGAGCTTTACCGTTTAAATCTTAGCGGCGCAGCGAGGAAACGCAGGAGGCGCGGTCTACCTCCTGTCCGTCGCTGGATCGCCGCGCTTCTACCCAGGTAGCCACTGGCTCCTCCCCTTCGCGCAGGGGGTAGAGAAATATGTCCAGCACGCAGGATCGCCCGGCGAACTGCAGCTTGCGCATATCGCCTTCTCGTACATCGAGACGCGGATCGCCGAAACGGCGGATCAGCGAATTCGCATCAGCGCGGATGACGTTATCGAGTCCCGGCGCTCGCATGACTTCGGGAGGCTGAAACTCCGGCCGAGGGGGGCGTGCTGGCAGTGTTGGCGGAATGGGCGCCTGTGGTCGTGGGCGCAAAACCTGCGGCGGGCTCGGCTGTGAGGGCTGAGGTGTCGTGGGCTTGGGCGCAGGGACGGCACCGCAGGCGGCAACCAGTGGCACAAGTAGCATCAAAACTGCGAAACGCGCGGTCAATCCTGCCTCCGTCGGTGAATCAAATTGGTAGCAGCGGCAGCGCCCAGAACCGGGGCCATGAAGTTCACCAGCGGCAGCGCCAGCAGAGCGGCGATGGTGCCGCCCAGCAGGACGCGTTCGACCCGGCTTGTCGGCGCAGAGTCGCCGCGAGCCGCCCGGTGACGCAACCAGACCATGTCCTGCAACTCACGACCAACGAGCAGCGCGTTGACGAACCAGAACAACAGCGCGCTGCCGACGCCCGTGACCAGCAGGATGAGCGCGAAGGGTAATACCGCGAGGTTTATCAGCAATGCCCGCGATGCGGCCTTGATGCTCGTCGAAAACTGCTCGGCCAGCGGCAGATCCCGCGCCTGGCCCGCCAGTTCGGGATAGGCGCGCGCTTCGACCGCCTGCACCACCTCGTCCGCGAAGAAGCCGATCACCGCCATGGCCACGATACGCCACGCGAGCCACAGGCCCAGCATGGCCATCAGCAGCGAGGCAAGCCCGCGTACCTCTTCAGCGCCTGGAAACAGCGCGTCGCCGATGCCCGCGCCAGCCAATGCCCAGTCGATCAGGTACCAGCCACCGAACACTACCGCCGCGAACAGCACCAGAGTCACCGCCAGGCTCTTCAGCATGATGCGGAGAATGCGCGGATTGGCCAATTGGCCAATCGCGAGCAGCAGGGATGCGGTTACTGTGCCCATCCGTGCTTGCGATTGCCCGCGCGGCGGGCCAAGTCAACGGCACGAATAAATGACCCGTGTGCAGGGCCGCTGTGACCCTCGCCAATTCCGTGATGCCGGAAGGATTCCATGAACGAACCGAGATACGACGTAATCGCGATCGGCAATGCCATCGTCGACGTGATGGCCCCCTGCGACGATGAGCTGATTGAGGAATTGCAGCTCAACCGCGGCGGGATGACCCTGGTCGATGCGGCGCGCGCCAGTGAGCTTTACGACGCGATGGGCCCGGCGCGCGAGATTTCGGGCGGATCGGCGGCGAACACCCTCGCTGGACTGGCGGCTCTCGGCGCGCAGTGCGCGTTCATCGGGCAGGTCGCCAAGGATCAGCTGGGTGAAGTTTTCGCGCATGACGTCCGCGCGGTCGGCATCGATTTCGATACGCCCCCGCTTGATGGCGAACCGACTGCACGTTGCCTGATCTTCGTCACGCCTGACGGGCAGCGGACGATGAACACTTTCCTCGGCGCGTCGCAGTACCTGCCTGCCGAAGCCCTGAACGAGGAAGCCATTGGTGGGGCCAGTATCCTCTATCTCGAAGGCTACCTATGGGACCCGGAAGTTCCGCGCGCGGCGATGCGCCATGCGATCGAGACGGCCCGTGCCGCCGGACGCAAGGTGGCGTTCACGCTGAGCGAGGTGTTCGTCATTGATCGCTACGGCGATGATTTCCGCGCCCTGATTAACGAAGGGCTGATCGACATCCTGTTCGCCAACCATCTGGAACTGGCCGCGCTGACCGGTACCGACGGGCTGGAGGGCGGTCTGGCTGCTCTGGAGGGTAAGGTCCCTACCCTGGTCGTCACCTGCAGCGCCGATGGGGCCGTGGCCGTGTCGAACGGCGAACAGGCGAAGGTCGCCGCAGAACCCATCGACGAGGTTGTCGACACCACCGGAGCGGGCGATCTGTTCGCTGCCGGATTCCTCTACGGCCACGTACGCGGGGAACCGCTCGCCACTTGCCTTCGTCGCGGGGCGATCGCTGCGGCAGAGATCATAAGCCACTACGGAGCGCGTCCCGAGGCGGACCTGCGGGCACTGATGGCGCAGAAGCTCGGGGCTTAACCCTCCCGAGCGACCTCGCGCCAGCCGATGTCGCGACGGCAGAAGCCGGTTGGGAAATCCAGCGCGTCGACCGCGGCATAGGCGTTGGCCTGCGCTTCGGCGGCGCTGCTGCCCAAGGCGGTGACGTTCAGCACGCGGCCGCCGTTGGCGACCAGCTGCCCGCTGGCATCCAGCGCTGTACCGGCGTGGAATACTTTCGCACCGGTCTGCTCTGCCGCGTCGATCCCGTCGATGGTGCCACCCTTCTTCGGGGTGCCTGGATAGCCGTCAGCCGCCATCACAACGGTCAGCGCGGTTTGCTTGGAAAGCTTGACCGGCTCCATCGTGCCGAGGCTGTTTTCGGCACAGGCGAGGAGGTATTCGCCGAGGTCGCTCTCCAGCCGCATCATCAGGACCTGGCATTCCGGATCGCCGAAGCGGCAGTTGTATTCAACCAGCTTTGGCCCTTCGGGCGTCAGCATGATTCCCGCGTAGAGTACGCCTGAATAGGGCGTGCCTTCATCGGCCAGCGTGCGCACCGTGGGGGCCACGATGCGGCTCATGATCTCGCCCCGCAGTTCGGGGGTCAGGATCGGAGCGGGGCTATAAGCGCCCATGCCGCCGGTATTGGGGCCGGTGTCGCCCTCACCCACGCGCTTGTGGTCCTGCGCGCCGCCGAAGGGCAGGATGATCGCACCGTCCGTCAGGGCGAAAAAGCTGGCTTCCTCGCCCTCCATGAATTCTTCGATCACCACTTCCGCGCCCGCTTCGCCGAACTGACCGCCGAACATGTCGTCCAGCGCGGCTTCTGCTTCTGCACGGTTCTGCGCGATCACCACGCCCTTGCCAGCCGCAAGGCCATCGGCCTTCAGCACATAGGGCGCTGTAAACCGGTCCAGCGCGGCCAGCGCCTCGGCCGCAGAACGGGTGCGAACGTAACCTGCGGTGGGGATGCCTGCGCGTTCGCACAGATCCTTGGTGAAGCCCTTGCTGCCTTCAAGCTGAGCGGCGGCCTTCGACGGTCCGAAAACGGAGATGCCGGCAGCACGCAGCGAATCGCTCAGCCCATCGACCAGCGGCGCTTCCGGCCCGACGACGACGAAGTCTACCGAGCGCCCTTCGCAGAAGGTGATGACTGCACCGTGATCTGTGACGTCCAGATCGATGAGCTGCGCATACTGTGCGACGCCAGGGTTGCCCGGCGCGGCATAGAGCGTACCGCCATCGGCAAGCAGTCGGGATTGCGCCAGCTTCCACGCCAGCGCATGTTCACGTCCGCCCGACCCCAGCAGCAGGATATTCATGCCCGGCCCTTCTTTTCCAAATGATTCCGGATTCGAGGGCGATGAGCCCGCTGGCGGGCTGGTAGCCAAGGGGCAGCCCGGGGACAACGCCGCTCCGCTCACCATCACCGAGATTTCCCAGCTGCTCAAGCGCACGGTGGAGGATCGCTTCGGGTTCGTGCGGCTGCGTGGCGAGCTGTCGGGCGTAAAACGGGCCGCGTCGGGCCACCTCTATTGTGCCCTCAAGGATGAAGGCGCCGTGATCGACGGCGTGATGTGGCGCGGACAGGTGCAGCGCCTGCCGTTCCAGCCGGAAGACGGCATAGAGGTCGTCGCTACAGGTAAGCTGACGACATATCCCGGCCGCTCGAAATACCAGATCGTCATCGAAACGATGGAGATCGCCGGTGAAGGCGCGCTGCTGGCGCTGCTTGAAAAGACTCGTCAGCGGCTGGCGGCGGAGGGACTGTTTTCGCAGGATCGCAAGCGCCCTCTGCCGTTCCTGCCCCGCGTAATTGGGGTCGTCACCTCTCCCACGGGCGCAGTGATTCGCGATATTCTTCATCGGCTGGAAGATCGCTTTCCGACCCACGTGCTGGTCTGGCCGGTTCAGGTTCAGGGCAAAGGGGCGGAACGGGGCATTGCTGAGGCCATACGAGGCTTCTCAGCGCTGGATGGCAGTGGCCCAGTGCCCCGTCCTGATCTGCTCATCGTCGCGCGCGGTGGTGGCTCGATCGAGGATCTTTGGTGCTTCAACGAGGAAGTGGTGGTTCGCGCCATTGCCGATTCTCCGATTCCCGTGATCAGCGCGGTGGGGCACGAAACTGACACGACGCTGGCGGACCATGCTGCAGACCGGCGTGCCCCCACGCCAACCGCCGCCGCAGAGATGGCCGTCCCGGTAAGGCGCGAACTGTCAGCTACATTGGACGAGCTAGGCCTGCGCCAGCGCAAATGCTCGCTGCGCCCGGTCGATCTCGGGCGTGAACGGCTGGAGGCCCGCGTTGCGCGCTTGCCTCGCCCGGAAGCTTTGGCAGCGCAGGCGTCACAGCGGCTCGATGAACTGGGCGAACGGCTGCGCAGAGGGTTGGCCGACCGGGCATCCAGAGCGCGGGAACGGCTGCAAGGCGATTCGGCCAAGCTCTCCGCGCCGCTTTTGCGTGAGCGAGTGCGGTCCGCCCAGCGCCATCTGGATACGGTGCGCTTGCAGCCTTCCCTGCTCACCGCGCCCATGGTGCAGAGGCGGGAGCGGCTGGCGGCGATTGCCCGCCTGGCTGAGCAGCTTCACCCGGAGAGGCCCCTGCAGCGCGGTTACGTCATGGTCATGGATGCGGCGGGCAAGGCCGTGACCGAGGCGGAGCGGGCCAAGCGCGAGGCAAGCCTTACGCTTAGGTTCCGCGATGGGGATGTAGAGGTCGCGCCCGGTGGTCGCCCTCCCGTTCCACCACGCAAGGCGCCCGCTCCATCGCCATCATCCGCGCCTGATCTGCAGCCCAAATTGCTTTGAGCGGAAGGCGTGGTAAGGTCTCGCCCATGCTGATGTCTTCCGGCGAACAAGCCGCCATGCTCATTTACGGACCCAACGGGTTCCGTGTCATCAAGCCCGGCCATTTCGTGGAATGCGCCGTAACGGCTGAAGCGATTCCGCTGGAGCTGCTGCGTTATTGGAGCGTCGACCGGCAGGAAGCCTATGCCAGCCCGGAAATCGCCACGCAGCGGATGCTCGCCCAGGCGTGAGGCGTTTCGCTCCGCTACCGGCGCTGGCCATCGTCGCCGCCTGTGTCGCACCCGCCGGGGAGTTTCGCGCGCCCGATACGGAAAGTGTGGAAGTCGTGCAGCCGGTTGAGGCGCCTGTCCGCCCCGCTGCGCCTATGCCAAGTCCCGCACCTATCCCGGCCGGACCGAGCACTTTCCTCTATTCAGGCGAACTCACACAGGGCGGTTGGATTCGGGGTCAAGTTCCAGCGGGAACAATATCGGCTCTGCTTGGCGACAAGCCGCTGACCTTCGCGGAGGATGGGCGCTTCTTCGCGGCGTTTGATCGGGATGCTGGGGCTTCGGCCACGTTGTCCGCGACCTTGCGAGATGGACGCACGATAGAAAGCCCGCTCACGATCAGCCCGCGTGCGTGGCAGATCGAGAATATCAACGCTTCCCCGACCGCCAATGTGCCGAGTGCCGAGTTTACGGCTCGTCGCCGACCGGAACTGGAGCGAATCGCTGCATCGCGCCAGATAGAAACCGGCAGCGAGGGATGGCGGCAGAGCTTCAGGTGGCCCGTCACGGGGCGCATCTCAGGCCGATTCGGATCGCAGCGTGTCTATCGCGGGGAACCTGGCAGCTATCACTCAGGAATCGACGTAGCAGGCGGCAATGGCACGCCCTACGTCGCTCCGGCAGACGGGGTTGTGGTGCTGGCCGCCGAATCGCCCTTCACGCTGGAGGGGTATCTCCTGATTGTGGACCACGGCATGGGCCTGAGCAGTGCCTTCCTGCACAGCTCCGCGTTGCTCGTGCGCGAGGGTGAGGCAGTGAAGCAGGGGCAGGTTCTGGGGCGCATAGGTGCAACAGGACGGGCCACCGGCCCGCATATGCACTGGGGCTTGATGTGGCGCGGGCAGCGGCTCGATCCGCTGCTGTTCACTGGGCCGATGCCCTGATCTTAATGGTATCCAGACGCAAAAAAGCGCGCGGGGTGGTCGCGCGCTTGATGCGTTTCAGCAGTGTACCGCTAATCAGGCGGCGACAGCAGCCTTCTTCAGCTCACGCTTCACCTTGAGAGCGCGATCGCTCAACTTGGTGTCGGAGGTCTTGAGCAGCCAGTTGTCCAGGCCGCCATTGTGCTCAACCGAGCGCAGGCCGTGCGTGGAAACGCGGAACTTGAAGCTGCGGTCCAGCTTCTCGCTCAGCAGCGTCACGTTCTGCAGGTTAGGCAGGAAGACGCGCTTCGTCTTGTTGTTCGCGTGGCTCACGTTGTGGCCGGTCTGGCGGCCCTTGCCGGTAAGTTCGCAGATGCGCGACATGGTTCTTCTCTTCAAAAATCGTTTGTCGGGGGTACCCGGGAAAGCGGCGCGCATAGCGGGGGGTCTGGGTTGCGTCAAGCAATCCTGCGCCCTAGCGCAAGGGCATGACACGCTGGCCCCTGCCCGAACCGATGGAGCGCGCTCTGGAATTGGCGCGCCACGCGGCTCTTGTTGGCGAAGTGCCCGTGGGTGCGGTCGTGGTCAAGAACGGGGTGATTCTGGGCGAGGCTCACAATGCGCCGCGTGAACTGACCGACCCCACTGCCCATGCCGAAGTGCTCGCCCTGCGCCGTGCCGCCGAGAAGCTGGGTAGCGAGCGGCTGGAAGGGTGTGAGCTGTGGGTCACGCTTGAGCCCTGCGCCATGTGTGCAGGTGCCATCGTCCATGCCCGTATTGCCCGCGTGTACTATGGCGCGGCGGACCCGAAAGGTGGGGCCGTGGAGCATGGCGCGAGGGTGTTCGATCAACCTCAGTGCATGCATCGGCCGGAAGTCTACGGCGGGATCGGAGAATCACAGGCGGCGGACCTGCTGCGCGGCTTTTTTGCTGAACGGCGCTAAAGCCCGCGCCAGATTTTCACCGCTGCCGAATCGCGCGGGCCATACCGCTGCGAATCACATGGGGCGGGCATGAAGTCCTTGCCGTAACAAAGCCGCATCTCTTCCATCCAGCCGCGCGCATTCAGCTTGATGCCCACGTGTTCGGGTTTCCAGTACGGGTTGGCGTCGGCGAAAGCGCGGCGGACCTGGCCGGCTGTCAGGTCACGATCGCGAGACAGGCGGTCGAAATCGGGCCATCGCAGGCTATTCCAGAGGATGCGTGTGACGCGGAAATAGGCCTCCGGCCGACCGACCATGCAGCTTCCATGCTTGGCCCATTCGCGGGCGAGCAGCGCCGCTGAGGGGGTGATGCACAGGTTGCGGGCCAGTTCCTGAGGAGTTGGCCCGCGCGAGACGGGGCACCATTGCGGCCACTTGCCGGTGCCGCCTTCGGGCCAGAGCCCGTGGACAATGAAACCGAATCGGCCGCCTTGCCCGGAACATTGCCACGCATCGCCAGCCGCGTGTTTGCGGCCGCGACAGTATTCTGGCGACCAGCTGAGAGCCAAAGTATAGCCCTTCACAGGCATTTGCCGCACCGGGCCATCGCGCGTGACCTTTGGTACGCTCGCTGCCACTTGGGGAATACGGCACTGATAGGCCTGAGCAAATGCGCTGGTGGGCAGGGAGGCGAAAGCTAGCGCTGCAGCGACGGCGCGAATCACAGCGGGGTGAAGTCCAGCCCGATGTCCGCGGCGGGCGCGCTCTGTGTCAGGCGGCCTACGGACACATACGTGACGCCACTGGCGGCAATGGCACCGATAGTATCCAGCCGCACCCCGCCCGAAGCTTCGGTCGGTACGCGCCCAGCGACAATGGCAACTGCCTCACGCAGCGTTGGAGGGGCCATATTGTCCAGCAGCAGGTGGCTGGCCCCGGCGGCGAGCGCAGGTTCGATCTGGTCGAGCCGGTCGACTTCGCAGATGACGCTGGCGATCCCGGCTTCGCGCGCGCGGCGAACCGCCTCCCCTACGCCGCCCGCGACGAGGACGTGGTTGTCCTTGATCATTGCCGCATCCCACAGGCCCATGCGGTGGTTCTGGGCTCCGCCCATGCGGGTGGCGTACTTTTCCAGATGGCGCAGGCCGGGGATGGTCTTGCGGGTGTCGAGCAGGATGCAAGGCGCTTCGCCCATCGCCCGCACGTATTGGCGGGTCATCGTGGCGATACCTGAGAGGTGCTGAACGGTGTTGAGAGCGCTCCGTTCTGCCGTCAGCATGGCCCGAGCGTTGCCTGAAAGGTGCATCAGATTGGTGCCGGGAGCAACCTCTGCGCCTTCCTCCACCAGCAGCTCAATTTCCATTGCGGGATCGAGGGCGTGGAAGAAAGCAGCAGCGATCGGCAGACCGGCGACAACGATCGGATCGCGGCCGTCCATCACACCAGAGAAACGGGCATCGGCGGGGATTACGCTCTCTGCGGTTACGTCGTGCCCGCCATCGGGCAGGCCCACGCCCAAATCTTCGTCCAGCGTAGCGCGGACGAAGGCGTCGAGATCGAAACCGGCGAGGGTGAAGGCGGATGAAGACATGGCCTGTGCATGCCCTCCCCCGCCGCCTCTCGCAAGCGAGAGGCGTTAGAGAATCAATGGACGAAGCGGGCGACTACATCGCGGTAAGATCGGCTGACCTTCACTTCCGCGCCGGAGCCAAGGACCAGAAAGCATTCACCATTGGTATGTGGCTTTACCTGACGAACCTGATCCAGGTTGACGATGGTGGAGCGGTGCACGCGCTGAAAAACGCGCGGGTCCAGGCGGCGCTCCAGATCCTTCATTGTCTCGCGCAGGATCAGCGAGTTGTCGCCAGTGTAGATGCACATATAGTCGCCGGCGGCCTCGATGTGCTCGATCGTATCCACATCGACGCGGAAGATCTGTCCGCGATCCTTGATGTTGATCATGCGCTCGTAGCGGCCAATGCTCTCGTCTTCCGACGGCATGTTTTCTATCGCGTCAGGCGCAACTTCGGCCAGCACGTCCTTCAGCTTTTCAGCTTCTTCGGCAGAGCGCTTTTCCGACAGGCGCGTGCGCACGCGGTCGAGCGTGTCGGCCAGCTTGTCCTCGTCCACCGGCTTCATCAGGTAGTTGACGGCGTTGGCCTCAAACGCGCGGATCGCGTGTTCTTCGTAAGCGGTTACGAAAACGAATAGCGGCGGTTCAATCTCCATCACGCCCTTCACCACGGAGAAGCCGTCGAACCCCGGCATCTGGATATCCAGAAAAACGAGGTCGGGTTTTTCGGTCTTGATCGCGCGGATTGCTTCGCGACCGTTTGAACAGGTGCCGATTATCTCAACGTCGCTAAAGGGCTCCAGGCGGAGCTGCAGGCCCTGTACGGCTAGCTTCTCGTCATCGACGATGAGTGTGCGAATTGTCATGCATTTGTCCTCGATGCCCGTTGGTCGGGCGAGTCCTCAACGGGCGATGCGCCCGCTGGTTTCGCTGACGTCGCGGCGACAGCGTAGGGATCCTCGTATTCCTCGTACGGGATCTCGATAATCACCGTGAACCCACCTTCCGGGGGTGTAACAATATCAAAGCGATGATCGTCGCCATAAGCTTGCGCCAGTCTGTCGCGAATATTCGCCAGACCGACGCCGGTAGACACCGTGCCGTTCACCGCGTTCTGGCTGTAACGCTGCGGCACGAGGGGCCGACCCTGCAATCCTGGACCAGTGTCATCGACCGTCACGCGCAGGCGGTTGCCGATCACTTGCGCAGTCAGACTGATCCGCGCGCCTTCTTCCTGCGGCGATACAGCATATTTGATCGCGTTTTCGACCAGCGGTTGCAGCAGGAGAGACGGCAGCGACGCATCTGATGCGCCTGGTTCAATCGTGAATTGCGTGCGCAGACGTTCCTCGAAACGCATCCGTTCTATGTCGAGATAGAGCTTCAGCGTTTCAACCTCCTGGGCCATCGAGACCTTACCGCCGGGCTGGCTCACCAGCGTATGGCGAAGGAAGCTGGAAAGGCGGGTCAGCATGGCGTTGGCGGGTTCCGTCTGTCTGAGCAGAACCAGGGTGCTGATGGAGTTCAAGGTGTTGAACAGGAAGTGCGGGTTCAGCTGATAACGCAGCATGGCCAGCTGCGCGCTGGTGGCCTGCGCTTCCAGCCGCTCCAGCCGGTCAGCCTGTTCTTCGACCTGCAGGTAGTAGTTGATCGCGTAATAGAGCGCGGCCCATGCCCCCAGCAGCGGCGTATCCACGTAAAGCATGCTGAGTGCGGCTTGCGCGAAGCCGGTATCGCTGATCCCTTTGCTGAGGCTGAGCGTCCAACCGTTGATGGTGGCCGAAACCACGACCGCCACGGCCAAAGCCACAGCGGTAAGTGACCAGGTCACCAGCGGGCGGCGGTTTATCAGGTGGCCGAAGATGACAGATAGAATCAGGCTGATCGAGAAACCGGTAACGGTCGCGATCAGGGTCAGTACGATCTGGTCAGGCTTGCCGTTGGCGATGTTGGTCATCGCGCGGAGCAGGGCGGACCCACCCCAACCGATTGTCTGAAGCCGCCAGAAAGCGCGGTTCTTGTCTGCGAAGAAAGGTGCCGGGCGGAAGGGCAGCATAGTCATGGAGCCGACCGCCGACTGGCCGCGACCCGATGTCGCCGCCTGTTCCCGGGCCTGTCCGGGCGCCTGGCGCGAGAAGGAGAGAGGCAGTTTCAGGACTGGCGCGCCTCCTTGATCGCGTCATCCAGCGTGTTGCGGCCCACTGCGCCATTCAAGGTCTGGTCGCCGACTACCCAGCCCGGCGTGCCGGAAATGCCCAGCTGCTGCGCCAGCATGGCGTTGTCCTGCAAATGCATCTCGAAGGCGCCCGAATTGATCGCGGCGCGGGCGGCTGCAAGGTCGAGACCGGCCGCCTTCGCAGCCGCTTCGATCGAGGCGTCGCTGGGAGGGCCATGTTCGTACATCGTTTCGTGGAAGCGGGCGAACTTCCCCTGCTGCGCGGCGGCCAATGCCATGCGGGCGGCGTCCGCGCTGGCGGGAGAAAGGATCGGGAACTCGCGAATCACCACCCGGAGATCGGGGTTCGCGGCGATTAACTGCGCGACGTCTTCCAGGCTCTGACGGCAATATCCGCATGCGTAGTCGCTGAATTCCACCAGCGTGACCGAGCCGGACGGATTGCCCAGCACAGCGCCCGGGAACGGCGTTTCGATCTGCCCGCGAAGAGGGGCCACACGCGCCTGCTGCTCCCGCTTCTGGAGCACGTCTATGGCCTCAGGCAATATCTCGGGATTGGCGAGGAGGAAGGCTCGAGTCGAGCGGTCTCCCAAGCCAGTGATGTCCCACAACGCGGCACCGGCAAAGCCGGAAGCCAGCGCAATCACAAAGGTTAGAAACCAGCGCATTGGCAGGGCCTAGTTGCGCCTGCGCTCACGTTCAAGCTCTGCGCGGGCTTGCAGTGCAACGTCCTGTGCGCGAATCCAGTCCGGAGTGCCCGTCGGCAGAGTTCGTTCGGCGGCTTCCGCGTTCTGCAACGCTTCACGCGGACGGCCGCTCATGATCTGCTGTTCCGCACTGGCAAGCCGGGCGCGGGGAATGTCGCCGCGCTTCCCGTAGACGATACCCAACTGGTACCAGGCCATCGGATTCTCGCGATCGCGACCAACCGCAGCCTTCAGTACCTGCTCTGCTTCTGCAAGGTGGCTCGTGTCGTCAGTGGCGAGCAGCGCGAGGCCAAACATACTGGCGATCAGGGGATCGTTACCTGTCAAAGATGTGGCCTGGCGCAAGGGCTCCAGCGCCTCTGTGGGCCGACCGGATTCGAGCAGGATCTGTCCCTTGAGCTCAAGGAAAAACGGATCGTTGGGGGCAGTCGCAACCAATGCGTCGACTTCTTCCAGCGCTTCGGAAATCCTGGACTGCTTATGATAGGCGTAGGCCCGCGCGTAGTGGGCCGGGACGGAAGTCAGGTAAGCGGGATAGGAATTGAGCGTCTGAGCCGGTTCCGCGATGTAGCCATAGAGCTTGGCTTTCACCCGCAGGAAGCGGTCTTGCCAGTCCGCATTCTGCGGCTGATCCCACGCAGGGTCTTTCTCGAAGTCTGCCTGGAGCCGCGAAATTCGGTCGCCTGTTAGCGGGTGGGTACGAGCGTATCCGGCCTCGTCGCTCTGGCTGTAGCCGTAGCGGAATTCCAGGTTCTGAAGCTTCTCGAAGAACGCGACCGACCCCTTACCGCTGATCCCCGATTTGGAAAGATAGGCCACGCTGGCCGCGTCGGCACTGGCTTCCTGGGTGCGCGTGAAGTTGAGAAACGACCCGAGAGCGGCCTGCTGTCCAAGGGCGATCCCTGCCATTGCGGCGTCTGGCGGCGCTCCAGCCAGTGCTGCGGCGACGCTCGCGAGCAGCGACACGAGCTGGATTCTGCTGGCCTTGCCCGCACCTTCGTAGATGCGGATCACGTGGCCGCCAATGATGTGCCCCAATTCGTGGGCGAGCACGCCCTGAACTTCGTTAGCGCTTTCGGCGGCGCTGATCAGGCCGGTGTGAACGTAAATACGCTGACCGCCGGCCACGAAGGCGTTGATGGAGGGGTCCTGCACCAGCACGATCTCAACCGCACCGCGCTGCAGACCAGCAGCTTCAGCGAGAGGGTCGACCAGGTCCTGCAGCAATTTTTCCGTTTCCGCGTCGCGCAGGATCGACTGTGCGACGGCGGGCTGAGCGCCGATTCCCAGCAGTGCAACAAGGGCGAGCAGCCGGGCGAGCAAGCGGACGGATACTTTCACGCGCCCTCGCTAGCGCATCGGGGCATGAACGGAAACTGAAGTGTGTGGCTGCCGAAGCGGCAGGGTCAGGCGATCAGGCGGCGCGCAGCGCGTTCGACCAGCGGCAGATCCTGCGGAACCTCGCCCAGCACCACCACTTTGCCAGCATCGGTGCGGCGGATCATGACCAACGCGAATTCCGCGCCTTCCGGCGTGATCGCGTCAAATCCTTGTTCGGGCAGTTCACGCAGCTTCTTCGCCAAAGCCTCGCGAGGCCCATCGCGGACCTCGATCACCTTGCCGGCTTCTTCCTTGCGCAGGCGGCGTTCGGCGTTGACCACACCCTTGAGGCCGCCCTCGTGCCTACTCAGGAACTCGTTCAGTGTGCCGAGCGGCAGTTGCAACCGGTGCGCGTGGCTGAGCGCGGCAGCGTATTCGGTGATGCGTGTCTTGTCGTAATCCGCGCCGAAGACCAGCTTGACCACCGGCGTCATCGGCGCGCGTTCCTGCGCGGTCAGCTCGGCGTCGGCCAGCAACTCACGGAATTCGTCCGGTGCATTGGACGCTGCGATCGAGAAATCGTAGGCACGGCCAATGGCGTGATAGAGCGTCCCGCGCGAGCGATCCTCGCTACCTCGCGCTGCATCGGCCAGGTCGCGGGCCGCAGCCAGCCAGTCACCAAGGGCCATTCCCGCCGGGTCGATGTCGTCTAAGCTCTCGAAGCCGGGTTCCGGCTCTTCGGCTTCAGCTCTCTCGAAGCCTTGCAGTGCGACGGGTGGCTTTTCCGCGGCCCTCGACAGTTCGAGCGGCATCCTGAGCAGGGAGCCATAAGCGGGGCCGCCGTTTTCGTCCTCGTCCTCACCTTCGTCTTCGTCGTAGGTGAACGCGTCGTCGTCTGTGTCTTGCCCAAGATCACCAAGTCCGAAAGCATCGTTGTCGGCTGCTCCGGGCCGCTCTGTGGCTAGTCCGAAGGTTGGCACCGGTAAGCTGCCATCGGATGCCGTGCGGATATCCGTATCGTTTGCGGCGAGCGAGCCGGGACCATCAGCCCAGTCGGTCAGCGGCGCGTCCTCTTCACGAACCGCAGCAGTGGCGGCGGCTTCGAAGCGATTTTCCAGAGCCTGATCGATTTCCAGCAGCAGTTCATCCGCTGCATGGGCGTCGGCCAGTTCCTTCCAGTTGATCACACCGTAAATGAAGTCGATCGCTTCGTCGTCGGCCGAGAACGGCAGCAGGATTCCGCGATAGAGAATCGTTGCGCTGCGTTGATTGACGAACTCCGCCTCAAATCCGATCGGCGCCTGATTGGCCAGGATCTGCATATAGTGGTCTGTGATGCGGGTCAGCAGAGAGCGCGCCGGAACATCCGCCAGTTTTTCAAGCGCTTGTCCGCTTACACCACATTCCTCGGCCAGCTTTTCGCCAAGGTAGGCAATGCCCGGGTTCTCGATCCCAGCTGTGAAATCAAGCAGGACGGAATAGGGTCCGAAGTCAGGGAGATTGCCCGGCTCCAGATCGTCGATTGCCGGATAGTTGCGGGTGCCAAGAAGACTCGCCCAGAGGTTATAGGCGCGCACCTGCATCCGGCGCTCGTCCTGGCCGATCGCGGCGGGCGGTGTTTCGTGCCCCGCGTCATCGTCGTGGTCGTAGCTCGCGGATTCGGCCGCCGCGCCGAAGCTGCCGTGCGTCGTGTCCATCCGAACGTAACCCCTTGATAAATCCAAGGCGAGATTATCGGCTCCACATAGTTAACTTACCGTAAAACTGTTCGGTCACCCGTGATCCACGCCCCAAGAGGCGCACTGGGGATCAACTGCGACCAATTGGCGGCGCAGGGCGGCGCGGGCGAGTCGTTCGATTTCGACCTTGCGCCGGGCTGCCGCCAGGGGCCTGCTTGGGGCGGGGCGCACAATCTCCGCATCATAGCCATCGGCCACGATCACTCCGCAACAATCTGGTCTGAAGTCAGCACTTTCCAGACAGTTACGATCGAGTTCCGGCGGCACGCCCCAGTAGAAGCGGTCGCAGAAATCCAGGTAATCGGGCCATTTGACGTCACCCAGCAGGTCACTACGCGCCGTCTTGATCTCCACGATTACGACCTGCCCGCGGGCATCGACCCCAGCAAGATCGGCCCGCCGCCCGTTACGCAGCGGCATTTCCGCAAGGCACCAGATGTCATTGCGAGCGAACAGGCGACAAATTCCGCGAGCGACCGCCTGGGCCTGTCGCTCTGTCGCATCAAGCAGGGTGGATTCGATTCCCGTCATCAGCATCCGGTGGAACATAGGAAGAACGATGTCAATCAGGGCGGATTATGATCTTCAATGTAAGCAATCGAGAGTGTGAAATCTTGTTCGCTAGATACGATCTCCTGTGAAACCATATTTCATAAATCAACACAAGGTATTGATTTTATGGGATTCACCCTGTGTTGCCTAATGGTTACAGAGGCAACCTATTATGTGTCATTCGCATTTGCGGAACTTTGCCGGGGGCAAACGGTGTTGCAGTAAGCCCTATCCATCGCCGCGGAAGGCGGAGTGGGTGGTGCGGCGCGATTGCGCCCCATTGCAAAAAGGGACTGCAAAGCATGACAACCAAAGATCTTCGCAAGCGTTTGCTTGGCGCGGGCAGTGCGCTGCAAGTGCTGGCCGTGGTCGGCGCGGGCTTCGCCGCAGGCGCCATCGTTACCACCCCTGCCGCCGCGCAGGATCTGACCGCCGGTGTAATTGCCGGCTCGGTGACCGATGAAGGCGGTACCAGCGTAGCGGGAGCCAGTGTTACGCTGACCTCGCAGGATCAGGGCTTCACCCGCACCGCGCGCACCTCAGGCTCTGGCGGCTTCCGCTTCGTCGGCCTGCCCGCCGGGCGCTACACGGTGGTCGTCGACGCAGAAGGGCTCGATTCTTTCACGGCCAATGACGTGGTCGTGCAGGCTTCGCAGACGTCCGACCTCAACATCGGCCTGACCTCTACCGGCAACGTCATCGTTGTTACCGGCGCCACCATTCAGTCGCCTTTCACCGGCACTACCAGCGGCGTTTCGATTGACGTGCAGGAACTCGCCAGCCGCGTTCCGGTCGGCCGTGACGTTACCAACCTCATGCTTCTCGCACCTGGCACGACCCGTGGTGACGCGGGCTTCGACGGTAACGTGTCGATCGGCGGCTCTTCGGTTGCTGAGAACGCATACTACATCAACGGCCTGAACATCACGAACTTCGACAACTACCTCGGTGGTGCCGAAGTGCCTTTCGATTTCTACAAATCGGTTGAAGTGAAGTCGGGTGGCTACCCGGCGGAATTCGGGCGCGCGACCGGTGGCATCGTGAACGCGGTTTCCAAGTCCGGCAGCAACGAGTTCAAGGCTGCGCTGCATCTGAATTGGCAGCCTGACTGGCTGCGCTCGGATGCCAAGGACCTGTTCACATGCGATGAGGACGGCGAATGCCAGCCTTACACCAATCGCCGTAACGACCGTACCTCAAGCTATTCGGCGATCGTTGAAGCCAGCGGCCCGATCGTTAAGGATCGGCTGTTCGTTTACGGTCTTCTCGAAATGCGACGCACTTCGCAGCTGAGAATTGACCGGTCATCTGACCTCGGTGTGGAACGCGTGAGCAACGATCCGTTCTGGGCCGTCAAGGTTGATGCTTTCCCGATTGATAACCATCACCTCGAATTCACGATCTTCGACTCGCGGAAGACGACCACTCAAAGCAACCTTGGCTATGACGAGGACGCGACGGGTGCCCCGATCTATTCACCCTCGGGTGCGACCTATGACTTCCAGACCGGTGGCGTGAGCTATGTTGCCAAGTACACGGGCAACCTTACGAGCTGGCTGACGGTCTCCGGTGCCTACGGGCGTATGCGCGATCGCTTCAATCTGCAGGCTGCCGACGTCAACGCCGGCAACTTCTACATGGCGAACTCGTCAGGTATCGAGATCAACGGCGTTCCTAATGGTGGTCTTATGACTGCTCAGACGGAATCACTGATCGACGATCCGTATTCGACCCAGCGTGAGTTCTACCGGGCAGATGCCGATCTGTTCGTGAACCTCTTGGGCGATCACCACATTCGCTTCGGCTTCGACCAGGAAAACAACACCCTGGATCACCGCGCTTTCACGGCGGGTGAGGAACTGCTCTGCGAAACTGGTTGGCTCACCGACACTGCATGCTCGATCGGTGCAGCGGCAGGCGCAGGCACCCGCTTCATCCTTCGTCCGTCGGGCGTGGTGCAAGTAACGTACTACAACAGCGGCGGTTTCTACGACGCCACAAACCGTGCGTTCTATATCCAGGACGAGTGGAAGCCGATAGACGGTCTTACACTTAGCTTCGGTTTGCGCCGGGACGACTTCAAGCTCCAAAAGGCAGACGGTTCGACGCTGGTTAAGCTTGATGAGAACTACGCACCGCGCTTTGGTTTGACCTATGATCTGTGGCCTGACAATTCCGGCAAGTTCAAGGCGTTCTGGGGTCAGTACTTCCTTCCGGTTGCGAGTAACACGGCATTCCGTCAGGCGAGCCCTGAGATCTACTTCAGTGAACGCTATCGCTACACTGGGTTTGATGGAAACGGCCTGCCGATCTTGGGCGCTCAGATCGTGACCCGGCCGGACTATCAGTCGACTTGTCCGTTCAATCTGATCACCGGCGTTTCGACGGGTAACTTCTGCGCGGTAACCGGTTCAGGCAATGTGCCTGACACCACGGTGTCGGCCGCGCACAACCTCAAGGCGACTCGCGAAACCGAATGGATCGTCGGTTACGAGCACCGTCTGGGGGACTGGACTGCCGGCATTACGTACACGCATCGTAATATGGATCGTTCTGCGGAAGACATGGCGATCGACCGCGTTGTCCTGAACTACTGCGAGGCGAACGAGATCGCCGGGTGTGAAGACACCTGGAGCGGGTTCCACCAGTACGTCATTGCCAACCCTGGCAAGGATCTGGTCGTAAATCTGTACGGTCTCGACGGCCGTGAAGTGACCTTCACCGCTGAAGAACTGGCTGCAGTTGGTTTCCCTGCTGCCACGCGTAAGTACGACGCTGTCGAACTTATGGTCCGCCACCCTTGGAACGGTAAGTGGAGTTTTGAAGCCAATTACACCTGGTCGCAGAGCAAGGGTAACTCGGAAGGCTTCGTTCAGTCTGACTTCCAGCAAAACGACTCTGGCATCACGCAGGACTTCGACCAGCCGGGCTTCTTCGATGGCGCCTACGGTTACCTGCCGAACCACCGCCGTCACCGCGTGAAGGCGTGGGGCTCGTATGCAGTTACCGATTCACTGATCCTTGGTGCGAACGGGTCGATCGAGTCGCCGCGTCCTCTGAGCTGCTTCGGCTATCACCCTGGCAGCGACGTTACCGACGGTTCGTTCGAGAACGTCTACGGTGCGGCTTCGCACTATTGCGGTGGCGTTCTTAGCCCGCGCGGAACTGCGCAGAAGAGCGCTTGGGTGTATCAGTTGGATCTGTCGGCTCGGTACAACATCGAGATCCCGACCGGCCAGCAGGTCACTCTCCGTGCTGACGTCTTCAACGCGCTCAACTCGCGCGCGGTGCAGGATAGGTACGAGATCGGCGATCTGGATCTGGGCGTTGCGCACCCGAACTACGGGTTGGCGCGCAGCTACCAGACCCCCCGTTCGGTACGGCTCGGTATGGACATCAGCTTCTAAGTCTCTCGATAGACCTAGATATGAGAGGCGGGCCTTCGGGTCCGCCTCTTTTTTTGTGGTTCGGCGGCTGGCTGCGTCTGCCTCAGCCGCGATAGGCAGCGCGAAATGCCTCAAGCTGCGACGAATATCTCGAAGACAGTCCGATCCGCGCAGTATTGATCGGCCTGCGCACCTGCTGCACGCTTGCTGTGCGCACACCTCGCTTGGTCTGGTGCGGGGCCAGCATCGTTGGCTCCATCTCGAGTTTACAGTGTGCTGCGATACGCGGGACCCATTTGCCCGGGTCTGCCGCCAGATCCTCGTAGGGGACTGTCAGGATGCGGTCTGGGAACATCGTGCTCCAGTGCTTAAAGAGGCGATCTTCCAGCCTAAAAAAGTGCCCAATGTCCTGCAGTGACCAACTCCACGCAAGCTTGGAGGTGAAGAACGTGCGGAAGCAGGACAGCGCTGTATCCTCGGGGTTGCGTCGCATCCAAATCACTTGGGCCTGTGGTAGCATATGCAGCAACAGACCCATGAAATGCGATTGGCCGAGTGTTTTATCGACCACCAAGCCGCTTGTTCGGAAGCGCATTTCCAGCATGCGACGATAATCGGCGGCTAATGCTCCCCAGGGATCGGCCAGCACGGATAGCCGTTGCTGGTAATTCAGCGCGCCTTGCATAGAGTAATCCCCAGTGGGAATTAGCGCTGCCCGCAGCAGGTTGATTTCACCACCTTCTGCCACCTGCGAATGGCTGACCAGGATCTGTTCGACTAACGTGGTGCCGGAACGAGGGAGACCGTTGACGAACAGTGCGCGACGATCATCCTCCGAAGGTCGAAGCTTCTCCATCTTCTCTGGCGTGAAATCCCGGATGAGGTCGTTCACAAACTTTTCGACAGCCGGACCGTCCCAAGGCGCGTCAGCGCGCCGCAAGGCAGCGCCTTCCGCGTAAGTTGCAAAGGCCCTCTGTTGATCTCCGCAATCGTCTAATGCCTTGGCTAAACCATAAAGGAACCGAGCCCGAACGGAGGGATGAGCACGCGCCATGGCGGGCCGAAGCTTTTCCATGGAGGCCAGATCCGGATCGTCGATGGCGAATGTCTTGATCATCGCCAGCGCGAACCACGTTTGCCCCTCGCTGCCATCCCGGGCCAAGGCAACACGGAAGAGGCGCTCAGCTTCGGCAAAATCGCCTACTTCTCCGGCAAGCGTGCCCTGAAAGTGCAACACCGCCGGTACCGCTCGCAGGTGCACCGGTAATTGGTTTAGCGCTTCCCTCGCCTCCTCGGTCTGACCGTATTGGCTAAGCTCGCTACAGTACTGGAGAATGCGGTCGAGGGTCACTGGCTCTGTGCGAGAAAAGCGCCGGGCCGCCTCTATCGCGATGTCGATTTCGCCGATTTGAGCAGCAAGGCGTGACACGCTTCTCCAACGATCACCTGTGGGTGGGCCATGGCGAAGATCTTTCTGCAGTAACGAAACTGCGCGCGCCTTATCCAATTGTTTGAGAGCTTCGACCGCGTCGAGAACGTAGGATTGCTGCGCCGGGGCTGCCATCCGCAGACTCTTACCGCCCGCACTCGCGATGTCCATTCAGCGGTGAGTATCCGCCCAAGAGCAGCCTTAGTTAGGCGGTGTAAGCAGCGTTAGAAGCGCCCCACGCGCAGCGAGAAACTCTCGCCAGAGCGCACGGGCTGCGGGTCGCGGGTCGGCACCGCTTTCGTTGATCGCGAGCAGGGCGGCGATACCTGGCTCCATCACCGCGGCCAGATCATCTATGCCGCGTTCCGCATATTCGCGTCGCCAGCCATCAGCTTGACCGATCAGTTCTGGAACGCTGCGGAGTTCCTCGCTGGCACGTGCGACGTCCGCCCCGGCAAGCTCAGCTACCAGTTCTCCTGCTTCCAATAGCGCTTGCCAGCGCACGACTGCCAAACCAGGCTCGGTCGACACCTCGCCCGGAAGCGCGGAGCCTGACAGGAAAGGCGGCATGGCGTTCATTCCGCTAAGCCTAAGTCGAGGCTGGTTGCGGAAAGGTTAGCGCCCCTTACTCGGGTGGAGGACCGAAGGGATCGTCCGGATCGAAGTCCAGATCCAGGTTCGCACCGCCTTCATCAGCGGAAAGGCGATTGTTCTCCTCGCACACGTACTCGCGGATTTCCCAGGTGGGTTCCTTCTTATACGCGATCTGCTGCACGTAAGGCTCTGTCAGGACGCCGGGATCGGTGATCGTCATCACGATCCTCATCACATCGGGCTTCTCAAGCCAGATGCGCTCCTCAATGTGCATCTTGTCACCATGAGGAACGCCCGCCACGTAGTTTATCAACGGGCTGAAACCTACTGTTTCGACGATCAGAGCATCGCCGTCCCAGCGGCCGATTGACGTTCCGTTGAACAGGAAATCGGGATCATCAGGCAGGGCCCGGCCGTCGGTGTATATCCGACGCGCCTGGCTGTACGTCTCGGCGAACATCGTCACTCGGCCAGGACTGAAGATGAACTCGATCGGATAGGGCTGCCGCATGATGCCCGGCATGCCGGGCGGGATGCAGCGAATCTGCGCATCCTGCGAGACGCCTTCCTCTTCCTGCCGTTTGCGGAACGCGTCGAGTTTCGCTTGTGCATCTGGCGTGAACTTGGGTTGCGCCTGTGCCTGGCGGCCTCCACCAGCGGCAAACAGCAGCGACCAGTCCGGGTTCCACACGCCGCTCCAGTCGGGGAGGCGTTCAAGCTCTGCATAACCGTCAGCGCGAGGAATAGCCGCGTCCTGAGCGGGCGCAGCGGCTGCCAACATTATTGCGCTCGCCCCCGCCAATGCGCGTGCCGCGATTGCCCAACCCTGCATCGATCCCTCCGCTTAATTTTTGTTCTTTGCAAAAGATTGCGGCGGACGAGGCCGTCAAGTCAAGCTGCGGGTTGATTATGTCTGGTCATTGCTGGCAAAAGGGCACCACAGGGACAACCGCCAGATAAGAGCGGCTTCGGGAGTGGAATATGCTTGGAAGATCGACCCGATTCGTTTTCGCCGCTGGCGTACTGGTCGCAACAGGTGCGCTCGTAGGGCCTAGCCAAGCCCACCATTCGACCGCGATGTTCGAATGGGGCACCTCGACCGACATGAAGGGCGTCACCGTAGAGCGGTGGGTGTGGACCAACCCGCACACCTTCCTTTACGTGCGCGATGCAGAGGGCAACCGCTGGGCTTTGGAAGGTATGAGCCCCAGCCACCTCGCTCGTTCCGGATGGTCGAAGCGCTCACTGGAGCCGGGTGAGAAGGTGGACCTCACCTATTACAAGCTGCGTGACGGCCGCCGCGGGGGCTTCAACGTTTCGGTGACGCGATCCAACGGAGCGAAGCTGCAACAGCTGCCAGTGCGGATGTAATGCCAGGGGGCGGATTATCGCTTGGCGCGCGCCGTGCGGGTTGCTAGTCGCCTGCGCGGCCTAAGGGCCCCACGCACCCGTAGCTCAGCTGGATAGAGCGCTGCCCTCCGAAGGCAGAGGTCACAGGTTCGAATCCTGTCGGGTGCACCATTCTCTATCCATTGAGCGACGCAGGGCATTTGCCCCGTCAAGGATCGCTCGCGCTATTTGTTGCGCATGTTTTCCAACCCCTTCACCGCGCCGATTTTCTGGCTCGGCTGGGAGGCGTTTGTCTTGGGCTTTTCGGCCTTGGGTTTGCGGGCTTCCTTGTTGGATTTCTTCTGACCTTTGGCCATGCTGCCTTCTCCTTACCTCGATTGTCGGGGAATCTGTGCGCCGACCGGCGGCGCGCAGACTGGCTCACTTGGTGGCGAACTCACCGGCCTTTGCGCCAAAGTTCTCGCATGCGTATTTTCGCGCGGTGGCGACCGTGGCGAAGCTCTGATCAACCAAAGTTCTCAGAACCCAGGGGTAACCTTGGCTGTTGTAACGGGTTTCGCGCAGAGTCAGCCGGATATGACCTTCCTCGTCTTCGGCGATCAAGTAAGGTTTGACTGCTAAACTGGACATGGAACTTTCCTTTGTGATGGAGGCACGGCCTCAAAGTTTGTGGAGGGGGCTTAGCGCCTGAACCCGCTTCGTCGCGCGGCAGGCCCCTGGCCCGGTACACGCTCCCGAAAGATGATCCTGCCCTTGGAAAGATCGTACGGCGTCATTTCAACGTGGACTCTGTCGCCAACGACAGATCGGATGCGGAACTTGCGCATCTTTCCCGCAGTATAGGCGATGATCCTGTGATCATTATCCAGCACGACCCCGAAACGGCCATCGGGCATGACTTCGTCGATGTGCCCTTCCAGCGTCATAAGTTCTTCTTTAGCCAATTCTTTTCCTCTTGATGGTCGCCACAGCGGCTTCGTCAGGTTTGCAGCCGGTGTCGGCCAATTGTTTCCCGGCTCTAATGGCAACAGGGCGAGGCCAGCGACCGGACCTTAACGGTTGCAAGCGCTTCCCAGACAGGAGCGGCAGCGGCGCCAAGCGCGCGCTGCGTTTTGCAGATTATCCGGGCAATGCGGGATGCGCTGATGGCGTGGTCACGCCGATCGTCACTAGAAGTCGCGCGCGCTGCCCTGATGAGCAGAATCTGATGATCGAAATAGAGTTGATTGAGATCCACCGCAGCCTCCGTCGTAAGCGGGAGCGCGTCGTGTCTCTCAGTCGCAGGCGCCTACAACAGCGTTTGCCTGCGATAAGGCGTATATAACGTTATTGTCCGCAAATTGTAAGGGCGTAGCTGTCGGCTGCGTCCGTAAGGCGTTGTTGTGCCCGATGAGGCACCAGCCGCGTTATTCCCAGCCCCGATCCAGAAAACGAAGCGCGCAGCCGGCGAGGATCGCTGCGCCCCGTGGCAGTACGCTCTCGTCCACCATCATGTGGCTTGAATGAATGCCGCAACAGCCCGCCCAATCGCTGTCTTCCGCCGCAACGCCCAGAAATGCCATCGCGCCAGGCACTTTCTCCAACACGTATGAGAAATCCTCGGCCCCCATGATCGGGTGCTCCATGCGTTCGAACGCGCCGCCAGGCAGTTCCCCGGCGATGGCTTCGAACAAGCTCACGGCTCGCGGATCGTTGATGGTTGGCGGGAAACCTTCGGTCACGGTTACCGTTGCCCTGCACTCGTGAGCAGACGCGATCCCTTCTGCCAGATTCTTCAGTGCGCCTTGCACCTCGGCCCTGCGCTGCGGCGAGAGGGTGCGAATGGTCCCTTTCAACACGGCGCGGTCGGGGATCACGTTGTGGGCTCGCCCGCCGTCGAGCTGGGTTATGGTCACGATCGTGGCTTCCGACGCCGCGAACCGCCGTGTGACCAGTGTTTGTATCGCCGTGACGATCTCGCAGGCGACTGGCACTGGATCGCGCGACTGGTGCGGCATGGATGCGTGCCCCCCGCGCCCCTCGACGACGATTTGCAGCATGTCTGCAGCGGCGAGCATTGCCCCGTTTCGCGCAGCAAGCACCCCGTGGCGGCTATTGGGCATGATGTGCAGTGCGAAGGCAGCCTCCGGTAGCGAGGCGCTGTCGGTGCCCAACAGTCCTTCGTTGAGCATGTGACGCGCTCCGTGGAAGCCTTCCTCGCCCGGCTGGAACATGAAGCGCACTTCGCCCGACAGCTCCTCTCGCCTTGCGGCGAGCAAGCGAGCGGCTCCGGCCAGCATCGCGGTGTGCGTGTCATGTCCGCAGGCGTGCATTCGCCCGGGGATCGCGGATGCGAAAGCCAGCCCGGTCTCTTCCTGAAGGGGAAGGGCGTCCATGTCCCCGCGCAGAAGCACCGAGCGACCCGGGCGGCTGCCTTTCAGGGTCGCAACCGCGCCAGTGCAGTTGGTGGCTTCGCGCCATTCGAGCGGGAGGTCGATCAACTCGGCCCGTGCCTTGGCCAGTGTCAGCGGAGTTTCGAGGCCCAACTCCGGCTCCGCGTGGATTGCGCGGCGCAGGGCGGTGATACGCGGCGCGATTTCGTGCGCCTGATCGAGAAGATGTTCGGCGAGCATGACGGTACCATAGCCTGTAGGCTACGTTACCGCCAATCATTGGGAATGCTTCCTTTGAGCCGCTCTCTGGCGTATGCCGCAGTGCAACAAATTCAGGTTCGCGTGGCTTGCATCGCCGGATGCCAATCACCAGCTTGAATTAGAAATAGATCTGCCACCTGGTATGAGGGCAGGTGTTGCGGAATTGCATCGTCCCGCCTCTCCGGGCGTTTCTAAACCGTGACGAGATTTGGATTTCGGATGAAAACCGTAGTATTTCCTGGCTTCGGGGTTAATGGCGGCGCGCATGCAAGGGACTGTCCATCTTTTTGACAGACTGCCGGAAGTCACTCGGCCGACCTCGCCGCTTGCGGGGTTGGACTCGGTTGCCCGTCAGGCCCCTCTTATCGGTGTGATCCGCAATCCTCGCAGCCACAGGAATGCGAGCGATGCGCCGGAGTGGACTGACCCCGACGGCATGCTGGTGGAAACGCCGGACCGCCGCAGCGAACTTCAGGCCATCATTGCTCGTTTTGCCGAGCGCCGGATTGATTATCTGGTCGTAGACGGCGGCGATGGCACCGTGCGGGACGTGCTGACTTGCGGCGCAGGCATTTTCGGCGATCGCTGGCCGCGCCTGATTGTAATCCCGAACGGTAAGACGAACGCCCTCGCTGCGGACTTGGGTTTGCCGGTAAAGTGGACATTGGGCGAAGCGATCGAGGCGATCCACGGCGGTCGGCTGGAAACGCGCCGTCCACTGATCGTCACTCAGCGCGACAAGCCTGACGCTCAAGTGCACGGATTTGTTTTCGGTGCTGGCGCCTTCACCGCTGCGATTGGCCTGGGTCAGGATGCGCACAAGCGCGGCGCTTTTGACGCGTTCGCGGTGGGCATCACAGTAATCTGGAGCCTGCTTCAGGCGCTATTCGGCAGCCCCGGAAACGCGTGGCGCCGAGGCACGCCCATGCGTCTTCGCGACGAATCCGGTATAGATCTGCCGCACAGTGGGATCGAGCGTGAGGACGAGCGCTATCTCGTTTTTGCATCCACTCTCTCGAAGTTCCCGGCTGCTCTGCGGCCCTTTGCGCGCATCTCAGGCACATTGCGGGCGTGTGTGGTCGACAACTCTCGCCTGGGACTGCTCATGCGCTTGCCGCTGATCTTCCGGGGCCTCGCGGGTCCACGGATGGAGCGTCGCGGTTATCATCTGCTGGCCCTCGACAACTTCAGCATCGACGTTGGCGGAGCGTTCATTCTCGACGGTGAGGCATTCCCCGCAGGGCATTACGACATTTCGCTCGGACCCAAGCTCCGCTTCGTCGTCCCGTGACCGGTTCGCTGGCCGCGCGCGTTGCCGCGGCGCTGCATCGCAAGGTCGAACCTGCCGTAGCCGAATTCGCCAAAAGGCTCGCGGACGAGGCCGGGGCTGTCGCCGTACTGTTCTACGGTTCCAACCTGCGCACCGGATCGCTTGAGGGCGTGCTAGACTTTTACGTCTTGCTACCGGGTGAGCCGGAGCGCGACTTGTGGCCGCGCGTCTCCTATCGCGAATGGGACCACGAAGGCGTAACCCTGAGGGCCAAGATCGCCACGATGAATCTCGCGACGTTCGGGGCCGCCGCCTCTGGTGACACGATCGACACGACAATCTGGGCGCGGTTCGTGCAACCGTGCGCGCTAATCTGGGCGAGAAATGAGGGCGCCGAACGGCAAGTGCTCGCCGCTCTGGAGGCGGCCGCTGTAACAGCATCCCGGCTGGCTGTTGCCGTGGGGCCGGAGCGGGGGAATGAAGATGCGTTCTGGGCGGCTCTGTTCCGGTCAACCTATCGGGCCGAACTGCGTGTCGAACCACCGGGTCGCGAAGAATCAATTCTCTCCGCAAATCGCGCGCATTTTGATGGGCTCCTGCCTGCCGCGCTTACGGCGTCGGGTATTCCCTTCATCAAGAACGGAGCGATAATCGAGCCCCGGCCTGACGCTGCTGACCGTGCGCGTACCTTGCGCTGGTGGGGTCGCCGCAGGACGCTCGGTAAGCCGCTGAACGTGATACGCCTCGTGCGGGCGGCAGCGACCTTCGACGGGGCAATGCGCTATGTCGCGTGGAAGGTGGAGCGGCATACAGGCATGCCGGTGAAGGTCACGCCCTTGCGCGAGCGGTTTCCGGTGCTCGCAGCCCCGGCGCTTGCGGTGCATCTGTGGCGCTCAAAAAGGCGCAACCGCAGCTGACTTACATATAACGCATTCGGATCGTGATGGACTTAACCTCCTCACCCACGGGGAAGGTCACCTTGTCCACGCCCGGCTTGCCCAGATTGAAGACGTTGATGCTGGGATTGTTGGACATTCCGCCGCCGTCTTGCGTCAGGTCGGTCTTGCCATTGTTGTTGATGTCGTGGCGCGTGGCGATGGCATAGTTGCCCGCCTGCGGCACCGGCATGCAGAAAGTCATCGTGCCGGCCCGTGCGGGAACCTCAATTCGGTTTATCCATCGACCCGTGGCCAGCCAGTCCTGCCGGCTCCCGCGATAGAGCTGCACACGCACTGTGCCAGAGCTGGACTTCACCTCGTTCAGGGTGATGCGGACAGCAGGACCGTTGCCACGACACTTGTTCATGTCGTTGCTGATCTCATGGCCAAACTGCGCATGAGCCGGTCCCGAGATGGGGAGAGTCAGCGCGGCAAGCAGCGCAAACGTGACAGTTTTTCTCGCTATATCAGCCATGCGAATGCCTGCGTTTTCTCCGTATGTGATGGAAGGGGAACCGGCGTTGCGAAGTGGTCGCGGTAGGACGAAAAAATGCGACTACAGCCGTGAACGACCCCTGAACCCTCCTTTCAGGTGGCTTAAAGCGCGCTGCCGTGTGGAAAAGGACCCGGCGGTCGGTTGTTAACACAGTGTACCGGGCCTAGTCACCTTTGGCAGTCCTATGGCTGACTTATTGATCTCCCCCTCTATTCTTTCGGCCGACTTCGCTCGGCTTGGTGAGGAAGTGCGCGCCGTCGACGCAGCCGGGGCGGACTGGATTCACATTGATGTGATGGACGGCCATTACGTGCCGAACCTTACCATTGGCCCGGCCGTGGTGAAGGCGCTGCGCACGCACACGGCCAAGACATTTGACGTCCACCTGATGGTTTCGCCCGTCGACTTGTGGATTGAGCAGTTTGCGGCTGCTGGTGCGGACGTGATTACAGTCCATCCCGAGGCTGGGCCGCACATCCACCGCAGCGTACAGGCGATCAAGGCGCTGGGCAAAAAAGCCGGCGTCTCTCTGAATCCGGGTACGCCCGCCAAGATGCTCGACTACCTGATCGACGAGGTTGATCTGGTACTGGTGATGAGCGTGAACCCCGGCTTCGGCGGGCAGAGCTTCATCCATAGCCAGCTTCGCAAGATCGAAGCGGTGCGCAAGATGATCGACAAGTCCGGTCGCGATATCCGGCTGGAAGTGGACGGTGGCATCAATCCCGAAACGGCGCGTCTCTGTGCTGACGCGGGCGCCGACGTGCTGGTTGCCGGGTCGGCCACGTTCACGGGTGGGCCTGATCGTTATGCGGCAAATATCGCCGCGTTGAGGGGAGCGGGATGAACGAAGCTGTCGCCCGGAACCGTTTCGTTGTTGAGCCGGCGGCCGAGAAGCAGGAACCGCAGGGCATGGCGCTTCCGCTAGACAGCAAACATCCTGAACCGCTGGTGGAAACGAAGATCAGCCCCGTCGCGAAATCCCCTCCGCCTGCGGTCGAGACTGCCAACGCGCTTGTCGTGACGGACTTTCAACCCCCTGAAACGACGCTGAGCGAACGCATCGTTCGGTTTGCCTATCGGTTGGGTGTTTCGGGATCGACGCTCACCGCCCCGTTCCGCAAGCCAACGAAGCCGCGTTTGCTGGCCACAGTTGAAAGCCCGCTGGCCGGCGACAGGGTTGCAGGAATGGCTTTGCGCGCAGGACATTTCCTTGTCCTTGGCGTCAAGACGCCAATCGCGCAGGTCGATTTCTCCCCCGCGGCCAAACTTCCTCCTCCGTTTGAACGGGTCGTCCACGGCTTCACCTGGCTGCGCGATCTTGAGGCCAGTCCGCCTCGCGCCCAGTGCACCCACACTGCGGAACGCGTGCTTCTGGCATGGTTGGATGTGAATGGTACGCCGGGTAAAGGCGTAGCCTGGAAGGTGGGGAACGCTGGCCATCGCTTGCTTAACTGGCTGGTTCACGCACCGCTGATCCTCTCCAGCCCGGACAAGGCGCTGCGGGCACGCATTCTCAGTTCGGAAGAAGAGACCGCTCGCTGGCTGGATCGCAATGTCGGCAAGGCGTCGGATACACTGGAAGCGCTGGCCGGGTGGTGCGCGATCATCGCAGCGGGCCTGCTGATGCCGGACGGCAAGCCGCGCCGCCTGTTTGGCGAGGTTGGTCTGGCGCGTGCGCTGGGTGAACTGATCGGCTCGGACGGCGGCGTGCTGTCACGCAGTCCGCTGGCGCAGATCGAGGCTATCTCGCTCCTGACTGAACTGTCTGCCTGCTACCACGCGACCCGTCGTGATCCACCGCGGGCCGTCACATCGATGCTGCAAACACTCGTGCCACCCCTGCTGGCGCTGACCCACAGCGATGGTGGCCTTGGCAACTGGCAGGGTGCCGGCGCGATTCCCGCATCACGGATCAGTGCGTTGATCGAAGCGAGCGGGGTGCGTACCCGCCCGCTGCGTGATGCACGGCAATGGGGCTATCAACGCGTAACGGCGGGCAAGGCCATTCTGCAGTTCGACGCCGCGCCGCCGCCGCTGGCGCGACATGCCCGCCACGGTTGTGCCTCCACACTCGCGTTTGAGCTTTCGCAGGGCGAGCATCGGTTGATTGTCAATTGCGGCGGTGCCGCTCTGGCCGGTGGGCAGGTGCCCGCCCGCATCGAGCAGGGCCTGCGCGCAACGGCGGCTCATTCCTCGCTTGTGCTGGGTGACGCCAACTCCACGGCAGTTCTGGTCGCTGGCAAGCTGGGTCAGGGCGTGGGCGAGGTCGAAGTTGATCGCCGGATGCTCACCGCTGATGGCGGCGCAGTGGCGACACGTTTGGAAGCGAGTCACGATGGTTATGTGAGTCGCTTCGGCCTAGTTCATCGTCGCATCCTCATCCTGAGGGATGACGGCAGCGAACTGCGCGGTGAAGATCTCCTTGTTCCCGCTGGCCGCAAGGGCAAGCGCGGCAAGGTCCCCTATTCCGTTCGCTTCCATCTCGGCCCGGGCATCGAAGTCGGGCTTTCAAGCAGCGGGCGGGGCGCCACACTGGCGTTGCCTGATGGTGGTTATTGGCAATTCCTTGCAGTGGACCACGAGCTCGAGATAGACGAAAGCCTGTGGGTCGATGGCGAAGGCCGCCCGCATCCGGTTCAGCAACTGGTTATGCAGGGGTTGGCTTCTCGCGGTGGAGCGAGCTTCTCCTGGCTGCTCAAGAAGATTAGGTAAGGTTTCATGAAAAATGTGACGATCCGGCGGGCACTGCTTTCGGTGTCCGATAAGACGGGTGTGGTTGAGCTCGCTTCGCGCCTGGCCAAGGGCGGCGTGGAGTTGGTTTCGACGGGCGGCACCGCGCGCGCGCTGCGAGAGGCAGGGCTGCCCGTTCGTGACGTGTCGGACGTAACCGGCTTTCCCGAGATGATGGACGGCCGGGTCAAGACGCTGCACCCGCTGATCCATGGCGGCCTGCTGGCGGTGCGTGACGATCCGGAACACGCGGCGGCGATGGAAGCGCACGACATCGGTGCGATCGACCTGCTCGTGGTGAACCTTTACCCGTTCGAGGAAACCGTGGCACGCGGCGCCGACCGCGACGATATTATCGAGAATATCGATATCGGCGGCCCGGCGATGGTTCGCTCGGCATCGAAGAACCATGCCTTTGTCACCATCGTCACGGATCCGGTAGATTACGCCGTGCTGCTGGAGGAACTGGCATCCAACGATGGCGCGACCTCTCCCGCATTCCGCAAGCGCATGGCGGCCAAAGCTTTTGCTGCGACCGCAGCCTATGATTCCATGATCAGCCAGTGGTTCGCATTCGCCGATCAGCAGCAGACCTTCCCGGAAATGCTGGCCATCAACGGGCGGCTCGCGGGCGAGCTTCGCTATGGCGAGAACCCGCATCAGAAGGCGGCACTCTACACGCCGGTCGGCCCTCACGTGCGCGGTCTGGCGCAGGCAGAGCAGGTGCAGGGCAAGGAACTCAGCTACAACAACTACAACGATGCTGACGCAGCGCTGGAACTGGTTTCGGAGTTCGCCAGTCAGGATCCCGCGGCGGTAATCATCAAGCACGCCAATCCGTGCGGTGTGGCGCAGGCGGCAACTCTGGAGGGCGCGTATCGCGCGGCCTTCGATTGCGACCGCGTGTCCGCATTTGGCGGAATCGTCGCTGTGAACCGCCCGCTGGATGCGGCCACTGCGGCTGCTATCACCGAGATATTCACCGAGGTGGTGATCGCTCCCGGCGCGGACGATGCCGCGCGGGCAGCTTTTGCCGCCAAGCCGAACCTGCGCCTGCTTCTGCTCGAAGACTTGCTCAATGCGCGTCGGGGCGGCCTGCAAGTGAAGCAGATCGCGGGCGGCCTGCTGGTGCAGACGCGCGACAACGGCGCCGTGTCGAAAGATGATCTGCGCATCGTTACGAAGCGCGCACCGACAGAGCGTGAACTGGAAGATTGCCTGTTTGCCTGGACCGTGGCGCGCCACGTGAAGTCGAACGCGATCGTCTTTGCCCGCGATGGCGCGACCGCCGGTATCGGCGCTGGCCAGATGAACCGTCGCGATTCCGCGCGCATTGCCGCCATCCGCGCGGGCGAGGCGGCCGACGCAGCCGGCTGGGGCGAATCCCGCACCATTGGCAGCGCGATGGCATCTGACGCCTTCCTGCCGTTCGCAGATGGACTGGAGGCGGCCATCGCTGCCGGAGCTACCGCGGTAATTCAGCCGGGCGGGGCCATGCGCGATGATGAAGTCATCGCAGCGGCCGACGCAGCTGGTCTGGCGATGGTGTTTACCGGGATGCGGCACTTCAGGCACTGATTAACCAGATCGGGGCCTGCACTGGTTGTAGCCCGCGACCCCTTTCCTATATGAATGCCCGCCTGACGGTGCGTTCACCGAGTTTAAAGTCTCGAGAGGATAGGTCCGGTGGCACAGAGAAATATTGATTCGGAAGTTTCCTATGGGCCTGTTCACACCCGCCGTACTCCGCTCTTTCGCCATCGGCTTCGGGGTGACGGCCGCGATCCTGACCGCACACATGGTTTCGATCTAGGCGTGAAGCGTTTAGCCGCCTTCTTTGCAGCGGCGGCTCTCGCTCTATCTGCTTGTTCCCCTGCGGCGGCTGAAGCCGTCTTTGACGCGCCCGTGGCGACGAGGGCCGCTAAGGAAACAGGCGGGCTCAAGACCGCGATCTTCGCCGGTGGCTGTTTCTGGGGCGTAGAGGCGGTGTTCAGCCACACCAAGGGCGTGTCTAGCGCCGTCTCGGGCTACCACGGCGGCAGCGCAGCGACCGCAAACTACGACCAGGTATCGGCAGGCGGCACTGGCCATGCCGAAGCGGTTAAAGTGACCTACGATCCGTCAGTCGTTCGTTACGACCAACTGCTGCAAATTCTGTTTTCTGTCGTTGCCGATCCCACCATGCTCAACGCGCAAGGACCAGATCGCGGAACTCAGTATCGCGCGGCGATCGTTCCCATGTCGGATGAACAGCGCCAGGTTGCGGCGGCTTATCTGACCCAAATGCGCGCCAGCGGTGTATGGTCGAAACCCATCGTCGTGACGGTTGAGCGGGCCACGACTTTCTATCCGGCGGAAACCTATCATCAGGACTTCGCAAAGAAGAACCCTAACCACCCTTATATCCGGCGATGGGATGCCCCGAAGGTGGAGGCGCTGCGCGACAAGTTCCCTTCGCTCTACAATGCGGTTTACAAAACCGGCTGACATTGTTCCCGCCGAGGTCTGCGATTATATCGCCGGGATGGCAGGTCATTCCCATCACGAACATTCCGGCGATCAACTGATTGCAGAGGCCGAAGACGTACTCACGCGTTCGGGCGAACAGTGGACCGCTATGCGTGCCGACGTTTTCGAGGCACTGGCCGCGCATGACCGCCCTGCTTCGGCTTATGACATCGCAGAGGCCGTGGGCCAGCGTCGCGGCAAGCGCGTAGCAGCTAACAGCGTCTACCGCATTCTCGATCTGTTTGTTCGCACCAATCTGGCCAACCGGGTCGAAAGCGCGAACGCCTATCTGGCTAACACCCACCCAGGCTGTCGGCACGACTGCATCTTCCTGATCTGCGATGACTGCGGTCAAGCCATCCATCTTGATGACGATCGCCTGACCGGCGCCTTGCGGGAAGCGGGCCAAGCCGCTGGCTTCGCTGACGTGCGACCAGTGGTGGAACTTCGCGGGATTTGCGGGGAATGCGCCGGTTAGGCGCGCCGTTCATCGACAGTCGCTTTCGCCGGGTGTAAGCCGCTCAAATGAATTCCCGTCCCCAGACGCCGCTGCTCGACACCGTCGACATCCCCGCGGACATTCGCAAACTCGCACCCGGGCAACTTCGCCAACTCGCAGATGAACTGCGCACCGAGATGATAGATGCGGTCGGCAGCACCGGCGGGCATCTCGGTTCAGGCCTGGGCGTCGTCGAACTGACCGTCGCGCTCCACTACGTGTTCAACACGCCGGACGACCGGTTGATCTGGGACGTCGGCCATCAGGCCTACCCGCACAAGATCGTTACCGGTCGCCGCAGCCGCATTCGCACCTTGCGCCAACCAGAGGGGTTAAGCGGCTTCACCCGCCGTGCAGAAAGTGAATACGATCCTTTCGGCGCAGCCCACAGCTCCACCTCGATCTCGGCCGCACTGGGATTTGCGGTGGCCAACAAGCTTGCGAACAAGCCGGGCAAGGCGATCGCCGTAATCGGTGACGGCGCGATGAGTGCCGGCATGGCCTACGAGGCGATGAACAACGCCGAACAGGCGGGCAATCGCCTCATCGTGATCCTGAACGATAATGACATGTCGATCGCGCCGCCGGTGGGTGGCCTTTCGGCATATCTCGCGCGGCTGGTTTCATCGCGCAAGTATCTGGGCCTGCGCCATTTTGCCAAGCACGCTATTGGCCGCTTCTCTCGTCGCGCGCGCGACGCCGCCCGCAAGGCCGAGGAATTCACTCGCGGGATGGTGACGGGCGGTACCCTGTTTGAAGAACTGGGCTTCTACTACGTCGGCCCGATCGACGGGCATAACCTCGATCACCTGGTGCCGGTCCTGGAAAATGTGCGGGACACGGAATTCGGGCCGATCCTGGTCCATGTCGTAACGCAGAAAGGCAAGGGCTACGCTCCGGCCGAAAACAGCGCCGACAAGTATCACGGCGTGCAGAAGTTCGACGTCATTACTGGCGAGCAAAAGAAGTCCAGCGGCGGCCCTCCCGCCTATCAGAACGTATTCGCCGACACCCTGACCAAGCTGGCTGAAACGGATCCGACGATCTGCGCGATCACCGCTGCCATGCCCAGCGGCACTGGCGTGGACAGGTTCGCGCAGGCCCATCCTGAGCGGGCGTTCGACGTTGGTATCGCCGAACAGCACGCGGTGACCTTCGCTGCGGGCCTTGCGGCGCAGGGAATGCGGCCGTTCTGCGCGATCTATTCCACGTTCCTCCAGCGTGCTTTCGATCAGGTCGTGCATGACGTTGCGATCCAGAACCTGCCCGTGCGCTTTGCGATCGACCGTGCTGGTCTGGTCGGCGCGGACGGCGCCACTCATGCCGGTTCGTTCGACGTCACGTATCTGGCCACGCTGCCGAACATGGTTGTCATGTCCCCCGCTGACGAGGCGGAGCTGGTGCATATGACCTATACAGCCGCGCTTTACGATGACGGTCCGATTGCCTTCCGCTATCCCCGCGGGTCGGGCGTCGGCGTGCAACTGCCTGACGCTCCGGAGAGGCTGGAGATCGGTAAGGGTCGCGTGGTGCGACAGGGCAACAAGATCGCCCTGCTCTCGCTCGGCACCCGCCTTGCAGAGGCGTTGAAGGCGGCCGATCAGCTTGAGGCGAAAGGTCTTTCGACCACCGTTGCCGACCTACGGTTCGCCAAGCCCCTTGATAGCGCGCTCATCCGGCGGCTGATGACGACGCACGAAGTCGTGGTGACGATAGAGGAAGGCAGCATCGGCGGGCTCGGCGCGCACGTGCTGACGCTGGCAAGCGACGAGGGGCTGACCGACTCTGGCCTCCGCATACGCACGATGCGCCTCCCCGATCTGTTCCAGGAACATGACGACCCAACGCGCCAGTACGACGACGCGCGTCTTAACGCCCCGCATATCGTTGAAACCGTACTCTCCGCCTTGCGCCACAACAGCGCGGGAGTTGAGGAAGCGAGGGCTTAAAGGCGTTGATTGTGTGGCGGCGTAGACCACGGAGGCGTTGAGGCTCGCTGCCGACAGGCTATTGTCCCGCCCGATGTGTGAACGGGTTACTAGAGGGCATTCTCACCGGCTCCGCTTCTGGGCCGCGCTAGCCGCGTTTCCGCTGCTATCGGGGTGCGTCGCCGCGGTGGCTTTGCCGCTTGTGGCTGGCGGGACGCTCTATGCGCGGCAAGAGGGAGCGTTTGTGCGTGCCGCAACACCCACAAGCGCCGTCAGAGAAACTGGTGGGCTGGCCTCCCTCGATGGGTCGGAGATTGTTGTCACCTCTCTCGTGGAACTGCCGCCGCCGACGAGCCAAGATATAGGCCCAAGCCCGTGGCAGCCCTTTATCGACCACGCGCTCTCTCAGGCAGAGGCGTTGCCCGGTGCCGCCCGGCCGCAATCGGCATTGATTGTTCCGGATGCGCTGCTGATCAGCTCAAATCGGCGCCAGTGCAGCAAACGCAGTCCGGCGGTAATCATCGACCTCGACAGCGCTGGAATGTCATTTGCGCCTGCACGCGTCGGTGCGCCCATAGCTGGCCTGGCTGCCGGTCTTGCCCGGCTTCGTGAGGCGGGTGTTGTCGTGTTGTGGCTCTCTGACTTGCCCGCCTCACGCGTTGGCGAGGTCGCGTCGGTGTTGCGCTCCAGCGGCCTCGACCCTGAAGGCAAAGACCAGTTCCTGCTGATCCGCTGGCCAGATGACCGCAAGCAGGCGCTGCGCGAACAGGCGAACGAAGATGTTTGCGTTGTCGCGCTGGCGGGGGACAGCAGGAACGATTTTGACGAGCTGTTCGATTACCTGCGCGACCCGGACTTGGCCGTGGGGCTGGACTCGATGATCGGGCAAGGATGGTTCATCGTTCCGCCGGCGCTCGCACCCCTTAGCGAATAGGGCGCGAGCGCAGCGGGTTTAGCTGACCTTTGGGGCTGGATGGACACCTGCCGCCTGCGGCTCGCCCACTTCTTCGCCGCCCGCAAGCCCCTCGTCGGCATCGCGAAGGGTGTCGAGGTGCATCCAGCGCTTCACAATCGGGCTCAGCGCCAGCACAACGGCACCGACGCCGATCGCGACCCAGCCGATCTCGTTGTAGATTGAAAGCACCGCATCCTTCGTCATGTCGCCGCTCTCGCCGCCGGTGGCCTCACCGATCTTGCCGGCCACGAAGTTGCCCACCGCCGACATGTAGAACCAGGCGCCCATGATCAGGCTGGCCATGAAGCTGGGGGCGAGTCGGTTCATCGCCGACAGACCGACGGGGGACAGGCACAGCTCACCGGTCGTGTGCAGAAGATAGATCAGGAATACGAAGATCACCGGCGTCATCGCCGCAGCGCCCACGCTGTTCGCGCCCCACACGAAGATCAGGAAACCCAGGCCCACCTGGAACAGGGCGAGGGCGAACTTGGCAGGAGCAGATGGCTCCAGACCCTTTCGCCCCAACATCGCCCACACGGCCGCGAAAAGCGGCGCGAACAGGATGATGTAGATGGAGTTGATGGACTGGAATAGGCTCGCCGGCACATCACCACGATCGACGTAACGATCAGTGTAGAGGTTCATCGAGCCGCCAGCCTGCTCAAACAGGCCCCAGAACAAGGGATTGAGGGCGATGAGAAACAGGATCGCAAAGATGCGCTCGCGCGGTTCCTTGGGCAGCTTGAGCGCCTGGTAAAGCACCCAGCCCAGCAGGGCCACGCCGGACACCATCAGCAGCGTCTGGATCACATTGACGTACTGCACCAGCGCCCACATCACTGCCACGGCGGCTAGGCCGGTGCCGTAGAGTACAACTTCCTTGCTCTTGGTGAGGGGCGCGGGCGGTTCGCCGGCCCCGTTCAGCGCCTTCTTGCCCAGCACGAACACGACAAGTCCGGCGAGCATGCCGATGCCAGCCAGTCCGAAACCATAGGCCCAGCCAAGAGTCTGGCCGAGGTAGCCAGCCAGGATCACGCCGAAAGCGGCACCTGCGTTAATGCCCATGTAGAAGATCGTGTAGGCGCCATCGCGGCGGATGTCGGTCAGTTTGTACAACTGGCCCACCATCACGGAGATGTTCGCCTTCAGGAAGCCCGAGCCGACGATGATCAGCGCGAGGGCAAGCCAGAACACATTGATCGTTGGATCGTCCTGACCGCCCACGCCCTCTACGGCCATGAAGCTGTGGCCCAGAACCAGCAGCAGGCCGCCGAAAACAACCGCCTTGCGCTGGCCAAGGTATCGGTCAGCCAGCCAGCCGCCGAGTACCGGGGTAATGTAGACGAGGCTGGTATAGGCGCCGTAGATCAGGGTCGAAGAGCCGTCACTGAACAGCCAGTGCTGTGTCAAATAGAAGATCAGCAGGGCGCGCATGCCGTAGTAGGAGAAACGCTCCCACATCTCGGCGAAGAACAGCATGTAGAGGCCCTTGGGATGTCCCAGGAACTCTGGCTTGCGCGAGGCGGCAATCATGGCCCCGATGGAGAGAAAAGCGACTAGCACCACCAATGAGATGGCGGCGATCCAATCGCCTTCGTTCCACAAGGCCATATCTTTCATGCGCGGTCCTTCATGATTGGTCCGGAAAACTAGCACCCAACCCCCGGCGAGCGCACCCTAACGTAACTTTTTTCCATGTGAAGCGCCTTTCGTTGCAGAAGAAACCGGACGCGTCGGTGCCTCGCTGCGGTCGCCGGGGTTGACCTGATGCGCTGTATTATGGCACTGCATCACTTATGGCCGACAATCGCCCCGTTTACCTCCGTCTGCGTGACGAGATCGCCGCTGCGATCATCGATGGACGCTACGCGGAAGGTGAGATGCTCCCATCGGTTCGGGCCTTGGCGGCCGAACAAGGGGCCAATCCCCTGACGGTGGCGAAAGCCTATCAGCAATTCCAGGCAGACGGACTGATACGAGTTCAGCGCGGAGTCGGCATGTTCGTTCGCGAGGGGGCAGCCGATCAGTTGCGGGCGGCAGAACGCACCCAATTTCTCAAGGAAGAATGGCCCCGTATCCGCGAACGTATGGAGCGTTTGAACATTCGACCGGCCGACGTATTACACGACGCCTGAGGGTTCTATTTGCCCGAACTTGATGTTTGGTAATTTTAAAGCGGCTGATTGCACAGCGGCTGGCACTCTGTCACATTGGCGCTCAAGGGTCGGGGACAGTCATCTACCGCGGGAATCGGGGAGATGGCGAAGCTAACCGTGCTGCGTGGCGGCCGGAAAAGGACGTCGATGATTAGATCCGAGCTTCTTCAGGCGTTGTGCAACGACAATCCCGATCTGCGACCGGAAGAGGTTGAGCAGGTCGTGGACATCTTCTTTGACGAGATTTCGGCGCGATTGGCCGAGGGCGGCAGGGTGGAATTGCGCGGCTTCGGCACGTTCTCGACGCGCAAGCGCGATGCACGGACAGGTCGCAACCCGCGTACCGGCGAACCCGTTGATGTGCCGGAAAAGGCAGTGCCTTACTTCAAGCCGGGCAAGGAAATGCGCGAGCGACTCAACACGGAGTAAGCCTCACGCTTTACGGTGGCAGCGCTGCCTTGACCGTCCGGGAAAAGAAGAAGGGCGCGGACTCCGTGGAGTCCGCGCCCTCTTTCATGTTTCTGATGGGATCAGAAGTTGCGACGCACCGTCAGTGCCCAGGTACGGGGCAGAGCCGGGGCAGCGGTAACCGCGCCCAGTGACGAGGTGATATCGCTCACGCTAAGGAAGTAGTACTTGTCGAAGAGGTTCTGCACTTCGAGCGAGAAGCGCCAATCTTCGTCGTCTGTTGTGTAGCTGAGTCGCGCATTACCCAGGAAACGGCCCGGGATTTCGCTCCACTGCGTATTGAAGGTTTCGGTAAAGATCTTCGACCGATACGATCCGTCGAAGCGAAGACTGGCGGTGCCAGGTCCGACATTGTGATCGTATTGGATGCCGAAGCTATAGGTCCAATCAGGCGTGTACGGGAACGTTTCGTCACCGGACAGGCCCGCTGGAGCCACCGAAGCCGCATCATACTTGATGCTGATGTAGCTCACGGAACCGTCGATCATCAGGCCGTCCGTGGGGAAGGCTGACAATTCGAGTTCCGCACCCTTCACGTTGGCCTTGCCGACGTTGGTCGGGCGAAGACATGGCGATGATGGGCATGCCGACAGCGTAAAGATGATGTCGTTGTACTTGTTATAGAACGCCGCGCCATTGAGCCGAAGTCGGCGATCAAGCAGATCGCTCTTGAAGCCCACTTCGTAGGTGGTCAGCGTTTCGGGATTGAACGACTTCACCTGATTGCAAGGAGGCGTGGGGATGACGGAACCGTCCGGGTTATACTGGAACGGCCCGCATTCACCGGTGGATGGACCGAAGAACGGACGCGGGTTAACGCCGCCGCCCTTATAACCCGTAGCGATTGACGCGTACGCGAGGAACTCGTCCGAGAACCTGTAGTCGGTCACGACGCGCCAGTCCCACCGCTTACCCTTGAACTCTCCATCGAGACCGAAAATCCCGGTGAGGAGGCAGTTCGGTGAGTTGCCGATCGAAGTCGGTGGTCCGCCACCGCCCGGGAAGACCGGATTGGCGCCGTAAAGCGACTCGCAGATCGGCGGAGCGCCAGGTGGTGGTGCCAGCGAGCCCTGGAACGGCACCGTCCCGTCAGGATTGCGACGGAAATAGGTGTACGTCTTTTCGTCCCACGAACGACGCAGACCGCCCGATATCGTCCAATTGGGAACCGGGTGCAGCGTGGCGTTGAGGAACAGCGCCTTCGACGTTGAAGGGGTCGTGTCCGGCCCGTGCACGAAGTCGATACCCGCATAGTTCAGGTCGACGCGCGCTGTGTAGCTGCCGTCCTGATCCATGTAGAAACCGCCGAGCGTGTAATCGAGCAGTCCGTCACCGAACTCGCCGTTCAGGCGCAGTTCCTGGCTCCACGCGCGGTGGTCCATGCGGTTGTCGAGCTGCGCGATCGGAACGGGCGATGCGTCCTGATCCTGGCCCCACTTGGTCGTATATTCACGCCACGACCCGATATAGTAGAGTTGGAGCGTATCGGTCAGATCGACCGTCACGTTGCCCATCAGGCCCCAGCCATTGAAATCCTGGTTCTGGAGCGCGGCGTAGGGCTTGAACGGCGACTGAGATGTCGGCGCCGTGCCATCCAGGAAGTTGGCGTAGCTGATATAGCGCCGGTCACCCTTGTAAGCGCCGGTCGACAGTGTGTCGCAGCTATACGGGCCAGCCGGAACGAAACGGCAGTCGAATGGAATTGCCGAGCCATCCTTACCCAGAAGCCAAGCCGGCTGTCCGGGGCCAGCCCCTCTACCGGGATAGGGTAGTGTCGGATCGAAGACGGGGTTGTTCGCGCTCTGCGGCAGACCGGCGGCACGCAGGATGGTGCCAACGGGCTCTGATCTTTCATGGGTGTAATCGCCCGAAAGGTTGACCTCAATCGTGTCGGTCGGGTCCCATTTAAGCGCTAGGCGACCGGCCACGAACGACTGACCGCCCTGCGTCCCGACTTCGCCGTAAGCACCGCGAGCGTTGCCGGCGGGAACGTTTTCATTGGGATGCGAGACGCCGTAGTCGAGCAGCGTGATGTGGCCGTCGCGGCCCTTGCCGACACCGGAAATACGGGCGGCGAGGTTATCCGTGATCCGGAAATCGGCCATGCCGCGCAGTTCGACGCGGTTGTACGATCCATAGGTCACTTGCAGCGAACCGGTGCCGTCGCCTCTCGGCTTCTGGCTGAACAGCTTGATCGCGCCGCCGATAGAGTTCTTGCCCGCCAGCGTACCCTGCGGTCCGCGCAGCACCTCGATCCGGTCGAGATCCATCAGATCCAGCAGCGAGCTGGACAGGGTCGGGATGAACACGTCGTCGACATAGATGCCGACACCGGGGTCCATCGCGTAGTTGAAGTCGGTTTGCCCGACGCCGCGGATGTAGGCGATCAGGCCAGAGCCGCCGTTTTGCGGCTGGGGCGTCAGGGTGACGTTCGGTGCCTGTGCGGCGACCTGAGAAATGTCGGTCTGACCGCGCGCTTCCAGCATCTCGGCGTTCACCGCAGTGATCGCGATAGGCGTATCCTGCAGCCGCTGTTCGCGGAACTGCGCAGTCACGATAATCTCGGTGTTGCGATTGCTGGAGTCAGCTTCCTGCCCACTCTCATCCTGAGCGTAGGCTGGCGCGGCTAGCGCGGCAGCTATGGCGATCGACGACGCGACGCCAAACGTCCTCTTAAAACTCATCAGGCTTTCCTCCCACTTCTGGCATTCGCAAAGGCGAAGCCATGCCCACGCCGTTTTTTACGGCGGGGGTCACCCCGGTTCAGGAAGCAAACGAATTTTTGGTTAGATTATGCCGTATCGCTCCCTCTCCGAACGCGTGAATAGCAGAACCTAATTTTGCCAAAAAGGTTCATGCATCCGACCGTAAGAGAGGACCGTTGTGCTGTCGTAATTGAGCAACACAGTTAAACGATCGCATAAAAAGGATCGAGGCGCGGATTCTATTCGAACCCACGCCCCATCGCACAACTTTATCCTTATTTGATCAGAAGTTGCGGGTCACGCTCACCGCAAAGGTACGGGGCTTGCCCGGTGCGCCGTAAACATGGCCCACCGCGTAAGCATCGTTGACCTTGCTGGTGAGGTAATAGCGGTCGAAGATGTTCTGCACTTCGAGCGCTACGCCCCAATCCCGATCTCCGGACGTCCAGCCGATGCGGCCGTTAGCCAGGAAGTAGCCGTCGATCCGATTGTCGACGACCAGGTTCGCGATCGGTCCGCCGCCGCCCGCCAGACCGAACGGATCGACCGGCAGGTTGGTGGAGGACACGATCAGGTTATCGACGTTACCCGCCTCGGTGTAGATCTTCGACTGGTAGCTACCGTCGAAACGGAAGCTCAGTTCGCCACCGGCGACGTTCTCGACATCGTACTGCACGCCGAAGCTGTACTTCCACTCAGGCGTGTACGGCGTGATGTCGCTCAGCGCCACGCCGGTGCCGGCCGTGACGTCGATCTCCTTGTACTGGAAATCGAGGTAGCTCAGCGATCCGTCGAACGTCAGGCCGGAAACGGGCCTGATGAACGTTTCGACTTCGATGCCCTTCACCTTGGCCGAACCAACGTTGGTCGGACGCAGGCAAGGCGTTGCCTGGCCCAGCGGCTCCAGATCTTCGCAGTAATTGCTGAGCAGAACGATGTTATTGTAGTCGAAGTAGAAGCCCGCAACGTTCAGGCGCACCCGGCGGTCGAGGAAGTCCGTCTTGAAGCCCAGCTCGTACGACGTGATCGTTTCCGGCACGTGCGGGGTCATCTGGCTGGGGTAGTATGGCCGCGGGTTGAAGCCGCCAGCGCGATAGCCGGTGGCGATCTGGCCATACATCATGAACGCATCGGAGAAGCGGTAGTCGACTGCCAGACGCCAGTCGGTGCGGTCGTTCTTGAAGGTGCGTTCTTCGCCGTCGATGCCGAACAGCAGGCAGTTCGGCTGGTTGCCAACGTCGGTCGGACCGGCAGTGGGGGCGCCGATGAAGAAGTTGCACGGACCTTCGATTGCGGAGCCGTCAGGATTCGTGCGGGTATATTCGTAGTCCTTGCGGTCCCACGACTGACGCACGCCGGCGGTGATGTTGAGCGCGTCAACCGGGTTCCATGTGGCGGTTGCGAACAGGGCCTTGTTGTTCGACGGCGTCGGGTCCGGACCATGGATGAAGTCCAGCCCGCCATAGGGAATGTCGATGCGTCCGGTGTAGGTCCCGGCGGTGTCGAAATAGAACCCGCCGACAGTCACGAACAGCGTGTCTTCCGCGAACGATCCCGACAGGCGCAGTTCCTGGCTGAGCTGGCGGTTGATCTGCGTCTGGTTGAGCAGGTTGGCGCCCAGCGGGGCACCGTCCACGTCATAGGACCAATCAGACTTGTACTTGCGCCATGACGTGATCGATTTCAGCGCCAGATTGTCGGACAGATCGGCATCGAGCGTCGCCGCGAAGCCATAGTTGTCGAGGTCCGAGTGCGGATCCAGCGCCAGCGGCTTGTACGGCATCTGGCTATCGCCAGCGTAGAGGTCATTGAACGTCGCGTAAGTGACATAGCGGCGATCATAACCGGTCAGCGTGTCGCAGCTGTTCACTCCCGACGGCACGAACTGGCAATTATAGGGCACCGCGTTTCCGTCGGTACCGCGCAGCCAGGGGCGGTTGGGGTCGTTGTTGATCAAACCTGCCGCGTTTGCATAAAGCAGCGTGGCGATGCCCGGATCGTTCCGTTCGCGCGTGTAGTCTGCCGACAGGTTCACCTCGATACCCGTGCCGGCATCCCAGCGCAGCGCGAGCTTGCCTGCCGCGACGGCCTGTCCACCCAGCGTGCCGAGCACTTCATTGCTCTTGCCGCCACCGGTCGCCTGGGTCGGCACGTTCGACCCGGGATGGGTCAGCGCGTAGTCCAGCCGCTTGATATAACCGGTTTCGTTCTTGCTGACGCCCGCCACGCGGATGGCGAGGTTATCGGACAGGCCGATGTCTGCCATCGCTCGAATATCGATCCGGTCATACGAACCATAGGTCGCCTTGATCGACCCTGAGTTGTCGCCGCGCGGCTTCTGCGAATACATCTTGATCGCGCCGCCGATAGAGTTGCGGCCAGCCAGAGTGCCCTGCGGACCGCGAAGCACCTCGACCCGGTCAACGTCGGTCAGGTCCAGCAGTGCGCCGGTCAGCGTGGGCAGATATACGTCATCAACATAAACACCGACGCCCGGTTCGAGCGCAAAGTTAGGGTCGTTCTGCCCGATGCCGCGGATGTAGGCGATCAGGCCCGATCCGTATTCCTGGTGCTGCGGGACCAGCGTAACGTTCGGCGCCTGCGCCGCGACGTTGACGATGTTGGTCTGGCCGCGCGCTTCCAGCATTTCCGCATTCACTGCGGTAATGGCAAGCGGTGTGTCCTGAAGGCGGGTCTCACGGAATTCTGCGGTAACAACGATTTCCGAACTGTCGTCAGACCGCGTTTCCTGCGCGTGGGCAGGCATTGCGAGGCCTGCGGCAACGGCAAGCGAAGAAGCAACGCAAAGCGTCTTAAAGTTCATTTCAGTTATCCCTCCGTCACATGACAACCACGGCAAAGCGACCCGAAGGTGCGGCTATTCGCCACGCAACCGTGGTGTGGATCGGAGAAGGCCATTTATTGGCTTTGCTCTCCCCCGTCCTGAAAAGAGGAATAGCGGGGGAGGCAGTTGAAAAAAGTATCAGATTGTAATTCAAAGATTTCCGGTGCCACGCTGTAATAATCGGGCAACAGGCGGAACCCTTGCCGCACAGGTTTCTTGCGGAATGATCCTGATGCTGCTTCGTTGCGTTGATGACGATCCACACCCCCAATCGGGGTAGAAAAGGATCGCAGCAGGGCGGGGGATGGATGACTGAGGTCGACAATCAGGGACGTGGGCGTTCCGAAGCTGGCGGGCCGCGCGGATATGAACTGCGCGTGCTCATCCTTCTCGGGCTAGCGTTCGGTTTTGCCTACTTTGACCGCATGGCGCTGACGTTTCTCGCGCCATTTGTTCAACAAGATCTCGGCCTCAGTAACGAAGAAGTCGGCTGGGCCAATTCGGGTCTGTCGCTAACCTGGGCGCTCGGCGCTTACTTCATCGGGCGCTGGTCCGACCTGATCGGACGGCGCAAGCCGTTCCTTCTTGCCGCGCTCGTGCTGTTCTCACTTTGCTCGGTGCTTTCCGGCTTCGCGTGGAGCTTCGAAAGCCTCCTCGCGGCGCGCATCGTGATGGGTGTGGCGGAGGGGCCGTTCCTGCCGATCTGCCTCGCAATCATGGCCGCCGCGTCTGCCCCAAGCCGACAGGCGCTCAATGCCGGAATGGTGCAGACCGTGTTCGGACCGATCGTCGGGACTTCGCTGGCGTCTTACGCGCTGGTCAGGATCGCGACTGAATACGACTGGCACGCCGCCTTCTTCATCGCTGGCATTCCGGGCCTGATCCTTGCGGTGCTGATATGGCGCTTCGTCGATGAACCTGCGCCGCCGCCTGCACCGGTGCGGGCGCCCGGTGGGCAGGGGGCTGCACCTGCGCTGTCGCCTTGGGCCCTGCTGAAGGAACGCAACATCCTGGTCTGCTCGCTGGTCAGCGTCGGTGCCGTCGGATCGGTCGTTGTGGGTTCGATCTTCATGCCGCTCTACCTCGACGGGCCACGTGGTTATGACGATCTGACCTGGAGCAACATCATGGCCGTCGTCGGCATTTGCCCGGCGGTCGGCGCGATCGTGGTGGCGATGTTGTCTGACCGAATTGGTCGTAAGTGGCCGCTGGTCGCGTTCGTTTTCCTGATGATGCTCGCGCCGGCGGCGTTGCTGTGGTTCAACGGCCCGGTATGGATGCTTACGGCGCTGATTTTCGTAAGCTGGATGGGCCTTGGCACCTTCCCGCTGTTCATGGGAGTGATCCCCAATGAAACCGTTGGCCGTGTAAGGGCAGCGACTGCGATGGGACTGGTGGTAATGGTCGGCGAACTGACCGGGGGTGTCTTCGGCCCGCCAATCGCTGGCAGGGTGGCTGACAGTCTCGGTCTGGAATTTGCGCTCTACATTCAGGGCGGATTGGCGCTCTTCGCGGGCTTTGTTGCGCTGTTCGTTGTAGAAACCAACCCGCGCGTGCTCGCGCGTCGCAATCCGGCGGAGGCCACTGCATGACAGACACCAGCCGCGTAATCGTGATCGGCGCGGGCCCGGTGGGCCTGCTGGCCGCGCTCGGGCTGGCGCGACAGGGCATTGAGGTTACGGTGCTGGACAGCGAGCCGCAGGTGGTCCGCTCCCCGCGAGCAGCGGTCTATTTTCACACAACCATCTCGATCCTCAGGAAGCTTGGCCTGTCGGATGAGGCACACGCAATCGGCCTCAGTTCCACCGAGTTTGCGATGCGCTGGCTTGAAACGGGTGAGGTCGTGCGTTCCGATATGCGCGATGCGCTGGAGCCGGGGCAGGAGTTCGATCACAACCTCCATTTCGGGCAGCACATCCTGGCCGAACTGGTCATCTCCCACTTGGCCAAGCTGCCCCAGACGCGCGTGCTGTGGAACCACGCGGTCAAGGCGATGGCGCAGGACGATCGCGGAGTGCGCATTGCCGTCGATACCGACGATGGCGAGAAGTTCATGGCCGCCGAATGGGTGATCGGCGCGGATGGTGCGCGTTCTACGGTGCGCCAGCTTCTGGGTCTGCCGTTTGAGGGGTTCACGTGGCCTGACCGCTTCGTCGCCACGAACATCGACTACCCGTTCCTGGAGCAAGGCTTCGGCAACGCCAACATGGTGGTCGATCCCGTCAACTGGGCGGTGATCGGCCGACTAGGACGCGAGAACCTGTGGCGGCTTACTTACGGTGAGGATGCCGGGCTGGATGAGGCGAGCATCCTTGAACGCCTGCCGGAACGCTTCGCCGCGATCCTGCCCGATCCGTCATTGCCCTATCGCATCGACAACTTCTCCCCCTACCGTGTGCACCAGCGTTGCGCGCCTCGCTTCCGTGTCGGGCGGGTGTTACTGGCGGGCGATGCCGCGCATGCCTGCAATCCGTGCGGAGGGCTGGGCCTGACAGGGGGCGTGATTGACGCCGACGCGCTTTCGGACACGATGGGGGCGGTGATCCGCGGCCGGGCTGACGACAGCGTGCTTGATTTCTACGCGGCGGAGCGGCGCCGGGTATTTCTGGAGGTGACTTCGCCGATGTCGGCTAATTTCAAGCGCTTGTTGTCTGAAAGCGATCCGGTGCGCCGGGCTCAAGACAAGGCGGATATGTTCGCTCAGGCCGACAAGGGCGGTGCCGAAGTGCGCGCGTCGTCCCTCGCCCATCTGATTAAGGGTGCGGCCATGCCAGTAGAGCCGCTGATCGCATGAGCGCCTGGGCCTACAGCACCGAAGGTTTCGACCGCATCGTCCACCGCATCGAAGGCGTGGAGACGGTAACCTACGCCATCGGTGAAGGTCAGCCGCTGGTCTATTTCCACGGCGGCGGCACGTTCCACGGGTTCGAATGGGTACGCCCGCTGGCTAACCAGTTCCGCATTTTCTGCCCTTATCACCCCAACTTCGGGGAAAGCGCCGATGCGCCCTTCGCCAGCGTGGGCGACTATGTGGCGCATTACGAGCTGCTGTTCCCGGCGCTGGGCCTCGATACCTTTCACCTCGCCGGGGCTTCGATGGGCGGGCATATCGCGGCGCGTTACGCGGCGGCGAATCCCGGCGATATCGATCGGCTGGTGTTGGCTTCGCCTGCCGGGCTGCTGTCGGAACATGCTTCGATCCCCGATTTCGCGGGTGTGGATCCGAAGGACATTTCGGCGATGTTCGTCGCCGATCCGGCATGGGTCGCGCCGTTCTGGCCAGCGGACCCATCGCCGGAATGGACTGCGCTGAGGGCACGTGAAAGCGCGGCGGCCTTCGCTTCGCGCGAGGACCTTTCCGTCACCGACAAGGCACTGCGCACCGGTCTCAAGGGCTTCGATCGGCCTACGTTGCTGCTGTGGGGGGATGCAGACCGGATCGTTCCGCTTGGGTATGCGCGCGACTGGCAGGAAGTGCTTCCCCATGCGGAACTGGCAGTGATCCCCGGCGGGTCACACTTGTTGCTCGACGAGTTCCCTGCGGCGGTGGACACCTTGCGGCAGTTCCTCTCGGGAGAACGCGGATAATGAACGATGTGCGGGCCGCGATGAAATACGTAGTGCGCGGCGAGAAGGCCACGTTCCATCCCGGCGACCGCGAGAAAAGCTATTGGCCCGTCGATGAGCACGAAGTGACCATCCATGATGTGCGGCCGATAGCTGGTGAACTTGGGTTCGATCACAACGGTTTCGTGCTGGTGGACGAGTCGACCGACATCACCGACTTTACCGACCCGGCTCAACTTGCGCTGTATTGTCGCCAGACCGAGGCGCTGGTGCAGCGTCTCACGGGTGCGGCCAAGGTCATCAGCTTCGGCCCGATGATCCGTACCAATGCAGGCGGATCGCATGGCCACAACCAGCCTGCACACGGCGCGCATGTCGATTACGGCGCGCGCACGGTGGCGGACTTTACACGCGATCTATTGCCCGCTGACGAGGCCGAGCGCCGCCTTGCGGGGCGTCATATGCTGATCAATGTGTGGCGGCCCATTGACACGGTGGAGAGCGCACCGCTGGCGGTGTGCGACGCGAGTACGGTCAGGCGCGAGGACTTGTTCGACAGCGAGGTTGTCGGCGGCCTCGGTGACTTTGGTCGTCGGTCGCTGTGGGGGTTCAACCTCGCCTACACCCCAGATCACCGCTGGTACTGGGTGCCCCGCATGGAGCCGTGGGAGGCGCTGGCGTTCAAGCTGTTCGACAGTGATCCAGGAGCCGTGCAGTTCACCGCGCACAGTGCATTTGAGCCGCCGGACACGCCGCCCGATGCGACGCCCCGGCGAAGCATCGAAGTACGGACGATCACCTTTATCGAAGAAGGCACGTCGTAACGCTCAAGGGACTATCGCGGGGGGCTGCACTCCCTTAGCAATGGCAAGTGTCAGAGTCGCAAAGGCTCGGCCAACATGGGGAGAGGCGCTTGGCTCAGGTTGACCTGAACGAGACTATCGAGGCGCGTGGCGGCGTGTTCCCGCTGCGCGGGCGCTTTGACGAGCGTTTCCGCCCGGTGGTCGACGCCTTCATTACCAATTTCCGCGAGGAAGAGGAACTCGGCGCGGCTACCTCGGTGGTAGTGGACGGCGAGACTGTCGTCGATCTCTGGGGCGGATGGGCGCAGGCAGATCGCAGCGCTGATTGGGACGAGCACACCACCGTATGCATGATGAGCGTGGCGAAGGGCGTCACCGGCATCTGCTTCAACATGCTGATCGATCGCGGGCTGGTCGATCCGGATGAGCGGATTGCCCGTTACTGGCCGGAATTCGCCCAGAACGGCAAGCAGGACATCACCGTGCGCATGGTGCTGGACCACACGGCGGCCATCCCGGTCCTGACCGACGACACGATGTACCCCGGCGGCTTCTTCGATTTCGAGGGCTACATCCACGCGCTGGAAGTGCAGCACCCGCTCTGGCAACCGGGCGTGCGCGCCGCCTATCACGTCCACAACCAGGGCTTCCTGCTGGGTGAGATAATGCGGCGGGTCACGGGCGTGACGGTGGGTCCGTTCCTGAAGCATAACGTCACCGAGCCACTGCGCGCGGAATACTACATCGGCGGGATGGACGAACAGCAGCAGGCCCATGTTGCCGAGGTGCTGCCCAACACCGCCGCACGCCTGTTCGCGGCCAAGGATCAGGCCGTTCCTGAGAAGCCGACCACGCCGGAGGGATGGCAGGATGGCGCGGTGCTGCGAAGCTTCGCCTTCCTCCAGAACCCGCGTGAGCCGTGGCACTCCACGATGAACTCTCCCGTGTGGCGAACCTGCGAGATCGCCAGCGGATCGGGCCACGGCAACGCGCGCGGCGTTGCGCGCATCTACGGCGCGACCGTGGGTGAGTTACACGGCGTTTCGCTGCTGTCGAGGGACAGGCTGGAAGCCATGATCACCGAACAGCACAACCAGATCGAGCTGTTGCAGGACCGGCCCTATCATCAGGCGATGGGGGTTCTGCTGAACACGCCGCAGGCCGTTTACATGGGGCCTAACCCGCGCAGTTTTGGCCATCATGGCTTGGGCGGATCGATCGGCTTTGGCGACCCGGATGCGCGGCTCGGCTTCTCATACTGCTGCAACCAGATGCACGCCGTTGGCGACAATGGGCCGCGCGCCCGGAGGCTGATCGGCGCGGTCTACTCCGCACTTTGAACGAGGAAGCGATGGACAAGGAACTATTCGACAAAGGCATGAAGATCCGCCGCGAGGTGCTGGGCGATGCCTATGTCGACCGCGCGCTGGCGAAGTCGGGCCCGTTCAACGATCCCCTGCAGGAACTGGTTACCACCTATTGCTGGGGCTGGAACTGGAGCCGTGAGGGGCTGCCCCGACGTGACCGCAGCCTGATCAATCTGGCGATGATCGCGGTTCTCAATCGTGGACACGAGCTGAAGGCGCATATCCGCGGTGCGCTCAACAACGGCCTGACGCGCGAGGAAATCCGCGAGGTGCTGCTCCAGGTCGGCATCTATGGCGGCATCCCGGCGGCGGTCGACAGCTTCCGTCTGGCGAACGAGGCATTTGCGGAGATCGACAGCGAAGCGAAGGACGCGCTCGACTGATGGATGATCTGGCCCGCCTGCTGATAGAGCGCGAATGCGGCCGCTTGCCAGTCCTGTTTGCTCGCTATGCCGATAGCGGCGATCATGCGTCTCTGGCGGAGCTTTTTACCGAAGACTGCGTGTTTGCCCGCCCGTTTCAGCCGGATCATCCGTTTCACGGGCGGTACCGTGTGCAGGCGATTTTCCGCGACCGACCGCCGATCCTGGTGCGCCATGTCGTCACCAATATTCTGGTCGATGTGGTCAGTGAAACGGAAGCCCGGGGCACAAACTACCTGGCCATGCTTTCCAATCATGCGTCGACCGTGCCGCCGCAGGAAGCGGGCGCACTCTACGTCGGCGGGTTTGAAGACCGTTACGTGAAAACGGCGGACGGCTGGAAATTCAGCAGCCGTCACGGCCGCGTCGACCTTCATCTTGGCGGGGCGATGCCCGTCATTCCGCCGCCCAGCGACGAAGCGAGAGGATTGAAATGACGATCAAAGCCAAGAACGCCAACGAACAACTGGTGCTGGATTTCTTCGACGTGCTTTCGTCGGGCAATCTGGAGGCGCTGCGCGCTTTCTTCCACGAAAAGTCAGTCTGGCAACCGAAGGTGAAAGGGATCGCGGGCGCCGGGGAGCATGTCGGAATGGCGATCATCGACCTGTTCCTTGCCCCAGTGCGCGGCATGTTTGAACCGGGCGATCCCAAGGTTCACGTGACCAACCTGTTCTCTGACGGCGGCACCGTCGGCGTCGAGTCCTTCTCGACCGGAACCACCCTGGACGGCAAGGTTTACGAGAACGACTACGCCTGGGTGTTCCACGTTTCGAACGGCAAGATCGACCGGCTGCATGAGTACATGGACAGCCATTACACCGCCAAGCTGTTCGGAATGGAGTGAGCCGTGCGCCGCTTCGAAGGCCAGCCGATCCTGATTTCCGGTGCCGGTCGCGGGCTGGGTGAAGGGATTGCCAAACACCTTGCGGCGGAAGGTGCGCTGGTCGGCGTTGCAGACATCGACGTAGCCAGCGCGCGGCGCGTGATGGAAGGTATCCGCCAATCGGGCGGGGTCGCCCATGCTTACGGCGGCGATCTGGGAAACCGGTCCGAGTACTTCGGCGTGGCGGAGGCCTTCCGCTATGACGCGGGGCCGCTGCGCGCGGTGATCAACAACGCATCGTTCCTGGTCTACGAACCGATCGAGGATGTGACGGAGGAGACGCTGGATCGGATGTTGTCCGCGGGGCTGAAGTCCGTCTTCTGGGGGGTGCAGGCGTTTCTGGCGCAGCGAGATCGTGACGCGCCGGGCAACATCATCAACTACTCGTCCCCCGTGGCCTATCGCGGGCGACCTAACACCGGGGCCTATACCACGATCAAGGCGGGCATTGCTGGCCTGACCAAGGTCTTGGCGGGAGAGCTTGGCCCGCGCGGTATCCGGGTGAACGCCATCGCGCCGGGCAGTGTGCCGACGCCCGCCACCGAAGACTTTGTAACGGCCGAGCAATACGAACAGCGCGCCAAGAACATCCCCCTTCGTCGAAATGGCACGCCGGAAGACGTGGCGAAGGCGGTGGCCTTCCTGCTGTCTGAAGAAGCCGCGTTCATCAATGGAGCCATGCTGGCCATTGATGGCGGCATCATCGCTGCGGGGTGAGGGGGATGGCACGAGTATGGCAGGCCCGGCTCGATAAACTGCGCGACGTTATCCTCGCGGACATTGCGCGCGGGGACTATTTCGGCGCGGTCCTCACGGTGGGACGCGGCGGCGAGGTTGTCTTCGCCGAGGCACTGGGGGCCGAGGACGAAGCGGGCACGAAACCGCTGAGCTACGACAATGTGTTCTCGATTTTCTCCGTCACCAAGGCGTTCACCAATGTCCTGATCCTGAAGGCGATCGAGGAAGGCCGTTTCGCCCTGACGACGAAGGTGCGCGATGTGCTGCCCGAATTCACGGGGCAGCCGCGTGAGGAGGCGACGTTTTACAACCTCCTGACCCACACCGCCGGTATGCCGGGTGTGTGGACGCCTAAGCCTGGCATGTATCTCGACCGGTTGTCCGAGCTCTTCGACGCCTCGATCGAGAAGGTTCATGGAGAAGTCGAGCCCGGCACCCGGTGCGACTATTCGCCGCTGGTTAATCACGTCCTCATGGGCACCGTGCTCGTGAGGACTGACCCGTTGGGCCGCGACTATCGCACGTTGCTGCATGAAGACCTGTTCGCGCCTCTGCGGATGGACAGCACCAGCATGGGCCTGCGCGCAGACCTGAAGCACCGGCACGTTGCGCCGGATATGCGCGGAACCGTTCCGATCCAGCATCTCTCACGCAACCTGCCGGGCGATCACGCCCTGTTCGAAGACCCTGATGTGGAGGCGCCCCATGTCGGTTGCGCTTCCACCAGCGGCGATCTCTATCGTTTCGCCGAAATGCTCCGTCGGGGTGGGGAACTGGACGGTGCGCGCATAGTGTCGCCAGCAATGTTGAGGCTGGCGCGCCAAGTCCACACGGGCGACATGCCGAACCAGCTTTACAAGCGAGTGGCTGAAGGCGCCGGGTGGAAGGTGCCGCCCGCCAATCAGGGCATTGGCTTTCAGGTGCGCGGAACGGGCGTGTTCCACCATCTGTTCGGCACGCTCTCCAGCCCGGAAACGCACGGCAACTATGGCGCAGGCAGCACGATGTTCTGGGTCGATCCGGTCGCAGATGTCAGCTTCGCGCTGTGCAGTGCGGGGGTGATGACACAGGCGGCCAATATCGAGCGCTGCCAGAAACTGAGTGATCTGGCGCTGTCGGCAATGATCTGAGGGGGAACGGGAATGGCTGACGCGGACATCATCGCGATCGGTTCGGGCCACAATGGGCTAGTAGCGGCGGCCTATCTCGCGGTGGCGGGAAAGCGGGTGATCGTGCTGGAGCGCAATGCGTGGTTCGGCGGCGGCTGCGTGACCAGAGAGCTGACCCGGCCCGGCTTCCATCACGACCAGCATTCGATGAGCCACATCTTCATTCACGGTAATCCGCTGATGCTGGCGGACGAGCTGGGGCTGAAGCGCAAGTATGGGCTGCAATACATCTTCCCCGAAGTGCCGATGATGAGCGTGTGGGAGGATGGGGCAACGCTGCCGCTGCATCGCGATCCGGCAAAATCGGCAGAAGCTATCAGGCGATTCAGCGCGAAGGACGCCGACACCTTCCTCGAGATGTCGCGGCAAGCAGCGCAATGGCTGCCGATGATCCAGGCCGGGCTATATTCCCCGCCCATGCCGCTGGGCGCGCAGACCGCGATGATGGACCAGAGCGCGGAGGGGCGGGAAATCTGGCGCACCACTCAGGTCAGCACGTTCGATCTGATGGAAGAACTGTTCGAACATGACCGGGTGAAGGCGCATTTCGGCCGGGTGGCGGGCGAAAACCTTGTCAGCCCGGACGAGAAAGCGACGGGCATCGGCGCTTACGTATTCCTCGGCTTCCTTGAAAAGTTCGGCTTCGGCGTGCCAGTGGGCGGGTCGGGGAGCCTGACCGCGGCCCTGATCCGCTGCATCGAAGATCACGGCGGAACAGTGATGGCCAACGCGCATGTGCGAGAGGTAGTGACCGAGGGCGGGCGGGCGACCGGTGTTGTGCTGGATAGCGGCGCACGAATCTCGGCGGCGGATGGCGTCATCGGCGCAATCCATCCGCATCACCTGCCGGATATGGTCCCGTCGCTGCCCGCCAGCGTGGGCAAGAACGCGAGGCGCACGCACGTCACTCCCGCCGCGTGCTTCACCGTCCATGCGGCCCTCGATGCGCCCATGCGGTTCAAGGCGGGTGATCTATCGGCCGTCATGTACGAGTTGATGCCCGCGAACTATCAGGACATGCGCCGCGCGTTCGATGAGTTGCGCTATGGAGGCTTCTCGCAAACCCAGCTCGTCGGCGTGGGCCAGCTTACCCAGCACGATCCCAGTCGTTGCCCGGAAGGCAAGGCTATCTTCCATGCATGGGACTATGTGCCCTACGAACGCCCCGATGGCCGCAGCTGGGACGAAGCGAAGCGCGAATTTGCCGACAAGCTGATCGCGCGGATGGGCGATTTCATCGAGAACGTGCCCGACATCGTGCTCGATTTTCACTGCGACAGCCCGGTGGATATGGAGCGAACCAGCCCCAGCTTCCATCGCGGCGACCTGCACGGGATCGCCACCACGACCTACCAATCCGGCAGTCACCGGCCCACGCCTGAACTCGGCCAGTATCGGGTGCCGGGCGTTGATGGGCTTTACCTGGTTGGCCCCTTCCAGCACCCCGGCGGGGGTGTGTTCGGCGCGGGGAGGGCGACTGCGATGGTCATGGCGGAAGACCTTGGCCTCGATTTTGACAGGGTCGCCGTCGCATGAAGATCCACTCCGCCGACAAGAGCGAACTCATGCAGGTCACGGTGATAGAGCGGCGGGGCGGCGATTTGGTGCTAAAGGGCAAGGTGTTCGGCACCATGCCGATGAGCGCGACGCTGACGCCTGAAAACGCACGGGCATTCCTGAAGCTGCTCACACCGTCGCTGGCGTGGTTTCTGATCACGCTGCCGTTTCGCAAGGAGGGGAAATGATGCGCCACAAGGATCGTGTGATCGTCGTCACCGGGGCTGCGGGGGCCATCGGTTTCGCCACCTGCGAGATATTGGCGCGGGAGGGCGCTCGGCTGCTCATGGTCGATATCGACGCCGAACGATTGGATCGGCGCGTGGGCGAATTGCAGGCTGCTGGCCATGACGCCGTGGGCCACGCCGCGGACTGCGCGGACGAGGCTGCCGTGGCTGGGTATGCCCATGCCGCAATCGACAGGTTCGGGCGCATCGACGGCTTCTTCAACAACGCCGGGATCGAGGGCAATCTCGCTCTCACGCACGAATATGAGGTGGCGGAGTTCGACAAGATCATCCGCGTCAACTTGCGCTCGATGTTCCTGGGCCTGCGTTTCGTGCTGCCTCACATGGTCGCCGCCGGTCGCGGAGCGGTGGTCAACACGGCTTCTATCGGGTCAGAGCGGGGGCTGGCGGGGGCCTGCGCCTATAATGCCGCGAAGCACGGCGCGGTCGGCCTGACACGCACCGCCGCGAGCGAGGTGGCGCAGAAGGGTGTGCGGGTGAACTGCGTAATGCCAGGGGTGATCGAAACCCCGCTGCTGGTGGGAATGCTGGAACAGATGTTCGACGGCGACGTGCAGGCCGGGATGGACAAGCTGGGCCAGACCGCCACCCTCAACCGCGTGGGCCAGCCGCGCGAGGTGGGTGATGTCGTCAGCTTCCTGCTCAGCGACGAAGCAAGCTACGTCAACGGTGCCAAGTGGGAGATAGACGGCGGCGCGCTGGCGACCATCAGGAATGATATCTAGGCGCGCTGCGCGTTCCCGTCGAACCGCGAAAGCACTTCCCCTGCCCAGGCCATGATTTCCTTGCGGGCGATCTTCCATTCGCCATCGACCTTCACCACCACGTCGCGCACGTGGCCGCACCAGTGCAAGCGGGGCGGTTCGGGCGGTCGGTTGAGGGTCGACCAGGCGTAAGTCTGCACGATCCAGCGGCCAGCAGCGGTTGGATCGGGATCAAAGATTGCGTTTGAGAACAGGTGCTGGTGGCCGGGGAAGTCGGGCCGCTCGTGAAAGCGTAGCACCAGCTTGCGGATTTCCTCGCGACCCTTGCGGACCTCGATGCCGTTCGCGCCTTCCTCGATCGCTTCGCCGTCGGGCGCGTAGCAATCCAGATACCCTTCGGTGTCACCCACATCGAGCGCGCGGTAATAGCGGGACATCAACTCGCGGATTGCCAGTTCGTCTTCCACCGGAATGCGTGCCATCACCCTCTCCCTCAAGTCATTGCGGTGCGTCGCGCCAGTATGCGCGGCGCGGTTTCGCGCAGGAACAGCGCGCCTATTCCTCCCAGAATCGCGAGCACGACGAGCAGCCAGCACACCGCCTCCAGACCGTAACGGTCGGACAGATTGCCGGCGAGCGAGGGCGCCAGCACGCCGCCAAGTATCTCGCCAACGCCCATGATCAGTCCCATCGCCGTTGCCGCCTGATGCGGCTTCACGCTTTCCACCGGCACCGTGGCCATGAACATCGGGAAGATGCCGTTGAACATCCACCCGATGAAGAAGATCGCGCCGAGGACGAACGCGCTGCCATCAAACCACAGCGCCGCCAGCGGCAGGATCACGCCCATGAAGGTGAAGCCAGCCATGACCGGGCGGCGACCGAACAGGTCGGACAGCCACGGGATCAGAAAGCTGCAGACCGCGCTCGCCACACCCAGCACCGCCATTAGGCTGGCTGCGGTAACGTCGCCGATGCCGCGTAGCTGGACCAGAACCAGCGGCATGAACGCCCAGGTCACCACCAGATAGGCGACTAGCACGACGGCGATGAACATGCAGACCAGCACGTTGCGGTTGCCCAATAACTCCGCCACCGGGGTGCGCTGCCCCTTCGCGCGCGGGGCGGGTGGCGGCAGCTTGCGCTCGATTACCAGCAGCCAGATCAGCAGAGCCGAAATCAGCCCCGGTATCGCCGCGATGAAGAAGGCGTTGCGCCAGCCCAACCCCCACGTGGTCGCGATCGGCACCAGTATCAGTGGTGCGAGCGTGGAACCCAGCAGGCTGGAGCCAAGGTTCTGCGTGATCCCCATGGCGATCCCGCGCCTCTCCGGTGAAACCTCGTTTGCCACCATCGCGTGGCTCAGCGGCATCACGCCGCCTTCGCTCAGGCCCATGATGACACGGGCGGCGAGCAGCGTCAGGAAGCTGCCAGCAAGGCCCGACAGCACCGAACACAGCGCGAAGGCCACCGTCGATATGACGATGATGATCTTGCGCTTTCCCGCCTTGTCGGAAAGCCAGCCGACGAAGATCGCCGCGATGGCCCAGGTGAACGACAGCGCGGAACCGAGCAGACCGACCTGTGTGTAGCTCAGCCCCAGATCGGGCTGAACATAGGGCATGAGGAAATTGAGCGCGTTACGGTCGAAGAACAGGATGCCGAAGTTCAGGCACAGCAGTGTGACCAGCAACGCTTGATAGCGTGGCGGCGCGCTGCCGGGGACGTGAGCGGCGCTCACGCAGGGCGTTCCGGATCGAGGCCCGCGTCGGCTTCCACGATCTTGGCCATCGCGGTGAAATCGGCATCATCGCCATATGTGGCCAGCGTCCGGTCGAGCAGTGCGGCCAGACGTTCGCCCGTGGGTAGCGGTACGCCCATGGCCTGTGCCTCCGCCAGCGCCAGTCGCGTGTCCTTCAGGCTGAGCTGCGCGGAAAAGCCGAAGTCGAACGTGCGGGGCAACACGGCGCGCGGCCACTTGTCACGCGTGGCGGAATTGGCGCCGGTGCCCGCGTTCAGCACTTCGATCATTCGCGACGGGTCCAGCCCGCCCTTGATGGCAAGGGTCATCGCCTCCGCCGTGGTCGCGATGGCGGCGAGGCTCAGGAGGTTGTTGGCGAGCTTTGCCACCTGTCCTGCACCGGGTGTCTCGCCGAGATAGAACGGTTTGCCGATGTGCCGCAGCAGCGGCTCGACCTCCGGCCACAGCGCCTCTGGCCCACCAGCCATGATTGCCAGCGTGCCCTGCTCAGCCCCGCGAATGCCGCCGGAGACGGGTGCATCGAAGCTGGCGATGCCGCGCGGAGCGAGCATCTCGTGCAGTTCCTGCGCCAGCGCCGGTCCAGACGTGGACAGGTCGCAAATTACGCGGGGCGGTCCGACAGCAATCAGTTGTTCCACGGCGGCGCGCACGATGGGCGGTGTCGGTAGGCTAAGAAACACCACGTCACAGCGCACGCCGAGCGCCTCTGCCGATCCGGCCGCTTCCGCGCCTTTGCCCACGAGCCTGCTGACGGCGGCGGGCGAAAGGTCATGTACCAGCAGGTGCTCGACGTGCGGCAACAGGTTTGCCGCCATAGGCGCGCCCATGCGTCCGAGCCCGAGGAAACCGATCGTCGTCATAGCCTCTCCGCGACGGGTGTGTGCGGCGGCAGATCGACGCGCGCGATGTCTTTTTCGGTTGGGAAACAGGCCAGAACCAGCGGATCATGGCCGGGGATCACGTGATCGAGTGAGTGCCCTGCCAGTTCCATCACGCGTTGCTGGGCCGTGCCGTAGGCCGCTTCATCCACGAAGATCGGGAAGGGGACGCTGCGTGTGATGTTGGCGTAAAGGTGCGCTGCGTCGCTTGCCAGCACGACCGGCCCGCGCGCGGTGTCGCAGACTACGGCCTGCAACCCGGCTGTGTGCCCGGGGCACAGGCGCAGCGCGATGCCCGGCGCGAAATCCGCATCGCCATCGTGGAACACGACATGATCGGCGTAGAGCCTGCGAACGAGCTGGGCGACCGGCTCCCCGTCGAACGGCGCACGCACGTCGTGATCGCAGATGTGGCGGCCGGTGGCGAAAGCCATCTCCGCATCCTGCACGTGGAACCGCGCGTTGGGGAACACGCTCAGCGACCCCGCATGGTCGTAGTGCAGATGGGTCAGGATCACGTCCTCCACCAGCAGCGGATCGATGCCCGCGTCGCGCAGCCCCTCGATCAGGGGGCGGGTGATGATCCGGCCTCTCGCAGCGGCGGCGGACTCGCCGAAACCGGTGTCCACTATCACCGGCAGATGTCCGTCGCGGTGGATCGCCCATATGAAATAGTCGAGTGGCATCGGCACGTCGTGGTCGTCCACCGGGCGCGCAAAGTTCGCTTCCGCTGTGCGTTCGTGCCGCGCGTATCGGATGGCGTCGATGCGGGTGACGGGGGCGCTCACGGCGGGGTCAGGCAAAGTTGAGCAGGATCGGCTGACGGATCGGGCCGTGGCCGACCGTGGTCATCCAGGGTTCGTAGGGGCCGGCGATCTCGATACTTTTCACATCGCGGATCACGGCGCCCAGCAGCGCGCTGGCTTCCATCTGCGCCAGCGTTCGCCCGACGCAACCGTGCACGCCGTACCCCCAGCCCAGCGAATGTTTCGTGTCTCGGTCGAGGCGATACGCGAGCGGATCGTCCCAGAAACGGGGGTCGCGGTTGGCGGCGGCGAACATCAACCCGCAGCGCGTGCCAGCGGGAATGACGTAGTCGTCGATTTCGACCTCACGCGTGGTGATGCGCCCGGCCATGCGGCTGGGGCTGTCCCAGCGGAGGGATTCGTCGAACGCGGCACGCACCTTCTTCGGTTCAGCGCGCAGTTTTGCGTATTCCTCGGGGTAGATTGCCCAGGCGCGCAGGGCGTTGGCCATGGTGATGAACGTGGTGTCGGCCCCGGCGCTCAGCACCGTTTGCAGCAGCAGCTTGGCCTCCGCCGCTGTGACCTGGCCGCTGTCGGCAGCGGCATAGATCGTCTCGCCAATGCCATCTGGATCGAGCGCGGAACGTTCGCACTGCGTTTCCAACCACTGGAGCACGGCGGAATAGTCGTGACTCATCGCCTGATCGAACAGTTCGCCCGGCGGCCCCATCGTTGCCCAGACCATTTCGGAGAAGCCGTGCATGTGTTCCCGGCCTTCTTCCGGCAGGCCGAGGATGTCGGGCAGCACACGGAAGACGTATGCCTGAGTTATCTCGCCGACCGCATCCACCGGCTCGCCAGCGCGTTCACGCAGGGCGGCGAGCAGTTCCACCGCGCGCGCTTCGAAGATGTCGCGTATCCGCTCCAGTGCGCGCGGACTAAGCGCATCGGCGATCACCTTGCGGACCTGCGTGTGGCGGGGCGGGTCGTCGGTCAGCAGGATTTCGGGGCGCGGGCTGGAAGGGTCATGCCACGGTCGGCTAGCGGAAGAGAATGCCTTCCAGTCCAGCAAACCGGCGCTGACATGCTCATGCCGCCCCAGCATATGCGTCCCGTCCGTCAGTCGAACCACGGGCGCGAATTCGCGCAGCGTATCGTCCACCTCGCGCGCGTTGATCACCGCGTCGGGCGTGAAGATGTCGAGCGGGTATTCGGGGATGGGCCTGCTCATAGACCCAGCCCCCGGAACCATACCTCACCAGCTTCGTCCCGGACCATGTGCCCGGCGGTCGGGTCGGCGAAATGCGCGCCGATCACAATGACGCCGCTGTCAGCATATTTGTCGACGAAACCCACGCGGGTGGCGCGCCCGGCGTCCTTGTCCATGTCGAAAGTGGCGGTGCGGTGCGGCATCGCACACTGCATAGGGTGGTGCATTAGGTCGCCGGTGATGACAGCTTCCTGACCTTGCGAGCTAATCCGCACATGGACGTGCCCCGGCGTGTGTCCGTGGCTCGGTTCGCACCGGATGCCTTCAGCGATTACATGGTCCGGCTCGATAAAGTCAGCCAGTCCGAGCTCCACAATCGGGTCCACGCATTCGACAAGATGAGTGTCGCTGTGGTGGCCATCGTGGCGGATTACGGTCTGCCACGCGTCATATTCGGTGCGCCCAAACAGGTAGCGGGCGTTGGGGAAGGTAGGCAGGTATTCGCCCGTTTGCGGGTCGCGATAGGTGTTCCAGCCGACATGGTCGAAATGCAGGTGGGTGCACATCACCGTGTCGATGTCATGCCGGGTAAGGCCCAGCGTTTCGAGGTCTTCCAGGAATCCTTCCGGCAAGTCGCAGAATACATCGAAGTCACGCTTGCGCCCCGCGCCGATGCAGGAATCGACCACGATGTTCCGGCCGGGTGCCTGCACCACGAAGCCCTGGAAGTTCATCCGCTGCCGGCCTTCGCTGGTGGCGTAGTGCGGGTGGAGCCATTGCAGCGCGAGGACTTCTTCCTCGGTCGCATCCGGCATGGTCATGCGGATGTCGTCCTGGAAATCCCACAGCTCCACGATGCGCGTCACCGTGACATCGCCGATCCGCCAGGACTTCATGTGCTCGCTGGCCATATCCTCTCCTTCCCGGCCTCAGGCCGCTCTTCGGCGACTCTTCCGGACCGTTTTGTATCTCGCCACGCTGTCCGGCGGCAGTTCGGCGGCTGGCAGCGGTGGCTTGCCCAGAATGAAATCGGCCGCCCGCTCAGCAATCATAACGCATGGAGCGTTGGTGTTGCCGCCGATCACGCTGGGCATGACAGAGGCATCGGCCACACGCAGGCCCGCGATGCCTTTTACCCGAAGCTGCGGATCGACCACGGTCATCGCGTCCTTCGCATCGCCCATGCGGCACGTGCCGACGGGGTGATGCACGGTATAGCCGGTCTCGCGAATATAGGCGTCGAGCGCGGCGTCGCTGGCCACGTCAGCGCCGGGCGCTACCTCCACACCGTTGTAAGGCGCGAACGGTGCGCTGGCGAAGGCGGCGCGGGCAATTTTCAGCGCGCGGATCAGCGGCTGGATGTCGTCCGGATGCTCAAGCAGGCGCGGGTCGATCAGCGGCGCGGCCGCCGGGTCTGCGCTCGCCAGCCGCACGGTGCCCCGGCTCTTAGGATAGAGCGCCACAGGGCTGATCGCGTAGCCGTGGCCCAGCGGGAACGGGATCTTCGGATTGGTCAGCCGCCGCGCGGGCTGGAACACGAACTGCACGTCCGCCTTGTCGAGCGAAGGGTCGGTGCGCAGGAAGGCGACGCTTTCGAATACATTGCCCGCCAGCGGCCCCTTGCGGGTCAGCAAGTACTGGAAGAAGTGGAACACGTCGCGCGGCGCAGCTTTCCACGACAGGCCGTAACTCGTGCCATCGCGCGTTTCCATGTGCAGCGGGCTCGCGGGGTGATCGTGATAGTTTTCGCCGACTCCGGGCAAGTCGTGAACGACCTCAAGGCCCATTTCCTGCAGATGGGCACCGGGGCCGATACCGGACAGAAGCAGGATCTGCGGCGTCTGCACCGTACCGGCTGAAAGGACTACCTCGGCCCGGGCGCGGATCACGCGGCCATCCGTCAGCTGCACGCCCGTGGCGCGCCCTTGCTCCACCAGTACCCGCGCGACCTGAGCGTCGGTCTGCACATGAATATTGCCGCGCGCGAGGGCGGGGCGCAGCATGGCCTTGGCGGTGGTTTCGCGCTGCCCGTCACGGATCAGGCCCTGCCGCCTGCCATAGCCTTCGGGGTCCGGGCCGTTGAAGTCCGGGCAGGCGGGGAATTGAAGCTCCGCCAGCGCGTCCATGAAGGCGTAGTTCAGCCGGTTGGGGTTCTCCACCAGCTTTACGTTCACTGGCCCGCCGTGGCCGTGGAACACGCTGGCCGGATAGTCTTCGTTATTTTCCGTCCGGGTGAAATAGGGCAGCACTTCGGCATAGGACCAGCCGGTGCACCCCGCGTCCGCCCAGTCATCATAATCCGTGGGATGCCCCCGGAAATAGACCATGCCGTTGATGGAGCCTGACCCGCCGATCACCTTGCCGCGCGGCACCGGGATCGACCGACCGCCCATGCCCGGCTGAGGCACGGTGGCGAAGCGCCAGTTGGTTGCCTGCCGACCGATCGCAGCGGCCACGAAGCTCGGGATATGGATGAACGGATGGTTGTCCGGACCGCCGGCTTCGATCACGCAGGTCGTGCGGTCAGTACGCTCCCCCAGTCGCGCTGCCAGCGCCGCACCAGACGAACCCGCGCCGACCACAATATAGTCGAATTCCGCTGCGGCCATTTGCCTCTCCCGCCGCGCAGTGTGCTTGGGGATGACTGGCTTAGCAAGAGACTAACCATCCCTCTCGCGTGACAGATTTGGCGCAATCCGGCATTCTAAACGTGGCGCGTTGGTGTGGGGAGAGTTCGGTGGCGCATACCTACGAAATCTATCGCGATAAGGCTGGGGAATACCGAGTAAGATTCAAATACAATTCCGAGACAATTTGGTCTTCCGAAGGACTATCAAGTAAAGCTTCGGCCCTCAATTTAATAGAATCTATAAAAAAGAATGTCACATGGACTCCGGTAGATGACCTTACTTCTGATCAACAATTGTTGATTGATAGATTGAGGAATGCCCAGATACCGGCATCAGATCGTGTGGTAAATATTGATCATAACTCGGGGGAGTTTAGGGACTTTAAAAAGGCTTTTGAAAAGTTTGAAGAGAATCTTCGAGTTACAAACGATTTTGGTCGGATGTCATCGGACGAAATAGATGTCGCTAAGTTTGAGGCGGCTCGGATAGGACCTGAGGGACAACGCCCCCTCATTAGACCTGCCCACGTCTGGATCACCGCTAAGAGTACGCTGTTGTGGATTGTTCAGCAGGCTGCCGGTTCCATTATCGGAGCCCTTGCTTTGGCCGTTCTTGCGGCGCTCGCCACAATGCTCGGCATTCCATTTTGAATCGTTTTCGTGGCGGGTAATTGGGCAGACCTTACCCCCCATCGTACTTGATCGCATCCGCAGCAGCGCCGCTCATGACAAAGCCGATGGGGCGTTCCACCTCTTCGGTAAGGTGCGCCACGAGGCTTGCGGTGCGGCATAGCAGGCCCACGCCTTTCAGTGCCGTCACTGGCCAGCCGAGGTCGAGCAGGATCGCCGGGATCGGACCGTTGACGTTGATGGGCAGTCGCTTGCCGATCGCTACGGGCAGGGCGTCGCGGATAGCGTAGAGCATGGCTACGTGCGGTCCGCCAACGCCGCGCTCGCGGGCGAGGCGCAGCAGAAGGTTGGCGCGCGGGTCGCCTTCGGAATGTTGCGGGTGGCCGAAGCCGGGGATCGCCTGCTTCTGCGCGCGCAGACGGGCGATGCCGCGCTTGGCCGCCGCTTCCGCCGTGCCGCCGTTGGCGCGCATATCTTCTACGCACTCAGCGTAGAACCCGCCCGCCACCTCTGCGCTGCCCAACACCACGCTGCCGCAACCGAGCAGTCCGGCAGCCACGGCACCCTGCATGGCCTCCGGTGCGGCGGCATAGGTCATGCGGGCTGCAACTACGCTGGGCACGAGCCCATGTTCGGCCAGCGAGCAAAGGATCGCATTCATGAAGAACGCTTGGTCCTCGCTCGGCTCCTGCCCAGTCACCAGCAGCCAGAAGTAGCTGGTGAAGTCCATCTTGCCGATGATCGCCCCCGTCAGGTCGCGTCCGCGCACGGTCACGCTGTCGGCATCCGACGTGCAGATGGCGGAATAGGGCGCGTCCTGCTTGCCGATGCGCATGGGGTTCTCCTTGCCGGGCGGGTTACGCGCGACCTATAGCCCCCGCACTGGGGAAAGGGACAGAGGAATGGCGCGACCGCTTGCAGGCATACGCGTGCTCGACATGGGCACCTTCATCACCGGCCCGGCAGCGGGGATGTTGCTGGCGGACCTCGGAGCAGAGGTCATTAAGGTGGAGATGCCGGGCACCGGCGATCCGTTCCGCGCCTTCCAGGGCGATCTCTATTCGCCGCATTATCAGACCTACAACCGCAACAAGAAGTCCATCGAGCTGAACACCAAGCAGGCGGATGACCTTGCCGCGTTTGACGAGCTGGTGAAGACGGCGGACGTGTTCATCCAGAACTTCCGCCCCGGCGTGGCAGAGCGGCTGGGCGTTGGGGCCGATCGCTTGCAGGCGATCAATCCGCGGCTGATCTATTGCGGCATCTCCGGCTTCGGCAACGATGGCCCGTGGAAGGATCGCCCGGCTTTCGACACCGTGGCGCAGGCCAGCACCGGCTTTCTGCGCCTGCTGGTCAATCCGGCCAATCCGCGTGTGGTTGGCCCGGCTATCGGCGATGCGGTTACGGGCTTCTATGCAGCCTATGGCGTGCTGGCAGCGCTCTATGAGCGGGACAAGACGGGCAAGGGGCGCCTTGTCGAAACCTCGATGTTCGAGGCGATGAGCCACTTCAACCTCGACGATTTCACGCACTACCTGTCACAGGGCGAGGTAATGGGCCCCAGTTCGCGCCCGCACGTCAGCCAGAGCTACGTGTTCCAATGCGCGGACGGCGGCTGGATCGCCCTCCATATGTCCTCGCCGCCCAAGTTCTGGGACAATCTGGCGCAGGCGGTGGGGGAGCCTGATATGCTGTCGCGGCCGGAGTTCGAAAGCCGCCCGGCGCGCATCGCCAATTACGAAGGCGTGGTGGAGTTTCTCGCCCCGATCTTCGCCCGTCACCCGCGCCCCTATTGGGAACAGCGGCTGGCGGAACTCGAAGTGCCGCACTCGCCGGTCTATTCGAGCAAGGAAGTGGCCGAGGGCGAACTGGCCGCGCATCACCACCTTGTCCTTGAGGGTGAGGGCGCACGCGGGACCTTCCGCACCGTGCGCTTCCCGGTGCGCTTTGATGGCGAGATCGAAGACGGCGTGATCCCTCCACCCGAACTGGGCGATGCCAATGAAGAGGTACTGGGCCGCAAGTAGCGTTTCTCCCTCGCCGACTAACGCCGAATTGCGCCTGCGCGCCCATTTGTTAGACTGCGCCAAAGCGGAAGCGGGAAGGACTCGCTCGCGAGGGGAGAAATTCGGATGAGCAAGCTGCCCAGCAGGCTGCATCACACGGCCTATGTGACCAAAGACCTCGAGGCGACGCGCCATTTCTACGAGGATATTCTCGGCATCCCCCTCGCCGCCACATGGTGCGAGACCGATTTCCTTTTCGGCAAGGACCGGACCTATTGCCACTGCTTCTTCGAACTGGGCGATGGCAGCGCGCTGGCTTTCTTCCAGTTTGCCGATGCCGAAGATCAGGCGATGTTCGATCCCGATCTCGCCCCGTCGCCGTTCCGCCATATCGCGCTGAACGTGGATGAAGCGACGCAGGCAGAACTGGAGGTGCGCATCAAGAAGGCCGGGCTGCAACCGCCGCAGACCTATACGCTGGAACACGGCTATTGCCGGTCGATCTATGTCGAAGATCCCAATGGCATGATCGTAGAGTTCACTTGCGACGATCCGCGCGCCTCGATTGGCGAGGCGGAACGCCGGGGCCGCGCCCATGCCGAACTGGCCCGCTGGCTGGCCGGTGACCACACCAGCAACAACGATTTCCGCCACGCCGAAGCGGCCTGAGCGCGTGGCGCTTCCCTTGCTGCCGACCTCTCTGGTCGGTTCCTACGCCCAGCCGGACTGGCTGATCGACCGCGAGAAGCTGGCAGGTCGGTTCCCGCCACGCACGCGCGCGAAAGAACTTTGGCGCGTGCCGGAAGCGTGGCTGGATCAGGCGTGGGACGACGCCACGATCATGGCCATTGCGGAGCAGGAGCGCGCCGGGCTCGACATCATCACCGACGGAGAGATGCGGCGCGAAAGCTATTCCAACCGCTTCGCCACCGCGCTCGATGGGGTGGATATGGACAACCACGGCACTGCGCTGGACCGCAGTGGGGAGCCGGTTCCGGTACCGCGCGTAGTGGGCGACATTAGCCGCCGCCACGCGGTGCAGGTGCGCGATGTGGAGTTCCTGCGCGCCCATGCGAGTGCGGGCAAGGCGATCAAGATCACCGTGCCCGGCCCCTTTACGATGAGCCAGCAGGCGCAGGATGGCCACTACGGCGATCCCGAAGCTCTCGCGCTCGCCTATGCTGCTGCCGTCAATGAAGAGGTCAAAGACCTGTTCGCAGCGGGTGCTGACGTGGTCCAGCTGGACGAACCCTATATGCAGGCGCGGCCGGACAAGGCACGGGCGTTTGGGCTAAAGGCGCTCGCCCGCGCACTGGATGGCGTGGAGGGCACCACGGCGTTGCACATCTGTTTCGGATACGCCCACCTGATCCACGAACGGCCCGAGGGATACAGCTTTCTGCCCGAACTCAGCGGCAGCGGTGTGCAGCAGATCTCAATCGAAACGGCGCAGTCGAACCTCGACACTTCGGTGCTCGAAACACTGCCCGGCAAGACGGTGATCCTGGGTGTGCTCGATCTTTCGACGCATGAGGTGGAAACGCCGGAAGTCGTGGCCGCGCGCATTCGCCGCGCATTGCCGCATGTCCCTGCGGAAAGGCTCGTCATCGCTCCCGATTGCGGGCTGAAGTATCTCCCGCGCGAGGTTGCCTTCGGCAAAATGCAGGCCATGGCTGACGGGGCGGGGATCGTAAGGGCCGAGCTGGTGTGAGCGGCTTCAAGACGACCCACACCGGCAGCCTGCCGCGACCCGACGACCTTCTGGCCCTGATGTTCGCGCGTGAAGGCGGGGAGCCGGTGGACGATGCCGAACTGGCGGACGCGATAGAGCGGGCAACGGCTTATGTGATTGAACGGCAGAAGCGGGCAGGTGTGACCGTGATCGGCGACGGCGAGATGTCGAAGCCGAGCTACGCCACCTACATCAAGCATCGCCTGTCGGGCTTCGGCGGTGAGGCCGGGCAATACGAATTCGATGATCTGGAGCAGTTCCCCGGCGCCAAGGCGCGCGTGTTTGGCGATGCCGGGCGCGCTAGGCGCAAAGCGCCCGCCTGCACCTCTGCCGTTGAAGTGATCGACATGGACGCCCCGCGCGAGGACGCGGAACGGCTAAACCGTCTTGTTGCCGGGCACGATACCTTCATGTCCGCTGCCAGCCCCGGCGTTACGGCGCTGTTCTTCCCCAACCAGCACTACGCCACGGATGAAGAGTACGTGTTCGCCTTGGCGGAGGCTCTGCGCCACGAATACGAAACCATCGCGGCGGCAGGCATCACGTTGCAGGTCGATTGCCCTGACCTCGCGATGGGACGGCACGTGCAGTTCACCCATCTGTCGCTCGAGGATTTCCGCAAGCGCATCGGCCTGAACGTCGCGGCGCTGAACCATGCCCTGCGCAACATTCCGGCAGAGCGGCTGCGGATGCACCTATGCTGGGGCAACTATCCGGGGCCGCACACCTGCGACGTTGCACTGGCCGAAATCGCCGACATCGTCTGGCAGGCGAAGCCGCAGACGGTGCTGCTCGAGGGCGCGAACCCCCGCCACGCGCATGAGTTCGCCTTTTTCGAGGAACACCCACTGCCCGACGGCAAGATACTTTGCCCCGGCATGGTTGAACCGCAGTCTCCCTATGTCGAGCACCCGGAACTGATCGCGCAGCGCATTGGCCGTTACGCCAACCTGCTGGGCCGCGAGCGAGTGATGGCAGGCGTCGATTGCGGATTTTCGGTCCACGCAGGAAGCGGCGGCCTCGACCCCGAAGTCGTCTGGGCCAAGCTGACGGCGCTCGCCGAAGGCGCGGAGATAGCCTCGGCCCGCTATTAAGCGGCGAGCTGCTCTGCGGGCTCGGCAGCGGCGTCCAGCAGTGCTTTCTCCACCTGCTTCAGCCGGTCCTTGCCGGTGACTTTCCCGCCCAGCAGATCGGTGACGTAGAACGTATCGACCACGCGCTCGCCGAACTGCGTAATGTGGGCGGAATTGACCATGAGCTGATTGGAAAACAGCGCGTGGGCTAGACGGTTCAGCAGAGCAGGCCGATCGCGGGCATTGACCTCGATTACCGTGAACCGGCCAGATGCCTCGTTGTCGAAGAATATCTGCGGGTGGACGTCGAAGCTTTCGGCACGGGCGCGCGCCAGCGGGCGGCGGGCGAGCTGCGGCACCAGTTCGATCTTGCCGGCAAGCGCGTCGGTTATGGTCTTGCGCAACCGGTCCAGCTGGCCTTCTTCGCGGAACGGCTTACCCAGCGGGTCCTGCACCAGGAAGTTGTCGACCGCCTTGCCGACGCGCGTGGTGTGGATGCGGGCGTCGATGATGTTGCCGCCCGCCAGATGGATCGCCCCGGCGATACGGAAGAACAGGCCCGGATGGTCATCACCGATCACCGTCACCAGCGTCGCTCCGCGCGCTGGATAGTATTCAGCCCTGATCGACAGGTTGTCCTCGCGCTGCTTGGCCTCCGCATATTGCGGGATGTTCAGCGCGATCACGTCTTCCGGCTCTGCGATCCAGTAGGCATCGTCAAAGCGGTCGTTCAACTCGTCCAGCACGTTGGCCTGCGGTCCCAGCAGTTCCGCGACCCGTTCACGCTTGGCGGCAATCCGCTCCTCACGCCCGCGCCGCTTGTGGCCCAGCCGCATTCGCTCTTCGGATAGCTCATAGAGCTCGGACAGCAGCTGGCGTTTCCAGCTGTTCCAGATCCCCGGCCCCACCGCGCGAATATCTACGATGGTCAGCACGGTAAGCTGGCGCAGGCGTTCCAGCGTATGCACTTCGGCTACGAAGTCCGTGATCGTCTTCGGGTCGGACTGGTCGCGCTTGAAGGCCGTGGCGCTCATCAACAGGTGCCAGCGAACCAGCCAGCTAACCAGTTCCGTCTCCGCGTCGTCCAGCCCAAGCCTTGGGCACAGCTTCAGCGCGATTTCCGCGCCAAGCACGGAATGGTCGCCGCCGCGCCCTTTGGCGATGTCGTGCAGCAGTGTGGCAACGTAGAGCACCCTGCGGCTGGCCAACCGGGGAATGATCTCGGTGGCGAGTGGGTGATCTTCCTTCAGTTCCCCGCGCTCAATCCGCGACAGCAGGCCGATCGCGCGGATCGTATGCTCGTCCACCGTATAGTGGTGGTACATATCGAACTGCATCTGCGCGTTGACCTTGCCGAAATCCGGCACGAACCGGCCGAACACGCCAGCTTCGTTCATCCAGCGCAGCACCGTTTCCGGATCGTTGCGACCGGTCAGCAGCTTCAGGAACAGCTCGTTCGCGCGCGGATCATGGCGCACGTTCGATCGGATAAGCTCAGCGTCGCGGCGCGCCATGCGAATGGTTTCGGGATGGATCTCGAAACTTTCTTCTTCGGCGATCTGGAACAGTTCGATCAGCCGCACCGGATCGCGCGCGAACCAGTCGTCAGTCGGCGCGCTGATCCGCCCGCCCTGGACGCGATAGCCCTTGTGGAACCGCGGGCGGCTGCGGAAACCGGCCAGCAAGCCGCGCGCACGCCGGGTCTTGCTCATTTCCTCGTCGATATGCGCCAGGAACACGCCGGTCAGGTGCCCGACGTGCTGCGCCTGCAGGAAATAGTACTGCATGAACCGTTCGACCGCGCTGCGGCCGGGCCGGTCGGCAAACTTCATGCGCCGGGCGACTTCGCGTTGCAGATCGAAGGTCAGCCGATCTTCTGCGCGGCGGGTGATCGTGTGCAGGTGGCAGCGGACGGCCAGCAGGAACCCTTCTGCCCGGCGGAAGCTGCGGTACTCCCGCTGCGTGAACAGCCCAACGTCGACCAGTTCGGCGGCGCTTTTCACGCCGTGGATGTACTTGCCGATCCAGTAGAGCGTCTGAAGGTCGCGCAGGCCGCCCTTGCCGTCCTTCACATTGGGTTCGACGACGTAGCGGCTGTCGCCCATGCGCTTGTGACGGGCATTGCGTTCGGCCAGCTTCTCAGAGACGAATTGCGCCTCGGAGCCCGGCACAACGTCGGCCCAGAACCGCTTGCTGGTTTCCGCGTACAAGGTCTGGTCGCCCCAGAGATAGCGCCCTTCCAACAGCGCGGTGCGGATCGTCAGATCGCCCCGCGCCATGCGCACCATCTCGTCCAAAGAACGGCTGGAATGACCGACTTTCAGCCCCAGATCCCATAAGTAATAGAGCAGCGCCTCGATCACTTGTTCGCACCACGGCGTCGTCTTGCCCGGGGTGATGAAGGCAATGTCCACGTCGGAATGGGGGCACATCTCGCCACGGCCATACCCGCCGACCGCGATCAGGGTCAGCCGTTCGCCCTTCGACCGGTTGGGCGCGGGATAGACGTCAGCGATCACATGGTCGTGCAGAACGCGGATCAGCTGGTCGACCAGGAAGGCGTGGCCGTGGCTGATTTCGTGCCCGGCGCTTGGCCTCTCATCAAGCCGGCGGGTCAGTTCCTCGCGCCCGTTTTCAAGCGTTTCGCGCAGCAGGGTGACGATGCGTGGGCGTGCCTTCGTTCCGCCGTCTTCTGCCACAACCTCCGCGATTGCGGATGACAGACTACGGCGATCGATCACCGCGCGCTGATTAGGGATGCCATGTGCGCTCACCCCAATGCACATAAGGCCAATGCGCCGCCATGCAATCGTCTGCGAAGCCTTTGCGCGGCGCGTGTTCCGTGCCAAAGCCCGCGGGTCTGGAAGGGAGCTGAGGCACGATGTTGGATATGCTGGCGCAATCTGCCGCTGTGTCGACGGCGGAAGTGATTCACTGGGCTGATCTTGGTCTGCGGCCCGGAATCGACCTCGGCATCTTCACGCTCAGGTTCTATTCGCTGGCCTACCTCGCGGGCATCCTGCTTGGCTATTGGCACCTGACCAAGATGGTCAAGGCGCCGGGAAGCCCGATGGCGCAGCGCCATGCAGACGATCTGTTCTTCTATTGCACGCTCGGCATTATCCTCGGCGGCCGGTTCGGTTACGCCCTGTTCTACAAGCCCGAACTGTTCACCAGCTTCACCGGTGACGGGTTCGTAAGTTGGGATCTGCTGCGCCTCTGGGATGGCGGCATGAGCTTCCACGGCGGCGTGATCGGCGTGACGGTGGCGATCGCCTGGGTCGCGCTGCGCGGCAACCTCAGCTTTATCCGAGTGTGCGACTACATCGCCGTAAATGTCGGTTTCGGCATGTTGTTCGGTCGCATCGCGAACTTCATCAATGGCGAGCTGTGGGGCCGCGCGGTGCAGAGCGATGTGCCGTGGGCCATGGTATTCCCTGGCGGCGGCGAGATCGCCCGCCATCCCAGCCAGCTTTATGAGGCGCTGCTGGAAGGCCTGCTGGTGATCGCCGTGATGATCCCGCTGTTCTGGCTCACCCGCGCGCGGTTCCGCCCGGGCCTGCTGGTTGGCGTGTTCACCGCGCTGATCGCGGGCGCGCGTTTCGTGGTCGAATTCTATCGACAGCCGGACGAGCAGCTGACGGAATTTGCGCTGCGCACCGGGCTGAGCATGGGGCAATGGCTGTCTCTGCCGCTCAGCCTTGCCGGTGTGGCGCTGGTGATCTGGGCTCTGACTCGCCCGCCGTTGGGCTCAGCGCCAAAGGCGCCTTCGCCAGCTGCATGACCGGGCCTTCGCTGGCCGACAGCTTCCGCCGCCTGATTGCGGCCACGGGGCCCATCAGCCTGGCACATTTCATGGGCGAATCGAACGCGCGCTACTACGCGTCGCGCGATCCGCTGGGCGCAGAAGGCGACTTCATCACGGCGCCAGAGATCAGCCAGATGTTCGGCGAATTTGTGGGGCTGTGGCTCGCCGATATCTGGGTGCGCGCGGGTAGCCCGGCCAACCCGATCTACGTAGAGCTTGGGCCGGGACGGGGCACACTGGCCAGCGATGCGCTGCGGACGATGAAACGCGCCGGGCTGGCGCCAGAGGTGCATCTGGTCGAAGGCTCCCCGGCGCTGCGGCGGCTGCAACAGGCGGCGGTTCCGCAGGCCCACTTTCACGACGATCTCTCAAGCGTGCCTATGGATCGCCCTCTGCTGCTGGCGGCGAACGAGTTTCTGGACGCCTTGCCCATCCGCCAGCTGGTCATGACCACGGCAGGCTGGCGCGAGGTGGAGGTCACCGTGGACGAGACGGGCAGCTTCGCTCTCGCCGCGGGTTCTCGGCCGATGGACGCTGCCCTTTCTGAAGATCGGCGGGAGGCCGAAGAGGGGACGGTCATCGAAACCTGCCCCGGTGCGGCCACCGTCGTGTCGGAAGTGGCTGGCCGTTTGGCGCGTCAAGGCGGCGCTGCCTTGTTCATCGATTATGGCTACGCCGCTCTGCGCGCGGGTTCGACGCTTCAGGCGATACGCGCGCATCGCAAGGTCGATCCACTGGCGATGCCGGGCGAGGCCGACCTGACCGCCCACGTCGATTTCGCTACCTTGGCGCAAGTGGCTCAGGCTGACGGTGCGCGCTGGCTCGGCACCACAGAACAAGGCGCGTGGTTGATTGCATTGGGACTCGGCGCGCGGGCAGAGTCGCTGGGCCGCGCGTCCCCCGCTCAGCGTGAGGCGATCGGCCGCGCGGTCGATCGCATCGCGGGTGATGAGCAGATGGGCAAGCTGTTCAAGGTCATGGGCCTCGCCGCACCCGGCTGGCCGGACGGCGCAGGATTCAGCTAGTCGGCAGGCTCTGCGGGGATACCGCGGCCTTGGACAGTCTGAGCTCGCAAATCAGCCCATCATTTTCGAAGCGCCGTTCCCAGCTCCCGCCCAGCGATCCGGTGACGCTTTTTTCAACCAGCCGCGAGCCGAACCCTTCGATCCGGTGCACCTCCGGCTCCGGCCCGCCGCTTTCGACCCAGCGTAGCAGCAAGGTTTCACCTTCGTCGGTGATCGACAGGGTGATCTCGCCGTCCGCGATCGCCAGCGCGCCATACTTGGCGGCGTTGGTCGCCAGTTCGTGGAACACCAGCGCCAGCGGTGTCGCGGCATTCGCAGCGATGGCGATGTCGTCGCCGGTCACCGTGATGCGGGAATGGTCGCCGATTGCGTAAGGGCGGAAAAGGTCGTCGAGGATGCCATGCAGCGTGCTGCGCCGCTCGCCATCGCGGCGCACGTAATCATGGGCGCGTCCCAGCGCATGGATGGTGCCGATCAGTTCCTGCCCGAAGGCTTCCAGTTCGGGCCGGTTGCGAACGGACATCGACACGAGGCCGGAAACCACGGCGAAGATGTTCTTGATCCGGTGCGACAGTTCACGCGCCAGCAATTCGCGCGCTTCCGATGCGGCGTAGAGATCGTGGATGTCCACCGCCGTGCCGAACCAGCGCAGGATCCGCCCCTCGGAATTGCGCAGCGGGACCGCGCGCGTGATCATCCAGCGATATTCGCCGTCACGGCGGCGGAAGCGATGCTCCAGCTCGTAGGTCTCGCCTGTCGCCAACGAATGCTGCCAGGCCTTGCTGGCTTTTGGAAAATCGTCCGGGTGAAAGGCACTGCCGCTCTGGTCGTCGGGCAGGCCTGTGAAATCGACCATGCGCCGGTTGAAATATTCGAAATGCCCATCCGGAGTCGCCGACCAGGCAATCGCGGGGATCGAGTTCGCGACCGTGCGTAGAGAGCTTTCGCGCTCCCCCGCTTCCCGGCGGGCATCCAGACTGTGGCGGCGTGAACGCAGGCGCCGCATTACCGCTTGCGCCAGCACTTCCATCCCCTGACGCTGCAGCTCTGTGAGGCCATCCGGCCGCGGTTTCGTATCTGCGATGGCTAGCGCGCCCAGCGGCAGGCCTTCTTCCGAAATCAGCGGCTGTCCGGCGTAGAAGCGAACGTGAGGTTCACCCAGTACCAGCGGACTATCGGCGAAACGGGGATCGTCCTTCGCATCCGCGACCTCCAGCCGATCCTGCCGCAGCATTACATGGGCGCAAAACGAGGTGCTGTAGGGGCTTTCGCGGGCGTCGGTGCCCATACGGGCCAAAAAGCGGAAGTGGTCGTGTTCCAGCAAACCAACCAGAGCGATCGGCGAATCGCACAGCTTTGCGGTGAAGCGCACAAGCGCTTCCAGTTCGGAATCGCCTTCAAGCGACTCGAAGCCGTAAGCCTTGAATACCGCGTTTTGGCCGTCCTCCTGCGATGGAGAACTGGGGCGCAACACGGCGGGCCGGATGTCGCTCGGCACAGCAGTCAAATGGCAACCCTCCGCACCGTATTCTATCCCAATTGACACCCGTTAGAAAGGAAATCCACCGGAGTCGATTTCAATCGTAACCGGTTGCGGCGCTCTCTCCCGTTGCTATGCGTGTCACCGAGGGGCTGGGAAGAGGAGAATCCGATGCGCGCGACTCCGGAGTTCGACTTCGGCCTAGGCGATCAGGCGGAGATGATTCGCGAAGCGGTGGCGCGCTTTGCTGATGAACGGATTGCACCCCTTGCCGAGTCTGTTGATCGCGAGGATCGCTTCCCGCGCGAGCTATGGCCCGAGATGGGCGAGTTAGGCCTGCATGGCGTGACCGTTGCCGAGGCGGACGGCGGGCTGGGACTGGGCTACGTTGAACACATCATCGCCATCGAAGAGGTAAGCCGGGCCAGCGCGTCGGTGGGCCTCAGCTACGGCGCGCATTCCAACCTCTGCATCAACCAGATCGCCCGCTGGGGCACGGCGGAGCAGAAGGCGCGGCATCTGCCTGCGCTGATTTCCGGCGAACATGTTGGGGCGCTGGCGATGAGCGAGCCCGCTGCCGGATCGGATGTCGTTTCGATGAAGCTGAAGGCTGACCGCGCAGACGGCGGTTATGTGCTGAACGGCAGCAAGTTCTGGATCACCAACGGGCATCAGGCTGAAGTGCTGGTGGTCTACGCGAAGACTGACCCAGACGCCGGGGCCAGGGGCATCACGGCGTTCCTGATCGAGAACGATATGCCCGGTTTCTCGCCCGCGCAGAAGATCGGCAAGCTGGGCATGCGCGGCAGCCCGACCAGCGAACTGGTGTTCGACAACTGCATTGTGCCTGACAGCCATGTGCTGGGCGAAGTCGGCCAGGGCGTGAAAGTGCTGATGAGCGGGCTGGACTATGAACGCACGGTTCTCGCCGGTGTGCAGCTCGGCATCATGCAGGCCTGTCTCGACACGGTGATACCTTATGTGCGCGAGAGGGAGCAGTTCGGCCGCGCCATTGGCAGCTTCCAGCTGATTCAGGCCAAGGTGGCGGACATGTACGTCGCCCTGCAATCGGCACGTGCCTATGCCTACGCCGTCGCTGGTGCGTGCGACCGGGGGCAGACCACGCGGTTCGACGCGGCGGGCGCAATCCTGCTGGCGAGCGAGAACGCGTTTCGCGTCGCGGGGGAGGCGGTGCAGGCGCTGGGCGGTGCGGGATACACCACGGACTGGCCGGTCGAACGCTATCTGCGCGACGCAAAACTGCTCGACATCGGCGCGGGGACCAATGAGATACGCAGGATGCTTATCGGGCGCGAACTAATCGGCGCCTGAAGGACATCGGGGGAGGATAACGATGCTGAAGAAGCTGCTGGCCTGCGCGGCCGCTCTGGCCAGTCTTGCGGCCATTCCGGCAGAGGCGCGGACGGAAAAGATCACGGTGCACGGCCCGTCGCTGGTGGGCAATCTGGAGGGTAATTCCGCCGACCGCGAAGTCTTCGTGTTCCTGCCGCCCAGTTACGACCGCAATGCGAACAAGCGGTATCCGGTGGTCTATTTCCTGCACGGCTACTTCGCCACGGCGCAGGCTTACGAAGACCTCGTGAAGTTTCAGGAGGCGGTGGATGAAGCCGCAGCCGCCGGGAACGAGATGATCGTGGTGCTTCCCGATGCGCACACGAAGTTCAAAGGTGCGATGTACGCAAACTCCGTCACCACCGGCGATTTCGAAGGTTTCGTGACGCGCGATCTCGTCAGCTACATCGATGGGAAATACCGCACCCTCGCCCGCCCCCAGAGCCGTGGCCTCGCCGGCCACTCGATGGGGGGATACGGCGCGCTCAAGATCGTGATGAAGTACCCGGGCATCTATTCCAGCATGTATGCAATGGCCCCGTGCTGCCTTTCGCCGTCGGAAATCCCGCTCGATCAGGCGAAAGCCGCAGCGGCCATGACGGCAGAGCAGATTGCGAATTCGGGGTTCGGAGAGGCGGCTGCGGGCGCTCGAATGGCCGCCTGGGCGCCTGATCCCAACAACCCGCCAAACTATATCGCGGTCGATGAAAAGGACGGCAAGCTCAGCCCGCTGGTGACCGCCCGCCTGAACGCCAATTCGCCGCTCGTGCTGCTTTCGCAAAGCATTCCGCAGCTCAAGGCGATGAAGGCCATCGCGATCGATGTGGGCGACAAGGACTTCCTCCTGGCTGACGACACGGCGATGCACGAGGAGCTGAACCGCTTCGGCATCAAGCACGACTGGGAAGTGTTCGATGGCGATCATGGCAACCGCGTCGCGCCGCGCGTACGGTCGGATATGTTGCCCTTCTTCGGCACTCACCTGGCCAAGTGATGCCGCAATAGCTGCATCGGGAAATAATTATTGCATTGAACTATTCCCTGATGCAGCCCCGCCGTGGGAGCTCGATCTTGGAGAGATTGGCGATGAAAGTGATGAAATGGGCTGCCGGCGCGCTTGCCATGCTGGCATTTGCCGCGCCCGCGCAGGCACAGAACATAACCGCGCCCGCACCTGTGATCCCGAACGGTATCACTGTGGAGGAAGTCACGGTCCACAGCCCCGCAGTGGCAGGGAATCTGGAGGGGAACTCCGCCGAACGGTCAGCCATGGTCGTGCTGCCGCCGAGCTATAAGACGAACCCGAACAAGCGCTATCCGGTCATCTATTACCTGCACGGTTTCTCGATCGACGGGCGCAACTTCTACAACTTCATGAGGGTGCCGGAAGCAGTCGCCGCCAATGCCGCGCAAGGCCGCGAATTCATCGTGGTGGTGCCGGATACGCTGACCAAGATGGGTGGCAGCATGTATTCCAACTCCGTCACCACGGGCGATTTCCAGACCTTTATCGCGAAGGATCTCATCGCCTACATCGATGGCAAGTATCGCACTGTCGCCAATCGCGATGGCCGCGGCCTCGTCGGACATTCGATGGGTGGCTATGGCACTTGGCGCATCGCGATGCGTTACCCCGAAGTCTATGCGGCGATCTGGGCGCAGAGTGCCTGCTGCGTCAGCCCGCGAACTGAAACGGTGGAATCGGCAACGGCCATGGCCAATGTTCCCTATGCTGATGTCGACAAGGCCGGCTTCGGTATGCGCGCGGGGCTTGCTTCAGCAGTCGCATGGGCGCCTAACCCCAAAAACCCGCCCTATTACGTCGATTTCCCGATCAAGGATGGCAAGATCGATGATCTGGTGATCGCCCAGTGGGCGGCCAATTCGCCGCTGGCGCTGGTTGCCAGCCACGTTGATGCGCTGAAAAGCTTCAAGGCCATCGGTTCGGACGTAGGTGACAAGGACGGGCTGGTCCGCGATGACACGCTGATCCATGAAGAGCTGGAGAAGTTTGGCGTGAAGCATAGCTTCGAAGTCTATCCCGGCACCCACACCGACAAGATCGGCCAGCGGTTCAGCGACATCGTGCTGCCGTTCATGGCGCAGCACCTCACCCGGTAATGAGCGCGCCGGTCCTCTCCAGTTCGCTTGATCTGGAGGGGGCCGAGGCGCGTGCCCGCGCGGCGCACAACCGCGCGCTCGCACAGGAACTGCGGGACAGGGTTGCCGCCGCCGCACTGGGCGGGCCAGAGGGTAGCCGCGAACGCCATGTCGCGCGGGGCAAGCTGCTACCCCGCGATCGCGTCGAGCGGCTACTCGATCCCGGCTCTCCATTTCTGGAGGTCGGGCAACTGGCCGCTAACGGCCTTTATGACGATGAGGTGCCGGGCGCCGGGCTGATCGCCGGCATTGGCCGCGTGTCGGGGCGCCAGTGCATGATCCTGGCCAACGATGCCACGGTGAAGGGTGGCACCTACTACCCGCTGACCGTGAAGAAGCATCTGCGCGCCCAGGAAATCGCGCAGGATAATCACCTTCCGTGCCTCTATCTGGTCGACAGCGGCGGGGCCAATCTGCCCCATCAATCAGAGGTATTCCCTGACCGCGATCACTTTGGCCGCATCTTCTACAATCAGGCACAGATGAGCGCGCGGCAGATACCGCAGATCGCCTGCGTCATGGGCAGTTGCACCGCCGGTGGCGCCTATGTCCCGGCGATGAGCGATGAGAGCGTGATCGTGCGCAATCAGGGCACGATCTTCCTCGCTGGCCCCCCGCTTGTGAAGGCTGCGACGGGGGAGGAGATCAGCGCAGAGGATCTCGGCGGCGGCGATCTGCACGCGAAGAAGTCCGGCGTTGTCGATCATCTGGCGGAGAATGACGAACACGCCCTGACGATACTGCGCGACATTGTGAGCCATCTTGGCGATGGCCGGGGTGCCAGCCTCGCCCGCCGCGATCCGCGCCCGCCGCGCTTCGACGCGGAAGAACTCTACTCCGTGATCCCGCAAGACGTGCGCGCACCGTACGACGTGCACGAGGTGATCGCGCGGCTGGTGGACGGAAGCGAGTTTCAGGAGTTCAAGGCGCTATATGGCTCCACGCTCGTGTGCGGCTTCGCCCATATCTGGGGAATGCCGGTGGCGATCCTCGCCAATAACGGCGTGCTGTTTTCAGAAAGCGCGATCAAGGGCGCACACTTCATCGAACTCGCCTGCCAGCGCGGCGTACCGCTGTTGTTCCTGCAGAATATCAGCGGCTTCATGGTGGGCGGGAAATACGAGGCAGAAGGCATCGCGCGCCACGGGGCCAAGCTGGTCACCGCCGTTGCCACCGCGCAGGTGCCCAAGATCACCGTGGTGATCGGCGGCAGCTTCGGCGCCGGAAACTACGGCATGTGCGGTCGCGCCTATTCCCCTCGCTTCCTGTTCACCTGGCCCAACGCCCGCATCAGCGTGATGGGCGGTGAGCAAGCCGCCAGCGTCCTCGCCACCGTGCACCGCGACGCGGAAAACTGGACGCCGGAAGAAGCCGAAGCCTTCAAGGCCCCCATTCGCGAGAAGTACGAGACTGAAGGCAACCCTTACTACGCCACCGCCCGCCTGTGGGACGACGGCGTAATCGACCCTGCGCAGACGAGGGATGTGCTGGGGCTCGCGCTAAGCGCATGTCTGGAAGCGCCGGTTGCCGAGGTGCCGAGGTTCGGCGTGTTCAGGATGTAGCGCACGGCGCGCTGAACCTGCTGCCGTCAAGGCCGTCTTTGGTAAGGAAGTGAGCGACCGGCGGTTTCCCGGAACGGCCGCTCGTTATCCCGATCAAACGTCCAGATTGGCGACGTTCAGAGCGTTCTGCTGGATGAACTCGCGGCGGGGTTCCACGACGTCGCCCATCAGGCGGGTGAAGATCTCGTCCGTCACGTCGGCGTCTTCGACCTTCACCTGCAGCAGGATGCGGTTGTCCGGGTCCAGTGTGGTTTCCCAAAGCTGTTCCGCGTTCATCTCGCCGAGACCCTTGTAGCGGGAGATCGACAGGCCCTTGCGGCCGGTCGCCAGCACCGCTTCGAGAAGCTGGCTGGGCAGGGTGATGGCGCCATCGAACGAGACCGGCGCGACGCTTTCCTCGACCTCACCGTCATTGACGACGGGTTCCGGCTCAGGCTCTGCCTCCGTGCCTGCCTTGGTCAGGCGACCGGGCGCGGTGTAGGCGTCCGCCATTTCCTGCGACAGGCGATGCAGCTTGCGGGATTCGGCGCCGCCGATGAAGGCTGCGTCGATCAGGTGGGCGTCAGTCACCCCGCGCCACACGCGGTCGAAGCGAATGGAGCCATCTTCGAGCAACTGGCTCGACCAAGCGGCCTCGCCATCGCCCATCTGCAAGTGCGCCGCAGCGCGGGCCAGCGCCGCTTCACGCTGCGAGGCGGTGAGATCGGGATCGAGCGAACCGGCCAATGCCATCGCTTCGATCACGACGGGATCGTACTTGCGCGAAACGAAGCCCATCAGGCTCTTCATCCGCAGCGCGTGTTCGACCATTGCGGCAAGGTCTGCCCCTCCGCGAGCGCCGCCCGGCGCCTCCAGCACGCGGCCCTGAAGGCCCGCTTCCACCAGATAGCGATCGAGCGCGGCCTGATCCTTCAGGTATACTTCGCTGCGGCCCTTGCTCACTTTGAACAACGGCGGCTGGGCGATGTAGAGGTGCCCGGCGCGGATGATGTCCGGCATCTGGCGGTGGAAGAACGTCAGCAGCAGGGTGCGGATGTGCGCCCCGTCCACGTCGGCGTCCGTCATGATGACGATCTTGTGGTAGCGCAGCTTCTCGAGGTTGAACTCGTCGCGGATACCGGTGCCCATCGCCTGGATCAGCGTGCCCACTTCGCGGCTGCTGATGATCCGGTCAAACCGGGCGCGTTCCACGTTCAGGATCTTGCCGCGCAGGGGGAGGATGGCCTGATACTGGCTGTCACGGCCGCTCTTGGCAGAGCCGCCGGCGCTGTCACCTTCGACCAGGAACAGTTCGCTGAGCGAGGGATCACGCTCGCGGCAGTCGGCCAGCTTGCCGGGCAGGCTGGCGATGTCCATCGCGCCCTTGCGCCGGGTCAGTTCACGCGCGCGGCGCGCGGCCTCGCGGGCGGCAGCGGCGTCGACGATCTTCTGGACAATGGACTTCGCTTCGCCCGGATTTTCTTCCAGCCATTCCGTCATCTTCTCGCTCATCAGGCTTTCGAGCGGTTGGCGCACTTCGGAACTGACCAGCTTGTCCTTGGTCTGGCTGGAGAACTTGGGATCGGGCAGCTTCACGCTGACGATGGCGGTCAGGCCTTCGCGCATATCCTCGCCCGTCAGCGCGACCTTTTCCTTTTTCAGCAGGCCGGAACGTTCGGAATAGTTGTTCAGCGTACGGGTCAGCGCGGCGCGGAATGCGGCCAGGTGGGTGCCGCCGTCACGCTGCGGGATGTTGTTCGTGAAGCAGAGGACGTTTTCGTAGTAGCTGTCGTTCCATTCCAGCGCGACTTCGATGCCGATGCCGTCCTTCTCGGCCGAAACCGAAATCGGCTCCGGGATCAGGGCCTGCTTGTTGCGATCGAGATACTTCACGAACGCGCCAATACCGCCCTCGTAGAACAGATCGTGCTCCGACGCTTCTTCATGGCGCTTGTCGCGCAGGAGGATGCGGACGCCCGAATTGAGGAACGCCAGCTCGCGATAGCGATGTTCGAGCTTCTCGAAATCGAAATCGGTGACGTTCTTGAACGTGTCGGTGGACGCCAGGAAGGTCACGCGGGTGCCCTTCTTGAATCCGTTTTCGTCGGGGTTGCGGTCAGTCTTGGGAGCGTCGCCCGTAACCTTCAGCGGTCCCACGGCGTCGCCGTGTTCGAACCGCATCCAGTGTTCCTTGCCGTCACGCCAGATGGTCAGTTCCAGCCATTCCGACAGGGCGTTGACCACGGACACGCCCACGCCGTGCAGGCCGCCCGACACCTTGTAGGCGTTGTCGTCGTTGGTGTTGTCAAACTTACCGCCCGCGTGAAGCTGGGTCATGATGACTTCGGCGGCGGAAACGCCTTCCTCGGCATGGATGCCGGTAGGGATGCCGCGGCCGTTGTCCTCGACAGCGACCGAACCGTCTGGGTTCAGCTCGATCAACACCAGGTCGCAGTGGCCCGCGAGCGCTTCGTCGATCGCGTTGTCCGATACCTCGAACACCATGTGGTGGAGGCCGGATCCGTCGTCGGTATCGCCGATATACATCCCGGGCCGTTTGCGGACGGCGTCGAGACCTTTGAGGACCTTGATGGAGTCCGCGCCATAGGCGTTCGGGCGCGGGGATTCAGGGGATGCTTCAGCCATGCCCAGCATATAGGGATTAGCCGCCCTGTAAGGAACCCACAGGCATTTCAATCCACAGCAACAAATACGAAAACGGCCGCCCATGGGGGCGGCCGTCTGCGTGGCTTATCTGCCGGTGGGCTCAGATAGCCCAGGTCATCGGCAGCGGATAGGAGCCGGCACCCTTGATGTAGGCGTTCAGGGCGCGCTTGAAGAACTTCAACATGGGATACTCCGTAGTGCTCAGAAGAGGCTGGCGAGAGCCAGGCTCTGATAGGGTTCGAGGACAGAGAGCTGTTCGAAAGCGTCGGACTTGGCAGTCGCCTTGCAAGCTTCCCAAGCTTCCATCTGCTTGAGGTTGCGGATATCGGGCTTTTCACAGACCGCAGAGGCGGCAGCTTCGATCCGCTTGTCGAGGACTGCGGAACCAGCCGGGCTGGCAATGTCGAGGTCAGCGTAGTCGACGACGACCGAAACGGTCTCAACCGGGTTCGGAGCCTCGGCAGCGAGGACGGGGGTGGCCACAGCGCTGAATGCGAGGGCGGCGAGGACGGTGACGACAGACTTGCGCATCGCGTAGTTCCTTTCATCCAGTTTCGGCCGGCTTACGGGGGCCTCATCCAGGATTTCTCAACTTCGATGCTTATGTGCAGCGCAGCATGTTTTTGTGCAAACGCGAAGACTGCAACCCACGTTGCAGTTTTTGCAACTGTAGGTTTCACACTCCGGTAACAAGGCTGATTACGGCGAGCCGGGACGGGGAACGGCGTCTGGACAGGCTCGCCAGACGAACCTAACGCTCCGCCATGGACGCACACACTCCCGACTCTATCCTCATCGTCGATTTCGGCAGCCAGGTAACCCAGCTGATCGCCCGCCGCGTGCGCGAAGCTGGCGTCTATTCCGAAATCGCCCCCTTCACCACCGCTGAAGAGGCCTTTGCCCGGATGAAGCCCAAGGGCATCATCCTCTCCGGCTCGCCCGCCAGCGTGCCGGAAGACGGTTCACCCCGCGCACCGCAGGTGCTGTTCGACAGCGGGCTGCCGATTCTGGGCATCTGTTATGGCCAGCAGGTCATGAGCCACCAGCTCGGCGGCGAAGTTCGCCCCGGCCACGAAACCGGCGAAGGCGGGGAATTCGGCCGCGCTTTCCTGACCGTGACGGAAGACTGCAAGCTGTTCGATGGCCTGTGGAAGGTCGGCGAACGGCACCAAGTATGGATGAGCCACGGGGACAAGGTGACGAAGTTCGCCCCCGGCTTCCGCATCGTCGCCACCAGCGATGGCGCCCCCTTCGCGGTAATCGCGGACGAGGAACGCAAGTATTACGGAACCCAGTTCCACCCCGAAGTGGTGCACACCCCCGATGGCGGGAAGTTGCTGGCCAACTTCGTGCGCCACGTCTGCGGCTGCGCCGGTGACTGGACCATGGCGGAGTTCCGCAAGACCAAGATTGACGAGATTCGCGCCCAGGTCGGCAGCGGACGGGTGATTTGCGGTCTGTCGGGCGGCGTCGACAGCGCGGTTGCAGCGGTGCTGATCCACGAGGCTATCGGCGACCAGCTGACCTGCGTGTTCGTCGATCACGGCCTGATGCGCCTGAACGAGGCAGAGCAGGTCGTGACCCTGTTCCGCGACCACTACAACATCCCGCTGGTCCACGTGGACGCGGAAGAGATGTTCCTCGATGGGCTGGCGGGCGTCACAGACCCGGAAGCCAAGCGCAAGTTCATCGGCAAGGCCTTCATCGACCTCTTCGAGGAAGAGGCGCGCAAGATAGGCGGCGCTGACTTCCTGGCGCAGGGCACGCTCTATCCTGACGTGATCGAAAGCGTCAGCTTCACCGGCGGGCCTTCGGTGACGATCAAGAGCCACCACAACGTGGGCGGCCTGCCCGAACGCATGAACATGAAGCTGGTCGAACCGCTTCGCGAACTGTTCAAGGACGAGGTCCGCGCGCTGGGTCGTGAACTGGGCTTGCCGGAGATATTTGTCGGTCGCCACCCGTTCCCCGGCCCCGGCCTTGCCATCCGCATTCCGGGCGAAGTGACCAAGGAACGCTGCGATATCCTGCGCAAGGCGGACGCGGTCTATCTCGAGGAAATTCGCAACGCAGGCCTCTACGATGCGATCTGGCAGGCGTTCGCCGTTCTGCTGCCCGTGCGGACTGTGGGCGTGATGGGCGACGGCCGCACATACGACAGCGTTCTCGCGCTGCGCGCCGTGACCAGCACCGATGGCATGACGGCCGATGTCTATCCTTACGAATCCGCGTTCCTCAGCCGCGTGGCGACGCGCATCGTGAACGAGGTGCAGGGCATCAACCGGGTCGTCTACGACTACACCAGCAAGCCTCCCGGCACGATTGAGTGGGAGTGATTTTTGGCCCATCCGACCGCCGCCGCGCCCTATGGGCCATCCAGGATGGATTGAGATCGCAAATCGGCGCCGATCCAGATTTTGCGGCTGGTAGGGCGGTCAATCCCTGCCCGGCAACATCCGGCGCAAGGTATCGTCCTTGACGACATAATGATGGAAGAGCGCGGCGAGAGCATGCAGGCCGATCAGGAAATATCCGATCGTCCCAATGGCCTCGTGTATCTCTTTTACCTGCCCAGCCAGAGCGTTACTCTGGCCAACGAGAGCAGGAAGCTCCAGGCCAAAGAATGGGATCGCTTTACCCGAGGCGCTCAAGATCACCCAGCCGGCGATGGGCATCCCCAGCATGAATGCGTAGAGCGCAAAATGCGTCGTTTTGGCCATCAGAGACTGCCAGACTGGCGGTTCCGGCGTGCTCGGCGGCTTCCGGTTGCTGTAGCGCACTATCAAACGGATGATGACCAGCGACAAAACGGCCAGCCCGAGCATGAAATGCCAGGCTTTCAAGCCTTCGCGTATGTCGCTACCTTTGGGATAATTCTCGCGCAGAAGGATGACCGCGTAAACGGCGGTAATCAGCAGCGCCATGACCCAGTGAAGAGCGATCGACAGCGAAGGGAAGCGCTGGCGGATATCGGCTGAATTCGTTGCGGGCATCATCGTATCGCCTTAGCGGCGAGGAGAACGAGAAGCTTTGACCTGCCTCAAGGCGCACAGGATGAAGGCGGGACACCGGCAGTTCCCTTGATAGCACTGTAACACCGAGTACCCGTCGCCTAGCTGATCCAGCTGACCAGAAGAACGAGGGTCGAAGAAATCAGCCCAGCATAAGGCATCCATCGGGGACATAGAAACACCCCATCCGCCGCGCGCTCATTTCTAGCCTCTATTACGATGAGCGCCAGATTTACCGCAGCGAAGATGAATCTTGCGAACGGCTCGGTTACGAGCGCAGCAGTGTGCGGTTGTGGCGCCTGGTCGAGCCTACCAGCTGAACCCGGCTTCCACGGCGCGAATTTCTGCGGGCGCGCTCTTGCGGCCCAGCACAGCGTTGCGGTGCGGATAGCGGCCAAAGCGGGCGATCATGCGGTAATGGTTGCGCGCGAACGGCAAGCCGTAACGCGGGCCAAGCCGGGCAAAGTAGGCGAGGCAGCGGCGCTGGTCGGCGATATCCTCTGAATGCATCAGCGGCATGGCCAGGAACTGCCGTTCGCGCGGGTTGAGCGCGGCATCCCATCCCCGGTCGAGAACGGCCTTGGTGATGGCGCGGGCCAGCGGATCGGTGGCGAAGGCGCACGGAGTGCCGCGATAGAGATTGCGCGGCAACTGATCGAACAGCAGCACAGCAGCCAGCGCCGTTCGCGGATCGTCGAGAAACTCAAACGCCGGTCGCGCAGACAGGAAATCGAGTTCCCGCGCGAACCGGCGTCGAAGAAGGTCATCGACCTGGGGGCCAGAGCCGAACCAGTCACGCGGGTTCAGCTCATGGAACCAGACATGCAGCAGTTCAGCCGCCCAGCTTCTCTGCGGGGCGGCCAAACCTGTTATCCGGCCTTCGTGTAAGGAACGAAGTCGTTCAGGAACACCACGCCGGTGGGGAAGCCGCTGGAACGGTCAACCGTGCGGATGATGTCCGTGGTGCACAGCTGGCTGCCGAACCGTTCGAAGATAGGCACGTCCCACGCGCCCAACGCCTTCGGGTCGGTCGACCGCGCAACGTAGATCGTGTTGCCTGCGTCATAAACGACGCCGACGTGTTCGATCACCTTGATGCGGTTGCTGTTCAACGCAGAGATGCAGTTCACCGGTTCTCCGGCCGTTCGGCCTTCGAGCATGGTGGCGAGCCTGGCTTCACCGCGTTCTGCCAAAGTTGCGGCAGAGGCTGCACTGACGCCGCAAACGGCAAGGGCGGCGCCGGCAAGGATGGTAGCGAATGCTTTCATCGTCATTCTCCTGTGTAGGAGGTTATGGCGACGATGTGGTGAACCTCGGCTGAGCGTCAAGGGCACACGGTTCGCCGTGGTTTGGGCGCGGATCGCTATACGTGCTTATTCAGGCAGATCGCCGGAAGAGATTTCGTGCAGATCCCGTTCGGCCGGGCCGCCCGACAGCACGAAGCGGCGGTCGCAGTAACCGCAATCGACATAACCCTTCTCGTCGATCTGCAGGTAAACCCGCGGATGGCCCAGGGCGGCAGCGGCATAGGCGGCACTGCCGTCGCGCGGGCCGCGAATCTGGCCAGCGCCATCGCACGAGACGCGCGGGCTATCGACGATCGTGATTTCGGGCACGTTTTCCATGCCGACGCCGTTATCGCGTCCGGCCTCGCGCCGCAATATCGGCGCGCGCTCAATCGCAAGACGCGCGGCCCCTTTACGCGATCCCTTCCCGCGCCCTAAGGGCGGCATATGGCCGAAGCCGCTATCGAAATCCGCGATCTCCGCAAACAATATGCGGCACAGGGCGGCGCAGAAGCGAAAGTGGCGCTGAACGGCGTCAGCTTCGACGTTCCCGAAGGCGAGGTGTTTGGCCTGCTCGGCCCCAACGGTGCGGGTAAGTCCACGCTGATCAACATCATGGCCGGTCTGGTGATGAAGACCAGCGGCACGGTCCGCATCTGGGGCCACGACATCGATCACGACCACCGCAATGCGAAGCTGTCGATCGGCATCGTCCCGCAGGAAATCGTGTTCGACCCGTTCTTCACCCCGTTCGAGGTGCTGGAGAATCAGTCGGGCATGTACGGCGTGGCCAAGCACTTGCGCCGGTCGGAAGAACTGCTGCGCGCGGTCCACCTAGCTGACAAGCGCGACGCCTATTCCCGCACCCTTTCAGGCGGCATGAAGCGGCGCCTGCTGATCGCCAAGGCGATGGTCCATTCGCCTCCTATCCTCGTGCTGGACGAACCGACCGCGGGCGTGGACGTGGAATTGCGGCGGCAGCTTTGGGAACTGGTGGGCGAGCTCAATTCCGAAGGCGTCACCGTGGTCCTGACGACGCACTATCTGGAAGAGGCGGAGCAGCTGTGTGACCGGATCGCGATCATCAATCGCGGTGAACTGATCACCAACAAGCCGACGCGCGATCTGGTGAACATGGCGCGCGAGAAGATCGTGCGCGTCACCGTGGACAAGGATCTGGCCGGCGCGCCGGAGGATCGCAGCTTCCTCAAGGCCGAAGTGCTCGCCCCGCGCACGCTGGAGATTACGTACAATCGCGACAGTTCCAGCGCCGGGCAGGTCCTCGCGCTGGTGCAGCAGCACGGCTACGCGATAGAGGACGTGACCACTCGCGAGGCGGATCTGGAAGACGTTTTCGTCCAGCTTACCGGCACCGCCGGCGGGGCGTGATAAAAGCCCTGCCTCGCGCGTGCGAGGACGGGGCCGGGAAGAGGTTGATATGGCGACGGTCCAGCACGACCACGATGTCCTGATCATTGGTTCCGGCGCTGCCGGGCTGACAGCCGCGCTCACGCTGGCGACGCGGCTCAAGGTGCTGGTCCTTGCCAAGGGCCCGCTCACCAGTGGTTCCACCGCCCATGCGCAAGGCGGCATCGCTGCCGTCCTCGACGCTGGCGACACCTTTGAAGAACACATCCGCGATACCATGGTCGCCGGGGCTGGTCTCAACCGCCGCGAGACGGTGGAGTTCGTGGTCGAAAGCGCGCCCCTCGCCATTCAGCGGCTGGTGGAACTGGGCGTGCCGTTCAACAGCGACGGCCCGAACCTGCACCTGACGCGGGAGGGCGGGCATTCGCACCGCCGCATCGTGCACGTCGCCGATGCTACCGGCTGGGCGGTGCAGGCTGCCCTGCTCAAGGCGGCGGAGGAAAACCCCAACATCACCCTGCTGCCCGATCGCAGCTGCATCGACCTCATCACCGGGCGGCACGAGGCGCGCTATTCCGGGTCAGGCCGCATCTGGGGTGCCTACGCGCTCAATTCGGAGACCGGCCACGTCGAAGCGCACGTGGCGCGGGCGACGATCCTGGCGGCGGGCGGCGCGGGCCGCGTGTACCAGTTCTCCACCGCCCCGCGCGGCGCGACGGGGGACGGGATCGCGATGGCGTGGCGTGCGGGCGCGCGCGTCTCCAACATGGAGATGATGCAGTTCCACCCGACCTGCCTCTACAACCTCCAGGTCAAAAACTTCCTCATCACCGAGGCGGTTCGCGGTGAGGGCGGGCACCTGAAGCACCCGGAAACCGGCCACCGCTTCATGCCCGATTATGACGAGCGCGCCGAACTGGCCCCGCGCGACATCGTCGCCCGCGCGATCGACGACCAGATCAAGCGCTTCGGGCTCGACTACGTCCACCTCGACATCAGTCACATGCCGCCCGAATTCGTCATGGAACACTTCCCGACGATCTACGAAAAGCTCCTCGGCCTCGGCATCGACATGACGAAGGAGCCGATCCCGGTCGTTCCGGCGCAGCACTATACCTGCGGCGGCGTGCTGGTCGGACTGGACGCGCGGACGGACCTGCCGGGCCTGTGGGCTGCGGGCGAATGCACCGAATCCGGCCTGCATGGCGCCAACCGCCTTGCGTCTAACAGCCTGCTCGAATGCTTCGTATTCGGAGAGGCGGCGGCGCAGGACATTCTCGCCTGCTGGGACAATCTTGATACCCCGCCCGCGATTCGCGAATGGGACGAAAGCCGCGTCACCGATTCGGACGAGGAAGTGGTGGTGAAACAGAACTGGACGGAAATCCGCCGGTTCATGTGGAACTACGTCGGCATCGTGCGCACGACCAAGCGGCTGGAACGCGCCGCCCACCGCACCCGCCTGCTGGCTGGCGAGGTGGAGGATTACTACGGCCACTTCCGCGTCACGACCGACCTGATCGAACTGCGCAACCTGCTGCAATGCGCCGACCTGATCGTGCAGAGCGCGCTCAAGCGGCACGAAAGCCGGGGCCTGCACTACACGCTGGATTATCCGCAGACGGACGCGGTGGCGAAAGACACTGTGCTGGTGCCGTGACGGGCACAGACAAGCGCCTCAAGCTTAGAGAGTAACCCGCGCCTTCAAACACGGCTCAATCATGTGGGACACCGGGCGTCGGTCGGTTTCACTGTGGTTGGGGCGTCGGTGAACCTGAAGTGCGTCACCTCAAAAAACCGCGCTTCCCCCGGCTCATGCTCGTTGCCCGAAGTAACTTCCAACGCGCTGACAGCGGCGGGCGAAGCGGCTTCTCCGGAGCAAGTTACTTGCCGGATCAGAAGCCCGGCCCGCTGCCTCACACATTCGATTACCCGCTGATCAGGCGCATCCGTGGCGACGAACCGCTGCACACCCGCGTCGTACGAGGGAATGTCCGTCCACTGAATTCGGCCGACACCCGCCCCGCTCTGGCATGAGGCCAGCACGGCGTTGAAGTACTTTTCCTTCGCCGCAGCGTGCTGTGGTCCGAGCGAGATCAGCAACGCCGCGATTGCTGCCAGCGTCAGCGCCGCAGGCTTGGCCCACCTTATCTGGTTTCGCTGGCCCCACGCGCTGGCGACCAAGGCCAGCAGCACTATCCACGGGCCGTAAACGACAAGCAGGGTCTGAAGGTTGGGCCTCGGGATATAAAACCCGCCGGCAAGCCAGATGCCGATCAGCCAGGTGGTGACTGATAGGGCCATCCATATCCTGAGGCCGATTTTAAGCGGGGCGCGAGTCACAGCCTGACCCCGCTTAGAGTGTCGCCCCCTCATCCTATCCGCAACGGTTAGTTCATCTCGCGACCGCGCCAAGGTGAACGTTTACGGCAAGACGCTGGTGTCGGGTGCCTTCTCGACCGGGCCATATAGCTGCGTCAGCGCAGCGGTTGCCGCAGCAAAATTACCGAGCCGGATTCGATTGATTCAAAACGTCCGTGGACAAAAAATATTTTGGAGAACTCATTTTGGCTCTTGCGCACCGCACCAGCCGAGATTCTCCCACGCGTCGCGGTGTGTTGCGTACATAGGTCACCAGCGTGCGACATGATTAATAGGGGTTCATCCCCCTTGCGCCCGAATCCGGACCGATTCACTATGGCTTGTGGTTGGGTTGCGGGGGCGACCCACAAGACCTAGATTCACGTTGCCGATAAAAGAGCGCGGGAATCACTACGTTTGGCGTCCCTGCAAGGTCCGGCTGGGGACAGCTGGGGGATAACTAATCCCCCGCTGGTGCATGCGGGATGATAGGCTGGCGATCCGCCTGCTGATTCGAACACATGCGGAACATTTGGCATACTTCCGGCACAGCCCGGACGGACTCGAGGGCAGCGGCACATGGAATTTCGTAACGGGGGCGATGCGGCGATGGAACTCGGCGAATTGGGCGCGGCAATGCTGGAGGCAGAGGCACCGGCAACCCTCAAGTTTCCGGAGCCGGAAACGAACAAGGCGATGACGATGGACCGCAAGGACACGGGCAGCAGCGATCTGGTCGCGGGTGTGACAGCCGGTGCGATGGCGGGTGCCATGGCCGAAGTGGCGAAGGCCGCGTCTGCCAAGAGCGATTCCAAGACGGTCAATCCGCGCCGCTTCAGCATCGTCACGGATTCGTCGCGCGATGCGCTGCTGACGGAATTCGGCAAGGAAACGCTGATCGACCGCTACCTGCTGCCCGGCGAAAGCTTCCAGGATCTCTTCGCCCGCGTGGCCGATTGCTATGCTGACGACGCGGATCACGCGCAGCGGCTCTACGACTATATCTCGAAGCTGTGGTTCATGCCCGCCACCCCGGTGCTGTCGAACGGCGGCACCAATCGCGGGTTGCCGATCTCCTGCTATCTCAACTCGGTGGACGACAGCCTGGAAGGCATCGTCAACACCTGGAACGAGAACGTGTGGCTCGCCAGCCGCGGCGGCGGCATCGGCACTTATTGGGGCAACGTGCGCGGGATTGGCGAACCGGTCGGCCTCAACGGCAAGACCAGCGGCATCATCCCGTTCGTGCGCGTGATGGACAGCCTGACGCTGGCCATTTCGCAGGGTTCGCTGCGCCGTGGCTCGGCCGCCTGCTATCTCGACGTCAGCCACCCGGAGATCGAGGAATTCCTCGAAATCCGCAAACCTTCGGGCGACTTCAACCGCAAGGCGCTGAACCTGCACCACGGCGTGCTGCTGTCCGATGCCTTCATGGAAGCGGTCCGCACGGGTTCCGAATGGAACCTCACCAGCCCCAAGGACGGTTCGGTCCGCGCCACTGTCGATGCGCGCAGCCTGTTCCAGAAGCTGGTCGAAACCCGTCTCGCCACGGGTGAGCCGTACATCGTGTTCTCCGACACGGTGAACCGCACCATGCCCAAGCATCACCGCGATCTGGGCCTGAAGGTTTCCACGTCCAACCTGTGCAGCGAAATCACGCTGCCCACCGGCCGCGACCATCTTGGTAACGACCGTACGGCGGTCTGCTGCCTGTCCTCGCTCAACCTTGAGAAGTGGGAAGAATGGCAGGCTGATAAGGCCTTCGTGGAAGACGTGATGCGCTTCCTCGACAACGTGTTGCAGGATTACATCGACCGCGCGCCGGACGAGATGGCTCGCGCCAAGTATTCCGCCAGCCGCGAACGTTCGGTCGGCCTCGGCGTCATGGGCTTCCACTCGTTCCTTCAGTCGAAGAACATCGCGATGGAAAGCGCGATGGCCAAGGCGTGGAACATGCGGATGTTCCAGCACATTTCCGCCAAGGCTAACGAAGCCTCGATGGTCCTCGCCGAGGAACGCGGCGCGTGTCCGGACGCCGAGGAAATGGGCGCGATGGAGCGATTCTCGTGCAAGATGGCGATCGCGCCGACCGCGTCGATCAGCATCATCTGCGGCGGCACCAGCGCCTGCATCGAACCGATCCCGGCCAACATCTACACCCACAAGACGCTGTCGGGCAGCTTCGTGGTGAAGAACCCGTACCTCGAAAAGCTGCTTCAGGCGAAGAGCAAGGATTCGGTCGCGGTGTGGAACTCGATCCTCGAAAAGGGCGGATCGGTGCAGCACCTCGATTTCCTCAAGCCGGACGAAAAGGCCGCGTTCAAGACCAGCTTCGAGATCGATCAGCGCTGGCTGCTCGAATTCGCGGCCGACCGCGCGCCCTACATCGATCAGGCGCAGAGCCTGAACCTGTTCATCCCGGCTGACGTGGACAAGTGGGACCTGATGATGCTGCACTTCCAGGCGTGGGAGCGGGGCATCAAGTCGCTCTATTATCTGCGGTCGAAGTCCGTGCAGCGCGCCGGTTTCGCTGGCGGTGTGGAAGCCGACAACACCGTCGACGCGCCGAAGATCGAACTCGCCGCCGCCCCGACGGATTACGAGGAATGCCTCGCCTGCCAGTAAGGCAGGCCGGCCGTCCAAGGTGGAGATCAGGCGGTACGAAGCGTCTGATTTTGACGGGATCGATGCGCTTTGGAACGAGGCGTTTCCGAACGATCCACCGCGGAACCGGGCGGAAAGCGCGGTTCCTGCCAAGCTCGCCTTTCAGCCTGACCTGCTGTTTGTCGCCGTCGATGGCGGAACGGTTATCGGCTCCGTCATGGCCGGGTACGATGGTCACCGTGGCTGGCTCTACTCCGTCGCCGTTCGCGAGGGCGGTCGGCGCGCCGGGGTCGGGACGGCGCTTGTCCGTCACGCGGAACAAGCCCTGCACGCGCTGGGTTGCGACAAGATAAACCTGCAGGTTCGCGCGACGAACGAGGCAGTGGTTCAGTTCTACGAGCGCCTGGGATACCAGATCGAAGACCGCATCAGCCTCGGCCGCCGCCTCTAGCAACGGGGACTCACATGAAACGTACCCTGCAATTTGTAGCCGTTTCAGCGGCCGCCCTTCTCCTCACGGCCTGCGCGACGCAGGTGTCGGGCACCGTGCTGAGCGATCAGGATACGCCCGGCTTCCTGCTCGGCCTGTGGCACGGCTTCATCTTCCCGTTCGCGTGGATCGGCTCGCTGTTCAGCCCGGACATCGCGGTTTACGCGGTGCCCAACAACGGCGGATGGTACAACTTCGGGTTCTTCCTCGGCATTACCGTACTGGGCGGAGGGTCGTGGTTCAGCTCGAAAAAGGGGCGGCGGGACTGACCGCAAACCCGCGATTTGCCCGGCGTTTTCGGATGCGCGGCGGGCTCTGGTAACAGAATCTTGACCATTTTTGCGCATGTTCACGCGCATGTTCTGGAAAGGTACCCTGCCGAAAATCTACGGCGAGACACCCGTCGCCGTCAGCCGTTATTTCGCGCTCTATCTGGCGCAGATCGGTTGGATCGGGCTCGGCATTTACCTGATGTACCACGCGGTCTGGCCGTCGACCTGCCAGCCCAACGATCTGGTTGAAGTCTACACTTGCAGCGGCCGGCTGGCCGATCAGCGCGGATGGATGGAATCGGCCCTGATGACCTGGCTGTGGACCACGCCGATCCTGGTCGCGCTGGAAATCAGCCGCCGCTTCAGCAAGCCGGTCGTCCGCCCGATTCTGAAGCGAGACTAACCCCGCGCGGCATATTCCGCCGGGTTATCCTTCACACTTCTGACGAGATTTGGCGCGCACGCGCGCTGCTCCGCTCGCGCATGAAGCGCGGCTGGCAGGATATCTCGAAACTGGACCCCGCATTGCTGTTGCTGGGGCATGACCTTCCACACGGCGGGCGCCTCCTTCAGGCCACCAACCCCCGTTGCGCGCGCAGGGTTCCGTACTTGCGATAAGTGGATTTCCATCCACCGTTTATCCCCGCGCAAATCTTTGGTCTTGCCTTCGAATCGCCGGCATGATTCCCTATGTTGTCATCTCGCGTACACTCACGGAGACACAAGATGTCGTTGCTCGAAGCCCGCAAGACCTACAAGCCCTTCGAGTATCCGTGGGCTTATGAGTTCTGGAAGCGGCAGCAACAGATTCACTGGATGCCCGAGGAAGTTCCTCTGGGCGAAGATTGCCGTGACTGGGCACAGAAGATTTCGGAGCATGAGCGGAACCTGCTCACCCAGATCTTCCGCTTCTTCACGCAGGCCGACGTGGAAGTGCAGGATTGCTACCACGAAAAATACGGCCGCGTGTTCAAGCCGACCGAGATCAAGATGATGCTGGCCGCCTTCTCCAACATGGAGACGGTGCACATCGCCGCCTATTCCCACCTCCTCGACACCATCGGCATGCCTGAAAGCGAATACGGCATGTTCATGGAATACGAGGAGATGAAGGCGAAGCACGACTACCTGCAGGAATTCGGCGTCGATTCGGACGAGGATATCGCCCGCACGCTGGCCATGTTCGGCGGCTTCACCGAAGGGCTGCAGCTGTTCGCCAGCTTCGCCATGCTGATGAACTTCCCGCGCTTCAACAAGATGAAGGGCATGGGCCAGATCGTCAGCTGGTCGGTCCGCGATGAAAGCCTGCACTGCGAAGGCATCACGCGTTTGTTCCACGCCTTCACTAAAGAGCGGGATTGTTTAACCAAAGCGGTTAAAGAAGACATCCTCGACTGCTGCATGAAGACGGTGCGTCTGGAAGATGCCTTCATCGATCTGGCGTTCGAAATGGGCCCCGTGCCCGGCATGACCGCGAACGAGATCAAGAAGTACATCCGCTACATCGCTGACTGGCGGCTGGAACAGCTCGGCCTGAAGAAGCAGTTCATGATCGACGATCACCCGCTGCCCTGGCTGACCCCGCTGCTGAACGGTGTCGAACACGCCAACTTCTTCGAAACCCGCGCGACCGAATATTCGAAGGCCGCGACCAAGGGTAACTGGAACGACGTCTGGTCCAGCTTCGATGCGCGCAACAAGGCGAAGCACACCGAAGCTGCTAACGAAGCCGAAGACGAAGGCCCCGGCCTGTTCGGCGATACGGGTGGGGTGCAGGCGGCTGAGTAATTAGCCGCGATTTATTCCTGGATTATAAGTGGACCAGCGCTTGAGGGCGCTGGGCTTCGCTATGGGTGAAACCCATGCCATTCCCGGTGCCAAGCCAAATAGCGTGGGTGAGGGGCATTGTTGTCCGACGGTAGCCGTGCTTTTCGGTCGGGGTGAATAAGCCTTTCGGCGTCCGCGAGATCATTGATCTTATGTGAAAGCAGAATGTCGCCGGTGTCGCTTAATGCGATGAGCCCGCGGTCGAACATCCAATGCACCGTGCCCGATAAGGCGATGCCATTTGCTACGGTGTCAGGACCGCCCGATTCTACGCTCATGATGTGAGCGGCTTGGGTCTCGGCTCGACCGCCACCGTTGATCAAGCGCATTCCCGTCAGTGCGCAGCGACACTCGTAAGCCTCAAGGACGCGCTTACGAAACTGCCTGTCACGCACCTTACGGTTGGCCAACACAGTGGCTCGATCGATGGCGTGTAAAAACGGCTCTTGCCGTTCCTGTACATGGTCATGGTCTGATGAGTTGTCCTCGCGGGGAAGCAGTTCATGCTCATCGATTAGGCCCAGCCCAATGATCCGATTGAAATCCTCGTCGGAAATTGGCCGAATGGATTGAATCGCGCGCCCGTTGTTGAGGCGGCCGTCATCATTCAAAAGGCCTCGTTCAACAGCTGTGCCATCGAACTGAAATGGTACATCGCAACCGAACTCCAGAAAGCTTCCAGGCTCCATAAGCGCCAGGTACATCGAAGGATTTGCCGGATCGCGGATGATCTCTTCGACTAGGGCCGTACCAAAATAACCCCTCTTCCCAGCGCGTTTCGGTTCCTGGTAGAGAATCCATTGTCCCACTGAACGGGACGCTGGCTTCAGCCACCGATGTGGAAAGCGGTAAAACCTATCCGGTTCATCGGCGTAGATCGAGTGAGAGCCGATCACGAACACACACTTGCTCGACGTCACGGCTGGAAGGACCAGGGGCGTCTCGAGCAAACGATAGTGGCCTGAGGTAAGAAATTCGATTTGGCCTTGGTCCCGCAGTTGTTGCAACTCTCTGCTGAGAGTCATCGCTGGAGTGGCTCCCCGCGACCCCGTCTCGCGAACGATGCGGTCCAGTTCTTCGCCGATCAATTGCTGACGGGAGAATTCGATGTCCCCGTGCCGGGTGACTAGCCTCCGGATCGCAATTTCCACGGCTTTGGACCAACCAATATCCGACAAACCATCGTCCTCCCGCTGTGTGTCATCATGCGGGAAGGGCGGAGTAGAGGGAAGCGCTGAACGCGCGAACCGCGCTCAGCGTCGAATGTTCGCTAACACCAACCATCCCTAAACCCGCCCAGATAGCGCCGCGCGTAGCCTTCTTTGCGCATGTGGTCGGCCAGGCGATCCTCGCTGCCGTCGGGGTTGATCCGCTTTACGATGCGTAGTTCGCGGCCGTACTTGTCGGTTGGTTCGTCCACGCGGGCGGCTATGCGGAAGGATGCTCGGTTGAGCCAGGTTTGCAGCGCCTGCGTGGCGCGTTCGGCGGCTTCCGCTTCGGCCGGGCAGCGGGCTGCGACCTCTGGCGCGTCGATGCCGACTACGCGGATCTTGCGGTCGCCGATCTTGAAAGTGTCGCCGTCGATCACGCAATAATACCCGCGCCCCGGCCCGCAGCGGGTGAAGCGGCCCGCGATCTTCTCCGGACCGGTCAACATGAAGCCCGGCGGCTCGATCAGGGCGGCGTCATTATAGCCCAGCCACATCACGATCAGCGCGATGAGCAGTGCGAAGGGGCGCAGGTTGACCAGCCACCGCATCAGCGTGCCGCGCTTCCTGCCGTGCCGCTTGCTGCGAGGGAATGATGCATTGCGTCGGCGGGCCATGACGTCCCTCTGCCCGACAAGCGCGTTTCCTACACCTGCAAATTCTGCCTTATCCCTTGCGATGACGCGCCCGCCCAATCCTTCGCCCACGGATGCGGCGCCCCGCACGCGGCGGCGCATTCCTGCCTTTCATCCGGTGCCGGTCGGCGCGCGGAAAGACGGGTGGACGCCGCTTCGGCAGGCGCGACTGATCGGCCATCTGGCGGAAACGCGATCGGTCAGCATGGCCTGCCGCCTGATGGGCATGGGGCGGGAGAGCGCCTATCGCCTGCGCAAGCGGCCCGGCGCGGCCGGGTTCGCCGCCGCATGGGATGCTGCGCTGGGCGTGCCCCGCACCCCTGTCACCTTGGCCTCGACAAAGTCCACAGCGCTGGATGCCGGATACCGCTGGCGCGCAGGCCTGCTGCAAGTGGTGATGTATCGCGGGCGCCATGTCGGAACCTATTGGAAAGACGATAATAATGCCCTGCTCCAGCACCTCGCGCAGCTCGGTCGTGGGGCGGATGGAGGGTGTTTGAGGAAATGAAAGGTGCGCGTGTTAGACCTGCAATCTGCGTCAACACCGCGCGGCGTTCAGCGGGCTATGGGCACCCATTCCCACTCGCGGCGGTTGATGGCACAATGAATCGACAGACCGGGAAGGCCCCAGATGCGCTCACTCGCCTCCATCCTCGCCGTTACCCTTGCCGTACTGCCGGCTGCCGCCCTCGCTTGTTCGCCTGCGCCGGGATACCGCGTGCCGACCAATCTGGAGCTTGCGGCACAGGCAGATGCCATCGTTATGGGGCGGGTTCTGGCCGAAGAGGGGGAGGGGCCGGATGGCGAGGGCCGCATCACGGTGCATCCGCTCGCGGCCTACAAGGGGCTGACGCCGGGGCAGGACTTCCCGCTGCCGGGAATGGCGCTGGCGACGGGGCCGCTGGCCGAATACGCCGAACGCAGCGATCCGCTGGAATTGGAGAAGCCGCACCCCGCCTCATACGACGGTGCCTGCGTGCGCAGGGTCTTCGGGCCGGGCGCGACGGTGCTGTTCTTCTTCAAGCGGGACGAGGGGAACTGGGTACCCGCCGGTGGTCCGTTCAGTCGCTGGGCGGAGGATGTGACGGGGGAAGACGCGCCGTGGGTGCAACTCACCCGCTTCTATGCGCGCGTGGCGGGTTTGCCAGAGGAGGAGCGGCGGGAACTGCTGGAGGCAGAGCGGGATGCGCTGCTCTCCAATACTGACGACCCCGAAGCGCAGGCGATGGGCGGGGACATCGACCGCCAGCTCAAGGGACCGAACGAGCCGCTGGTGCCGCCGCGCCCGGAGGTTGCGCCCGAACCTGACATCGCGGAGGGCTTCCGCGAGCCGGATGCGCCCAGCGCCGTGCAGCAAGCGCTCGATGCGATGCGGGCCGATCGGGAAGGGCGTTAGGGGCGACGCGGGCGCCGCCCCAGGCGCGGTTACTCGGCTTCAGCAGGCTGTTCGCTGTCGGCGGAGGTATCGTCAGCCGGAGCGGTGTCGGCGGCGTCATCCGTCGTCGTATCAGCCGCTTCCTGCTCGTCCTCATCCTCGGCCGGGGTGGTCTTGGACGGGTGCTTGTGAGTGTCGCCAAGCCGGTCGATGTCCGACTCCAGCGTGCTGCTGGCCGGAGGCGGCGGCGCCTCGGTCTGGGGTGCCTGGGTGGTAGGCTCCGCTTCCTGAGCGCTGGCGGCAAACGGCGTGGCGATCAGAGCCAGCGCCGCGGTGGAGATAAGTGTCTTGCTGTGCATCGCGACCCTCCTTCGGTGTTATGGAGATGCCCGGCGACTATGCGCGAGCGGCCTGCCAGTGCCCGGCGGTGCGGTTGGTCGGTGCGGGGATGGGGCGAGCCGACCGGGTGGTGGCTCAGGCGCGCCGAATGGTTATCGGCCGACGAACAGGAACGCCGCTGCCGCCATGATGCACGCAAATGCCGCGACGTGCCGCCAGGTGAGCGCTTCACCCAGCACGAACACCATGAACAGGCCGAACATGGTCAGCGCGATCGCTTCCTGCGCGATCTTGAGCTGTCCGGCGGACCAGCCCGACGCATAGCCGATGCGGTTGGCGGGCACGGCCAGGGTGTACTCCACCCCCGCCAGAAGCCACGAGATCAGGATCACCCAGCCCAGCGGCCGGGCGTTGGCGACTTCAGGCCCGCCCTTCAGATGCCAATACCACGCTGCGGTCATGAAGACGTTGGACAACGTCAGCAGGATCAGCGTGGGCATGGCAGCCTCTGCGCTTGCTCTTGGCTACTCAGCCGCCACGTCGTCAGCGTCGAGGCCGTAGGCGGTGTGCAGCACGCGCACGGCGAGCTCCGTCTCGTCCTCGTCGATCAGGACGCTGATCTTGATCTCGCTGGTGCTGATCGCCTGCACGTTGATGCCCCGGTCGGCCAGCGAGCGGAACATGGTGGCGGCGATACCTGCGTGGCTGCGCATCCCGACGCCGACGACGCTGACCTTGGCCACTTTGCTATCGGTGATGATGCGGTTGAAGCCGATGGTGTCGCGGCGATCTTCCAGCAGCGCCTGCGTGCGGGCCAGATCAGCCTGCGGCACGGTGAAGGTGACGTCCGTCTCACCCTTGTCGCGGCCGACGTTCTGGATGATCATGTCGACATTGATCGACGCTTCGGCCAGCGGGCCGAACACCGCAGAGACCGCGCCGGGCCGGTCGGGCACGCGGGTGAGCACAACACGGGCCTCGTTCTTGTCATGGGCGATGCCGGTGACGAGCTGGCTTTCCATCTTCAGATCCTTTGCAACCTTGGCCATTTCCTCGTCCGAGACGATCATCGTGCCGGGTATGTCATCCGCGAGCGGGGCATCATCGTCGATGAAGCTGGAGAGCACTTGCACGCGCACGCCTTCCTTCATCGCGAGGCTGACCGAGCGGGTCTGCAGCACCTTGGCGCCGACCGAAGCCAGCTCCAGCATCTCTTCGTAGGTAACGTACTTGAGCTTGCGGGCACGGGCCACGATACGCGGGTCGGTGGTGTAGACGCCGTCGACATCGGTGTAGATGTCGCACCGGTCAGCCCCGATCGCAGCAGCCACGGCCACCGCAGAGGTGTCAGATCCACCGCGGCCCAGCGTGGTCACGCGGCCATCGGCGGAAATGCCCTGGAACCCCGGGATGACGGCGATCTGCCCCTCGGCCATCGCATCGGTCATCGCCTTCGCATCGACAGTGGCGACGCGCGCCTTGGCATGGGCTTCCACCGTGTTGATCGGAACCTGCCAGCCAAGCCAGCTGCGCGCCTTGCAACCCATCGCCTGCAAGGTCATCGCCAGCAGACCGCTGGTCACCTGTTCGCCGCTGGCGACCACCACGTCGTATTCAGCCGGGTCGTAAAGTGGATTGGCCTCGCGGCAGAAGCCGACCAGCCGATCAGTCTCGCCCGCCATGGCCGAAACCACCACCGCCACTTCGTGGCCCGCCGCCTGCTGCCGACGCACGATGTTCGCCACGCGACGGATGCGCTCGGTCCCGGCCATGGAAGTGCCGCCGAATTTCATCACAATCCGCGCCAAAAACCTGCTCCTGCTGGCATGAAGTTTGACGCGCTGTTAGGGGCGAGCAATGGCTGATGCAACTGTCGCAAATGCAACCATCCGTCCCGACGAGGCAGCGCATTTCGGCCGCCTGGCGGAAGACTGGTGGGATCCGCGTGGCAGTTCGGCCATGCTCCACCGGCTGAACCCGGTCCGGCTTGCCTTCCTGCGCGAGGCGGTGGATCGACACTGGCAGGGCGACACAGGCAGCGTGAGGCCCCTCTCCGGGAAGCGAGCGCTGGACGTGGGCTGCGGCGCCGGGTTGCTGGCAGAGCCTCTCGCGCGGCTCGGTGCGGCTGTAACGGGCGTTGATGCCGCAGCGGAAAACGTGGCCGCAGCGAGGGCCCACGCCGCAGGTTCGGGCCTCAATATCGACTATCGCCACGGAGAGCTTTCCACGCTCGGCCTTGGGCAGTTTGACCTCGTTACTTCGATGGAAGTGCTGGAGCACGTGGCCGACAAGGCTGCCTTCCTTGGCGCGCTGGCGCAGCATCTCTCTCCGGGCGGGCTGATGGTCCTGTCCACTCCCAACCGCACGCCGCAATCGCGGCTGTTGCTGGTCGGCGCGATGGAGGCGATCGGCGCCGTGCCACGCGGCACCCACCATTGGGACGACTTCGTGACTCCCGACGAGCTGCGCGAATTGCTGGCAGATGTGGGGCTGAAGATGGGCGAGCCTCGGGGAATCGCCTTCGCACCCTCAAAGGGGCTGCACCTCTCCGACACAAATCTTGCGCTGGATTACATCGTCACCGCGACGGCAGCCTGATCGATGATCGTTCGCGACAAGCCCACGAAGCTGGAGCTGGCCTTCGCGATTCGCGGATCAATCGTGCCGGCGATTGCGCCACGTCTGGCGCTGCTCATGCTGTTTTCAGCCGCGATGGTCTGGCTACATGATTCCATCTCGGGTTTCCCAGAGATCGACGCGGTGGTTTTCACCGTGTTCGGTATCGCGCTGTCCCTGTTTCTCGGTTTCCGCAACAACGCCGCCTATGATCGCTGGTGGGAAGCGCGAAAACTGTGGGGCGGCCTGCTGGCTGACCTCCGGAGCCTGGCGCGAGAGGTGCAGCTGTTTGTGCCGGATCAGGCGCGGCAGAAGAGCCTCATCCGTTTGTCGCTGGCTTTCATTCATCTTCATCGCGCCAATCTGCGCAAGATCGCCGATGATCCGCGCGCCCATGAACTCGGTGCGGAGTTCGTCGGGGCACCACATCCCCCCTGCGCTGCGCTCGACCGGCTCTCAGCGGAGATTTCGGCGGCGCGCCATGCGGAAGCGATCGACGGCTTTGGTGCGAAGGCGCTTCAGGAACGGCTGGCCAGTCTGACCGATCAACAGGCCGGATGTGAACGGATCGCCACCACGCCGCTGCCCTACGTCTATTCGCTGCTGATCTACCGCACGACCTATCTCTATTGCCTGCTGCTGCCGTTCGCGCTGATCGGCCCGGCGGGTTGGATGACGCCGCTGTTCGTCGGCATTGTCGCCTACGTCTTCCTGGGCCTTGCCGAAGTGACGGAGGATCTCAGTCATCCGTTCGGTACGACGCCTAACGCCCTGCCGTTGGATGCGATTTGCCGCGCAGTGGAAATCAGCTTGGCCCCGCACCTGGGCGAACCCGCGCCGCAGCCTCTGGCGGCCAAGAACTTCTATCTGAGCTGAGCGATGCCGGCGAACGAACTCAAGCAACGCCTGCGCGCCGATCTCAAGGCCGCCATGCAGGCGCGTGCATCAGGTGAAGTCGCTCTGCTGCGCACGTTGGTCGCCGCGATCGACAATGCGGAGGCCGTTCCCATCGAAGAAACGCGGGGTAAGGAAGGGCAGCGGGCGTTCGGCGACCCGGGCGCGGAGGTGGCGCGGCGCGAGCTGGATGCCGTCGCGCTCGACGCTCTGCTGGCCGATGAAATTGCCACGCGGCTTGCGTCGGCCGCTACTTACGAAGGGCACGGCCGTGCCGATGATGCCGCTCGCCTGCGGGCAGAGGCGGCGATCATCGCGGGGTATAGGACGGCTTAACCGAGCGCCGCTTCCCATTCGGCTTCCTTGAAGCCCACCAGTATCCCGGCCGGGTATTCGGCCACCGGTCGTTTGATGCAGCTGGGATTGGCGGCCATGACCGCTACCGCTTTCGCGGCGTCGAGATCGGCCTTGTCGGCATCGGGCAGCTTGCGGAAGGTCGTGCCCGCGCGGTTGAGAATCTTCTCCCATCCCGCGGCATCGCACCATGCGGCGAGCTTCGTCGGATCGGCCCCTTCCTTCTTGTAATCGTGAAAGGTGTAGCCAACGCCCTTGGCATCGAGCCACACGCGCGCCTTCTTCACCGTGTCGCAGTTGGGAATGCCGTAGAGGTCGATGGTCAAGCCTTGCTCCTGTCGAAATGGCGCACGTCGGGATCGACGCAGGAATAGACGGTGTAGCTCTCGTAATATTTCTGGCGACCGAGCGCCTGCACCGTGAGGTGATCGGCGTGGCGCCCCCATGCGCGGGCGTCCTCCTCCGTCTCCCATTCCGACATCGACAATGTTTCGCCGTCATCGGCCTTGTAGCTACGGAAGGAGATGAAGCCTTTCTGCTTACGGGCCAGCGCCTCCATCCTCTCGGCGTCAGCGCCGTAAGCCGCTGCATCGAGATCGGCGCGTTTGCGGCTGCGGAAGACGTTCACGTACATCAGCGAGTTCCCCCCAAGTGCGCGTCGGCGATGGCGACCGCTAGGGCATCCGCAGCGTCCGCTCCGGAAATCGCAACGCCGGGCAGCAGAACTTTCAGCATGGCCTGCACCTGTGCCTTCTCCGCGCTGCCCGTGCCAACCACGGCTTTTTTCACGAGCCGCGTCGCACGTTCGGATACGGGCAACGAGGCCTGACCGCAGGCAGCCAGCACCGCCCCACGTGCCTGCGAAAGTTTCAGCGTGGATTGCGCGTTCTTGTTGACGAACACCTCCTCCACCGCAGCGCGATCAGGCGCATGAGCGGCGATCACAGCCGCGATTGCGGCGTGGAGGTGGTTCAGCCGTTCGGCCATCGGGGCCTTGGGATTGGTCGGAACCTGCCCGTGGGCAACGTGGCTCAGCCGTGATCCCTCGCTGCGTATCAGGCCCCAGCCCGTACAACTGAGAGAAGGGTCCAGCCCGAGGATCAGCATGATCGATCCAGCACGGCCAGAGCAAAGGGTGCGGGGTGGGCGCGAGCTTGCGACAGGCCCACCCCCAGCCCCTCCCGCGACCGGGAGGGGTGGATACTCACCCCAGCTTTTCCATCACTTCGTCGGATAATTCGTAGTTGCCCCAGACGGTCTGCACGTCGTCATCGTCTTCCAGCGTGTCGACCAGCTTGAGCAAGGTCTGCGCGTCGCCTTCAGCGACATCGACGGTCAGGTTGGGCTTCCACGCCAGCTTGACGCCTTCGGGCTCTCCAAGAGTGCCTTCCAGCGCCTTGGCTACTTCGTGAAGCGCTTCCATGTCGGTCCAGATGGTGTGGCCATCCTCGCCGCTTTCCACGTCGTCCGCACCGGCTTCGATCGCGGCTTCCAGAACGGCATCCTCGCCGCCTGCGCTGGCAGGGTACTCGATCATGCCCTTGCGCTCGAAACCGTGGCTCACCGCGCCGGTCGCCGCCATGTTGCCGCCGTTCTTGGAGAATGCGGTGCGGATGTTGGTCGCGGTGCGGTTACGGTTGTCGGTCAGAGCTTCGACGATCAGCGCCACGCCGCCGGGGCCGTAGCCTTCGTAGCGGATTTCTTCGTAGTCATCGCCGTCGTTGGCGCTCGCCTTGTCGATGGCGCGCTGGATGTTGTCCTTCGGCATCGACATCGCGCGGGCGTTGTTCACCGCCAGGCGCAGTCGCGGGTTCATGTCCGGATCGGGCATGCCCGATTTTGCCGCCACGGTGATTTCGCGGCTGAGTTTGGAGAATGCTGCAGAGCGCTTCTTATCCTGAGCGCCCTTGCGGTGCATGATGTTCTTGAATTTGGAATGGCCTGCCATGGGTTCGCTTGTCTGGCTGTGGTCGTTGTGCCGCTGCCCTAGCGAACGCACGCGATGCGCACAATCCGCCCCGGTTCAGAGCACCACGGCGGTGCCGCTGATGCTGACCATCAGCATTGAACCATTCTGGCCCAGAACCTCGTAGTCGATGTCCACGCCGATCACCGCGTTACCGCCCAGTCGGCGTGCTTCCTCGGTCATTTCTTCCATCGCCTCGCGACGGGCGCGGGCCAGCACTTCTTCGTACTTCCCGGAACGCCCGCCAACGATGTCGGTGATGGAGGCGAAGAGATCGCGGAACAGGTTGGCGCCGACGATTACCTCGCCGGTCACCACGCCCAGATAATCCTTCACCGGCCGCCCTTCGATCAGGGCAGTGGTGGAAACGATCATGCCGCCGCTTTCGCGGCTCCACGGGCTGGCCATTGGCTCTATCCTTCCCAGTCAGACTGGGGTGGAGCCTAGCACGAAGCCCGTAGGGCTGCGAGTGTCAGCCGAGGCCGAGCGCTGCCTTATAGGTGTCGAGGATGGCTTCCATCTCGGCCCGGTCGTCAGGCTTCATCTTCCGCAGGCGGACGATCTGACGCATGATCTTGGCGTCGTAACCGACGGCCTTTGCCTCGGCGTAGACGTCGCGGATATCGTCGGCGATGCCCTTCTTCTCTTCTTCGAGGCGTTCGACGCGCTCAATCAGAAGGCGCAGGCGGTCGTCGGTGGCGTTGGCCATCGGGCAGAATCTCCAGTGGTTGCCGAGAATCGGTTGTCCACCCGATAGCGAGCGGGCGCGGGCCGGTGAACCGGGTGGAAAACTTTTCCCTCAATCGCCGTGATTGCGGGCCACGCTGGCTTCCATCCGGGCCAGTTGTTCAGGCGTGGCTTCGGTCTGGAACCGGTCCTTCCATTCCTTCGCGGGCATGCCGTGAATCACCTCACGCGCAGCTGGCTTGTCGCCCGGATAGCCTGCGTCGATGATCCAGTCGGCCAGGCAGTTACGGCAGAACCCTGCCAGCCCCATCAGGTCGATGTTCTGCGCATCGCGCCGGTGACGAAGATGCCGCACCAGCCGGCGGAAAGCGGCTGCGGCCACGTCGTCAGGCAAGTTGTCCAGCGGGTCACTCATGATGTTTCTCTCGTCGTCCTTGTCTTGTCGCACGGCTCTGCCATACGGCGCGACGGAATGACGACAAAGCTCGAACCGCGCGCCCGCAAGGTCAAGATCCTTGCCACGGTCGGCCCCGCCAGCCGGGATCCCGATATGCTGCGCCGCTTGTTTCGCGCCGGGGCGGACGCCTTCCGAGTCAACCTGAGTCATGGCGACCATGAAACCCATGCGGAAGCGATCCGTGCAATTCGTGCGCTGGAGAAGGAATTCAATCGCCCCATCGCTGTCTTGTGCGACCTTCAGGGTCCGAAACTGCGCGTCGGCACGTTTGCCGAAGGGCACGCTATCATCCCGCACGGCTCCACCTTCGTACTGGATCGTGACCCGACGCCGGGCGACGCGCAACGCGTTTGCCTGCCACATCCAGAACTCTTCGCGGTACTAGCGGCGGGTCAGCGCCTGCTGATCAACGACGGCAAGATTCGCCTGCGGGTCAGGGAAGCCACGCAGGACCGTATCACCTGCGTCGCGGAAGTCGGCGGGGTCATATCGGATCGCAAGGGCGTGAACGTCCCCGATGCAGAGGTGCCGATCCCCGCATTAACGGACAAGGACCGGCGCGATCTGTCGTTCGCGCTCGATAACGGGGCGGACTGGATCGGCCTCAGCTTCGTGCAGCGTCCTGAGGATCTGGCTGAAGCGCGCAAGTTGATGGGTGGGCGCGGAGCGCTCTGTGCCAAGATTGAAAAGCCGCAGGCGATCCAGCGGCTGGCCGAAATTATCGAGCTTGCTGACGGTGTCATGGTCGCGCGCGGAGACCTGGGTGTCGAACTGAACCCGGAAGAAGTGCCGCCGCTGCAGAAGAAGATCGTCAACGCGACGCGGTTGACCGGCAAGCCGGTTATCGTGGCGACGCAGATGCTCGAATCGATGATCGAAAGCCCGGCGCCGACCCGTGCCGAAGTTTCGGACGTTGCCAACGCGGTCTATGATGGCGCGGACGTGGTCATGCTCTCCGCGGAAACCGCTGCCGGGCAATGGCCTGAAGAAGCCGTCATGATGATGGATTCGATCGCCCGTCAGGTCGAACGAGACGAGGCCTATCGCGAGCGCGTTCGCCTGCTGGCGACCCCGCCAGACGCGACGACGGCTGATGCGCTGGCCCATGCCTGCATGACCATCGCCGATACGCTTCCCATCACGGCGATCACGGTGTTCACCTTCAGTGGATCATCTGCGCGCCGTGTCGCGCGCGAACGGCCTTTGGTCCCGGTCATGGTGCTCACTCCTTCTATGGAGGTCGCGCGCCGCGTCGCGCTGTTGTGGGGCGCGCACTCTGTCTCGACCCGTGACATCGGCAGCTTCGAAGAGATGATCGCCAAGGGCAAGCGCATGGCGCTGCGTCATGGATTCGGTTCTGCGGGAAGCCGCCTCGTGGTTCTCGCTGGCGTCCCGTTCGGGGTTCCCGGCGCGACCAACCTGCTTCACGTCGTTACCCTGGCGGGTGACGAACTGGACAAGCACGGCGGCTGAAGTCGCGCGGCGCACGCAATTCCGCTGCGCCAAACTGTGCCATTTCTGACGGCGCGTGCGCGAACTTCGCCCGAAGGCGAAAGTTATTCAAATTGCTTGGAAAAACTGGAGCGGGCGAAGGGATTCGAACCCTCGACCCCAACCTTGGCAAGGTTGTGCTCTACCCCTGAGCTACGCCCGCTCTGGCGACCGAGACCCGCCAAATGGCTGGTGGGTTCCGGTGGGAGGCGCGCGGTTAGCATCGAGGTGCAGGGGCCGCAAGGGCAAATTAGCGTTGAATGTCAGACAAAGTCTTCTGGCCGGTCCGGATGGCTTGCGCCCTTCACAAATCCCCCTCAAGAACCACATTGAAGGCGCCTGACGGCGTCAAACGACATCGAGGGGATACAGAACGTGGCGAGCATGGGTCTCAACCTGGACGAACAGAAGGCGGTCGAGCGTTTCCGCAAGGACGTTGTCGATCCCTCGCGGTCCAAGTTGGTGATTCTCGACTTCTGGGCTGAATGGTGCGGGCCCTGCAAGGCGCTCGCTCCGGTGCTGGAGAAGGTTGCTGCTGAATACGCCGACAAGGGCGTACTGCTCGCTAAACTCAATGTGGACGAGGAGCAGTTCATCGCGGCGCAGTTCCAGGTGCGCTCCATCCCTACGGTATATGCCATGTTCCAGGGGCAGCCCGTTGCGGACCTGACGCCGATGCGCAGCGAATCGCAGCTTCGGCAGGCGCTGGACCAGTTGCTCGCGCAGTTGCCTATTGATGGCGGCGCGGGCGATGCCCAGGCCGAGATCGCGCCGCTGATCGCTACGGGCGAAGAAGTGCTGGCGGATGGAGATGGCGAGCGAGCGGCAGGAATTTTCTCGCAGATCGTTGAAATGGCCCCCGAAGAACCGGGCGCGCAGGCGGGCCTGGTGCGGGCGTTGCTCGCCGCCGGGCGCAAGGATGAGGCACGCGCCGCTTTCGACGCTCTGTCGGATGACTTGAAGGCCGATCCCGCCATCGCGCAGGCCGGTGCGGCGTTGGATCTTGCTCGCAGCGATGTCGATGAGAGCGAGTTGCAAGCCTTGCGGGCTGCCGCAGCCGAGCGTCCCAACGATGCCGATGCGCAGTTCGATTTCGCCCAGGCGGCGTTCGCCGGTGGCGCGCGTGACGAGGCGGCTGATACGCTGCTCAACCTCATCCGCCTGCATCCCGAATGGAACGAAGGCGCGGCCAAGGCCAAGCTGCTGCAAATCTTCGAAGCGGTGGGTCTGGAAGACCCGTGGGTCGCGGCGCAGCGTCGCAAACTTTCCCTGCTGTTGTTCGGATGACCGGTACGCGCCTGTCAATTTTCCCGCTGGCCGGCGCGATACTCTTTCCCGGCTTGCAACTGCCGCTGCATATCTTCGAGCCGCGCTACCGCGAACTCGTAGGGTCCGCGCTCGCGCGTGACAGGCGCATCGCGATGATTCAGCCGCAGGGGCCGGAAGACGATGCGCCGCTGTTCTCGGTCGGTTGTGTCGGGCGGATCGGCGAGGTCCAGGCGATGGAAGACGGTCGCTACAACATCGTGCTGGAGGGAGAATCGCGTTTTCGCCTGCTGCGAGAGTTGGATGTCTCCACCCCATTTCGTCAGGTGGAAGCGGAACTGTTCGTCGAAATGGATGACGACGTGCTCAGCTCTGCCGAACGCGCGGGGTTTGAGCGCGAGGCGCGCCGGTTCGCCGATCGGCAGGGATACAGCGTTGACTGGGATTCCGTAGAGCGGCTGGACGATACGGCACTGATAAACGGGGTCAGCCAGATCGCGCCGTTCGATGCAGCGGCGAAGCAGGCACTGTTGGAAGTGATGGACCTGCGCGGTCGCTGCGAACTTCTGATTCAGCTGATGCAGTTTTTCGGCCGTAGCGATCCCGATGAGGAACGCGTGACGCTGCAATGATCCTGACGGCGGCGCGTCGCCTAGAAGAACGTGCCCTTGATTCCATCGAACACATATTGAGCTGCCAGTGCGGCCAGCAGTACGCCCAGCAGGCGGGTAATGACCGCTTCCACCTGTGCGCCAACCAGCTTCATCAGGGGGCTTGCGGCCCAAAGCGCCAGCAGAGTCAGGAACAGGACCGCGAGCAGCGCCCCCAACACGACCAGCGTTTCCTGCATTGTGTCAGCGGAACCGGAGAGCAGCATGATAGATGCAATGGCGCCCGGACCTGCCAGCATCGGCATGGCCATGGGGAACACGGAAACGTCCTCTATCTCGGGCGTTTCCCGAACCTTCTCCGCACGCTCCTCACGCCGCTGGGTGCGCTTCTCGAACACCATGTCCAGCGCGATCATGAACAACATGATCCCGCCAGCGACGCGGAAGGAATTGAGATCGATGTGAAGAGCGCCGAGCAGTTCGTGCCCGAACAGCGCAAAAACCAGCAGGATTATACCGGCTATTATGCACGCGCGCACGGCCATCGAGCGCTTTTGTGCCGGGCTCGCCCCTCCGGTCAGTCCTGCGTAGATCGGCGCGCATCCGGGCGGATCGATCACTACGAACAGCGTGACGAAAGCAGAGAGGAACAGTTCGATCATGAGCGGCTAGTCCGAAACTTCGGGCGTGACGTCGCGCATCTCGCCCTGTTGCCGCAGTCGCACAGTCAGCGCGGACGTGCCGGAAGCCGACATGGAATATGTATAAGCCAGCGTGCCATCGGCGGATGAGCCTTGGCAGGTGGTGCTATCGCACACCGGCGCGCCTGCCGGCGGAATGGAACGATTGGCCTCCCGCGAGTTCCGGAAACTGCTCTGCCCGGGGCGGCACTCCGCCACGGACCCGCCCACCATGTCCGTTTCGCCAGCCGGTTGGCCTCCGGCGTTAGTCAGGTTCATCAGCCACCGATACTCCCCGCGCCGCTGGCGTTGCCAGAGAGTGGAGAAGGTCCCAGCTGACCCGTCAGCCCGCTGCCAGGCGCCTGTGCTGACGGCCAGGGTGCCGTCGCAGCTGGCCCACACGTTCTGCGGCAGCCAACGCATGGCCTGTGCCGGGTTGGTCTGGCGCCGCAGCCAATCCTTGGCGCGCACCCTTTCCGGCACGAACATTATCGCGTCATCGGCGGCGGAGTTGGCGAAGGCGATCCACTGCCCCTTCTCCTGCGCTTCCCGCGAGAAGGCGAGCTGCGCGGCGACGACTGCACCGGGGTCGCCGCGCCTGAAACGGTCCGGGTTATCCCTGCGTGAGCGATCCTGCGCCCCGGCATCCACAGCCGCCATCAGCAGGCCGACGTTAAGCAACGCCGCCAGCGCCAGGGCGGGCCGGGCGCGAACCTTCATGCGAGGCTGCTGTAGGCCAGGTTTTGGAGAACGATGTTCACGATGTTGAGCGCGACGATGAGGATCAGCGGCGAAAAATCGATCGCGCCGGTATCAGGCATGATGCGCCGGATCGGGCGCAGCAACGGTTCCAGCAGCGCGTTGATCGCGGTCCATATCGCGGCCACCCAGCGGTTGTGCATGTTGACCACGTTGAAAGCGACCAACAGCCCCAAAACGAACTGAACGATGACGAGTACGATGACGATCGAGATCAGATAGCTGACGATCTGCGACAGGATCTGGAATAGCACGGGTAAACTCGCCTCCACTGGATAGCGGATTGACTAGGGCCTGTCCCCGGGACTGGCAATGCCCGGATTGCCCGCCAGGCGTTCGCCGATAGCGTGGCGAACGCACTTCCAACGGCTGATAACTGAGTCTAGACCCCGCTCGCGGCGGGTGTGGCGGAATGGTAGACGCCGGGGACTTAAAATCCCCTGAGCTTTGCTCGTGCCGGTTCGAGTCCGGCCACCCGCACCAGCTCATCCATTTCCCCTCTATGGCATTCGATCATTTCAACGTGGTTGAGGGAGGGTAACCGCGAAGAACCGCTAGCTCTGGGAAAACGCTTAGGGATCAGACAACCAAGCCTTGAAAGGATGGCGTTAACGCTACGATTATATTCAGGAGATAGTCGTTATGCGGCTGTCGGCACCTCGGGGGTCCTTACGTGATTACAACGTCTTGACCGCCGCGGAATGGGACCGGAACGATTGATGATTTCGCGCTCAAGCACCGATTTCGCCCCAAATGCAGAGGGCGTGCCTCCACACCCTGGTGCGGCCCAGCCAAACACGTCCGCCCCTGCGGAAGAAACTTTGCCCCCGGTGGGGCTGGGTGCAGGGGATCAGCGCACTGCGCCCCGGTTCACCCTGCTTATCCGTTCTGCGAAGCTGGTCAGCCCGGTTTCCGAATTTCTCTGCGTTGTTCGCGACGCTTCGGAAACAGGCATCAGCGTACGCCTCTTCCATCCCCTTCCGCCTGACGTGCCCCTTACCCTGGAGATGCCGAACGGCGACCAGCACCCGCTGGAACGCGTGTGGGAGGAAGAGGGCAAGGCCGGCTTCAGCTTCACGGAAGATGTCGACATCGGTCGCATCGTGGAAAGCCCTAGCGAATTCGCCCGCCGCGCTGTTCGCGTAAATCTCCACGTTCCGTGCGACCTGATTGCCGACGGACGCACCGTTTCCGCGATGATCGTCAATCTTTCGCAGCAGGGCGCGCAGTTGCAAACGACCGAGCGCCTGTCGCTTATCCAGCGCGTGCGTATCGTCGCCGACGGCATGCCTGAAGTGGCTGCCAAGGTGCGCTGGCGCAGTGGTGACAGCTACGGTCTGAGCTTTGAGGACACGTTCCAGTTTGCCGAGTTGGCCGCGCTTGCCTTCGATCTGCAGCGCGGCTCAAAAGCGAACAAGGCTAGGACCGCCTGAAACGGAGCGCGAGCCCGTTCATGCAATAGCGCAGACCGGTAGGTCGCGGCCCATCATTGAAAACGTGGCCCAGATGGCCGCCGCAGTCGGCGCAGTGGACTTCCCTGCGCGGATAACCCAGCTTGTGGTCTATCTTGGTGCCAACCGCACTGGCGAGGGGGCGATAGAAGCTGGGCCAGCCGGTTCCGCTGTCAAACTTCGTTTCACTTGAGAATAGCGCCTTGCCGCATCCGGCGCACAGGAATGTCCCGCGCCGGTGTTCGTCGTTAAGCGGTGAGGTGAACGCGCGTTCGGTATTTTCCTGGCGTAGTACACCGTACTGAGCGGGTGTCAGGCGGCGACGCCATTCCGCATCGGTATAGGTAACCGGAAAAGTTTTTGCCTCTGCCGGCGTGGCGCCACAGGCGGCGAGCACCGGGATGGCGACCCCTGCGGCCAGCCAGGCCAGCGCTTCGCGGCGGGACGGAGCCTGCGTATTCATCGCGTTCTCCCAAATCTTCGACCCTTGATGGGGCTCTGATAATCTAGGTGGGCTGGCCTTTGCGCGCAACCGACAGGCGGGACTTGCGCGTGCGCGGGCCGGATTTCATCACTCGCTTGCGGAACAGTGCAGCGCCCAGCCGGATCGACAGCGCTACCCAAAGCATCTGCCAGCCCAATGCTGCCAGATGCGGCCACACCGCATCATCCTGCGCCGCGCGGGCCAGCATCGCGTAGGGCGAGCTGAAGGGGAATGCGATTGCTGCCCATTCCAGCCACTCGCCTTGGGCGCTCGCCGCCAGAGTCGCGAACAGGAACAGGAAGACCTGCAACATCGTCACCGGCATGGAGAGCGTCTGAACTTCTCGCACCGTCGTCGCCAGCGACCCGATCGCCAGAAACACGGAGCCGAGCAGCAGATAGCCCATCGCGAAATAGGCAACCGACAGCAGCAGGAACAGCGGCCAGCCCACGCCCGGCGTCGGCAGCGCACTCAAGCTGATCGCGCCGCCAAACAGATGCTCGAACCCTTGCAGCCCCATCATGCCGCCGATCACCGCTGCCCACACCGATATGCCCACCAGCGACACGGCCAGCATGGCGAACAGTTTGCCCAGGAAGACGGCGTCCATCGGCACCGCAGCGGCCAGGATTTCAATGATCTTGTTGGCCTTTTCCTCGACCAGGTTGGATAGCACCATGCCCGCGAGGAGCATCGTGAGCAGGAACAGGATTACCTGACCGACCTGCGCAGTGCGCATGCGACCCCGCGTGTCGCTGGCCCCACTGGCCGCGACGAGGCGGGTATCGACCTTCGGAAAGACGTTGGGGGCATTGCTGTTCGCATTGGCGGCGACCAACCCTATCGGGCCAACCCACCACTGCCGTTCTGCCGTGGCGGTCAGAACCGGGGCCGAAGGCGTGCCGGTCAGGACACCGCCGAGATTGCCCTCTCGCCGTTCCAGCACTCCCTTGGCGTCGAAAACCTCACCCGGTGCGAGGCGTTTCAACTCGACCATATCTGGGATCGCTGGCCCAAGCTGTTGCACCAGCGCAGCGCGGGCGGACAGGATACGATCCACGTCTGCGCTTTCCATCGCCACGCCCAGTTGCGGCGCCACGACGTTGCTTTCGACGCGCTGACCGATGCCCCCGGCTATCGCGCCGACAGCCAGCGGGAATAGCGGGCCGAGCAGGAAGAAGATGAAGGCGCGGCTCAGCAGAATGGCCGTAAAATCGCGCCGGGCAATAACCCACGCGGCTTTCAGTAAAGGCAGTCGGTCGGCGCTCATTCCTGCGGCTCCCCGGCTTGCAGCGCAAGGGCCGCGGCTTCTCCTGCAATGGCCACGAAGGCATCATGCAGCCCGGCGCGCTCGATCGACAGGGACTGTATCCCTGCGTCGCCTTCTATCAGTCCGCGCAGCAGTGGCTCCACCCCGCTTTCGGGCAGGGGAAAGGTCCAGAACCGGCCTTCGAGCTTGGCATCGGACGGAAGGGCCGCACGCCACGGGCCGTCGGAATCGCGGGTTTCCAGCCGCACCTGCGCCGGGATGCGATCACGCGCCTCGTCCACCGAACCAGCATAGGGCACTTTGCCGCCCGCGATGATCGCCACGCTGTCACACAGCCGCTCAGCATGAGAGATCACGTGGGTGGAGAAGATCACAGTGGTGCCCTGTTCCGCCAGATTGCGGATCAGCACCTCAAGCTTGCCCTGGTTGATCGCGTCGAGGCCGGAAAACGGCTCGTCCAGGATCACGAGTCGGGGGCGATGGACCAATGTGCCCAGAAGCTGCACTTGTTGCGCCATACCCTTGGACAGCTGCCGGATCTGACGGTCGGTCGCATAGCCAAGGCCGTTGGCCTCCAGCAGCTCGCGGCCGCGCCGCCGCCCTTCAGCCAAAGGCAGACCCCGCAGCGCGCCCATGAAGGCGATGGCCTCGAACGCCTTCATCGACGGGTATAGCCCGCGCTCTTCGGGCAGGTACCCAATCGCCCGGGCGACATCCTGCGGGTTCTCATGACCCAGCACGCGCCGTTCACCCTCGTCGGGATCGATGATGCCCAGCAACATGCGCAGGGTTGTGGTCTTGCCAGCGCCGTTCGGGCCAAGCACGCCGTAGATCGCGCCTTCCGGCACCGCCAGGTCCACGCCATCAACGGCCAGAGTGCCATCGAAACGCTTGATCAGGCCTCGCGCTTCGATAGCGAGAGGGCGCCCTCCGGCGTTGTCGTAGCCCGTTCGTTCCCCTAGCCCCTGCGCCATGACCCAAGGCTTACCCGGCGAGGGTTAACAGGAGCAATCTGTTTGTGGCCACATCTCCGGCCCTCGATGATCTGAAGGCGCGGCTGGTCGATCATGCCCGGTCGCTGGGATTTGCTGCGGTCGGCTTTGCCCCCGCAGCCGACAATCCCGAGCAGGTACAGCGTTTGAGTGAGTGGCTGGCTGCCGGTTTCCATGGCGATATGGATTGGATGGAGGATCGCGCCGTTGTTCGGCAGGGGCCGCAATCCATGTGGCCTGAAGCCCGCAGTGTGATCGCCTTAGGTATGAGCTATGCGCCGTCTGGGGACCCCTTGGCGCTCGCAGGGGATGCCGAAAGGGCCCGGATTTCGGTCTATGCGCAGGGTCGCGACTATCATGACACGGTCAAGAAGGCGCTGAAGGCGCTCGCGCGTTGGCTGGTGGAACAGGCCCCGGAATGCCAACTCAAGGTATTCGTCGATACCGCTCCTGTGATGGAAAAGCCGCTGGGTCAGGCGGCAGGGCTGGGCTGGCAGGGTAAGCACACCAATCTCGTCAGCCGCGACCACGGATCCTGGCTGTTTCTCGGGGCGATCTACACGACGCTCCCCTTCGCGCCCGATGCTCCGCATGATGACCGCTGCGGATCGTGTCGAGCCTGTCAGGATGCTTGTCCGACAGATGCATTTCCCGCGCCCTACCTGCTCGATGCACGGCGTTGCGTGTCGTACCTTACCATCGAGCTCAAGGGGCCGATCCCGCACGAATTCCGCGAAGCTATCGGTAACCGCATCTATGGCTGTGACGACTGTCTGGCGGTTTGCCCGTGGAACAAGTTTGCCCAGACAGCCGCACGGCATCGCGCCTTTCTGCCACGCGCGGAACTGATCGCGCCTCGCCTGGAGGACTTTCTGGCGTTGGACGACGCGGGCTTTCGCGCGCTGTTTTTGGGTTCCCCGATCAAGCGCATCGGTCGCGACCGGTTTGTGAGGAACTGCCTGATCGCGGCGGGAAATAGCGGCAATGCTGAGTTGAAGGAGCCAGTGGCGGCACTTCTCACCGATCCGGATCCGGTGGTTGCGGAGGCCGCTCAGTGGGCCCTGGCCAAGCTCGACGCCGCTACAGCATCTCCTTCAGCGGCACGTTGACGTCGGCCAGCGTCTCCGGCGCGACCACCGCCCGCGCTTCCACGAGCTTGCGGCCCTGTGCGAAATCCTTCGTGCGGTTGACGCTGTCGAGCGCGACCACGGCGCCAGCCTTCAGATAGATCACCGAGAAGCTTCGCTCCGCAGGATCGCCGCGCAGGACGGTGGCATCATGGCCCAGGTTAAGCCCCACGGTTTGCAGGCGCAGGTCGTATTGATTGGACCAGAACCACGGCAAGGCGGCGTAGCTTTCCGCCGTTCCGCAAATTGCGCGGGCCACGGTCGTTGCCATGTCGTTGGCGTTCTGCACGCTTTCCAACCGGATCACCGCACCGTTCGCCCACACGTTCGAATGGGCCGCGCAGTCGCCTACGGCATAGATGTCCGGCAGGCTGGTTCGGCAGAACTGGTCGACGTCCACGCCATTGGCACCCGCTGCGCCAGCCACGATGAGTGGTCCGATGGAGGGGACAATGCCGATGCCGACGACGACAATCTCGCATGGGATGACCTCACCCGTTGCGAGCAGCACGCCGGTCACCCGATCTGTGCCCTCAATGCCTTCGACCTGCGCATTGAGACGCACATCTACACCGTGATTGCGATGTTCGGTTTCGTAGAAGTTCGACAGATCCTCACCCGCCACACGCGACAACAGGCGACCTTCGCGTTCGACGACCACCACTCCGCAGCCGAGCTTGCTCAGAACTGCGGCAGCCTCCAGCCCGATGTAACCTCCGCCGGCCACGACGGCCCGACGCGCACCAGCCTCAAGCATGCGGGCCAGGCCATCGGCGTCGGCCCTATCGCGAACCGTGAATACGCCATCAAGTTGCGCACCTGCGCAGTCGAGCCGGCGCGGATCGCCGCCGGCCGCCCAGATCAGCGTGCCATAGCTGATCGTATTTCCGCCAGATGCGGTCACCGTCTTGGCAGCAGGATCAACCTTGGTCACGGCGGTGTTCAGCATCAACACCACGTCACGTTCTGCCCAGAATTCCGCCGGGCGGATCAGCAGCCGTTCGAAAGGCTTGTCGCCCGCGAGGTACTCTTTCGAAAGCGGCGGTCGTTCGTAAGGAGGCTCGCTGTCGCGACCGATCATGGTGATCGACCCGGAAAATCCCTGCTGCCGTAATGCGATAGCTGCCTGAGCGCCCGCATGTCCGGTGCCAACGATCACTACATCTGCTTTGCTCAACGCCCGTCCCGGTTCCTAGCGATGCAACAGGCTGCGCGCCTGACTGGCGATCTGCGCCAGCATCGCAGGTGCTAGCGGAACTGCGCCTTGCGCGCGAGTGATCATCGAACGGAACCTCGCGACCGCTGGTGAGCGCTCGGAAACCCATTGATCGATGGCTGCCGCCGGATTCGCCTTGGCCTTCTTCCCGGTTGCCAGCGTGCGCAGAAATTCGAACCGCATCTGCTGAAAATCGCGAGCGAGGCCTGCCACCAGCAGCCGCTCCCACGGGTCGGAAGGGCTCATCACGGCGGCCTTCGACTGCGCCCAGTCCAGCCCCAGCCTTTCGCCGAGATCGATGAAAGCATGGGTCAGCGGCACGGGCGCGATACCGGTATCGTGGGACAGGCGAGCCAGCCCGATTGCCCCGTCGATCGCAAACAGCTGCGCCACCCGTGCTGCCAGCGCGTCGGGCGCTCCAGCCGAAATCAACGTCGTAGCGATAACTGATGCATGATCGCGCGCTTCCGCGGCCAGCAGGTCGTCGACGTGATCGATCAGCTCGGTCACCCGACCCGACACCGCATCAATCAGCTTTGAGGGGGAGAGCGACGTGTCGCCGGTGCGCAGAAGGTCGGCCATGTGGCTTCGCAATCCGACAGCGGCCTGTTCGAACAGCATGATGCGCGCGGCTTCCGGCATCGGAGTGGCGTCGATATCAGCCCACAGCGGCTCCATTCCAAACAGGGCGCAGGCAGACACGAAGGCCGCCGCGACGCGCTCCAGACCTGCGCCTTCCTCTTCCGCCAGCTCGAACGGATGGACCAGACCCATGCGATTGATCATGCGGTTTGCCACGACCGTGCCCACGATCTGCGGCCGCAGGCGGTGGGTCAGCAGTCGTTTGCGGTATGGCTGCTGCATCATCGCGGGAAAGTCGCTGATCAGCAGCGGATCGGCAGCTTCGTCTTGCGGCAGATCGCTGTTTTCGATGGCGTCCTGCAGGGCCAGCTTGGTCGTGCTCAGCAGCACTGCGAGTTCCGGCCGGGTCAGGCCGTGGCCGTCAATTGCACGGCGATTGAGCGTCTCGTTGTCGGCCAGACCTTCAGTCTTGCGATCGAGTTCACCAAGATCCTCGAGAGTTTCGATCAGGCGCACATGCGCGCCCATTGCCCTGGCGCCGCCAGCTTCTGCGATGGAAAGCGAGAGCGCCTGAAGCCGGTTGTCTTCCAGCACCAGCGCCGCAACCTCGTCAGTCATAGCCTCTAAAAGCTCGACACGCTTTGGTTCTGAGAGCTTGCCCGCGCGCTGAGCGGCGGCGAGCGCGATCTTGATGTTCACTTCGTTGTCGGAGCAATCGACTCCGGCCGAATTGTCGATGAAATCGGTGTTGATGCTGCCACCGGCGCCAGCGTGGCCGCGACGCGCGAATTCGATTCGTCCGGCCTGGGTCACGCCAAGATTGGCGCCTTCGCCCACCACCCGGGCCCGAACTTCGGAGCCGTTGACGCGCAGTGCGTCGTTCGCCGGGTCGCCGACCTCCGGGTTCGTTTCGTGGCTGGCCTTGATGTAGGTGCCGATGCCGCCGAACCACAGCAGATCAACGGGCGCGCGAAGCACGGCTGAAATCAGGCTCTCGGGATCGAGTTCGTCAGCATCCACCCCCAGAATGGCACGCGTCTCGGCGTTTAGCGGGATGGTCTTGAGCGAGCGCGGGTAGACTCCGCCGCCCTTCGAGATCAGCTTTTTGTTGTAGTCGTCCCAGCTCGATCGCGGCAGTTCGAACAGTCGCTTGCGCTCTGCCCAGCTTTTCGCCGGATCGGGATCAGGGTCGATGAAGATATGTCGGTGGTCGAACGCGGCCACCAGCTTGACCGCCTTTGACAGCAACATGCCGTTACCGAACACGTCACCCGACATATCGCCGCAGCCCGCAACGCGCACGCTTTCGCTTTGCACGTCGATGCCCAGCTCGCTGAAATGCTGGCGGACAGACAGCCACGCGCCGCGGGCCGTAATGCCCATGGCCTTGTGGTCGTAACCCTTCGACCCACCGCTGGCGAAAGCATCGCCCAGCCAGAAGTCGAACTCGGCCGCGATGGCGTTTGCGGTGTCGGAGAAGCTGGCGGTGCCCTTGTCAGCCGCGACGACGAAATAGGGGTCTTCGCCGTCGTGGATTACCACCTGATCCGGATGAACGACCTTGTCGGCTACGATGTTGTCGGTGATCGACAGAAGCGTGCGGATGAACAGCTTGTAGCTTTCGCGGCCTTCATTGGCCCACGCATCCCGGTCCACTGCGGGATCGGGCAATTGCTTGGGGTAGAACCCGCCCTTGGCCCCGGTGGGCACGATCACGGCGTTCTTGACCCGCTGCGCCTTCATCAGGCCCAGGACCTCGGTTCGGAAATCGTCGCGCCGGTCCGACCAGCGCAGCCCGCCGCGCGCCACGGGGCCGGAACGCAAGTGGATGCCCTCTACCCGTCGGGAATAGACGAAAATCTCGCGCCAAGGCACGGGGCGGGGTAGCAGTGGAACCAGCGCGGAATCGAACTTGAACGCGAGGGCGTCCTGCCCGGCCGGAGCAAAGGCATTTGTTCGCAGGATGGCCGCCAGCGTCGTGTGGTAGCGGCGAAGCAGACGGTCGTCGTTGATAGCCGTGACGCCCGCGAGGCCCGTGCGGATCGCCGCTTCGGCCTCGGCAATGGCCGCAGCGCAATCACCCTTGAACTGCGGGTCATGCTTGGCGCGGAACAGTGCGATCAGCGCGGTCGCGACTTCTGGCGCCCCGCGAAGCGCATCGACCACGGTGTAGATCGTGTATGACAGGCCCGCCTGGCGGAGATAGCGGTAAATCGCGCGCAGCCAGTCAGCTTCCTGCGCAGCCAGCCCGCCGCCCGTCACCAGACGGTTGAATACGTCATCTTCCGCGTGCGCGTTGATCACCGCGCAGATTGCGCCTTCGATTGCCGGTGCACGGTCCAGAAGCGCGGCTGGCGTTTCGCCCCGGCCCAACAGGAGGCGGAAATCGTGGATGACCGCATAGTCCGGTCCCGAAAGTTCCGTCTGCTGTTCCGAAAGAACGCGGAAGCCAAAGTTCTCCAAAGCAGGCACGGCGTCAGACAGCGGCATTGCCCCGCCGAGCTGATAGATCTTCAGCCGCATCTGGTCGGCGGGATCGGTGTCGAGGCTGTAGAGCCGCACATCCCGCCGCATCGCGCGCTCGGGCTCTGGCGAGGCCAGGCTGCGCACCCGCTGAATGTCGCGAGCAGCCTCTGTCGCGCCCCGCGCCGCGCGGTACGAAGCAGGGAAGCCTTCCGCGTATCGGGTTGCCAGCGCCGCCGCGCGGTTCGGTTCTTCCAGCTGGGCCAGAGCCACCTCGACAGCATCGGTCCAGCCGCGCAGCATGTCTTGCAGCGCCGCCTCAATGGCCGCGCCGTCCGGCTCTCGCGCTCGCCCTCTGAAGTCGAGGACATAACGCAGCAGCGCCAGGTTGCCGCCTTCGATCAGCAGGCTCCAGTCCAGCGTGTCAGCACTGGTGGAGGTCTCCAGAAGCTCCTGAATCTGAAGCCGAGTGTCGGTCGACATCATATCGCGCGGCAGCCAGACGAACGCGAACAGGTGCCGCCGCAGCGGGGCCATAACCAGAGCAACCCGAGGGGCTGGACGGTCTGCCAGGGCCATCATCGATGTTGCGACGCGCGCCACGTCCTGCTGGGCAAAGCCAATTACCAGATCGTGTGGCAGCGCGGTCAAGGCGTGGACCAGAGCCTTGGCGTCGTGGCTGCCGGGTTGGAACCGCAGTTCGGCCATGATCGACGTCAGGTGATCACGCAGAACCGGAACCTGCGAGGGAGGGAGGGCCAGCGCGGCACTGGTCCACATTCCGCCGTGAACCGACAGCGCCGTAACTTTGCCGCCCTCGATTATCGGAACGATGAACACGTCGAGTGGTGCACGGCGATGCACGCGGGAGATGCGGTTCGACTTGATGATCAGCGGCGCCCCGCGCTGCTTCGCGGCCTTTCCGTCGAACCAGTCGAATGCTGCGACATAGCTTTCTTCCGCGAGCAATCCGCCACCATTGCGTAGGATGCCAAGTACATCAGAGGTCCGCCCATCGCGGGCAACCTTGAGGTGAGCGAGCACCGTCAGGCTGCCTTCGGCAAACCACCGCAAGAGTTGTGCGCCTTCGGAATCGTTTAGGCGGGCAGCGTCTTCCGTCAGGCGTGCACGCATGGTCGGCCAGTCGGACACGGCTGAGCGCACATCTTGCAGCGTCCGCTCCAGCTCCTGCTCCAGAGCGCGCCGCTCCTTCGCATCGATGCGGGAGGTTTCGATGTAGATCATCGATTCCGCCGCTGCGCCTTCAGTGCCGGGTTTTTCAAAACCGGTAAGCCGCCCCTTGGCATCGCGCCGGGCGGTAATGATCGGGTGGACCAGCAGGTCGATATCAAGCCCTTGCGCCGCGACCGCAGCAGCCACGGAATCGACCAGGAAGGGCTTGTCGCGATTCACGACGGCGATGCGTGTGGCGCGCCTCCCCTCGTCATCACCTGACCGGACAAGGACGGTTTCTGCGTCGGTCTGGCGCTCTCGCGCGGCTTCGATCAGCAGAGTGGCGGCAGCGTCGAGCTGCTCGGACGAAAGAGCGTCTTCGCCGGGCAAGGTGGCTTCTGCGATGCGATCGCGCAGATCGAGCGCCAGCTTCTTTTCACCGCTGGAAAGCCGCTTTGCAGGTTCAACACCCTTAGTCGCCGTCGCCATGCCATTCTCCCGCCGGATCGTCCCACGTGGTTCAACGGGTCCGGCCGCCCGTGGTTTCATTCCCCGGTCTTGCTGCGATCTTACAGAGAAGCGCGGGGGCAAACACCCCAAATCCAGTTACTAATGAAACTTATTTTAGGACGAAATGGCTTTGATCGTCAGTTCCAGGGAGCGTTCCCGCGCGGCCGGGTCGAAAGTGGCCCCGGAAACGATCAGTTCGTCGGCACCGGTCCGCTCTATAAAACGCTCGATCCGACGACGAACAGTTTCCGGAGATCCCACGGCGCGAGCCTGACCCAGATGTTCAAGCGTCGCGCGTGCATTCTCGGGCAATGAATCGCGATAGCCCGGCACTGGTGGCGGCAGCTTGCCCGGGTCGCCGCTACGCAACCGAACGAACGACTGGTCCTGGCTGGAGGCCAGCAACTCGGCTTCCTCGTCCGTATCGGCAGCGATCACCGTCATCGCCGCCATGGCGTGCGGTCGTTCGAGTGTGGCAGAAGGACGGAACTGGCTGCGATAGGCTGCGAGCGCGGCGTCCAGGTGATCGGGCGCGAAGTGGCTGGCGAAGGAATAGGGCAGCCCCAACCGCGCGGCGAGTTGTGCGCCGAAAAGGCTGGATCCCAGCATCCAGAGCTGCACATTCGCGCCGAGTCCGGGCGTGGCGACGATGGGAAGGTCTACATCGCCAGTCAGCAGAGCGCGCAACTCGACGACATCCTGAGGAAAGTACTCGGCGGCCTGATGCAGGTTCTTCCTCAGCGCCTGCGCAACGATACCGGCAGCACCGGGTGCACGGCCAAGGCCCAGATCGACGCGACTGGGGAACAGCCCGTCCAGCGTGCCGAACTGTTCCGCAATCACGAACGGATTATGGTTGGGCAGCATGATCCCGCCCGCACCTATGCGGATGGTGGAGGTGCAATGGCCAATATGCGCGAGGACGACCGATGCCGCGCCGCCCGCCACGCCTGCTGTGGCATGGTGTTCTGCGACCCAGTACCGCTTGTATCCCGCCCGCTCTGCCACGCTGGCCAGCTTGCCGGATGCAGTGAGCGCTTCAGTCAGGTCGCCCCCTTCGCGAATCGGAACGAGGTCGAGAACGGAAAGCGGTATCATCGGCTGGCTCCCTCGGCAGGCGGGGCGTCTAGCTGAATGAGGTATCCGCGCGCCGTTGCCGCCGCCTCTTCGTCCGGTTCCAGCGCGATAACCGTGCTCCAGTTCTTGCGCGCGGCATCCTCGTCACCGCTGAGCATGGCGATTACGCCAGCCTCGAGCGCGGTTTCGGCGTAGTCGGGCGCCAAGGCGGCGGCCGTCTCGATGTATTTTTGCGCTTCGTCCAGCTTCTCCAATCGGCGGGCGAGCGTGGCGGAAAGCAGCCAGGCGAAGGGGCTCTGCGGATCAAGCTGTCGTGCGCGGGCCAAGGCGGCGTCAGCGCGTGTTGCATCGCCTTGCAGCACCAAAGCGCGTGCCAGATCTACCTGAACCATCGCCCGCAGCGCGTCGTCGCCCGTGGGCTCGGCATCGGCCGCTGCCGTTTCGAGCGCAACTTGCGCAGCAGCGCCGCGTCCTTCCGCCAGAGCGGCATTGCCCGCCATCGTTGCCAGTTGAGCGCGGCGGAACGCGTCATCGGCCGGGGTGGCATCGCGAGCCGCGAGAAAGGCCCGTTCAGCAGCCTGCCAGCGCAGCAGCGCGGTATAGGCGACGCCGAGACACTGCTGGGCTTCGCTTGCATCGACCCCTCGCGTCTCACGCTCCCAGGCGCTCGCTTCAGCGATCGCCGTGGTCGGATCGTTGCGGGCCTTGTCCATGCACAGGTCCAGCCGGTCCTGCGCGAGCGTGCGAGGCGCAGGGGGTGCCGAAGGCGTCGGCGGGACAGCGGCAGCGGCAGGCTGGGCAAGGATCAAGAGGGCGGCCGAAATCATGGGATCAGTCCTCAGGCAACAGCCGCAACGGTGCGAAGCAACAGGGATATGTCACCATCGCGAGACAAGCGGTGGTCCCCGCCCTTGACCAGCGTGACCTGCACATCCTGTGAACCGAGCGCCCCAGCCAGTCGCAGCGAAATCTCCGGTGGCACGTCTGTGTCTTCCTGTCCGTGCAGCAGCCGTACCGGGCAACTGACCGCGATCTTGCCGCTTAGGAGACGCTGCGCCTGACCGTCCGCCCAGAAGCCGGGATAGGTGGGCGTCGGTTCTGGACCGTAGGGATTTTCCTCCCGAACGATCTGTCCTTGGGAGAGCTGTTCGCGCTGGGCGTCGTCATATCCCCACTGGGTGAAGTCTGGGGCAGCGGCAATGCCGACCAGTCCGGCCACGCGGTCGCCGAGTGATCGGGCCACCAGCAACATCAGCCATCCGCCCATCGATGATCCGACCAGCACCAGTGGGCCAGCGATCCATTCATCAATGAGGGCAAGCACCTCTTCGCGCCAGCGGCTGAGGGTGCCGTCAGCAAATGTTCCGGAGCTTTCGCCGCAGCCCGAATAGTCAAGCAGCAGGCACTCGCGCTTCTCTGCCACAGCCCAATCGAACAGCGCGGTCGCCTTGCTGCCCGCCATGTCGGACATATAGCCCGGCAGGAACACGATCGCGGGGCCTGCGCCGGGTGTGTGACGGAAGGCGATTTGCCGCCCATCGGGCATGGCGTGAAATTGCGGTTGGTCCATTGCCTCAGGAGATGGCCATGCGAACGAGTTGTCGCAAGCCTCGGTCGTCAGGCGCTCAACGCTTGGCGGCGAACCGGGCGATTTCTTCCAGCTCCTGCGCCAGCAGTAATTCCGCCGCCTGGCTGTTGCTCAGAAGCGTGCGGTGTAGCGTGGCGAGCCGCTGAACCAGCCGCTCAAGCTTCGCCGCGTTCCATCGCTTCAATTGGGCGGACAGGTCGTTCTTGTCGCGCCAGAAGATGCGATGCGCCTTCTGCTCGGTCTCCAGCAACTGATCGACCCGTCCCCCACGACCCAACCGGGCGGTAAGTTGCGCCAGTTGGGCTGCCCGCCGTTCGAATGCTAGCAGGACGCCGACCGGATTGAGCGACAGCTCGCGCATCCGTCGCAACTCGCCGGGCAGCTTGCCCGCATCGCCCGACAGCACGGCATTCACCAGCGGTGCGAAGCCGTCTTCCTCGGTCTTTGCGCCAATCGCATCGAGCGCCTCCTCATCCGCCGTCTTCGGCGACTGGGTGGAGGCGTCGAGATAAAGCGCCAGCTTCTCCACCTCCGATCGGGCGAGCCGTACGTCCATTCCCGCAGCCCGCGCGATCCGTTCCGCCAGCCCGCTGCCAAGCCTTATGCCGGCAGCGTCGCCCATGCGGCGTACGTCTTCGCTCAGGGATCGCAGGTCGGGCGGGTAGAACATCGCCACCAGCGCATCGGGGCGTTTCTCAAGCAGCTTCGCCGTGCGCGATTTATCCGTGGCCGATGTCGCGACGATCAAAACCGGGCAGGCGCCGTCGCCTTCCCCCGAATCGATTAGGGCGAGCAGATTCTGCACAGCGTCGTGCGCTTCATCGCCGCTTGCGCGCACGAAGATGTGGCGAGTGCCGCCGAACAGAGAGGTGGAGCGCGCCTCGTCGCCCAATTTCACGGGGTCGCTTCGCAATTCCGACCCGGCGATGTCGATCTTCTCACCCGCATCCGCGAGCATGGCGGTGAAGCTTTGTGCCGCCGTCGCGGCCCCTGCTTCATCGGGTCCGCAAAAGAATGCGATGCGGATTTGGCCGGCCATGCGGGGGGCGGTGGCAGCAAAATCCTTCTGACTGGCCTTCACGGCGCGGATCGCAAGGTCAGGCTGACCTGCGTGATAATCCGGTCGGCGACGGTGCGCGCCAAGTTTTCCAGCGCCGTCTCTTCAGCAGCGATCGTGGCATATTCGGAGGAGACGACGTCGATCCCCGCATCCGATCCTGCGGTTGCGTCGACTACTATTTCGCCACTCGAGAGATCGACCAATTGATAGCGAGCGCGCAAAGTGCGGCGTTCGCGGCCGATAGTCTCGTCGGTCAGCAGGCCAAGTCCTTCGAGCTGATCGTCGAGCAGAACGTCGAGGCGGTAGAGCGGCTGTAACGGGGATCCGGACTGGGCCAGCCGGTCACGCAATTCATTGCGGACCAGCCACCCGGCACGCCCCTCGATCGGGGCGACTTCCACTGCCGCCAGCCCGCGTGCAACGCTTCCGCTGCCGCCCCCGGCATACATCGGCTGGAGGCCGCACCCGGCGAGGCAAAGCGCGGCAACCAAGGCGCCTACGCGTCTCATGCGACGATATTGACCAACCTGTCGGGCACCACGATCACCTTGCGGACTTCCGCCCCATCGAGCGCACGCTGGACCTTCTCGCTAGCCAGCGCAAGCGCCTCCAGTTCGGCGTTGGGCAGACCCTTGGCGACCGTCAGCGTGTCGCGCAGCTTGCCCTTAACCTGCACGGCAACTGTCACTTCATCCTCGACAAGCAGAGTCGGATCGACCTCAGGCCAATGCGCGCTGGCGATCAGCCCCTCACCGCCCATTGCTGCCCAGCCTTCTTCGGCGAGGTGCGGCATCATCGGCGCGGCAAGCAGCAACACAGTGCGAATGGCAGCGCTGCGGTCTGCCGAAGGGGCAGCTTTCTCGGCGGCAGACGTCAGCTCGTAGATGCGAGCCACAGCCTTGTTGAAGGCCAGCGCCTCGATATCCTCGGCCACGGCAGCAATGGCCTGGTGCGTCTTACGAGCCAGAGCCTTGTCTTCGCCAGTGGCAGCCGCGTCGAACTGACCGAACAGCCGCCACAAGCGCTGCACGAACTTGCCGCACCCGTCGATGCCGGCAGCGGACCACGGAAGGTCGCGTTCGGGCGGGCTGTCCGAAAGCATGAACCAACGCACCGCGTCGGCGCCGTAACGGGCGACGATCTCGTCCGGGTCGACCACGTTCTTCTTCGACTTGGACATCTTCTCGACGCGGCCGAGGGTTACCGGATGACCGCCTTCGATGGTGATCCAATCGTCGCCGTTCTTCCGGACCTCGCCCGGCGACAACCACGAACCGTCACCCGCACGATAGGTCTCGTGCGTGACCATGCCCTGCGTGAACAGGCTGGCGAACGGCTCTGCGAAATCGATCTTGCCGATATGCTGCAGTGCGCGCGTCCAGAACCGGGCGTAGAGCAAGTGCAGGATCGCGTGTTCGATACCGCCGATATACTGTTCCACCGGCAGCCAGGACGCGACCTCAGCCTTGTCGAACGGCTTGTCTGCAGGCTGGCTGGCGAAGCGCAGGAAATACCACGAGCTATCGACGAACGTGTCGAGCGTGTCCGTTTCCCGCTCCGCCGCGCCGCCGCATTGGGGGCAGTTCACATGCTTCCAGGTCGCATGGCGCAGCAACGGGTTGCCCGGAGTGGAGAAATCCACGTCTTCCGGCAGCGTTACAGGCAGCTGATCCTTTGGCACCGGCACTACGCCGCAATCGGCGCAGTGGATGAATGGAATGGGCGTGCCCCAATAGCGTTGGCGCGAAACACCCCAATCGCGCAGGCGCCACACGGTCTTGCCCTGGCCCCAGTCTTCACCCTCGGCACGGTCGATCACGGCCTTCTTGGCCTCTGCAACGCTCATGCCGTTGAGGAATTGGGAGTTCACCAGAACGCCGTCGCCAGCCTCGGCCTCCGTCATCGGTGCGTCGGCCGCTTCCGCCGACGGAGCGACCACACGCACGATCGGCAGGCCGTACTTGGTGGCGAAATCGAAGTCGCGCTGGTCGTGGCCCGGAACCGCCATGATCGCGCCGGTTCCGTAGTCCATCAGCACGAAGTTGGCGATGAACACGGGCAGGCGCAGTGCAGGGTCCAGCGGATGCACGGCGGAGATACCCGTGTCGAAGCCCAGCTTCTCTGCGGTTTCCACCTCGGCGGCGGTCGTGCCGCCCCGCTTGCACTGCTCGATGAACTTCGCCGCATCGCAGTTCGTCATCGCCACGCTCTCGGCGAGCGGGTGATCAGGGGCGACGGCAACGAAGCTTGCGCCGAACACGGTGTCGGGGCGGGTGGTGTAGACCTCCAACTCCTCGCCATTGGTCAGCTTAAACCGGAACTGAAGGCCCTGGCTCTTCCCGATCCAGTTCTCCTGCATCAGGCGGACCTTTTCGGGCCATCCTTCAAGATTGCCCAGCCCGGCCAGCAGATCGTCGGCAAAGTCGGTGATCTTCAGGAACCACTGGTTCAGCTTGCGCTTCTCCACCAGCGCGCCCGATCGCCATCCGCGCCCGTCGATTACCTGCTCGTTCGCCAGCACTGTGTGATCGACCGGGTCCCAGTTGACCGCGCTTTCCTTGCGATAGACGAGGCCCGCCGCGTGCAGATCAAGGAACAGGGATTGCTCGTGCCCATAGTAGGTTGGATCGCAGGTGGCGATCTCGCGGCTCCAGTCCAGCGCGAAGCCCAGTCGCTTCAGCTGTGACCGCATCGACGCGATGTTATCGTAGGTCCAACCCGCAGGGTGAACGCCCTTTTCCATCGCCGCGTTCTCGGCAGGCATGCCGAACGCGTCCCAACCCATGGGGTGCAGCACTTCGTGCCCGCGCATCCGCTTGTAGCGCGCCAGCACGTCACCCATGGTGTAGTTACGGACGTGACCGATGTGGATGCGCCCCGAGGGATAGGGGAACATCTCCAGCACGTAGCTCTTGGGCTTGTTGCTCTGGCTATCGGCCTCGAAGCAACGGGCAGCTTCCCACGCGCGCTGCCAGCGCCCGTCGGCCTGCGACGGATCGAATCGGGTATTGCTCATGATGTGCCCCTAGGGTCTGCGTTCAAACCCGGCAACGGAGGCGCGCTTCAGCCGATGGTGGAGCGCCGCAGATCACGTGCCTTGGTGAGGATGATGTCTTCCAGCTTCTGCACGGTTGCAGCCTGTACCGGCGCGGCAATCCATGCCCCACCTTGCAGAACTTCGCGGCTGGCGGCGACGCGCAGCGCGTCGGCCCGCAAATCCTGATCGAGGATCGACACCGAAACCTTCACGCGCTCGTTGGGATTCTGCGGATTGGCGTACCAATCGGTCACGATCACGCCACCGGCGCTGTCGGCCTGGGTCAGCGGCATGAACGACAGTGTCTCAAGCGTGGCGCGCCAGAGATAGGAATTTACACCGATCGCAGTGACCTGAGCGGCGGCGATGTCGGCCTTGGGACGTTCGTTGCTGCGTCCGCAGGCGGAAAGGCCCAAGCCCAGCGCCACAACCAGCATACCGCCCGCGACTGACCGCAACGGGCGGATTCGACGGTCAGCGGCGGGGAAAATCTGCGATGCCATGCTCGGTCCAATTCCTCTTACGGGGTCATCCCGCGCGTCGGGCGTCCGTGCGCCTCTATAGCTGCCGCGAAGCGGTCGGCAAGGTGGCGGAACGCGCTGACATTGTAGAGGGGGTCGCGCGGTGAACGTTCGCTTAACCCTGGTCCCGAGGCTCGATGCTGTGGAATGACGGCAACACTTTGAAAAAAGAGGCAGTAAGACCTTGCGGCGACTCGCAAAATCAGCGGTTCGTGCGTACATTCGCCGCACAGGGAGAGTCGCAATCTGATTCTCACACCGATACAGCACCCGTTCAGAGGTGATCTGCCTCAATGGGCAGCACATTCAAACGGTGACAGGCAGGAAGCGTTTTGGGGCACTAAAGTGGCAGGTAAGAAGGCAACACGGGAATCCGGCGGACTGGTAGCGAGCTTAGCCGCTGCCTCGCTGGTGCTCGCCGGTGTTCCTACTGCCGGTTTCGCTCTCGGCGCGCTGGATGATGGCGTCAGCCTCGCTGCTAACGGCAACTTCGCTGCCCTTACCCCTGCCAAGGTCGATCCCAAGCTGGCACGCTTTATTGCGGAGCGCAGCAGCGGGGCTTCCAAGCCGATGCGCTTCACGCCCGCCGGTATTGCCGCTCGGCCCAGCCGTTCGGTCACAGTGGCGGTTCGCGTCGATACCGATGCGGCGCGCGCTATCTCGGTCCGTTCGGCGATCGCCGCCGCGCGTGATCAGGTGGCAAGCGATTCGCCGCTGCGGATTGCGCCGACGCGCTACAATCTCGGCATTTCGCGCGGCTATCAGAATTTCGCCAAGGCCGTGGTTACCCCGGCGATCTCGGATACGCTGTCTGACGCACGTCTTCCCGATCTGGCTGATTTTCGCCCTAGCGAGGGCGCTCGCCCTGACGAAAGCCGCTTTGCTGCCCGCATTGCGGTGGAAGAAGCTGCCAAGACGGGCGCTGCTCCGCGGACCATGGATTCGCGTAGCGATCAGGCGGTGGATCTGGGTGGCAGCTATCGCCTTACCCGCAACCTCGATGTCACGGCTGGCGTACGCTACTCGCAGGAACGCGACCGGCTGGCACCACTCGCCGATCCCACCAAGCAGGATAGCCAGGCGGTTTACGTCGGAACTCAGTTCCGCTTCTGACCCTTCCGATTTTCGCGCAGCAAAGCCCCGCTTCGGCGGGGTTTTTCATTGCGCGGGGCAGGCTGTGGCTTAATGTTCGTGTTGAGGGTCATCTTGGATGAATGAGGGAGCGTATATGGGACGTATCGCAATCGTCACCGGGGGAACCCGCGGTATTGGTCGGGCGATATGCGAAGCGTTGAAGGCTGACGGGTTAACAGTCGCCGCAAACTACGCTGGCAATGATGACAAGGCTCGGGCCTTCTCTGAGGAGACGGGCATCCCGGCTTACAAATGGGATGTCGGCGATCATGAAGCGGCCCTTGCGGGCTGTGCGCGTGTGACCGAAGAACTCGGCCCGATCGACGTGCTGGTCAATAATGCCGGCATCACGCGCGACGGAACGCTACTCAAGATGAATTTCGACGATTGGGACGCGGTGATGCGGATCAATCTGGGCGGGTGCTTCAATATGGCGAAAGCCTGCTTCCCCGGAATGCGCGATCGCGGATGGGGACGGATCGTCAACATCGGTTCCATCAACGGTCAGGCGGGCCAGTACGGCCAGGTGAACTATGCCGCCGCCAAGAGCGGCATCCACGGCTTCACGAAGGCGTTGGCGCAGGAAGGCGCCCGCTTCGGCATCACCGTCAATGCTATCGCTCCTGGCTACATCGACACGGACATGGTCGCCGCCGTGCCCGAGAACGTCCTGGAGAAGATCGTGTCGCGCATTCCGGTCGGTCGTCTCGGCCATGCGGAAGAGATTGCCCGCGGCGTAGCGTTCCTTGCCTCGGACGACGCGGGCTTCGTCACCGGCTCCACGCTGTCGATCAATGGCGGGCAGCACATGTATTGAGCGGGCATTGGCTGATCTTTACCACCCGCCTGTCAAACGTTCGGTAGAGATCGCCGGGCACAAGACTTCGATCAGCCTTGAACCTCTGTTCTGGGACCTGCTCCGGCAGGCCGCAGAACGGGAAAGCGTGCCGATAAACGCGCTTGTTGCTCGAATAGACTCAGAGCGGATAGCAGCCGATCCAACACCCGGGTTAGCCGGCGCTATCCGCCTCTGGCTCGTGCGGGAATTGGCGTCAGAGAGCTCCGACGAGCGTTAGTAGTTTCCCGGAGGGTCGCTGGCCGGAAAGCTCTCGTCGCTGGCTTGATCTTCTGGCGTCCATTCGTCTCGCGGCGGATCTGCCATCGCTGCAGGGCCTGCGTTGCGAATCTGGGCGAAGTTTTCGCCGGTGCGTTCTCCGCGTGCGAAAGCGGGGTGCTGGTCTCGCTTGTTCTTCTCGTAATAACGATACCCGACGTACCCCAGCGCGCTGAGAGCGGCCAGTTTGAGCAATGCCATGGCGTCTGTCCTTTCCTTTCTGCTGCAACGCACGTGGTTCACAAAAGTTCTCGCGGTTGTTCCGCTTCAGGCCGTGTTCGTGATGGCAGTTGACCGGCGCGCGCGGGGCTCTCATGTCTTTGATTCATGAGCGAACGTAAACCGATCCGCAAAGCCGTGTTCCCCGTCGCTGGCCTTGGAACCCGTTTCCTTCCGGCCACCAAGGCGATCCCAAAGGAACTGCTGCCGATCGTCGACCGGCCCTTGATCCAGTACGCTGTTGATGAGGCGCGCGAGGCGGGGATCGAACAGATGATCTTCGTCACTGGCCGGGGGAAGACCTCGCTCGTCGAGCATTTCGACATCGCTTACGAGCTGGAAACGACGATGACCGAGCGGGGTAAGGACCTCTCGGTTCTTGAGCCGACGCGCTTCACGCCGGGCAATCTCATCACCGTTCGCCAGCAGGTTCCGATGGGCCTGGGCCACGCCATCTGGTGCGCGCGGGCGATTGTCGGGGACGAGCCGTTTGCGATCCTTCTGCCGGATGAGCTGATGGTCGGAAAGCCCGGGTGTCTGGCTCAGATGGTTGAGGCTTACGAACAGGTCGGAGGCAACCTGATTTCCGTGCTCGAAGTGCCGCCGGAAGAGGTTTCAAGCTATGGTGTGATCGATCCGGGGCAGGCCAACGGCGCACTTACAGAAGTGCGCGGGCTGGTGGAAAAACCGCCGGTCGATCTCGCGCCGTCCAACAAGATCATTTCCGGACGCTACATTCTGCAGCCGGAAGTCATGCGGACGCTGGAAGGTCAGGAAAAGGGCGCCGGGGGCGAGATTCAGCTTACCGACGCAATGGCGAGGATGATTGGCGACCAGCCGTTCCACGCGGTCACGTTTGACGGCCAGCGTTACGACTGCGGCAGCAAGACGGGCTTTGTGGAAGCTACGCTGGCGCTGGCGCTGGATCGCGATGACATTGGCGCGGATGTGCGGCGGATCGCGCAGCGCCTGCTCGCAGAATAAACTAAGTTATTTGTAGGGGAGGGCGTTTCGCCGCGCCCTGCTCTGTCAGCGAATATCGCCGGAGCTTATTCGGGGCCGCCGCGGCCCAGGGTCGTGTCGTTGGAAACTGCGAGACGGGTCTCTGCCATGTAAGGCGTCGGATCGACGGCTTCGCCAGCAACGCGGACTTCATAGTGAAGGTGCGGACCGGTGGAGCGACCAGTGCTGCCGACATAGCCGATCAGCTGTCCCTTCTTGACCTGCTCGCCAGCAGCCACGGCATAACCGGACAGGTGGGCGTAACGGGTCTGCAGAGCGCCGCCATGTTCGATCTGGATATAGTTGCCGTAAGAGCTGAAACGTTCAGCCTTGCTCACCAGACCATCGGCGGTGGCGTAAACCGGGGTGCCGGTAGGCTGAGCCAGATCAACACCGTTATGGCCGCGACGTCCGCCCAAAACCGGGTGGATGCGCATGCCAAAGCTGCTGGTCAGAAGGGAGGACTGCACCGGCATGCCGCTGGGAACAGAGACCTTGGCCGCCGGGCCATCTCCGATCACGCCGGTCTGATCCATCGACTTCCAGCTAGCGAAAAGTTCCTGGAACTCACGGTCGCCGGAAGCCTTGCTCGCATTTGCGGCGTCAATGGCGCCGGTGATTTGCGTGGCGGCTGCCGTTTCGTTGGCCATGGCTGGGTTCGTGGAAACCACGAGAGCAGCCAAAGCTCCGAATACGTACTTGAGGACCATGCGACCAGAATTCCCGTGCTCGCAAACGCATATCCGCGCCTGCGGTTCAATTTTTTCCGAGATGGTCGGAACCCCCCGCCCGTCTCAGCGATTTGGTTGCTACGGGGTAAAAAGTTAATCAGGCAACACCGGCGTAGAATTCGCGCGGTAAACCGGCTGCGAGACGCGCTGAGTCGTTGAATGGTGGTTTTAAACTGCCGCGGAAATGGCGCGCGACCAGCGTTTTCCAGCGATTCTCTGGCTCAAAATCGTGCTGTTTGCACAGTGCGATGAAGTGTTTTGTTCCGATCGCGACATGACGAATTTCGTCGTCAAGAATTCGCTGAAGAATGCGAGTTCCCGTCGCATCGCCCATCGATTGGACGCGTTCCAGCATGGCCGGCGTCACATCGAGTCCACGCGCTTCCAGCAACATCGGCACGACCGCGAGCCGCGCCGTGACGTCATGACGCGTTCCGTATGCTGCCTCCCACAGTCCGCCGTGGACGGGCAGTTGCGTGTAGCCTGAGCCGAGTGCCCGAAGGTGCCGTTCGATCACCGCAAAATGCATCGCTTCGTCGGCCGCGACGGACAGGAAGTCACCGACGAACTCCGGCCCCATTTCGTTGCCGAACCGACCAGCCATGTCGAGCGCGAGGTCGATGGCGACAAACTCTATGTGGGCTACCGAATGCCACAGCGCGATCGCGTTGCGGGCAGAGCCGCCACGGCCCCGCTTCGGCATCTGATTGGGCGGAAGAACCTCTAGCGCGCTCGGCCAGCTTGGGTGGTCCGGCAGCTCGATCTGCGGCCCCCATTCCAGGCGCCCGCCGCGCCAGTCCCGCACCAGCTTGCGGGTCGCCATTACCTTGCCGTACGGTTCGCCCGTGAGCAGCGCCGTGCGGATCGCTTCACCCAGAGTGGTCACAACAGGCGCGCGGCTTCCAGCACCTCCGCAGCGTGGCCCTTCACTTTTACCTTGCGCCAGACCCGTGCAATTCGCCCATCGGCGTCCACCAGGTAGGTCGTGCGGATCATACCCATGAACTTGCGTCCATAGAGGCTCTTCTCGCCCCAGACGCCCAGGGCATCGGAAAGGCCGTTGTCGGCGTCTGTCGCCAACGGCACGGTCAGACCATGCTTCGCTGCAAACTTCGCGTGCTTTGCAGGCGGATCCTTGCTGACGCCAAGTACCGCCACGCCGGCTTTCTCAAATTCAGGCAGCAAGTCGGAGAAATCCTTGTTCTCCACTGTGCACCCAGGAGTGTCGTCCTTGGGATAGAAGAACACCACCAGCTTGCGCCCGCGAAAATCCGCCGCTCGCACGCTGCTGCCATCCGGAGTCTCCAGAGCAACATCGGGCAGGCTGTCGCCAATATCAGGCGCGCTCATTTGGCTATCTCCAGTCGTTCGCCGAACAGTTCGGCCCACGTTTCGGCCACCCCATGCCTCGCGTCGCTGATCGCACGCAAGAGTGACGGATAGTCAGGCTGACCGCACGCGTGGGCCAAAGCGGCCCGCGCCAGTTCGGGCGGATCGGTCAGGTCGGGCGCCAGCAGCCGCGCGGCAATGAGCGTCCGCCCCAGCAAAGTGTGATGATCGGCGAACTCGCGTTTCAGCAGCCCTTCGGCAACCAGTTCTTTCATCGCAGTCGGAAGCGAAGGGTGAAACGCGGTGCGATGGTTCAATTGCAGGAAGTGCACGATGAACTCGCAATCGACTAATCCGCCGCGTAGCAGCTTGATGTCGAGCGGGCCTGCGGGCGGCTTGTGACTGGCCATCTCCGCTCGCATGGCCAGAACGTCGGCTTTCAGCTTCGGCGCATCGCGTGGGCTGTCGAGGATGCCCCGCACCGCTGAAGCTAGTTCGGCTCGCGCCTTCTGCGGCCCGAACACCGGCCGCGCCCGGCACAAGGCCATATGCTCCCACGTCCAGGCGTCCAGGCACTGATAGCGAGCAAAGCTTTCCAGGCTCACGGCGATCGGTCCCTGATTGCCCATCGGCCTGAGCCGGGTATCCACTTCGTAGAGCGCGCCCTCGGCAGTCGGGACACTGAGCGCGGCGGTGACGCGCTGGGCGAGCCGGTTGAAATAGAGCGATGTCGTCAGCGGCCTGCGCCCATCCGACTCTGCCCCAGCCTCGCCAGCGAAGAGGTAAACCAGATCGAGATCGGACGCGTAAGTCAGCGCGCCGCCGCCGAGCCTGCCCAGGGCGAGGATCAGTAGGTTTCCGCCCGGAATGCGGCCGTGGACCCGCTCGAACTCCGTGATGGCGCCGCCGGCGGCTACTTCCAGCGCAGCTTCGGCGACTCGAGACAGGCCCTCCGCGACCGCCATAGGGTCGTGCTTCGCCTCGATAAGCTGCACGCCCAGAGCAAAACGTTCCTCACCGACCACCTGACGAATGCGATCGAGCTGTCCTTCGTAGTCGCCTGGCTCTGATGTCCGCATTCGCGATGCCAGCGCCTCCACCGATCCGGGAAGGTCGAACGCGCTCGCATCGATAAGCCGGTCGAGCAGGTCCGGTCGACGGGCGAGTTCATCGGCCAGCGGGCGGGCGAGCGTCAGGATGTGCAGCACCAGCTCAAGCAGGCCCGGGCGTTGTTCGAATAGGCGGAACAGGTTCACTGCGGTTGGGAGGCGCGAAAGCAGCGTTTCCCAGCGATTGAGCGCCTGATCCGGTTCGGGCGCCAGTGCCAGCGCGCCCATCAGGTCTGGCAGCACGGCGTCAAAGGCAGCTCGAGCCTCCGCACTACGCAGGCTGCGGATCGTGTCGCGCCAGTGGACCGCGCGCTCGCGAACTTTGTCGCGCAGTTCTTCGCTCACGGCAGGTCTGGCGGGGCGTGACGGATCAGGCTCGCCGAGCAGCCGGTCATACCGAGCGGCAACGTCGGCGGTAATTTCGCGCAGTTCGGCGAGCAGCGCCGCACCGTCGGGCAATCCGTCGAGATGAGCCACGTTATCCAGCGCGGCCGGATCGGTTGGCAGCGAATGGGTCTGACGGTCATCAACCATCTGCAGCCGGTGCTCTACGGTGCGCAGGCGGTCGTATGCGCCGCCCAGATGCTGGGCATCGTCGGCCCCAATCACCCCTTCGGCAGCGAGCGCATCAAGCGATTCGCGAGTTCCCCGGTGGCGCAGTGAGGGCAAGCGGCCGCCGTAGATAAGCTGGTGGGTCTGGGCGTAGAACTCCACCTCGCGAATTCCGCCCCGACCGCGCTTGAGGTCGTAGCCAGGCCCCGGTTCGCGTGGGCCGCGATAGGTCTCGCGGATGCGCATGGTCAGGCGGCGGATTTCCTCGATCGCCGTGAAATCCAGGCTGCGGCGCCACACGAATGGGCGGATTGCGCGGAGGAAGGCTTCCCCAGCCTCCACGTCGCCAGCGGCGGAGCGAGCGCGGATGAAGGCAGCACGCTCCCACGCGAGGGCAGAGCTTTCGTAATGGGTCAGCGCAGCGCCTACAGGAATCGCCAGCGGGGTCACTTCCGACGCCGGACGCAAGCGTAGGTCGACCCGGAAGACATAGCCTTCGCCGGTTTGCATGGTCAGCGTTTCCAGCAGGCGGCGGGCATAGCGTTGCGCCGCTTCTGCTGGATCGTCGCGCTCGCGTCGGGGGAGGGTTGCGGGGTCGTAAATGAGGATCGGGTCGATGTCGGAACTGTAGTTCAGCTCCCGCGCCCCCTGCTTGCCTAGCGCGATGGCGGTGAAGCCACGCGGCTCTGCGTCGGGTACTCGTGAGAGGATCGCTGCACGAATGGCTTCGTCTAGCGCCCTGTCGGCAAGGTCGCTCAGTTCCGTGACCACGCGGCCCAGCGGGAATGCCCCGGCCAGATCGCCCACTGCCAGCGCAGTTGCCAGCGCCAGCCGCTGTCGGCGTAGCGTTATTCCGACATCATCGCCGGTGAGCTGCTTGGCGAAAGCGAGTGCAGCCTCACCCTCCCCGCGTTCAAGCAGGTCGGCGAGTTCGCGTTGCCGTTCGAGAGCGAGGGCGAGAAAAGGCGAATGAGCCCGCGCCCGCCCGATTGCGTGTAGCCAGTTTTCATCCATGCGAACGCTTGCCTGCATGGATGAAACGGCGAGGGCAAGCATAACCCGCGGTTGCGGGGGAGTGCCGCCTTTGCCAGACTCCCCACATACGATCGAAAGGCCGATTCCCCATGCTGCGATTGACCTTGGCCGCTGCGATCCTGGCTGCGTCAGCAGGGTGCTCCACCATCCCATCACCCTCTCGGGTAGCGCAAGGCGACATTTCGGAAGCCACCTTGAAGGAGGTGACGCGCACTCTGTCGCACGATCAGTTCGAAGGTCGCGCGCCGGGCACCCCGGGTGAAGCGCTGACGCTGGCATATCTGGTCGAGCGGTTTGAACGCGCGGGCCTCAGCCCCGGCAATGGCGACAGCTGGTTTCAGGATGTGCCGCTGGTTGAAATCACCGCGAACGACGTGGGCTCACTGACGGTGAAGGGTCCGTCAGGCACCTCTAGGTATGCTTTCGGTAACGATTGGGTGGGCGTCAGCTACCGCGAGGTTCCACGCGTTGACCTGACGGATAGCGAGCTCGTGTTCGTCGGTTACGGTGTGGTCGCGCCGGAGAAGGGGTGGAACGACTACGCGGGCGTGGACATGCGCGGCAAAACCGCGGTGATTCTGGTCAACGACCCTGACTATGAGAGCGAGACGCTGGAAGGCCCCTTTAACGGCCGCGCGATGACTTACTACGGTCGCTGGACCTACAAGTTCGAAGAAGCGGCGCGGCAAGGAGCGGCGGGCGCGATCATCGTCCATGACGATTACCCCGCGTCTTACGGATGGGCGACCGTGCAAAGCTCATGGTCAGGTCCGCAGGTCTATGCCAGCCGCACCGATGCGGGCGCCAGCCAGACGCTGGTGAACGGCTGGGTGCAGAAACCCGTTGCCGAAGCCATCGCGAAGGCGGCGGGGCGCGACTTCGCTGCGCTGTCTGCGGCTGCGAAGAACAGCGGTTTTCGGCCGGTGCCACTTGGCCTCACCGTGTCGACCGGGATTGATAACTCCATCCGCCGTTTCGCTTCGAAGAACGTGATCGGCATGCTGCCGGGGAGTGCGAGGCCGCAGGAGTATGTCCTCCATACCGCCCACTGGGATCATCTCGGGCGCTGCACGCCCAACGCCGCCGGTGACGACATCTGCAACGGCGCGATCGACAATGCGGCAGGCACTGCGGGGCTCGTTGCCTTGGCAGAAGCTCACGCAAAGGCGGGCCCGGCTGAGCGTACGCTGGTGTTCCTGGCGGTCACTGCCGAGGAGTCCGGCCTGCTCGGATCCGAATACTATGGTGCCAATCCGGTGCTTCCCCTCGCGCAGACCGTCGGCGGTTTGAACATCGATGCGCCGTCGATGGCCGGGCCTGCGCGTGACATAACCGTGGTCGGCGGCGGGAAGAGCGAACTGGACCGCTACCTGGACCAAGCGCTGGCAGCGGTGGGGCGCACGGCCACGCCCGATCCTGCGCCGCAAGCGGGTTACTACTACCGCTCCGACCACTTCAGTCTGGCCAAGCGCGGCGTACCGATGTTCTACCTCGACAGCGGACAGGACCTGATCGACGGCGGCCGCGCTGCCGGGGAGGCGTGGGAAGTTGCCTATCGTGACAAGGCCTACCACCTGCCCGATGATGAATACGATCCGACCTGGAACTGGGCAGGGGTGGTGGAAGACCTGCGATTGTTCTACCGGCTCGGCCGCACGCTGGCGGACAGCTCGGATTGGCCAAACTGGTATCCCGATGACGAATTCCGCCGCATTCGCGACGAAAGCTGTGCTGCTGATGGAGGCTGTTGAACAATGACTTTCCGGATGCCCGCCGAATGGGCAGAGCAGGATTGGATCTGGATCGGATTCCCGCACGACGCCTCGCTGTGGGCTGAGGACCTGGAGCCGGCGCAGGAACAGATGGCGGCGTTCGCCAATGCTGTCGCGGAAACGGGGCAGCAAGTACGGCTGGTGGTGCGTGACGCCGCTAATGAGGTGCGTGCACGCCAGCTCGTCAGCGGTGCCGTGCAGTGCGAACGCCATCCATACGGCGACATCTGGATTCGCGATTCCGGCCCACTGGTCCTTCTGGGCGAAGGCGGCGGACGGATCGCGCGGCGCTTCGGCTTCAACGGCTGGGGCGGGAAGTACATTCTCGAAGGCGATCAGGAAGTCGGTGCCTCAATGGCCGCCGCTGCGGGTCTGCCTACGGATACGTGCGACTGGATTCTGGAAGGCGGCGCGATCGACACCGATGGCACCGGCTTGGTCGTCACGACCGAACAATGCCTGCTGAACCAGAACCGCAATCCGCACCTCTCACGCGAAGAGATCGAGGCGCGGTTGAAGGGCGATCTGGGCTTCGACCGTATTCTGTGGTTGGGCGATGGCCTGCTGGGCGATCACACCGACGGGCACGTGGACAACCTCGCCCGCTTCGTTGCGCCGGGCACGGTGGCGATCCCTGTTCCCACCGGTCCGGACGATCCCAACGCCGCAGTGTTCGCCGATGCCCGCGCCCGCGCGCTCGACTTTGGTCTGACGGTAAAGGAAGTCCCCTCGCCCGGCAGGCTCGACGAAGCAGGCATCGTTGAACCGGCGAGCTACATGAACTTTGCGGTCTGCAATGACGTGGTCGTGGTGCCGACTTACGGATCGTGGCGCGATGCCGATGCCCTCGCAGCGATCGGGGATCTGTTCCCCGGCCGCGCGGTGGTTGGTATCCCGGCTGAGGCCGTGCTTACCGGTGGCGGCAGTTTCCACTGCGCCAGCCAGCACGCCCCGAAAGCGCTCGGCTGATTGTACAAGGCCGCGTTACAGCGCGGTCTTGTACAGGTTCAGAAGTCGCGCCCAGGCGCGATCTGCTGCGTCGAAGTCGAACGCGGGGGAATCGTCCACAGTCCAGCCGTGATCCGCACGATAGACTTCGATCTCAGCTGGACGCCCCGCTTCCGCCGCTGCGGCCTTGAGCACGTCCTTTTCCGTGGGCGCAGTGCGATCGTCGTTGCGGGCTATCGCGAACAGGAAGCTGGCCTGCGTCTGGCCGAGCATCTTCACGGGCGAGGTCGCATCTTCTCCCACCAGACCGCCACCGTGGAATGAAGCCGCTGCCTTTATCCGTTCCGGCGCGCCTGCCGCGCTCCAAACGGTGAAGGGGCCGCCCATGCAGTAACCCTGCGTGCCGATGCCCTTGGTCTTGTCGACCGAGTCCTGCTTGTCGAGCCATTCGACGGCTGCCTTTGCTGCGCCCATCACGTTCTCGGGCGTCAGCTTGGCGCGCCACGGGGCGACTTTCTCCATGCCGCCCTGTTCACGCCAGGCGTCGAAATCATCGAACTGGGGCGCCTCGCCATCCTGATAATAGGGGTTCAGCACCAGAACGGCATAGCCCTCGCGCGAGAGGCGGCGACCCATGGCCATGAAGCTGTCACGAAGGCCGGCAATGTCGGGCCATACGATAACGGCCGGATGCTTGCCCGTGACGGGATGTACGAAATAGGCGTCCATCGTGCCGCCTGGTGCATCGAAACGCGCGGCGACTTCGGCCTGAACGCCTTGCTGGGCATCTGCCTCGTCCGGAGCGGTGCAAGCTGCCACGGCGGCCACCGCACCTAGCTTTGCGAATCCTCTACGGCTCAAACCCTTGCGGCCCATCGCTGCAAGCTGTTCCTGATCGCACATGAACGCCTCCCTCGCACCCTGCTCCCGGATGCGAGGATACCTCATCTGGCGGTGCGGTTACAGCGCCGTCTTGTACAGGTTCAAAAGCCGCGCCCACGCGCGCTCGGCCTCTGCCTCGTTATAAACCGGGCTGTCCGCCACAGTCCAACCGTGGTCGCCGGCATAGACCTCAATCTCGGCTGGTCGGCCGGCCGCTGCTGCCGCTTCCTTGAACTGGTTCTTCTCCGCCGGCCGCTGAGCATCGTCGTTCTTGGCAATCGCGATCAGGTAGCTTGCGGTGGTCTTGGGAAGCAGTTTGATCGGTGCGGTCGGGTCATCGCCCACCAATCCGCCGCCGTGGAACGAAGCTGCTGCCTTCACGCGGTCTGGAACTGCCGCAGCGGTGCGCACCGTGAACGGTCCGCCCATGCAATAGCCCTGGTTGCCGATACCCTTCGCGGTATCCACCGCCGATTGCTTGTCGAGCCAGCCAACCACCGCCTTGGCCGTTTCGGTCAAGTTCTCATGGCTGTTCTGCTGCACCCAAGGTCCGACTTTCTCAAAGCCGCCATTGGCGCGGAAATCCGCGAAATCCTTGAACTGCGGTGCGGGAAGACTGCGGTAGAATGGGTTGACCACGATGACGGCAAATCCGGCCGAGGCCAAGCGGCGGCCCATAGCCTTGAAGCTGTCGCGCAGACCCGCGATGTCCGGCCAGATGATCACGGCAGGGTGTTTGCCCTGCGCCGGATGGACGAAGAACGCGTCCATCGTCCCGCCCGGCGCCGCGAAACTGACGTCGTTTTCGGTAAGACCGCCCGCTCCTTGCGCATTGGCTGTGGCCCACGGAGCAAAGGCTGCGCCCAACCCCGCAACCGCCCCGACCGCGCCAAACCGCCTCCGGCTCACGCGCGTCATTTCGCCCAACTGGTCCAGTTCACACATCTGCGCTTCCTCCTCAGCCCCGTCTCGCAGCGACGATAACCGATCCCGCCTTCAGGTCCAGCAGTTGCCGAGCGGGCCCCTAATCTCTGAGCGCTTCGGAAAAGGGCGCCAGGAATTCGCGATAGGGCTGCGCTCCACCGATGCTGTCGCGATATATGGGGCGGCGCACCTGTGCCATGCTCGCAGTCGCCACGGGCATTGTGTTCTTGTGCGGAGTGAAAACCTGAGGTTCCTCGGTCAGCCCGCAATGCGCCAGGATATTGCGTATCCATGTGTCTGGATCGCTGACGAGCCCCTCGTATGGTACTGTCAGCAGCCGGTCGCCCAGGATATCCTGCCACCGCGTGAGCAGTTCGGCCTCGATGCGGAAGTGAGCGGCGATGCCTTCGAGATCGTAGCTCCACGGCACCGAGGTTTCCGCGAAGTTGGTGCGGAAGCATGACCAAGCGCAATCCAACGGGTCGCGCGTCATCCAGACGATCGGTGCATCTGGCAGCAGCCCTGCGACCAGTCCCAGATACCGGCTGGCATCGACCGTCTTGTCGATCACGCGACCTGCCGTGGGAAAGAGCTCGTCCAGCCAGTGATTCCATAGCGGCGCTACCCGTGCGGCGCCGCCAGCTTGCGTGAACCGCAAAAGCGATGAATGGTCGCTTCCCCCCACCTCGCCTGCCAGCAAGTGGAGCCGACCGATCTCTCCAGAACCGCTCACAGCAGAATGATTTGCGAGGATCTGCGCTGTCAAAGAGGTGCCTGATCGAGGCAGACCCGTCACGAATACCGTTCGGCGGCTCGGTTCGCGGGTTTCCTTGGCAATCAGCGCTAGTCTTTCGGCGTCATGCCCCTCGATCGCCTTCGCTGCGGCCGCCCGGTCCGCATCGCGATCATAAGTGACAGTCGATTTCGCCAACCTCGCGCCGCGAGAAAATGCTGCGAACGCCCGCGCGTGTTCGCCAACGTCGGCGAGCGATTTTCCGAGAGCATAATAATAGGGGACCTGCTCGGGCGGACGTAGGTCCAGTATGGTGCGCTCAGCGGCAGCCAGGCGTTCGGCCAGTTGCGGCTCTCGTGAAAAATCCGTTGCCATCCCCAGCGCGAGCCACGCCCTGCCGGCAGAGGGCTGGATTTCGGTCGCCCGCGCAAGATTCGCGCGCGCTTCCTCAACTTTGCCCACGTTCAGCGCCGCAATACCGCGACTGTAGGCGTTCGAAGCAGGGTCTGGGACCGTTTCCGGGAGCGCACGGATCACTGCATCGGCATCCTGCCAGTCACCGATCAAGGCGAGCAGCGCTGCCTTCTGATATTGGGCAGCGGGTCCTTCGCCCATCGCTTTACACAGCAGATCTGTGGCGGCGCGGGCGAGTCCGGGCTCGCCGTTGCTCATCGCTAACAGGGCAAGTTGTTGCCACTGGTTCCCCATCGGAGCGCCGTGCGCAACCAACTCCCTGAGAATAGTGACCTGATCGGCGCGATTACCTTTCTCAATAGCCGGGCGCAGCTGCTCAAGCAGCTTGAGTACGGATTGCAAATTTTCGGCCATCTCGTGCCTCCTGGGGGAAAGGCCGTGGTGGTTCAAGTAATTGGACGTGATTTCCGACTGGCGGGAAGGACGCAGTGGGTTCAATTGAGGAAATGTAGCAAATTGTAACCGACCATCTTGTGTGAGCGCCTCGTTGGAGGCAAGCTGCACGCAATAACAGGGGGGAGGGCTGGCGTACGGGACGAAAGATTCCAATTCAGGTTCGGGCGCAGATTTTGCGCGAGGAGCAGATTTGTGTTCCGTCCCGTTCCACCTCCGCCCTAGCCTCGCTACCTATCGATGAAGGCTTGCCTCCGGGCGTCGGTGACGGTCACTGGCGTCAGGCAGACGTCAAGCGGGCAATCGAAGCTGCTCGAAAAGCTGGCATCGAGGCCTATCGCGTGGAAATCGCCCCCGACGGGACGATTTCCATCATCGTAGGGGGCTGAAACTCGATCAGTCTGGTTCGATCAGGTCAGATCGTCGAGCTTGATTACCAGCCCGGATTCCGCTGCCTTCATCGCATCGCGGCGGAGCTGTTCGATCTTGAGGCGGCCTGCGGGTGCATCTTCGATCGGGAGGGCGGCCATGACTGCCGCGTGGGCTTCCTCGAAATCCGGGCCGTGTTCGGGGTGGGTGAGAATCAGCCCCCTCTGTTCGGTCATTCCGTTCAGGATCTTGGTGCCGACTTCGTAAGGATCCATCCCTTCCTCAAACGCGGTACCGAACTGTTCCAGCGCCTCTTTCGATTCCGAGGGGAACCCGCTTTCGCCAAAGCTGTCCGGTCGCTTGAGGGCGCTGGTCCAGGCATTAGTGCGGGTCAGGGCCGGGCAGCACAGGGAACAGCCGACGCCGTGCGGGGCGAGGTTGTAGCGCAGCGATTCCGTTAATCCGCGGACGGCAAACTTACTGGCTGTATAGATGCCTGCCTGCGGTCCCGGCAGGAAGGCGGCCATGCTGGCAATATTGACGACATGGCGACGGCCGGATGCGGCCTTGATCTTCGGAAGGAAGCTGACGAGGCCGTTGACCACCCCGCCGAAGTTGACGCCCATGATCCAGTCGTAGTCGTCGTAGCTTGCCTCATCCGTGGGGCCGAACACCGAAACGCCCGCGTTGTTCACCAGCACGTGGACTTCACCGAAATGGGCCTCAACCTCTTCAGCTACTTGAGCGAAGCGCGCGCGGTCTGTTACGTCAAGTTTCAGGAAAAGAGGTTGCTCGTAACCTTTGGCGGCGAACCATTCTGCGACGCGTGCTCGGTCGTCCTCGTTGCGGTAGCTCAGCGCCAGTCGCATCCCGGCGTCCGCGAAGGCTTGAGCCACGCCCAGACCGATGCCCGTTACCGCGCCCGTTACGAACGCCACGCGCCCTTCCCACGGTCTTTTGCTCATGGATTTCCTCTCGCCAAAGTAGTTTCGTTCGTTAGTCTTGCATACAAACCTATCTGGGAGAGCATATCAATGAGTGACATTGAGCAGCGGCTGGCTGCGCTCGAAAACCGTGTCGGCGAGCTGGAGGATGCGAACGCAATCCGGCGGCTGCACTGGGCTTACGGATATTACATCGACTTCAACCTGCCCGACGAAGTTGCCGACCTGTTCTCCGAAGATGGCTGTGTGGTTTTCCTGTCCGGCGAGTATGTCGGCAAGGCGGGCGTGAAGCGGCTTTATGGCGACTGGATCCAGCATCGCTTTACCGGTGGCCGCCCCGGCCCGGTTGACGGCCTGCTGCTCGACCACTTCCAGATGCAGGACATCATCACGATTGCGCCAGACCGGCAAACGGCGAAGGGGCGTTTTCGCGGCATGCTGTTCGGCGGCTGGCATGACGATTTTCTCGAAGCCAAGCCGGACTTCATGCCCCAACAGTTCATGGAAGCGGGCATCTACGAAAACGACTACGTCCGTGAAAACGGCGTCTGGAAGATCCATAGGCTCGACTACAAGATGCAATGGCAGGGCGATTACGAGGAAGGCTGGGCCCACACGACTAGTCACCTCCAGCCCGCTGAAAAACTTTACCCGGAAGATCCGGTCGGTCCGGACCGGCTGCTGCCACCGGAAGAATATCGCAAGACGTGGCCCTATCGCCACGACGTCCCGATGCATTTCGCGCACCCCAAGTTTGGTGCGATCCTAGCTGGACAGGAGAAAGCCTAATGAGCCGCATACCTTCGATCATCGCGGCGGCGCTTGCCGTTGCCACAGTGCCGGTTGTTGCAACCCCGGCGCTCGCGGCGGCTGAGGAACCCTGCACGATGACGGCTCGCGAAGTACTGGACGAGTTCATCCCGCTTTTCTTCGAACAGCGGAATGCGAAGCTGGCGTTCGAGACCTGGGTTCACCCGGATTACATCAACCACAATCCGTTCGCAGCCACCGGCCGTGATGCGGCGGTGAACTTCCTCCAGCCTTTCTTCGATGCGAACCCGGAGGCACGTTACAAAGTGCACCGCGTGATCGCGGACGGAAACCTGGTGGCCGTGCATAACGAGGCGCGGTTCAATCCGGCCCAGCCCGCCTCGGCCGTTGTCGACATTTTCCGGGTAGAGAACTGCAAGATCGTGGAGCACTGGGACGTGGTCCAACAGGTGCCGGAACGATCGGCCAATCAGAACGGGATGTTCTGACGGTGAGGCGAGTCTCTTCCGTCGTGCTGGCGGTCTCGGCATTGTTTGCCGCGACGCCGGTTTTGGCGGAAGAGGCGGCCGCGCCAACCTGCGGCCGCACGGTCCAAGAGATCGCGGACGGCTTCATCCCGCTGTTCTACGAACAGGGCAAAGTGCGCGAGGCCTACGAGGCATTCGTGGCGCGGGATTACAAGCAGCATAACCCCAACGCGACTGACGGGCGCGACGCCGCGATCGCATTTTTGGAGCCGTTCTACGAACGTAACCCCGGCCATCAGATGGTGGTCCATCGCGTGCTGGTGGAAGCGCCCTATATCGTCGTCCATCTGCACGGGTTCAGTAATCCGGACGACCGAGGGGCCGCCGCAGTGGATATCCTGCGCGTCGAGAATTGTTGGATCGTCGAGCACTGGGATGTGACGCAGCCAGTCCCCGAGCGTTCCATGAACGCCAACGGCATGTTTTGAACACGTCGTTCATCAGGTTGCGAGTCACCCGCTGATCAAGACGACGCGAACAAGTCCACCGGTGGCCCTATACTGAACGGTTGTTCAGGTTCGCCGCCCATTAAGCCCTGAAAACAGCCATTATTGTTACCTGTTTGCATCACAGCCGCGCTTAGTTGGCTGGGTAAGGCTACCCGCAGTTGCCGGTGCGGATTCGTATGCTCTACTTACAAATGAGATGGCGCCCCCCGCCGTCCGATTTAACAGGAGAAGAGGATGAACCTAGGTCGTTGCGCACTGCGCAATAGCCCCTTTGCGCTTACCGCCAGTATTTCCGCCTTGGCTGTTGCCCTGACCGCTGCACCCGCTGCAGCGCAGAGCACCCAGGACGAAAGCGGTAGCGGCGAGATCATCGTTACAGCGCAGTTCCGCGAACAGAACCTGCAGGATACGCCGCTCGCCATCACGGCGGTGAACTCCGAGATGTTGGAGGCGAGAAGCCAGACCAACCTTTCGCAGGTCGCTGGCCAGGCACCGTCGGTTACACTCCGCCCGCAGGGTACCGCGTATGGTCCTTCGATGGGCGCCAGCATCCGCGGCATCGGTCAGTACGATTTTAACCCCGCGCTTGAGCCGGGCGTTGGTCTCTATATCGACGACGTCTACTACGCGACGCTCACAGGCTCGATGTTCGATTTGCTCGACCTTGATCGCGTAGAGATTCTTCGCGGTCCGCAGGGCACGCTGGCTGGCCGTAACTCCATCGGCGGTGCGGTGAAGCTCTATTCGCAGCGTCCGCGCGGCAACAACACCGGTTCCGTCTCCGCGACGTACGGCAGCCGTGATCGTATCGACGTGCGTGGCAGCATGGATCTGGGCCTAGCTGAAACGCTGGCACTGCGTCTTTCCGCCGTGTCCAAGATGCAGGACGGCTATATCGACCGCATGGACTTTGGCTGCGTGTACCCTGCAGGATCGAGCGCCATCAATCCTACCGGCGGTGTCTCGGCCATTCTGCCTGCCGGTTCGGACGACTGCGTTCTCGCGAAAGAAGGCGAGGTCAACTATCAGGCCGTTCGTGGCCAGCTGCGTTGGCAGCCGAGCGATCGCATCGATTTCAACGTCACCGCAGATTACACGAACGACGACCGCACGACCGGTGGTTCTATTCTGCTTGAGCGGCGGAATGCAGCGGGCACGATTGTCAGCCCGAACTATCCGTCCCCGCCGAATCCGGGCGCGCGCATTTTCGACATCAACCCGTTCGCGGCTGACATTGCTTACGATTCGCGTTTCGTTTGCGGACCGTACTGCAACTACGCCACGTACATGTCGCTCCCCGACAATGGCGCGCCGCTGGACGTCGTTGACGGCCGTAGCAAGTACAATGGCTGGGGCGTGTCGGGTCAGATCGATTGGGACATGACCGACAACCTGCAGCTGGTCTCGATCACTGCCTATCGCAGCTACCGGACGCTGTTCAGCAACGACGACGATCTGTCGCCGTTGGCGCACAGCCTTGCCAGTGGCGATCTGACTTTCTGGTCGTTCAGCCAGGAACTGCGGATCAACGGCAGCGTGCTTGACGACAAGGTCCAGTACACGCTCGGCGGGTTCTATATGGACCAGCGTTCGGTCTACGGCACCACGCAGAACCTGCGTTATGCCGGTCTAGATCCGTTCCTGGGGAACGACCCGGTGAATGCCGACACCAAAGCGGCCTTCTTCCACCTTTCGTGGCAGCCTGTTGATCAGCTGACGCTGACCGGCGGCATCCGCTATACGGACGAGCACAAGGACTACACTTACTCGCGCAGTACCTTTGATGGGGGTGTCCACCCGCAGCTCGGTGCGCTCGACGGTATTCAGGGCAACTACGATCACGATCGCTTCGACTATCGCCTGAACGCGATGTTCGAAGTTACGCCGGACATTTCGGTTTACGGTCAGTGGTCCACCGGCTTCAAGGGCGGCGGGATCAATCCGCGTCCGTTCTTCCAGCAGCAGGTGCTCTCGTTCAATCCGGAAACGCTGGAATCGTATGAAATCGGCGTGAAGACCGAACTGTTCGATCGTCGGGTGCGGTTCAACGTTGCCGGCTTCTATGGCAACTACGACGATATCCAGCTTGCGCTGAGCAATTGTCCGCAAGCGGGCGCTGGTTTTGCGGCTCCCTGTGCGCTGCCCTGGAATGCAGGCGACGCGCGCGTGAAGGGTATCGAGGTCGAAACCACCATTCGTCCGGCAGCAGGTTTCCTGATTGACGGTTCGGCCAGCTACATCGACTTCAGCTACGACGCTGACTCCATCGATCCGGCAACGGGTATCCTGCCGGACATGGTGTCCACCTACACACCGAAGTGGAAGTGGGCGATTGGCGCGCAGTACGAAGTCCTGATGGGCTCTGCCGGTTCGATCACGCCGCGGGTTGATGCGTCCTACCAGAGCGACGTCTTCACCAATGCGGTCAACGGTCCGACGAACCGCATCGAAGGGTATACGGTGGCTAACGCTCGCCTGACCTGGAAGAACGAGAACGAAGACCTGCAAGTCGGGCTGGAAGTCACCAACCTGTTCGACAAGTACTACTTCCAGACTCTGTTCGACCTTACCCGCGCAGGCGCTGGTTTCGTGGCTGGTCTTCCGGCGCGTCCCCGCGAATGGGCTGTTACCGCCAAGAAGACTTTCTGACGGTAAGCTAAGCGCAAAACAAAAAGGGCGGCCTCTCGGGGCCGCCCTTTTCATTTGTGTATGGGGAAGAAAATCAGCCCCAGATTTCCTCGGCCACTTCGGCCACCAGCCGGATCTTGTCCGCCTGCTGTTCGGTAGTGATGTCGTTGCCGTGGACGGTGCTGGCAAAGCCGCACTGCGGGCTCAGGGCCAGCTGGTCCAGATCAGTGAACTTGGTCGCCTCGTCGATCCGGCGCTTGATATCGTCCTTGGTTTCCAGATCGCCCAACTTGGTGGTGACCAGGCCCAGCACGACAGTCTTGCCCTTGGGCAGGAAGCGCAGCGGGGCGAAGTCGCCCGAACGGGGATCGTCGTATTCGAGGAAGAAAGCGTCGATATCCAACTCGTTGAACATGATCTCGGCAACAGGTTCGTAACCGCCTTCGGCGGCCCAGCTCGAGCGGAAGTTGCCGCGGCACAGGTGCACGGCCTTGATCATGTCGGCCGGTGCGCTGGCGAAGCTGTCGTTGATCAGCTTCGCGTACTGGCGCGTCGTCGCATCGGGATCGAGCCCGCGCTTCGCTGCATCCGCCCGCTGCTCGTCATCGCACAGATAGGCGAGGTTGGTGTCGTCCATCTGGATGTAACGGCAACCGGCTTCCGCAAGGCTGTCCACTTCGGCACGATAGGCGGCAGCAACGTCAGCGTAGAACGCTTCCATCTCGGGATAGACGTCCTCGGGAATGCCCGAGCGACCGGCGCGGAAGTGCAGCATGGTCGGGCTTGGGATCGACACCTTCGCCATCACGTCAGGGCCGACCTTCGACGCAAGGTACTGATAGTCGGCCAGCTGGATCGGCTTCACGTGTTCGATCTTGCCGGTCACGACCATGACGGGGGGCGCGAACTGAACGTCCTTGCCCGCATCGTTCTTGAATGCCTTCTTCAGGCCGCCGCGTTCCTCAACGCCAGCAAGCTGGAGCAGGAAGTCCGTGTGGAAGAAGTAGCGGCGGAACTCACCATCGGTGATGGCCTTGAGGCCGAGGCCCTGTTCCCATTCCACGAGTTCGGCGATTGCCTTGTCCTCGATGGATCGCAGTTCGGAATAATCGATATTGCCCGCGGCCCGGTGTTCGCGCGCTTCGATAACGCTGCGCGGACGGAGGAACGAGCCGACGTGGTCGGCGCGGGACGGCAGTTTGGTAGGCATGGAAGTGTCCTGTCTGGCAAAGATGTTTCTTTGAGCCAGGGTCATAACGCGGGCTCGCGCTCGACTGACGGCGTTCAGATAGGCCCAAATCGCACGGCGCCGCAACGGACAAAATACTTCGGCGCCTGTCGCTTTTCTTACGCCCCCTGTCCGCGCTTGACCGGGCGGGCGGCAGAAACGTAAGCATTGCTTACAAATGCGTCGCCGCCGTTCAGCCAAGAACGGGGTTGGGAGGGTAGATCAGGATGAACAGGTTTCGCTTGGGCGTGGTGGCGGTCTGTGCCGCCTTGGTGCTCGCCGGGTGCAAGGATGGCGCGTCTGAGGGGGCGATCGACGCCGACCGGCTCATCAACGCGTCGGCCGATACTGCCAACTGGATCACCTACGGCCGCGATTACGCCGAACAGCGTTACAGCCCGCTCGATCAGATCAGCACCTCGTCCATCAACGACCTGGGGTTGGCATGGTTCGCCGATCTGGACACCGCGCGTGGGCAGGAAGGCACGCCGCTGGTTATCGACGGCCGCATCTACATCACCACCGCGTGGAGCAAGGTGAAGGCCTACGACGCAGCCACCGGAAAGCCCCTTTGGGCATACGATCCCGAGGTGCCGGGCGAAACCGCGCCCAAGGCGTGCTGCGACGTCGTCAACCGCGGCATGGCGGCGTGGGGCAACCGCCTGTATCTCGGCACGCTGGACGGTCGGCTTGTCGCGCTCGACCGCGACACCGGCAAGGAGGCCTGGTCTGTCGTCACCGTTGACCAGAGCAAGCCTTACACCATTACCGGCGCACCGCGCGTGATCGACGGCAAAGTCATCATCGGCAACAGCGGCGCTGAATTCGGCGTGCGCGGATACGTGACCGCCTATGACGCCGATTCCGGCGAACAGCTGTGGCGCTTCTACACCGTTCCAGGCGCGCCCGGAGAGGATGGCAAGGAACCAGACTATCTCGCCCGTGCGCGCGAGACGTGGAAGGGCGATTTCTGGGAGCTTGGCGGCGGCGGAACCGTGTGGGATTCCATGGCTTACGATCCCGATCTCGACCTGCTCTATATCGGCGTCGGCAACGGCACACCCTGGAACCAGGCCTTCCGTTCGCCCGGCGGTGGAGACAACCTCTATCTCTCGTCCATCGTGGCCGTTCGTCCGGGCACGGGTGAATACGTCTGGCACTATCAGGAAACGCCGGGCGAAACGTGGGACTTCACGGCCACCCAGCACATCATGCTGGCCGACATCGAGATTGGTGGAAAGCCGCGCAAGGTGCTGATGCAGGCGCCGAAGAACGGGTTTTTCTACGTCTTGGATCGCGCGACGGGTGAACTGATCAGCGCTGACGGTTACGTGCCCCAGAACTGGACCAGCGGCGTCGATATGAAGACGGGCCGTCCCATCGTTAAGCCCGAAGCCCGCTTCGATCTGACCGGCGAACTGTTCGTTGGCACGCCGGGCGCGGGCGGTGGGCATAGCTGGCACCCGATGGCCTTCAACCCGAACGAAGGGCTCGTCTACATCCCCGCCATCGAAGCCTCGTTCCCTTACTTTCCGGAGGCCGGGTGGAAGCCTGACCTCAATCGCGGGATGAATACCGGCCTCGACCTTTCCGCAACGGCGATGCCAGCCAACGCTGACGTCCGCGCGGCGGCGGCCGCTGGCACCAAGGGTGCGCTGATCGCCTGGGATCCAGTTGCGCGGAAGGAGCGCTGGCGTGTGCCCCACGTGTCCCCGTGGAATGGCGGTCTGCTGTCTACCGGCGGCGGATTGGTGTTCCAGGGCAATGCGGGCGGAAACTTCGTTGCCTATTCAGCCAACGATGGCCGCCAGCTTTGGTCGTTCGCGGCCCAGACCGGCATCATCGCGCCCCCGATCACCTATACCGTGAATGGCGAGCAGTATGTGGCCGTGCTGGCCGGATGGGGCGGGGTGTTCCCGCTGTCACCGACAGGCTTCCTGACCGAACAGGCTGGCCCGCTGCCCAACGTCAGCCGTCTGCTGGTTTTCAAGCTGGGTGGAACGGCGAAGCTACCTGACGCGCAGGCGCTGGATCGGCGTCCGCTCGATCCACCGGCGTTCACAGGTACGGACGCGCAAGTTGCATCCGGCGCGTACAGCTTCGGCCGCTATTGCAGCCAGTGCCACAACGACGCCGCGATCGGCTCCACCGTGCTTCCCGATCTTCGCCGCAGTGCCGCGCTTGAAAACCGCGACACCTGGATGGCGATCGTTCACGACGGCGCGCTGAAGGATAACGGCATGGTGTCGTTCGCCCCCTCGCTGAGCCGCAGCAAGATCGAGGATATTCGCCAGTACGTCATCAAGCGCGCGAATGAGGACAAGGCGCTTGAACGGGCTGGCGCATAGTCAATCGACAGCGCCAAAACGATTGCTATAACCGATAGCAATGGGGGCCGAATGGCGCGCAGCAAGCCTGTTTGCTAGGCTGCGTGAAAAGGATTCGTCTCGGGAAAGGACCTGATCATGAACGAAGTCACCACCATCGATCGCACACAGCTTGAATACTCGCAGGCGGTCAAGAAGGCGCTCGCTCGCAAGCCGCAGCTCTATATCAACGGCGAATGGGTCGACAGTTCGGGCGGCGCGACGATCGACGTCGAAGATCCGTCGTCGGGCCAGATCATCTCGAAGGTTGTCGAAGCGACCGACAAGGACATCGACCGCGCCGTCGCCGCTGCGCGCACCGCTTTTGATGATGGCCGCTGGCGCAACCTGCCGCCGATCGTGCGCGAAAAGGTCATGCACCAGATCGCCGACCTGATCGAAGCGAATGCCGATGAACTGGCAGAGCTGGAAGCGATCGACGTGGGCAAGCCCAAGGGCATGGCCGGTGCTGTCGACGTGCCCGGCGCTGCGGCGCACTTCCGCTACATGGCTGGCTGGGCTGGCAAGATCGGCGGCGAAACGCAGGCTCCGTATTCGATGCCGGGCGGCATGATGTTCGCCTACACGCTGAAGGAGCCGGTGGGCGTATGCGCACAGATCGTGCCGTGGAACTTCCCGCTGCTGATGGCGTGCCTCAAGATTGCTCCGGCGCTGGCGGCAGGCTGCACCACCGTGCTGAAGCCGGCTGAACAGACCAGCCTGACCGCGCTGCGTCTTGCTGACCTGATCAACGAAGCGGGCGTTCCGGCTGGCGTCGTGAACATCGTGACCGGTTACGGCCACACCGCCGGTGACCGCATGGTCAAGCACCCCGACGTCGACAAGGTGGCCTTCACTGGATCGACCGAGATCGGCAAGCTGATCAACCGCAACGCCACCGAAACGCTGAAGCACGTCACCCTCGAACTGGGCGGCAAGAGCCCCGTGGTCGTGATGCCAGACGTCGATGTCGCCGAAACCGCGCCGGGCGTGGCGGGTGCGATCTTCTTCAACTCGGGCCAGGTCTGCGTGGCCGGCAGCCGCCTATACGCGCACAAGAGCGTGTTCGATCAGGTGGTGGAGGGCATGGCCCAGACCGCGGATTTCTGGGCGCCGCGCCCCTCGCTTGACCCCGCCGCCCACATGGGCCCGCTGGTGAGCAAGGAACAGCACGAGCGTGTGCTGGGCTACATCGAAGCTGGCAAGCGCGACGGCGCGAGCGTGCTGATGGGTGGCGACGTCCCGTCGAACAACGGCGGCTACTACGTCAATCCGACGATCCTGACCGACGTAAACCCGCAGATGAGCGTCGTTCGCGAGGAAATCTTCGGCCCGGTCGTGGTTGCCCAGCGCTTCGACGATCTGAACGACGTGGTGAAGGAAGCCAACGACACGCCCTATGGCCTCGCCGCTGGCGTATGGACCAAGGATGCCAGCGCCGCCCACCGCATCGCCGCCCAACTCAAGGCCGGCACCGTGTGGGTCAACTGCCACGCGATGATCGACCCGGCGCTGCCGTTCGGCGGTTACAAGGAAAGCGGCATCGGCCATGAACAGGGTCGTCTGGGTCTCGAGGCCTACCTCGAAACCAAGTCGGTGCTGATGAAGCTTTGATCCTCATTTGACCAAAGGCCCGCCTCCAGTTCGTGGAGGCGGGCCTTGTTATTCCCGACCAGGACTAAACTGCCCCATGCCCATCGACCTTTCCAAGATCCGCGCCATCGACGTCCACGTTCACGCGGAAGTGTCGTGCCACGACCCGGAAGATCCGGTGATGGGCCAGTTCTTCGATGCCGCTAGCGCCTATTTCAAGGCGCCCCGTGAACGGCCCAAGATGCCGGAAACGATCGAGCTTTACCGTGAAAGCGGCATCGCGCTGGTGATGTTCACGGTCGATTGCGAAAGCGGCATGGGCGCCAAGCGGGTCAGCAATTACGAAGTCGCCGAACAGGCGTTGAAGAACGATGACATCTGCATCGCCTTCGCCAGCATCGATCCGCACAAGGGCAAGCTGGGTGCGCGTGAGGCGCGTGACCTGATCGAGAACTATGGGGTCAAAGGCTTCAAGTTCCACGGCATTGCCCAGAACGCTCACCCGGCGGACCGGATGGCCTATCCGATTTACGAGGTGATCAACGAATACAGGCTGCCGGCCATTTTCCACACCGGCCATTCGGGCATGGGCACTGGCATGCCCGGAGGCGGCGGGATGCGTCTGAAGTATGGTCAGCCGATGCTGATCGACGATGTCGCGGTCGATTTCCCCGACATGAAGATCATCCTCGCGCACCCCAGCTGGCCCTGGGTGGACGAGAGCCTGTCGATGGCGCTGCACAAGACCAACGTGTTCATCGACCTGTCGGGATGGAGCCCGAAGTACTTCCCCAAGCAGGTGATCCAGTATGCGAACACGCAGCTGAAGCATAAGATGCTGTTCGGCAGCGACTTCCCGCTGATCCACCCTGACAAGTGGATCGCCACCGCGAAGGAAGTGGGCTTCAAGGACGAAGTCATGCCGCTTATCCTCAAGGACAACGCGGCCAAGCTGTTGGGATTGAGCTGAGGGGCTGCTGATGGATTTCGCTGGTAAGCACATCGTCGTCACCGGGGCGTCCAGCGGGATCGGGCTAGTCAGTGCGAGGCTTCTCGCAGGCCGCGGTGCGCGGGTTTCGTTGATTGCCCGGCGGCGGGGGGCGCTGGACGACGCAGTGCAGGGTATCGGCGCCAACGCGGCGGGTTTCGCGGCGGACGTAGGCCAGAAAGACCAGCTGGACCGCGCGCTGGACGAGGCGGCGGCCCATTTCGGCCCGATCGAGGGCCTGTTCGCCAACGCCGGGCTGACCGGCGGGTTCACCCCCGCCGTGGCCTTCCCGACGGACGTTTTTGAAGAGACGATCCGGGTGAATCTGACCTCGGTTTTCTGGGCGATCCAGAAGGTATTGCCGCCGATGATCGAGGCCGGGAAGGGCACGATCCTGGTGACGGGCAGCATGGGCAGCAAGCGCGGGCTGGGGATGAACCCTGCCTATGTCGCCAGCAAACACGGCGTGCTTGGACTCGTCCGTGCGATTGCGGTGGAAATGGCGCCGCACGGAATCCGCTGCAACTGTGTGATCCCGGGCTTCATCCGCACCGACGCGCTCGACCGCATTCCGCCTGAACAGCAGGGCCGGATCGAGGCGCGCGTGCCGCAGCGCCGCATGGGATCGCCGGAGGAACTGGCGGAAGTGGCCGCCTTCCTCCTCAGCGACGCGGCCAGCCACGTGACTGGTCAGGATTGGGCGGTCGACGGCGGCGTCCTGGAGAGCATAGAAGTTTAAGAAACGGCCAGCGGCAAATGGCGAGCGGGCCTGAATGAGCCTGCCGCCACTACCGCGAAGCCGATCACTGGGAGGTTGAACGATGCGTGCATGGATGTTGCCGGCTGGCTCTGACGGGTTCGACAAGCTGGCTCTCGAAACGCTCCCCGATCCGGAGCCCGGCCCGGGCGAGGTGCTGATCCGGGTGCGCGCGTGCTCCATCAATTATCGCGACTTCGCGGTGGCGGCGGGCAAGTATTTCGGCGGCGCGCTGAAGGCTCCCGCCGTGCCGCTTAGCGATGGCGCGGGCGAAGTCGTCTCCGTCGGTGCTGGCGTCACCCGCTTCAAGGCGGGCGACCGGGTGCAGGGATCGTTCTTCACGCACTGGGAAGAAGGTCCGCCGCGCATGGGCCCGGCTCTGGGTGACGGGTTCTCGCCAGGCATGTTGGCGGAACTGGTGGTGCTGCCGGAAAGCGGCGTGGTTCCAATGGCGCAAAGCTTGGATTTTGCACAGGCGGCGACTCTGCCCTGCGCTGGGGTGACGGCGTGGAATGCTCTGTACGAAGGGCCGCGCGCTCTGGTGCCGGGCGGCCGCGTCCTCGTGCTGGGAAGCGGCGGGGTTTCCATGCTCGCGCTCCAACTCGCGCGTGCTGGCGGGTGCGAGGTGATCGCAACGTCTTCCAGCGACGAGAAGCTGGCGCGTATCCGTGAACTCGGCGCGGCGCACACGATCAACTATCGCGACACGCCGGACTGGGGCCCCCAAGTCGGGCAGGCGCTGGGCGGCGTGGACAAGGTGGTCGAGGTTGGCGGCGCAGGCACAGCGGAACAGTCGATGATGGCGCTGCGTAGTCAGGGCGAGGTTGCGTTCATCGGCGTGCTTTCGCCCGAAGGTGGGCCCAACCCGCGCGCACTTATGATGACCGGCGGTTCCCTGCGCGGCATCTTCGTCGGCTCGGCCGCGATGGCCCGGCGGTTGAATGCGGCGATCGACGCCAATGGCATCTCGCCGCTGATCGGCGCCCGCTTCGGTTTTGAGCAGGCGAAAGACGCCTATGCTCACGCGTGGGGTCCGACTAGTTTCGCGAAGACGGTGATCGAACTGGGCTGAGTCCCGACGATCGGGAGAGCGACCATGTGGGAAGTGCGAGTTACGCCAGCTGGCGAGTTCGACAACCATGCGCTCGATTACGAGCACATTCGGGTAGAGCCGCTGTCAGGCGCGATGGGTGCTGAGGTCGTGGGCGTGCGTCTGCCGGATCTGTCCGACGCCGCGTTCGAGGAATTCAAGCAGGCGCTCTATCGCCACAAGATGCTGTTCCTGCGCGATCAGCATCTGACCCATGCGGAGCACGAGGCATTCGGCGCGCGGCTTGGGCCGTTCGCGGTTGATGCCTATACCAAGGGCGTGCCAGGTCATCGCGACGTGCATCCGATTATCAAAGAAGCCGATACCAAGGCCGCCAGCCTGTTCGGCGGGGGCTGGCATACCGACAGTCCCTTTCTGGAAGAGCCGCCCGCGATCACCACCCTTCGTTCGGTAGAGGTGCCGCCGTTTGGGGGAGACACGAGCTGGGCCAATTGCGCGCTCGCCTTCCGCCACCTCAGCCCCGTCTATCAGGACATGCTGCGCCCCCTGCGGGTGTGGATGAGCGCGGCGAACAACTTCGCCACGCAGGAAAAGCTGATGGGCAAGGCGATCCAGTTCGCCAATCAGGAAGAGTATGAGCAGGGGATGCGCGGCACGTTCCACCCGCTCGTCCGCACGCATCCGGAAACGGGTGAGGAGTCGCTCTATATATGCGACACCTATGCGGCGGGCATCGAAGGGATGACCACGCACGAGGCGCGGCCCTTGCTGGAATTCCTCGTGGCCCATTGCACCCATGCCGCCTTTACCTGCCGCTTGCGCTGGGAAGCGGGCATGGTGGCGTTGTGGGATAATCGGGGCGCCATGCACCTCGGGCCGAACGACTACGACGGCTATCGGCGCGAAATGTACCGGACGACTACGGCGGGGACGAAGCCCGTCTGACGCGGTCCGTCGCGGCCCGCTGGTAATTCGCCGCCGGTGTGGTAGCCAACGCTCGGGTCGCCCCTGACATCGCGTCCTCAAGCAGCGAAGAAGTTCAGTTCCAGCAGCACATTGTTGGGATCGGCGGTGAAAATCTGGCGCAGGCTGATCGCACTGACCAGGTTCTCCTGATAGTCCGCCCCCATCTCGTCGAGCCGGCCCTTTACTTCCTCGTACCCGACGCACTTTAGCGCGACGTGGTGCAATGCCCCGGTCAGCGCGCCGGGTTCTACTTCGCGGTCATAGGTGCGGTAGCAGTCGGTCGAGTTGATGTGGATAATTGCGCGGTCCGCCGCGTCGAACATCCAGGTGGCCGTCTGCGGCGTGAGCGGGGGCGGCGCATCCTTGCGCGCGAGGCCGAGCAGTTTTCCGTAGAATTCCGCCGTCTCGTCCAGCCGATCGGTGATGATGTTGACGTGATCGAGCGCTTCCACATTCATGGCGCAACATCCTCTCTCATTGGGCCTTGCACACCTAGCCCAATATTGTATGCGCCGCATACAAATTTCGCGTATGTGATTCCTTCACGGATGAGAGGAAGCTGGAATGGCTAATCTTGAGCAGATTCTGCAGAATACCCCCGATATCGTTGCCAAGCTGCGTAACTCGCAGATCGGTGCCTACGTTTATCCGGTCGTCGCACCGGAATTCTCGAACTGGCGTTCGGAGCAGTGGGCCTGGCAGCATTCGGCTGTTCTGTTCGACCAGTCGCACCACATGTTCGACCTTTACATCAAGGGTCCGGACGCGCTGAAGCTTCTCAGCGACACGATGGTCAACTCGCCTGCCGGTTGGGAAGTCAACAAGGCGAAGCAGTACGTTCCGACGACCCCGTACGGTCACGTCATCGGCGACGGCATCATCTTTTACCTGGCTCCTGAAGAATTCGTCTATGTCGGCCGCGCTCCGGCTGCCAACTGGCTGATGTTCCAGGCCCAGAAGGGTGGCTACAACGTCGACATCATCAACGATCCGCGCTCGCCGAGCCGCCCGATGGGCAAGCCGGTGAACCGCATTTCGTGGCGCTTCCAGATCCAGGGCCCGCAGGCCTGGAACGTGATCGAGAAGCTGAACGGCGCTCCGCTCGACAAGCTCAAGTTCTTCAACATGAGCGAGATGAAGATCGGCAACAAGACCGTCCGCACCCTGCGTCACGGCATGGCCGGCTCGCCGGGTCTCGAAATCTGGGGTCCGTACGAAGAGCAGGATTACATCCGCGACGAGATCCTCAAGGCTGGCGAAGAATTCGGCCTGATCGCCGTTGGTTCGCGCGCCTATCCGTCGAACACGCTGGAATCCGGCTGGATCCCCAGCCCGCTGCCTCCGATCTACACCGGCGACGAGCTGAAGGATTACCGCGAATGGCTCGGTGCCGACAGCTATGAAGCCACCGGCGCTATCGGCGGTTCCTTCGTCGGCAAGTCGATCGAAGACTACTACCTGAATCCGTGGGAACTGGGCTACGGTCCGTTCGTGAAGTTCGACCACGACTTTATCGGCGCCGACGCGCTGAAGAAGATCGACCCGTCCGTGCAGCGCAAGAAGGTCACGCTCGAATGGAGCGCTGACGACATGAAGAAGATCCAGGGCTCGATGTTCGATCCGGAAGGCGAACAGTACAAGTTCTTCGATCTGCCGCTCGCGAACTACGCCAACAGCAACTACGACAAGGTCGTGGACGCTGACGGCAACACCGTGGGTCTGTCGCTGTTCACCGGCTACTCGTACAACGAGAAGAAGGCGCTCAGCCTGGCGACCATCGACCACGAAATCCCGCTCGGCACCGAACTCCACGTTGTGTGGGGCGAGGAAGACGGCGGCACCAAGAAGACCACCGTCGAGCCGCACAAGCAGCTCAACGTCCGCGCGATTGCCTCGCCGGTGCCGTACAGCAAGATGGCTGGCGACACCTACCAGGCTGGCTGGCGCTCGGGCCGCAACCAGGGCTAAGCCCTCTGCGGATCAGGAAAACGGGGGAGGCGCCGAAAGGCTCCTCCCCTTTTTCTTGCCCGTTTGCCGCGGGCGTTTAAGCTCTCCCCGTCACGAGGAGATGGGTGGATGAGCGACTATGTTCTGGTGCACGGCGCATGGGGCGGCGGGTACTATTACGAACGGCTAGCAAGCGAACTTCGCGCCGCCGGGCACCGCGTACTCATCGCCGCGCTGACGGGCCTGGGCGCCCGCTCCGAAGACCTGCACCCCGGCATTACCCTGACCGATCACGTCGATGACGTGTGCAACCAGATTGCCGAAGCAGGGTTCGACCGCTTCATCCTCGCCGGGCATTCATACGGCGGCATGGTCATCACCGGTGTCGCCACGCGGCTGGGCGCGCGGATTGACGCGATTGCCTACATCGATGCCTTTGTGCCGGGTGATGGCGAAAGCCTGTGGGACATAACCGGCCAGTTCGAACACGGCTGGTACATCAGAAGCCAGAAATTCACTCCGGGCCTCGTCGCGCCGATAGGCTCGGTCGATTTCCAGCCGGTGCCGGGACAGGTGGGACGCCATCCCCTGCTCACCCTCACGGAAGCCGTGCGGTACACCGGAGAAGAAGGGAAGATCGCGCGCCGCGTCTTCATCTTCGCTAACGACTGGCAGCCCACACCGTTCATCCGCTTTCGCGACAAGCTACGGGACGATCCGGCGTGGGAGTGCTATGAATCCAAGGCCAGTCATTTCGTGATGGCTGACCAGCCCGAACAACTATTTGAGATAATGCTCGGGCTGGCTGGCTGATCAGGAGGCTGTGCGCTTGGCCTTGGGCTTGGCAGTCGTTTTCGGCGAAGGGCTCTGCGACTGGTCGTAGTGGCGCTTAAGGAAGTATCCGCCAGCCAGCGCCGCGATCAGTCCGACCGGGCCGAGCCGCTTTGCCACGCTCGCTGCACCAGCACCCAGCAGGGCACCACCCGGTCCGCCCAGGCCGCCGCGAACGCTGTTGGCCATCTTCGCTCCTGCCATGGCACCTACGATTTTACCGATCATGTCGATCTCCTTGATTGCTTTGAGTGATAGAGCGCGGGGCAGCCCAATAGGTTCCGCACCTTTCCCGGTTGTGTTGCAGGCGCGCTGGTACTAATGGGCGCGCGTCATCTGGGGAGTAGCCGACCGCGCTGGAATTGATCCACTGCGGGCCTGACCGTCAACATACTTGGCCGAGAGGCCATGGCGGCAGGGAACCCAATGGGGTTCGGGCGAGACCAATGGCATGGCGCCTCCACCTGCCGGGTGGGGTGGCGCGATGTCGTTGTGTCGTTGTTCCGCCCGGCCCGGAGAATCCTGTTGGACGCTTTCCTGACTTCCACGCTGCTGGTTACCGTTGCCGAGATCGGCGACAAGACCATGCTCCTGGCTATCGTGCTGGCCAGCCGGTTCCGAAAGCCGCTGCCAATCATCGCCGGCATCCTTGTGGCCACACTCGCCAACCACGCCCTTGCGGCGCTAGTCGGTCACACCGCCGCAAGCTGGCTCGAAAGTTCAGCGTTCCAGATCGCTGTGGCGCTGTCGTTCATCGCCATGGGCTTGTGGACGCTCGTCCCAGACAAGCTGGATGACGATGGCGAACCGCGCGCCCACGGCGGCGTATTTCTGACCACCGCAGTGGCGTTTTTTCTGGTGGAGATGGGCGACAAGACGCAGATCGCGACTGTCGCGCTGGGCGCGCAGTTCAACAGCGTCCTGCTTGTCACCGCGGGCACGACAGCTGGCATGATGCTGGCCAACATCCCGGCCGTGCTGCTGGGCGATGCGCTGGTTCGCCGAATCTCGCTGAAGACCGTGCGCATCATCGCCGCTGCTTGCTTCGTCGCAGCGGGCATATGGATGCTGGTGGGCGCGCTCTAACGCGCCCCCAACTTCGGGATCATCGCCGCGCTAGCGCAGCTTCGCTTTCGGCGAGCAGCGTGGCGATGATTTCGGCCACGGGTTCTTCCTTGGTCACCATGCCGACCGATTGCCCGGCCATCACGCTGCCGTGTTCGACATCGCCGTCGATCACCGCGCGGCGCAGCGCCCCCGCCCAGAACTTCTCGATCTGGAGCTGTGCCTCGCCCATTTCGACCTCACCCCGGTCAAGCGCAGCGGCAACTTCACGCTGCTTGGCGTTGAAGATCTCGCCACCCTTGTTCTTCAGTGCCCGTACCGGGATCACCGGCAGGCGGGGGTCGATCTGCACGCTTGTCACCGCGTCACGAGCGTTGGCGCGGAAGAACGCTTTCTTGAAGTCGGGATGTGCAATGCTTTCGGTGGCGCAGGCGAAACGGCTGCCCAACTGGACGCCGGCTGCACCCATTTCGAGATAGCCCGCAATTGCCTCACCGCGACCGATGCCGCCGGCGACGAAGACCACATAGTCTTCGGCCAGTTCGGGCAGGAATTCCTGGGCCAGCACGCTGGTGGCAACCGGGCCGATGTGGCCGCCAGCCTCCATCCCTTCGATAACGAGCGCGTCGCCGCCAGAGCGCAGCAGCTTCTTCGCCAGCGCCAACGTGGGGGCGAAGACGACCACTTTCGCGCCGAAAGCCTTGATAGCTTCCACGCTGCCCTTGGGCGGAATGCCGCCTGCCAGCACGACGTGAGTCACGCCGTGACGGCCGCAAACCTCGATCAGGTCCAGCAGATCGGGGTGCATGGTAATCAGGTTCACGCCGAAGGGTTTGTCGGTTAGCGCCTTGGTTCCGGCAATCTCCGCATCCAGCAGTTCTGGGGTCATCGCACCGCAGGCAATCACGCCGAACCCGCCGGCGTTGCTGATTGCCGCTACCAGGTTCCGTTCTGAAACCCAGCTCATCGCCCCGCAAAGGATCGCGTGTTCGCTGCCAAGGAATTCGGCGCCGCGGCGCATCAGGCGCGCCGTTTTGGGATAGTCTGTCATCGCGCGCGACTTAGCGGGATAGCCGCGGCCGGTCGAGTAAGCAGATTGCGTGATCGAAATGAGCTGAAAAGTCCCCGGACGAGACACGTTCCGCTTGCGAACAATCTTGACAGTATGGCCGTTTGGTATGAGCGTCACGGCGTTCTAGCAGGGGGCCTTACATGCGTCGCGTGATCACTTTCGTTCCGGCGATTGCCGGGCTGTTCCTAGCCGCGCCTGCGCTTGCTGACGAGTGGTCAGAACAGGTCCTCAAGCTCATCGACGCTGCGGCCGAAACCTATTTTAAGAATGGCTATCACTACGGTGGGTACACCTATGAAGGTTCGCTGGATGATGGGGGCAGCGAACGCCTGACCATTCGCATCGGATCAGGCATGGAAACCCAGCTGATTGGGGCCTGCGATACCGACTGCAGCGACCTCGACCTAACGCTCTTTGACGCAAACGGTCGTGAAGTGGATACCGACGTGGAGGTCGATGATTTTCCCATCGTTTCCGTCCGTCCGGCAAAGGATGCGATCTACACGATCCGCGTTCAGATGGTCGAATGTGATGACGAGCCTTGCCGTTTCGCGATCCAACAGTTCGTGAAATAAGGCGGGCATCAGGAACCGCCCTGCGTTGGAAGCGTCGATCCCACATAAGGAGTGTGGGATGACGACTGAAACCACCATCGCCGATCGCGAGCGTGAACTTGCATCGCTGCTGCATCTGATCGCGAGCCAGCCAGAGCGTCAATGGCACGGCCAGCGCCAGCGCGTGGGCGTGCTGCAACGGTCGCTTGCCGCCGAACACGCTGGCGCCTGAACCGGTGACCGGGCGGGCGCGCGGAATCTCCGCGCGCGGCCCCTTCACGGACCTATGCAGCGGGCGCCGCAGCCGTTAAGGCGCAGCGCCATGACTGCGGCTCAGGACAAGACGATGCTCTCCAAGGCGGAAACGCTGATTGAGGCTCTGCCTTACTTTCAGCGCTATGCCGGGTGCAGCTTCGTGGTAAAATACGGCGGCCACGCCATGGGCGATCCCGAGGCGGCGCGCGACTTCGCGGAAGATATCGTGCTGCTGAAGGCGGTCGGTATCAACCCGGTTGTCGTTCATGGTGGCGGCCCTCAGATCGGCGCGATGCTGAAGAAGCTCGGTGTCGAAAGCACGTTTGTCGACGGGCTTCGCGTGACGGACAAGGCGACCGCCGAAGTGGCCGAAATGGTCCTGTCCGGTTCGATCAACAAGGAACTCGTCGGCTGGATTGCCGGGGCCGGTGGCAAGGCGATCGGCATTTCCGGCAAGGACGGCGGCTTGATGACCGCCAGCAAGGTCACGCGCACCACCAAGGATCCTGACAGCCAGATCGAACAGGCGGTCGACCTCGGCTTTGTCGGCGAACCGCAGCAAATCGACACCGCGATCCTCGAAACGGCCAGCCGCGCGGGCATGATCCCGGTTGTCGCACCGATTGCTGCGGGTGAAGACGGGCACACCTACAACATCAACGCTGATACGATGGCGGGCGCGCTGGCCGGTGCGCTGGGCGCAAAGCGGCTGTTCCTGCTGACGGATGTGCCGGGCGTGCTCGACAAGGACAAGAATCTCCTCACCGACCTGACCCCGGCCGACATCGCCGAACTCAAGAGAAACGGCACGATTACCGGCGGGATGATTCCCAAGCTGGAAACCTGCGTGGCCGCGGTCGAGGCCGGTTGCGAAGCGGCGGTCGTGCTGGACGGGCGCGTGGGCCACGCCATGTTGCTGGAATTCTTCACCAGTCGCGGCGCTGGCACTCTGGTCCGCAAGGGGTGAAGTACGCGGCGGCCCCCGTTGTGATGGCCGCCCTGTTGTTCGCTTCTTCCTGCGACTCGTCGCCGGAGCCGACTGCTCCTGCTGATGGGGACGCGGCGCCGAGTTCACCGGCTGAGTCTCCTCAGCCTCTCGCTCCGTTGCAGGCGGCTGACTTCCCCGAATTGCAAAGCCGCGACTGCGCCACCGTTGTCCGGTTCTATGCCGATGCTCTGGCTGCGCGCGAGTTCGACCGGGCAGCTCTGGTCTGGAATGATCGGGAGATCGACGGCGAGCGGCTGAAAACGGGCCTCAATGGCTATGCCTCCCCTCGCATCTCTGCCGACACTCCGGTTACAGAGGGCGCAGCCGGCTCGCTCTATTGCACCGTCACCGGGACACTGACCGATGGAGGCAATCTGGCCCGACCGCCTGAACATGGCGAACTTGTGCTGCGCCGGGTGAATGACGTTCCGGGGGCGACGCCGGATCAGCTTCGTTGGACGCTGCGCTCCAGCACTTTCATCGCTCCGCTAGAGACTAGCACAGCGCACTAGCGTAGGGGATTGCTCGGCTGAGCGCCTTCCCGCCACTTTCCGTCGATCCGCCCAACGCGGCCCCGCGCGGTTCACATGGCAGACAGGAACGGGGCTTGATCGGCCGAGAACGGCGCACACGCGCCGAGTGGAAACGGGTCTTCAATGTCTTTCATGGGTTTTTTCCCGCTGCGCGGGGCAGATTTGGCTATTGATCTGGGGACAGCCAACACGGTCGTCTACGTGCAGGGGCATGGCATCGTGCTGGCCGAACCGTCTGTCGTGACGATGGAAACGGTGAACGGCATCCGCAGCATTCGCGCGGTAGGCGATGATGCCAAGCTGATGATGGGCCGCACGCCCGACAACGTGGAAACCATCCGCCCGCTGCGATTTGGCGTGATCGCCGATCTCGAAATCGCCGAACAGATGATCAAGCACTTCATGGTAAAGGCCCGCGCCGCCGCTGGCGAGCGACTACGCGGCAGCCCCGAGGTGGCGATCTGCGTTCCATCGGGCGCGACGTCGGTCGAACGCCGCGCGATCCGCGATGCGGCCTCCAACGCCGGCGCGCGCAAGGTCTGGCTCATTGAAGAACCGATGGCTGCTGCGATCGGCGCTGACCTGCCGGTTACGCGCCCCATTGGCTCGATGGTGGTGGATATCGGCGGTGGATCGACCGAGGTCGGCGTGCTTTCGGTCGGTGGGCTGGCGGTGAGCCTGTCGGTTCGCGTCGGCGGCGACCAGATGGACGAGGCGATCACCGCCTACGTCCGCCGGGCGCACAACCTGGTCATCGGCGAAGCGACAGCAGAACGCGTGAAGTTCGAGATTGGTGCGGCTACGCTGACGGAGCGTGACAAGCCGCGCGAGGCCCGCATACGGGGCCGCGACGTGGTGCGCGGTGTTCCGACTGAAAAGATCGTCACCGAAGCCGAGATTGTCGAGGCGCTGGCCGAAACCGTAAGCCAGATCGTGGAGGCGGTGCGCCGCTCTCTGGAAATCACTGCGCCCGAAATCGCGGCGGACATCATCGGCGGCGGTATCGTGCTGACGGGCGGCGGCTCGCTGCTGAACGGCATCGATACCGTGCTGATGCAGGAAACGGGCCTGCCGGTGGTTCGCGCCGACGACCCCCTCAACTGCGTTGCCCGCGGTGCAGGGCGCGCGCTGGAGGATCAGGAATACCGCGCGGTGCTTTACGCCGGTTGATGGGTAGCGCTGATCGGCCGGCCTAGTCGCGCTGGCCGAACAATGCGGTGCCCACGCGAATATGCGTGGCGCCCAGCATCACCGCAGTTTCGAAGTCGCCGCTCATGCCCATGCTGCGCCCTTCCAGCCCGTTGTCGCGGGCCAGCTTGTCCAGAAACGCGAAGAACGGTGCAGGTTCGATCCCGAGCGGCGGTACGCACATCAGCCCGGCGAGCGGAATCCCGGCATTGCGCGCTTCCTCCAGCAGCGCGGGCAGATCGCCGATCGCGCATCCACCCTTCTGATCTTCGGCCCCGATGTTGACCTGCACAAAGCACGGCACCTGCCGCCCCGCCTTGTCCATCGCCTTCGCCATCGCGGTGGCGAGGCTCGGCCTGTCGAGCGAGTGGATGGCATCGAACAGCGCCACGGCTTCGTCGGCCTTGTTCGACTGCAACTGGCCGACGAGGTGCAGCTTCACCTCGGGATACTGTTCGCGCAGGGCGGGCCACTTAGCCTGCGCTTCTTGCACGCGGTTTTCGCCAAACACGCGTTGGCCCGCATCGATCAGCGGCGAGATGGCCTCTGCCGGGTGGGTCTTGCTGACGGCGATCAGCGTCACCTCGTCCCGTTTGCGCCCCGCGACGTGGCAGGTGTGGGCGATGCGATCCTCGATCTGGCGTAGTAAGCTTGCTGCGCTTTTCATGCGCGGCGCTATAGCGTCGCGATGCGCGCGCGCCAGACCCTGCCGATGCTGTGGCTGCTCTCTGACGAGCGGAACGATGCCGCGCTGGAACAAGCGCTGGCCCGCCTTCCGCAGGGATCGGGCTTCGTGTTCCGGCACTACCATCTTGAGGGTGCGGCTCGGCGTGCGCGGTTTGACCAGCTGGCGCAACTCGCCCGCAGTTTCGACCATAGGGTGATCGTGGCCGCTGGTGGCAATGACGTGACCGATTGGGGTGCGGACGGCCTTTACGGCGCGTCATCGGCGCTGTCCGACGTCTCGCAAACGCACCTCAAGTTGGCCACCGCCCACGATGCGGCAGAGATAGCAGAAGCCAACCGCGCTGGCGCAGACGCAGTGTTCCTTTCGCCGGTTTTCCCGACCCGCTCACATCCGGGCGCCACCGCGCTGGGGATGGACGAGTTTCACCGCCTCGCCGCGTTGAGCGAGGTGCCCGTCATCGCACTGGGGGGCATGACATTCGATAAAGCCGCACAACTGGGCTGGCCGCGCTGGGCGGCAATCGACGCGCTGTCATAGGTCCGCATTATGAAACAAAACGTGATTCTTGACGGCGAGTCCCGCGAAGAGGATGATGCGCGCCGCAGGACGAAGAGGGATCGACAATGGCCAGTCGCGCGATGACGCGGGGAGAACGAGGGGCGCCGCCAGCAGACTGGCGCGCGGCTTTCCGCCGTTCGCTGGCCCGCGCGGCCCAGCTTACCGGCGCAGTGGTACTGGGCGCGGTCACCGTGTTCCTCGCGCTCGCCCTCGTTTCCTACACCCAGACCGACCCCTCCGGCTCCACCGCAGCGGGCGATGAAGTGCGTAACTGGATGGGCCGTTCGGGCGCCTGGGCGTCAGAGAGGGCATTGTTCCTGTTCGGCCTCGTCTCCGCGCTGCTGCTGCCCATGCTCTATGCTTTTGCGCGCAAGCTGTGGCGTGATGCAGAGGAGGAAGAGACCCCGCATGGCCGCCGCTGGTGGCGCACGGTTGCGCTGCTGCTGTTCGGCATGGTGCTGCTTTCTACGGCGCTGACGCTGGCGACGCCCGGGTGGGGCAACCTGCCCGCTTCGCTTGGTGGCATGAGCGGTCTGCTGGGTTCCGGGGCAATCCGCGCGCTCGCCGGCCTGTTGCCAGAAGCGGGGCAGTTCTGGGCCATCGCGGCCGCATGGGTGGCCTGCCTCGCCGGTGGATCGCTGATCGCAGGGCGTGTCTTCGCCTTCGATTGGGTGCGGTTGATGACGTTGCCGCGCACTCTGCGCCGCACGCCGTGGGCGGACGATGCCGATGACGATTTGGCCCCTGCCCCGCGTAAGGATCGCCGCGTCGCTGCCCGGTCCGTCCCTGTGGCAGACCCGGAAATTCCTGCGCGTAAACCGCCAGAGATCGTCGATCCCAGCCAGCCGCCGCGCCCGGCAAAGCCCGCCGCAAAGACACAGCAGAAGGATCTGTTCGAAAGCTGCCAGCTTCCGGGGCTGGACCTGCTGACCGATCCTCCGCGCGATACCGGGCCGAAGCTCGACAAGCTGGCGTTGGAACGCAACGCGCGCCTGCTCGAAAACGTCCTCGACGACTTCAACGTGAAGGGTGAGATCACCGCTGTTCGCACCGGTCCGGTGGTGACGATGTACGAGTTGGAGCCTGCCCCCGGCATCAAGGCTAGCCGCGTGATCGGTCTTGCCGAAGACATCGCCCGTAACATGAGCGCGATCAGCGCGCGTGTCTCGCCCATCCCTGGCAAGACCGTGATGGGCATCGAATTGCCCAATGCCGATCGCCAGATGGTCAGTTTCAAGGAACTGGCCGCGTGCGAGGCATTCCAGGATCACAAGGGCAACCTGCCGATCATTCTGGGCAAGGATATCGCCGGTGAACCGATCGTCGCCGATCTGGCCGCCATGCCCCACCTGCTGGTCGCGGGTACCACGGGTTCGGGTAAGTCAGTCGGCTTGAACACGATCCTGCTGTCGCTGCTCTACCGCTTCACACCGTCCGAGTGCCGCCTGATCCTGATCGATCCCAAGGTGCTCGAACTCAAGATCTACGACGACATCCCGCACCTGTTGTCGCCGGTGGTTACAGAACCGGCGAAGTCCGTCCGCGCCCTGAAATGGGCAGTGGAGGAGATGGAACGGCGCTATCGGATGATGAGCGACATCGGCGCGCGCAACATCAGCGGTTTCAACGAACGGGTGAAGATGGCCATCGCCAAAGGCAAGCCGCTCGGTCGTCGCATCCAGACAGGTTTCGATCCGGACACTGGCGAGGAACTGGTCGAGGAAGAACAGCTCGATTACCCGGTGCTGCCGCAGATCGTGCTGATCGTGGACGAGCTGGCCGACCTCATGGTCACGGTCGGCAAGGAAATCGAAGTGCTGATCCAGCGCCTCAGCCAGAAGAGCCGCGCCGCCGGTATTCACCTGATCATGGCCACGCAGCGCCCATCGGTCGACGTCATCACCGGCGTCATCAAGGCGAACCTGCCCACGCGCGTCAGCTTCCATGTGACCAGCCGCATCGACAGCCGCACCATCTTGGGCGAGCAGGGCGCGGAACAGCTGCTGGGTAAGGGCGACATGCTCTACAAGCCCAGTTCTGGCCCGTTGAAGCGCGTCCACGGCCCCTTCGTCAGCGACGAAGAGGTGGAACGCGTGGCCGTCCATTGGCGCGCGCAGGGTTCGCCGGAATACGTGGACTCGGTCACGGAAGAGCCGGAGGAAGGCGGGTTCCTGGGCTACGACGACGATCTCACCGCGTCGGACAACCCGGAAGAGCGCAAGTACCGGCAGGCCTGCCAGATCGTGTTCGAGAACCAGAAGGCCAGCGGTTCGTGGCTCCAGCGCCAGATGGGCGTGGGCTACAACACGGCAGCCAAGTGGATCGAACGCATGGAGGAGGACGGCCTGGTCGGCCCCGCCAACCATGTCGGTCGCCGGGACATATACCGCGATCGCGACGGCAACCCGCTGTAATCGCCTTTCTATCCAGTCACGCTGCCGTTATGAATGACGCCGAGGGCCTGAATGGCCTTTCACCGGTGCCGTTCCCGCGTTCCAGTCGTTCACCCCCCTAATGAGGGATGTGCTCGACATCTTCTTTGAGATCGTCGTCGCCATTGCGGGCGCGGTGTTCGTGGGTTCGGCCGTGGTCGCGGCCGGTGCGCTAGCGCTCGGTTGTGCGGTATTCGGGAGCTGCGCGGCGTGGATGGGCTGGCGTCGTAGGCGACGTTCCGGGCGTCAAAAATCGTCGGATTGAGGGCACTCGCCCTCGACGCAGCGTGCAGCTATACGCGTCCGAAAGAAGAATACTTCTGGGAGGAATGCCGATGAAACTCGCTGCCAGCCTAATCGCCGGAACCGCTCTCGCGCTGGCGCTTACGCCCGCCGATGCGCAGGCTCTCTGGGTGGCGAGTTGGACCGCGGCGCCGCATGCGCCGCTTGGCACGCAAGGCCCGTTTGCTGCGGCGAGTTACGACAACGTCACCATCAGCCAGATCCTGCGCATCAGCGAAGGCGGCACGAAGGTGCGCGTACGTTTCTCCAACCGCTATGGCTCCGTCCCACTGGAAATCGGTGCCGCGCGCATCGTGCAGATCGACGATACAGGCAAGGAAATCGCCGGGACTTCCCGCACGCTCACCTTCGGCGGCGATGCAGGCGCCGTGATCCCGCGCGGTGCGCCGTTCGTCAGTGACGCGGTGGATCTCAACGTGCCGGACCTCGCGCGGATGAAGGTGGAGATTTTCCTGCCGCGTGACACCGGCCCCTGTACTTGCCACCTTACTGGCAGCGACGAACTCGCGGTTTCCCCGCCCGGCAACTTCGTCGGCAAGGCGTTCGAGCCCGTCTCCAAAGCGCAGTATCGCGCGTTCCTTTCGGGCGTCGATGTCGATTCGCCGGACGCACTCGGCACCATCGTTACCTATGGCGATTCCATCACGGACGGCGTCGGTTCCACTCCGGGCACGAACCGGCGCTGGCCGGACATCCTCGCTAATCGACTGCAGGCAGCGGGGCTGGAATGGGCGGTCGCCAATCAGGCGATCAGCGGCAACAGGGTGCTGAGCCCCGGCATGGGTGAAAGCGCATTGAGCCGCTTTGATGAAGACGTGCTCAGCCTGCCCAATGTGAAGTACATCATCGTGTTCGAAGGGGTGAACGACCTGGGCAACCGCTTCGGCCCCCAGCAGGGCGGGGTAGGCGGGCTGAGCATCGATCAGCCGCACATCACGGTCGAACAGATGATCGCCGGCTACAAGCAGATCGTCGCCCGCGCCCACGAAAAGGGCATCAAGGTCATCGGCAGCCCGATCGGCCCCTACAAGGGCGCCAGCTATTGGTCTGAAGAGGGCGAGGTCGCGCGCCAGAGGATCAACGACTGGATACTCAATTCCGGCACCTTCGACGGTACGGTCCGCCTCGACACGGCATTTGCCGATCCCGCCGATCCGCGGGCGATGCGCGACGGTTATCACATGGGCGATTTCCTCCACGGCAGTGATGCCGGGTTGAAGGCGGTCGGTGAGTCGATCGACCTGTCGCTGTTTAAGGCAGACTGAGTTCGCGAGATCACGGTCGCGCTGAGCTGTCGTTTTCGGCAAGCCATCGCCGCGCGGCCCGCGCCTCTGCACACATCTCGCCGCTGGTCCGGCAGTGATCCTCAAGTGCGGCTACACCGCGCCTCTGTTCGGCCAGAAACGCGGGGTCGCTCAGGATATTGGGCGAAAAAATTGCGCGGTTGGCTTGCGTGCCTCCAGCGGTCGGCTCAGTGGCCGCTCGACGCCTCGCGGGGTCGGCTTGGTGCCTTTCTGCGCCGAGATGGATTCCAAGTGGGAGCGCAATTGCGGCGCCTAAAAGCAGGGCGCCGATAACCAACAGTGTCTCCCGCTTCGCGCTAACGTTCCGCATTGCTCGCACCCCGTCGCGCTCGTAACCCGTTCTTCGAGGAGAGAGCATATGCTGATTGGCTGTCCGCGCGAGATCAAAAACCAGGAATATCGTGTCGGCCTCACGCCGGAGAGCGCGAAGGAACTGCACAAGCACGGCCATGAAGTGTGGATCGAAAGCGGTGCAGGCGTGGGCATCGGCGCAAGTGACCCCGAGTATGAGGCGGCAGGCGCGAAAGTAGTTCAAGGGCAGCAACCGATCTTTGCCGAGTGCGAAATGGTGGTGAAGGTGAAGGAGCCGCAGCCGGGAGAACGGGCGCAGCTCCGCCCCGGACAGATCCTCTACACCTATCTCCACCTCGCGCCTGATCCCGATCAGACGGCCGATCTGGTCAAATCCGGGGTCACCGCCATCGCCTACGAGACGGTGACGGGGCCGGGCGGCACGCTGCCCCTACTGAAGCCGATGAGCCAGGTCGCTGGTCGCATGAGTATTCAGGCAGGCGCGACCGCGCTGGAGAAAGTGAATGGCGGCCGCGGCGTTCTGCTCGGCGGTGTGCCGGGCGTAATGCCGGCGACGGTGCTGGTGCTTGGCGGAGGCGTGGTGGGCTTCAACGCGGCGCAGATGGCCGTTGGGCTGGGCGCAGACGTGACGATCATGGACAACAGCCCGGATCAGCTTGAGCGCCTGGGCATCCACTTCGAAAGCCGCGCCAAGACGCGCTTTTCCAATGAGGCCAACGTGGCGGAGATGGTCGCGCGGGCGGACTTGGTTATCGGCGCCGTGCTGGTGCCGGGCGCCGCTGCACCCAAGCTCGTTACGAGAGAAATGCTTCGCACCATGAGGGCCGGATCAGTGCTGGTGGACGTAGCGATCGATCAGGGCGGCTGCTTCGAAACGAGCCGTCCAACCACTCACGACAATCCGACCTTCGTATTGGACGGCGTGGTTCACTACTGCGTCGCCAACATGCCCGGCGCTGTCGCGCGCACGAGCACTTACGCGCTCAACAATGCCACTTTGCCCCGCGCGCTGAAGATCGCCAATCTCGGTTGGAAGGAGGCGATGCGGCAAGACCCGCACCTTGCCGCCGGGCTGAATGTTCACGCCGGTCGCGTGACTTATCCGGCGGTGGCGGCGGAATTGGGATACGACTTGCTGCCGATTGAGGACGCGCTGGCGAGCTAGGCTGGCTGGTCAAGAAACGGCGCGGCCACCTCGGGTGGGACACGGATGGGCCGACCTGTCGCACGATCGATCATCGCCCATGTGGTCTTGGCGCGAACCAGTACTTTTCCGCTCGCGTCGGTGAACGTGAAGTGCCGGTCAAACTTCGCACCTGACGGGGGATCGAGAATCTCCGTCAGCCCTTGCACCTGGTCGCCTTCGCGCACGTTGCCACGATAATCGATCTCATGCCTCAGGACGAACCAAGCATAGGCTGCGACGTGCGCCGGATCGCCGTCACGCAGCCAATGCTCGGTCGAAAGGTCTTCCATCCACCGCAGGTACACCGCGTTGTTTACGTGCCCGTTCTCGTCGATGTGATCGGGCAACGCGGTGAAGCTCAGGGTGAAGCGATTGCTCAAGCGGGCACGCCCATCTGCCACAGGATGAAGGCGAACTCCTCGGCCGTTTCACGCAGGCTTTCGAACCGGCCAGACTTGCCGCCGTGTCCCGCGCCCATGTTGGTTTTCAGCAGCAGTTCGTTGTCGTCTGTCTTGAGCTCGCGCAGGCGGGCCACCCACTTCGCGGGCTCCCAATAGGTTACGCGCGGATCGTTCAAACCGGCGGTCACGAGCAGGGGCGGATATCCCTGTGCGCGCACGTTATCGTAGGGCGAATAGCTGCGGATGAGTTCGAACGCGGCCTTGTCCTCAATCGGATTCCCCCATTCGGGCCATTCGCCGGGTGTCAGCGGCAGGCTGGCATCCAGCATGGTGGCCAGCACGTCCACAAACGGAACGTGAGCCACGACCGCGCCCCATAGCTCGGGGTCTGAATTGATCACCGCACCCATCAACTCACCGCCCGCAGATCCGCCGGAAATGCTGATTTTGCCTGCCTGAGTGAGCCCTCGTTCGATCAGGCCGTTCGCCACGTCCACGAAGTCGGTGAAGGTATTCACACGGCTTTCCAGCTTGCCCGCCTTGTACCAAGCACGGCCCATGTCGTCCCCGCCGCGGATATGGGCGATGGCATAGGCGAAGCCGCGGTCCACCAGCGTCAGCCGCGTGGTGGAGAAGCCCGGCGGGATGGAGATGCCATAGGCGCCGTACCCGTAGAGGTGCAGTGGGCCGGCCCCTACGCGGTCCTTGCGATACATCACGGAAACCGGGATCGCGGTTCCGTCGCGTGCCGGTATCTCCAACCGCTCCGTCACATAGAGCGACTTGTCGTAGCCCGAGGGGATTTCCTGCGTCTTCAGCAGTGTAAGCTGGCGGGTGGCGACGTCGAAATCGTAGGTGCTGGCGGGGCTGACCATGCTTTCATACGAAACGCGCAACACCGTCTGGTCGTATTCGGGGTTGTTGCCGAAGCCAGCGGTATAGCTCGCCTCGGGAAACTCTACCGGCTCGATCCGCGCGGGATCATCGTAGTAGCGCACTTCCAGCCGATCGAGGCCGCCCAGTCTGCCTTCGATGACGTAGAAGTCGCGGAACAGCTCAAACCCCGTCAGGTAGAAGGCGTCCGATCCTTCGATTAGCGTGGTCCATTCGCCCGGATTTTCTAGCGATGCCGTGGCGAGGCGGAAGTTCTCGTGGGTGTCGTTGGTGTGGATGAACAGCGTGCCATCGCGCTCGTCCAGATCGTATTCGACACCCTTCTCACGCGGGCGGACCAGAACTGGTGTGGCAAGCGGATCATTCGCGGGGATGAGCCATGCCTCACTAGTTTCATGGTCTCCAGCGGAGATGATGATCCAGTTTTCGTTGGCCGAAAGCGAGGCGGAGACGCGGAAGCCCTCGTCATCTTCGTGATAGAGTTCAACGTCCTGCTCGATCGGCTGGCCCAGCCAGTGCAGCCGCGCATTGTCGGTGCGCCAGTTCTCGTTCGCCAGCGAGTAGATCAGCGCGCGGTCATCCGCGACCCAGACGAGCCCGGAGAGAGTGCCCGGTATCTCATCCGGCAGATGCTCGCCGGTCGTCAGATCCATGATGCGCGCGACAAAGCGTTCGGAGCCGTTGTCGTCCACGGAGTAGGCGAGCAGACGCCCGTTCTTGCTGACGGAAATCGCGCCTAGCCGGAAGTATTCCTTCCCCTTGGCCAGCGCGGTTTCATCCAGCAGCAGCTCGTCCGGACCGCCCGCCACGGGCTTCCGCCACCACTTCTTGTACTCGGCGCCTTCCTCGAATTCGATCCAGTAGAGCCAGTCGCCGTCCTTCTGAGGAACGGACTTGTCCGCTTCCTTGATGCGGGCGCGCATTTCCTTGAACAGCGACTCGATGGTGTCTTGCTGCGGCGCCATGCGCGCTTCGAACCATGCGTTTTCCGCCGCGAGGTGTTCCAGCACCGCCTTGTCGGTGACTTCGGGATAGCCCGGATCGCGCAGCCAGGCGTACTCGTCGCTGACGGTAATCCCGTGATGCGTGAAGCTGTGTGGCGTTTTCGCGGCGAGCGGCGCGGCCGCGGGTGTGGTATCGTCCATGTTGCGCATCTATGTATGTGCCGAAAGGACCGCAACAATGCTGATGCAAACCCATGAAGCCCGGCTGGACGCCTTGCGCAAGGAATTGGCGCGGCAGGGGCTTGAGGGATTCGTTATCCCGATCTCCGATGAACACCTCTCCGAATATGTTGGGGCCTATGCCCAACGACTGGAGTGGCTGACCGGATTCGGCGGATCGGCGGGTACTGCGGCGGTGCTCAAGGACAAGGCGGCGATCTTTGTAGACGGCCGCTACACGTTGCAGGTTCGCGAACAGGTCGATGGCCGGCTCTACGAATACCGCTCTGTCCCGCAGGATTCGCTGGCTGGCTGGTTGGCAGACAACGCGGCTGAAGGTGCGCGGATCGGGTTCGATCCGTGGCTGCACACTGCGGGGTGGGCGAACTCTGCCGCCAAGGCGCTGGATGCGGTTGGCGCTGCGCTGGTCGCGGTCGAGAGCAACCCGGTCGATGCAGTTTGGCAGGATCAGCCAGAGCCATCGGCTGCACCGGCTTTCGTGCAGGACGATGCGCTGGCAGGTCGATCAAGCTCGCAGAAGCGCGCGGACGTGGGTGAATGGCTGAAGCATCGCGGGCTCGACGCAGCGGTGATTTCCGCGCTCGATTCGGTTGCGTGGCTGCTGAACATTCGCGGTGCCGACGTTGATCGCACGCCGGTGGCGCTTTCATATGTCATCGCCCACGTCGACGGCACGGCGGATTGGTTCATCGCGCCGGGCAAGGTGCCGCAGGAAGTTTCAGCGCATCTTGGCAATGCCGTGCGCGTTCGTCCGCGGGATGAATTTACCGCCGCGCTGGCCGATCTTTCGGGCAAGCGCGTGGCGGTGGACCCCGATCGCTCGGTCGCGGCGATTTTCACGGCGCTTCAATCAGCAGGCGCTCACGCCGTGCGGCTGACGGATCCGGTTGTGTTACCCAAGGCGATCAAGAACTCTGCCGAGCAGGCTGGCCATCGCGCGGCCCAGGCCAGAGACGGCGCGGCAATTGCGCGGTTCCTGCACTGGCTTTCGGTCGAAGGGCCCAAGGGCGGCGTAGATGAACTTTCTGCCGCTGCGCGCCTCCAGTCGTTCCGCGAGGATACGGGCGCGCTGAAGGACCTCAGCTTCGACACGATTTCAGGCGCGGGCGCTCACGCTGCGATCCCGCACTATCGCGTAGATGAGGAGAGCAACCTCCGCATTGATCCGGGCAGCATTTATCTGGTCGATTCCGGCGGTCAGTACGTGGATGGCACCACCGATATCACGCGCACGGTATGGGTCGGCCCGGGCGAGCCTTCTTCAGAACAGCGGGATCGTTTCACCCGCGTGTTGAAGGGCCATATCTGTCTGGCCCAGCAGACCTTTCCGACTGGCACGAGCGGATCGCAGCTCGATACGCTGGCGAGGCAGTTCCTGTGGCAGGCCGGGATCGATTACGCGCACGGCACCGGCCACGGAGTCGGGGCCTTTCTGGCGGTGCATGAAGGGCCGCAGCGGATCGCGAAGGCGCGCGGCGGACAGGCCGGTACCGAACAGGAACTCATGGCCGGCATGATCCTCTCCAACGAGCCCGGCTATTACAAATCTGGCGGCTTCGGCATTCGGATCGAGAACCTCGTGCTGGTCGAACCGCGCCAGATTCCGGGCGCGGAAGGCGACTGGCTCGGGTTCGAGACGCTTACGCTCGCTCCGATCGACAGGACGCTGGTCGATCGTTCGCTGCTGAGCCCCGCAGAGATCGACTGGTGGAACGGCTATCACGCCCGAGTGCGTGAGGTACTCGCCCCGCAACTCGAGGGCGAAGCTCTCGCGTGGCTGGAGGAGGCCTGCCAGCCCCTGTAAGAGCGGCGGTGAGGGAGTACGGCGATGGGTGAAGGACGGCGGCTCGAACAATTCCCCATCCATCTGGGGCGCGGGGCCAGAGCGATTCCGCAACCGGAGTTCCCTCACGATGACAGGGCGATGCAGTGGTACGGTGATTATGGCGCCCGCCATGCGGCGGACGGTGCCGAAGGTCGCCTGGTCTCCAGTTTCCGTTTCACCGAAGACTGGGGTGGTTGGGAAATGCACCCGCTGGGGGACGAAGTGGTTGTCTGTGTCGAAGGCTCGATGACGCTGATACAGGAGATCGACGGGGGCGAGGTGCGCACCACGCTGTCGGCCGGCGAGTACGCGATAAATCCGGCGGGGGTCTGGCATACCGCCGATGTCCATGGCTCGGCGGTTGGTGTTTTTGTCACGGCCGGGGAGGGCACAGAGGGTCGCCCGCGCTGATCGCGTGACAAATTGCGACATTTTTGGCCGATAGTGGCACACGCGTGCGACATTGCCTGTTTAACAAGTGAATTCGAGTGGCGGGGCGCCCAGTTCCTTGCTCCCCTTCAGGAAGGCGTCCCGTTGCTCTACAGCCCCCCACGAAGAATACTGGAAATAGCCGAGAGGCGGTTTACGGTTCAGCTTGGCTTTGCACGTCTTTGCGGTCAGGCTGCTTGAAGGGTAGGGGGTCAGTTTCACGGAATGAATGAAGCGGCGCAGATCAGGCTTCTCCTCGTCGATGACGAGCCGAGCCTTCGCGAACCTTTGGCAGACTATTTGACGCGCCAGGGCTTTGCCGTCCGGCAGGCCGAGGATGCTGCAAAAGCGCGCACTGCGCTTGCTGATGATGTGCCCGACCTCGTGCTGCTCGACATCATGATGCCCGGGGAGGACGGACTGTCGCTCTGTCGCCATCTCACCGAATCGAAGAACATCCCGGTCATCTTCCTTACCGCGAGGGGCGAGGCCACCGATCGCATAGTCGGGCTGGAAATTGGTGCCGACGACTATGTCGTGAAGCCGTTTGAGCCGCGCGAACTGGTAGCCCGGATCCGATCCGTCCTTCGCCGCGCCAACCGCGCTGCGACCGAACCTTCGGAAGAAGATGCGATTTATGAATTCGACGGTTGGCAGCTCGATCCGTTGAAGCGTCGTCTGGTCGACCCTGACGGCACGGTAGTGCCGATTTCCTCTGCAGAGTTCCGTCTGCTGGTCGCCTTCCTTACTCATGCGCGTCAGGTGCTCGACCGTGACCGCCTGCTCGACATGGTGCAGGGGCGTGAGGCGCATCTATTCGATCGCGCGGTCGACAATCAGGTTAGCCGGTTGCGTCGCAAGATCGAGAAAGACAGCCGCGATCCCAAGCTGATCCAGACTGTGTGGGGCGGCGGCTACCGCTTGGCCGCCGAAGTCCATCGCCTTCCGCTCGAACGGAACTGACGTAATCGATGCGCCGCTTTCTTCCCAAGAGCCTGCTGGGCCAGATGCTGTTGTCGGTGGCGCTGGCGCTGCTTGTGGCGCAGACGATCTCTGCTGTGCTCCAGTACCGTGCGGCTGAACAGCGCCGCGAACTGGGGGCACTCAGCGGGCTGGCGTTCCAACTGGTGGCTGAACCTCGTTTCGAAGGTCAGCCGCAGTGGCGCCGGCTGAGGCTTCAACGCACGGCGGAAAATCCGATTGGGCCTGAGGAGCAGCGGCAGACGCAGCGTGAAGAAACCCTGCGGGCCATCCTGGTGGAGCAGGGCATAATCCCGGCGCAGCTTGAAGTCGTCACACGCCCGATCAGCGAAGATGCCTATGTCATGGGCCGCCTTCAGGAACGCCCGGACCTTCGGCGACGCAAGGAATGGAGCCAGGGCGACATGATCGTCGCTGCTCTCCAGCGCGAGGGGTCGGATGAGTGGCTGGTTTCCCGCGTGCCGGTTTCCAGCAGCGGCCCCACTCAGCTTGGCTCGCTGATTACCCAGACGGCCCTGCTCTACATCGTGTTGGTCGGCGGGCTCGCGCTCCTGCTCATGCGGATCACGCGTCCGCTGGCAGCGCTGACCCGGCGGTTGGAACACTTCGCCGAAACGCGGGAGTTGGACGGACAGCTTGAGCCGACAGGGCCGGACGACACTCGCCGACTTATCGCTGCGCATAACGCGATGGAAGCGCGCATTTCCGCCCTTCTCGATGAAAAGGACGTGATGCTTGGCGCGATCGGCCACGATCTGAAAACGCCGCTTGCGGCTTTGCGGGTACGCATCGAATCGGTTGAAGATGCGGGAGAGCGGGCCAAGATGGCCGCCACCATCGACGACATTACCCGTTCGCTTGACGATATCCTTTCTCTCGCGCGTGTGGGCCGCTCCAGCGACCCGCTTGAACGCACGGATCTCGGCGCCCTCCTCGCCTCAGTGGTCGAGGAGTACGAAGACATGGGTGAGCCGGTTGATCTGGAGGATACCCAGCGTCTCGCCATGCCGCTTCGCGCAACGTGGCTCCGGCGCGCCCTGCGCAATCTCATCGGGAATGCGCTGCGCTACGGCGAACGGGCGCGGGTTTCGATGGACCGCGACGGGCAATGGGTTGTCTTGCGGATCGAGGACGATGGACCCGGTATCGCCAAGAGCGAGATCGCGGCGATGATGGAACCTTTCGCGCGCGGCGATAGCTCGCGCAATCGAGAGACCGGCGGCGCTGGCCTTGGCCTCACGCTCGCGCGCGCCATTGCCGAACAGCACGGCGGAACAATCCGCCTGACCAACAGAATCGGTGCGGACGGCAAAGTTGCCGGACTTCTCGCTGAACTGCGCTTACCGCTCGACTGAATACTTTCCGTAGGGTGCTTCCTGCTGGTAGTGCGGTTGCTTCGGATACTAAATCCCGGAGCCTGACCCTTTGCGCCGTTCCCCCGCGATCATTCTGTCCGCGCTGCTGCTTGCCGGTTGCGCGACCGTTCCCGCCCCTCATGCCGCTGCTCCGGACAAGGCGCTCGCTGCGCTGCCGGAAAGCACGCCCAGCGATCTGCCGCGCAACGCGCGTCCGCTGCACTACAGCATCGATGTTACGCCCGATGCTCAGGCGCTCACGTTCGCCGGCCGTTCCACGATAGATGTCGAATTGTTCGAGCGGGGGCGCACCGTCGCCCTCCACGCGCTTGAACTCGACGTTAAAGCGGCGCGATTGTCGAGCGGCACACAGCCCGCCGGTCCACTCGCCATCACGCTCGATGCGGACAGGCAATTGGTCACGCTTACCTCGCCGACTGACCTCGCGCCCGGTCGCTATCGACTCGACCTGGACTACACCGGCAAAATCAACACTCAGGCCATGGGGCTGTTCGCCCTCGACTATCCCGACAAGCGCAGCGGAGAGACCGTACGCGGCCTGTTCACCCAGTTTGAAGCGGCTGACGCGCGCCGCTTTGCGCCGATGTTCGACGAACCGGCCTACAAGGCGACCTTCGATCTTTCGGCTACGGTGCCGGTCGGGCAGATGACGATCAGCAACATGCCGATTGCCAGCGAAAAGGAACTCGGGGGCGGTCTGCGCAAGGTCACTTTCCAAACCAGTCCCAAGATGTCGTCGTACCTGCTGTTTTTCTCGCTCGGCGATTTCGAACGGCTCTCGGCCAAGGGTCCGGGCGGCGTGGACATGGGCATCGTCAGCCCGACGGGCAGCGGTGAGCAGGCGCGCTACGCGCTCGATTCCATGGCCCCAGTGATCGAGTACTATACCGACTATTTCGGCGTGCCCTATCCGCTGCCGAAGCTGGATAACGTGGCGGCGCCCGGGGAATCGCAGTTCTTCGGCGCGATGGAAAACTGGGGCGCGATCCTCACGTTCGAAAAGTTCCTGCTGATCGACCCGGCGATCACCAGCCCGGCGACGCAGAACTATATGTACACCGCGCAGGCGCACGAAGTGGCGCACCAGTGGTTCGGTAATATCGTCACCATGGCTTGGTGGGACGATCTTTGGCTGAACGAAGGTTTCGCCAGTTGGATGGAAACCAAGGCCGCCGCGCGCTTCCGCCCCGATTGGCACCCGCTGCTCACTCGGGTTGGCGGCCGCGAAACGGCTATGGGGCTGGACGGGTTCTCAACCACCCACCCGGTCGTGCAACGCATCCGCACCGTGGCGGAAACCGCGCAGGCATTCGACAGCATCTCCTATTCCAAGGGAGAAGCGGTGATCGCCATGTTGGAGGCCTACGCCGGTGAGGACGTGTGGCGGGACGGCATCCGCGCCTACATGCGCCAGCATCAATACGGCAACACGGTCAGCGACGATCTGTGGCGTGCGGTCGAGAAGGCCGGAGCCGCCGGAATCACCGACATCGCGCATGACTTCACCCTGCAGCCGGGCATTCCGCTCGTTCGGGCGGAAGCACGCTGCGTGAATGGCCGCACAGCGCTGTCCCTGTCACAGAGCGAGTTCAGCCGTGACCGCAAGGATCAGGTCGCCGCCAATCCACAACGCTGGCGCGTGCCGTTGTTGGTCAGTGGTGGCGGGGCAGACCCGGTGCGTCATGTGCTGGACGGTCGCGCGTCGCTTGACCTTCAGGGTTGCGGCGCAGTGGTCGTCAACGGCGGCCAGCTTGGATACTTCCGCACCCTCTACAACGCCGACATGATCGACGATCTTGCGCATGCGTTGCCCGGGCTCGATCCAATCGACCAGATCGGGTTGGTTCGCGACAACTTCGCGCTCGCAGAAAGTGGCTATCAACCGATGGGCCTTGCGCTCGATTTGCTGTCGGCAGTGCCTTCAGATGCCAACCCCGTTGTCGCGCAGGGTGCGATCGCGCGTTGGGGGGCGGTCAACGGGCTGGCGGAAGAAAGCGCACGGGAGCCGATCTCCGCGTTGGCCCGCAGCGCGTGGCTGCCCCGCCTGCAGCAACTGGGTTTTGATCCTCATCCGGGCGAGTCTCTGGCCGACACTGAATTGCGCGCCGATCTGTTGACGCAGCTCGGCAACATGGGCGATCCTTCTGTGGTGGAAGAGGCCCGCAGGCGTTTCGCCGCGCTGGGCAACAACCCCAAGTCGATGGACGGGCCGCTCAAGACGACCTGGCTTGCCATCGTCGCCCGGAACGCTGGGGTCGCTGAATGGGAGGCGCTGATGAGTCTTGCCAAGGAATCGCCAACTCAGGTCGAGCGGCAGGCGTTCTATCGTTTGCTGGGTTCGACGACGGATGCTGCTCTCGCCCAGCGCGCTCTGGACTTCGCCATAACTGGTGAAGCCGGCACCAGTAGCGCCGCCATTATTGCGGCGGTCGCGGCGGGCAATGCGGACCTCGCCTTCGATTTTGCCATGGCCAATCGGGGCAAGGTGGATGCCCTGCTCGATACCGGTGGGCGCGAAGGCTATATCGCCGGTCTTGCCGCCGCGTCACGCGATCCGGCGATGATCGGCAAGCTTGAACAACTCGCCGCCAGTTCCGCAGCCGATGAGCGCAGGCCTGTCGAAATCCGCATCGCGGCGATGCGTCAACGCTTTGAAAACGAGCCTCGCCTCGCCCGTGAGATAGGTGAGTGGCTGGCGCGGAAATGATCGACTGGGATCAGTGCGCCTGATCCCAGTTCGCCCCCGTTCCGATCTCGATCCCCAGCGGCACGTCCAGTGTAACCGAAGGCAGCGCGGCTTCTGCCATCACCCGTTCGATCACGGGCGATGCAGCGGCAACGTCCGCCTCGGGCAGTTCAAACACCAGTTCGTCGTGCACCTGAAGCAGCATACGGACGTGGCCTAGCCCCGCATCGGCAAGGGCTGGCTGCATTCGCGCCATGGCGCGCTTGATGATGTCCGCGCTCGTGCCTTGGATCGGCGCGTTGATCGCGGCCCGTTCGCTGCCCTGCCGTTCAGCCTGATTGCGCGAGCCGATGCGCGGGAACCATGTCTTGCGACCGAAGAGCGTCTCCGAATAACCGCGCTCGCGCACCTGCTCCAGCGTGTGGACGATGTAGCGCTGGATACCAGGGAAGCGTTCGAAATAGCGGTCGATGATGGCCTGCGCCTCGTCCGCCTCGATCCCCAGCCGGGTTCCCAGACCCCAGCGACTGATGCCGTAGAGGATCGCGAAGTTCACCGTCTTGGCTCGCGCACGGGTGTCGCGATCGACAGTGCCGAACATCTCCAGCGCGGTGCGAGCGTGAATGTCCTCGCCCGATGCGAAGGCTTCCTTCAGCGGCGGGACGTCGGCCATGTGCGCGGCCAGTCGCAACTCGATCTGCGAATAGTCGGCGGCCAGCAGCACATTGCCGGGCTCAGCCACGAAAGCCTCACGGATGCGCCGGCCGATGGCGGTCCGGATAGGAATGTTCTGGAGGTTGGGGTCGGTCGAACTGAGCCGACCGGTCTGCGCGCCGACCAGCGAATAGCTGGTGTGCACCCGGCCCGTGTCGGGGTTGATCGCTGCCTGCAGGGCGTCGGTATAAGTGCTCTTGAGTTTCGCGTGCTGGCGCCAGTCCAGCACCATGCGCGCCACTTCGACCCCTTGAGAGGCGAGGTTTTCCAGCACCGCTTGATCGGTTGAATACTGACCGCTCTTGCCCTTGCGACCGCCCTTGTAACCCATCTTGTCGAACAGGATTTCGCCAAGCTGGCGCGGGCTTCCGATGGTGAACTGCTGACCGCAGCAGTCCCAAATCTCCTGCTCGATACGGGCGATCTCGCGTGAGAATTCTTCGGAAAGTCCCGCCAGCGCCGCCCGGTCTACGCGGATCCCGTTGCGTTCCATCGACGCCACAACGGGGATCAGCGGCCGGTCCACACGCTCGTAAACGCGAGTGCTGCCTTCCTGCGCGAGACGAGGCTTAAGCGCCTTGTACAGTCGCCACGTCACGTCAGCATCCTCGGCCGCGTACTGAGTCGCCCGATCCAGTGGCACTTCACCAAAGGGAATCTGCTTCTGGCCAGTGCCGCAGATTTCCTTGAAAGTCAGCGTGGTGTGGCCAAGGTGGCGCTGCGACAGCTCATCCATGCCGTGCCCGCCGCCGATCCCTTCGATCGAGCGCCCCGCGTCCAGCGCGAAGCTTATGATCATGGTGTCGTCCACAGGTGCCACGGCCACACCGTTCCGGGCCAGCACGTTGATGTCGTACTTGATGTTCTGCCCGACCTTGAGGACCGCGTCGCTTTCCAGCAGCGGCTTCAGCGCGGAAAGGGCTGCGGCCTTTTCCACCTGCACCGGGCGTTCCGCGAACATGTCCGCCCCGCGATGGCCCAGCGGGATATAACAGGCGTCGTTCGGCCCCAGCGCCATGCTGATGCCGGCCAGATCGGCGCGCATGGCGTCCAAGCTGCTGGTTTCGGTATCGATAGCCACCACGCGCGCCTCGAATGCGCGCTCGATCCAGTGGGTGAGCCGCTCCAGCGATTGCACGCATTCGTAAGTTGTCCGGTCCACCGCAGGCCATTCCGGCAATGACTGGGTGTTGCCTTCCGGCGCGGCGGCGGCACCGGCGCGTTCCGGTTTCGCTGGGTTCAGCTGGGTGTTCGGGCCGGGGCTACCCCGACCATCGCCCAACCTCTTGAGCAGGCTGGTGAAGCCGTGCTGTTCCAGGAACTGCGCCAGCGGCTCCTTCGGAATGGTTTTGAGCGCAAAATCCTCCAGCGGGATCGGCAGGTCGCAATTTTCCTTGAGCTGTACGAGCTGGCGGCTCAGCAGAGCCATATCTCGCCCTTCGATCAGCCGTTCGCGTAGCTTGCCGGCCTTCATTCCCTCCGCTGCGTCCAGCGCGCCGATCAGGTTGCCGTGATCCTGAATGAGCTTGCTGGCCGTCTTGGGGCCGATGCCATAGATGCCCGGGATGTTGTCGACGCTGTCACCCATCAGGGCTAGCACGTCTCCGACCAGTTCAGGCGGGACGCCAAATTTCTCGACCACCTCGGGAATGTCGATCCGCTGGTTCTTCATCGTGTCCAGCATGTCGATGCAGCCGCCCTCGTGGCCATCCTGCGGTTCGGCACACTTGCCGACCAGCTGCATCAAGTCCTTGTCGGAACTGACGATGGTGACATCCCACCCGCGCTTCGATGCCTCGATGGCGTAGGACGCGATGAGGTCGTCCGCCTCAAGGTCATCTTCCTCAATGCACGGCAGGCTAAATGCGCGTGTGGCGTCGCGGATCAGGGGGAACTGAGGGACCAGATCGTCCGGCGGGGGCGGCCGGTTGGCCTTATACTGATCGTACAGGGCGTTGCGGAAACTGGTCGAGCCCTTGTCCAGGATAACGGCCAGATGCGTTGGCCCGTCTGCCTTGTCGAGGTCATCGGCCAGCTTCCACAGCATGGTAGTGTAGCCATACACTGCGCCAACGGGCACGCCCTGCGGGTTGGTCAGCGGGGGAAGCCGGTGATAGGCGCGGAAGATATAGGCCGATCCGTCGACCAGATAGAGATGCTGCTTGTCCGCCATGGCCACCTGCTAGCAGTGCCGCGCGCGAAGGTCAGCCGCTTTCGCCGCGCGCTCGGTTACAGTGCGCCAGCGTACTGCTGAGGCCGTAAAGGTTGCTTTGCCACAAAGTTGCCATTATTCAGGCCGTGGAATTCGCCTAACGCGGGTTTCACTGCCACCTGACCCGGCCAACGGTAAGGGGGGTGTTCCTATCTCGCTGTTGAGGAATGAAAAACATGCGTAAGATCGTTCTCGCTGCCGCCGTTGCCGGTGCTGCCCTGTCGCTCGCCGCTTGCTCGGAACAGACCCAAGACGCGACTTCCGAAGCTGCGGATTCCGCGATGGCTGATGCTGAATCGGTTGCCGATGACGCCGCGACCGCCGCTGGCGATCTGGCTGCCGACGCCTCCACCGCTGCGACCGAAGCTGCTGCTGAAGTCGAAGGCGCTGTGCAGGGCGAAACGCCCAGCGAAGCCGCTGCTGACTAATTCAGCCGCACTGGTTTTAGGGAAGGGCGCGGCCGCGAGGCCGCGCCTTTTTCGTTTCAGTTGGCAGCGACCGAGGTAGTCGATCCAGCGTTGCCATAGCGGGCATTGGCCCACTGGCGGGCGGATTCGCCGTAGCCGTCGTAAAGTTCACGCGCGATCATCGCGATTCGGTCTTCCCGGTTGCCGCGCGCACCCTGCCCGGTGACGTAGATTGCCAGTGCGATCGCATGGCCATCAGGGCCGGTAATGATGCCTACGTCGCTGGACGTGTTGTTGAGCGAACCAGTCTTGTGGGCCACGGTCACTCCACCGGGCAACTGCGCGGGAATGCGGCGTACGCCCGTGCGGCAATTTTCCATGGTGTTGATCAGCAGATTGCGGCTGGCGGGGCTCAACCACTTGCCCTGATAGAGACCGGCCAGAAGCCGGGCCATGTCATACGGCGTCACACTGTCGCGAACGTCGACGTGGTTTGCCGGGTCAAACTCGCCATCGTCACGCACCAGCGTGGCAATGTCGCGGGTCAGGTTGAAGTTGGTGATGCCAGCGCGACGGGTCCAATCATTGACTACGGCGGGGCCGCCCACCGCCTTGAGCAGCGCATCCGTCGCAGGGTTGGAACTGCGAGTGATCATCAGATCGATAAGCTGGCGTGCGGTCATGAGTTCGCCCGCCCTCACTGGCGCCACAGCGCTCGAGAATGGGCGCGAGCTTACCGGCACCATGAGCGGATATTTGGTGTCGAGCGAGTAACGACCCTGATCGACCCCTTCGAGGAAAGCCGCGGCAACCGCGATCTTGCTCGTGCTGGCCATCGGGAAGCGCTGGTCACCCAGCACGGCCACTTCCTCACCCGTTACGAGGTCGATGGCGGCCACGCCAATGCGTCCGCGCGATCCGTCGGCCACCATCGCGATGCGTTGGGCGAGAGGACTGCCGTATCGGGCAGCGAAATCTTTAGGCGCCCGGACATTGGTGCCCAGCGTACTGTCGAACGCGCCTTCCAGCGAATCCGTGCGAGCCTGACCCGGCGTTGCGACGACCAATGCCAGCGCGAGGCTGGCGACGATCCGTGTGACGATCCCGTATTTCATTCCCGCAGGATACCCCGGCCAATGTTGTCAGAATGTTAACCACGGACTTTCGGTTAGCAACCGGATTAGCGGTCAATGGACTCGCCGGGGCGGTCAGCCGTTGCGCAAGTGGGAACTATTATTGCGTTGGCTTGCGAAACCGTAGGGTGAACTGGTCCGTTTTCCCGCGAATCGCCGGGTCAAACACGTTGGCGGTGCGCGGGTCGTCGGGGTGGCGATAAAGGTCGCTCTCCTCCTCCAGCACGAAGCCTGCATTCGTCAGCGCGTCGATAGCAGCCTGCTTGTCGATGCGGTGGAGTTTGTCGGTGTCGCCCATGCCACTGCCATCCTTGGCGCTATGGTCGACCAAGACCAGGGTGCCGCCGGGTTTGAGCGCCGCATAGAGCGCAGCCGTTGCCTTGGGGCCCGTGCCTTCGGGCATTGCCCCAATGTAAAGGTCGTGCAGGTTCATCACGGTGATGATCGTATCGAGCGGCTCGGGGAATGGTGGGGCTGCCATGGGGCCACGTAGGGCTACGACACGGTCCGGATAGGGTGCGGCAGCTTCTTCCTGCTCGGTGCCATATTCCGGTCTGAACGCGATGAACTCGTCTGGTTGGAATGCGTAGACCTTGCCTTCATGTCCGGTCGCTATCGCCAACAGGCGGGTCACATATCCGCCGCCCATGATGTAGTCGCCGACTTTGTCGCCCGGATCGATCTGCGCAAAGGCGAGCAATTCCCCTGGTTTGCGCTCCGCATCGCGCTCGCGGTCGGCCGCTGGACGCGCGATGTCGGCGATGGCGGCGCGATATTTGCCTTCGGAATTACTGCTGATCGGGGTTCTGCTATCCGCCGTCGAATCGGCATCGCTGCAGGATGCGAGCGCCAGTGCCGCGGCGCCCGCAAACAGGAACATGCGCATTCTCGTACCTCCCCAAATAATGTCTTTGGGGCGGAGCCTATCATGCCGCTGGCAGTCAGCAAGTTCGATTGGGGAAGGTAAGGGTCAGGCCTGGGCGAGGATACGTTCAACGTCTGCGATCGGTGAATTGGTCAAATCCTTCGCGAGTTCACCCACAATGCGGTCGCTCAATTCCTTATGGTAGTGCTGCCGTATCTGGCCGAGCGTCTTGGGATCGGCGGCCACCACCAGGTCGCCCAGCTTCCCTTTCAGCGCCTTGTCGTTGAGCCATTCCGCGATCGCCGCGCCGTGCGCCAGTTCATCCAACTGGGTCGTGCCGCTGCCTTGGCCCGATTGATCCTGATGGCGAGACCCGGCTGAGAAATTGGTGAGTTCCAGATCGAGTTCGCCAATGGGTTCCAGGCGCGGCTCGAACGCCTCGCCCACGTTGCGCATCAACACAAAGCGCTTGCCGTTAGCCAGCGCAATCACGGCCCTTGGTGGTATCTTCATCGCCATTCTCCTGAGGCCCTGTCAGACCCACAACGGAAAGCTTGGCCGATGGTTGCGGGCGTTCGATGAGCCGTGCCCCCGTTCCGGTCGGGCCGCTTCGGTGGGAAGCACCTACGAAAAAGGGCCGGGAGATTGCTCTCCCGACCCCAATTCATTCTTACCGTCAGACCGGCTGGCTTAGAAGCCCATGCCGCCCATGTCGGGCATGCCGCCGCCGGGCATTGCCGGCTTGTCTTCCGGAATGTCGCTCACCGCCGCTTCGGTGGTGATCAGCAGACCAGCGACCGAGGCCGCATCCTGCAGCGCCGTGCGAACGACCTTGGTCGGGTCGATCACGCCAGCAGCGACGAGGTTTTCGTAGGTGTCGGTCGCGGCGTTGAAGCCGAAGGTTTCGTCCGACTGGTCCGTCAGCTTGCCAGAGACAACCGCACCGTCGTGGCCGGCGTTCTCAGCGATCTGGCGAACCGGTGCCTGGATGGCCTTGCGGACGATGTCGATGCCGCGGGTCTGGTCCTCATTGCCGCCGGTAACGCCGTCGAGCGCGCGGGTGGCATAGAGCAGAGCGGTACCGCCGCCGGGGACGATGCCTTCTTCAACGGCCGCACGGGTCGCGTGCAGAGCGTCGTCAACGCGATCCTTGCGCTCCTTAACCTCGACCTCGGTGGCGCCGCCGACCTTGATCACTGCAACGCCGCCGGCCAGCTTGGCCAGACGTTCCTGCAGCTTTTCACGGTCGTAGTCGCTGGTCGTGTTTTCGATCTGGGCACGGATCTGCTCGACGCGGGCCTTGATGTCTTCCGCCGCACCGGCGCCGTCGACGATCGTGGTGTTGTCCTTGTCGATGGTGATGCGCTTGGCTTCACCCAGCATACCGACAGTGACGCTCTCCAGCTTGATGCCGAGATCTTCGGAGATCATCTCGCCCTTGGTCAGGATCGCGATGTCCTGCAGCATGGCCTTGCGGCGATCGCCGAAGCCCGGTGCCTTCACCGCCGCGACCTTCAGGCCACCGCGCAGCTTGTTGACCACCAGGGTAGCCAGAGCCTCGCCTTCGATGTCTTCAGCGATGATCAGAAGCGGACGGCCGCTCTGCACCACGGCTTCGAGAATCGGCAGCATCGACTGCAGGTTCGAAAGCTTCTTCTCGTGGATCAGGATGTAGGGGTTATCCAGATCAACGGTCATCTTCTCCGTGTTGGTCACGAAGTAGGGGCTGAGGTAGCCACGGTCGAACTGCATGCCTTCGACAACGTCCAGTTCGAACTCGAGGCCCTTGGCTTCCTCGACGGTAATGACGCCTTCCTTGCCGACCTTCTCCATCGCTTCAGCGATCTTCTGGCCAACTTCGGTGTCGCCGTTGGCCGAGATGATGCCGACCTGAGCGATTTCGTTGGAGCCCGACACGTCCTTCGAACGAGCCTTGAGGTTCTCAACGACCTTGGACACGGCGATATCGATGCCGCGCTTCAGGTCCATCGGGTTCATGCCGGCAGCGACGGACTTCATGCCTTCGCGAACAATGGCCTGAGCCAGAACGGTCGCGGTGGTCGTGCCGTCACCAGCCTTGTCGTTCGCCTTGCTGGCGACTTCGCGCAGCATCTGCGCGCCCATGTTCTCGAACTTGTCCTTGAGTTCGATTTCCTTGGCGACGGTAACGCCGTCCTTGGTGATGCGCGGTGCGCCGAAGCTCTTGTCGATCACCACGTTGCGACCCTTCGGGCCGAGGGTGACCTTGACGGCGTTGGCGAGCGTGTCGACGCCCTTGAGGATGCGCTCGCGCGCGTCGCGCCCGAATTTCACGTCCTTGGCAGCCATGTGCTGTACCTTTCTGTTAAATGTCTAACTGAGGGAAAGTTCAGAAGGATGCGGCGATCAGCCGACAATCCCCATGATGTCGCTTTCCTTCATGATCAGCAGATCTTCGCCATCGAGCTTCACCTCGGTGCCGGACCACTTGCCGAACAGCACGCGATCACCGGGCTTCACGTCGAGCGGGGTAACCTTGCCGTCGTCGGCGCGCAAACCCGAACCAACGGCGACGATTTCGCCCTCGCTCGGCTTTTCCTTGGCGCTATCGGGGATGATGATGCCCCCGGCCGTCTTTTCCTCGGCCTCGATGCGGCGGACCAGTACGCGGTCGTGCAGCGGACGGAATGCCATATGTATGACCTCTTCCAATAGGTTGATGAATGCGATTGGCACTCTCCTCTCAAGAGTGCCAGCGAGCGCCATATGGGTCTGCGAAATGCGACCGTCAACAGGGCTGCAGGAAGAAAAAGTGATCCCGAAAAAAGATCCGACAGAATCGGCTTAGGCCGGCAAGAGACCCAGTCGTCCGCGCCGATACCAGCGCTGAACCATGAGGAGCGCCACCACCACCAGGCCGACGGCGAGGCCGATCCAGATTCCCAGGCCACCCAAGGGTGTGAAGAAGCCCAGGCCAACGGCCGTGCCAAGGCCCGGCACCCAATACCCGAACAGCGCATAGGCCATTGGAATGCGCGTATCCTGCAGCCCGCGCAGGGAGCCCGCTGCCACGGCCTGCAACCCGTCGAACAATTGGAACGCAGCCGCTACCACCATGAATTGCAGAGCAAACCCAAGCAGCGCGGCGTTCTTGGCTGCACTCGTGTCGACATAAATGCCGAGGATCAGCTTTGGCCAAAGGACCATGATGGAAGCGGTGAGCGCCATAAAGCCGGTGCCGACCGCGATCGCCACCCACCCCGCGCGCCCGACGGCTTCCTTGTTGCCCGCCCCATAATGATATCCGACGCGGATCGTCGCCGCCTGTCCGACGCCGAACGGAACCTGGAAGGCGAGCGCGGCCACCTGTAGAGCGATGGCATGCCCGGCCAGTTGGGACGCGCCAATCAGGCCCATCAGGAAGGCTGCCCCACTGAACAAGCCGGCTTCCGCAAGGATGGTCAACGCCACAGGAATGCCGGTGCGAACCAGTTCTCTCAGGCGCTTCCATTCCGGCCGCCACCAGTTGCCGAACAGATGATAACGTCGCATCCGCCGGTCGGCCTGGATCGCTGCCACATAGGAGGCGAGCATGAACACGGCGGTCACGACGCTGGCCAGCGCGGATCCTTCCAGTCCCATCGCTGGTGCGCCCAGATTGCCGAACACGAAGGCATAGTTGGCGAGCGCGCTGATGCCGACCGCGAGTGCTGTAATCGCAGTGGCAAAGATCGGCCTTCCCAAGGCGGAGACCACGCTCCGCAGCACATTGGCGAAGACCATCGGCACCATCGCCCACATGATCACGCCCATAAATCCGCCGGCGAGAGCCGCGACGTTCGCCTCCTGGCCGGCGAGGACCATGATCTCGTGTCCGAACATGCAGACGATCATTCCGCCAAGTGCCAGTATCAGGCCCAGCCACATCGCCATGCGCGTGCTGCGCCGCACTTCCCGAACCGCGTGGCGATGGCGACCCAGTTCTGCTGCAATGAGCGCGGCGACCATTCCGGTCATGCCAGAAAAACACCACATCATTAGGCCGAACAGTGAAATGGCCAGGCTGGACGCGGCCAGTTCCTGCTCTCCGATTCGCGCGACGAAGATTACGTCCATCGCGTAGATCAGCATCTGCAGGAGGTTCGCAGCCGCAAGCGGCGCCGCAATGCGCAGGGTGGCGGATGCTTCTCCGCGCCAGGTGGAGGATGATTCGGCGAACATGAAGCCGGCCCGGATAGGCCTGCCCGTGCACCGGGGGAAGCAGCGCGTATCTTCTCACGCGAATTTCGCATGCGCGCGTCATGCTGGCCACAGGGGCCTTCCTCTCTGAAAGATCCGGCGATATGGCGCCCGGCAAAGATGTGAAGGAATGCCCTCGATGAAAATCGCCCCCTCCGCCGCTGCTCTTGCCGCTCTGCTTGCTCTCTCCGCCTGCGGCGGTGGTGCTCAGGAAGACGAAGCCGCGCCGACAGAAACCGCAGCCGCGGAAGATTCTGCCCCCGCAGTTGAGGTGACGCCTACCGAAGCTGCTATTCCCGAACCGGAAGCGAGCGAAACGCCTGCTCCCACGGCGGAGGACACTTCGGCTCCGCGCGCTACGCCATCCACCGCGCCGGTGGCGGCCGCTCAGCCCGCAGTGCAGCCCGCTTCGTTTGCACAGTGCAAGGCTTGCCACGCCGTCGACCCGGGCAAGAACGGCATCGGCCCCTCGCTTGCCGGCATCTGGGGCGAGAAGGCGGCGGAAGTTCCGGGCTTCGACTTCAGCCAAGCGATGAAGGATTCGGGTCTGGTGTGGAACCAGGCCAATCTGGACAAGTACCTCGCAGATCCGCGCGGCACTGTTCCGGGTACGAAGATGGCTTTCGGCGGCGTGAAAGACGCGACCAAGCGCCAGGAACTGATCAACTACATCAAGGGTCTCTAGGGCGATGGCGCGCGCTGACCGGTTCCAGGTTGGCGCGCGCATCGTGATAGAGCGGCCGGTCCCCGGTGGTTCTGCATAGCCTGCAGCAGGATGACGCGCCGCTCGATCCAAAAGCTTCGAAGTCGGGTGAACCCCTGACTTTCGACTTTCCCTTGCAGATTGAACGCGCGTCCGAAGGCGGAGCGAAGTTCTTCGGGCCACAGGTCCGCCGCGAAGGGCCGCTGCGCCGCTTCGTTTACATCCGCATCGGCACATCCGCGGGCCAGCACCTGTCGCCCTGGACCCGCCGGATGAAGATCGACATCCACGACATCGACCCCACACTTCTGGACAAAGCGACCGTCGGCGGAGTGCTACAAGGCACCATCGACGGCACTGCAAAAGACGGCAGCCCCGCCTGCGCGACGGTCAAGCCTGTACGTTGGGCGGTGGTCTAAAGGCTAGAGATTTGCGATGGTGGTGCCGCAAGGCGGGACCGGGTGTCGCGTTGTAATGTACGTGATCCCATCCAATCTGGCAGCGCGAAGAGCCAAGATGCACCCATTGCCTTCAACAGGGTGTGGGTGAGCAGCGATGCCGCTACAGCAATCGCCACTGCCATCAGCGGAAAGACCGATGCGAATGCTCTTTCGTCCATTAGGCGATTTGTAAGCAGCTGTGGGATCGCAAGGGCCAGTAAATTAACGATAGGGAAATGAAGCAAATAAATCTGCAGTGTGCGTCTCCCGAGCCATCTCGCTGCGCTGGCCACTGCGGATGACGCCCGCCCGAGAATTACGCAGCAGAACACGGCGCATGAGACACCGGCAAGCTCGACGAACGGCCTGATATATACCTTTATTTCCGGTCTGGCGAAAGACAGTACAGCGAACGCTAACACGCTCAAGACGAGACGCCTGGCGTTGGCCAGGGATTCTATTTTAGCGACAAAGTCTGGGATCCGTAGGCCGGCTAGGAAGAACAGGAGACATCGCATCAAGTGGCCCGAAAAGGAGTGTTCCAGCGGTAATGCCGAGAGCAGGAAACTCGCCGCGATCAGTTTTCGAGGGGTGACATTCCTTGTTGCCCAGCCGACATAGAAGGCGACTGGCAGCGCCCATAGATACCAAGCGAGGCTTGTCCCAGTGAGGACAAGCAACAACATGAGAACGCCTTTGTCGGTTGGCGGGAGGATGAGAGGCCAACCCGGAACGAAAGGCATGGCAAGCGCAAATATCGCGGCCCAAACGCAATACAGGTATGCTCGGGAATAAATGTTGTCGCGGAATGCACGGCTTCTGCCTCGCTTCAGTGATGACGATGCGAGAATACCCGATGCCAAGAAGAAAAGCGGCATCCGGACAGGGGTAAGGAAATCGTTGACCTCCACCCACACCGCGACACTCGGAGCATGTATTAATTCCGTTTTATCAAGAGCTTGCAGCTGATGTAGAAGGACCACCAAAAGTATCGAAATTGCCTTAACAAAGTCGATCCAGTCGTGTCGCTCCCTCTGTCCGGTACTCTCCACGGGGAGCCTTTCTGCATTGAAGGGCTCTGAATGATGTAGTTTGGTGAATATTTTGCTTATTTGATTCTGGCGATCGTGTTTGAGCACCCGCCCAAACGAAAAGGGCGGCACCTTGCGGTGCCGCCCTTCGCGTTGATCCGAATGGATCGAGGCTGAATTACTTCAGCTCGACGGTGCCGCCGGCTTCCTCGATCTTCTTCTTGATTTCTTCGGCTTCAGCCTTGTTCACGCCTTCCTTGAGAGCCTTCGGAGCCGACTCAACCAGGGTCTTGGCTTCGGTCAGGCCCAGGCCGGTGATGGCGCGGACTTCCTTGATCACCTGGATCTTCTTGCCACCGTCGCCGGTCAGGATGACGTCGAATTCGGTCTTCTCTTCAGCGGCTTCAGCAGCGCCACCGCCAGCAGGGGCAGCAACGGCCACGGCAGCAGCGGCGGAAACGCCCCATGCTTCTTCCAGGGCCTTGGCGAGTTCAGCAGCTTCAAGGACGGTCAGCTGCGACAGGTCTTCAACGAGCTTGGCGATATCGGCCATGTTAAAATACTCCGTTCAATAGATGGACCGGACATTGCTGTCCGGGAATTCGAGAGAGTGGAAAAACCGCTTACGCCGCGTCCTTGGCGCCATAGGCACCGAATACGCGAGCGAGCTTTGCTGCCGGTGCGGTAGCCAGCTGCGCCACCTTGGTGGCGGGCGCATTGACCAGACCGATAAGCTTGGCCCGCAGCTCGTCGAGCGAGGGAAGCGCGGCGAGAGCCTTGATTCCTTCGGCGTCGAGCACTTGGCTCCCCATCGCGCCGCCAACGATTTCGAGCTTGTCGTTCGTCTTGGCGAATTCCACCACGGCCTTGGCAGCGGCGACCGGATCGGTCGACCATGCCAGTGCGGTCGGGCCAACGAGCAGGTCGTCGATCCCTTCATACGCGGTGTTCTTGATGGCGAGCTTGGCGAGGCGGTTCTTCGCAACCTTATAGGACGCGCCAACATCGCGAGCCTTCGCACGCAGGGCGGTGGACTGACCCACCGACAAGCCGAGGTTGCGGGTGACGACCACCACACCAACTTCGTTGAAGACCGCGTTGAGAGCTGCGACCGAATCGGCTTTCTGCGAACGATCCATGCCTTACTCCTTCACTATGGCCGCGCGCGTATTGATGCGCGAAGCCGGCTACGTTGCCGTGCCGCCAGAGGCGGAACGGGCGAGTCCGTGATGGGGAAGGAGTTGCGCTAATAGCGCGTATGACGGAGCAACAAGGCGCCGCCTGTAAATCTCTTTTCCCCGTCTAGGCTGGGAATTAAGGACCGGCAAACCCGGGCCACCAACTGTCTCGGACGGATGACCGACAAGCTTTGCAGCCTGAAGGTCGGGCGGCCAATTGGCGAAATGCCCTGCTTCTGTCAAGGGTGCGGGCAGATGCCAGCCCCTCAACGCACCCTCACAGCGCTCTGTCTTTCGCTTGCCGCAATGCTTGGCGGGTGTGCCAGCCACCCGGCCCTACCACCACCGCCTCTCTCCGCCGTGCGCGAGGTGCCGGTTCAGGTGAATTCTGAAACCGGGGTTCACAGCATCGAACTGACAGTGCTCACTTATAATGTGGCGGGCCTCCCATTCCCCGCTCGGGGTGACACGCGCCGCGGGATGAAGAGCATCGAGCGGGCGTGGGACAACGAGTTTGCGGAGGAGCCGCCCGACGTAACGTTGTTGCAGGAGGCTTTCGTACCGAGCGCTACGCGCCTCGCCAGCCGCGTCGGTTATCGCAACGTTCTTCGCGGGCCGCGCCGTCTCGACAAGCCGAATCCACGTCCGGAAAGTGCCGCGAAGGAGTTTCGCCAGCAGCGGCGACTCATCAAGGGCGAGCGGTGGTTCACCTTGATGGGGTCAGGACTGGTGGCGGCTACCGATCTCGCGGTCGTTCGCAAGGTCAGCCAGCCGTTCGGCCGCCATTCCTGTGCCGGGTATGATTGCCTGGCGAACAAGGGTGTAATGTTGATCGAGATCGACATTCCGGGAATGCCGGAACCGCTCTTCGTGCTGAATACGCACCTTAACAGCCGCCGCGCGTCCGGCGTCAAGGACGAGCGGTCGCTCTATGCCTATCGTCGACAGGTGATGGAGATCATGGAACTGCTCGACCGGGAGTGGGGCGGGCGCGGCCCGCTTGTGTGGGCTGGCGACCTCAACGCGCGCGGTAACCTGGACCGCTTCACCTATCAGGAGGAGCGACTGCCGGGAGAGCTGGCGCACCGCTATTGTGCCGACAACCCCCACCATTGCGCGGTTCGAATATCGTGGGACAACGACGAACCCTGGCTTGATACTCAGGACCTGCAGGGCTTCCTCGATGGCCAGTGGGTATGGATCAAGCCGGTGGCGATCACCGCCCGTTTTGATGAGCCGGTGGACGGAAGGATGCTGTCGGACCACGACGGTCTGGAAGTGCGCTGGCGGCTTAGCTGGCGGCCTCGCCCGCAGTCAGATTCGTTGGACGAACCGTGACCTGCTTCGCCGCATGTGTCACCATGTGGATCGTTTGACTTCCCGAGGGTCGGTCCCTATATCCACGCCCAGCGCTCGACCGCTTCGAGCAAGGTGGGCCCATGTGCGGGGGTCTTCCACGGAAGGAAGCGGCGGGTTTTCCGCTCGATGCGTCACCAATGCTGCGGCTCCGGTCCCGGAAGAGGGTTCGGCGTGCCTGCGGCATTTTCGGCGTCTCGGGTGGAGCCGACACCGCACACGGCACGATTTTTGCCGGGCGCTACGGCTCCCGGCCTGACAAGCGAAGAGGCATCTCTCTCCATGGCGAGCAAGGCGAAGGCCCCGGCAGTGGCCGGCAGCAAGAAGAAGCGCATCCGCAAGATCTTCGGCGACATCCACGAAGTGGTGCAGATGCCGAATCTGATCGAGGTCCAGCGCGAAAGCTACGAGCAGTTCCTGCGGTCGGACAAGGCCACGGGTTATGTCTCGGGCCTCGAAAAGACGCTGCGCTCTGTCTTCCCAATTCGCGACTTCGCCGGCACGGCCGAGCTGGACTTCGTCCATTACGAGCTGGAAGATCCCAAGTACGACACCGTGGAATGCCGTCAGCGTGGCATCACCTACGCGGCGCCGATGAAGGTCACGCTGCGCCTGATCGTGTTCGAAGTGGACCAGGAAACTGAAACCCGCTCCGTACTCGATATCAAGGAGCAGGACGTTTACATGGGCGACATGCCGCTCATGACCGAGAACGGCACCTTCATCATCAACGGCACCGAACGCGTTATCGTATCGCAGATGCACCGTTCGCCGGGTGTGCTGTTCGATCACGACCGCGGCAAGACGCACTCTTCGGGCAAGTTCCTCTTCGCTGCCCGCGTAATCCCTTACCGTGGTTCGTGGCTCGATTTCGAGTTCGACGCCAAGGACATCGTGAACGTGCGTATCGACCGCAAGCGCAAGCTGCCGGTCACGGCGCTCCTTTACGCGCTCGGTCTCGATAGCGAGGACATCCTCGGTTACTTCTACAACTCTGTCACATGGAAGCGTGGCGCCGACGGATGGGAAATCCCGTTCGTTGCCGAGCAGTGGCGCAATGCCAAGCCGAGCTTCCCGCTGGTCGATTCCAAGACGGGCGAGGAAGTATTTCCCGCGGGTCAGAAGGTCAGTCCTCGCGCCGCCAACAAGGCGGAAAAGGACGGCCTGCAGACCCTTTTGATCCCGACCGAGGAAGTCTTCGGTCGTTTCTCTTGTCGCGATCTGATCGACGAGAGCACGGGACGCATCTATATCGAGGCGGGCGAGGAAGTATCGCCTGAGAACCTCGAAAAGCTCGACAAGGCTGGCATCGACCAGCTCGATCTGCTGGACGTCGATTACGTCTCCACGGGCCCATGGATCCGCAACACCATGGCTGCGGACAAGGCGGAGAACCGCGACGAAGGTCTGGAAGCGATCTACAAGGTCATGCGTCCGGGCGAACCGCCGACCAAGGAAACCGCAGAGGCGCTGTTCGAAGGCCTGTTCTTCGACGGTGAGCGGTATGACCTTTCGGCCGTGGGCCGCGTGAAGCTCAACATGCGTCTCGGCCTCGATGCCGAAGACACCGTGACCACTCTGCGCAAGGAAGACATCCTCGCGGTGGTCAAGGAACTGGTGGACCTGAAGGACGGCAAGGGCGACGTCGACGACATCGACAACCTTGGAAACCGTCGTGTCCGCTCCGTCGGTGAGCTTCTCGAGAACCAGTACCGCGTCGGCCTGCTTCGCATGGAGCGTGCCGTTAAGGAGCGCATGTCTTCGGTCGACGTATCGACCGTCATGCCGAACGACCTGATCAACGCGAAGCCGGCAGTTGCTGCGGTGCGCGAGTTCTTCGGTTCGTCGCAGCTCTCGCAGTTCATGGACCAGACCAACCCGCTGTCGGAAGTCACCCACAAGCGCCGCGTTTCGGCACTTGGGCCGGGTGGTCTGACGCGTGAGCGCGCTGGCTTCGAAGTCCGCGACGTTCACCCGACGCACTATGGCCGTATCTGCCCGATTGAAACGCCGGAAGGCCCGAACATCGGTCTGATCAACTCGCTCAGCACCTTCGCTCGCGTCAACAAGTATGGCTTCATTGAAACCCCGTACCGCACCGTCATCGACGGCACGGTGAAGGGCGAGGTGACCTACCTGTCTGCGATGGAAGAGCAGAAGCACACAGTTGCGCAGGCCTCCGCCGATACCGACAAGGACGGCGCGTTCGTTGAAGAACTCGTCTCTGCCCGTCAGAACGGCGAATTCGTGATGGCCCCGCGCGAGCAGGTCACGTTGATGGACGTCAGCCCCAAGCAGCTCGTTTCAGTGGCTGCTTCGCTGATCCCCTTCCTGGAAAACGATGACGCCAACCGCGCGCTTATGGGTTCCAACATGCAACGTCAGGCCGTGCCTCTCGTGAAGGCCGAGGCGCCTTTCGTGGGCACGGGTATGGAAGAAACCGTGGCGCGTGACAGCGGCGCGGCGATCGGCGCTACCCGCGCCGGTGTGGTCGATCAGGTGGATGCCACCCGCATCGTCATCCGTGCTTCCGGCGAAGTCGATGCCGGCAACCCGGGTGTCGACATCTACAACCTGCAGAAGTTCCAGCGCTCCAACCAGAGCACCTGCATCAACCAGCGTCCGCTGGTGAAGGTGGGCGATGTGGTCGAAGCGGGCGATATCATCGCTGACGGTCCTTCGACCGACCTGGGTGAACTGGCGCTGGGCCGCAACAGCCTCGTCGCGTTCATGCCTTGGAACGGCTACAACTACGAAGACTCCATCCTGATCTCCGAACGCATCGTGAAGGACGACGTGTTCACCTCGATCCACATCGAGGAATTCGAGGTCATGGCTCGCGACACCAAGCTTGGGCCGGAAGACATCACTCGCGACATCCCGAACGTGGGCGAAGAAGCTCTGCGTAACCTGGACGAAGCGGGCATTGTCTACATCGGTGCAGAAGTGCATCCGGGCGACATCCTGGTCGGCAAGATCACGCCGAAGGGCGAAAGCCCGATGACGCCGGAAGAAAAGCTGCTTCGCGCCATCTTCGGTGAAAAGGCTTCGGACGTCCGCGATACCTCGCTGCGTCTGCCGCCGGGCGTTGCCGGCACGATCGTCGAAGTCCGCGTCTTCAACCGTCACGGTATCGAGATCGACGACCGTACCCGCGCGATCCAGAACGAGGAAATCGAACGCCTCAAGAAGGATAGCGAGGACGAGCGCAACATCCTCAACCGTGCGACCTGGAACCGCCTGCGCGAGATGCTTGTCGGACAGACCGCTGCGGCGGCGCCGAAGGGCATCAAGAAGGGCACAGAGCTCACTGAAGAAGTGATCGATGGCGTCGAGCGTCACGAATGGTTCAAGTTCGCAGTCGCGGACGACGCCGTTCAGGCTCAGCTTGAGGCGGTGAAGGGCCAGTACGACGAGGCCGTGAAGCGCATCAAGGACAAGTTCGAGGACCGTAAGGAGAAGCTCGAACGCGGTGATGAACTCGCCCCGGGCGTGCTGAAGATGGTAAAGGTCTTCGTTGCGGTGAAGCGCAAGCTGCAGCCGGGCGACAAGATGGCCGGTCGCCACGGCAACAAGGGTGTTATTTCGCGCATCCTGCCGTGCGAAGACATGCCGTTCCTCGAAGACGGTACTCACGTGGACATCGTGCTGAACCCGCTGGGCGTGCCTTCGCGCATGAACGTCGGTCAGATCTTCGAAACGCACCTCGGTATGGCTGCTCGCGGATTGGGCCAGCAGATCGCCGGAGCGCTCGAAGAATGGCGCGAAGCCAACCCGGACGTGACGGCTGCCAAGGCGCCGGAAGCCGTGGTCGAGAAGCTGAAGGATATCTACGGCGAACGCTATCACGCCGAGATCGACGCCCGTTCGACCGAAGAAGTGATCGAATTGGCTGGCAACCTGACTGCCGGTGTCCCGATGGGCACCCCGGTGTTCGACGGTGCGCGCGAAAGCGACGTGTCGGATATGCTGGCGAAGGCTGGTCTGCCCACTTCGGGTCAGGTCACGCTGTTCGATGGCCGCAGCGGCGAGGCTTTCGACCGCAAGGTGACCGTGGGCTACATTTACATGCTGAAGCTGCACCACCTTGTGGACGACAAGATCCACGCTCGTTCGATCGGGCCGTACTCGCTCGTCACTCAGCAGCCGCTGGGTGGTAAGGCGCAGTTCGGTGGTCAGCGCTTCGGTGAAATGGAGGTCTGGGCTCTCCAGGCTTACGGTGCCGCCTACACGCTGCAGGAAATGCTCACCGTGAAGTCCGACGACGTGGTCGGCCGGACCAAGGTCTACGAAGCGATCGTCAAGGGTGACGACACCTTCGAAGCCGGCATTCCGGAAAGCTTCAACGTGCTGGTGAAGGAAATGCGCTCGCTCGGCCTCAACGTCGAACTGTCCTCGCTCGATAACGGCGAAGACGACGACCAGTGGCCCGAGGCAGCGGAATAACGGAGGCACGGGCGGCGGACACGTCGCCCACCTTCCCGCCAGACAGTTTCACCCGCAAGGGATTTGAAAAATGAACGAACTGACCAAATTCACCAACCAGCTCGCCAAGCCGGAAACCTTCGACCAGATCCAGATCGGCATCGCTTCGCCGGAGCGTATCCGCTCGTGGTCGTTCGGTGAAATCAAGAAGCCGGAAACGATCAACTATCGTACGTTCAAGCCCGAACGTGACGGACTTTTCTGCGCCCGCATCTTCGGTCCTGTGAAGGACTACGAATGCCTGTGCGGCAAGTACAAGCGCATGAAGTACAAGGGCGTCGTCTGCGAAAAGTGCGGCGTCGAAGTGACCGTGACCAAGGTCCGCCGTGAGCGCATGGGCCACATCGAACTGGCGGCGCCGGTCGCGCACATCTGGTTCCTGAAGTCGCTGCCTTCGCGCATCGGCCTTCTGCTGGACATGCAGCTCAAGCAGCTTGAGCGCGTGCTGTACTTCGAAAGCTACATCGTCACCGAGCCGGGCCTGACCCCGCTGGAGAAGTACCAGCTTCTCACCGAGGACGAACTGCTCGACGCGCAGGACGAGTACGGTGAAGACGCCTTCACCGCCGGCATTGGCGCGGAAGCGGTCAAGCACATGCTGATCGACCTCGACCTCGAACAGGAACGCAAGGACCTGATGGAGGAACTGGCGGTCACCAAGTCGACCCTGAAGCCGAAGAAGATCATCAAGCGGCTGAAGGTCGTTGAAAGCTTCATCGATTCCGGCAACCGCCCGGAATGGATGATCCTCGATGTCGTGCCGGTCATTCCGCCGGAACTGCGTCCGCTGGTCCCGCTGGATGGCGGCCGCTTCGCCACGTCCGACCTCAACGACCTCTATCGTCGCGTCATCAACCGTAACAACCGCCTGAAGCGGCTGATGGAACTGCGCGCGCCGGACATCATCGTCCGCAACGAAAAGCGCATGTTGCAGGAAGCTGTGGACGCGCTGTTCGACAACGGTCGCCGTGGCCGCGTCATCACCGGCGCCAACAAGCGTCCGCTGAAGTCGCTGTCCGACATGCTGAAGGGCAAGCAGGGCCGCTTCCGTCAGAACCTTCTCGGTAAGCGCGTCGACTATTCGGGCCGTTCGGTCATCGTGACCGGTCCGGAACTGAAGCTGCACCAGTGCGGCCTGCCGAAGAAGATGGCGCTCGAGCTGTTCAAGCCGTTCATCTACGCTCGTCTGGACGCCAAGGGTCTTTCCATGACCCTGAAGCAGGCCAAGAAGTGGGTCGAGAAGGAACGCAAGGAAGTCTGGGACATCCTTGACGAAGTGATCCGCGAACACCCGGTGCTGCTGAACCGCGCTCCGACGCTTCACCGTCTTGGCATCCAGGCGTTCGAACCGGTGCTGATCGAAGGCAAGGCGATCCAGCTTCACCCGCTGGTCTGCTCGGCCTTCAACGCCGACTTCGACGGTGACCAGATGGCCGTCCACGTTCCGCTGAGCCTCGAAGCTCAGCTGGAAGCGCGCGTCCTGATGATGTCGACCAACAACATCCTGTCGCCCGCGAACGGCAAGCCGATCATCGTGCCTTCGCAGGACATGGTGCTCGGTCTCTACTATCTGTCGATGGACCGCGACGGCGAACCGGGCGAAGGCAAGATCCTGGCCGATATCGCGGAAGTGCATCAGGCACTGCATGTCGGTGCGGTCACGCTGCACTCGAAGATCACCAGCCGCGTTCCCCAGACGGACGAGGCCGGCAAGCAGTATATGAAGCGGGTGGAAACCACCCCGGGCCGTATGCTGCTCGGCGAATGTCTGCCGAAGAGCCACAAGGTTCCGTTCGAGGTCATCAATCGTCTGCTGACCAAGAAGGACATCGGTGACGTTATCGACGAGGTCTATCGTCACACCGGCCAGAAGGACACGGTGCTGTTCGCCGACGCCATCATGGCGCTGGGCTTCCGCCACGCGTTCCGTGCCGGCATTTCGTTCGGCAAGGACGACATGATCATTCCGGATTCGAAGGTCGAACTGGTTGATCAGACGAAGGCGCTGGTTGCTGACTACGAGCAGCAGTACCAGGACGGCTTCATCACCCAGCAGGAAAAGTACAACAAGGTGATCGACGCCTGGAGCCGTTGCGGCGATCAGGTGGCGAACGCCATGATGGACGAGATTCGTGCGACCCCGAAGGACGAGGAAACCGGCCGTCTGAAGCCGATCAACTCGATCTACATGATGAGCCACTCCGGTGCGCGTGGTTCGCCAGCGCAGATGAAGCAGCTTGCCGGTATGCGCGGCTTGATGGCCAAGCCTTCGGGCGAGATCATCGAAACGCCGATTATCTCGAACTTCAAGGAAGGTCTGACCGTCCTTGAATACTTCAACTCCACCCACGGCGCCCGTAAGGGTCTGGCCGACACCGCGCTCAAGACGGCAAACTCGGGTTACCTGACCCGCCGTCTGGTCGACGTGTCGCAGGATTGCGTCGTGATCGTGGACGACTGTGGCACCGAACGGGCGCTGGAAATGCGCGCGATCGTGCAGGGCGGCTCGGTCATTGCTTCGCTTGGCGAGCGTATCCTTGGCCGCACCACGGCCGAAGATCTCGTCAACGCCAAGACCGGCGAAGTCATCGTGAAGTCGGGCACGCTGCTCGACGAACCGATGGTGAAGGCGATCGAGGAAGCCGAAGTTCAGTCGGCCAAGATCCGCAGCCCGCTGGTCTGCGAGGCGGAACAGGGCGTTTGCGGCACTTGCTACGGCCGTGATCTTGCTCGCGGTACGCCGGTCAACATCGGTGAGGCGGTCGGCGTTATCGCTGCGCAGTCCATCGGTGAGCCGGGCACGCAGCTGACCATGCGTACGTTCCACATCGGTGGCGCGGCGCAGGTGAACGAAACCAGCCATCTGGAATCGATCTCCGACGGTACGGTGCAGTTCCGTGACATGCCGACGATCACCGACAAGCGCGGTCGCCGTCTGTCGATGGCCCGCAGCGGCGAAATGGTCGTGATCGACAACGAGGGCCGTGAACGCGCGATCCACCGCGTGCCTTACGGTACCGTGCTGATGTTCGAGAGCGGCGACAAGGTGAAGGAAGGTCAGCGGCTGGCGGAATGGGATCCGTTCACCCTGCCGATCATCACCGAGCAGTCGGGTGTCGTCCGCTATCAGGACCTGGCCGAAGGCAAGACGATGGAAGAACGCGTGGACGAGGCCACCGGCATCGCCCAGCGTGTCGTCACCGAGTATCGCGCCACGGGTCGTTCCAAGAAGGAAGACCTGCGTCCTCGGCTTACGCTGCTCAACGAAGGTTCGGATGATACCGAGGCTGCCCGCTACATGCTGGCCCCCGGTACCACGCTCTCGGTCGAAGACGGCCAGCGGGTGGAAGCGGGTGACATCGTCGCTCGTGCCAGCCGCGAAGCCGCCAAGACCCGCGACATCACCGGCGGTCTGCCGCGGGTGGCGGAACTGTTCGAGGCGCGCATTCCGAAGGACAATGCGATCATCGCCAAGATCAGCGGTCGCGTTGAATTCGTTCGCGACTACAAGGCGAAGCGCAAGATCGCGATTGTTCCGGAAGAGGGCAGCCCGGTCGAATACCTGATCCCGAAGACCAAGGTCATCGACGTTCAGGAAGGCGACTTCGTCAAGAAGGGCGACACGCTCATCTCAGGTTCCCCGAACCCGCACGATATTCTCGAAGTGCTGGGGATCGAGGCGCTGGCCGAGTACCTCGTGGACGAGATCCAGGAAGTCTATCGACTGCAGGGCGTGAAGATCAACGACAAGCACATCGAGGTGATCGTTCGCCAGATGCTGCAGAAGGTCGAGATCACCGATGGCGGCGACACCACGCTGCTGCCGGCCGAGCAGGTCGACCTGGAAGAGATGAACGAGATCAACGCGAAGCTGTCGAAGGGTCAGGAACCTGCCAAGGGTACCCCGATCCTGCTCGGCATCACCAAGGCCTCGCTGCAGACTCGTTCGTTCATCTCGGCCGCTTCGTTCCAGGAAACCACTCGCGTGCTCACGCAGGCGGCGGTCGAAGGAAAGAAGGACACGCTGATCGGTCTGAAGGAAAACGTGATCGTGGGTCGTCTCATCCCCGCCGGTACCGGCGCGGGCATGAACCGTCTGCGCGTCACCGCCAACAGCCGCGACGCCGCGATCCGCGCATCATGGAAGAAGGCGCAGGAGCATCTCATCATGGCCAACACGGCTGCGGAAGAGCGTGCTGCTGAGCTGGAACAGGGTGCGGAAGCCGCAGTGTTCAGCGATCCGCTGGCGGTTGTCGAAGGTGAAACCCACGGTAGCGATGCCGATGCGGGTGAGTACCTGAACCAGGCCGAAGAAACGCTCGAAGCGCCTGAAGCAAACCTGGAAGAGGGCGCTCCCGAAGAGGAGTAAGCTTTTCCCGAGCTAATTCGAAGGGCCCCGTCAGAGCGATCCGGCGGGGCTTTTTCGTATCGGCGATGCCTTGGGGATCAGCAGTGCTTTGCTTTGAGTGGCCGAAGGGATAGGCGAACTCCGCATGACCATCGTCACCCGCTTTGCCCCCTCGCCCACCGGCACGCTGCATGTCGGCAATATTCGCACTGCGCTGCATAACTGGCTTCTGGCGCGCAAGGCTGGAGGGCGGTTCCTGCTGCGCATCGACGATACGGATACAGCCCGCAGCGAGGAGCGCTTCGTCGATGGCATCCATGCCGATCTGGCGTGGCTGGGGCTGGAACCTGACACCGAAGATCGCCAGTCGGCGCGCCTTGCGATCTATGAGGCAGCGTTCGAGCGGCTGAAGGCAGCCGGGCGGGTCTATCCCGCGTATGAAACCGCGCAGGAACTGGATCTGAAGCGCAAGGTTGCACTGGGGCGCGGGCTACCCCCCATCTATGACCGTGCGGCGTTGAGCCTTACAGATGCCGAGCGTGCCCAGAAGGAAGCCGAAGGCGTGGCGCCGCACTGGCGCTTCCGTCTGGATCACGCCGAGCCGATCGAATGGACCGATGGCGTGCGCGGCGCACAGCATTTCGACGCGGCGCAGCTGTCCGATCCGGTGGTGCGCCGCGCGGACGGATCGTGGCTCTATATGTTGCCCAGTGCGATAGATGATGTGGACATGGGCGTAACCGACGTGCTGCGCGGGGAGGACCACGTTTCCAATACCGCAGTGCAGATCCAGATGTTCACCGCATTGGGGGCCAAGCCGCCCCGCTTCGCGCACGAGGCGCTGCTGGTGGGCCGGGAGGGTAAGCTGTCCAAGCGGCTTGGCTCGCTCGGGACGGATGCCTTTCGTGAACAGGGCATAGAGCCGGAGGCGCTGATCGCCCTGCTGGCGCGGCTGGGTACCTCGCAACCTGTGGAGCCGATCGTGGATCGGACGGTCCTGATCGACACTTTCGATCTCGGCACGTTCGGCCGCGCGCCGGCAAAATTTGACGATGCAGAACTGACGCGTGTGAACAGCGCAGTGATCCACCAACTGCCTTACGAGCGCGTCGCTGCGGACCTGCCTGCGGATATGGACGCGCAGGCGTGGGAGGCGATCCGCCCGAACCTCGAGCGCGTGTCGGACGCAGCTGACTGGTGGGCAGTGGTCACAGGCCCTCTCGATCCGCCCGGCGCCGACGATGAAACGCGGGCCTATCTGGCCGAAGCCGCGCGGCTGCTGAATTGGGGGGCAGACCCGTGGAGCGCGCTTACCACGGCGTTGAAGGAGGCTACCGGCCGCAAGGGCAAGGCGCTTTTCCACCCGCTTCGTCTGGCGCTGACCGGTCGCGATGCCGGTCCCGACATGCACGCCCTGCTGCCGCTGATAGGTGAAACTGAGGCGCGTCGCCGGTTACAGGCAGCCGCCACCGCCTGACCTCTAAAATGGGCTGATCATCGAATTACCGCTTGGCAGGAGTTCTAACTGTCGTTAGCGGCCATGATATACCATATCATTGCTTCGTGAAGGCCCCCGATGATCTCCATTCGACTGTCGCTGTTTGCAGCGACCGCACTCTCCGTTTCTGCTGCGCCCGCGCTCGCGCAGGAAATTCCCACCGCACCAGCGGAGCCGGAAGCTACTGGTAACGACGACTTCCACGGCCCCATCTTTGTGACCGCCGGAGGGCTTGGTCGCCTGGACGTGCTCGCCGGAACCTCGGTTCTCCAAGGTGAGGACTTGCAGCGCAACCTGGCTGCCACGCTCGGCGAAGTGCTCGCCCGTGTGCCGGGTGTTTCGGCCACCAGCTTCTCGCCCGGCGCGTCCCGCCCGGTCCTGCGCGGATTTCAGGGCGATCGGGTCCGTGTGCTGACCGACGGCCTGGGTTCGATTGACGCCTCGAGCACCTCTGCCGATCACGCAGTCACCATCGATCCGCTGCTCACTGATCGAATAGAGGTGCTGCGCGGACCTGCCGTATTGCTCTACGGCAGCTCGGCTATGGGCGGGGCCGTGAACGTGCTCGGCAAGCGGATACCGCCGAGCGTTCCGGACGAAGCGGTTCACATCGACGCTCTCGCGGCGGTCGATACGGCCAGTGATCTTCGCGAGGGCGGTCTGTCGGCGGACGTTCCGCTGGGCGAAAACGTCGCGTTCCATCTGGACGGATCCTGGCGCAAAACCGGCGATGTTGCGGTTCCCGGCTTCGTCGCCTCCAACTCCTTGCGGTCCACCTTGCTCGATTTGGCAGCGGAAGAGGAAGCCGAAGGCCACCCCGACGAAGCTGCGGAGCTCCGCGAAGGCGTTGCGACTCGCGGTAAGATCCCGAACAGCGCGACGGAAACCTACAGTGTCGGCGTGGGCGTGGGCCTGTTCTCGGGCAAGAACGAACTCGGCCTGTCCTTCGGCTATTACGATACCCGCTACGGTATTCCCGGCCTTCCGGGCGTAGGCCACGTCCATGACCACGATGAAGGAGCAGAAGGCGACGAACACGAGGAACATGGCCCGGTTTCGATAGGCATGAAGCAGTACCGGGCTGACCTTCGCGGAACGCTCGATCTCGGCGGCGGCTTCTTCGATTCGCTGCGCACTCGCTGGGGGTACAGCAACTACACCCACACCGAATTCGAAGGCGACGAGATCGGCACGGTGTTCGATGTCGAAGGCGTCGAGGGGCGTGTGGAACTGATCCAGTCGGAACGTGGCGGCTGGCGTGGATCGACCGGCGCGCAGTACTTCCACCAGGACTTCCTGGCCGAAGGGGAAGAGGCCTTCGTTCCGCCGAACAAGACCGACCAATATGCCTTGTTCACCCTGCAGGAACTCGCACTGGACCCGGTCGAGCTGGAACTGGGCGGACGGTACGAACACTCCGCGATTGACGCGCCGACACTGGGTCTGTCGCGCGACTTCGATACCTTCTCTGCCGCAGCGGGCCTGTCTTACGAATTGGTCGATGGTGTCCGCGCGGGCATCAACGGATCTCGCTCCGAACGCGCGCCTTCAGCGACGGAACTTTTCGCGGCCGGCCCTCACATCGCCACCCAGCAATTCGAAGTGGGCGATTCCGAACTTTCCAAGGAAAGCGCGTGGGGCGTTGAGACCTATCTGCGCGGCAGCTTCCGAGGCGCGCAGTTCGGCATCGGTGTCTATCGCAACTGGTTTGATGACTTCATCTACTTGGCTCCGACCGGGGAAGAGGAAGATGGGCTGGAAGTGGCCGAATTCCGCCAACAGCGCGCAAACCACCTCGGTCTTGAAGGCGAAGTCACGGTGCCGTTCTATCGCGGTGAGGGCTTCACCCTGCTGGCTCACGCGCAGGGTGACTATGTTCGCGCGACCTTGGCCGATGGTTCGCCTGTCCCGCGCATTCCGCCGCTCAGCCTGCTCGGCGCGCTGGAACTGCAATCAACCCGGTTCGATGCGCGGGCGGAAGTGCAGTGGTTCGACGCTCAGGAGCGTGTGGCACCGCTGGAGACTCCCACAGAAAGCTTCGCGCATGTGAACCTGTCGCTGGCTTGGAAACCCCTGCGTGGCAGCGAGAACGTGACCGTAATGCTGCAAGCGAACAATCTGTTCGATGCTGAAGGCCGCCGTCACGCTAGCTTCACCAAAGACTACGTGCCACTGACCGGCCGCAACGTGAAACTCAGCGTGAGAACTAGCTTCTGACGGGGGCAACCTCGTCGTAATGGAATGGAGCGATCACCGGCTCGGGATAGGCTTCGTATTCGATCGACGGCGGGCCGTCGGGTGCCAGCCCGTCGATCGAACGTAGCAGCTTCACCCCGCTGCGGTGCCAGCCTTCGTCATACTCGGAGTAGAAGTTGACGACGCCGTGAAGGCTGGCGATCCGCCAGCGGCCGTTCTCTCGCACGTAGCTGTTTTCGTAAGTCGCCTCGCCCCAGCGGCCTTCATGGCCCAGGCGGCCGACCATCATCAGGGTGCGCCAGCGACCCTTGGCGGTGCCAGCGGCGCTGTCGATGTGAACGACCGGCTGCAACTGCATGTGGTTGTAGAGCGTGCCGTAGCCGTAGGGCGGCAGGTGCCGCAGGTAGGCTCGCACCCGTTCACGCCCAGCATAGATACCGCGCCCGGCGATTTCCAGCGTACCGTTCTCCGCGAAGAGATCCGCCGCCTTGTCCCACAGGCCCTTGTCCACGTAGTAGCCATAGGCACCCTGAAGGTTGACCAGATCGCGATAGTCTTCGGCAGCCTGGGCGCGCTGTTCCAGGGCTTCGATCCGCGCGGTCAGCGCGGCGATGGCTTCGGTCATATCTCTCCCCTCGGTGGCCGCTACAGCTTCGGCAAGGTCACACCCTGTTGGCCCATGTATTTGCCGGCACGGTCGGCATAGCTGACCTGCGGGGGCTCATTCCCCTTCAGGAACAGGAACTGACAGGCGCCTTCGTTGGCGTAGATCTTCGCGGGCAGAGGTGTGGTGTTGGAGAATTCCAGCGTTACGTGGCCTTCCCACTCGGGCTCCAGCGGCGTGACGTTCACGATGATGCCACAGCGGGCATAGGTGCTCTTGCCAAGGCAGATCACGAGCACGTCGCGCGGGATGCGGAAGTATTCGACCGTGCGAGCGAGAACGAAACTGTTGGGCGGAATCACGCAGACGTCGGTCTTGCGGTCGACGAAGCTGTTGGCGGAAAAGTCCTTGGGGTCCACCACCGCACTGTCGACGTTGGTGAAGATCTTGAACTCGTCAGCCACGCGCGCGTCATAACCATAGGAACTGAGGCCGTAGGAGATCACGCCATCGCGCTTCTGATGCTCCACGAACGGTTCGATCATGCCGCTATGGCGGGCTTCGTTTCGGATCCAGCGGTCGCTCAAAATGCTCATGCCGCAGGGATTCCGCAGCGGGCCGCATTGGGCAAGAGCGGCGCCAACTTATCCCCCGGCCAACAGGGTTGCATTGCCCCCTGCGGCGGTTGTGTCGATCGTCGTGACCCGTTCCGTCGCAAAGCGCACGACGTAGTTGGGACCACCGGCCTTGGGTCCCGTGCCGGAGAGCCCCTCGCCGCCAAACGGCTGGCTGCCCACGACCGCGCCGATCTGGTTGCGGTTGACGTAGAAATTGCCCGCCCGCGCGCGGCTTTCGATCAGGCGGCGGGTCGCATCGATCCGGCTGTGTAGCCCAAGGGTGAGGCCATAGCCGGTTGCGTTGATGTCCTCGATCACCTGCTCGAGTTCTTCGGCGCCGAACCGGGCGACATGCAGAACCGGCCCGAAGTTCTCGCGTTGCAGATCGGCGATAGAGCCTATCTCGACGATCGCAGGGGCTACGTAGGTGCCGTTCTGACACTCTTGTGGCAGTTCGCGCTGCCACACCTTGCGGCCTGCGGCGCGCATCGCGGCGACGTGATCGTCGAGCAGGGCTTTCGCCTCCGCATCGATCACCGGACCAACATCGGTGGGGAAATCTGCCGGATTGCCAACCTCCAATGCTTCGAACGCACCGCGGATCATCTCCAGCATCCCATCGGCCACGTCGTCTTGCAGGTAGAGCACGCGCAGCGCGCTGCACCGTTGGCCCGCGCTTTGGAAAGCGCTGCTCATGACGTCGCGCGTGACTTGTTCGGGAAGGGCCGAGGAGTCCACGATCAAGGCGTTCTGCCCGCCGGTTTCGGCGATCAGGGTCGCGAGCGGCGCATCGCGGGCTGCAAGAGCGCGGTTGATGGCGCGGGCGGTTTCCGTTGATCCGGTAAACGCCACTCCGGCCAGGCGCGGATCGCTGGTGAGAGCGGCGCCAGCCGTTCCGTCGCCCGGAGCGAGCTGGAGCACGTCGCTGGGAACGCCAGCCTCGTGGCACAGCTTTACCGCGAGCGCAGCGATGAGCGGCGTCTGTTCGGCGGGCTTGGCGATCACCGTATTTCCTGCGGCGAGCGCGGCCGTGGCCATCCCGCTGAAAATCGCCAGCGGGAAGTTCCACGGGCTGATCGTAGCGAATACCCCGCGCCCATGAAGCCGTAGCAGGTTCTGCTCACCGGTTGGCCCAGGCAGCGGCTGCGGCGCGGAAAACAACATGCGCGCCTCGCACGCGTAGTAGCGCAGGAAGTCGACCGCCTCGCGAACCTCAAGCACGCTATCGACCAGCGTTTTGCCTGCTTCGCGCTGGCACAGGCTGATGAGTTCGGCACTATGGGCTTCGAACAGGTCCGATGCCTTTATCAGCAGGTCCGCCCGCGCCGCGCCGCCAAGGGCATCCCAGTCCGGCTGAGCGGCTTCTGCCCGGGTAAGCATCAAGTCGATGTCGGCGGGCGTTGCGTCCAGCGACTGGCCTACAATGATCCGGTTGTCCTGCGGCGAGTGTATCTCGCGCGTTTCGCCCTCACTGATGATCGCGGTCGGCGCAGCGGCCCATTCGCGCGTTGCGAGTGTGGCCAATTCCTTGAGCAAGGGCTCCCGGACCAGGGGATCTGCCAGGTCCACGCCTGCGCTGTTGCGGCGGTTGGGGTAGAGGTCCGCAGGCAAGGGTATGGCCGGGTTTCGGCTTGGCTCCAGCGCCGCGAGATCGGCGACGGGGTCAGTGGTCAGCGCTTCTACCGGCACTTCCGCATCGGCCATGCGGTTCACGAACGAACTGTTCGCGCCGTTCTCCAGCAGGCGCCTGACGAGGTAGGCCAGCAGGTCCTTATGCCCGCCAACTGGCGCATAGATGCGTACGCGCGTGGGGCGGTCGCCTTCCTCTGCCGCGAGCACTTCGTAAACGTCTTCGCCCATTCCGTGCAGGCGCTGGAATTCAAAGTCGCGCCCAGCGGCCAGCGTCTTTACCGCGCCAATTGTGTAGGCGTTGTGGGTCGCGAATGCGGGGTAGATGGCGTCTTCTGCCGCGAGCAGCTTTGCAGCGCAGGCGAGATAAGAAACGTCCGTAGCGACCTTGCGGGTGAAGACCGGATAGTCAGTGTAGCCGCCCACCTGGCTCAACTTGATCTCGGCATCCCAGTACGCGCCCTTCACGAGCCGCACCATGAAACGCCGATTGTGACGGCGAGCGAGCGAGATCACCCAGTCGCAGAGCGGCACAGCGCGCTTCTGATAAGCCTGCAGGGCCAGCCCGAACCCCTCCCAGCCATTGGCGAACAGTGCGTCCTCAGCCGCCAGTGCCTCAATAACATCCAGCGAAAGTTCGAGCCGCTCCGCCTCCTCAGCGTCGATGGTGAAGTGGATGCCAGCCTGCGATGCCGCCAGCGCGAGTTCGCGTACGATAGGCACCAGCGCCGCCTTCGCCGCATCGGCATGGAAGAAGTCGTAGCGCGGGTAGAGGGCAGACAGTTTTACGGAGATGCCGGGGCTGGCGCGAACACCGGCCGCTGCTTCGCTCGAAAGCCGTTCGATGGCAGCGGCATAGGATTGGCGGTAACGCTCCGCATCGGCGAAGGTCATTGCCGCTTCGCCCAGCATGTCGAAGCTATGGGCGAGGCCCCTCTTTCTCTCCGGCCCGGCGCGCTTCAGCGCTTCGTCGATAGTCTGGCCGAAGACGAACTGACCGCCAAGGATGCGCATCGCCTGAAGCGTTGCCTGCCGTATCACCGGCTCCCCCAGACGCCCCACTGCGCGGCTGAGGGCGGCGCCCAGTCCAGCCTCTCCCCGAGCACCACCGCGCAACACCCGGCCGGTCAGCATCAGGGAGAAAGTGGCGGCGTTGACGAAGGTTGAGCTGGAATCGCCAAGGTGGCCGGACCAGTCCACGTTCGCCAGCTTGTCGTGGATCAGCGCGTCGGCAGTTTCCGCATCCGGCACTCGCAGCAAGGCTTCTGCCAGGCACATAAGCGCGATGCCCTCGTCCGTGCCAAGGCCATAGCTCTGCAGGAAGGCATCCAGCCCGCTCGCCTTCTGTTCGCGCGCGCCTTCGATCAGGCGGCCCGCCAATGCGGCGGCTTCAGCGTGAATGACCGAAGCGGGTGCGGCCTGTCTCAGCCGTTCGGCGATGCAGGCGTGTTCTTCAAGTCGGTAGGCGGCGCGCAGGGCGGATCGGTCTATGGCCATGGGCGAACCTCCTGCACCCGGTTTCAATTGCAATCAATAGCCGCCCTTGCCGCTGTGAAAGAGCTTCGCGTTCACGGCTCAACCCACCGATAACGGAACGCGTCGCCATCGCGTTCCACATAGCCCGCAGCCGTGCGGCGGAAGTGGGCGGGAAAGCACATCAGGTCACTATCCGCCGCCCGGTCTATCGTCGCCCTGCGGACCTTGCTGGCCACGGCGGGATCCATGTCGAACGCAAAAGGTAGGTCGTGGCGGATCAACTGGACCGGGTGATGGATCACGTCGCCCCAGAACAAGGCCGGAGGCCCGCCTGCCTGCGCGTTGATCATGCAGCATCCGGGAGAATGGCCAAACGCAGGTTCCATCCAGATGCCATTGCCGATCTCGCGATGGGCAATGTGATTTTCATCCACGATTTCCCCCTGCCCGGCGTCCATTACCGGCACGATGGAATCCACGAAGGATTCCCAATGTGGCGCTTCGCCTTGCGGATTGGTCTGGAAGTATTCGTAGTCGCGGCGACCGAACAGATAGCGCGCCTTGGGGAAGGTGGGCACCCAGCGGCCGTTATCCAACCGGGTGTTCCAGCCGACGTGGTCGAAGTGGAGGTGGGTGCACATCACCAGATCGATATCCTCGGGTGCAAACCCCGCGCGGGCGAGGTTGCTGAGATAGTCGGTGTTGAGCTGGTGGACTGCCGGGATGAGGCGATCCTTGTGATTGCCGTCACAAGTATCGACCATGATCGTCAGGCCGTCGATCTCGATCACCCATGAATGGACCGCGAAGGTAATCAGGCTCGTCGCCGGGTCTGCTGTGATCTCGTCAGGTTCGTTGTACCACGTCATCAGGCGTCGCAGGTCGGCGGCGGTCACGCCCGGAAGCTGGCTTTGGAGGGGGACCGGGCTATTCATCTCGTGGATGCGATGAACGCGCAGGCGGTCTAGCTCGATAGGCTTCATCATTCTCTCCCGTCCCCGGCGTTGCGCCGTGAGATGTCATGTTCTAGCCGACTTGGCAGGGATTGGGAGAGATCAGTGAGACAGGGTAAGGGCGATAACGCCTATCAGGTTCGTGCGAACGGCACTGTGGCTGATGCAATCGCGGCGATTCTGAAGCGCGAAGGCGTCGACATCGTCTTTGGCTATCCCCGCAACCAGATCCTGGAAGCTGCCGCCCGCATCGATATTCGCACCGTCATCGTGCGGCAGGAACGCACCGGCCTGCACATGGCCGACGCCGTCAGCCGCATGTCCAAGGGCGAGAAGATGGGCGTCTTCGTGATGCAGCAGGGGCCGGGTGCGGAAAACGCGATGGGCGGCGTCGCTCAGGCTTTTGCCGACAGTGTGCCGGTTCTCGTCATGCCGCAGGGCTATGCGCTCAGCCAGATGTACGTGCCGTACAATTTCAACTCGACCCGCAGCATGGCGACTTACGCCAAACACGCGGAACCGTTGACCAGCCCTGATCAGGTCGTGCCAGTGCTGCGGCGGGCCTTCGCGATGTTGCGCAACGGACGTCCGCAGCCGGTGGTAATCGAGCTTCCCTACGACGTGCTCGACAAACCGTTCGAGGCGGCGTTCGACTATACGCCCGGCAAGGTGGCGCTGTCGCAACCTGCGCAGGCGGACATCGAAGCTGCGGCCGAGCTGCTAATCGCGGCGGAGAAGCCTGCAATCTACGCCGGGCAGGGCGTCCACTGGTCCGAAGCGTATGATGAGCTGCGCGCGTTGGCGGAGCATCTCGCCATTCCCGTGATGACGAGCCTGCCGGGCAAGAGCGCGTTCGACGAGACACACCCGCTGGCGCTGGGTTCTGGAGGTAACGGCATCAACGGTTGTGTGCGCAAATGGCTGGACGAAAGCGATCTGCTGTTCGGTATCGGTTGCAGCTTCACCGCGACCTCGTTCGGGCTGGCGATCCCGCCGGGCAAGAGGGTCATCCACTCGACGCTGGACCCGCTCGACATCGATAAATCCGTGCCGAGCGAACTCGCACTTGTGGGTGATGCCCGGCTTACCCTTGCGGCGTTGATCGAGGCCGTAAAACGCCGCGAACCGAAGCCGCGCGATGCTGCGGTTATAGCGCAGCAAATCCTTGAAACAGAACGTGTTTGGTTGGCGAAGTGGGAGGCGAAGCGCTCGCAGGAAACCAGCCCCCTCTCGCCATACCGTGTGCTCCGCGATCTCTACGATACTGCCGATGTCGACAACGTCATCATCACGCACGACGCCGGCAGTCCGCGCGATCAGCTGGTGCCGTTCTGGAAATCGACGACGCCGCACAGCTACATCGGCTGGGGTAAGTCGACGCAGCTCGGGTATGGCCTTGGCCTGGTGATGGGCGCAAAGCTGGTCCACCCTGAAAAGCTCTGCATCAACGTGTGGGGTGATGCTGCGATAGGGTTCACCGGTACCGACCTGGAGACGGCTGCGCGTGATCGGATTCCGATACTCTCGATCCTGCTGAACAACGAAGCGATGGCGATAGAACTGCCGATCATGCCGGTGGCGACGGAGAAGTTCCGCGCGACCGACATCACAGGCGACTATGCAGCGTTCGCCCGTTCCCTTGGCTGCCACGGAGAGCGGGTGACGCAGGCGGACGAGATCGTACCGGCGCTGAAGCGAGCGCTTGCCGCGATCGAGGCCGGCCAGCCCGCGCTGGTCGAATTCATCACGGAGAAGGAAACACAATTCTCCCGAGGCTAGGCTAACCCGCTCTTAACCACATCGCGCGATACCCACCGCACCTAGGCGTAGGGGCGGTTTTGATGGACGATTTGCTGACGGAGTTCGTCGCCGAGACGCGCGAGATGCTTGGCGCATTGTCGAGCGAGATCGTCGCGTGGGAGGCTGACCCGGCAGATCGCGCCCGCCTCGATACCATTTTCCGCTTCGTCCATACCGTGAAAGGCAATTGCGGCTTCTTCGATTTTCCGCGGCTTGAGGCTTTGAGCCATGCCGCCGAAGACGCCTTGGCCGATGTGCGTGCTGGCCGTCGCATTGCTGACCGTGGGCTGGTCGATGCAGTTCTCGCCGTGCTCGACCGGATTGGCGCGATGATCGAGGATATCGAACGGGGCGCGGCGCAGTCCGAGGGCGGCGACGAACAGCTTATCGCTGCGCTGGAAGGCAGGCTTGAGGAAGCGGAGGTCGCCCCTGCCCCCAATGCCAGTATCGCAATGCAATCTCCCGCTGCCGGGTCGACCGAACAACGCACGATCCGCCTGCCGGTCGAACTGATCGATCAGGTGATGAGCGGCGTTTCGGAGATGGTCCTGGCCCGCAATGATCTTTCCCGCCGTATGCAGGCCCTGGGCGGCAGTACAGGTCTTGAGGCACCGTTTGCGCGCCTTTCGGCACTTCTCTCGGAGGTGCGTGACGCGATCACCCGCACCCGGATGCGCCGCATCGATGGGCTTTTCGCCACCTTCCCCCGGCTTGTGCGCGATCTCTCCGCCGAACTGGGCAAGCAGGTATTCGTCGAACTTGAAAGCGGCGAGGTCGAGCTTGACCGCGAAATGATCGAACTCATCCGCGATCCATTGCTGCACATCATTCGTAACGCGGTGGACCACGGCTTCGAGAAGCCGGCCGACCGTCGTGCGGCGGGTAAGCGTGAGGCTGGAATGCTCAGCGTGTCCGCACGCCAGAGCGGCAACACGATCCACATTGGCATCATGGACGACGGGCGCGGGATCGACGTCGATCGGCTTGTAGCCAAGGCAATTGCGGCGGGTCTGCGTGACGAAGCGCAGATCGCGGAAATGAGCCGCGAACAGAAGATCGAGCTGATCTTCGAACCCGGCCTTTCCACCGCAGATGCCGTCACCGCGATCTCAGGTCGCGGCGTCGGCATGGATGTTGTGCGTTCGAACATCGAGCGATTTGGCGGATCCCTGGAGATTGAATCCCTTCCCGGCGAAGGCACGCGCTTTCTTATCCGCGTTCCCTTGACCCTCAGCATCCTGCCCAGTCTGACCGTAGAGGCGGGCGGGCAGACGTTCGCCGTGCCGCGGTCATACGTGGAAGAGGTTGTCAGCGTTGCGGGCGGAGGGCTGGAATTCGCGAGTGTCGGAGAGCGCCGCTTCGTGACGTTCCGTGGGCGCCGGCTCGCCTGCGTGTCGCTAGCCGGTGAGTTCGGCTTGGAAACATCAGAGCAAGAGCCCTCGGTGTTCGTAATTCTCCGCTTGGGCTGGGGTGATCTTTACGCGCTCGCGGTGGATCATGTCCTCGATCACCAGGAACTGGTCATCAAGCCGCTGTCGCCAGCGATCATGCAAAGCGGCCTTTTCGTGGGCTCCACCCAGCTGGATGACGGAACGCCGGTGCTTGTGCTCGACGTTGGCGCGATTGGATATGGTGCGGGCATTCCGCGTGAATTGCATCGACCAGAGCCCGTAGTAGCGGCCGCCGCTCCGGTCGAACGCGAAGCGTTGCGGGTCGTCCTGCTGCGCGGTCTCGATGGTGAGCGGCGAGCAATCGCGATGAAGGCGGTGGAGCAGGTGGAGCGGGTGCAAGCTTCCGCTGTGCGCCATCCCGGACCTGACGCGCAGGTGGTGATCGGAGAGGAGGTTCTGTCGTTGGCGGGCGTACCCGATGGGGCCGATCTGCCGGAACGTCTGACTGTTCTGCGCCTATCGGATGGCGAGAGGCGCGTGGCCTACGCGGCAATAGAGATACTGGAAATCGCCAGCTTTGCCGGCACCCTTGCCCCTGCAGATGGTCGCGCCGATCTGGCGGGCATAGCGTTGATCGAAGGTGAAGCCTTCGAAGTCATCGATTGCCATGCGCTGTTCGCGCGCCACGCTGGCCTGTCGGTCGGCGCGGGCCTGTCGTGCCGGTTGGAAGGCGACGACGGCTGGATGCAGAACTTCCTCGGGCCCATTGTAGAGGCGGCCGGATATCGCATTGTCGCTGGTGGAGAGCCTGCCGACATCGCGTTCGTTGCCGGTGAAGAACAAGGCGGTGCATCCAAAGCAGCTTGTCCCGATGTTCGCAGGGCCATTCGGCTGACCGACCGACCGGGAAACACAGCTGCAGGAGGCATATACCGTTATGATCGCGCCGCCGTGATGGCCGCGTTGCTGCGTGCGGGAGAGGAACTGGCGGCATGACCGAGATGATGCTGGTTGTAGAAATAGCCGGATGCTGTGCGGCTATCCCTGCCTTGTCCGTCAATTCGGTCATCGATCTTGCGTCGATTACTCCCGTTCCCCGCGCTGCGCCGCATGTCGCGGGCCTGTCCGCATTGCGCAGTCGGCCGCTGACCGTGATCGACTGCCGGGTTGCGCTGGGGATCGAACCCGCAGTCCTGCCACCAGCGCTGCGCCGCGCTGTAGTGGTTGAGCACGAGGCGCACCTCTACGCGCTGTTGGTCGATGCGGCGGAAGACATCGTAACGGTTCTCGCGGATCCGGAACCCCTAGGCGCCGATCCGGGTCTAGGATGGCGTGATGCAGCCAACGGGCGTGTGGAAACGGAGGCGGGCGCGCTGCTTCTGTTAGACGTCACCTCGCTGATTGAGGGATCAAAACTGAGGTCGGCCGCTTAACCGAACCTTATCAATGGGCACGTACCATAGTCGCGTTGAGACCAGGGGACGGGACATCATGAAACATTGCCTGATCGTCGATGATTCGCGGGTAATCCGTAAGGTCTCGCGCCACATCGTTGAAAGCTTTCAGTTCGAGGTGACTGAAGCGGAGAATGGCCGGGAAGCACTTTCCAAGTGCGAAACCGCCATGCCTGATCTCATCCTTCTCGACTGGAACATGCCAGTGATGAACGGGATCGAGTTCATCTCGGAGCTGCGTCGCAAGGAAGGCGGCGCTCGTCCGAAGGTAGTCTTCTGCACGACCGAAAACGATGTCGCGCATATCCGCGAGGCGATCGAGGCGGGTGCAGACGAATATGTGATGAAGCCGTTTGACCACGACACGTTGCAGATGAAGCTGCAGCTCATCGGCGCAGCCTGAGGCACGCCGACGATGGGTGCCGCGCCTGACATCGCGGTTCGAGGCCGGCCTGTCTGGTCTGCTGCCGACCCGGTAAGGGTCGTGATCGTGGACGATTCGGCCACGGTTCGCGCGGTGCTCGCGCGAGTAATCGGAGCAGAGGACGATCTCGAACTGACAGCCGCGCAAGGCAGCGCTGAAGGCGCGCTCGCCCGGCTGGTGGAGTGGGCGCCCGATGTAATTCTGCTTGATCTCGACATGCCTGGAATGGGTGGGCTCGAGGCAATTCCCCGAATGATCGAACTCGCCGCCCCGGCGCGCATTCTGGTTGTCTCGTCGCTAACCGTGCGCGGGGCGGAACACACGCTTCGCGCACTTACCCTTGGTGCAGCGGACACGCTTGCGAAGCCGCGCCCCGGTGAGTTTGATGATGAATACCGCGCGATGTTGCTGCGTAAGGTGCGCTTGCTTGGCCGCGTCGCCAAACGCGCACGTATCAAGGCCCAGCCCTCGGTTCCGCCGGCCCTTCGCGTGCACAAGGGCGACAAGCCGAGGGTCTTGACGATTGGAGCTTCGACTGGCGGCATCCATGCACTGGCTCAGTTGCTGGGTGCTTTACCGGGCGATGTGACGGTTCCGATCCTCATTACTCAGCACCTGCCCCCGTCGTTCATGGAAGCGTTCGTGCGGCAACTGCACGCCGCTTCCGCGCGGACGGCGGCGGTTGCGTTCGACGGCATGCCGATCCGGCCACGCCAGATCATCGTCGCTCCCGGTGACGCACATCTGAACGTTGTTGCGGGGAAGAGTGGTCCGGTCGCCCATCTCACCAACATGCGCGTGCCAAGTGGATGCAGGCCGTCGGTGGACCCGATGTTTGAAAGTTGCGCTCGGGTGTTCGGTAGCCGCACGATGGCGATCGTGCTTTCGGGAATGGGCCGCGACGGCGCTGAGGGTGCTGAGCGGGTCGCGGCTGCTGGCGGTACTGTCATGGCGCAGGATGCTGCCAGTTCAGCCGTTTGGGGCATGCCGGGCGCGGTGGCGAACGCTGGACTGGCTTCGGCAGTGCTTCCGCCCGACCAACTGGCACTGCGCGTAGTTGCAGCGGTGGGGGGCAAATGAGCGATTATACCCGCAACGCGATGGGTATCGTGGCCGGGCTGCTCGAGGCCCGCACGGGGCAAAAGCTCACCGCCGATCGCCTGTGGCGAGTGGGCAGCGCGCTTTCAGGTGTGCTGCGCGATTGCGGGCTCGAGACGGTTGAGCAGTTGGCCAACAGGCTTGCCTTGCCCGGCCAGTCGCAACTGGCGCAGCAGGTCGTGGAGGCTTTGCTCAACAACGAGACCTATTTCTTTCGCGACCGCGGGATGTTTGACCATCTGTCGCGTCAAATCCTGCCGGAGCTTGCCCAACTCCGTGAATCGTCTCGTAAGCTGTCGATCTGGTCGGTTGGCTGTTCGACGGGGCAAGAAGTCTACTCTCTGGCCATGTTATTTGCCGAACAGCGAGCACGCTGGCGTGGCTGGAATATCGAAATTCTGGGCACTGACGTCGCTAGATCCGTCATTTCTTCCGCTCGCGAGGGCAGTTACTCGCAGTTTCAGATCCAGCGCGGTTTGGGCGTGTCGCAAATGATCTCGTTCTTCGAAGAGACGCGCACGGGTTGGCGCGCGAGCGACGCCCTGCGTTCAAACGTCCGTTTTCAGACCCACAACGTGCTCGATACCCCTCCGGAACCGGGGCGTTTCGATCTGATCCTGTGCCGTAATGTCCTGCTCTACTTTGACAGGCCGACCCGCGGCCGAGCGTTTGATCGGCTGGCCTTGGCGCTGGCGCCGGAAGGCCGCCTGATGCTGGGTGCGGGTGAAACCACCGTGGGTCAGACCGACCGTTTCGTGCCTCAGCAGCAGCTGACGGGGTTTCACAGGTTGGCAACACAGGTGCCCCTGAAGGTGCCAAGCATGATGCGCGTCGCAGCATTACGGTAAACCTATGGTTACCTTACCTTAAGCACTCCGTCCTTACGGTGATCGCAGCGTAGTGCGGGGTAGGAGCTCCGAGTTGTTGCATGCGATAGGCCTGAGGCAGGTTCCTCCGCCGGTGCTGGTCATCGCGCCTGTAGCTGTGCTTACGCTGATTTCAGTGATGACGGTCGGGATGATCCTCAGCCGATCAGAACCCGGCTGGCCCTCTGTCGCGACAATCGTGATCGCAGGTGGCGCGGCCTACATCGCAGCCATGGTGCTGATGGTGCGGTTCGGACTGGCGAACATAGGCAAGCTCGAAGACCTCAGCCTTAAAGATTCTCTCGCCGCCATGCCGAACCGGCGTGCGCTGCACCTGGACTATGTGCGGTTCGGCGAAGGTCAGACCAAGGCGCTGGCGCTCATCGACCTGGACGGCTTCAAGTCCGTCAACGATCAATACGGCCACTTCGTAGGCGACCGGGTGATCAAGGAGTGCGCCGCCTTGCTGTGCGAAGTTTGCGGCCAGGAAGGGCGTTCGTATCGCCTGGGAGGAGATGAATTCGCGATCCTGGTGATCGGCCCCATCGCCCGGAACATATTGGAGGGCATCTGCTACACGCTGCTTTCCCGGCTGGCCCAATCCATCTCTATCGATGAGCGCAAGCTGACGATTGGCGCCAGCGTTGGCTTGTCCATCAGCACCGGGCGCGAGGCGCTGTCATCCTCCGAACTGCTGCGCCGGTCGGACATGGCGATGTACGCCTCCAAGGATGCGGGAAAGAACCGGTGTACATGGTTCAGCAAGGATTTCGACGAGACTCGGGACCAGGCGCAAAGAATTGAAAACGATATCCGCGAGGCGTTAGTCCAGGGCGATTTTACGTTGGAATACCAGCCACTTGTCGATGCGCAGGACGGCCGGATCGTTGCTGTGGAGGCGCTGCTGCGCTGGCAACGCGCAGACGGGTCCATGCTCAGCCCCACGATGTTCGTCCCGATCGCCGAGAAGTGCGGTCTGATCTACCCCATCGGCCTGTGGGTCCTGCGCACTGCTTGCCGGGAGGCGTTAGACTGGGAAGGGATCAAGCTGTCGATCAACGTTTCGCCTGCGCAGCTTCGCAATCCGGAATTCGCGATCGAGCTTGGCCAGATACTGGAAGAGACCGGGTTCCCCGCATCGCGGCTGGAGCTTGAAGTTACCGAGACCTATCTGGTCACTGATCCGCTTGTTGCGAACCGCAACCTCGACGTGATTCGAAAGTTCGGCGTGGGCATAGCGCTCGACGATTTCGGCACCGGATATGCCTCCATCGGCTTCCTCCGGACCTTCCGTTTTGAGAAGCTCAAGATCGACCGGTCCATGGTCGTTGATGCGGTTAAGAACAATGGCTCGCTGGCGATGATGGCGTCGAGCATCGCGGTGGCGCGGGCCATGAACATGCAGGTCACTGCAGAGGGTGTGGAGACCGAGGCTCAGGCCGATCTCGTCCGATCGGCCGGGTGCGACCACATCCAGGGCTGGTATTATTACAAAGCGCTTGAAGCCAGCGAGGTCGGTGCTCGGCTTGAACAGGCGCGGGAATGCACAGGGGATGCGCATGGATATGTCGGATAATTTTGCCGCCGCGCCGGCGGACGAACTGGAACTCGACCGGGCGCGCCTGCGGGCTGAGGGCCACCGGCAGAAAATCAACGCAGAGAATGCTGTCGGTGGCTCTCTGGGCCGGAAGCTTACCCTGATGGTTGGTACAGCGGCAAGCGGCGGGCTGGTGCTGGGGTTGGCGGGGCTGGTCCTGCTGAGCAGCTTTGCGGGTGCTGGCGGCGTAAACGATGGCCCGATGCTGACGGGCGCGCTGCTCATCCTGGCAGTGGTGGCTATTGCCGCCATCTCGATTCGCTTCGTGCGCAATGAACTGATCCTTCCGATTGAGAACGTTTGCGCCGCGATGCGCGAGCTGGCGGAAGGCAACCGTGATGTGTTCGTCCCGCACGAGGATCGGAGCGACGAGATCGGGTCCATGGCTCGCTACCTTGTGGTCATCAGGAAGGCAGCCAACAAGTTCGACCGCATCCGGCAGGAGCGAGAAGCGGCAACCGCCGATGAGCTACGCAAGCTGGCAGAACTGGATGCCGAGCGTGAACAGATCCGCGGGCGGCAGGCAGAAACGCTGTTCAACCTTGCCGACAAATTCGAACGTACGGTGGGCGACATTGCGAGCGGGGTCGCGGCAGCCTCCAGCCAGCTCCAGTCCACCGCAAGTTCGATGGCTTCTGCTGCTGAGCAGTCGGCGATGCAGACTGCGGAGGTGTCATCCGGCCTGAACGAAGCATCTGCCGGTGTTACCGCTGCGGCAGCGGCGAGCGACGAGTTTGCCATGTCTATCGGCGAGATCAGCCGCCAGGCGTCAACGTCTGCGGAGCTTGCGCGGCAGGCGTCGACCGCAGCAGAACAGGCTGACATCACCATCTCGGCCCTGACGCTGTCGGCCAGCCAGGTGGGGGATATCGTGGAGATGATCTCTACCATCGCCCAGCGCACCAATCTGCTGGCGCTAAACGCGTCGATCGAGGCAGCACGCGGTGGCGAGGCAGGTCGCGGATTCGCGGTGGTTGCTGCAGAGGTCAAGGAACTGGCGACCCAGACTGGCAAGGCTACAGAAGAAGTTGCCACCCAGATCCGGGCGATTCAGGGGACGACGTCCGCCAGCGTGGAGGCTCTCCGTTCTATCGCCGCGCAGATCCAGCAGCTTGAGGCGACATCGGTGTCGATCGCAGCGGCGGTTGACCAGCAGTCTGTCGCCGGACAGGATCTCGCTCGCAGCATTGACCTTGCTGCGCGCAATACCGAGGACGTTTCCGGCAGCATCGTGCAGCTGCGTGAAACCTCTCTCGCGACCGGCGCGGCGGCAAGTCAGGTCCTGTCCAGTTCGACAGAACTCGAACAACAGGCTTCCATGCTGAAGTCTCAGGTGCAGGAGTTTCTCACCCACGTCCGGGTTGCCTGAACCGGCGTTCGGCCAACCTTACGGAACCGCTCGCCACAGGCTTAGTGCTGTGCCATCCTTGGCCCAGAAGAGAACGCCCGTGGGAGGGGAAATGAAGACTAAAGTTATCGCATTCAGCGCATTGCTTGCGTTGGCCGGCGCGGCTCATGCGCAGGTTCAGGCTCCCCCCGCGGGTGCGCCGCCGGGCCGCGCGCCTATGCCCGTTTGCGCTCCCAACCCTGGTGAGCCGGTGGAATGCCGTAGTCCCAACGCGGCCGATCAGACCCCGGCATTCCGTGAACAGACCCGTGCACCCTACACCCCTTCCAATGTAAACCTTAAGGTAGAGACGCTGGCGGAAGGGCTGGAGTTTCCCTGGGGGATGGCACAGTTGCCGGATGGACGCTTCCTGGTGACGGAACGTGCCGGGCAAATGCACATCGTTTCCGGAGGGCAGCTTTCCGCCCCGGTGGCAGGGCTTCCAGCCGTGCAGGTGCAGGAAATCGCCGGGCTGGACGATGTCACGCTCGACCCGGACTTTGCCCGCAACGGTCGTATTTACTGGAGCTACGTGGAAGCTCGCCCCGCCGGTAACGTACTCGCAGTCGCCCGTGGGCGTTTGGTCGATGGCCCTGCACCCCGTGTGGAAGACGTGAAGGTTATCTATCGGCAGGAGCCTGACCTGAAGTCCGAACACGGCAACTTCGGCGCGAGGCTCTTGTTCGATAAGGAAGGCATGTTGTTCGTGACGCTGGGTGACCTCGCGTCTGATCCGCTGCGTCACTACATCCAGCAGCCTGATAACGGCATCGGCAAGATCGTGCGCATCACCCCCGACGGCGCGCCCGCGCCGGGTGGTCCGTTCGCCGGGCAACCGGGCGCGCTGCCGGAACTGTGGGCACTTGGCTTCCGCAACCCGCTGGGTCTGGCATTCCGTCCCGGCACAGAAGAACTTTGGGAGATCGACGTCGGCCCGTTCGGCGGGGACGAGCTCAACCGGCTGGAACCCGGCGGGAATTACGGCTGGCCGGTCATAAGCTACGGTTTTGAGTACAGCCGTAAGCAGGTCGGCGAAGGCACCGTGAAGGCCGGTATGAAGCAGCCGGTCTATTACTGGGATCCCGTTATCTCGCCCTCCAGCCTGGCGTTCTATTCCGGCGACATGTTCCCGCAGTGGAAGGGCAACGCGTTCGTTACCTCGCTCAGCCAGGCGCATCTCGTTCGGCTGGTGCTGAATGGCGACAAGGTCGTCGGGGAAGAACGCCTTTTGGCCGATTTGAAGGAGCGGATGCGGCTGGTTACGCAAGCTCCTGACGGGGCGCTCTATATTCTTACAGACGGGCGTAATGGGAAGATCCTGCGGGTGACCCCGGACAGCGTCAGGTAAGCAAGTCTGCCAGATCGGACGCGGCCTTGGCCGCGTCCAACGGCATGGCCATCACGTTACCCGCAATCGCCACCGACAACCCGAGGTCGGGGTAGAGCACCAGCATATACCGCCCACCCGGCGTGGACCCCGCGTGATGCCAGCGGGGTCGCTCCTTGGCGTCGTTGTCGATCCGCCAGCCCAGTCCAAGCGGCGGTGAGCTTTGTGTTGCTTCGGTCATCGGCGTGAACAGCAGGGCGCGCTCGGTGGAAGTGAGCGCGCCATTCAGCAACGCAACTCCGAAGCGGGCGGTATCTGAAGGGGTCATCAGAAAGCCGGCTCCAGCCCAGCAATAAGCCGGATTGCTCAGCGGAAGATTGGCCCAACCGTCCGTGAGCCTCGGACGGGCTGATTCCGGTACACTGCCGTAGAGAATGCCCACATCGAACGCGTTCATATAGCGCCCGGCGCGGTGGGGAATGATGGCCCACGGGTCTTCCGCCGCGAAGCTTTCGAGGGCGAGAGGGCGAACGATCTCCGCATCGATCAGATCGAGGAACGGCATCCCGGCCGCCGCCTCCATCACCATTGAGGCGAGCGTGTAGCCGTACGACGAGTAGTTCACGCTGGTGCCGGGGGTAGCGATGAGGGGATCGTCGATGAAGAGCGCCCTGATGTCGCCGTTCGTCGGATAGGCCCTCATGTAAACAGCGCCGCCCGGCCCCTGGATGTCGAAGTCGTGTGGCAGATAGTGCCGCACGCCCCCGCGATGGGTGAGCAACTGGCGCGTGGTAGTCGCCTGATGATGGGCGGGAAGATCTGGCAAGTAGCGGCTGATCGGCGCGTCGATGTCCAATGCGCCGCGAGTTACCAACCGCGCGGCGGCGGTGGAGGTGATGACCTTGCTGACCGACCCCAGCGGAAACGTATGGGCCACAGTGGCGGGAACGTCGTGTTCGAGATTGGCCGTTCCCAGCGCCTCCGCCCAGATCACGCCGTCTCCGCGTGCGACGGCCATCGAAAGCGCCGGCGCCGGTTTCGCGGCAAAAAGCTCGTGGGCGTGTCGGCTGGCCTCGGTGACGCTTGGTGTAGGCTCTGACGCTGTTGTGGGCATCATCGGTGCCGCTGCAATCGCGGCGGAGGTTCCGGCGAGAACTTGCCGCCGACTTGCCAAAGCTGCCATTCGCACGTTCCCCTTACACCCATACTGTATTGCTACAGTAATACGCGAAGTGTGCGCGACGGTTTCGATGAGAGGCCGTCAGTCGCCGATGAGGGGTGCTGTCGTCATGACTGCGCGGCTGCCCGCTCCTCGGCCATGATGTGTGCAACCCGCCGCGTGTAGGGTTTCAAGCCCATCAACTGGAGCGCTAAGCCTATCCCGCCAAAGATCGCAGCGCATGACGCCATTGCGTAACGAAGCTGCAACTCGTCCTGAAAAATGTAGTCGGTGAACAGGGCCACCGCGACCGGACCCAGTCCGCCACCGATGACCGCTATCGTGAACAGGTGCAGCGCCGTCAGCTGACCGCGATATTCGTTAGGCGTCACGGTCTGCAATGCCGCCACCGCGCCCGGCGAACCGATGCCGATCACGACTACCGCAATGGCGGAAAACGTCAGTGCCAGCTCCGGCGTGGGCATAAGCAGTCCGGCAATGGTGAGCGGCAGACTGATGACCGTGCCCATAATGGAAAGCTTGATCATCGCCCCCGGATCGCGCGCGGCCATGCGTTCGCCCAGCCAGGCGCCGCCGACCAGACCGATCGGGGTTAGCAGGATGCTGATCGTGCCCATCAGCGGCCCGATCACTTCCGGCCCCCAGCCGTAAGTGCGGCTGAAGAACGGAACGCGCCAATTCAGCAAGCCCATCGTTTCGATCTGGATGAGTGCGACACCGATGTAGAACGGGGCGTAGATCGTCCGCTCCCGCCACAGATACCGGAACACGTCGAGCACTGGCGGCTTCGCAGTCCTCTCCCGTCCCCGTCGGGCCGGTTCTCTCACGGTCAACATCACCAGCAGTGCCACGAGTATGCCGGGCGCCCCGACCAGCAGGAAGATCATCTGCCAGTCCTTGAGTACAATGCCCAAGGGTAGCGAGAAGGTCTGGCCGTCGAACATGCCGATCAGCGTCCCCCCGATGATGAGGGACGTCGCGGAACCCAGAACAATGCCGAAGTTGAAGATCGAGATCGCGGTAGGGTATTTGTGACGTGGCACGAGGTCGGAGATCATGGAGAGGGCGCATGGCCCCTTCAGCGAGACCCCCGCGCCGGTCAGCCCGCGCATCGCGAACAGGCTTTTGAACCCCGTGGCAAACGCGCAAGCGGCCGTAGCCGCGCTCCACACGAAGATGCCGAATGACAGGATGTACTTGCGGTTACGGGTGTCGGCGAAGCGCGACATCGGCAGCCCGACCAGCCCGTAGAACAGCGAGAATGCGAGCCCGATCAGCAGGCTGATTTCGGTATCGCTAAGCGCCAGATCGCGTTTGATCGGCTCGATCAGCAGGGAAATGATCCCGCGATCGACGTTGTCGAGCATATTGACGAGGGCAATGACGCCTACAGCATACCAGGCGGTGCGAGCCGGCGGAAAGGGCTGAGGCCGCTGCCCCGCCGTGCTGTCCATTATCTCCGTCCTCCCCGGTCGGGCGCTTTACGGCCCGTACCCGAGAGGAAGGTCTAGCGCAGGGAGCCGTGATGGCAATGCGCTTGGGATGGAGAGCTCAGGCGACTGCCACGGCTTCCTTCGCGGCGGCAAAGTCCCGTTCGGCGAGGAAGCGCTCGGCATCGAGCGCGGCCATGCAGCCCGTGCCCGCTGCAGTGACTGCCTGGCGATAGGTGTGGTCCATCACGTCGCCGCAAGCGAAAACACCGGGAACGCTGGTCTTCGGTGTGCCGGGTTCGGTCCACAGATAGCCGCTTTCGTCCATCGCCAGCTTGTCCTTGAACAGCTCGGTCGAAGGGGCGTGGCCGATAGCAACGAAAGCGCCTTCGGTCGAAAACTCGCTCGTTTCGCCAGTCACCGTATCGGTCAGCTTGAGGCCGGTCAGCCCGCCCGCCAGCGGATCACCCAGGAATTCGTCCACCTTCTTGTTCCAGAGGACCGTGATCTTCGGATTGGCCAGCAGGCGATCCTGCAGGATCTTTTCCGAGCGCAGCTCTCCGCGACGGTGGATCAGGGTGACATCGTCGGAATGGTTGGTGAGGTACAGCGCCTCTTCCACGGCGGTGTTGCCGCCGCCGATCACCACGACCTTCTTGCCGCGGTAGAAGAATCCGTCGCAGGTCGCGCAGGCCGAAACGCCCTTGCCACCCAGCGCCTCTTCACCGGGCACGCCGAGCCATTTGGCCTGAGCGCCGGTGGCGATCACCAGCACGTCACCCACATATTCGTCGCCGCTGTCGCCCTTGGCGCGGAACGGGCTACCGCCCGCGATGTCCACGTCGGTGATCGTGTCCCACATCATCCGAGTGCCGACGTGTTCAGCCTGCGCCTGCATTTCCTGCATCAGCCACGGGCCCTGAATCACGTCGCGGAAGCCGGGATAGTTCTCAACATCGGTTGTGATGGTCAGCTGGCCACCGGGCTGGAGGCCCTGCACCACGATCGGCTCCATCCCGGCGCGCGCGCCATAGATGGCCGCTGTAAGGCCCGCTGGGCCGGAACCGATGATGAGCATTTTGGTGGTGTGGGTAGCCATTGTGTCGAGAATCCCGTCCGTGTCGTGGGTGCTAGGTAGGCAGCGCGGCGAGTGAGTCAACGCGGGTGGAAGGGCGCTGTTGAGAACCTTCCATCACCCCCGCAGAATCATGTCTGCCGCCTTCTCCCCGATCATGATCGCGGGTGCGTTGGTGTTGCCGCCCACGATACGCGGCATCACCGAAGCATCGGCAACACGCAGGCCATTGATGCCGCGCACGCGAAGCTGCGCATCGCAGACTGCGTCCGCTCCGGTGCCCATCGCGCAGGTGCCGACGGGGTGCATGGCAGTGCCGATCATGCTGCGCACCCAGCTATCGATTTCATCGGCAGTTTTCACGTTCGGCCCCGGCATGATCTCGCCATGCACGACGTCGCCCAGTGGCGAAGTGGCGAACAGCTCTCGAATCTGCGGGACGATGCGGCGGAAGAAGGCCCGGTCGTTCTCTGTCGCCAGCACGTTGGAAAGAATGCGCGGCTTCGCGGTAGGATCGGCACTCGCTAGGCGGACCCAGCCGCGTCCCTCGGGGCGCATCTGGACGCAGGCCATTGCGACAACGTCCGCCGCCGGCTTGCGTACACCGGGGAACCACGGCCGTGCGAAGATCGTGGTCGGCTGGAACAGACACTGCGCGTCGGGGCGTTCCAGGTCCGGCATGGTCTTGATCCAGCCGTTCGCCGTAACCGGCATATTGGCGATGCGGCCTTTGCCGGCAAAGAACCATTCCAGCACGGACATCGTCAGCCGGTCGAAGCGCAGGTCGTTGGTCAGCGTTACCTCACGATCCGCACCCGCGACCAGCGCGATGGAAGGGTGATCCTGCATGTTGCGCCCGACGCCCGGCAGGTCATGAACCACGTCGATGCCCAACTCGCGCAACTCGTCCGCCGGGCCGATGCCCGACAGCAGCAGCAGTTGCGGCGAATTGAAAGTGCCGCCCGAAACGATGATCTCGCGGTCAGCCTCAAGGCGGTGATCCTGCCCGTCGGCGCGATAATGCAGTGCCACCGCGCGTCCACCGGCGACCTCGATCCGGGTTGCAAGAGCGCCAGTGATTACCTTCAGGTTGGGCCGCCCCATTGCCGGGATCAGGAACCGCGCTGCCGTGCTGCCCCTGCGGCCATTGTGGATGTTGATGTCGGGCGACCCCCAACCTTCCTGATCGGGGCCGTGGTGGTCCACCTGCGTCTTGTAACCGAGCGCGTTCGCCGCCTCCATGAAGCGGGGGAACAGGCGCGCGTCGGGTACGTGCTTGGTAACGGAAAGCGGACCGCCCTTGCCGTGATAATGGTCCGCCGCGCCCCAGTGGTTTTCGGACTTCTTGAAGTAGGGCAACACGTCGTCATACGACCAGCCTTCCAGGCCAAGCTGGCGCCATTCGTCATAATCGCGCGCGTGGCCACGGGCATAGAGCATGCCGTTGATGAGGCTCGACCCGCCAAGCCCCTTGCCACGCGGATGACGCATCCGGCGGCCGTCGGCGTGGGGCTCCGGCTCACCTTCGTATGACCAGTTGAAGCGCTTGTCCGACATCACGATCGGGAACGCGATGGGCATGGTCAGCAGTGGATGGCGCTGGCGCGGGCCAGCCTCCACCAGCGTGACGGTAACCGCCGGGTCTTCCGACAGCCGCGCCGCTATGACTGCGCCTGACGATCCGCCGCCAACGACAATGTAGTCTGTTGCCTTGCTCATTTGCTGGAATAGCGCCCTGATTTGATCTGCACGATTTTGCCGTTCTTCGTGCGGTACATGTTGATGCTCTCGACCACGCGCACGTCGCCTTTCAGGGTCGGCCAGATCTCGAAATCGGGCCAGTCCTTGACCGTCGTAAACGTGGTGCGGCTGTGCAGTGCGGCGCCCTCGGGGGCCACGATCAGATCCACGATCTCGAGCGCTTCGTCGATATGTTCGAAGACGCCGGTATAGAAGTCGATGATCCCCTGCGCGCCAATGATCTGCTTGCGGTCGCCCAGGTTGAATTCCACGTCGTCGGCGTAGAAGCGGCTGAAGCCTGCAAAATCGCGCGTATTAAACGCGGCGATGTAGGTGCGGAAATCGTCCTCGGTCATGCTGCGTTCTTCTCGATGGCGGGAAGGGAGCGGCCACGGATCAGGTCGCTGGCTTTCTCAGCGATCATGATCGTCGGGCCATTGGTGTTGCCGCCCGGCACATCCGGCATCACAGACGCGTCCACGACACGAAGTCCGGCGATACCATGCACGCGCAGTTCCGGGTCAACCACGGCATTGGAGCCGGTACCCATAGCGCAGGTGCCCACCGGGTGCTGGGTAGTGCCCGCCGTCGCGCGGACGTGCGCGTCAATGTCGGCATCTGACTTGACATCTTCCCCCGGCAGGTTCTCTCCCGAGATCAGGCTGCCCATCGGATCGGTGCCATAGATTTTCCGCGCCATCCGCAGGCCCGCGCGCGCGGTGGCGAAGTCGGCCTCGTTATCGAACAGATTGAGTTGGATGGCAGGCAATTCGTGCGGATCGGCGGACTTCAGTCGCACATTCCCGCGCGCTTGCGGGTGGAGCAGGATCACATCGGCGGAAAACGAATGCGGCGGGCTTTTCACGAAGCCCGGAAACCACAGATGCGCCGTCAGCTTCACCGGGTTGGAGAATAGCTGAATATCAGGCTGTGCTAGCCGTGGATCGCTCCGCAGCATGGGGTTCGCGCTGTTGAGCTGGCGCGCGAACGGTCCGCTGCCGAACAGATACCACTGCACGACCGCGCGCATCGCCCGGTCGAACCGAAGCTGGTTCACAAAAGTGATAGGGCCTCTGGCGGCAAACTCCACGGGGACGCGGGGATGCTCGGACAGGTTGCCGCCCACTCCGGGCAACTCGTGAACTACCGGAACACCCATCTCGGCCAGATGGTCCGCCGGCCCAATGCCAGAAAGCATCAGAAGCTGCGGCGTGTTGTAGGTCCCGCCCGAAAGGATCACCTCTCGTTTCGCGCTCGCGATCCGGACCTCGCCTCCCACCTCATATTCCACGCCAGTCGCCCGGCCATTCTCGATCACAACCTTCCGGGTCAGCGCATTCGTTTGAACCGCCAGGTTCGGGCGCTGCATCGCAGGTTTCAGATAGGCTTGGTAGGTCGATGCGCGGCGGCCCTTCTCGTCAATCGTCAACTCGACAAGGCTAGCCCCCTCTTCAGTGCCCGTGTGGATGTCCTCGGTGACCGGAAACCCCGCGTTGGCGACCGCTTGCATCAACTCGTCATGCAGCAGAAATTCGGTGTTGTTCTTCGTTACCGGCAGGGGGCCATCATGCCCGTATCCGGGGTTGTCGGTCCGCCAACTGCGTTCCATCCGCTGGAAGTAGGGGAGCACTTCCGCGTGGCTCCACCCCCGCGCGCCCTTCTGCGCCCAGCGGTCGAAATCGGCGGAATGCCCGCGCATGTAGACCATGCCGTTGATGGACGAACTGCCACCCAGCAGTCGCCCGCGAGGCAGGAACAGGCGGCGGTTGTTGAGATGCGGTTCCGGCTCCGTCATCATGCGCCAGGTCAGTTCCGGCTTGAGCATAGCCTTCATCATGCCCAGCGGCATCTTGATGAGGAACTTGTCCGCGCCGCCGCCCGCTTCCAACAGCAGCACGCGCACGGCAGGGTCTTCCGTCAGCCGAGCCGCGAGAACACAGCCGGCCGAACCCGCGCCGACGATCACATAATCGAATTCGCCTTGCAGCTTTTCTCTCCCGCGCAACACTCGAACTAGTAAGTGCCACTTACAATCTTTATGCGACGGACAAGCGCGGTCGACAAGCCGCCCCCACGAGAAACGGAGAGTATGCCGTGAACGCCCAGACCCCGATTGAAAGCCGCGTCGAAGAATTCCGCCAGCGTTGGCAGGGAAAGGTCGGAAAAATGCTGGTCGGCGGTGACTGGCGTGATGCGCAGAGCGGCGAAACCTTTGAAACGCACGATCCTTCCACGGGTGAAAAGCTGGCCGATGTCGCCAGCGCCGGACAGGCGGATGTGGACGCCGCCGTAGCCGCCGCGCGCGGTGCATTTGAAGGCGCGTGGAGCAAGGTGAAGCCGGACGAGCGAGCACGACTGATCAATCGACTGGCCGATCTGGTCGAGGCCGATGGCGATGCTCTGGCGCTGACGGAAACGCTGGACGTGGGCCGTCCGATTCAGTTCAGCCGCTTTGCCGACGTCGGCGGCGCGATCAGCCAGCTGCGTTACAACGCTGGATGGGCGACCAAGCTTCAGGGTGACACCAACGAGATTTCCGCGCCGGGCGAGTGGCTCAGCTACGTGCTGCGCGAGCCGGTGGGCGTCTGCGCGCAGATCGTGCCGTGGAACTTCCCGCTCGCCATGGCCGCCGCCAAGATTGCTCCCGCATTGGCGGCAGGCTGCACCGTCGTGTTGAAGCCGGCCGAGCAGACCCCGCTTTCCACCATTCGCCTGGTCGAGCTGGCGTTGGAAGCGGGTTTCCCGGAGGGCGTGATCAATCTCGTCACCGGCTTTGGCCGCACGGCCGGCGCGGCGCTGGCCGCCCATATGGACGTGGACAAGGTCGCTTTCACCGGATCGACCATGACGGGCCGGGCGATCATCGATGCGGCCAAGACCAACTTCAAGCGCGTCAGCCTGGAACTGGGCGGCAAGTCGCCCACTTTCATCTTCGCCGATGCCGATCTGTCCAAGGCGATCCCGGCTGCGGCGATGGGTATTTTCTTCAACGCCGGACAGGTGTGTGCCGCCGGCAGCCGGCTGTTCGTCGCGGAAGAAGTGGCGGATCAGGTGCTGGAAGGTATCGCGGGCATGGCCCGCATGTTGCCGGTCGGCCAAACCCTCGATCCGCAAACCGTGATTGGCCCGCTGGTGAGCGAACAGCAGCTCGACCGGGTGACGGGCTATATCGAAAGTGGGCGTCAGGAAGGCGCGAACGTTCTTGTCGGTGGCGGGCGGAATGACGGCCCGGGCTGGTTCGTGGAGCCGACCGTGCTGGTCGATACCGAAGCCAGCATGCGCGTGCGCAAGGAAGAGATCTTCGGCCCCGTGCTTTGCGCTACCCGCTTCTCCAGCGCAGATGATGCCGATCGGCTTGCGCGTCTGGGTAACGAAACCGAGTTCGGACTCGCTGCCAGCATCTGGACGCGCGATATCGGCATGGCCCACAAGATGGCCCGCCGCCTGAAGGCAGGTTCGATCCGCGTGAACGGTTCGGGCGGTGTGGATCCGGCGCTGCCGCTGGGCGGCTTCAAGGCCAGCGGGTGGGGCCGTGAGAACGGCAAGACGGGTGTCGAAGCCTATACCGAGTTGAAGGCCGTTTCGGTATCTCTCGACTGATGGTTGATTCGCTCCGCATCCTCGGCATCGCCGGAAGCCTTAGGGCTGGATCGTTAAACCGGGCGCTGTTGCGAGCCGCCGCTGATCTGGCGCCTGCTGGCATGACCATCGAACGGTTCGATCTGGGTCAGGTGCCGCTTTACAACGGCGATGTAGAGGCTGCGGGCGATCCGCCGGGCGTTGCCGCTTTCAAGCAGGCAATCGCGGCGGCAGACGCAGTTCTGATTGCCACGCCGGAATACAATCACGGTGTTCCCGGCGTGATGAAGAACGCCATCGACTGGGCTTCACGCCCGCCGCGGGTCGCCCCGCTGGGCGGCAAACCGGTAGGCCTGATCGGCGCTTCGCCCGGGGCCACGGGCACGGCGCGGGGGCAGAGCCAGCTTCGTCAGGCGTTTGAGTTCACCAATTCGTTCTGCATGCCACAGCCCGAACTGCTGGTCGCCCGTGCGCATGAGAAGTTCGATGCCGACGGGCGCCTGACGGACGCGGAAACCGCCAAATACCTGGAGCGATATCTGGGCGCGTTTGCGGATTGGGTGCGGCGCTTCGTCCCCGGCAATGAGGACTAACGCCGCACACCAGTGCTAGGGCGCGCGTCCCTGCGCGTCGAACGAGAAGTTCAGCGACACTGACCCCGCAAGTCCGCTCGCAGCATCGCCCGTGCCGACGCCGAATGCGCCGCGATCAATGCTGGCACTGCCTTCAACGCGGCGTTTCATCCCTTCGCCCGACAGCGTGAATGTCAGCGATTGCGGGCGGCTGACGCCCTTCAGCGACAGGGTGCCGCTCGCGCTGTAGCGGTTCGTCCCGGTGCGGCGCACGGAGGTGGAGCGCCAGGTCGCAGTTGGATTGGCAGCGCTGGCGAAGAAATCGCCGCCTTGCAGCATGTCATCCTGTGTTGCGTCTCCCAACGAACCGCTGGCGAGTGCGACGTTGATGCGGATATCCGCGGTCTCGGGGTGGTCGGGATCGAAATGGATCGTGCCGTTCCAGTCCGAGAACGTGCCGTTCAGGGTTGCACCGCCGTTGCCAACCGAAAAGCTCATGCGTTTCCCAGACTGGATCGTCCATACTGGGGGCGGGCCGACCGCTTCCTCAGCGGCTTCGGTGGCTTCAGCTTCCGGTGTTTCCTCGGCAGCTGGCTCAGTTGCTTCTTCAACGGGTGCCAGAGCGGCCGTTTGTGTGGCTTCCTGTTCGGCGGGGCGTTCGCCCTCAGTGCGATAACCACCCGACGCGACAACATCGCCGGCGATCTTTATGCCGGTGCCGAAATAGACGGCAAAAACGGCAAGCATCAGCACGGCCGCCGCGGCCGCCGAACCACCGGGGCCGATGCGGCGTAGCAGTCCGTCCTTTAGAAGCAACTGGTGCCTCAGGGCACCGACGACGTGAAGGACGATCAGCGCAATCCCCAGCCAGGCCAGGAGGCCATGCGCACCCTCTGCCGCTTCGTTGATTCCTGCGGGCAGCGGCAGATGCGGCCATGGTACCGTGCCAAACAGCAGCGTCGGGATACCCAGCGGGTCCGTGGAAACGAGAGCCCAGCCAGTCAACGGCGCGCCCAGCATGAAGACGTAGAGTAGCACGTGAACCGCTTTGGCCACGGTGCCCATTGCCCCGCTTTCAACCGCCGGCGGCGGACGATGGGTAAGGCGCCAGCCGATCCGCAGCAGGGTCAGCAGCAAGATCGTGATCCCGACCGACTTGTGCAACTGGAACATGGCAAAGCCGCGCTCGTCCTGCGGCATCGAGAAGCCGAGGGCTAGCTGGAATGCCAGCGCCAGTGCGATAAGCCAGTGAAGGGCGATGGCGACCGCGCTGTAGCGCTGCGAGGCCGCGGGAGCATAGGTTTCCTCATCCATGGCGCGCAGGTTTGCCGCGCAATTCACGAAGACGCCAGTGTCTTGTTTATCTTCGATAACAATCTTTCTGCGGTCACTCTATGGTAGCGCTACCGATTGTCCTTGCCAAAGAACAGGTGTCTGTCGATAACTTCGTGCGGAGAGGCGGCCGGAGAGTCGCTCGCGGGGGGAATAGTGATGTCGCCGAGCGAGGTTAGCGTTATCGTTTTTCTCGAGCTGGCCGTGATAGTCGCGGCGGCGCGTTTGTTCGGTTGGCTGGGTCGGCGTTTCCTTGGACAGCCCCAAGTGGTGGGCGAGATCGTCGCCGGGGTGACCCTTGGCCCATCGGTTTTTGGAATAATCGCCCCGCAACTTCAGGCAGCTCTGTTCCCTGTCGAGGCGAGGGATGTGCTCTACGTCGCCGCGCAACTTGGCGTGGGACTTTACATGTTTCTCGTCGGCCTTTCGTTCGACCGCTCTCACTTCCGTAAGAACGTGACAAGCGCGGGGGCGGTCTCCCTGTCGGGCATCATTGTGCCGTTCGTTCTGGCGATTCTCGTGACTCCCTGGCTGATGGGCAAAGGCCTGTTCGCCGCAGGGCTTTCCGCCGTGCAGGCCACGATGCTCTTCGGTGCGTGTATAGCTATCACCGCATTCCCCGTTCTGGCGCGCATTCTTCAGGAACGGGGGCTCGCCAAGACCGAGCTTGGATCCCTTGCGCTATCGGCGGGTGCGATTGACGACGCCTGCGCTTGGGCGGTGCTTGCGGTGGTTCTGGCTACTTTCGGCGATGGTTCATTCGTGGCCATGAAGGCCATTGGCGGCGCAATCATCTTTGCAATGGTCGTATTGGGCGCTGGCCCACGATTGCTGGCACCACTTGGGGCAATGGTGGAGCGGGCCGGCGTGTTGCGGCATCAGCACCTTGCCATAGCGCTTGTGCTGTTTTTGCTTGCGGCGTTCGCGATGGATTGGGCTGGAATGCACGCGGTGTTCGGTGGCTTCCTGCTTGGCGTCGCCATACCGCGCGGCAAGCTGTCCCACGAACTGCGAGAGAAGCTGGAGCCACTCGTCACGGTGCTGCTCGTACCGATCTTCTTCACCTATTCGGGTCTCAACACCCACTTCAATCTGGTGGCTGATCCCGGCTTGCTGGGTGTGGCCGCCGTCGTGCTGGCGATTGCGATTTTCGCCAAGTTCGGGGCCTGCTGGGCCGCCGCACGATTGACCGGACAGAGTACCGCGACTGCCATGGGCGTTGGCGCTTTGATGAACACGCGCGGCATGATGGAGTTGATCATCATCAACATTGCGTTGGAGCGCGGACTGATCGGGGTGGAACTGTTCACCGTGCTGGTGCTGATGACCATCGTGACAACACTGATGGCGTCGCCGCTGTTCGAACTCGTCTATGGCCGCAATGCGCGTGTGAGGGGCGAACTCGGGGCGATCGATGATACGCCCGATGATGCTGCCGCGAATGAAGCGGTGGCGCGGCCTTAGCTGGGACCCATCAGGAACGGGCGAGGTCGCGCGTCAACTGCGCTAGATCGACCTCGCTAGCATGCCAATGATGGGCAAACAGGCCCCGATCACCGAAAAGCGCTGCGGCGATACCGCGCTCTCCCGCTTCACGCCAAAGCGATGCGAGGACGTCAGCGAGGGGATCATCCACGGTTCTCGCGTCCCCGCGTACATGACGTAGCCAGGCCGCCAGCGCGGTCAGGATCGCCGGGCAGATTTCACCGCGCTCTTGATGGGCTGCCAACGTCTCCAGCCAACGCTGCGGGATCTTCTGGCTGCCATCCATCGCGATCTGGGCGAGCCTGTGATTGAGCGCGTGGTCAGCGAAGCGCGTGATCAGGGCATCGGCATAGGCGCCCAGATCCTGCCCCTTCGCTGGCGTGAAGCTGGTAGCGGCTTCGCGGCGCATGAGGGTGTCGGTCAAGGCTCGCAGGTGCGGGTCAGCGATGGCTTGGTGAACGAATATGTGACCGCGCTCCAACCCGCAGTACGCCAGCGCCGAATGCGCGCCATTGAGCATCCGCAGTTTGGCCGTCTCGTAAGGCGGAGCGTCGGTCACCATCTGCGCACCGAGATGCTCCCAGCCGGGACGCGGACCGGCAAAGCGATCCTCGATCACCCACTGACTGAAACGCTCGGTGAAGACCGCGCCTTCATCGCGTAGACCCATGTGCGCCTCGAGAGCGTTGAGGTCGGCAGGCGTGGTTGCTGGGACGATGCGGTCCACCATCGTGGAGGGGAAAGAGCAGTTGTCATTGACCCACGCGGCCAGATCGGGCGCGCGGGTGTCCAGCCATTGGCCCAGCAGTCGCTGAAGCTCTCTCCCGTTCGCGGGAAGGTTGTCGCAAGAAAGCAGCGTGAGGCCCGGAAGTCCGGCGTCCCGCCGTTGACGCAGTGCTTCGGTCAAGAATGGGTAGAATGTCGCATCTGCGGCCGGAAGGCTCAGCGTGCCATCCGGCGCACGGGCATAGCCTTTCTCCGTGACGGTGAAACTGGCGATATGTGTTTCCGGCGCGGCGAGGCGTGCAACCACGGCCAGAGGCTCTTGGCGCGATGCAAGCACTTCACGAACGGAGCTTATCAGGCGGGTGGCAAGTTCCCCTCCGCTCCGCTCGGTTAGCGTATAAAGTCCGTTCTGCGGTCCAAGCTGCCCCGCCACCGTGGACGAGCAGAGCGAGACGCCGGCAATCATCCAGTTGCGCTCGCCGGCGCTCATCGCGAGGTCGGTATACCAGGCCTGATGCGCCCGGTGAAACGCACCCAGTCCGAAGTGGACGATCCCGATCTCCTGTGCGTTCCGGTCGTAGGCTTCTCTCGCTACGGCGTCCGGCATGTTCGGCAAGGTGGAGGAGGATAGCCTCCTCACAATCGATATGCCTGCTTGGCCAGATCGTAAGCCAGAGCCCTCGCCAGTTCGGCGGCCTCCCAGTCTTCCAGTCGGTGTTCGGCGACAAGTTCAGCCAGGAAACCGCAGTCGATGCGACGGGCGAGGTCATGCCGTGCGGGAATGGACAGAAATGCCCGAGTGTCGTCGTTGAAGCCGACGGTGTTGTAGAACCCCGCCGTCTCGGTAGTCATGCGGCGGAAGCGGCGCATCCCTTCCGGGCTGTCATGAAACCACCAAGCCGGGCCCAGTCGCAGGCAAGGGTAGTGGCCCGCCAGCGGGGCCAACTCGCGAGCATAGGCGCTTTCATCCAGCGTGAAGAGGATTAGGGTGAAATCGCGCTCGTTCCCGAAGCGGTCCAGCAGCGGCTTAAGGGCGTGAACATAATCGGTGCGCATCGGAATGTCGGCGCCTTTGTCCCGCCCCAGTTTCGCGAACAGATCGCGGTTGTGGTTGCGGAAGCTGCCGGGGTGGATCTGCATCACCAGCCCGTCGTCGAGGCTCATGGCCGCCATTTCGGTCAGCATCTGGGCGCGGAACAGTTCAGCCTCGACCGGCGCAATTCCACCTGAAACGACACGTCTGAATAGCGCCTCAGCTTCCTTTGGTGACAGGTCAGCGGTCTGCGCGGTTGGGTGGCCATGATCGGTGCTGGTGGCGCCTGCTGCGGCGAAGACCGCACGTCGTTGCCGGTGCGCCGCAAGGTAGCCCGGCCAAGTCAGGCAGTTCTCACCAGTCAGGTCGGACAAGTCGTTCAGGTGTTGCCGAAACCCCTCGAATTCCGGGTCGATCACGGGGTCGGGCCGATAGGCCGTTATGACCCGGTGGCCCCAACCGCTTTCACGAATGGTGCGGTGGTGGTCGAGCGGATCGAGCGGGCTTTCGGTCGTCGCGATGACTTCGATGTTGAACCGCTCGAACAAGGCGCGTGGGCGGTAGCTCGGCTGCTGCAAGGCCTCCGTTATCGTGTCGAAGTAGAGGTCCGCCGTCGCAGCTTCCAAGCGCAGTTCGATACCGAACACTTCGGCAAAGACCCAGTCCAGCCACATCCGGGAAGGGGTGCCCCGGAACAGGTGATAGCGTTCGGAAAACAGCCGCCAGGCGTTGCGCGGGTCTGCGTCGGGGTTGCCGACGCCGAGATCCTCCAGCCTCACGCCCTGCGAATAGAGCATGCGGAACAGGTAATGATCCGGGGTGAGGAGCAGCTCGGTCGCGTTGCCGAACGGTTCGTTCAGCGCGAACCATCCCGGATCTGTGTGACCATGCGGGCTGATGATCGGCAGATCTCTGACTGTGGCATAGAGCTCACGCGCCACGTCGCGCACTCCGGGTTCCGCCGGAAACAGGCGATCAGGATGCAATTCCAGCGGTCTGCCCAGCGCCCCTCTCCTCGTGCTTGTCTTTTGTCCGCTCATAACGCAGTGTTAGCGCTAACGGGGAGGAGGTTTCGATCATGAAGATCGTTTCGGCAAGGGTGATTGTCACGTGCCCCGGCCGCAACTTCGTCACTTTGAAGATCGAGACCGATCAGGGTGTCAGCGGCATTGGCGATGCCACGCTGAACGGGCGGGAACTGGCCGTCGCAAGCTATATTACCGACCACGTGATCCCGTGCATCGAAGGCATGGACCCGCAGCGGATCGAAGATATCTGGCAGTATCTCTATCGGGGCGCATACTGGCGTCGCGGGCCGGTGACGATGAGCGCGATCGCGGCGGTCGATACGGCGCTTTGGGACATTAAGGCTAAGATGGCGGGCATGCCGCTATACCAGCTGCTAGGCGGACGAAGCCGCGACAAGGTGCTAGTCTATGGTCATGCCAATGGCCGCGACCTTGAAGAGACCGTTGACGCGGTCGGCCAGTATATCGACATGGGCTACAAGGCGATCCGCGCGCAAAGCGGGATTCCCGGCATAGAGAAGGCGTACGGGGTCGGCCGGGGCGACCTTCATTACGAACCTGCCGACGCGCGGCTACCGACGCAGACGGTTTGGGATACGCCCAAATATCTCAACTTCGCGCCCCGCCTGTTTGAGAAGCTGCGTGATACTTACGGAATGGATCATGAGTTGCTGCATGATGTGCATCACCGCCTCACGCCGAACGAGGCGGCGCAGCTTGGCAAGTCTCTCGAACCTTATCGCCTGTTCTGGATGGAAGACGCGACCCCGGCCGAAAACCAGCAGGCGTTCCGCCACATCCGCCAGCATACGACCACGCCGCTCGCTGTGGGCGAGGTGTTCAACTCCATCTGGGACTGCAAGCGGTTGATCGAGGAGCAGTTGATCGACTACATCCGCTGCACCGTGGTCCACGCTGGCGGGATCACGCACTTGCGGCGGATCGCTGATCTGGCTGCCCTCTATCAGGTGCGGACGGGAAGCCACGGGGCCACCGACCTCAGCCCGGTGTGCATGGGTGCGGCACTGCATTTCGATACCTGGGTGCCCAACTTTGGCATTCAGGAATACATGCGCCACACGACCGAGACGGACGCAGTGTTTCCACACGATTATCACTTTGAGAATGGTTATCTCCATTGCGGGGAGGCCCCGGGTCACGGCGTGGAAATCGACGAGGAGCTGGCCGCGCGTTACCCTTATGATCCGGCCTCCCTCCCGATTGCGCGGTTGGAGGACGGGACGTTGTGGAACTGGTGAGATGAGCTCTACACTTCGCCGTATAGTCTGCGCCGGGGAGGCGATGGTGGAACTGTCGCCCCACCGCGATGGGTGGCAGGTGCATTATGGCGGTGACACCCTGAACGTCGCGCTGCACCTCACTCGGCTGGGGTACGGCGTGTCCTATCTGACCGCGTTGGGCGACGACCCGTTTGCGGGCAGGATGCGCAGTTCGTGGGCGCGCGAGGGCATGGATGTTTCGCTGGTGCTCAACCATCCAGAGCGCACATCTGGTCTTTATGCGATCGAAACGGACCGGCGGGGGGAGCGGAAGTTCTCCTATTGGCGGTGCGAAAGCGCGGCGCGCGCCCTTTATGAGTGCGAAGGCGTCGACCAAGCGGAAGAGGCTGCGCGTGGGGCTGACCTGCTATTCTTTTCACTGATCTCTTTGGCCGTTCTGCCAGAGGAAGGGCGCTCGCGGCTGCTCGCGCTGGCCGCCGATGTGCGAGCCTCTGGCGGCAAGGTGGCCTTTGATTCCAACTATCGCGCGCGCCTCTGGGATAGCCCGGAGGTGGCCCGCATCTGGTACGGCAAGGCCATTGCGCTCGCCGATTTCGGATTGCCGACGCTGGAGGACGAGCGAGCGTTAGGCACCGGCGAGACGGCGGAGGACGTGGCCACGCACTGGTTGCATAGCGGTGCCGGAGAGGTGGTTGTCAAAATGGGCGAGCGGGGTTGCCTTCTTCCCGATGGCTCAGTGTTGCCGCCGCCCATGCAGTTCGTGCCGCTCGACACGAGCGGGGCCGGCGACGCTTTCGATGCGGGCTATCTTGGCGCGCGGCTGCGGGGGGATTGTCCCGAACGCGCGGCCGTGGTCGCGCACAAGCTGGCGGGGTGGACGGTGATGCGACAGGGCGCGATTCCTCCGCGCGATTACGCCGCGCCCTACGCCGATCTGACGGAAGCGGGCGAGTGATGCGCCTGCGGCTTCTGGTGAGCCTTGTGTACGGGATGTGCGCGATCTCGGCGTTCGCATCCGCGCCGCAGGGCAGTGTGGTTGCATGCCACGGGGCGCTGTCGGTCAAAGACGGGCAGGTCGTTGGCGAACACGGCGAACCCGTGGCGCTTAAGGGAATGAGCCTGTTCTGGTCGCAATGGGCCCCTCAATACTACGCGGCAGAGACGGTGGAATGGCTGGCGACGGACTGGCGCGTCGATGTCGTTCGCGCCGCCATCGCTGCCGAGGGTGACGACAGCGCGCGCCAACACTTTGATCGCGAGTTGGCCAAGGCATCCGCAGTGATCGACGCCGCGGTGGCCCAAGGGATCTATGTCGTCGTCGATTGGCATGCCCATCGCGCCTATCCGAACGAGGCCGAGCGGTTCCTGGTCGCTGTCGCCCGCAAATATGGTCACCTGCCCAACGTGATCTACGAGGATTGGAACGAGCCGCTGCGTGACGGGGTAGACTGGTCACGGGACGTGAAACCGTATCACCAGCAGGTCATCGGTGCGATCCGGGCAGTTGATCCTGACAATCTGATTATCGCGGGTAGCCCGAGTTGGAGTCAGGATGTCGATCTGGCCGCGCTTGACCCGCTGCCGTTCGGGAACGTCGCCTACACCCTTCACTATTACGCCGCGACGCATAAGCAGGACCTGCGCGACAAAGCGGACAAGGCGATTGCGGCGGGACAGGCACTACTGATTACCGAGTTTGGAACTGTGGAGGCAACCGGCGACGGGCCGATCGACCTCAGCGAAAGTAGGCTCTGGTGGGACTGGGCGGAAAGCAATGGGATCGGCTGGATGAACTGGTCAATTACAGACAAGGACGAGAGCAGCGCTGCGCTCAAGCCGGGCACCAAGCCAGCTGGCTGGAGTGAGGACGATCTGACTGAATCGGGCAGACTTCTGCGCTCCACTCTTCGTGAAGCGGCAGCGCGCAAACCGGCTTGCCAGCATTCGTTGGGGAGCATACGGTAGCGCTAACACAAACAGCGCTACCGCGAAAAAGCGGAGCCGGGGGAGGAACTGATGACCACCACATCGCGGGGAAGCGTCAACACGGCGCTTATCGGGGCAATCGTCGCGGTTGCGACCATTGGCGGGCTGCTGTTCGGGTACGACAGTGGCGCGGTTAATGGAACGCAGACCGGCCTAACCGAAGAGTTTGGCCTTACTCCTGCGTCCTTGGGTTTCACGGTAGGGTCGCTGCTGATCGGCTGTGCTGTCGGTGCCTTTTTCGCCGGACGGTTGGCCGATGTGATAGGTCGCCGCTCTGTGATGATCTTCGCCGCCGTTCTGTTCGTGTTCGGCGCCTTGATCCAGGGGCTGACCGACGTTCACGCCCTTTTCGTCGCCGCACGTTTCGCAGGCGGCATGGCGGTCGGCGCAGCCAGTGTGCTTTCCCCATTGTACATCTCTGAAGTCGCCCCGGCGAATGTGCGCGGGCGACTGACGACGGTGCAGCAGGTGATGATCATCACCGGCTTAACGGCGGCGTTCGTGGTCAACTATTTTCTGGCTCAGAACGCGGGAGATTCTCTCGGTGAGCTTGCTGGAACGACAGCGTGGCGCTGGATGTATCTTGCCCAGACCATTCCGGCGGTGGTGTTCCTCGTTGCGCTTTTCTTCATCCCGGAAAGCCCGCGTTACCTCGTTAGCCGCGGTCGGGAGGCTGAGGCACGGAAGGTGCTGACCAGCCTGTTCGGATCTGACGAGGCGGACCGCAAGATTGGCGACATCAAGGCGAGCTTCTCCGCTGACCACCGCCCCAGTTTCCGCGACGTTATTGCGCCGGGCACTGGCCTGCGCCCCATTGTGTGGGCGGGCATCATGCTGGCGACGTTTCAGCAGTTCGTGGGCATCAACATCATCTTCTACTACGGCGAAACGCTGTGGCGGCTTGCCGGTGTGTCAGAAGAAGTCGCGCTGGAACGCAATATCGTCTCCGGCCTGGTCTCCATCGCGGCCGTGTTTGCGGCGCTGATGGTGATCGACAAGATCGGCCGCAAGCCGCTGCTGATGATCGGATCGGTGGGTATGGCGCTGACACTTGGCGCCATGACCTGGGCGTTCAGCGGCGCCGCACAGGATGCATCGGGCAATCTCGCACTGGGCGAAACGGCTGGATACACTGCTCTTGTGGCCGCGAACCTCTACGTGATCTTCTTCAACTTCAGTTGGGGTCCGGTGATGTGGGTTATGCTGGGCGAGATGTTCCCTAACCAGATGCGCGGGTCTGCCCTCGCGGTAGCGGGCCTTGCTCAGTGGGGTGCCAACTATCTGGTCGTGCAGAGCTTCCCGGCGATGGCCGATGGGCTTGGTCTCGCAGCCACATATGCCCTTTACACCGCGTCCGCAGTGATAAGCTTCTTCCTGGTCAAGTCCTTCATCAGAGAGACGAAGGGCAAGGAACTGGAAGAAATGGTGGGCTGATCCGGCCGCCGGGGGCTGGAAGCGGCGGGGCAGGCGAAGGGGCCGCCTATCCCGCCGCGACCGGAGCCTGTGCTGTCGCTGAGCCAGCCGCTCGGCGGAACTGCGCAGCAGGCGCGGCACAGTGCTTGGCGATGAACTCGTGGTGGCCTGGCATCCAGTCGACAGAGTTGCGAACCGCGCTGCGGATACTTTCCATACGGTCGCGGAACATGTCTGCGGGCATCTCGTCCACGATCGGGTGATAGCGACCCGGCTTGACCCCTTGCCCCATCATCACCGCATACCAACTCGTATCGTTGAACAACTCGTCATGCTCGCGAAATACGCGGCCGGTTGATCGGAACAGGTCCAACTTTTCCTGCAAATAGTCCGACACCTGCATGTTGCGCAGGTACCTCCAGTACTCCGTGTCGGTGCGCTCGTTGGCGTGATAATGCAGCACGAGGAAGTCGCGGATCTTCTCGTACTCGAAAGTCATCCAGCGGTTGTAGAGGTCGATCTCCGGCTGTCCCATCGCGAGGCCTGGAAGCAGCGTCATCAGCCGTGACAGCCCGACCTGGATCAGATGGATGCTCTGGGATTCGAGCGGTTCCATGAATCCGGCCGACAAGCCGATCGCCACACAGTTCTTGTTCCAGGTCCGCTTACGACGCCCCGCCTTGAAGCGCAGCATCCACGGGCTGGCCAAGGGTTCGCCGTCGAGATTGTTCATAAGGATCGACGTCGCTTCGTCGTCGCTCATATGGTCCGAGCAATAGACGTGCCCGTTGCCGATCCGGTACTGAAGTGGAATGCGCCATTGCCAACCCGCCGGGCGCGCGGTGGCGCGCGTCACCGCATTGGTCTCGCCACCTGGAGTGCAGGGAACCGCGACAGCGCGGTCGTTCAGCAGCCAGCTGGACCAGTCATGGTAACCGGTCTTGAGCGTCTGTTCGATCAGCAGACCTCGAAAGCCTGAGCAATCGATGAAGAAGTCGGCGGCCAGTTCCTCGCCGCTTTCGAGCTGTACGGATTCGATGAACCCGCTTTCGCCGTTCTGCTTCACGTCAACGATCTTGCCTTCACGGCGAACCACGCCGCGAGCCTCGGCGTATTCGCGCAGGAACTTGGCGTAGAGGAAGGCATCGAAGTGGAACGCGTAGGCGATGTTGCCAAGCAACGAAGTGCCCGCGTTTTCGAGCGGTCGTGAGAACTTGGCCTCATCGCGATGCGCGGCCAGCGCCTGTAGTGAGTACTCGTCGAGCGGCGCCGCCACACCTTCGGCCAGCGCCCTGAGGTAGTAGGCGTGGAACGACACGCCGTTCATGTCTGCTCCGTAGGGGCCAAACGGGTGGTAGTAGATTTCGCCCTGTTTCCGCCAATCGACGAACTCGATTGCGAGCTTGAAGGTCGCCTGTGTGCGTCGGACGAACTCGTCTTCGTCGAGATCGAGCATGCGGTTGAAAATGCGGATTTGCGGGATGGTCGATTCGCCCACGCCGACAGTACCGATCGCATCCGATTCGATAACGGTAACTTTTGTTTGGCCATCAACCAGAAAGCGAGCGAGCGTTGCCGCCGTCATCCAGCCAGCCGTGCCGCCTCCAACGATCAGAATTGAACGGATTCTCCCCGCATTCATACCGTATTCCCCACCCTTGCCGGCGCACATCGCGGTGCGTCTCCAATTACAGGGCTAATTGAAATTGCGACTTGAGGAAAGCTTCGTCATCCCTTATGCCTCATGAATTGGGAGCGCTACCTTTCCCCAAAAATGGTAGCGCTACCGAGACCGGCGACTTGAAGAATAACAAGCGCCGTATGGGATTGGAGCATGAGGGGAGGGGACATGAAGTCCGCACATTCTAATTCTCGACGTGAGTCGTACGGTCTCTCGAAGACTGCGCTGAAGTTCGGTGCGTCTTTGCTAGTTCTCACTGCGGCAGGGATGGCCAATCCAGCGCTTGCGCAGGATGCCCCGGCCGGTGACGGCGCTGCGACCGACGATAGCACAATCATCGTCACGGGTTTCCGCGAATCTCTGCGGTCTGCGCAGAGCATCAAACAGAACGCCGAAACGATCGTGGACTCGGTCACCGCCGAAGACATCGGCGCGTTGCCGGATCGCTCCGTGACCGAAACGCTCCAGCGTATCCCCGGTATCTCGATCAACCGCTTCGCGGCGGGCGTCGATCCGGATCACTTCTCGGCAGAAGGCGCCGGTGTCGTTGTGCGCGGTCTCACTTATGTGCGGTCGGAATTCAACGGCCGCGAGGCTTTCACGGCGAATAACGGGCGCGGGCTCAGCTTCCAGGACGTTCCATCTGAGCTTCTCGGCCGCGTCGATGTTATCAAGAGCCCCTCTGCAGATCGTATCGAGGGCGGCATCGCCGGTGTGGTCGATCTGCGCACACGCCTTCCTCTCGATAGCGATGGCCTCACTATGGCTGGCTCGCTGGAGGCGAACTACAGCGACTTCGTGAAGAAGTGGTCCCCAACGGGGTCCGTTGTCCTCAGCAATACCTGGGACACCGGTATTGGTGAGATCGGCCTGCTCGGCAGCTTCTCCTACTCGCAGCTTTATACGCGTGCCGACCGTTTTCAGGTCTCCAGCTTCCGCGTCCGTCCTGTTTACTCCGATGGTACGCGAACCGACGTGATCCCGTTCGGCGAAGCAAATCAGATCGGTGAAGCGCTATTCCCGCGCGGCGCAGTGGAAGGCACCCAGGAATTCGATCGCGAACGCTATGGCTATTCCGCCGCCGCCCAGTGGCGCAGCAACGATGGCCGCGCAGAAGCCGTGTTCCAGTTCCTTCGCTCCGACGCTCGCGAAGCATGGACCGAACACACTGTTGAAATCACCACCGACAACGTCGCCAATAACGGGGACTCCCGGGCAGTTGCCGGAACCTCTATCAATTTCGACGACGATGGCTTGTTCGACAACGGTTACATCACCGGCCCGACCGGCTGGCGAGACGACCAGAACACTGCGGGCAATCGCCGCGTTCCGGTGAACGGCCTGCAGTCAAACAACATCCGCCGCGACAAGGATACGAGGAACGTCACGTCGGATTATTCGGCGAACTTCAAGTATGAGATCACCGACAACCTCGCGATCAATCTCGATTACCAGCACGCCACCTCCAGTGTCGACATCTGGGACAACACGCTATGGGTTTCGACCTATCAGGATGCCTTCATCGACCTGAATGGTAGCGCGTTCCCGACGGTGGCCTTCCAGCCGCCGCAGAATTGCGATCCGCAGCCTTGCGTCGGCGCACCCGGCACAAGCGATGCTTATCCGGCCTACTTCACCGGGGCGAACAACAGCTACTCCGATCCCTATAACAGCTTCTATCGCGCGACGATGGATCACCGGGAGTTGAGCGAAGGCAATCTCGACGCCTTCCGCGTCGATCTCGACTACAAGATGCCGAACGATGATAGCTTCATCCGGGGTATTCGGGTCGGCGGACGTTATGCTGACCGCGATCAGGTAGCTCGCTTCTCAACCTACAACTGGGGCCGTCTGTCGGAACAGTGGGGCAATGGCGGTCCGGTCTGGCTGGATGATCCTGTCGACGGTGTGCAGGGCGGCACAGGCGGCGCGCCGCTGCAGGGTTACGAGGAATTCTGCTTCGGCGACTTCTTCCGCAACTCTGTGCAGAACCCGATGAATGGTCAGTGCCGGCTTTTCTACTCCGGGAACACGGTGGAAGATTACCAGGGCCTCGTAGAATACAGCAACCAGATCAACCGCGAATGGGAAGCCATGTCGGGCGGTATAAACGGCGGATGGCGCTCGCTGGCCGACAGGCCGAACGCGATTGCCGGGACGCCGTTTACACCAGGTGAGATCAATCCCCAGCAAGAGAAGAACAAGTCGGCCTACTTCATGGTACGGTTCGGCAGGGACTTCACGAACGGGCAAAAGGTGTCTGGTAACTTCGGCCTGCGCTATGCAAGCACGAGCCGGACATCGAGCGGCTTCCAGGAATTCCAGCTACCCACGAGCATTCCGAACGACGCCAGCTGCCGGGAATCGATTAACGAGGCTCTCAGCGGTGAGGGCGGTGCGGTCAACGCTTATTGCGCGCTGACGGCCGGCGAGAGGGCGAGCTACCTGGCCTTTTCCGACGGCACTGCCGTCGCAAGCAACTACACCAGCAAGTACAGTTACTGGCTGCCTAGCATGAACGTGCGGCTGGAAGTTGGTGATGGGCTGCAGTTCCGCCTCGCTTACTCCAAGGGCCTGGCTCCTCCAGACATGGGGTTAATCCGCAACTACTTCCCGATTGCGCTTTCCATCAACGCGCGGACAGATAGCAACGGCACGACGATCCCGGTCGTCCTGACGCCGGTGGCCGCGGGGACAGGTGCATTCGGTTCCAACGCCACCATCGCGCCGGGACAGGTGCTGGTGTCGGGTTTGATCAACGCTGGTAACCCGGATCTACGGCCGATCAGGGCTGACAACTTCGACCTGACGGCGGAGTGGTATTTCTCCAGCGTTGGCCAGCTTACCGGTTCGCTGTTCTACAAACGGCTGGACGGTGTGCTCACCAATGACGTCGTGCGGCGCAGCTTCACGAACAATGGGGCGACCTACGATGTCGTGGTGACAACGCCGGTCAACTCCAGCCAGTCGGGCAAGATCAAGGGCTTCGAGCTTGCGTATCAGCAGGTGTTCGACTTCCTGCCCAGCTTCCTGAGTGGGCTGGGCGTGCAGGCGAACTACACCTACGTCGACAGCTCCGGCGTGCCGCAAAGCACGCTGTCCTCGACCGACCCTGACGTGGCCGCAGGCCGCGTGCCCACGATCTCGGGCGAGAACTTCCCGCTTCAGGGTCTTTCGAAGCACCAGTTCAACGTCACGCCGTTCATCGACATCGGGCCGCTTTCAGCGCGTGCATCGTATAGCTGGCGGTCACGTTACCTGCTGACACTGCGTGACGTGATCACTCCGTTCGATCCGATCTTCCAGGAAGCGTTCGGCCAGCTGGACGCGTCGCTGACATACTCTGTTACCGACAACATCAAGGTCGGCATTCAGGGCTACAACCTCCTTAACTCGGTCACGAAGACTTCAGCCGCCGTCGAGGATGCAGACGGCGATGTCAGGTTGGTCCCACGCGGCTGGTACATGCAGGATCGCCGCTATTCCCTGATGGTCCGCTTCAACTTCTGATCGCGACAGGAAGGGCAACTCAAAGGGCCGGCAAGCGATTGCCGGCCCTTTTATAGCGGGTGTGGAAAGCGTAGCGTAACCCAACAAAAAAGAGCGGTCCGCGCAGATGGGCCGTTCGGGAAGGGAAGGCATGGCGGAGAGGGACCCGGCGGGCCGAAAGATGCGCGTCGTCGTTGTGGGTGGCGGTACGGCTGGATGGATGGCCGCTTCCGCGCTGGCGCGTTTCCTGGGAAGCGTGATCGACATCCGGCTGGTTGAATCCGAAGCCATCGGCATCGTCGGCGTGGGGGAAGCCACTCTGCCCCATCTCCGCGCGTTCTTTCAGCGCATGGGCATCCCCGAAAACGAGTTCATGCGTGAGACGCGGGCGACGATCAAACTGGGCATCGAGTTCCAGAATTTCGGCAAGATCGGTGACAACTACATTCACCCGTTCGGCGCCTACGGCTTCCCGTTGGCCGGGGTGAACTTCCACCATTACTGGCTTCGCGAACGAGCCGCCGGCAGCCAGATTTCGCTGGAAGAATACTCCGTGCCGATCATCGCCGCCCGGCAGAAGCGGTTCTCGCTTCCGCAGTCCGGCGGCGACCAGATGGCCGATAGCTGGGGTTATGCCTACCAGTTCGACACGAACCTCTTCGGCCCGATGCTCCGCCGCCGGGGTGAGGCGATGGGCGTCCGGCGAACCGAAGGACGGATTATCGATTTTGCGCGCGATGGGGAAACCGGCGACGTCACCTCCCTGACCCTGGCCTCCGGAGAGATGATCGAGGGTGATTTCTTCGTCGACTGTTCCGGCTTCGCCGCGCTGCTGATCGGCAAGCTGGCTGAAAACAACTGGGACGACTGGACCAACTGGCTGCCGAATGACCGCGCGGCAGCCTTGGTGGCTGAATCCCCTGAAGGTGAGATTGCGCCCTACACATCCTCCATCGCCATGCCGCACGGTTGGCGCTGGCGTATCCCGCTTCAACACCGCGTGGGCCACGGTTACGTCTTTTCCAGCGCTCACTTGTCGGAAGATCAGGCCTGTCAGGACATCCTGAACGCGGTCGACGGTAAGCCGCTGGTCGATCCGAAAATCCTGCGCTTCAAACCGGGCAGACGGCGCAAGAGCTGGATCGGCAATGTGTGCAGCATTGGGCTCGCCAGCGGGTTCCTTGAACCTCTGGAATCGACGAGCATTCACATGGCCCAGATGGCGGTCATGCGGCTGGTTGAACTGTTTCCCATCGGTGAAGTCTCACCTGCCGACCGTGATGAGTTCAACCGCCTGGTCGACTACGAATACGATCGGGTGCGCGACTTCCTGATCCTGCACTACAACGCCACTGAACGGAACGACACGCCCTTCTGGGACCACGTCAGGACGATGCAGGTGCCTGACACGCTGGCCAGCAAGATGGAACTGTGGCGCGAAGGCGCGAAGGTCGAATACTACAGCGAGGGGCTGTTCCTCGAACCTAGCTGGATCGCGGTCTATCTCGGGCAGGGGCTGATCCCCAAACGGTATGACCAGCGCGCCGATCAGGTACCGCAGGAAAAGCTGACGCAAGCGCTCATCGACCTCCGTGCCGAGATGGCTCGCCGGGTCGATACTATGCCTACGCACAGCGCGTATCTGAACGAGCATAACGCATGGGGGGGACAATGAACGACGCCCGCACCCGCACCGTTTGCGTCGTCGGCGGCGGCATCGCCGCGACGGCGGCTGCCATCGCCTTCCGCCGCGCCCTGCCCGGCGCAAAGGTTACCCAATTCGCCGACGGGCGGGAGCCGGAATACGCCGGGGCCGCCGATCCCTACCTCCATCGCTTTCATGGACTGGTAGGGCTGGATGCGGGGGAGTTTGCCCGGCGCACGGGTGCCGTCAATGTCAGCGAGGCTGAGTTTCACCTTCCCGGGAAGGCCCCCTTCCGCTTCGTGCGGTTTGACGAGATGGCCTATTTCGACGGCGTTGCTCTGCATCAGTTGTGGCTGCGCCTGACCGAAGGCGGTCGCAGTTCCCCATCGTGGGGTGACGTGTCGCGCCGTGCGCGCCGTCCGGACGATCTTGCCTTGGGGCTTGGCGTTCGGTTTGATTCCGCTGCTTACCTGTCGTTGCTGGGGAATCTGGCGCGCGAGATCGGCGTGATTTCGGAGCGGGCAGCAAGCGCGGCTGAACTCGCCCCTTCGTTCGATCTGGTGGTGGACGCCGAGGGTAATCCCGACGCCGAGTGGGTCACTATTGCGGGCGTACCGGGCGGACTGACGTGGCAGACCGGACCGGGCGGAGGCGAGCAGGGCTTCGAGACCATAAAGCTCGGCAGCGAAAGCGCGTCGTGGACGACGGCGGCATGGCACGCGGAGGGGCGTGTCATCGCAGGCGCGCCTACGGCGGGACGGGCAGTTGCGCCGTTTGACGGCAGCACCCTGGCCGTTGGCCGCGCTGCCCTGCGCGCAGAAACGCTGGATGGCCGCCCACTCTCGGTCGCCTTGGCCGGAATCACGCGCGCGATAGAACTGCTGCCGCGCCCCGGCGCTTCTGGGCGCGAGGCGGCGGAATACAACCGGCGCACTGCGATGGTGCATGAATTCCTGCTCGACTGGGCGGTCGAGCGCTGGGGCGGTGCTGAAACCACGCCACCGACGCTGGCGGCCTTGCGCATGCAATTTGCGCGGCGCGGGCGGATACCGTTCCGTGACGAGGACCCGGTTTCAGTTGGACAGTGGCTCGGCTGGTTGCTCGGCAGCGGGCAGCGCCCGGATACGATTGATCTGTCCGCAACCGCGCTTTCCGACGATCAGATCGCGCAGGTGTTTTCGGTCTTCAACTAGCCTTCTAGCGGGGGTGTGGGCATTCCTCGGCAAAGTTCGGCCACTGCATCCGAATGATCCGGTGCCCGTTCGGCCAGTGCCCGCCATGTATCCGCGATCTGGCCCATGGCAGCGGTGACTTTGCCGTCGTCCATGGAATCCACGAGCGGATCGTAGCCTTCGGGCTCCACGTTCTGCCCCAACAGCACGGCGGCCCAGCTTTGCACGCCGAACAGATCGTGGTCGTAGCGCCGGATGCGCCCGCCCGAGCGGAACAGTTCCAGCTTCTCTGACAGACTGTCGGGCAGAGCCATGGTCTGCAATTCGCGCCAGAACGGCTCTTCCCGCTGATTGGCGCGATAGTGCAGCACGATGAAATCGCGGATATATTCGTACTGCTCGACCATCAGCTTGTTGAACTGATCGCGCAGAGACGGGTTGAACTTGCGATCCGGAAACAACCACAGCAGCTTCGAGATAGCGGTCTGGATCAGATGGATGCCGGTTGATTCCAAAGGCTCGATAAACCCGCCTGACAGGCCGATGGCCACGACGTTGCGTTCCCAAAGGCGGTGGCGAAAGCCATTGTCGATGCGGATCTTGAACGGCTGTTCCAGCGGTTTGCCGTCGAGATTGCGCAGCAGCATCTGCTCCGCCTGATCTTCGTTCAGAAAAGCGCTCGAATAGACAAGTCCGCTGCCAGTGCGGTGCTGGAGCGGAATGCGCCACTGCCATCCGGCTTCAACTGCGGTGGCGCGGGTGAAGGGGGTGAGCGGGGCGGATCGCGCGCTGGGCACGGCCACGGCCCGGTCGCACGGCAGCCAGCGACGCCAGTCATGAAAGCCTACGTCCATCGCCTGCCCCAGCAAGATGCTGCGGAAGCCGGAGCAATCGATGAACAGGTCGCCTTCGACGGAGCGCCCGTCCTCCAGCTCTACCGATAGGACATGGCCGGTTTCGGGGTCGAGTACGGGCCGCGAAATCTTGCCTTCGATGCGCGTCACCCCGCGCGCTTCAGCCATCTTGCGCAAGAACGCTGCATAGAGCCCGGCGTCAAAATGATACGCGTAGATCAGCCGCCCGACAGGCGAACGAGGATCGGTGGAGGGATGGACAAAGCGGTTGCGCCGGGCGAGCGCGGAACTGAGGAAATAGTCCTCGATCCGGCCGCCGCGATGCTTCAGCCAGAACTGGTGGAAGCTGACGCCTTCGAAATCCTGTCCCAGTTCCCCGAAGGGATGCAGGTAGCTTTCGGACGATTTTCCCCAACCGACGAATTCGACCGCCAGTTTGATCGTCGCGCCGGTCGCAGCGAGGAATTCCTTTTCGTCCACGCCGATACGCTGGTTGAACTCACGGATCGGCGGGATCGTGGCCTCGCCCACGCCGATGGTCGCGATCTGATGGGACTCCACCAGCGTAATCGTGCGCTGGCCGTCATCGAGGAACCGTGAAAAGGCTGCGGCGCTCATCCATCCGGCCGTTCCGCCGCCGACAATGACAATGCTTCTGATCGGGCTGTGAGTCATGGAGCGCTGGTACTCGGTGATGCTCGTTCGGGATGCTTCAGGCGGCGGCGAGACTTTCGGCGATCGCGGTGCGCAGCGGCTTGGCGCGATAGTTGGAATCGTAAGGGCAGCAGCGCACTTCTAACCCGTCATCGCGTTCGGCAAAGCCCTGCAACCACGAGAAGCGATCCACCATGCCCCATGCCAGAATGTCGCCGAGTTCCGCGTAGTCCAGCATCACGTCGAAGTAGCGGCGCGAATAGTCCGCAACCTTGGCGTCGCGTCCCGCAATCGGGCCGGGCAGCGCCTTGTCCTTCACGTCGAATTCCGTGATCAGCAACCGGTATCCCATCGCCACGACTTCATCGAGAAAACGCCGCCATTCGGTTTCGCGGTAGGGGCCGACGCCCGTGGCGGGATCAAGCGAGAACATCTCGATATGCGACTGGATGCCCAGCGTATCCACCGGCACGTTTCTGGCACGGAACCCTTCAAGCAGCCGCAGGACATCCGCGCAGTGTGCGCTGTGGGCCGGTTCCCAGCTCATGTAGTCGTTATAGACCAGTTCGGCTTCGGGCAACTGATCGCGGGCGGTGTGAAACGCCAGATCCAGCACTGCTTCGGCGCTGCCCATGGCCCGGCTCATGCTCGTTTCCATCAGGCCGTTGGTGTCGTGGTCTATCGCCTCGTTCACCACATCGTAGCTCTCGATGACGCCTAGGTACCTCTCAGTCACCGTTTGGATATGCGTGGTCAGCAGCCTTTCGGCCTCCTGCACGGGATTTGCGCCGTAATCGTAGTTGTTGAGCCACTCCGGGAACCAGCGGGGACGGTGCCACAACAGGGTGTGCCCGCGCACGGCCTGACCATTGGCTTGGGCCCAAGCGACGATCTCATCAAACCGGGTAAAATCAAAGGCTTCGGGGCCGGGTCGAAGCGCTTGCCACTTCATCTCGTTCTCAGCGACCACCACTGAACACTCGTCGCGAATGATCCGGGTGTAGTCAGGATTGCGGAAGGAACCTCCACCGGCGCCAGGGTTCCAGTTGATCGCGCTCCCCCAACGCCGCCCCTTGCGCGCCGCCAGAGAGTTGAGGCTCCCGGTGGGTCCAGGCGACGGAGTTGGCGAGGGCGCGGGAGTCGAAATGACTGGCGGCTTGCCCGATGTTTCTCCGCCACCGCAGCCTGCCAGAGCGAGCGAGGCAGCGAGTCCAGTCACCGCCTCGCGGCGGGTGCAATCGAAGCGAGTCATAGCGGTGCGGGCTCCATCCTCGGGACCAGCAGTTGGATCGCAATGAAGGCGATCAGGTAGGCCAGCCCGGCGTAGATCATCAGGGGCATGTACGAGCCAAGGTACTCGAGCGAGAGCCCGGTGGCGCGGGCCAGCAGCATTCCTCCGATCGCGCCGGCGCAGCCGCCTATGCCCGCCACCGTCGCCACTGCCCGGCGTGGATAGAGGTCGGAGATCATCGTGAAGATGTTGGAGCTGAAGGCCTGATGGCCAGCGGTCGCGAGACCGATGATCAACACCACGAGCAGCGGGTTGTCGACGTACAGGACAATCAGCAAGGGCAGGGCGCAAAGTGCCGCAAGGAACAGCGTAGTCTTCCGCGCCAGATTGACGCTCCACCCCTTCTTGATGAACTTGCTCGACGCCCAGCCACCGGCGATCGAACCGACGTCCGCCATCAGGTAAACCGCGATCAGAGCGGGTCCGATAGTGGCGAAAATTCCCTCGTTGGCCTTGGGAAACAAATCCATGCCCTGCGTCTTCACGAAGAAATCGGGCAGCCAGAACAGGAACAGGTACCACACAGGGTCAGTGAAGAACTTGCCGCAGATGAAGTACCACGCCTGACGCTGGCGAAGCGCCGCCATCCAGCCGAGCGGTTCCCCCGCCTCGTCCTCTCCGTCCTGCTCGATGTAGGCGAGCTCGTCTGCCGTGACGTGGGGCTGCTCGCGCGGTTGGCGGAACATCAGCAGCCATCCGGCGAGAACGAGAAACCCGATAGCCCCGGTAACGTAGAACGCCGCCTGCCAGCCGTAGAGACCGGCCACCAGGATGCCCACGATAGGTGTCATCATCACGCCGACGTTGGCCCCGGCGTTCAATATGCCGACGCCCAGCGCGCGCTCTCGCCGGGGGAACCACTCCGCGACCGATTTTACCGCGCCGGGATAGGCGGCCGCCTCGGCAAAGCCGAGCACCATGCGGGCCAGCACAAAGGACAGGACCGTGCGGGCAGCGCCGTGGAACAGGGCCGCAAAGCTCCACAGGGCGATGGCAATCGCCATTCCGAGACGCGTTCCGATCCTGTCGAGCAGTCGCCCCACGACCAGCAGGCCGACTGCGTAGCTCGCCTGGAACGCTAGGACGATGTTCGAATAGTCGATCTCGCTCCAGCCAAGATCTTCCTCGATCATCGGTTTCAGAACGCCGAGCACCTGCCGGTCGATGTAGTTGATGGTTATGACGAAGAAGAGCAGTGCGCAGATTGCCCAGCGATAGCGCCCCTTGGGTGAGCGGAGAGCGTTGGGGTCAGCGGCGGCGATCATGCGATGGTGAACTCCGCCGTTTGCAGCTTCGCCGAACTGCTGCCGGTTGAGACTATGACCGGCCCGGGCTCTACCACCTCGCGCATCTCGCGGTTCCAGACCGTCAGGTGGCGTGGCTCAATCTTGAAGCGCACGGTGCGTCGCTCTCCAGGCGCCAGCGTGATCCGTTCAAACCCCTTCAGCGCGATGAGAGGCATAGTGACGGACCGCTGCGGCAACCCCACATAGAGCTGCACAACCTCGTCCCCTGCGCGCGAGCCGGTATTGGTGACATCGACCGAGACCTCCACGGTCTGATCGGCACTGATGCGCGCGGCGGACAAGCGCGGCGCTGACAGTTCGAATGCCGTGTAGGACAAACCGTGCCCGAACGCGAAAAGCGGGCTGACGTCGTCAAACAGGTAACCCCGCCGCGAACTGGGTTTGCGGTCGACGAACAGCGGCACCTGACCAGCATTGCGGACCACGCTGACGGGCAGCTTGGCACCGGGGTTGATAAGCCCGATCAGGGCTTCGGCCATCGCCGTTCCGCCCTCCTGGCCGGGATACCAGCATTCGAGCACGGCATCGGCCTTGGCGATAACATTGGGCCAACTGGGCGGGCGTCCGTTTATCGCGCACACGATCAGCGGCTTCCCGAGAGCGGCCATCGCGTCGACCAGTGCGTTCTGCTGCCCGACGATGTCGATTTCGGTGCGGTCGCCCAGATGGTTGCGAGCGAAGCCTTCGCGGCTCGTCTGCTCAGTGTCGCCGATGGCCAGGACGATGGTGTCCGCCAGCCGCGCGACCGAGACCGCCTGTTCGATAAGCTGCAGGTTCCGGCCGGGGTCGGCCAAAACCACGGGATCGACAGAGCGATCATCGCTGGTGGTGATGAACACACCTTGCGACGTTACGAAATCGGCTTGCGGGGCAACCTGCCGCAGCCCCTCGATCAGGCTCACGGCGTGCTTCGGAACGCTTGAATATCCACCCAGCCGGGCGATGGCGTGGTTGGGCCCAATAACGGCCACGCGCCCCATCCTGGCCGGATCAAGCGGAAGTGCGCTGCCCTTGTTGGTCAGCAGGCAAAGGGACTTCCGTGCCGCTTCCAACGCCAGTTCCCGCGCCTCCGCATTGCCGGTGATACGGCGGGTCTGTTCCAGATCGCCATAGGGGCTTTCGAACAGCCCGCAGCGGAACTTGAACGTCAGCATCCGGGCGCAGGCGCGGTCGATCAGTTCAACGGGCACTTTCCCCGCTTCTACCTGCGCGGCCAGTGTCGCGAATGCCTGTCCGTCTGGCAGCTCGCTGTCGACGCCCGCGATCAGGGCCTGCCGGGCCGCGTCAGCCTCGTCCTTGGCGACATGGTGCAGCGTGGCGAGTTCGTGGACCCCGCCGTAGTCGCTGGCGATGATCCCGTCGAAGCCCCATTCCTCGCGCAGTACCTGGCCAAGCAACCAGGTGTTCGCATGGCTCGGTATGCCGTCGATTTCGTTGTAGCTGGGCATGACAGCGCCGATGGACGTGCGGCGCACGACCTCGCGGAATGGCGGAAAGAAAAACGCTCGTAATTCCCGTTCGCCAAGCTGGGCCGGGGCAACATTGTTACCGGATTCCGGCTGACCGTGCCCCGTCATATGTTTCAGTGTCGCGAAGACCTTGTCCGGTGCCAGCCGGTCGAATTTGCCCGGCCCTTGCAGCCCTTCGACCGCAGCCACGCCCATTTCCGCCACCAGATAGGGGTCTTCGCCGAAGCATTCCTCGATGCGGCCCCAGCGCGGATCACGCACGATATCGACGACGGGCGAGAGGACATAAGGCACGCCTCTTGCCCGCGTTTCGCGGGCAATGACGGATTGCACCCGGCGCATCAGATCAGTGTCGAACGTGCCCGCGAGCCCGATAGCTTGCGGGAACATGGTCGCTTCTGTGGCCATGTAGCCGTGCAGCGATTCCTCGTGCAGCAGCACCGGGATACCCAGCCGGGTATCGTCCAGCGCCCACCTTTGCAGCGCGTTGATGAACTCGACCGTTTCCTGCGGAGTGCGCCAGCGCGCGGCCGTTCCGCCTGCCGCTCCGCTGATGCCCGGCACGCCTCGCTTGTCGGACGGGCGGGTGACATGACCGATACCGTCGGGAAACGCCTTGCTCGCCTTCACGGGATTGAACGCCAGCGAGTCGATCATCTCGCTCTTCTGCGCCCAGGCGGCACGGATCTGCGCGATCTTCTCCGGCAGCGTCATGCGGCGCATCAGATCGGCCACACGGTCTGGTATCGGCGCCCGCGCGTCCTTGTAGAGCGGCCGCGCCTGCGCAAAGGCCAGCGGAGCGTGCGTTACTGCCAGCGTTACGAGGCTGCCGCCACCGAGGAGCTTTAGAGCACCTCGGCGGTTCATTCCGCCACCGTCAGTTTTACGCTCTTCAGCTCCTGCGAATTCGGCCCGGCCATGATCGTAAAGTCGCCAGGTTCGACCACGCGCTTCATGTCGCGGTTCCAGAGCGCGAAAGCGTCAGGACGAAGGGCAATCTCCACCTGTCTGGTTTCGCCCGGCTGCAAGGTCACTCGCTGAAAGCCCGCCAGCTCTTTGATCGGGCGGGTGACCGAACTGATCTCGTCACGCAGATAGACCTGCACCACCTCGTCGCCTGCGCGGCTACCGGTGTTGGTCACTCGCACGCGCACCGTGACACCCTGACCGGGACGGATGGTGGCTGCTGAAAGCGCCGGTTCGCCGATGTCGAACGTGGTGTAGGAAAGGCCGAAGCCGAACGGGTAGAGCGGGCTGACCTCGCTGAACAGGTAACCGCGGCGGGCGCTGGGCTTGTAGTCGTAGAATACCGGCAACTGCCCCGCGTCGCGCGCTACCGTCACGGGTAATTTGCCGCCCGGATTGACGCGCCCGAACAGCGCGTCGGCAATCGCATGGCCTTGCTGTTCACCCGCGTACCATGTCTCGAGGATGGCATCGGCGCCCTCGGCAACATTCAGATAGCTTGGCGGGCGACCGTTCACGAGTACCGCGACAATCGGCTTGCCGAGTGCCTTCAGTGCCTCGAACAACTCATTTTGTTCGCCGACCAGATCCAGGTCTGAACTGTCGCCAAGGTGGCCATCTGCCCATGCCTCGCGGCTGGTCTGTTCGGTGTCGCCGATAAACAGCAGGATCGTGTCGGCCCGGCGCGCAACCTCAACCGCTTCTGCAATGCGGCGGCGGTTTTCTGCCGGATCGCCCAGCTTGACCTCGTCCGCCCACCAGTCGTCATTCTCGGTGATCACGACGCCTTGCGCGGTCACGATGTTCGCGCGGTTACCAGCCAAGGCGCGAATGCCCTCCAGCGGTGAAACGGTAGAACGCGGGTCACCGTAATACCCGCCCAACCGCGCGACTGCGGCATTGGGCCCGATAACGGCGATGGTCTGCTTCGCTCCCGAGGATGGTAGGGCAAGGGGTAGAACCCCATCGTTTTTGAGCAGGACGAGAGATTGTTCCGCCGCCTTTCGTGCGAGCGCCTGCCCGGCCTGCGTGCCGGACGTGCGAGCGGCGGCGAGATTGGCCCACGGGTTTTCGAACAGCCCGGCGTTGAACTTCATCGCGAGGAAACGTGTCGCGGCTGCGTCGATCGCCGCCATCGGTACACGGCCTTCCCGGACAGCAGCGGTGAGGGTTGAGAATGCCGCGCCTTCGGGCAGGTCCACGTCCACCCCGGCTTCCAGCGCCATAACGGCAGCCTCGGGGATTCCCGGCGCGATGCGGTGGATCTCTGCCATCTGTTCGATGGCGTAGTAGTCGGAGACGACCGCGCCCTCGAACCCCCATTCGCCCCGCAACACGTCGCCCAGCAGCCATTTGTTGGAATGGCTCGGGATGCCGTCGATCTCGTTATAGCTGGCCATCACCGCGTCGATCCCGGTGCGCTTCACGACCTGCTCGAATGGCGGGAAGAAGTAATCGCGCAGGGTGCGTTCCCCGATCGGTGCGGGAGCGATGTTGGTACCGGCCTCGGGCTGTCCGTGGCCGGTCATGTGCTTCAACGTGGCGAAGACCTTGTCCGGACCAAGGGTGCGCGCGCGGTTCAGCCCTTGGAGGCCTTCCACGGATGCGACGCCCAGTTCGCCGACAAGAAAGGGGTCTTCTCCGAAGGTTTCTTCGATGCGGCCCCAACGAGGGTCCCGCGCGACGTCCACTACTGGGGAGAGGACCAGGTGGACGCCGCGCGGTCGGGTCTCGCGCGCGATCAGGGAGCTGATTTCACGCACGAGGTCCGGGTCCCATGTAGAAGCGAGACCGATTGCCTGAGGGAAACTGGTGGCGTCACGCGCCGCCAGCCCGTGAAGAGATTCTTCGTGGAAGAGGATGGGTATGCCGAGCCGCGTATGCTCCCGCGCCCAACGCTGGGCGGCGTTCACATACTCGACGCTCTCCTCGATGCTGCGGCGGCGCACCTCGCGCGGGCTGGCGGGGCCGGACACGTCGGAGGGGCGGGCGATCTGGCCCAGACCATTGGGATGGAGGGCGCTGGCCTTCGCGGGATCGAAGCGATTCTGCGCGTCCTGGAATTCGGTCTTGCCGGTCCACACCGTAGTGATCTGGGCAATTTTCTCTTCCAGAGTCATCCGCGCAAGCAGGTCGGCGACGCGTTGTTCCACCGGCAGGGCCGCGTTCCAGTAAGCCGCATCAGCCAGGGGCCGCGCGGGTTCTGATCGTGTTGTCTGCTGTGCTGCCACACCGGTCGGGATTACCCCCGAAGCAGCCATCAGGCCGGCACTTGCCGCCAGCAATGCTGCCTTGAAACGGCGAGCCATCGCATCCTCCCTCTCTGTCGTGCTTGCTTCGCACGACTTGTTTTGATAGCGCTACCATGATGGTCGGGAGAGGCCTTGTCAATCGCTGTGCGGCAACGATCGCACTGCTCCTGGCGCTGGTGCTGGCAGGGTCGGCGCGGGCGGAGGATGGTTACGCCCTATGGCTGCGCTACGCCCCGTTGGAAGGGGAAGCGCTGCAACGGTTGCGTGACTTCGACCCTCAAATCCGCATCGATGTCTATGATCAAACCGACACCCCGACACTGGAAGCGGCCGTCCGCGAATTGCAGGTCGCATTGCCCTCGCTGTTAGCTCGCGAGCTTACATCACCGGCAGGGCGCGGAGTTATCCATCTCGCTTGTGGCAGCCATCGCACCGGGGGCGATGCGGGCTTTACCGTCAGGTCAGGCGCGCGCGGGATTCGTGTTGAGGGAAGAAATCATCTGGGCTGCCTTCACGGCACTTACGCCCTACTGCGGGAACTGTCGCAAGGGGTCGACCCGCGCTCGATCAACCTAAATGAACGCCCCTCAATGCCGCTGCGGCTACTCAATCACTGGGACAACCCCGGCGGGCATGTGGAGCGCGGCTATTCGGGGCGGTCGATCTTCGATTGGTGGCGGCTGCCCGATCATCTCGACCAGCGCATGATCGATTATGCCCGCGCCAATGCCTCGATCGGCATCAATGGCACGGTGGTCAACAACGTGAACGCCAGCGCGCTGTTCTTGACCGACCGTTACATCCCCAAGCTCAAACGGTTGGCTGATGCCTGGCGGCCCTATGGTATCCGGCTTTATATCTCGGCCCGGTTCTCGGCGCCGCGCGACGTGGGCGGGCTGGAGACCGCCGACCCGCTCGATCCCCGTGTGCAGGCGTGGTGGAAAGAGCGGTCGGACGCACTTTACGCTGCGATCCCCGATTTCGGCGGCTTTCTGGTGAAGGCCAATTCCGAAGGGCAGCCCGGACCGCAGGATTATGGCCGCACGCACGCTGATGGGGCGAACACTTTGGCCCGCGCGGTCGGTGGACGCGGCACTGTGATCTGGCGCGCGTTCGTCTATTCGGCAGAGGATCAAACGGATCGCGCGAAGCAGGCCTATAACGAGTTCGTGCCACTTGACGGGAAGTTCGATTCCAACGTCATTGTGCAGGTGAAGAACGGCCCGATAGATTTCCAGCCGCGAGAGCCATTTCACCCCCTGTTTGGCGCGATGCCCAACACGAAGCTGATGCTGGAAGCGCAAATCACGAAGGAATACCTCGGGTTTTCCACGCATCTCGTGTTCCTCGCACCGATGTGGGAGGAAGTGCTGCGCGCCGATACGGGACGGGGCGGCACGGTGGCGCAAGTTATCTCACCAGCAGGCATGGCGGGCGTCGCGAATATTGGGTCGGACCGGAACTGGAGCGGATCGCATTTCGATCAAGCCAACTGGTATGCTTTCGGCCGGATGGCGTGGAATCCTGAGCTCTCGAGCGAGGACATCGCCCGTGAGTGGGCAGCGCAGACATTCAACCGCGACGTCGGCTTTCTAGCCGAAGTGGTGCCGATGATGATGCAAAGCCGGCAAGCCGCTGTGGACTACATGACACCGCTGGGCCTTACCCATCAGATGGCGACTGGGCATCACTATGGACCGGGCCCCTGGGTCTGTGACCTGGACCGGCCTGAGTGGAATCCCTGTTATTACGCCCGGGCGGATCGGGGCGGCATCGGTTTTGACCGAACGGCAACCGGCAGCGATGCGCTTGCGCAGTATGCCCGTTCGGTCGCGGCGAAGTGGGCCGAAGCCGCACGGACCAGTGACGATTACCTGCTCTGGTTCCACCATGTGCCGTGGGATTTTCAGATGCGTTCCGGCAAGCTTCTCTGGGGGGAACTCGTGCATCGCTATGACCGGGGTGTTACCGCCGTCGATGACATGGTGCGCGCATGGGCCTCGTTCGAAGATCGAGTGGACCGGGATCGGTTCGGCGACGTCGCGGCGTACCTCGCGATTCAACAGCAAGAGGCGCGTTGGTGGCGGGATGCCTCGATAGCCTATTGGCAGTCGTTGAACGGATTGCCGCTTCCAGATGGAACACGCGCACCTGAACATTCGCTCGTTTACTATCGGGCACTTCAGTTCCCGGAGGCACCCGGCAATTGATGGTTCAGCCATCACCCTCGGCAAATGCCTTGCCGTTTAGCGTCTTCGGCGCATAGAGGCCCGCATGAGCGAGAAGAGCAATGCTCCGCGCAAAGGTAACCGGCGTCAGTCGGGCCAGCCGACGATCAACGACGTCGCGCGGGTAGCGAACTGTTCACCGATGACGGTGAGCCGCGTGATCAACAACGAAACGAGCGTTCGGGAGCAAACCCGCGCGGCCGTTCTCGCTGCGATCGAAACGCTGAACTACAAGCCGAACCGCGCTGCGCGCAGTCTGGCCGGGGCGGCACAGATGCGTATCGCTCTGCTCTATTCCAACCCTTCGGCCAGCTACCTGAGCGAGCTTTTGATGGGCAGCCTGGAGCAGGCCAGCCGCAGCGACGTGCACCTGGTGGTGGAACGCTGCGAGTTCGACAAGGACGAGGAGCGGGTGGTCCGCAGCCTGGTCGAATCCGGCATCGACGGGTTCCTTTTGCCGTCTCCGCTGTGTGACGAAGCGGCGCTGCTCGAAATGCTTTCGAAGCAAGGCAGCAAGGCCGTTCTGATCGGCACCGGCAACCCGCACCCCGACTATTCGGTCGTCATGATCGATGATTATCAGGCCGCCGGTGACATGACCCGTCACATCATCGGCTTGGGCCACCGGCGAATCGGCTTCATTGTCGGTAACCCGCACCAGACTGCCAGCGGCAAGCGACTGGCCGGCTATATGGACGCCATGGCAGACGCGGGGCTGGAAGTGCCCGACGGTATGGTGATGCAGGGCCTGTTTACCTATCGCTCTGGCTATGATGCCGCTGTGCGCCTGCTGGACCAACCCGATCCGCCCACGGCGATCTTCGCGTCCAACGACGATATGGCCGCAGCCGTCGTTGCTGTGGCGCATCGCCGCCATCTGGATGTTCCGGTGGATCTGTCGGTTTGCGGCTTCGACGATACCGCCATCGCCAGTACCATCTGGCCGGAACTCACCACCATCCGCCAGCCGATTGCCGAAATGGCGCGCAATGCGGTCGATCTGCTGGCGAACGAGCTTCGCAGCGGCCGGACGGGCAAGACCAAGCCCGGCCACGTAACGCTGGATTACCAACTCGTCCGCCGTCAGTCAGACGCTGCGCCCGGATTGGTACGCCGGGCCGTGAATCGGGGCGGTGGTGGCTGACGAAACGCCGGAAGACGGCCCTCGGCGGCTCCGCTCACGCGACTGGTTCGGCAACCGGGAGCGGTGGGACCAGACGGCCCTCTATCTAGAGCGGTTCATGAATTACGGCGTGACGCCGGAAGAACTGCGCAGCGGCAAGCCGATCATCGGCATCGCCCAATCGGGCAGCGACCTGTCCCCCTGCAATCGCATCCATCTGGAACTTGCCAAGCGCACGCGTGACGGCATTCGCGATGCGGGCGGTATCCCGATTGAGTTCCCGGTCCACCCGATCTTCGAAAACTGCCGCCGACCCACCGCCGCGCTGGATCGCAACCTGCTCTATCTGGGGCTGGTGGAACTGCTTAACGGCTATCCGATCGACGGCGTGGTGCTCACCACGGGCTGCGACAAGACCACGCCCAGCCAGATGATGGCGGCGAGCACGGTGGACATCCCGGCGATCGTTCTGTCGGGCGGCCCGATGCTCGACGGCTGGCATGAAGGGCAGCTTGTCGGGTCAGGCACTGTCGTGTGGCGTAGCCGCCGGCTTCTGGCAGCGGGCGAGATTGATGAGGACGAATTCCTCCAGCGGGCCTGCGAAAGCGCGCCCAGCGCGGGTCACTGCAATTCCATGGGCACGGCCAGCACGATGAACGCGGTGGCAGAAGCGCTGGGTATGTCGCTCACCGGATGCGCGGCAATACCGGCCGCTTACCGTGAACGCGGGCAGATGGCCTATCGCACCGGTCGCCGCATCGTGGAGATGGTGCATGAAGACCTGCGCCCGTCAGACATCCTCACGCGGGAGGCGTTTCTCAACGCCATCGCCACGGTCAGTGTGTGCGGCGGTTCGTCCAATGCGCAGCCGCACATCGTCGCTATGGCGCGCCATGCGGGTGTGAATCTGGAGCCGGAGGTGTGGGAAACACACGGCTATGACCTGCCGCTGCTCGTGAACATGCAGCCCGCCGGCCAGTATCTTGGCGAGCGCTTCCACCGTGCTGGCGGCGTGCCGGCGGCGATGTGGGAACTGCTCGGTGCGGGCAAACTGCACGGCGATTGCCTCACCTGCACGGGTGTTACGGTTGCGGAGAACCTGGCGGGCCACGAAAGCCCTGACCGGGAGATGATCCGTTCGTTCGCTGACCCTTTGCAGGAGCGGTCAGGCTTCAAGGTGCTGCGCGGCAACCTGTTCGATTTCGGTATCCTCAAGACGTCGGTGATCTCTGAGGAATTCCGCCAGCGCTACCTTAACCGGCCGGGCAGTGAAGGGGTGTTTGAAGGGCGCGCGGTCGTGTTCGACGGCTCCGACGACTATCACCACCGCATCAACGACCCTGCTCTCGCCATCGATGCCAATTGCATTCTGGTCATCCGCGGGTCGGGGATTATCGGCTGGCCGGGTAGTGCGGAAGTGGTCAACATGCAGCCGCCCGATGCGCTGATCCGCGAAGGCGTGTCCTGGCTGCCGACGCTGGGGGACGGGCGTCAGTCGGGCACGTCCGACAGCCCCTCCATCCTCAATTGTTCGCCGGAAAGCGCGGTCGGCGGCGGTCTGTCTTGGCTCAAAACGGGCGACACGATCCGCATCGATCTCAACGCCGGAACCTGCAACGCGCTGGTGGATGTGGTGGAGATCGAGCGCCGCAAGGCGGAAGGCCTCGCGCCACCCGTCCCGGAAAGCCAGACTCCGTGGGAAGAACTTTTCCGCGAAAAGACCGGGCAGTTGAGCGAAGGGGGCGTGATGGAGTTCGCGCTCAAATACCGCGGCACCTCGCGCAAGCTACCGCGACATAATCACTGAAGCTTAACGGCGAGCCGTATTGTCACGCTGGCTGAGCAGCCGGGCGGCAAGACGATCATTTCGCTAGGGGCGCGGTTGGGCGCGTCCGGGGTATGTGTGACCGGCTCCAAGCACAGCGCGGATCCGTCAGCCGGAGCGTAGAGGTGAAGGTTCGGGGCGCCATCGGCCTCCAGAACGATTGATCCCAAATCATCCGTGATCGTGGCCGCGCCGTGCCAGTCCGCGAAGCAGTGGTCGATTGTCTCTGACGGAATCTGCGCGCTGTGTTTCCAGTCCGCGAAATGATCGGCGGGCGCAGTTATGCCGGTGGGTAGGCAGTCGGGCGTGGTCAGGAGCAGATGGTCAGCCGCAAAGCGAACCCGTGTCTCTGGCTGGCGGCGGGAATAGGGGTGGAACCCCAATCCTGCAGGCATCGAAGTATCGGCGCGATTGGTCAGCACCAGCGTTATCGCGCACCCCTTCGGCCCCAGTCGAACGCGCTGCTGTGCGCGGTAAGCCCAAGGCCAGGGGCCGTGCCCGTCATAGTCATCCACCAGCACGCACTTGTGCTCGGCAGGACTTTCTACGCGCCACGGGCGCTGCCAGCTGAGCCCGTGCAGGCTGTGCGGTTCGGGTAGGAAGTTGGGCGGCAGAACAACGTCGCGTCCGGCAAAGGCGAACCGGCCATCGCGTATGCGGTTGCAGTATGGCGCAAGGGGGAAGCAGGCGGTTTGCAGCGGGTCGCCCACACCCACGGGCGTTCGCCTCAGGACATCGATTCCGCTATGGCGAAGTCCCGCGACTGATCCACCGAGTTCCGGAAGCAGGTGCGCCTCCCAATTGCCGTATCGCAGCGAGATCATTCTACGGCCAGCGCATTTGCATGGTCACCTATGGCCGCTAGCATCGCGTCGTCATTGTCGAACACGCCATACCAGCCTTGCGGTTCGTGCGGTGGATCGCCCATGTAGGCGAGGTCGCCCTGGCGAAATCTGGCATCGGCGTGGGCGGTTCGCGCTTCGCCGTTCCATGCCCAGAAATTGCTGCCCATCACCGGCCCGTTGCTCCGACGGGAGACTTCCACCGCGTTGTAGATCGTGCGGTAGTATCGTTCGCGAAACGTGGATGGAGTGCCCGGTGAATAGACCTCCCCATCACGGGGGAAGCCGAACTCCTCGAACACCAGCGGCTTGTTCAATTCTGTCGCCAGCCGTTCGTGGGTTGCGAGATAGTCTCGCACCTTCTCTGATCCCGCATCCCACGTTTCGGCCAGATCTTTGCCATCTACCCAGCCCCAGTTGAGCGGCCAGATGTGCGCGGTCAGGTAATCGACCTTAGCGTGCGCGCGGCGGATAATGTCCTCGCTGCCATGCGCGCCCTGCGTTCCTTCGTGGCCCAGCGACACCAGATGATGGGCGTCGAGCGAACGGATCAGTTCGGCGCTGTCGTCGATCCACTGGATATAGGCATCTTGGTGGCTGGCCACGCCGGCATCACTTCCCCCGGGACGCGGTTCGTTGGCCAGTTGCCAGCTCATGATCGCGGGATCATCGGCATAGGCTTGCCCGGTCAGAGAGTTGGTGCGGGCAACAATCGCGCGAACGTATTCGCGATACAGCGCGATCGCTTCTGCATTGCCGTAGAACGCGGCGGTCGCATCGGGATAGGCGGGCCAAGGGTGCGCCGGATCGTTCATGTCCATGTACTGGCCGGTTACGCGATAGAGCCAGGTGCCGAAGCCACCCGACCACTCCCAGAAATTGCCGAGGCACACCACGGCGGTCATGCCGCGCTTCGCGATCTCCGCTATGGCGTAGTCGAGCCCGCCCAGCAGTTCGGGATTGAGCGAGCCGTCGGCCTTTGAGAAGCCGGGGCTGATAGAGTTCTTGAGCGGGCCTTCCTCTGCTGCGGCCATGATCCGCACGTTATTCAGCCCAAGCTGTTTCAGCCGATCAAGCTCCCGCCCCAGCCGCGCGCGATTGCCATATTCTGCATCGGCTCCGAGCCAGGCCGCGTACCACATGTTCGCTCCAGCGATCCGATACGGCATGTCGCCACTCATTAGGCGTATGCCTTCGCGCCGGATGAAGGTGGGCGCGGTTTCGCTGGCCATCAATTCCGAACAGCCGCCGGTTGCGATGCAGGTGAGGCTTCCCGCCAGACCGGCGAGCGCGGAGCGCCGGTCGGTCTTCACCGGCCGATCTGCAGCTCGAAACCGGGAAGCGGCATGGCGCGCGCATCGTAAGTGTTACCGACCGGACTATCCGCCCAGCCATAGCGCACGCGAGTGGCCGGCTTTCCGTCAGGGACGATCAGTAGCGCCTCGTTGGCCGCCAGCGCTGAGGCGAAGCGGCAGCTTTCCTGCGTTTCCCCGCAGAGTTCCACGCCCACCGCGAAGTCGCCGCTCCAGCTATGCAGTCCGCCTTCCACCCCGGTAAACGTAACGACCACAGCCTCCTGAGCAGCTGCTGCGCGGCGCGGCATGAGCATGGGCTTGCCCTGCGCTGCTAGAGCCAGGCGCTGGCCGAGCACGACCTTGTTCGCCGGATGAATGTCGGTGCGATCGCCGATGTCGATTGCTGTGACGAGCGCCGCATTCTTGTCTGCTACAACGGCCCGTCGCTGATCTTCACGCAGCGCCGCCCATCCGCTTGGCACCGGCTCGCTCGCATGAGGGCCGAAGTTGGCGAGCTGTACCACCAGCATCCGCATGTCGCTGCCAAACTGCTGCCGCCAGCCGGAAAACAACTCTCTCAGGCGGTCGGGATAGCCGGGAATGCCAACGTCGCTTTCGCCCTGATACCAGGCGGCGCCCATCATCGCGTAATGGCCGATTGGGGCGATCATCCGGTTGTGCATCACGCCAACGCCTGCGTTTGCGTCCCACGGTGCGCGCGGGGGCATGTCGGTGTGGTCGGCGATCGCGAACTGCCAGTTTTCGCCAAGCGCAATGCGATCCCCGCCAGTCACGCTGAAGCTCAGGCGGTCAGCCGTGGAGGTGAAGCCCCCGCCACCCCAGCTGTTGGAGGCGATGACCAGTACTTCGTTCGCGCCAGCCTTCAGGTAGCCGGGCGGGACGGTGTATTCGCGTTCCCTGCTCCAGCCGTGGGTGGCGCCTAGGGGGCGACCATTGATCCACGTCGCGTCGAGATCGTCGATCACGCCGATGTTGAGCACGCCTCCGGCCTTGGCCTGAGCGGCGGTCAATTCGATCGTCCGCCGCAGCATGACGTTGCCGTTGCCGTCTTTTGCCAGCCGGGTATCGGTCCACGATCCCCACGGGCTGATGCGCGGCACGGGCTGCCAACGGACGGCGGAGGGGTTCTTCCACGGTTCCTGCCCTGTCCGTTCACGCCACCACTTCTCGATAGCCGGCATGAACGCTGTGGCAGCAGCGAGCGGATCGCGCTGGAAATTGTCGAGCAGCGCCATCTGATCCGCGCCGTAGAGCACTGCGCCCGCTTGCGGCGTCAGCCACGCCCGAATCTGGGAACCGCCCCAGCTCGAATGTACCGCACCCATCGGAATCCCCAGCGCGGCGCGCAGATCGCGCAGCATGTAGTAGCACGCGCCCGAGAACTCGCCGGTGGTGGCCGGGCTGGCGCTCTGCCAGGCCACTTTGCCACCGAACTCCCGCACGGGCTTGGTCGCGGTGTCGAGCGGCACAGTCAGCATCCGAAGCAGCGGATCGGCGGAGGTTTGTATGTTGTTCGCACCGTTCAGGCCTGCGGCGACCGTGAAGGCCATGTTCGACTGACCGGAACACAGCCAGACGTCGCCGACCACGATGTCAGATACCGTCGTGCTGCCACTGCTGTCAGAGACTGTGAGAGTGACGGGATCGGCGCTGGCGGGTCGGGCAGGGAATTCCAGACGGAAGGTGCCGTCGGCGCTTGCCCGCGCGGTGGCGCTTGCCTGTCCGAGGGTTGCCGAAACCTGCTGGCCCGGCGCGGCAGAGCCTTCCACGACCACCGGGCGGTCACGTTGGATCACCGCGTGATCCTGCCACACGGGCAGGAGAGTGGGGGCTGCCTGTGCTGCAACCGGGAGCATGACCCCGGCGAGCAGCAGCGGCAGCGCCGTATATCTCAACCGAGTTTGACCCGAGTTGGCGTCACGCCCGCCACCGGGGATGTGAAGCTGAGGAGGCTCCCGGCGGCTGGAAATTCCTTGAACGCGGCTTCGTCCATGTTCTTGGTCGCGGTCGTGACCCAGGCCGTCTTCAGGTCGGGGCCACCCAGGGACATCTTGGTGATGTCTCGGGCCGGCATGGTCACCGTCGCCACCAGTTTGCCGTCGGGTGAAAACCGGGCAACCTTTGCCCCCAGATAGAGTCCGGTCCACAGATGATCCTCCGCATCCACGATCGGTCCGTCGGGATAGGCGTCAGGGAACAGGGCCCCCGTATCGGCAAAAGGCCTCGCCTCGCCCACCACGCCGCCGGGGCCGAGGTTGGCCACCATTATTTTCTGCGTCAGCGTGTCGGTGAAATAGATTCTGTCACCTGCGCCGCTCGTCGCGGGGCCGTTGGTGATAGTGATGCCGCTCGGCCCGGTCGGGCGTATTTCGCCCCGGTCGAACACGTAAAAGCGGCCGCTGGCCTGCTCTTCCGCGTCGTCCATTGATCCGAACCACACGCGGCCCCACGGATCGGTGCAGGCATCGTTGAGTCGATTACCAACTGGTTCGCCCGGCACAGCGGCCAGCTTCTCGAACGCCTGTGTTTCCGGATCGAAGGTGTAGAGTCCATCCTGAAGGCCGCAGAGTAGCAGCCCGCCTTCGGCTGGAAGCGCCCAGCCGACCTGTCCCGGTGCCTCTGCAAAGGCATTGCTGCCTGTTGCCGGATCGTAATGCCACACCCGGTGGCGTTTGATGTCAACGAACCAGACCACGCCGCGCCCGACATCCCAGACGACGCCTTCACCCAGCTTGCTGCCAGCGTCGAGAACCGCGCGGACGTCGGCCGCTATCTCCATCCGGCGTCGACCCAATAGTTGTGGGCGGTGCAGAACCGCGCATCGTCGGACGCGAGGAACAGGGCCATCGCAGCGATGTCAGTTGGCTGGATACGTCCGTCGAGGCACTGGGCGGCGACTATCTCCGCCTCTCCGTCCGGCGTGTACCACTTCATCTGGCGCGGGGTCTGCACGTTGCCCGGAACAATGGTGTTTACCCGGATACCGTCCCGGCCAAGATCCCGCGCGAGACTGCGGGTGAGGCCTTCAATGCCCGCCTTGGCCACCTGATAAACCGTAAGATCCGCCAGACCGAGGTGCCATGAGATGGAGCCGAGGTTGATGATCGAGCCACCACCCGCTGCCTTCATGGTCGGCACCACGGCTTTTGCGGCAAAGAACTGATGCTTCAGGTTCACCGCCATCCGCTCGTCCCAATATTCGGGGGTGACGTCTTCGATGCTGTGGCGATCATCGTTGGCGGCATTGTTGATCAACACGTCGCAGCCGCCCATGCGGGCGATGATCTTCTCGATCTTGGCGCCGTATTCTGCGGAATCGCGAATGTCGCAGTGGATGAAGGAAGGAGGCACTGCTGCGCCTTTCAACCGGCCCACGAGCGCGTCGCTTGCCTCACCCAACACGTCAACAAAAGTCACGGCGCATTGTTGCCGCACGAAGGCTTCAACGATGCCTTCGCCTATGCCGGATGCTCCACCGCTGACGATTACCTTCTTGCCGACCAGGCTTGGGTAACTCGCCGCATTCGCAACCGGATTGAAAACCCCCTCGCCCACTCGCTTAATCCCCTGTGTAAACTGTTTTGATCTGGGTGTAGAACTCGACCGCGGCGAACCCTTGTTCGCGCGGGCCGTAGCTCGACCCCCGTGTGCCACCAAACGGCACATGATAATCGACCCCTGCCGTGGGCAGGTTCACCATGACCATTCCGGCACGGACGTTCTTGCGGAAGTCGCGAATATGCTTCGCGCTGTTCGAGACGATGCCCGCAGACAAGCCGAAGTCGCCTCTGTTGGCGATCTCCAGCGCTTCCTCGTAGTTCTTTACGCGGATGGTCGAGACGACCGGGCCGAACACCTCTTCGCCATTGATCCTCATATCGGGCGCGGTGTCAGCGATCAGTGTAGGCTGCATGAAATAGCCCGGCGTTCCGAGCGAGACAGTATCGCCGCCCGCCGCGAGCCTGCCGCCCTCGCCAGTGGCGATTCCGACATACCGCATGTTCTGTTCAAGCTGCGCCTCGCTGGAGGCGGGGCCGACCTGAGTATCCGCATCCAGTGCTGGACCAACCCTGAGTGCCTTGGCGCGCTCAGTGAGCGCAGCGACGAACCTGTCATGGATCGCATCTTCCACGATCACCCGGCTGGAAGCCGTGCAGCGCTGGCCGGTCTGGATGAACCCGCCGTCTGCAGCGATGGCCACGGCCTTGTCCAGATCGGCGTCAGCGAGCACGATCAGCGGGTTCTTGCCGCCCATTTCCATTTGCACGCGCGTCTGCCGCTTCATCGCAGCGATGCCGACTTGCGCGCCGACTGTCTGCGAACCGGTGAAGCTGACAGCCGTCACGTCACGATGATCCACGATGGCGCGGCCCACATCGCCGCGACCGAGCACGAGGTTGAACACACCCGGAGGCGCCCCGGCTTCGGCGATGATACCGGTCAGTGCGGCCGCGACTGCGGGTGTGATATTGGCTGGCTTCAGAACGACGGTGTTGCCGAAGGCGAGCGCCGGGGCGGCCTTCCATGCCGGGATCGCAATCGGAAAGTTCCACGGCGTGATCAGGCCGACCACACCCAGCGCTTCGCGATAAGTCGCGACGTCCAGCCCCGGACGAGTGGATTCGAGAGTCTGGCCGTGGCGGCGCAGCGCTTCACCCGCAAAATAGCGGAAGATACGCGCGGCACGCAGCGTCTCGCCGATACCCTCAGCGCGGGTTTTGCCCTCTTCCCGGGCCAGCAACTCACCCAGTTCGTTTGCGCGGGCGAAGATCGTGGCGGCAACCTTGTCGAGCAGATCGGCACGCACTTCCGGTGAGGCAGCGGCCCATGCGGGGAACGCCTCGTGCGCCGCAGCGACCGCCTGATCGACCTCGGCCGCGCCGCCATCGGGGAAGCGAGCTACCACGTCGTCAGTGTTGGACGGGTTGCGGCTTTCCAGCGCTCCGTCAGCACCGGTCCATTCGCCGCCGATGAAGTGGCCCAGGTTGCGCGATGTCATGTCAGATCCTGTCGATGAGGCCGCGCGAGGCCAGGTTCCGCATGAAGCCGGCGATTCCCAGCTCCCACTGCGGCGCATCGCGCGATGTGGTTACGATGTTGGTCAGGCTGCCAAGGCGGCGAGAGCTGATCGTGACGCGGTCGCCCAGCTTGTGGGTGAAACCGGCACCCGGCTCATCACGGTCCTGCGTCGGCGCGAACAACGTCCCGCAGAACAGCACAAAGCCATCCGGGTAGTGATGCTCGCTCAAGGTCTGGTCTACGAGGTCGAGCGGGTCACGGCTGATCTCAGCCATGATGTTTGTGCCTTCGAGGCGGAAGTTATCCGGGCCCTCGATCACCAGATCGACATTGGCACTGCGCACGTCATCAATGGTGAAACCATCGTCGAACAGGCGGATGAATGGCCCGATGGCGCAAGACGCCGTGTTGTCCTTGGCCTTGCTCAACAGCAGCGCGGACCGGCCTTCAAAATCGCGCAGGTTTACGTCGTTACCCAAGGTTGCGCCGACGGTTTCGCCGCGAGGATCAACGACCAGCACGATCTCAGGCTCGGGGTTGTTCCACGACGAATCCGACCGGACACCGATCTGCGCACCGGGTCCAACCGCTGAAAGAACCGGCGATTTTGAAAACACTTCGGCGTCGGGACCAATCGCAACCTCAAGGTATTGCGACCACATCCCTTCGTCGATCAGCACCGCCTTCAGCGCCTGCGCCTCCGCGCTTCCCGGCACCACGCCGCGAATGCCCGAACCGACCTTCTCTTCCAGAGTGGCGCGAATCTCTGCCGCGCGGGACGCATCGCCGCGTGCACGCTCTTCGATAACGCGTTCGATCGCGGATACGGCGAAAGTGACGCCGCAGGCCTTGATGCATTGCAGGTCAATCGGTGCGAGCACCTGCCAACCGGCGGGAAGGCCGACCTCTACCGCGCTAAGGAGTTCACCGCCCGTGTAAGCGCGGCGGTCAACCGCACCCGAAACGGTGGAAGCATCCCGAGTCACATCGAACAGCAGGCCATCGCGAATAGCGATAACGTGCGGCCCGGCTGGCGATTGCGCGCGGCCGAGGAACGTGCCGGACCCGTAATCCGGCGGAAGCATATCGATCAGTTTGCCGGCCATGCCCGCTGTTGCACTCTCCCGTGATAGCGCTACCATAGAAACTGCATTCTTGCCGCGCAAGGGCTTTGAGTGCCGTCGGGGAGGGGAAGAGAAGCGATGCGGGGGATGTTTTCTGGCGGGGCGATAATTGCGGCCTTGTTATGGTCAGCCAATTCAGTGGCTGCATCGGATGCCGCCGTCGCGCAATTTGCGGAAATAACCTATGAGGGCGGGCCGGAAGTGCCTGTTGAGCCTGGTCGCTATCGCAATCCTATACTGCCCGGCTTCCACCCCGACCCGTCCATCGTGCGGGTGGGCCATGACTTCTATCTTGTCACTTCGACATTCGCGTGGTTCCCCGGTGTGCCGGTGTTTCATAGCCGAGATCTGGTGAACTGGCGGCTGGTCGGCCATGCGATCGAACGGCCGGAACAGGTCGATTTCTCAAACCTTGGCATAGCGCGAGGCATCTTCGCGCCGGCCATCGCGTGGCATGATGGCAAGTTCTACCTGTTCACCACTTGCGTGGATTGCCGCGGTAACTTCTACGTCACGGCCGATCGGGCGGAAGGGCCGTGGTCCGACCCTGTCTGGCTCGATTTCGAGGGCATCGACCCTTCGCTGTTCGTGGATGACGATGGCCGGGCGTGGGTGCTGAACAATGGCGCCCCCGAAGGAGACCCCCGTTACGACGGCCATCGCGCAATCTGGATTCAGCAGATAGATCTGGTTGCCGGGCGCATGATTGGTCCGCGCAAGGTTCTGGTCGATGGCGGTGTGAACCCGCAGGACAACCCGATCTGGGCTGAAGGCCCGCATATCTACAAGGTTGATGGCTGGTACTACCTGATGGCGGCCGAAGGCGGCACGGCGGAAGATCACTCCGAGACGATCTACCGTTCGCGCACAGTGGACGGGCCCTATGTGGCCGGTCCCGCTAACCCCATTCTAACTCAGCGGGACATGTCGCCCACAAGGCCTGACCGGGTGGAGGCGACCGGCCATGCAGACCTCGTGAAGCTTGACGACGGGACGTGGTGGGGCGTGTTCCTCGCAACCCGGCCGTTTGCTGGCCAATCGACACTGCTGGGCCGTGAGACCTGGCTGCTGCCCGTGCGGTGGGAAAATGGCTGGCCCACCTTCCTGGATCCGGGCGAGCCGGTGCCAATCGAATCAATAAAGCCCGCTCTGTCGCCGTCTCCAACAGCAGACTGGTCGCGCTGGACCGAACGGTTTGAGGAGCAGGCGCTCTCGCCCGAATGGCTGCGAATGCGGACGCCAAGTGGCGAGCAGTGGTACTCGCTAGGCGGCGGCCTGAAACTGACCGCCCGTGCAGACACGGCTGGCGGACGCGGCGAGCCATCGTTTCTCGGCCGACGCTTGCGCCACCCCGTGGCCAGCGTGACCACCCGCTTGTTATTTGATGCACAGAGAGACGGCGACTTTGCGGGACTGCTGGCTCTCATCGACGATGAACACTTCCTCGCCCTCGGGGTTGAGCAAGTGAATGGCGCCAGAGTGTTGGCTTTGCGCACGCGTTCGTCCGCCGACCAATCTGAACGAGGCGAGCTGAAGCAGACGTGGCCGCTCGCCGCCGAAGGTGAGATAGAGCTGAAACTGGCCATCGACAGGAGCCACTCGGACCTCGCTTGGCGCCCGTCGGGGGCGCTTGAGTGGCGCAAGCTTGCGTCTCGGGTCGACGTTGAGTTCCTTAGTTCCATCCACGCCGGGCTGTTTACCGGCGTATTGGTCGGTCCCTATGCTGTTAGCGGCGACTGAAATTCGCCCTCAACTACAGGGCAGAACCCGCTCAGCATCAGTGCCGAGGCGGACTTCTGCCAGCGAATAAGTCGCCGCGCCCTGAGTTCGCAGGATGAACGGTGCGGTGACCCGCGCCATATCCACGCCGCGATCCCTTAGGCATTTCAATGAGATGCCGTAGCGAACAAACTCACCGCCTTGTGGCAATGCCACTGGCACTTCCGCTCCGCAGGCCTCACCGTCGCATCGCATGGCCACGCTGGCGGACTGCGGAGCGGTCTCCATCCTGAGTGTGAACAGCAGCATGACATCGCCATTGGTCTCCCGCGAGACATCCAGCGCATCGTGCGTCGAGAGCGTCGTGGCAGCGCCCCCGCTGGCGACTGCAAACCGCCGAGCGCCTTCCTGCACGCGGTAGTCGGTTGCCGACACCCTCACGCGACCACGCAGGGCTTCTGCCGGTGCGGTGGTTATGCGTGTCTCGTCAACGCGATCAATGTTGCCGATTACCAGTGACCAGCTTGCGGACGGAACCCCTGCCGAGAAGAACGTGCGTGCGTCGCCTGCCGCGAGTGCGGTTATCTCCGGAGCGGGCGTCCACGCGGTTCTCGGCGAAGAGTAAGTCAGTCCATAGCCAAACGGGAACAGGCCGCCGTCATCCATGTTGGCGGTGCGCGGCCATGCGGTCGGCAACTTGCCGGAAAAGTCATAACGCGCAGTTCCGTCGGGCTTGCCCACGAGCACGTCTGCGAGCCCGCCGCCTTCGGTGCCAGGTAGCCAGGCGACCACGAAGGCATCGGCAGAGTTCAGCGCTGGATTCACGTACAGCGGACGGCCGGTGATCATCACAGCCACGACCGGAATGCCCTGCGCCTTCAGCTTGCGAACCGTCTCGTAAGGCGCGGTCAGTTCGGGATCGAGTTGCAGGGTCGCGCGGTCGCCCTGGAATTCGGCGTATGGCTTCTCGCCAAACACGACGACGGCAGCATCGGGACGCTGGGAGAAGCTGCCGTCAGCTGACAGTTCCGCGCTACCACCTGCGCTTGTCACGGCTTGCTTCAGCCCCGCCCATAACGAGGTCGCGCCGGGGAAGTGGCTGTTGTCCACTCCGGTCCCCTGCCACGTCAGCGTCCAACCTCCCGAGGCGCGCGCGATGTCGTCTGCGCCGTCGCCTGCCACAAGCAAGCGCCCGCCGGGCCGTAGGGGCAGCACACCATCATTGCGCAGCAGAACAAGCGACTTGCGCACCGCTTCTCGCGAAAGGGTGCGGTGGTCCGCCGATCCCAGCAACTCGTAACGCCCCGACAGTGCGCGAGACGAAGGTTTGCCCGCCTCGAACAGGCCCAGGCGGAGTTTTACGCGTAGGATACGCGCCACCGCATCATTCAGACGCGCCTGAGGTATTTCGCCCGAACGCGCCTGTGCGAGCAGACTCTCGTACAGCGGTTTCCAGGTGTCGGGTGCCATGTACATGTCCAGACCCGCCAGCAGGGCCTGCGGGCATGAGGCGTTGGTGCAGCCGTCAACCTGCCCGTGCGCATTCCAGTCGGACACGGTGAAGCCGCCGAAATCCATGCGGCCCTTCAGGACTCCCGTGAGGAGGCTTTCATTGGCCGTCATCTTCACGCCCTGCCAGCTTGAGAAGCTGGCCATGACCGTGGCCACCCCTTCTTCAATGGCGGGGCCGTAAGGTGCCCCGTGGACGTCGCGCAGTTCCTGTTCAGGGATATTTGCGTCGCCTTGGTCCCTGCCGCCATCCGTCCCGCCATCGGCGAGAAAGTGTTTGGTAGAGGCAATGACCTTGCCGCGCTGGAGAATCCGACCACTGTCGGGTGGTCCCTGAAGCCCGCGGACCATGGCACCGACGTAGGAAGAGACCAGCGCCGGATCAGACGAATAACCTTCGTAAGCGCGGCCCCAGCGATAATCTCGCGGCACCGTGACGGTGGGGGCGAATGTCCATTCCTGCCCTGTCACGCGGATTTCTGTCGCAGTTGCTGCGCCGATGCGTTCGATAAGCGCCGGATCGCGCATCGCACCAAGTCCGATGTTATGCGGGAAAATCGTGGCGCCGATGATGTTTGAGTGGCCATGCACCGCGTCTGTCCCCCAAACGATGGGAATGCCCACTCCCCCGTCGCTGGTGTCGACGGAGGCGGCGTAGAATTCGTCCGCCAGTTTCAGCCAGTCAGAAGCAGGGGCCAGATCGTTGCCGTAAGGTCCGCTGTTGCCTCCGTTGAGGACCGAGCCGAGATTGTATTGGCGCACCTCTTCCGGTGTGACGCAGCACAAGTCCGCCTGAACGATCTGGCCTATTTTCTCTTCCAGCGACATCCTCGCGATCAAATCGGTGATCCGCGCCTCGTCTGCTGCGCTCGATGGCACCGGATATTCATAAACGGGCCAAATTTCGGGATGGGCGACGCCCGCGCTAGATGCGACGGTAGTTTGCGTGGCGGTACAGCCGGTGGCCAACAAAGCTGCTGAAACAGCGGCTATCGCGCGGTTCGTTATCACCTCATCCCCCTTCCGCGCGCCATCGTTGGGCGCGCTTCACCTGTATGGTAGCGTTATCATTTCACTATGTGAAGCCATCGCGAGGTCGCGGCCGTTGCCACGGCTTCGCTCGAAGCGAAGTCGATGTCGCTGCGCGCGTGTTTGGGGGGAAGGTAGATGAGCACGGGCTGTTCGACAGCCATCAGCCCCAGCGCGATACGTAGCGTCGTGTCGCTCGTGTTTCACGTCGTGCCCGTCCGCGAGGTGAGTGACAGAATGTAAACGCCCAGCTATTAAGTTAGCCGCGATGGTCCTTCGACTCCACCGGGGAAGCGTTCGGCGCTTTGCGGCTTTGCTGCTGCTGCTCGGCGCGGTGCTCGGTGGAGCAGTCGATGCGATCGCGTGCGAACCGGCAACTGAAGCCGCGGCCGCCGTGACGACGGATATGGTGGGTGAAAGCCAGAGCGGCGATCATCAGCTTCCCCAGAGCGACCACGGCGGCGTGTGCACACATGGACACTGCCATCATGGTGTGTCGGCCTTTCAGCCCGTCGCGGCTTGGGCGGACGTGCCAGTGTATCACGAAGACCATCCTCTGCCCCGCGAGCGTCACCTCGCCTCTATCATCCCCGACTCCCTCGAGCGGCCTCCCCGCGCCTGATCGCTGCGCGTCGCCGTTGCGGCGCTTCGATGATCAACAGGACGTAAGCGGGATGAATCATGAAATCCTTTTTGTGGGGTGCCCTACTGGCGGGCATCGGCTGCGCTGCATTGCCGCCAGTCGTTGTTGCCCAGGACGCTGAGGCACTGACGCTCGAACGAGCGTTGGCGCTTGCCGGGGCTTCGGGCTCGACAGCAGATACGCAAAATCCGCGGGCAATTGGACCGCGGGCCGATGTCGAAACGGCGGAGGCGCTAGTGACGCAGGCTGGGCTGCGGCCGAACCCGGAAGTCTCGCTGGAAGCCGAGAGTTTCGCAGGCACGGGGCCGTATTATGGTACGCGGTCCACGGAATATTCCGTCAGTGCGGCGCTCCCGATCGAGCTCGGCGGCAAGCGGGAAGCGCGGCTGGGCGCTGCGCGGGCCGACTTGGCGGTGGTACGGTTGCGTGAACAGCTCGCGCTCGCAGACATCGGATTGATGGTGCGGCAACGCTACGTTTCAGCCGTAGCAACGCAGGCGCGGGTGGCGCTGGCGCTCGAGGTGTTCGACCGGAGCGGCGAACTCTACCGCGTTGCGCAGGCCCTGGTTGAGGCGGGACGAGAGCCGCCGTTGAGGGCCATGCGAGCGCGGTCCGAACTGGCCGACGCCGAAGCCGAGCTCAAAGCCGCGCAAGCGGATGCGCTTGCGGCGAGGTTCGCGCTCGGCGCTCTCTGGTCTCAGGAGCCGTCACCACTGCCAGGCACGGTGTTTCCCGAGATCAAGCCGCCCCACGAACTGCTGTCGGACTACGACGGGCTCGAGCCGCGGCTGGCGGCCGCAGAGCGACAGGCGGCCGAGGCGGGGGTTGCCCAAGAACGATCGTTGAGCCGGCTCGACCCGACTTTTTCGGTGGGCATCCGCCGGTTCGAGGAGAGCAACGATCAGGCGTTTCTAGTCGGGGTTTCGATACCCCTGCCGCTTCGCGGCCGGAACCAAGGCAACATCGCGGCTGCGCATGCGCGAGTCCGGTCTGCTGCGGCCCATGAGGCGGTAGCGCAGTCGGAATACCGCCAGTCAGTGGCGGAGGCGAGGGCGCGATACCTCGCAGCCCAGGCTAAGGCCGACACGCTGGAGGCCGAGTCCCTGCCACAGGCCGAGGAGGCGCTGCGACTGGCCGAGATCGGATATCGCGAGGGCAAGTTTGAGCTGACGGAGGTGCTTTTGACCGGCGACGCCCGCGACGGCGTTCGCCGGGCCTTGATCGATGCGCGTGAAGCGCAGGGCAAGGCGGCCGCGCTGCTGATCCGCCTAGCCGCGACCGACGCGCCTACCCGCTGACCCCATTCATGCGCTCGACGGCGCAACAAGGAATCCATCAATGGAACTCCCGACTAACAGAAACCAAATGATGGCCCTCGGCACTGTAGGGGCGCTCGTTCTATTCGCCGGCGGATATTTTCTTGGCCAGTTCAACTCCTCTCCAGTCGCCGAAGCTGCTGCCGAGGATGGGCACGAAGGGGAAGAAGAGCACGAACCGCAGGGCTTTGTCGCCATGACTGCGGAGCGTGCCGCCACTGCCGGCATCGTTACTGAGGCGGTCCAGAGCGGCGGGCTTGCCGCGGAGATACTCGCCCAAGGCATGGTCGCGCCGACCCCTGCCGGTGAAGCGGTGCTGACCGCGCGCGCGGAAGGCACGGTCGTGCGTATCAACCGGCGCCTAGGCGATTACGTGCGCGCCGGTGAGGCGGTCGCGACGATGGAGAGTCGGGAGGCCGCGGCTCTTTCAGCTGAACGTAGCAGCGCCGACGCTCGGCTTGCACTCGCCCGCTCGGCCTACCAGCGCGAACAGCGTCTGTATGAGGCCAAGGTGACTGCTAGGCAGGACCTGGAAGGCGCTCGCGCTGCACTCACCGAGGCTGAGGCTGAGGCGCGCCGAGCTCGTTCCGCAGCCAGCGCCTCGCTCGTCAGTCACGACGGACGCAGCCTGTCGGTTGTCAGCGTGATCTCTGGCCGCATAACCAGGGCCGATGCCACACTAGGGGCATTTGTTCCCGCCGGAACTGAGCTATTCAGGGTAGCCGATCCGAACCGGGTCCAGGTCGAGGTGTCGGTGCTTGCTGCCGATGTCCACCGCATCGCACCTGGCAACGCGGCAGTCATCGAACTCGCCAACGGCGAGACCCGTGCCGCTGTGGTCCGCGCGGTCACGCCGAGCCTTGACGCGGAAAGCAGGACGGCAACCGTGGTCCTTCAGCCAGACGGCATCGGCGGCCTGACCCAAGGCCAAGGGCTGCGCGCGCGCATCCGTCCCGGCGGCGGGGACGAAGGACGGATCGCGCTGCCCGAAGAGGCCGTGCAGAGTTTAGACCGCCGCGACGTGGTCTTCGTGCGCACCGACAAGGGTTTCCAGGCGACCAACGTGGTCGCCGGGAGCCGCGCCGGCGGCCGCATCGAGATTATCGACGGGCTCAAGCCCGGGATGAGCGTCGCGACGCGCGGTGCCTTCCTGCTTAAGGCCGAGCTCGGCAAGGGCGAGGCGGAGCACTGAGATGATCTCCCGCATCCTCGACGCGTCGATCCGCTTCCGCTGGGCAGTCGTGATCGTCACCCTCATCGTCTCGGCCTTCGGCGTGACGCAGCTGATTAAGCTGCCCATCGACGCGGTCCCGGACATCACGAACAAGCAGGTGCAGATCAATACGGTTGCCTCGAACCTCGGCCCGCTCGACATGGAGAGGCTGGTCACATTCCCAGTCGAGACCGCCATGGCCGGAATCCCCGGTCTCGAAAGCACCCGCTCGATCTCGCGCAACGGCTTCAGCCAGGTCACCGTGATCTTCGAGGATCACACCGATCTCTACTTCGCCCGCCAGCAGGTCGCCGAACGCCTGGGCCAAGCCAGGGGCACGCTCCCAGACGGTGTCGAGCCAGAGATGGGGCCGGTCTCGACCGGTCTTGGCGAAGTGCTGATGTACGTTGTCGACTTCGTTCCCGCAGTCTCGACAGAAAACCCGCGCGTCGCAGGCAAGCCGGGACTCCAATCCGATGGCACCTTCATCACCCCCGCAGGGGAGATCCTCGCCGATGATGTCGCCAAGGAGGGCTTCCTACGTTCGGTGCAGGATTGGGTCATTCGGCCGCAATTGCGCTCGGTGAACGGTGTTGCCGGCATCGACTCAATCGGCGGCTACGAGAAGCAGTTCGTCGTCCAGCCAGATCCGGTGCGGATGTCGAGCTACGGCATCTCTTTCTCCGATCTTGCCGAAGCCCTCGAAGCCGCCAACATCTCGGTCGGCGCGAACTTCGTCGAGCGCGGCGGAGAGGCATTCCTCGTCCGCGCCGACGGCCGCATCCGCACGCTCGACGAGATCGAGCGCGCCACCATCGGCTCGCGCGGCGGCATTCCGGTGCAAGTACGCGATGTCGCGACGGTCAGGATCGGCGGCGACCTGCGCACCGGCACCGCAACCGAGAACGGCCGCGAGGTCGTCGTCGGCACGGTGTTGATGCTCGCGGGCGGCAATAGCCGCATCGTTGCCGCAGCAGCGGCCGAACGTCTCGAGGAGGTCGCCAAGTCCCTTCCCCCCGGCATAAAGGTTACCCCGGTGCTCAACCGCTCGGAGCTGGTCGACGCCACGATCCGCACGGTCGAGGAGAACCTGCTGTTCGGCGCGCTCCTGGTCATCGGCGTGCTGTTCTGGCTGCTCGGCAACTTCCGCGCGGCGATGATCGCAGCGCTGGTCATCCCGATTTCGTTCCTCGTCATGGGGGTGGGCATGAACCTCACCGGGACGTCAGGAAACCTGATGAGCCTGGGTGCGCTTGATTTCGGCCTGATCGTAGACGGCTCAATCATCATCATCGAGAACTGCCTGCTTCGCCTGGCTCACCGACAACAACATGAAGGCCGCGTTCTGAAACTCGACGAGCGGCTGCACGAGGTGTTCGAAGCCTCCCGCGAGATGGTCCGGCCGACACTGTTCGGTCAGGCGATCATCTTCCTCGTTTTCATCCCGCTGCTCACCTTCACCGGGGTCGAGGGCAAGACGTTCTCGCCGATGGCGATTACCGTACTGCTCGCTCTGGCGGGTGCCTTTGTGGCCTCGCTGACTTTCGTCCCCGCGATGATCGCGCTGCTCATCCGCGGCGAGGTGGCGGAAAAGGACGTCAGGGCGGTCGCTTGGGTCAAGGAACGTTACGAGCCTGTGCTTGAGCGGGTCATCGCCCGCCCGTGGCCGTGGATCGGCGCCGGTACCGGCACTTTCGCCGCAGCGCTGCTGGTGTTCCCGATGCTCGGCAGCGAATTCCTGCCCGTGCTGGGCGAAGGCAACCTGGCGATGCAGGCGGTGCGTATCCCGTCGACCTCGCTCGCGCAGTCGACACGGATGCAGGAGCAGGTCGAAAGGACCGTGACCAAGCTGCCGGAAGTGGCGTTCGTCTACTCGAAGACGGGCACCGCCGAGGTCGCCAGCGACCCGATGCCGCCCAACGCGTCGGACACGTTCATCATCCTCAAGCCGCGGAACGAATGGCCCGATGGTGTGAGCACCAAGGACGATGTGATCGAGCGCGTCGAGAAAGCGCTCGAACCGCTCGTCGGCAATGCCTTCGAGGTCAGCCAGCCGATCCAGCTTCGTTTCAACGAGCTGATCGCTGGCGTGCGCGGGGACATCGCGGTGAAGATCTATGGCGAGGACCTCGAAGCCATGGGGCGCACCGCCAACGAGATCGCCGCGGTGCTCAACGCGGTTCCGGGGGCCGCCGACGTCAAGGTCGAGCAGACCGAGGGCTTCCCGGTTCTCGACGTGCAGTTCGATCGCGATGCGATCGCCCGCTATGGCCTCACTCTCAAGGACGTCAGCGACACGGTCTCGGCCGCCATGGGCGGTCGTGAGGCCGGCATCGTGTTCGAGGGCGACCGGCGATACGACATCGTTGTCCGGCTCGATCAGATCACCCGCAACAACCTCGATGCAGTCGGCGCTTTGCCGGTCATGCTGCCGGGGAATGATGCGCATCGGGCGTCTGTTCCCTTGCGCGAGCTCGCCAAGTTCAGCTTCTCCGAAGGCCTGAACCAGATCAGCCGCGAGAACGGCAAGCGCCGCGTCGTCGTTCAGGCTAACGTCCGCGGCAACGACCTCGGCTCGTTCGTCGCCGAGGCGCAAGCCAAGGTCGCCCGCGAGGTGCCATTGCCACCCGGCAGTTTCGTCGAATGGGGCGGGCAGTTCGAGAACCTGCAAGCGGCCTCGACGAGGTTGTCGCTGGTGATCCCTCTGATCTTCGCGGCGATTTTCGGTATCCTGCTCCTTGCTCTGCGCGGGGTTCGCCAGGCGGTTGCGGTGTACTCGGCCATTCCGCTGGCGCTGGCCGGCGGCGTATTTGCGTTGCTGCTTGCCGGTCTTCCGTTCTCGGTCTCGGCCGCGGTGGGCTTCATCGTTCTTTCGGGCGTGACAGTGCTCAACGGGCTGGTAGTCATGACCGGCATCAATCAGCGGCTCGATATGGGTGTGCCGGTCGATGAGGCGGTGAAGGAAGGCGCCATGGAGCGCGTCAGGGCGGTGCTGATGACGGGTATCGTCCCAGCCGTCGGGTTTATTCCCATGGCACTGGCGACGGGGATCGGCGCGGAGGTGCAGAAGCCTCTGGCAGTTGTCGTCATCGGCGGCTTGATGACCTCGACGATGCTGACGCTCTTCGTGCTGCCAGCGATCAGCCATCTGCTCCTGCGTGGGAAGCGCACGCACCATGCCACCGGCGACTACAGCGACGCCGAATTCTTGGGGTCAGAGATTCCCACTGTCTGACAGGGAAGAAACAGTCGGTCACGACCAAGTGATCAAGGCCACAGAAAACGATGCCAAAGTCACGCGGCGGGTGCCAACGCCCGCAGCTTGAAGATCGCGCTCGCGATTACCGGGGTGCTTCTCCCTACCAGGGTTCGCGAGAAGCTCCTCATTTGACGCTTCGCTGCCGCACCCTATGGTTCCCGCCTCCCCGAGAACGGTGCGCCTTCGGGGCTGACACTGGTGAACCGCACCGCGCGGCCTTGGGCATCCAGCTCGAACTGCAGGCGCATCGGCGTCAGCGCCCGCGAATGGAACGTCGTACCGCCCTCGTAATAAAGCGGCAGCAAGCGCGGTAGGCCCGGCGCGACCGGCCCACCCAGCCGGTTGCCGAGGCGCGACAGCATCAGCACCGTGCCGGGCGGCGCCCCGTCGATGGCATAAGTGCCGACGAACCGCTCCACTTCGGCCGCGCTCAGCGCGACTTCGGCGGTAAATTGGGGCTCAGGCGTTGGGGCGGATTCGTCCGGCAGGGAGATCGTGACCACGCCGTTCACTTCGACCACCCGGTTTTTCGCGCGGCTATCGCCGTCGTGAACCAGTCCGGTCAGGAAGGGATGACGATCATATGCTGCGCGCACCACCCACGGTTCGGTGAGCGTGGCAGGGTCTGTGATCGTGATCGTGTTCTCGATCCGATCAGGCGAAACCATTCGGATTCGTTCGACGAAAGTCGCATCGTCCGACAATGCCGGGGCGATGTAGTTGTAATCGGCGTCGAAATGCGCGCTGGCGGTTTCGATCACCAGCGTATCGCCTTCCCAGCAGCCGACGGACGTGCCCCACAACGTTGGCCAGCGCTCTTCCTCAGGCGCCATCGGGCGGCCATCGGTGGGAATGTAGCGAATGTCGCGATACTGGCTGATGATCACCGTTTCCTCGGCGCTGACCAGAAAACGCATCGGCGCGGGCGATTGCATCATCACCGGGAAGCTCCACCCGCTGGATTGTGCGATGCCGACCCTAGAGGCGCGGATGAAAGTTTCATAACCGGCCCATCCGCGATCATTCCATGGCGCGCTTCCGCCTAGCAATTGCAGTGAAGCGCTAAAAGCAGGCTCGCCCTGCGGCTCACGCCCGTTGAGATCGGCATAAAGGTTTTCGGCGACCCACACCCCACGCCAACCGCCCAGCGCGGCTAAGTCCGCGCGCTGGCAAGTGCGGTCCTCCTGCGCAAAGGCGGAAGCGGGGGCGAGCAGTGGCGGGAGCAGAAGACAGAGCGCCAACCGCATTGGCCGGATCATTGCCGCTTCCCCGAGAACGGTGCACCCTCCGGGCTGATGCCGGTCACACGCACGGGGCGGCCTTGGGCGTCCATTTCGAACGTCGCCCGCAAAGGTGCCAGCGCGCGCGAATGGAAAACCCCGTCACCTTCGTAGTAGAACGGAAGCGTGCCTGGCCCGCCCGGCAAGGCCGGTGTGGCTAGCCGGTTGCCGAACTTGGAGAGGACCAGCACCGTGCCCGGCGGCGCCTCATCGATTGCGTAAGTGCCGACATATTGCTCCAGCTCTGCGGAGCTAAGCGCGACTTCGGCCGGAAACTCCGGCTCGGGCGGCGGGCCGCTTTCATCGAGCGCGGCGATCGTGCCTTGCCCGTTGACTTCGACCACCCGGTTGGCTGCTGCGCTGCCCCCTTCGTGCACCAGGCGGTCGAGAAACGGGTGCCGTTCGTAAGCCACCTTGACCACCCACGGCTCGACCAGGGTGGCGGGATCGGTCACGGTGATCTCGTTCTCGATCCGGTCTGGCGCGACCAGCCGCAGCCGCTCGACAAAAAGCGCCTCGTCCGACAGATGCGGAGCGATGAAGTTGTAAGCCGGGTCGAACCCCGCGCTGGCGGTCTGTACGACGAGCGTGTCGCCTTCCCAACAACCAACCGATGTGCCCCAGATGGTCGGCCAGCGCTCCTCCTCCGGCACCATCGGACGGCCGTCGGTCGGGATATAGCGGATGTCGCGATACTGGCTGATGATCACCGTCTCGCGCGCCGTCACAAAGAACCGCAGCGGCGCGGGCGACTGCATCATGATGGGGAAGCTCCAGCCGTTGGACTGCGCGGCGCTGCCGCGGATCGCGCGTATGAAACTTTCGAGGCCGGCGACGCCGTGATCGTTCCACGGGGCGAAAAACCCCAGGAACTGCATCGCCGCGCCGTGGGGAATTTTGCCGATCTCCTCGCGCCCGTTGATATCGGCCTGCAGGTTTTCGGCGATCCATACGCCGTGCCAGTCGGCCAACGCGTCGAGGTCGGCCGGCTCGCAGCTGCGTGCTGGTTGAGCCAGCGCCGGCAACGGCGCCAGCAGGGCAAGCGCGAAAGCTGCCGCGCGTATCACCGCGTCCGACCCAACTCGCGGCCATCCATGGTGGTGATGCTGGCCAGTTCACCTCCGGCGTCGCCGTTGCGCAAGGGATAGATCGTCACCCGCACTTGATCGCCGGGCTTCAAGGTGCGCGGCGTCCATCCGCGTCCTTGCAGGTGCATCGGCGCGCCCATCTCGATGCTGTATTCGCGTTGCTGCCCTTGCGCGTCGGTCACTCGCAACTGGATGTAGCAATGCGGATTGTTCCATTGGAACCGGCGAACCTCGCCGGTCAGCATCTCTGCCCTCGACGTATCGAACATGGCTCGCGAATGATGCGCCTCGGCCGGATCCGTCAACGCGGCAATCGCGGCGCACGCCGCAAGGAAACGCTTCCTGTGCATTAACACCCTCCCGGAGCGACCCGGCAAAGTACCAATCTCAGGACGTCGATGCCGTTAGTGTCGCCCGGCCCTTCGCACCCCGCTGTTCGTGGTAGCCGCCAGCGTTTCAGAGATGTACTTAGTCGATCTGAAAACTTCTGAAGCCGTGCGGCGGAGGAAGAGGCGCGGGAGCGGCCACGACATCGAGATGGATGAGGTCATACTTGATCTGGACCGTCGTCAGGCCATCGTGGATGGTCGCGCCTTCGCGCTGGGCGCGCGGATGTTCGAGCTGTTCCGCCTATTGCTGGAGCGGGAAGGTAACGTCGTCAGCAAGGGCGACCTGATCGCCGCCGCCTGGGGCGGACTTCACGTCGAGGAGAACAACCTTCAGGTCCAGATCGGTGCCCTGCGGCGCATACTCGGCAAGCACGCGATCATTACCGTCGCGGGGCGCGGCTACCAACTGACGCGCGGCGCGGCGCGTTTCCTTGCCGGCGTGGGCTCGCCGACGTCGCAGTGGCCATCGGTCGCCGTCCTGCCCTTCGTCGCCGACGCCGCAGGTGAAACGCTCGTTGGCCCGTTGGCGCAGCATTTGGTCGACGCACTATGCCAGGCCGCCTGGACCCGGGTTGTATCAGCAACGGCAACCGCGGCTCTCTGCAGGTCAGCGATTGACGACGTCCCGGTGATCGCCAAACGGCTTGGCGCCCGATACCTCCTCGAAGGAAGCATCGAGCGCGCTGGAGCGGACGCATCCCAAATCTCGGCGCGGTTGGTTGAGGGCGAGACCGGCGTCGTGCTCTGGGCAGCTCGCCACATCCACCCCGACGCCGTACCGCTGGACCGCCTGACCACTATCCTGGCAGTCCAGGTCGATAGCCAGATTTTCGCGGTCGAAATGGACCGTTGCTTGAGGCGCGGCCCCGCGACGTCGGCATGGGAAGTCGTCGCGAGCGCCAACGCCGCCTATCGCCGTGCAAATGCCGAGGGCACTTGGGAGGGAGTGGCTCAGGCAGAGCGCGGCCTGGATCAGGCGCCGACGTCCGGACCAGCCCACGTGACTCTCGGCCTCGCACTGGCGATCTATCAGTTCTATTTCGCGCAAGGAAACAGCACCCTGATGGTGTCGCGGGCCCGACATCACATCGACCGGGCCCTGCAGCTTGATCCGCGCAACCCCTTTACGATGGCCAACGCGGCGACTGGACTGTGCTTTGCCGGTGAGCCGGATGAGGGCGTCAACTGGGCGGAGCGCGTGCTGGCGCTTAACACCGTGATGCCGCCGGTGCAGGCCTTTCGCGCCATGGGCATAGGGTGCGCGCTGCTCGACCGCCACGACGCCTCGGTGGCTTATGCCGACAAGGCGATCGCTGCTGACCCTGCGGCGCACATCGTCCACTCTACTCTGGCATGGAAGGCGAACGCCTTGATCCGAGCCCGGCGATGGGAGGATGCGAGACATACCCTCGATCAGGCGATTGCCGTCAAGCCGGACTTTTACTGGCCCAGCTTCGCCAAGGCCCTCCTGCTAGCGCGCGATGGAGATGCAGCCGGCGCGGCGAACTGCCTGGGCCGCGCATGCGAGATGGTCCCGCAACTGTCGCCGGACGACCTCGCGATGCAGTGGGCCCGCGCTTTTCGCGGCAACACGGTCGCAGCCGAGATGATCTCGGCGCTGGCCGATATCAGGCCTGATGCGGCCCAATTGCAGACCTCAGCGTAGCAGCTCAACGAACACTCCGACTTTCGCGACCAGGCCGCCGGAAACCTCCAGAACATATAACCCCGGTCGTAGCTCGAACGAGACTGCCTTGCGGATGCCGGAACACGCGGGGCCTGGGCCGAAGTGTACAGTTGCGGCAGGTTTGCCGTCCTGCGCTACATCGACCCAGACTGGCTCGCTCAGAGCGACGCGATAAGTGCCGGTATGGTCGACCGTGAAGCTCGCCATGCCGCCGAACGAAGCGGCTTCGCCCTGTTCTTTGGGAAGAGTGATGTAAGCGACCTCGCCATCGGGGTGGAGTTCGAGCTTCACTGCCTCCCCGACGCCGAAGGATGTTTGCCCCGCATCGGCCGCATCGCGCGCCGAGCCGATTAGGCGCGGCTCCCGCCACGGTTCGGCCACGCTGACGCACTCCGACGGGAGGGTGTCCGGCCCTTGCGCAAATGCGCTCCCACCCGACGAAAGTGAGGCCAGGGAAAGCAAAATCATCAATCGCATTGGGTCCACTTTCCTAAGCTATATTTCGGTGTATATAGCATACCGTATCCAGTCGTATATAGCCCTGCAAGGCGCGGGTTATCTGGACATGAGGGGAACCCAGTGCGCTTCGATTCGCTTGCCGCCGCCTGTGCCGTCGCTTGCCTGCCCGCTGCTGCGTGGGCGCAGGACGCAGATCGGCCTGGAACCGCGTTCGATCTTGGCCAGATCGTCGTCCGCGCCCAGCCGCGCGATGGGGTGGTTGTCGGTGGCGAGACTCTCGATCAGGAACTGATCGAGGCGTTCAACCGCAACACGCTCGATGATGCAGCCAACCTGCTGCCCGGCGTCAGCGCGTCTAACTCGGGCGGCTCGCGCAACGAGCGGCTGCTTTTCGTGCGGGGGTTCGACAGGTTCCAGGTCCCGCTGAGTATCGACGGCATCCGGGTTTACCTTCCGGCCGACAATCGCCTCGACTATGGCCGCTTCCTGACGCCGGACATCGCCGAGATCCAGGTCGCCAAGGGCTACGCTTCGGTACTCAACGGCCCCGGCGCAATGGGCGGTGCCGTCAACCTTGTATGATGGCCTTAATGAGCCGTTGCCGGAAAGGTACAAGCGGCGACTGGAAAACCGATTTTACCCTGCTATGGGAAAAAGTGATTAGCTTCTCCCCGGCCACTCTGCGCCTTAGAAAACCGGCAAGGTACTGGCCTGCTAGCGTCATCGCGGGCGCCTACTATCCTCAGGAGGAGGATTGCGATCCTATCGTTCCACCACCTCCGGCGCCGGACAGTTGGGCATCGAATCCCGACGCCGATGTAGCAATCTGGCAGATACGGCTCGCTCCCGGCGCGGGCCTGACCTGCCGGCGGCACAAGGCACGACCACGCGGCGAACGCTCTATTTCTATGCGGACGACGCGGTTGCCATCGATGGCGCGGCTCAACCGGCAATCGTCTCATTGAAGTTCAAGCGCGAGCAGCACCTCAACTGGTGAACATCGGCGGTTGGCCGTGGCCCGGGGCGGGCCCAGTACACAAAGTCGGCGCGGGCCGGTTCGCGCGTAACCCAGGCGCTGCTGCCAATGATCTGCCCCCCGAGCGCCCTAACCGGCTGAGTAGCAGAGTACGCTTGTCCTTATCGCTACATTTACCTGGCACGCCAGAAAGTCCTCAATCGTTTTGGCAAGGCGTGGTGAGCGAGTGATCGAAATTGCTGAGCGGCAAGTTCCCAAAATCGCAGGGAGGAGCGAACGTCACGATGTTCGTCAGACAATGATGGCCCATTTAAGCGCTTCGAACGCCTCTTTCGCCCGCATCCCGATGCCGAACGCGGACGTACAGTTCCTCACCCGACTCCCAATGTCGCAGTCCGACGATAGCATTTTCGAGCAGCTTCTCCACGAAACGAAATGGCTGCACGAGACGGTGGTGGTCTGGGGTAAGGAGCACCTGCAGCCAAGGTTGACCGCTTGGCACGGCGATCCCAAGCGGAGCTACACCTACTCAGGCACAGTCATGCATCCGCTTCCGTGGACGAACCTTCTGCTCAGTCTCCGCCGCGCAGTCGAGGAGTTGACGGGCACGCGCTTCAACAGCGTGCTTCTAAATCTGTATCGAGATCACAACGATCGGATGGGCTTTCACAGCGACAATGAACCTTCGCTCGGCAAAGAGCCGACGATTGCATCGCTCAGCTACGGCGCAAACCGAACCCTGATATTCAAGCACAGAAAGCGAAAAGAGCTCGAGCGCAAGAAGGTAGTTCTGCCTTCAGGCAGCGTACTGCTGATGCGTGGTACCACTCAAACGAACTGGGCACATGGTATCGACAAAGAGACGAAGCCGTGCGGTCCGCGGATCAATTTGACCTTTCGCAAGATAGAGAAGTGATGTCTCCTTAGAGGACCGAGCAGTGCAGGTTAACTGCTCGCAATTTCTCTAAGCGACCTGAACCGCCCGAAATCGGAGCGATACGATGCCAACCGCTAACGCAAAAGTCGGTTAATCAACGCCGTCAGTTCGAGCTCTCTCCTCACGCTCGACTTCTGGAAGAGCTGCTTGATTTGAGATGCAACAGTGTGTTCGGTGGTTCCGCGCTTAGAAGCAATCTCATCACGTCCTAGTCCGTTAGCCATCATGAGCGCGACCTCCGCTTCGGCTTCGGTTAGGCCGAGCCCGGCGCGCAGGGGTGCTGTTAACGTTGAGTCTAGCTCGCTCGGCGGCTTCACTCGCAGTACGGCGCAGGGCACGTGGCCCAGGCTCCAATCCCTCTGGGGCAAGGGGAGAACGTTGCACAAATAGGGAAGGCCGCTGTCACGTCGCAATCCCAGCCAGAATGCTGGCGCTGGATCGCCGAGCCCCGCGCCACTTAAAGCACTATGAATAGCGCTTTGCAGTTGCCGATTTTCGTCGGCGTCATCGGCAACGAGGCTCTTGTATTTTAACCGCAAGCCGATCGAGTTTGCGAGCAAGTCCTCAGCTGCAGCAGTTCGGCCGATCACTCGCCCACCGCGGTCAAGGAGGAATATGGCCCCACCAAACGCTTCAAGAGCGCCGGCGACAAGGCTGGCACCTTTATGTTCAAGCGATTGTTGAAGTTTGATCGCCGTTAAGACGAGGGGAGCGATCCGACCGAATACGGCGCGATGTTCGGCGGTTGTGCGGCCATCGCGACGAGACCGTAAAGAAGCAAGACCGTAAAAGGCCTCACTAGTTTCAAAAAGGACAGTCTGACAGCCAAACGGCAGGTCAAAGCGGTTAGCCAACTCGTCGTAAGCGTCGCTTTCAATTCTTTGTCGGGCTTGATCGTAATGCGCCTCCCACCTCACTTCCATAGGGCGCCCGCCGCTCGCCACCCTCCAGTTGAGTTCAGGATTTCCCCCATCCATCAACTGGAACTCTTCAATGAAACCAGGTTCGGGATCGGTAACCCAGTTAAGAGGAATTTCTCGGTCGCTGCCGAACGCAATGAGTTGCGCGCTCCGTGAGCAAGTTGCCGTGGCTAGGTGCTTTAAGGCGGTATTCCAGCCGTCGGTCGAGAAAGGTGCTGAAAGAAAAATCTCGGCATCATTCTGGGCGCATCCGCCCTTAACTAAAGTCAAACCGTCCCTCCCAATGAAGGAGCCAGTCTCCCCAAGTTGACTGTGTAGGTCAAGGATGGCCGGCTGCCGTGGCAAATTTGCATCACCTCATCATGGGATGAGCGCGAGAAGAGTCCGGGATAAGCATCCCCCAAATCTAATCCGGGGGACTTCTCTTGCTTATTTCCGTAGAAACTTCTGGTCACCGTATGCAGAACGAACTCCTTCCAGTGCGGCGAAACACTGTTCGGAGTCTTATCTTTGCTGGGGCGAGCCTCTCCGCTCTGGCGATCGCTGCGCCCGCGCAAGCGGAATGCGCGGTAGCCGGGAGCACAGCGACGTGCTCCGGCACGCAGACTGACAATGTCATGGTTTTAGGCGCCAACGCGGAAATCGTTTCGACTGCGGAGGTGAGTACAACGACTTCCGCCCAAGAAGGGTTCGTAACAGGCGCCCTCTACGCCCTGAGCGTAAACGGACCGCCTTCCACTTCATCGGCCCGCATCGAGAGCAATGGTAACATCTCGACGACAGGTACCGATGCGAGCGGTCTTCTAGCAGGTGTGATCAATAATCTGGAGCCGTTTACGGGCAACGCGTTGATCGAGAGTCGAGGAAACGTTTCGACGACCGGGGCGGGCGCCAACGGGATTTGGGCTTTTTCCAGTGGCGCGCTGACGTCCATTGATTCGGTCGGCAATATTACCACCGGTGGAGCCGGGGCCGTCGGCATAATTGGATCCTCCGTAATTCAGACATCGCTAACGACGGTCGGTGACGTTCGAACGACCGGCGTGGGAGCGCACGGCATCCTGGCAGGTGGCCAGAACGTAGAAGTCCTTTCAGAAGGGCTCGTGTCCACAACGGGAGATGAGGCGAGCGGCATTGTTATTGGCGCGTTTGAGACTGCAGATCGCAAGGCTACCCGCATTGGCGGGGTGAGCGGCAATATCTTGCTGTCGGCCGGGGATGTTTCGACGGTCGGTCGCAGCAGCACGGCGATTGATGTGTCGTCCACCGGCGGCTGGATCGAGATAACAGCGGAAAACGTAAGCGCCAGCGGACCATCGTCGGATGGAATCCGCGCTGAGCAACTTAGCGTTGAAGAGAGTGTCTCCATAGCTGTCGAGACGGTGAGCGTGGCGGGCAACGCTGCAATTCACGCGAATGCCGTAGGCGGAGACATCGTGATTGAAGCCGGCGCGATCAGCAGTATCGCTGATGATGCTTACGGCATTTTTGCTCGGTCCAACTTTGGCAACATCACGATTGATGGCGGCTCCGTCGTTCAGTCAGGTGATCAGCCACTTATGTTCGAGACTGTTCCCGGGCAGCCACCAAAGCTCAGCGATACCGCCGCAATTCGCGCCCTAGCATCGCAAGGAAACATCGACATCCGGGTCGATGACATCTTGGCCTCGGGAGAGAATGGCCGGGCCATATTCGCGACCGGTCGCAATGTCAGCATCGCAGTGGACGGAACCATTGAAGCGACCAATGGTGTCATCGCCGATGCGCAAGCGGGAACGCTGGCGTCAGTCTTGGTAAACGGCGTGGTCCACGGTAGCGGTAGCGGCGTCTCCGTGCTTGGTTCGAGCGCCACTGTTGAGGTGGCGGAAGGGGCCAGCGTTACCGGCGGGACAAATGCCATCGTGGTCAGCGGGGGAAATTCCAGCCACAGTTTTGTGCAAGTATATAACAATGGGACCGTGTCGGGCGAACAGGGCGCCGCGATTCTCGGTACAGATTTCGGGCCGGGGCTCACGTACGTTTATATCCAGAACAACGGCGTACTGTCTGGAGGAAGCAACGGCGTCGCTGTCAGCACCGGCGACGGCGATGACACTCTCGAATTGACTGAATTGTCCCGGATCACAGGACTCATCGATCTGGGAGACGGAGACGATCGCCTAACGCTGGATTTCAATGATGACGCGGCTGCGAGTATCATTGGGCAAGTAGCCTCCACCATCAATGTCGAAGGTCTCTCGGTCGACAGCGGGAACTGGCGCGCTGCAGGCGCTCAGTCGGCCTACGAGTTCATCGAGATTGAACAGGGCGCAACCCTTACCGTGGCCGAAAGCGTCAACGGCGATCTGGCCGTGGTGGCGGATCTCGTCGAATTGGACGGCGTGCTCCGATTGGACCTCGTCAGCGATGAAGCAGAGGTCGATTTTGGGCAGACCACAGTGGTGGGTGGGGGCTCGCTCCACCTTGTGGGCACGGCGTCGGTCGAACTAACGAACGCGTCCGGCCTGCAGCACACGGGTGGGACCTTTATCGAGAATGGCGAGTTGTTGCTGTCGACTGTCTACGGCGGCGATATCACCACTTCGGGCGACGGTGTATTCTACCTCGGCGAAGTTGGGGATTTCACCGGGAATCTGGTGAATGACGGCACCTTTGTTTTCGCGCGCACCGACGACTACAGCTTTCTGGGTGATTTTACGGGCTCGGGCGTGCTCGAAAAGCGCGGTGACGGCCTGCTCACTTTTGCAGGCTTTTACGGCTTCGAAGGAACGACCTCCATCTTGGGCGGAGCCGTTTCCTTCGCGGGGCAACTCGCGGACAATGTCGAACTCGACATTGGAGCAGGCGTGGTTGACCTCTCTCAGAACCCGACGGGTCAGCAGACTGTAGCTCAGCTGGCGGGCACCGGCGGAGCGGTTGAGCTTGGGACTACCCAACTGACTATCAATCAGGCGGGCGATACGGTGTTCGCGGGCTCGGTCAGCGGATCGGGCAACCTCATCAAGAATGGCGCAGGTGATTTGAAGCTCGATGGCGACGGCTCCGGCTTCACCGGTACCGGGCAAATCGATGGTGGCACATTGTCGGTCAACGGCGACTTCTCGAATGCCAGCTTCGTCGTGAATGAAGGGGGGATTTTGGGCGGAGCCGGAATGATTGGCGCCACAACTATCAATGGGGGAGTCCTCGCGCCCGGAAACTCAATCGGAACCCTGAACGTCGCGGGCGATCTCATCTTCACAGGAGCTTCGACTTTCACAGTGGAGGTGGATTCCGCTGGCAATGCCGACCTCGTTGTAGTGGGCCGTGAGGCGGCCTTGGGCGGCGCTGCGGTCAACGTGATCGCGCAAAGCGGCACCTATCGTGCGCAAACCGATTACACGATTCTCACGGCTGCTGGCGGGATTGACGGGGAATTCGGGCCCGTCGGAACCAACCTCGCTTTCCTGGATCCGACCCTGCTCTACTCTGATAATGCTGTTACGCTCCGCTTGGTTCGCAATACCCTCGACTTCGCTTCCTTCGCTGCCACAGCGAACCAGGCGGCGATCGCCAATCTCATAGAAAGCTATGCGTTTGGAAATGCGCTTTACGATGAAGCGCTGACGCTCGTGAGCAGCGACGTAGCCACGAGCCTGGCTAGCCTGACCGGGGATGTTTACCCGGCTTATGGCGCAGCGCTGATTGAGACAGCCGAGGTGCTGCGTCGGCAGACTGCGGCGCCCGCACGGGCAGGTAATGGAGGCTATGTCTGGGCTACTGGCCTCTACAACAGTGTGGAGGGCGGCCAAGGGAGGGGCTCACTCTCGTTGACAGGGTTGGGCGTCGCCGGTGGGTTCGGATTTGTCTCGAACGGGCTGACGGCGTCCGCTGGTATGGGCGTCCTCGATCAGGATCGCGGCAATAGCCAGTTTGGCGATGGGGAGGTCACATTTGCCATTGGGCGATTGGGTTATGCCACCGATAGCGGGTTTTCCGTAAGCGCTGGCTTACAGCTTGGCTGGGTCGATGCGCAAACTCGCCGCCAGACATCGCTTGGCGCGATCAACCAAGCGGTAAACGGACAAATCGACGGGGACTACGTGCAGTTCTTTGGCGAAGTTTCCTACCGCATTGCGCGAGGCGACGCCCTGCAAATCGAACCGTTCGCCAGTGTGAGCCATGTTTCCCTCGATCTGGAGCCCGTTACTGAAATCGGCGCTCCAACGGCTCTCAATGTCGGGGCAACGGATCGTAAGGTAACATTTGCCGACGTGGGACTGCGAGTGACGGCTGACGGTGGGTCGGGGGTTCGTCCATTTGCTTCCGCCGCCTATCGCCATGCTTGGGGGGACCGAGCATCGCTTGCAAACGTTGGCTTTAATGGCGTCGCTGGATCGGCCTCAATCGGCGGACTTCCTATCGCAAGGGGCGCGGCAGAGCTTGCTGCGGGTGCCGTCATCACCAACGGCGCAGTTGACTTCGAACTCGGCTACGATGGCTCGATTTCCAGTGGCTTCGATAGCCATGGCATCAGGACGTCAATGCGTCTTCGCTTCTGACATCAATTCCAGCTGCGACATATAAGTTAGCAGTGCGTTTGCTCCTGGAGTGGGCGCACTGCTGACGTCAGCGGCTTTGTTGCGTCTCGCGCTCCGGAGCTTTTAGCAGCGCTTCGGCATAACCAATATCGCGCTGTTAGCGCCGTACGGCAGACGTTGCATGCCTTCGACCTACCGGTATTCACTTGTACCGTAATCAAAACAAAATCGCTTTGAAAAATAGAAACTCGTTTACGAGTGATCAGACTGTGTTAACTATATAGAGATTCAAAGTGTAGAGGTGGGGCATGACCAAAGCTATTTTGTTTTTGGCCCCCGTCGTCCTGATAGCAGGCATGGCTACAGCTTGCGGCCAAAATAGGGTCACAGCCGAGACGGGGACAGAGAATGCCGCCGCACCTACCGCCGCGGAGAATACAGGAAGCACCGCGCCCTTGGCTGTTGCGAACCTTGCCGTGCAAACCGTGACGACGATCGCCGACCTGCCCCTAAAGCGCGGCTTCTATGTCGCCAGGGATACGGCCTGCGGACAGTCATCGAACGCCACGACGCTCTTGGTCGCGCGCGATGGCATCAATGGATCGCGTGATCGATGCACGTTCAAGAAGGTCGAAAAGATGGGGGCAACGACGTTCCGTGTCACTTCTGAATGTTCGGATGGGGGCGCTGCATGGGGCCGAGAGGATACGATCGAGAGATACACGCAGACGTACGGCATCTCGAACGAAACCAGCTTTAAGGTGACGTATGAGGATGGGTCGGAGAAAAGTTTCCGCTACTGCGCTCAGGCCAGCATGTCGCCCGATTTCCGGGAAAATGACATTAGCGATGCGACCAGATAGCGCGTCCCGACCTCTCCGCCGCCTGTCCCATTTCTTCCTCCCGATTGAGAGTAGTTGCACATGTCACTTACGACAATAACAGGAGTTGCTTCCGGATTTCGCCATGCAACCGTGGTCGAAGGGCATACTAGCACAAATGGCGGGTCTATCTAGCACAAATGGCGGGTCTATCCGCACGGGTCACGCTCTCGCCTTCCGCGTCGATGGCCGCTCCGTGCAACTCAAGCTGCCCGATATGCCGGACGTGCAGGACGGCGAGGCGGTGACGCTGGCGGGACGGGTCAAAAACGGCACATTTCATGCGCTCGCCATGCGCAATGACCGCACCCGCGCGATCTACGCCACGCCTGCCATGCCGGGTTACATTATGGGTGGACTGATGACGGTGGTAGGCTTCCCGCTGCTGTTCATTCTCGTGGGGGTCTTTTTCATCGCCTTTGGTAGCTATACACTCTGGCAGGCGCATAACTATGGGCAAGCCGCAAAGATGCTGCAAGGCACCTGAATCAGGGCCTCCAACAAGGAGGCGTTACGAGAAGAATTCGACGTCCCGCGCTGGGCGCTGCCTTGGTTGTGGGCGCGGTTTCCGGCATCGCCGCATTCGCACAAACGCAAGGGTGCTGTCAGTAACCGCAACTTGTTTCCACTTGGCAGGGCTCTCCCCCTCCCCAGCATTGGTCAGGCCATAAGCGACTACCACTCGGCCAATGCGGCTGAGCGGCGTTTCTTGTAAGTCTGGCGATCGACGAGGTGGCGTTCCGAATGAAATGGTTGTGCAGCGAGGCGTGGACCGAGGCGAACTTCTGAAGCGTTTTCATTTGCCGAAACCGGAGCATGGCTCGTTCTCGTCGCCGGAAGGGCAAGTGCGAATTCTCTACCCGGTTGTTGAGATATCGGCCGATCTCCTGGCGGCCCAGATTGCCCAGATCGCGCATCGCAGAAGGGTAAGATTTCAGGCCGTCGGTCACGATAGTATCGGCTTTTCCATGCCGCTTCAGCGCCTTCTTCATGAAGGCTAAGGCTGCCGCCTTGTTCCACCACAGCCTTACCGTCTCGTGGCAGAAGTCGTAGCCGCGCTCGAACAGGAGATCCTCGACGTTTCTGAGCGACAGCGGATATCGAACGTACAACATCACCACCATGCGGATGATGTGCGGGGACGAATGGAAATATCGGAACGGATTAGCGGCCCAGCTCATGCCCTGCGGCTAGCAGCGGGCCGCAAGCGAACCATCCTTTTGACAGAACTCTCCCGCCCAATAGATCGCGGCGGGAGCGGTGCTGTCCTGATGGATCGCTCAACAAAGAATGTGTTTTCTCTAACCTGAATTTTTTGATCGGTTGGGAACAAAATTCTCCCGTAATCATCTGATAATTAAAATAACTTGAGAGAGGCCGGGCTCGCTCGCGTTTAGGGCGAAGCTTTAATGTTGAAGTCAGATGCGCTGAGCAGCGCACCAATATCCGCCGTAAGTTTCTTATTGGTATTTCTTTTCATTGCTACCGTGAGCGCGGCAATCGCCGTAGCGGCTAACCTTCGAGCGCGAAAAGTAATGTTGGGGTACTGCACGCGTTCCGGCCAAGCTTGCGGGCCTCATGATGACGGCGTTGAGCTACGCATGGCGGTGCAGCCGATGTGCAGAGCTTATTCAAATGAAAGCTCAATGGTGCCGCTATTGTCGTGCCCGCGCGGAAGGAGGCCTTATACGGCCGAGCTCCCTCCTCCACCGCTCGCCCCCAAACTGAAATCCGACCGTCCACAGAACGTGGCTGGCGCGGGTGGGATTCATCTCAGGTGGCAAATGCTTGAATTACGAAAGTAAACGCGCACTTCTCTTGCAGGACCGAGCCTGAAGCCATACAAAAAGTTTCATTTAAATTGTCGCGTTCGTGACTTTAGTTCGATACCCACTCTGGTATTCGAATTCAACAGTTAGATATCACTGCGCCTGAAGGGTGTGCTGATCTAGTTCTCTTAGCCAATTATGCGCGTTGGTCGCAGCCTGCGCGCCATGCCCCATCGCAACACTGATCTGGTCGAGCCCGTCGAGGACATCGCCAGCTGCGAAAAAGCCGGGGATCCCTGAGTCTTTCAGGGCGGTGCTTGGGATGCATCCATCGCCTGTCAGCTCTATTCCAAGTGCCGCGGCCAGTTCAGTCCTCGGCCGACAGCCAAGCGCTGGATAGATAACATCAAAACTCAGCGCCTCATCGTCGCCATCGAGGTGGACCTCGAACCGATCAGGCAACGGTTCCAACTTGCTTAGAGGCCCGTATCGAACGGTTATTCCGGCATTGTCCAGCTCTCGTGCCTGTGCCTTCGAAAGCTCGGGGTGATGCAGCGGCATTAAGGTGATGTCGGAGCTGAATTGCCGGAGAAAGAGCGCTTCCGCCGCCCCATCGCTATCACAACCGATCACACCGATCTTGCGATCACTGTGCTCGTATCCATCGCACACCGGACAATAGCGCAGCACGCCATCGCCAATGGCCTGCTCGTGCACTTCATGCGGCAGGTCGACCTGGTTCAAGAAGATTCCGCCGGCGAGGACCACAGCACGCGCCTCAATGGACGTTCTGTCCTGCTGATGAAGCCGGAAGTGGCCTCGTACCCGCTCGACATCGGTCACGGTGGCCAGTCGTATCTCGGCACCGAAGTGAGTGGCGTGCTGGACCATTCGGTCGATCAGGGTTGGCCCGTCGATCCCTTCTGGAAAGGCGGGAGCGTTGTGCGTCTTCGGAATTCTGAGCGCCCGACTCTTCCCGTCATGGAGCACGAGCACGTTGCGTTTGTACCGGGCGAGGTAGAGCGCTGCGGTCAGAGCGGCGGGGCCTGCGCCGATGACGACGACGTCGTAATCCATCTTTAGCCTCTCCTTTGTGCAAGCAGCTAACTCCTTCGGAACGCAAAAGGCATCAAAAACAGCCTGATTTCAGTGCCCGAGGCGGACGCGAGTTAGGAACCTTGCCGGAAAGCGCTGGTTCTCCGCTGAAGGCACACGCTCATCAGCCGGGGATTAGAGCATGGCAACGCTTGCCGAAAAGACTGACGTTGCAAACCTGAGCTCGACTGTCCTTTCCGTCCGCGAAGCCCTGTACGGCGGGGGAACCAAGTCAGTCGCTCATTTCAGAATTGGTGAACTCGCAGTCGAGATTCTTTCTTCCGACGATTCCGTCTGGGTGGTCGTTCGCCGCGAAGGCCGAGGGGGGTTGGCACTACGCGCCGCGTTTCTGCCGGTGGCGTTTGAATGCACGAAGCTGAAGGACAAGCCGGGCGAAGCAGCTCGCATTCGGATCGACAGCGCGCTGGGAACCCATCTCGTCGTTCTGCGCAGCGCGGATGACGCACTCGAAAGCTTGCGCGTTACGGTTCTCTGTACCCCTTCAGCCGCGTTGCAGATCCCTTTTTTGCCCCGTGACCTCTATCCGATCGACGTTCGAGACGACCCGCTCGGCACCAAAGGAACCCTAGAGGCGGCGCAAAGGGGTCTAAACTCAGGTCTGGCTTACTTCCGTCTCGAAGATCCGGCGTTTGGCAACGTCCTCTATTTCCAGAACCTCACTGCGCTGAACGACTACTTCCGCGCGACCGGGACGAAGCCGGATGGGGTCGTCGGTGGAAACTGGCCGGAGTTGGGATATCTGCCCCCCGTCCCGCCTCCGTGCGAAACTGATCCTGGAACGGCCCTTCGTGCGGGCGAGGAAATCACGCTTTCGGATGCGATCCTGGTTTTCCGTCACGAAGCTCCGCCCCATGAGCGAGAGTCCGCGCGCCAGTTCCTCCAGATGCTTGGCGTCGCCTACAAGATGCTGTCACTGCCACACACGGACTATCGCGACTGGATTGACCGCGCAGAACGTACCCTACGCGACCTCGACCAAGCCCCTGAAGCTACTATCAGCCACTATGGGCATCGCTACGTCCACCCCTACACGGCAGCGGAATATCCGGACATCATGGTGCAGATGTCGATCGTTGCGGCGATCCATGACTGGGGGAAGTGGTTGGGCGAGCCCCACCCACTGGAGGACGAATTCAAAGCGGGGCTCGGCAAGTTCTACGACACCGAGCTTGAGACACTGCGACGTTACCTTCCCAATGTCGGCGACGATAAGGATGCCGACGCCGTCGACAGCTGGTATCTCTATCATCCGCTGCTCAATCTCGGTCGGCTGGCGCTCGATGGCGATGCTGCGGCCAAGCGACTGTTCCTCAAATCGATTGGCTACGGGATCAAGGCTGCCCAGCACTTCAAATACCTGTGGCCGGTCCAGTACAAGGTCACTGACTTTTCGATCATCACCAAAGTTGCGGGCGCCGATGGGCGCGGCCAGACTGACGTTGGCGGCATCTATGCCTGGGTCATGCTGCAGGCGTTCGAGCTAACCGACGACAAGACCTATCTGGACGAGGCACGAGCGGCGATAGACGCGGCTATCGGGCTGGGCTTCGACATCAACTATCAGGCGAACCTCACTGCGTGGGGCGCCGCTGCCTGTATGCGGCTTTGGCGGATCACCAATGAACCGGTCTATCTGGAGCAGAGCTACGTCTACCTAGGCAGCTTTTTCCATAACTGCGAGATCTGGGAGAGCGAGATCGAGCTCGCCACGCATTACCGCAACTTCCTGGGCGTCACCTGCCTGCAGGATGCGCCCTATATGGCGATTTACGAATGCTTCGATTCGTACACCGCGTTCGAACATTACCTCAGCGACAGCGGCCCTGATCTGGAGCCGGCCGCCCGGATGCTGATCGCGGAATACTGCAAATACGCACTCGACCGCGCGTGGTACTACTACCCTGACGCCTTGCCCCCCGAAGCCATCGCGACCGAGCAACGGGAGAACAATGGCTATATCGATCGCGCACTGAGTTTCCCGCTGGAAGACCTTTATGCCGATGGGCAGCCCGCTGGTCAGGTGGGGCAGGAAGTTTACGGCGCAGGCGCCGCGTTTGTGTTCGCAACACGCGCCTTCCACCAGGTGGAGGGAGCGCCGTTCCGGCTCTACTGCGATCATTTTGTACGGGCCCAGGAGCGTACCGGTGACCGGGCACTGACCCTCACGCTGGATGGCGGCGAAACGTGCAGCGCGGGTCTTAGCCTTGTGCGACTACCCCGGCGGAAGCTTCAGGACCTGCGCATCACAACCGCACATGGTGAGGTCCTGCGCTCTCATGCGACTACCGACGACCGCATCGATTACCGAGTGCCGGCGAGCGGCCGCATCGTGCTCACGTGGACCTAGATTGATGAGCGAGGTCGCCTCCCCGCCTCCTCTCGTCGTCGTGCCAGGCGATGATCTGGCCGACCAGTCACGGGGTCTACTGATTGAGGGGCCGGAATGGATCTCATCGCACTGGCCAGAAATAGCCGTCGCACTGGCCGCCGGTTGCGTCATTTACCTGCTGCTGCAGTTCCTGAAACGATGGGCCCAGCGAGTGTGCGAACGGGGTGAAGGCGTTGCCAACTGGTACAGCATACTGGGCCGAGCGCTGGCGAAAACCGGCCAGCTCTTCATGATCACGGCTTCTGCACGGCTCGTTGTCGGCTATTCCGAAGCGCCGCCAGCAATCACGGCGACCGTCACCTTCCTGTTCACCATCGCAGCGGTGTTCCAGGCGGCGATATGGGCGCGCGAGATCGTGTTCGGCGCCATTGAGCATCGCACCCGCGACGAGACGTATCAAGGACAAGCGCTTGCGAGCGCGCTTGGCATTATCCGGCTGCTAGTCACCATAGCGTTGTTCGCTATCGCGGCAGTCGTTGTTCTCAGCAATCTGGGCGTGAACGTCACTGGCCTGCTTGCCGGACTTGGCGTGGGCGGCATCGCCATCGGCCTCGCGGCTCAAGGCATCTTTGCAGACCTGTTCGCCGCCTTGGCGATCCTCCTCGACAAGCCTTTCCGGCTGGGAGATTCCATATCCTACGACAAGGGCAGCGGGTCGGGAGAAGTGGAGGCCATCGGCCTTAAGTCCACCCGCATACGGGGGCCGAACGGCGAGCAGCGAATAGTCGCCAATCGCAAGCTGCTGGATTTCGAGATCCTCAACACGACACGACGGGCGCGAAACCGGTTCAAGTTCGATTTCCATATTGGCTACGCGACACCGCCTGAACTGATTAGGCGCCTGCCCACGCTCCTCAAGGCGGTCGTCGAGAGCGAAGGGTACACGCTAGTCCACGGCGGGGTGAACGGCTTTTCAGATAACGGGCTCAGCTACGATCTGGAATTTGAATCCATCACGACGGATTTCCCGCCAGAGGCGCGCGACCAGGTCGCTGCCGCCGTGCTCACATGCCTGCGCGAACACGACGTCAGCTTCGCCTATCCCACGACCGTCAATCTGCTGGCCAAGAAGACCAAACCCGCTCCCCCGGCCAGAGCGCCGCAAAGGGTCTGAGCGCCTTTTCGGGCGAAGTGCGCCAGCATAATTCTCACGTATCTCACCAAATTCCATAACAAATCGCAGGATTGGAGAAACATCTTCCCAGTCCCGTTTGGTTACTGTCACGGCAACGTTGACAATGCAAATCACAAAATATCAGCGGACCCAAACTATGGGCCCGCACCAATATCACGAGGGTCTCATGGATACTCTTTGGCCAGTCATAACCGTACTGGGTCCGATACTTCTAATCAGCACCATAATCTGGGTCACTTTGCGCAATCGTGCCGCATCGCGCGCGAGTTTTGATCGCGCGGAACGCGGCGCAGTCGAGGTGCGCGAAGAGATCCGCCACGAAAATAACCAGGTTCAGTCCAGCCGAGGAGGAAACTCATGAGCGAACATCTGGGTCACAAAGGCTTGGTCTTCGGAGCCGCGCTCGGTTTGGGCGCAGGCCTCCTCGCCAACCTGACCAGGAAGCTGGCCGTCCAGGCCCCAACCGCGCTCGCGGGCGAATGGCACGAGGCGCTTGCCAAGGAACATGCGGCAACCCTGGTAATCCTTGAGAAGATTGAAAAGACCAGGTCCAGCGACGTCGCCAAGCGCACCCTGCTGCTGACACAGTTGAAGCACGCGCTCGGCAAACACGCGTTCCAGGAGGAGAACTCCATTTACCCGGCGCTGCGGGAGCATGGCCTTCTTCAGTCGGAGGAGGAGCTGACGAGCGAGCACGCGGAGGTGAAGTTCTTCCTCCACCGTCTCACCACGCTCGAAAGATCACACCCGGAGTGGCTGCCCACCGTGCGCGAACTTCACGCCGCGCTCGAAGCGCACATGGAGGACGAGGAAAACAACGTCTTTCCGCAGCTGCACAGCAAACTGTCCGAGGAAGAGAATGCGGCGCTGACGCGTTCGATGAACCGCGAAGGCCTCAAACTCGCTTAGCCTAAAGGAGCCTTATCGGTTTTCCCTAATCCTCCATGTGAGCCAGTCTGGTTTGCACGCGCAGTTTCTAGAGAGAGGATTCAATTACCATGTCTCATAGTAGTTCGGAGGCGATCGAACGCGATGACGCGCCGATCACCGCGCACACTGATATCCACCCGGATCGCTCGCTTCTGGCGGAAAGCGTCACGATAAATCGGCCAGCGGCGGAGTTGTATGACTTCTGGCGTGATCCGGCGAACCTCGTCCAGGTCATGGAGAATGTCACGTCTATCGAGCAGATCGACGCCCGTCGCTCGCTTTGGACTGTGAAGGCCCCAGCCGGAAACGAAGTCAGCTGGGAATCCGTAATCACTGAGGAAGTGCCGGGCCGGGAAATCTACTGGCAATCGGCTGAAGGCTCGGAAATTCAGAACAGGGGGCGGATAGAATTTCGTGACGCTGGCGCTCGGGGCACAGTCGTGCGCGCAGTGATCGCCTACGCTCCCCCCGGCGGCAAAGTCGGTCAATTCATAGCCAAGCTGTTCCAGCGCGAGCCGCGCATTCAGGCGCGGCGGGATCTGCATCGCTTCAAGCAACTGATGGAAGCGGGCGAGATCGCCACCAGCGCCCGCACGTCCGCCCAGCGGGAAGAACGCGACGAAGATCAATACGCAACGATGAATAGGGAGCAGCCAGCATGAAGGCGCTGACTTGGCAGGGCAAACACGACGTCCGCTATGATGAAATCGACGATCCCGAAATCCTCAACCCGCGCGATGCAATCATACGCGTAACCTCGACTGCAATTTGCGGGTCCGACCTGCACCTCTACGATGGGTACATCCCCGGGATGAAGCCGGGCGACGTCCTAGGCCACGAATTCATGGGCGAGGTAGTGGAAACCGGCAGCGCCAGCACCTTGCAGAAGGGGCAGCGAGTGGTGGTGCCGTTCCATATCGCCTGCGGCAATTGTTACCACTGCGGCAAAGCGGATTATTCGGGATGCGAGAACGGCAACCCGGCGGACAAGCAGGACGCTTCTCGCGAAGCTTATGGCCAGCCGATGACGGCGGCATTCGGATATAGCCACCTTACGGGCGGGTACTCCGGCGGTCAGGCGGAATACGTGCGCGTGCCATTCTCCGATTTCGGGCCCATTGTTATCCCGGACGACAGCATCGAAGACGACAAGGTGCTGTTCCTCAGCGATATCCTTCCCACTGGCTGGATGGCTGCGGAAAACGCTGCGATTGAACCGGGGGATACGGTCGCAGTCTGGGGATGCGGGCCCGTGGGCTTGTTCGCGGTGCAATCGGCCTTCCTGATGGGCGCTGAACGAGTGATTGCCATCGATCACTTTCCCCACCGGTTGGAACTCGCCAGGTCCTTCGGGGCTGAGACGATCAATTTCGAGCAAACCCAGGTTTACGACGCCCTGCAGGAGATGACCGGCGGGATAGGCCCTGATGCGTCAATCGACTGCGTGGGACTGGAAGCACACGGCGCCTTTGCCGACAACGTGATCGACCAGATCAAGGCTTCGACCTTCCTCGGCACGGACCGCGCGCATGTGATCCGTCAGGTGATCCTGGCGACGCGTAAGGGCGGAAGAGTGTCCATGCCCGCAGTCTATGGCGGGTTCGTCGACAAGTTCCCGCTCGGCGCGCTGATGCAGAAGGGTCTGACGCTTCGCACGGGCCAGACCCACGTCCACCGCTATCTGCGCCCTCTTTATACCGCGATCGCCGAAGGGAAGATCGATTCCACCTTCCTGATCAGCCACCGGATGACCCTCGAAGACGGACCGGAAGGATACCGCAAGTTTCACAGCGAGCAGGACACCCACACCAAGATCGTCCTCAAGCCCGGCAGCCAACCGGCGCGCGCTGCGGCCTAGGGAGACGCCAATGACAGACCCTGCCAAGTCGCCCCCGCACAACCTGTCGGATGCTCACACCGACATGCCCAGCCTCAATGGACGCCGGGCGATCATTACCGGCGGCACCACGGGTATCGGCCGCGCGATCGCCGTGCTGCTGGCATCGGAAGGCGTCGATGTCTTCATCTGCGGCCGAGATCCGCAGCACCTTCAGGATGGGCTGGAGCGCATTCGCGAGGTCGGCAAAGGCGACGGAATGAACGTCGACCTTGCCGAACCTGACGGCGTGGATCGCTTCGTTGCCGCTGCGAAAAGCTATTTCGGGGCTTTCGACATAGCCATCGTAAACGCTGCGGTCCCGGCCAAGGGCCTGACCACCATGAGCGCGGAAGAGCTGCGTTACGCGATCGCCGTCGATTTCACCGCCTATCTGACCACCGCCTATGCCGCGGCGGAGGAGATGAAGGACTATGGCGACATCGTCTTCATCGGATCGGTGTCGGCTCATATGCTCGGCGCGCAAAGCAGCGTTTACGCGGGCATGAAGGCGGGCATTGCGGGGTTTGCCGAAGCTGTCCGCAAGGAACTGGGGCCAAAAGGCATCAAGGTCTGCAATATAGAGCCGGCCAAAACGGGCGCCGACTTCCAGTATCCGAACTTCACCGCCGAGGAGCAGGCTGAAGAAAACCGCAAGGAGAGGATGCTGCGCGCCGAAGACATTGCGGTGGGCGTACATTATGTCCTTACCCAGCCGCGCCGATCCGTGGTGCAGCAGGTGGTAATCGCACCACGCGCGAGGGAGGACGAATGAGCCGTTTTCACGTTGATCGGCTGGTTTTCGGCCCGGACGACGTCGATCTGTCGAAGTCCCCTCTGGCAGGACATTTTGATGCTGAGACCTATGTGCTCGGTGCGTTCAATCCGGCTCTGACGCGTCTTCCCAATGGCAATCTCGCGATCTTTGTCCGGATCGCTGAAGCGCTCAAGCAACCGATTTTTGACAGCCAGATTCACGCCATTCGCTGGCATGAAGGCGAATACGTTCTGGACGGCTGGGCGCTGGACCTCGTGGACACTGCTGACCCGCGCAAATTCCTGATCCGGGGCGGGCGCTGGAAAGTCATGGCGCTGACTTCCCTATCCTGGATCCTTCCGGTCGAACTGACCCCCGATGGATTGAACGTCGTCTCCATTCACTATGACAAGGCGATTGCCCCGCAAGGCAGCTTCCAATGCTACGGCGTCGAGGATGCGCGCGTCTCGAAGGTCGGAGATCGCTGGCTGATGACCACCTGCTCGGTCAGCCCTGAGCGTCATTCGACAACGCTGTACAGTTCTACCAACGGACTGGATTTCGTGTTCGAAGACATCGTCCTTGATCACCAGAACAAGGACATGCTGATCTTCGAGGGCCTGATCGGCGAGCGATACTGGGCGCAGACACGCCCGCTGGGCGACCTTTATTTCGCCTATCCGCCCGGCAGCGAATGGCGCGGCGGGCCAGCGATCAACCTCGCAACTTCCCCGGATTCCCTCCATTGGAAACCCCATCGCGAGCCTGGAATTCGCCCGCATTCCGCGACGGTCTCCACCGCGCGAATAGGCGGAGGAACGCCCCCGATCCTCACCGACGAGGGCTGGCTGACGCTATGGCACGGGGTCGAACCGAAGGAGATCGTCGGCATATACCGAACCTATTGGTCGATCCTGGACCGCGACAATCCTTCCCGGGTTGTCCGGACGGAGCACGAACCGCTGCTCGAAGCTGCCCCCGAACTAACCGCTCCACTCGAAGACAAGATGTATATTCGCGACGTCGTTTTCACGACCGGGATCGCGGAGGCGGACGATCATTATATAGTAGCTTCAGGCGAGGCCGATCTGGCCTGCAGGATAACGCATATCCCCAAGGCGATTTTCAAAGGCTGATCACCTCAGGTGAGTGTGGCGTTTGAATTTCTTTCTGAACCGTGGGCAGCTGCTCTCTCGTCTTAGTAATGCGGCTCTTAGTATCTCGTTCTTGTCTAAGCTGACGTAGAAGGACTGGCTGATTTGCGAGGACGGGCGCGGCCGCGCCTGCCGCCGTCCAACCCGACAGACCCCCCGCGAGGTGTTCCAGTTTCCATTTGTTAGGCTTGGCGCGGGCAATCCTTTTCGTGGGTATCCCCCACCACGCGCAACCTACGCGCACTTCGGTCGTTGGCGGAAGGTCGCGCTCATCGACCGGATGAGAGACAACCAGAAGGAGGGATTTGCCGCGCCATGAAGGACACACTCACCGAGATTTTTCCGGGTGGCAGTGAGATGGCGCGGAAGATGCGCGAACACGATTGGGAATCCACCCCACTCGGTTCTGCCGACCAGTGGCCGGAGGCGCTCAAGATCCCGCTACGCATGCTTCTGACGACGCGCTTCGAAATGTGGCTGGGCTGGGGGCCCGACCTCCATTTCTTCTACAATGATGCGTACATCCCGACCATGGGCTTCAAGCATCCCACGATGCTGGGTCGACCGCTTCGTGAGGTGTGGTCGGAAGTCTACGATGACGTGAAGGACCAAGTAGAAAGAGTCCGAGCAGGCGAATCCACTTGGAACAAGGCATTACTTCTTCTTCTGGAGCGGAGCGGCTATCCCGAAGAAACCTACCACAGCTTTTCGTACAGCCCACTCTACGACGCCAACGGTTCGGTGCAAGGCCTGCTTTGCGTGGTCAATGAGGAGACTGCACGGATAGTCAGCGAGCGGCGGCTCGAAACCTTACGCCAGCTCGGGCTTGCCTTGGGCGGGGCCACGTCGACGGACGCTGTGCGTGCGGCGGTGCAAGCGGTCTTTGCAACCAATCGCAGCGATTTCCCCTTTGTTGCCCTTCGCCTTTCGGACGAAATTCCCGCGACACAAGGCCATCGAGCATTTGAAGATGCCGTAGCGGCCGCGCCCGACCAGATTGATACCGCCGGACAGGTTTTTGCGCTTTCCGCAGGGAAAGCCTGGCCGCCTGGAGATTGGGATCGATCACCCGAGCAAGCCGTTGCCATCGCCATCCCCGGTGTCGGCGGGAGCGATCAGGCAGGCACGCTGCTAATCGCGCTTAATCCGTACCGGGGAGAAGATCCTGACATCCTCAATATCGTGCGGCTCTTTGCGAGCCAGATCAGCTTGGCGCTGGCCAACGTTGCCGCCATCCGAGCAGAACGACGTCGCGCGGATCGCATGTGGAGCGTGTCGCGCGACCTCTTGGTCGTGGTCGATGAGGCAGGCATATTTCGGTCGGTCAGCCCATCCTGGACCCGCATACTTGGGCATCCCGTCGAAGAAGTCGTCGGACAACCTTTCGCGGCATTGATGCACCCCGACGACATCATCGCTAGCAGCGAAGCACTGACGGACGCGCTGGGCTCGAACGAACTGACCAGTTACGAGAATCGCTTTCGGGCAACCGATGGGAGCTATCATCACATCGAATGGCATACGACGCTGGAGGATGGGCTAGTATACGCATACGGCCGCGACGTTACCGAGCGTCGTGCGGTTGAGGCGCAGCTCAATGCCAGCGAGGAGCAGTTTCGCCACCTCGTTCAAGGTGTGACCGACTACGCGATCTATCGGATCGACGCTGAAGGCTTTGTGTCGAGCTGGAATGAAGGTGCTCGACGGATCAAAGGTTACGAGCCGGAGGAGATCATCGGCGAACACTTCTCGCGCTTCTACACGGACGAGGACCGCGAGCGCGGTGATCCGGAAAGAACTCTCGACATCGCTCGTCGCGAAGGCAGCTTTCACTCCGAAGGATGGCGAGTGCGAAAGAACGGCGAACGCTTCCGCGCCAGCGTGCTTATCAACACCATCCGCGATGATGAAGGGCGCCCCCTTGGCTTTGCCAAGATCACTAGGGACATCACCGAACGCGAGAAAACTCAGCGTGAACTGGAAGCCGCGAAAGAGGCGCTATTTCAATCTCAGAAGATGGATGCGATCGGTCAGCTGACGGGCGGCATCGCGCATGATTTCAACAACCTGCTCATGGCCGTGCTCGGTAGTTTGGATCTGTTGCGCAAGCGGCTGCCAGACGACCCCCTTTCAAAAAGGCTGCTCAACAACGCTGTTGAGGGGGCCCAGCGCGGCGCCACGCTCACTCAGCGAATGCTGGCCTTCGCCCGCCGTCAGGAGCTCAAAGTCGATCGCATCGATTTGCCCCAGTTACTCGCCGGCATGAACGATCTCGTTCAGCGCTCCATCGGCCCAGAATGGCCGATATCGACGAGTTTTCCATTGAGGCTGCCGCCCGTCCAGGCTGACGCCAATCAGCTCGAAATGGCTCTGCTCAATCTGATCGTGAACGCTAGGGACGCCTGTCCCAAAGGTGGACCCATCTTGATTTCCGCCACCTGCGAGGAGTTAGCGGATCAGGGGCCGGCCCAACTGGACGCCGGCAACTATGTGCGCCTTGTCGTTAGGGACCACGGCGCGGGCATGAGCGGGGAAACGCTTCGACGAGCAACTGAGCCATTCTTTACCACCAAGGGCGTCGGGAAAGGCACCGGGCTCGGGTTGCCTATGGTGCACGGCATGGCCCAGCAGATCGGCGGGAAGTTCGAGCTTCTCAGCAAAGCTTCTGAGGGAACGTGTGCCGTCCTGTGGTTACCAATCGCTCGCGACGAAAGGCCGAATTTACAGGCGACCGATGACCAGGAGCAACATCGCGAGGTGCCTCGCCTAACCGTTCTTGCAGTGGACGACGACGAACTCGTCCTGATCAACACGGTGGCATTGCTGGAGGACCTTGGTCACAACGTGATTGAGGCATTTTCTGCTGAGGAAGCGCTCGAGATTTTTCGCGCTCACGCCGATATCGACTTGCTCATCACTGACCAGGCGATGCCGAACATGACGGGCGTCGATCTAATTGCGGCTATCGACGATATCCGTCCTAACATTCCGACGATAATCGCCAGCGGTTATGGCGAAGGGGTCGCGCTGTCGGGACGGGAGGTGGTTCGGCTGGGGAAACCCTTCAACCAGACGCACCTAGCGAGCGCTGTAGCAAAGGCGATGGAGGGAACCGATGTGGTTCGCGGTTAGCCACGCGGACGTACCAGAGTGCGGTTGGTTTGACAGCGCCCCCCGGACGATCCCTTTGACAGGACCGTTCCGTAAGCTGAGCGGAAAGCACGTATATCATTACCACCCATCGGATCACCTCAGGTTATGAATTGAAGTAGCGAAAGGGATTGGCTGGATTGCGGGGGCGAGGCACGCCTTTGCCCAACCGTCGTCACCTACTCCGCAATCCAGTGCATTTGCTCTGCCAGGGCTCTCAGCGAAATTAGAGCGAATAAACCGCGCACTTTCTACAGCAGAGTCTTGTTGGTGTCGCCGCCGGACGCTTTGGGGATCGGCATCTGCCGATCACCAGCCGTGAGCCGTCCTCGGACTTGCGCCACGCGGGCAAGCGCTTCATCTTCAGCATGCCTGAATATGTCGCCGGCCTGCAATTCGAGACCGTGTTCCTGATCCACGTTGATGCAGTCGAGGCGCCTGCCGATGCGAGCGATGGTCTGCGGCGCCGGTTCATCTCCAACATCTATCTTGGCTGCAGTCGCGCTGAGAAGGCGCTCAGCGTTGCAGCTTGCCTCACGCGGGGCGGCCGCTCGGACATCCTGGACATGGCACTGCAAAGGAAGAGCCTCGTCGAGGTAGCCGCTCCTGTTCGTCCCACGAAGCGAAAGTAGCGGCAAGTGGTGGCAGCAGAACCTCTAGCCGAGCTGCATATTCGATGGCTTGGGCATCGTGCAAAGTTAGGCTGCTAGCCGTCTGACTGCTCCTAGGCCGAGCGACCAGCGAGGGCGGTCGCGCATTTTCCCGCACTCGGGAGCGCTCTGAGCCCGTTCATTGCGTAAAGGCGTGCAAGAGTCGCAGCCGACCATAACCAGAACATCGTGTCTCGACGCTCATATTTTAATGTGTTATGATCATTAAAACGTGTGAAGTGGGCTGAGACCATCTTGTCATATGATGAGTTTTTGTCGGAACTCGGCAAGGCAGGCCTGAGCGTCCGCAAATTCGCCGCGCTGGTGGGGATGCGCCCTAATTCTGTGTCGAATAACGCGAAGCGGGGCGAGGTTCCGACCCATCTCGCAGTTATCGCCGCGTTGCTCTCTGAACTTGGGGTTCGCCGCATCCCAATCGAGCCAGTCTTCTCGCGTCTCGAACTGACCAAACGCGCGAAAAAGCCGCGTGGAGCGGCCTCTGCCGGTAAGTTTGGAGGCGACAAGCAAGGCCGCCTTGAGCTGCCGCAATGACGCAACCTGCAGCTATTACGCTGGACTTGGCGCACCACCTCCTCGGCTGGCCCGAGCCAAATCAGGTGACCCACCCCGAAGGGAGTGGGGCATCGGTTTATGCGTCGCTGGTCCATGACAAGATCGGGCGGTCACTGGGATCGTCACCCGATTTCGTAAATGCGCGCCTCGGTGTTCTCATGGCGGATCCCGACGCCGCGACTTCGGAGCCGCCGCTCGCGATTGTCGTCGAGTTTGACCAGAGCCCTAGCGACGAAGCGTTGCGCGAGCTTCAGCGCCTGTCGTGGAACTTCTCGCATGCGCCCACGCTCATCACCGTCGAACCCACGATGTTGCGCGTGTGGAGCTGCTGCGAAGCGCCTGATCCCGATCGCCCCCTCGCTGGCTATTTGGTCGCCGCACTGACTACGAACGATATGGCGGGGGACCAGGCGACGGAGTTGCAGCGGCGCGCTGCGCGCGCTTTGCATTGGATCAATCTCGTCTCGGGTCATTTCTTCGCCATGCATGAGGGGCGGTTCGATCGGGACGGCCGTGCTGATCAAATGCTGCTCGGCAATATGCGCTACATTCGCGACGAGCTTGCCGCGTGTGGATTGGTCGATGACGATGTTTGTCATGATCTCCTTGCGCGAGTGATCTTCGTCCAGTTTCTGTTCGACCGTAAGGATCAGGACGGCAATCCAGCTCTTACCGCGGCCAAACTCCATCGCCTCCACAAGGACGGCATCCTTGAGGAACGCCATTCGTCATTCGGCAGTGTGCTCGCAAATTACGAAGACACTTATAGGTTATTCGACTGGCTAAACACCAAGTTCAATGGCGATCTCTTCCCCGGAAAGGGTGGCTCGGCAGAGGCCCGCGCGATCGGATGGACCACGGAGCGCAATGTCGTTTCGCCTGCCCACCTCGCGTTGCTTGCGGATTTCATTCGCGGCGATCTCGACATGCAGTCGCGGCAGGCCTGTTTGTGGCCGCAGTATGCATTCGACGTGATTCCGCTCGAATTCATCAGCAGTATCTACGAGACTTTCGTTACCGAACGAGCGTCGCAGGATGGGATCTTTTACACCCCGCCGCATATGGTCGATTTTGTGCTCGATCGCGTGCTGCCTTGGCACGGCACGGCGTGGGACTTGAAAATCCTCGACCCGTCGTGCGGTTCGGGCATTTTCCTCGTCAAAGCCTTCCAAAGGTTAGTGCATCGCTGGAAGGCTGCGAACCCAGATCAGCCGGTGCGGGCTGAGGCTCTTCGGCGCTTGCTCGAAAGAAATATCTTTGGCGTCGATATAGATCCCCACGCCGTGCGTGTTGCGTGCTTCAGCCTCTATTTGGCGATGTGTGACGAGATCGAGCCGCGGCACTACTGGACACAGGTCAGCTTCCCGTCGATGCGCGACGTGCGTCTCATCCGGTCGGACTTTTTCGACGAGACGCACAAGGGATTCAACTCAACCAGCGACGCGGATTCCTATGATCTGATCATAGGCAACGCGCCTTGGGGTGACGGTGTGATCACCGACGGTGCGCGCGACTGGGCCACCGACGAGCACCGAAAATGGCCGGTTACCAACAACGACATCGGCGGCCTGTTCATGGTCAAGGCGGCTTTACTCGTCAAAAGGGTCGGACGGATTGCGTTGATCCAATCGGCGAACAGCCTGTTGTTTAATATCGGTCCGACCGCGATCAAGTTTAGAAAGAAGTTGCTGCTCTCCCACCGGGTGGAGGCCATCTACAACCTTTCGGCGCTGCGGTTTAGCGTCTTCAAGCGAAAGACTCATACTACCAAGACATCGGCAGCGCCGGTTTGTGTAATCGTGATGACCAAGGCGGCGCCCGCACTCGATGACGTCATCGAATATTTCAGTCCCCGCCATCTGAAGCCGTTCGTCGATGAATTCACCGTCGTGATTGAGCCAAATGATCAGCGTGCCCTCACCGTAGCGGAGGCGGTCGACAATCAACTGATCTGGACCCAGCTAATGTGGGGCAGCGGGCGGGACATCACATTACTCAAGAGGTTGCGCGCTTATCCGTCGCTTGCGACCAGATCGGGCGTGCTAAGTCAGCAAGGTATTAAGTTCGGCGATCGAACCAAGATTGTGCCTGCACTCAGTGACTGGCGCATTTTCAGCGACACCGCATTTCCCGAAGGGGCTTCGCCCTATCTCGAGGTCGCTGAGTTTCCGAAACTGGGAGATACGCCAATCCATTCGCGCGCGTCGACGAGTGTCGCTGCGTTTGCAGCACCGCAGCTGATCGTCAAACAGAGTTGGACCAAGCCCTCGGGGCGGTTCAACGCGCGCTTGACGCGGAGCGCGCGCGCCGAAGGCCTACTTTGCAATGAGAGCTACTATTCGATCCATTGCAACTCTGCCGCGGTGCTCGAGGCTGCGTGTCTGGTCTTCAACAGCAAGATAGCCGTCTACATTCTGCTCCTGACAAGCGGTCGATTCCTCTATCGCCCGAAGCCTTCGAAGGGAGAACTCCTTGGCCTGCCTGTGCCCTGCGCCGAGCACCTACCGACCTACACCCTTGACGAGCCAGCGACGATTGATCGACTGAGTTTCGATTTGTTCCAGCTTAGCGAGCCCGAGCGGATCCTGGTGGAGGATATGATTGACTACACCTTGGCCGATTTTATTGAAAAAGGTCAGTCGGCCGGCCGCCAATCTACTCTTTCGACCGGTGCGGATCCAGAGGCGCATTTGCGGTCGTATTGCGAGATTTTCGCTCGCGTTCTGAAGGCCGGATTTGGCGAGCAAAAGTCGATTTCTGCGACCATTTTTCACGTCGAGGGGGAGCATATCCCGTATCGGCTGGTTGCGTTCGAGCTAGGTGGCCCGCCGGCGAATAGCGTTGACGTCAAAAGAATAGACTCCGAAAAACTGCTCACCGAGTTTCGCCGGCTCAACACACGGTCGCACTCAGCGGGGGGGATATTCAACCAGCGCGTCGTGCGCATTTATGATGTCGAGCACGGACTGCCGACGGTCTTTATTGTGAAGCCTGACCAGAAGCGATTTTGGACGCGCAGCACAGCGCTGCAAGATGGCGACGAAGTTGCGCTGGATCTGTTCCAGTTGGCCCGCACGACGGAAGATTCGCCCGAAGGCGCGTTCCATTGATAACGCGGAGTGGCGGCATCCAGTCGGAAAGATTCGTCGATCCGAACTTCGTCGCCCTGGCCCAAGCTTGGATGCAGAATCCGACAGGGGCACTGCTGGGTTTTCTTTGGTCTGGATATGCGAAGATGCAGGCCGACAAGCCGCAGATCGACGGACGCGACTTGGAACGAAGCATCACGCAACTACTCGAGCCGCGCGTGCAATCATCGATGACGGGATTCGAACCGTTCTACATTCAGCACGGTTCTTTCGAGCGCGAAACTATGTTGCCATCGCCCGCGCAACCTCCCGAATATGATCTTGCCTTCATCCTGAGAGCCAATGAGCAAATAATGTGGCCAATCGAGGCCAAAGTGCTCGAAACGCCGAACGCAGTCGCCAGCTACGTATTGGACGTCACCGAGCAATTCATGACCTGCCGCTACGCCCCATTTTCCAGTTCTGGTGCGATGCTGGGCTATTTGTTGAAAGGTAACGCGGACGATGCGTTCGCTTCGATCGCCAAGAAGCTCGCCTGTGGGCTCCACCCCGTCCCTGAGCATGTGGGGAAGCGGAATCGCGTCTCCATCCATTTAAGGACAGTTCCTTCCGGTAAGAGGTATCCCGCCGCCTTTTCGTGTTACCATCTAATTATGGAGTATCCCGGTCTGACGAGAGGTGCTTGAATGCCCACATATGCGACGATCCGGTGGAAGGCAGACTGTGTCGAACGTCCCCTGACTGTACAAGCCGGCATGAATTGGTTTCGCAATAAATGAGGGTATGGCTGCTTTCGGGATCCACTAATGTCGCGCTCACGGGCTGCTTATAGGCGCATTTCGGACCAACCGAGATAGGTCACGAAGCTCGCACAGCCGCGGGGCGCGAGTCAGAACCCCTGTGCCGCCCCGGCTGGAGGCGGCACGGGATAGCCCTCAGTGCGCTTCGGCAAGTGCAACAGCGTCAGGGCCCGCTGGGAAACGCAGCTGACTGGTGGTGTCTTGCACGGCGTTCCAAACGCCCTGAGCCACATCGACTTCTCGGGTGGTCAGCGCCGGCGCGGCAAAGCCTTCCATGATCGGCCTGGCGAAATCGACGTACTCACTCGGGAGCAGTTGGTCGAACGGGATGGCGGCGTTTGCGCCGAAGTTGGTGGTCGGCGCGTAGCCGGGCTCGACCAGCTTCACCGTCACGCCGAAAAAGGCGAGTTCATGAGCAAGCGAACCCGTAAAGCCTTGGATCGCCTGTTTGCTCGCCGTATACGCCGCAGCCAGGGGGAAAGCGCCGAGCGTGACGCTCGATGTGACATTGACGATGATGCCCGAGCCGCGCGCTCGCATCTGGGGGATGAACGCCTGGCACATCGCCATCACGCCGAGCGTATTGGTTTCCAGCAGCTGGCGCACTAACGACATCGGGGTCACCTCGAAGGCGCCCACCGCGCCGATGCCTGCATTGTTCACTAGCACATCGATGGGACCGGCGGTCTCGAGCAGCGCTGCGATGCTGGATTCGCTTGTGACGTCGAGCGGCAAAACCCGCAAGCGAGCGGAATCGCCGGCAAAGCCAGCCGCCTCTGGCCGGCGCATCGTGGCGATCACGTTCCAGCCCTTCGCCAAGAAATGTTCGGCGATCGCCTTGCCGTAGCCAGACGAGGTTCCCGTGATGAGGATCGATTTGGTCATGTCAGTCTCCTTGCGGTCGCTACACGTGAAATAGACAGAGCGACTGATACGATCTATAATCCAATGACCACATTTAATTATGGATCGTCCAGATGGATCCCCTGAGTGAGATCATTTCCTTGTTGCGCCCAAGCGCTGCGGTCTCAAAGCCGATCTCCGCAAAAGGCCGCTGGGCGGTACGTTATGATGCGTATGACGCGCCTGGCTTTACGATCATCCTCTCCGGCGAGGCATGGCTGACCCTTGATGGCCAAGAGCCGCTGCGCCTCGCAGAGGGAGATTTCTTACTGCTGCCGACCACGCCCGCCTTCACGCTGGGGAGCGCACCCCACATTCACGGGAAGGCTGTCATGCCGCGTACTGAAGCCGTCCGGCATGGTGATCCAGATGGCGAGCCCGACTTCATCGCATTGGGCGGAAGCTTTGCCTTAGACCGCGTGAACAATCCCCTCCTGCTGTCGCTTCTGCCCGAGCGGATCTTCATCCCCGCATCGGAAGGCCGCGCTACGAGGTTCAGGCGATTGATCGATCTCCTGGCCGAGGAATGCGTCACCGAATATCCCGGCAAGGAGCTGATCCTTCAGCGCATGCTTGAGATATTACTGGTCGAGGCGCTCCGCTGGCGCAGCTTGGGCGACCAGTCTGTCCCGGCGGGCATATTGAGCGGAATGCAGGATCCGGCGATCGCCCGAGCACTCCAGGCGATGCACGCCCATGTTCGCGCCAGCTGGACAGTGTCCGGACTCGCCAGCATCGCGGGAATGTCGCGTTCTGCCTTCTCGGCGCGGTTCGGTAACATGCTGGGATGCGCGCCGATCGAGTATCTGACGCGCTGGCGGATGGCGATCGCCAAGGACGCGCTGACCCACGGCAAGAAGACGTTAGACCGGATTGCCGACGACATAGGCTACGAGTCCGCGAGCGCTTTCAGCACCGCATTTCGCAAACGCCTCGGATGCCCGCCCGGTAAGTTCGCGCGCAATGGGACTTAACCTGACGCGCAAAGTCCCCATTACAGCGCCTTCTTTCGAGTGTCCGCTCCCGGCAACGCGGCGCGCTGGGAAGAACCGCTCAAATTGGGGCGCAAAGCTGCCATTCAAACGGCTTGCACAGTCCATTCGACTTCCATTCCAAACGAAGCATTGGTGTCGTCACTGAATCGCGGCGGAAGAGTGCCGCAGTTCCGACGCAGCACGCGAACCGGGGCGTTGGGTGGTAGGACCAGCATGGTGCTGGTGCCTGAACGGAGATCCTCCCATGATCGATACAACTACGACGGAATCGAAGACCAGCGGCCCGCGCCGCGGGGCGCGCAAATCCAATTCCGAGACTGAAATCGCCGATCAGGCGGCAGCGAAGGCGAAGGCCGCCAAGCCGGCCCAAGTCGCTCCCGAGCGTCCGACCAAGGCTTCCATGGTTGAAGCGCTGCTCGCAAGTAAGGAGGGGGCGACGCTTAATGCCATGTGCGAGACGACGGGCTGGCAGACGCACACCTGCCGGGCCTTCCTGACCGGACTGCGCAAGAAGGGAATGGAAATTGCGCGCGACAAGGATGCCGCCGGGACGACCATGTACAGGCTCGGGACGACCAAGGAGCTGGGGGCGGCGAGCTGATGGCTCGTCGCGCCCACCTGACGCTCGACCGGCTGGATGCACTGTCGCCCGAAGTGCTGAAGAACGAGTGGGCACGCCGTTATGGCGCGCCCACTCCCAATATCTCGCCTGACCTGCTGCGGCTAGGGCTGGGCTATCGGCTGCAGGAGGAGCGACTGGGCGGGCTGAGCCGCGAGACGCGTTCGGTGCTGCGCCAGGTGGCAAGGAATGCGGCTGTCGGCGAACCGAACATTCCGCCGCCACGCAAACTCACGCCCGGCACGAGGCTGGTCCGGGACTGGCACGGCATCGGCCATACGGTCACCGTGCTGGATAAAGGGTTCGAGTATGACGGAAGGACATGGCAGTCGCTCACAGCGATCGCCAAATTCATCACCGGCACACACTGGAGCGGTCCACGGTTCTTCGGCCTTGCAGGACGAAAGCCATGAAGCCGCGGCGCTGTGCTGTCTATACCCGCAAGTCGACCGAGGACGGGCTGGAACAGGAGTTCAATAGCCTCAATGCCCAGCGCGAGGCCTGCGAGGCTTACATACTCAGCCAACGCCATGAAGGCTGGACGCTGGTCCCTGACCGCTATGACGACGGCGGGTTCTCGGGCGGCAACTTGGAGCGGCCCGGTATCAAGGCCTTGCTTGCTGATATCGATGCGGGGAAGGTCGATGTTATCGTTGTCTACAAGGTCGATCGCCTGACCCGCAGCCTTGCCGACTTCGCCAAGATCGTCGAACGGCTTGATGCTAGGGAGGCGAGTTTCGTCTCGATAACGCAGGCGTTCAATACAACGACCAGCATGGGGCGACTGACGCTCAATGTCCTGCTCTCGTTCGCCCAGTTCGAACGCGAGGTCACCGGCGAACGCATCCGCGACAAGATCGCGGCGTCCAAGAAGAAGGGCATCTGGATGGGCGGACCGGTGCCGCTTGGCTACCAGGTGGTCGACCGCAAGCTGGTACCGGTGCCTGAGGAAGCAGAGCGCGTTCGGTATATCATGCAATGTTACCTCGAATCCTTTTCAGCTCCGCGACTGCTTGAGCGGCTGGCAAGGGAGGGGATCGTTACAAAGGTCCAGTACCGTGTCAGTGGTCCGCATCGCGGCGGGATCCCTTTCGCCCGGGGCAGCTTGTTCTATCTACTCAAGAATCCTGTCTACCGAGGCAAGATAGTACATCGTGGCAACGTCTACGATGGCGAACACGAGGCCGTTGTCGATGAGGCTCTTTGGGATGCGGTGCAGAACCGTCTCAAGGAAAAGGCACCGCCGCGCAGGCGTTCGACCAATGAGCCTCAGCTTGCGATGCTGCGCGGCCTACTCACCGATCCCGAAGGCAGGCCGATTGTTGCGACCTACACCTCGAAGGGAACCCGGCGCTACGCCTGGTATGAGACCCGCAAGGATCTTGCCCGGCCCGATGACCCGCCGGCAACCCGGTTCTCACGGGGATCGTTGGAAACACATCTGGTCGAACAGCTTTCACGACTGTTTGAAGATGAGCACGCGCTCCGTCGCCTGTCGGGGATGACCGAGGCTGGACCTCTGCGCATCACCTTCGGAACCGCGCAGCTGAATATGGTCAGGCTTGCGGACATGGCGACACGAGATGAGGTTGTACGGTCGACGGTTTCCGCCATGCGTGTCGGGAGAGACAATATCGAAGTCCAGCTCCGGCCGGGAGTGTTCGGCATCGAAGCGCAGGAAAACTGGACGTGGTCGATCCCGCTGCCGGCGCGGAAACCATTCCGCGAAGCCAAGCTAAGGATCGATGCTGAGCGCGAGGGTCGGCAACCGGACCCGTCGTTGCTCCAGCTGCTTGCCGAGGCGTTCGAGGCCCGACAGCTGGTTCTCGGCAATCCCGCACTCAGCCTCAACCAACTCGCCAGCAGGGAAGGGCGTTGCCGCAAGCAGCTCGGCAGACTCCTTCGCCTCAGCTGGCTGAGCCCGCAGGCCGTCGAGGCCATAGTTGATGGTACTCAACCCCGGTCGCTGACCCGCAGTCTGCTCCTCGGCACAGACTTGCCGACCGACTGGTCGAAGCAGGAACGACTGCTCGATCTCATCCGCTAGGCTAATGTCAGACCCCCCACCATCATGCCTGAGGCGGGGGAATTTCGGACAGAGAATTTGCCGAATTGGGGCCGGGAATTCTGAGCGTTCTGCGCGTCTCTCGCCCGAGGGCCGCAAACGGCCAGGCTCAAGGCCCGCAGAACTGCGCGGCTTCAGGCGCCAGAGCGGCCTGAAGGGCGAAATCAGGTTCTCTCGAAGACTGTTTGGTGCGGTCGAGAAGACTCGAACTTCCACGGGCTTTCGCCCACAACGACCTCAACGTTGCGCGTCTACCAATTCCGCCACGACCGCACATCGACAAGGGCCGTTGGGCGGCCCCCGGTTTGATAGGAGCGGGCCCTTAGCAAAGGGTATCTACCCCTGCAAGCGCGCCGGACGCATCTATTTTCAATCAGACAACAATTCCCGGGATCACTCGGACTTCCAGGATATGTCCGCGACCTCGGCAGATCGCGGAACTCCCGTTACGGCCTGATTTACGGTCACGCTCTCCCCAGGAGTCAGCGAGCTCTTTGGAGGCTGCACTTCCCAGCTGAAAACGATCCGATCCCGCGCATCGCGAAGGACAATCAAGATCGGGGGAACAGTCTTTGTTTCGGCACTGGTATTGGTGATCGTGCCGCTCGCGCCGAAATACTCGGTGCCGTTGGGCAACTGGCGCCGCTCGAGATTTTCGGGCGGGAACACGAGTTCGAGCCCTTCTGGAGCCTTGGCAAAGGAAATGCCGCCGAACGGGACCCAGTCCGGCAGGCCCCACCATGCCATCGCGGCAATGAGTGCTGCCGCAATCCCCGCAAAAATACCGGAAGCCCAGGTCAATAGGCGCAGCGGATTGCGCCGCCGCCGAAACGGCGGGCCAGGATCGAAATGGGATTCCGAAGGACCTTCTGCCGCATCTGGCGGCAAGGGGCTCTCGAAAGCGTGTGGCCGGGTGATCTCCCGTTCAGACACAGGCTCGCGATCAGAGGTGGCCGCGCTTACGGTGGCTCGCTGGGGTTCTGGAGTGGGATCTCCGGCCCGCTCTTGTGGTGAGGGTGCTTCGCGCGTCTCTGGCTCTACAGAGATCGTGGATGCTGCAGCCGCAACGAATTCGCCTGGTTCCTGGAACCAGCTATGCCGGCATTTCGCGCAGCGTACTGTGCGCCCTTCCGGTCCGATTGCGCTGTCGGGCACAACGTACCGCGTCGCGCAAGCGGGGCAGGCAATAATCATGGCCCGTTCAGACTAGGCGGCAGGCCTGCCCGCAACAAGCCGCGCAGATAGATAGTTGCGGACGAGGGCGGCTTTTTTCCACATCGAACAGCGGCTATAGGGCCGGCAGATGATCGTCGATCCCCGCCCTCTGCTGCTTCGTTGTCTCTGGGACCGACCGTGAGCGACGCGGGGGGCAGCGTCGTGCAGTTCGACAATGTGGGTCTGCGCTACGGCACAGAGCGCGAAGTGCTGAGCGACGTTTCTTTCACGCTGTTCCCAGGCAGCTTCTACTTTCTCACCGGAGCTAGCGGAGCGGGCAAGACCTCACTGCTGAAGCTGCTCTATCTCGCACAGCGCCCGTCCCGCGGGGCGATACGGATGTTCAGGACGGATGTGATTACGGTACCGCGGTCCAGCTTGCCGGCGTTTCGCAGGCGGATCGGAGTGGTGTTTCAGGATTTCCGGCTTGTTCCTCACCTGTCGGCGTTCGACAATGTGGCCCTTCCGCTCCGAGTGGCAGGGGTGCCGGAAGCCGAGATCAGCCAGTCGGTGGCGGATATGCTCGAATGGGTTGGACTGGACGAACGGGCCGAAGCTCGTCCCGCAACGCTTTCTGGGGGCGAACAGCAACGCGTCGCAATCGCCCGTGCGGTGATCGCTCGGCCCGAAATCTTGGTAGCGGACGAGCCGACCGGCAACGTTGACCCGGAAATGGCGGTGAAGCTGCTGCATTTGTTTGAAGCGCTTAATCGCCTCGGCACAACGGTCGTTGTCGCGACGCACGATGTGCACCTGCTCAAGAAGGTGCCGGATTCGCTGATCATGCGGTTGGACCGGGGGCGGTTGAGCGATCCGACCGGCGCGCTGCGTTATCCACCTCGGCGTGAGGCTACTGCGCAATGAGCAGCGCGCTCTTGATCAATCCGGCTCCCATCCGGCGGAACATGCCGCGTTTCGGCACCAGCGATCGACTGTTGCCTCACTCGCGGTTGGCGGGGCCGATGCCGTGGGTCATTGCCATCATGATCGCGCTGACCGTGATCGCTGCGAGCGCGGGTCTCGCGCTGCGCAACCTGGGAACCAACGCTCAGGCGGAAATCGCCGGTGGGCTCACCGTCCAAATCCTTGAGGGCGCACCCGTGGAACGTGCCCGGCAGGCAGCGAGAGTCGTGGCAGAGCTGCGGGATCGCGATGACGTGGCGGAAGTTCGCCGTGTCCCTGAGGCGGAACTGAATGCTCTGCTTGAACCGTGGCTGGGTGCAGAGGCGCTCGCCGGGGACGGCGCTATTCCGGTACCAGAACTGATTGACGTGCGGCTCCGCGGTGCGGTGACTGATGCGCGGCTGGCAGAACTGCGCATGTCGCTCGCCAGGTCGGCTCCTTCCGCGCGGGTTGATGCTCAATCAGGGTGGCTGAAGCCGGTATTCGACGCACTAGCATCGCTGCAGTGGCTGATGGTTGGTCTCGTTGTACTGCTCGCGGCCACAAGCGCGGCGGCCGTGTGGTTAGCGGCGCGGAGCGCACTGGGTTCAAACCGTGAGACGATAGAGGTGATCCACTTTCTTGGCGCGACTGACCGGCAGATTGCGCGCTTGTTCGAACGCTCGATCGCCACGGACGCGGCGATTGGTGGCGGGGCTGGGTTGCTACTAGGGCTAGGGGCAATCTGGCTTCTGGGGCAGCAGTTCGCGCGCCTTGGTTCGGGCATGGTTGCCGGGGGTGGTCTCGGCCTCGCGGAATGGTCCCTGCTCGCCGCGATCCCGCTTGTGGGCGTACTTCTGGCGATATGGACCGCGCGGCTGACGGTGGTCGGCGCGTTGAGACGCATCCTGTGATTGGGCGGATCGCCTCCCTGCCGGTGATCGGCTGGTCGCTGGGCTTCCTGTGGTTCGCTGCGGCCCTGCCTCAGCCGGCTGGCGACGAGAAGACGGACGCGATCGTTGTGCCCACGGGCAGCGGCGGTCGTATTCCGCGCGGTCTGGCCATGCTGGACCAGGGCACGGCCCCGCGTATGCTGGTGACCGGTGTCTTCACCTCGGTAACTCCGCAGGAATTCGCGACCGAGTACGACGTAGCACCGCGGATCATGGAATGCTGCGTCACCCTTGGCTTCGCGGCGCTGGACACGCGCGGCAACGCGCGCGAGACGGCCGAATGGGTTGCCGCCAACAATGTGCGGTCCATTCGGCTGGTGACATCCGACTGGCACATGCGCCGCGCCGCAGGAGAACTGGAGGGCAAGCTGCCCGAGGGAACCGTGGTGCTGCGCGATGCGGTGCGTTCCCAGCCCTCGCTGTGGACGCTGTTTCTCGAATACAACAAGTTGCTTGCCACTCAGGTGGCCCGGTTCTGGCCAACATGAGGGACGTGGTGTCGATCGTTCGCAGTCTTGCATTTTATCTGGCGTTCTATGCGGGCAGCGTGTTTTTCGTCCTCACGTCCGTGATCGTCGCGTTCATCGCGCCCCGCCATGCACGGTTCTTCCCGGATGGCTGGTCCCGTTATCATCGCGATTGCGCGCGCCTGCTGCTCGGTATCAAAGTGGAGATACGCGGAATCCGGCCGCCCGGCCCCGCGCTCTACGCGATCAAGCACGAGAGTTTCTTCGAGGCGATCGACCTGCCAGAGATGCTGGATTACCCGGTCCCTTTCGCGAAAGAGGAACTGTTCAGGATTGTCGGCTGGGGTCGCGCGGCGCAGGCTTATGGCGCAGTGTCGGTGGCACGGGCTGACGGTGCGAAGACCTTGCGTAAAATGGTCTCCGAAGCACGGGCGTTCGCGGCAATGGGGCGGCCGCTGGCCATCTTCCCGGAGGGCACGCGCGTCCCGCATGGGCAGCAGCCTCCGCTCCGTTCGGGCTTCGCTGGCCTCTACAAGATGCTCGGGCTGCCTGTCGTTCCGGTCGCGGTGAACAGCGGCCCGCTATATCACAGGCTGTGGAAGCGATCGGGAACGGTCACGCTGCAGTTCGGCGAGCCTATCGAGGCGGGCCTGCCGCGGGACGAGGTGGAAGCGCGGGTTCACGCGGCCATCAACGCTCTCAACCAGTCCTGAACGCTTATTAGTCGCCGTTGGATTTGCGGCCGAAGTTGGGTCGCGCGTCATCCTGACCGATCGCTACGATTGACCGCCTGATCTCCCTCGTGCGGGTAAAAAGGTCGAACAACGTAGTGCCGTCGCTGGCGCGGATTGCCTCACGCATCATCGCGAAGTCCGTCAGGAACCGGTCGAGCATTTCCAGCACCGCTTCGCGGTTGTTGAGAAACACGTCCCGCCACATGGTCGGATCGCTGGCCGCGATGCGGGTGAAATCGCGGAAGCCGCCGGCGGAATACTTGATCACCTCGCCCCGCGTCACATCTTCCAGGTCGGAAGCCGTGCCGACGATGGTGTAGGCGATAAGGTGCGGGATATGGCTGGTGACAGCCAGCACCATGTCATGGTGCGCTGCATCCATCGTGTCGACCATCGCGCCAAGCGACTGCCAGAAGTGCACCAGCGCCGATACCTTCACCGGGTCATTGCACTCGCGCGGGGTGACGATGCACCAGCGGCGATGGAACAGCGTCGCGAAGCCCGCGTCGGGCCCGCTATCTTCGGTGCCGGCCACCGGGTGGGCGGGGATCACGCAATGATCCGGCAAGGCATCCGAGAGCACTTTGCCGATGGTCTGCTTGGACGATCCGACATCGCTGACGACGGCATCCGCGGACAGAGATCCCGCGATCTGACGTGCGGCCGATTCCATCGCGCCTACGGGAACGCAGAGGATCACGAGATCAGCGCCCGTGACCGCCTCTTCCGCGCTATCGCAGATCATATCGGCCAGCCCGCGCTCACGTGCACGTTCCCGAACTTTGGGATCATGGTCGTAGCCAGTGGTTTTGACACCCGGCAGATGCTCGCGAACGGCCAGCCCAATAGAGCCGCCGATCAGACCCAGTCCGATGATGCAGACGCGCTGAAAGTTCATCGTGCCGCCTCTGCCATTTCGCGCAGAGCGGCGGCGATCACCTCCATCTGCTCGCGCGTACCGATTGTGATGCGCAATGCGTTCGGCAGACCCTGTCCCGGAAGGTGCCGCACCGCATAACCGCGTTCGGCGATGCCCTTCAGCGCGGCTTCCGCAGTCAACGCGCCTTCGAAAGTGACCAGCACGAAGTTGGCTTCGCTAGGCACCGCGCGCAGGCCCCGGTTGCCCAGTGCTTCGATCGCGCCGACGAACCGCTGGCGTTCGGTGATATTGTGCTGGCGCGATGCCTGGACGAAATCCTGATCCGCAACCGCCGCCATGGCTGCCCGTTGACCGCTGAGGGTTACGTTGAAGGGCCCTCTGATGCGATTGAGCGCGGAAATGATCTCGGGCGCACCGGTCCCCCAGCCAATCCGCTCCCCCGCAAGGCCGTAAATCTTGGAGAAGGTGCGCGTGACTAGCACGTTTTCCTGCGTAGCAGCCAGCGCCAGCCCACCATCGTCCGTGCCTTCGCCAAGGTATTCGGCGTAGGCTTGGTCGACCACCAGCAGGACATTGCCGGGCAGAGCGGTGTGAAGTCGCGCAAGGTCCGCTGCGGGCAAATAGGTGCCGGTGGGATTGTTGGGATTCGCCACAAATACGACGCGGGTCCGCTCCGTCACGCACGCGAGCAGGGCGTCCACGTCAGTGCCGAAATCGTGATCAGGCGCGACTACCACCGTGGCGCCGCAACGCCGCGCTGCGATGTCATAGACCGCGAAGCCGTAGCGCACGTGGATGACTTCATCCCCCGGGCCAGCGAAGGCCTGCGCGGCGAGGTTCAGCAGTTCGTCCGAACCTGTTCCGCATACGATCAGCGCCGGATCGATTCCATGCTGTGCGCCGATGGCAGACCGAAGCTCTTTCGAATCGGGATCGGGGTAAATGCTGGGCGGGACTTTCGTTTCGAGCGCTGCCAAAGCTGCCGGGCTGGTGCCCAGCGGATTCTCGTTGGCAGAGAGTTTAACCAGCGGCTTACCGTCGTCGCTTGCCGACTTGCCGGGCACATAGGCATGGATCGCCGCGATCCACGGTTTCATTTCGGGCTTCACGCTGGCCGTCCCATCCGTCACCGGCGGGCGCATAGCGCCGACTGCCAGCAATTGACAGTGCGTGCAGGCTATCCCAAGTCCCAAGCGACTTCATGGCAACAGTAATCGCCTCGACCAGCAGAACCCATTCGCTCGCCGAACCGCTCTCGCTCGATAGCGGGCAGAAGCTTGCGGGCGTTTCGCTCGCCTACGAAACTTACGGCGAATTGGCGGCGGACAACGGCAATGCGATCCTCGTATTCCACGCCCTGACAGGCGACCAACACGTTGCCAGCCCGCATCCCATCACCGGAAAACCCGGTTGGTGGAGCCGCATGATTGGGCCGGGCAAGCCGATCGATACGGATCGGTTCTTTGTCATTTGCGCCAATGTGATCGGCGGCTGTATGGGCTCGACCGGCCCTGCCAGCCCAGCGGCTGACGGTCAGCCCCACGCCATGCGGTTCCCCGTCATCACGATTCGCGACATGGTGCGCGCGCAGGTAGCGCTGCTCGATGCCCTTGGGATCGAGCAGTTGCACGCGATCGTCGGCGGTTCGATGGGCGGAATGCAGGCGCTCAGCTTCGCGGCTAACTGGCCGGGCCGTACTCAGCGCGTGCTCGCGATTGCGACAACTGCTCGTCACTCGGCCCAGAACATCGCTTTCCACGAGGTCGGGCGGCAAGCGATTATGGCGGATCCGAACTGGCAGAACGGAAGCTACTACGACACGGGCAAGTCGCCTGACGCGGGGCTGGCCGTTGCGCGCATGGCCGCGCACATCACCTATCTCTCCGAAGCAGGGCTGACCGGGAAGTTTGGGCGCCGGCTACAGGATCGCGAGGCCAAGAGCTTTGGTTTCGACGCCGATTTTCAGATCGAGAGTTATCTGCGGCATCAGGGGTTGAGTTTCACCAACCGGTTCGACGCCAACAGCTACCTCTACATCACGCGAGCGATGGACTACTTCGATCTGGCGGAAGAGCATGGGGGCAGGCTGGCCGATGCCTTTGCCCGTTGCACGGCTCGATTCTGCGTGATCAGCTTCGATACCGACTGGCTTTATCCCACGGCCGAATCGCGGGTGATCGCTCATGCGCTGAACGCGGCGGGCGCTGCGGTTAGCTTTGTCGAACTGTCGGCCCCGTTCGGACATGACAGCTTCCTGCTCGACGTTCCGGCGCATGACAGCGTGGTGAAGGGTTTCCTGGGATGAGCGATCTTCGTCCCGACCTCGCCGTGATCGCGCGTCAGGTGCCCGTTGGTGCGCGTGTGCTGGATATCGGCTGCGGTGACGGTTCGCTGATGGCTGCGCTGCGTGATGAGCGCGGCGTGGATGCTCGCGGGCTGGAGCTGGATCCCGAGAAGGTCGCTCTCTGTGTCAGCAGGGGTCTTTCGGTCATTCAGGGCGACGCCGATCGTGACCTTACGGAATACCCAGACGACTCGTTCGATTTCGCCATTCTCAGCCAGACGCTTCAAACGGCCGAGCGCCCGGATCTGATGCTTGATCAACTGCTGCGGGTAGGGCGGCGGGCTTTCGTCAGCTTCCCGAACTTCGCTTATTGGCGGATGCGCCTGTCGCTGATGGTTGATGGCCGTATGCCCGTCACGCGACATCTTCCCGGCACCTGGTACGCAACGGAAAACATTCACCACCTGACCATCCGTGATTTCGAAGACCTGCTGGCGGAAAAGGGCGTGAAGATCGAGCGCCGATGGTTCTTCGCGCACGGCGGCGAATTGAGCCGGGGCGGTGCGAACTGGCGGGCGGAACACGCGGTTTATCAGATATCGCGCTGATCGCGGTGGGGCTGGGGGGCTGATTTGCGAAGAGTTCTCGTCCCACTCCACCGATGGATCGGCGTCGTCCTGTGTGCCTATGTCGCGATGATCTGCCTGACGGGCAGTGTGCTCGTCTATCGGCCTGAACTATATCGCCACTTCGAACCCAAGCCGATCGAGGTCGAACAGGGCACGCGGCTGTTGTCGGAAGAGGAACTGCTGCGTAGCGCTGCGCTGGCATTTCCCGATGAGCGTCCCATCAAGGTCTGGCCCGGCGCGGCTGACAATCATGCTGTCGAAGTCGATCTGATCCGGGGGGAGGAGCGGCGGAACTACCTGTTCGATCCTTACACCGGAAAACCCGTCGGCCCCACGCTACCACTCGGTTTCCGCGCAATGACGTTCCTTCTTCAGCTCCATAGTGAACTGGTTGGCGGAGAATCCGGGCGAACCGTCAACGCGGTGCTGGCGCTGAGCATGGTGTTCCTGGCGATCTCTGGCTCGCTGGTGTGGCGGCCGCGAAAGTCAGGGCAGATTAGGCGTGGCAGCCTGCGCCGCTGGCACATGACGGCGGGGATCTGGGGCGCCGTGTTCGTGCTCATGTGGGGCGTTACGGGGTTTCATCTTGCCTACCCGGCGCTGACCGAAGCGGTGGTCGAATACTTCGAGCCTTTTGACGAGATGAACCCGGTGGAGCGAGTCGGAGACCGCGTGTCTTACTGGTTGGCGTACCTGCATTTTGGCCGCTTCGGCGGGGTTCTGCCCCATTGCGCGCGAGGGGAGTCGTGCGCCGAGGTGTTCAAGGCCGTGTGGGCCCTCGTCGCGCTCGTACCGGCGTTTCTGTCGATTTCTGGTGCGCTGCTTTGGCTACGCGGTCGCCGCGCGAAAGCTCGGGTGAAGACCGCGTCTGCTCATTCCGGCTTGGCTGAACAATCAGCGTGAGGCGTCGTTCACAACCAGAACGCTGTCGTCGCGCGCCAGCGACCAAAGGCTAAGCCCAGCCGCCTGCGCGCGGGCCACGGCCATGCTGGTCGGCAGCGAAACAGTGACAAGTCGCGTTGCACCCGCACGAACCGCTTTCTCGACGATTTCGTAAGAGCACCGGGCGGTCGACAGGATAAATCCGTCCGCAGCATCCTGTCCTGCGGCGGCCAGTGCTCCGATCAACTTGTCGAGCGCGTTGTGCCGCCCGACGTCCTCGCGCACGTGCTGAATCTCGCCAGCAGGCGAAACGAAAGCGGCAGCATGGGCCGCGCCTGTCGCCTTGCCGAGGGTCTGATGGTCACGAAGGGCGCCGAGAGCGGTGAAGATCGCGGCTTCCGGCAATGGGGCGTGGGCGCGGACAGGAGGCAATGGCCGTGCCACCGCTTCGAGGTTCTCGATCCCGCATAGCCCGCAGCTGCTTTCCGCAACGCGTGAGCGGACGCGGTCGGTCAGTTGCTCTATGCCGAGTCCTGAAAGCTGGGCGCGAACGATCCAGCCACTCTCCACTTCGGCAACCGCGATGTCGGCAAGATCGCCGGGCGCTCTAGCCAGCCCCTCGGTCAGCGCGAAGCCGAGTGCAAAGTCTTCCAGGTCCGCAGGTGTCGCCATCATCACGGCATACGAGAGGCCGTTGAATTCGAGCGCAACCGGCTGCTCCGGCACCCAGTCACGCGAAATCTCACGCCGGGTGCCGTCGGGGCGGACTTCGATGAGCCCGCTCACCCCGCGTCGCTGTGGCCGACTTCGTCTACCGAATTGAACTCGGCCGACAGCGCGTGATCCTTGTCCAACGCATCGCGACGGATGCGCTCGATAGCCTCGCGGGCGATGGCCGAAAGCTGCGACAGATCGTCGGCAAAGATTTTCGCCTTCATCCGCGGATCCCAGAACTTCCAGATATGTTCCGCCGTGCCCTCTACCGCTTCGTCGTGTCCACGAGCGGCGAGGTTGGCGGCGATCTGGTCAGCCATGCGGCGCAGACGCGCGCCGCCATCGGCGTGATGGACCTCGCTCATTCTGCGGGCTCCACCTGTGCGATGCGGCGCGAGCGTTCGGACAGCTCGGCATAATCGCGCTGCCATTCAGTCGGGCCGTTGCTCGGCGTAACCTGCACGGCGGTCACCTTGTATTCCGGACAGTTGGTCGCCCAGTCGGAATTGTCGGTGGTGACCACGTTGGCCTGCGTCGTCGGGTGGTGGAACGTGGTGTAGACCACGCCCGGCGCCACCTTGTCGGTCACGACCACGCGCAGGGTCGTATCGCCCGATCGGCTGGCCAGCTTTGCCCAGTCGTCCGTCTTCAACCCGCGGTTTTCCGCGTCGACGGGGTGCATTTCCAGCACGTCTTCAGAGTGCCAGGCGGTATTTCCGGTACGCCGTGTCTGCGCGCCGACGTTGTACTGGCTGAGAATACGGCCAGTGGTCAGCAACAGCGGGAAGCGCGGGCCGGACCGTTCGTCGGTCGGAATGTATTCGGTCACCACGAAGCGACCCTTGCCGCGAACGAAGCCGTCCACGTGCATGATCGGCGCACCATCGGGGAACTTCTCGTTCACCGGCCACTGCAGCGATCCTTCGCGTTCCAGACGGTCCCACGAAACACCGGCGAACGTCGGGGTGAGGCGAGCAATCTCGTCCAGAATCTGGCTCGGGTGCGAGTAGTTCCAGTTCAGGCCCATGGCATTGGCGAGCAGCTGGGTAACTTCCCAGTCGCCGTAACCGTTGGCCGGGTCCATAACCTTGCGGACCGGTTGAATGCGCCGCTCGGCATTGGTGAAGGTGCCGTCCTTTTCGAGGAACGTGCTGCCCGGCAGGAAGACGTGCGCGTAGTTCGCGGTCTCGTTCAGGAACAGGTCCTGCACGATGACCAGATCCATCGCAGCGAGGCCGGCCGACACGTGCTTGGTGTCGGGATCGGACTGCAGGATGTCTTCACCCTGGCAGTAAAGCACGCGGAATGTGCCATCGATCGCGGCGTCGAACATGTTGGGGATGCGCAGGCCGGGTTCAGGGTCCAGCGTCACGCCCCAGTCGTCTTCGAACAGCTTGCGCACGGCCGGATCGGACACGTGGCGATAGCCGCTCAGCTCGTGCGGGAAGCTGCCCATGTCGCAGCTGCCCTGAACGTTGTTCTGACCGCGCAGCGGGTTCACGCCCACGCCGCGGCGGCCAATGTTGCCGGTCGCCATGGCGAGGTTGGCAATGGCCATCACGGTGGACGAACCCTGGCTGTGTTCGGTCACGCCAAGGCCGTAATAGATCGCGCCGTTGCCGCCGGTGGCGAACAGGCGAGCGGCACCGCGCACAACATCTGCCGGGACGTTGGTGACAGCTTCGAGGAATTCTGGGCTGTTCCGCTCGTTTGAAACGAAGGTGGCCCAATCCTGATACTCGTCCCAATCGCAGCGCTCGCGAACGAAGTTCTCGTCCACTAGGCCTTCGGTGACGATCACATGCGCGAGGCTGGTCATCACGGCGACGTTGGTGCCCGGCTTCAGGGGCAGGTGATAGTCGGCATCGATATGCGGGCTGCGGACCAGATCGGTGCGGCGCGGATCGATCACGATCAGTTTTGCCCCCTGGCGCAGGCGGCGCTTCATGCGGCTGCCGAACACCGGGTGGGCGTCGGTCGGATTGGCGCCGATCACCATGATCACGTCGGAATCCATGACCGAATCGAAGTCCTGGGTGCCGGCGCTGGTGCCGAAGGTCTGCGACAGGCCATAACCGGTCGGGCTGTGGCACACGCGGGCGCAGGTGTCGGTGTTGTTGGAGCCGAAGCCGGCGCGGATCAGCTTCTGGACGAGGAAAGTCTCCTCGTTCGTGCAGCGGCTGGAAGTGATGCCGCCCAGCGCACGGGCGCCCGATTCCGCCTTGATCTTCTTGATCTTGTCGGCGGTGTAGCTGATCGCCTCGTCCCAGCTGACTTCACGCCACGGCTGGTCGATGGACTCGCGGATCATCGGGTTGAGGATGCGGTCCTTGTGGTTGGCATAGCCATAGGCGAAGCGGCCCTTCACGCATGAATGGCCACGGTTCGCCTTGCCGTCCTTCCACGGAACCATGCGCACCAGCTGTTCGCCACGCATTTCCGCGCGGAAGGTGCAGCCGACACCGCAATAAGCGCAAGTGGTGACCACAGCGCGTTCCGGCTTGCCGATCGACTTGACGCTCTTTTCCTGAAGCGTTGCGGTCGGGCAGGCCTGCACGCAAGCACCGCAGCTGACGCATTCGCTGGACAGGAAGTTGTCACCGGTCTGGCCCGCGCTGACCTTCGTAGCGAAACCACGGCCGTCGATGGTGAGAGCAAATGTGCCCTGCACTTCGTCACAGGCACGGACGCAGCGGCTGCAGGCGATGCACTTCGACGGATCGAAGTCGAAATAGGGGTTCGAGGTGTCGGTAGCTTCACCCAGGTGGTTGGCGCCTTCGTAGCCGTAGCGCACGTCGCGCAGGCCGACCTGAGCCGCCGTGTCCTGCAGTTCGCAATCGTTGTTGGCGCTGCAGGTGAGGCAGTCGAGCGGGTGATCGGAGATGTACAGCTCCATCACGCCCTTGCGCAGCTTTTCGAGGCGCGGGGTCTGCGTCTGCACCTTCATGCCCGGCATGACCGGGGTGGTGCAGCTGGCGGGAGTGCCGCGAGCGCCTTCGATTTCCACCAGGCACATGCGGCACGAGCCGAAGGCCTTCATATTGTCCGTAGCGCAAAGCTTCGGGATGGATCCGCCGATTTCCGCGGCGGCGCGCATCACGCTGGTGCCTGCGGGCACGCTGACTTCGCGCCCGTCAATGGTCAGCGTGACCGTTTCCTCGGACATGACCTCGGGCGTACCGAAGTCCTGTTGGCGTTCATATCCCATCGCGCTTCTCCGCGGCGGCAAGATCCGCCGGTGTATTTATATTAGCAGGTATTGACGCAAGCTTCACACCACGCGCGTTTACCGCGTCGGCAAAAGCCAGCATCGAGTGGCGTCCTTCACTCTGGAGGATCGCCTCAATCGTCGATGTAGCGTCGGTTTTCCAATGGCCTATTACGGGCTGACTGGCAAGATAGGCGGACGCTGGCGACAGCAGTTCCAGCAGGTTTTCCGGCAGGTCGACCGAGTCCACGCCGCAGGTCAGCACGCTGTCGTATCCTTCGTCCTGTGCGTGATGCAGGCCAGCCGCGATCCCACCAAGCGGCCCCATGCCGGACTGCGGCCAATCAGGGATGCAGGGCGCGGGCGCGGTTTCGCGACCGGCAACCACCACATACTCGCACCAGCCCGACAGGGCCTCCACCGCACGGGCCAGCAGGGTATGACCATCCAGCTCGGCCAGCGCTTTGTCGCTGCCGAAGCGGGATGACTTTCCACCTGCGAGAACCACGCCAAGGATCATGTGCGTCCTATCAAGCGCCGCTGCGATCGAGGACCTTCTCGGTCGCTCCGGCGGTGTCGCCCTCGCGTGAGAAGAAATCTTCGGGCCAGTGCTTCAGCGCACTCATCACTGGATATGGAGTGAAACCACCCAGCGCGCAGAGTGATCCGAACTTCATCGTTTCACACAGGTCGGTCAGCAGGCCGATATCCTGTTCGGGCAGGCGTCCCGCCTTCGATGCGTTGTGCATCACAGGCAGCACTTCCACTGCGTCAGCCTTGCGACCGCCAGAGCGGATGCGGTCGATCAGTTCGACGCCGCGTGTGGAACCGATGCGGCAGGGCGTACACTTGCCGCAGCTTTCGGCGGCGCAGAATTCCATCGCGAAACGCGCCATTCCGCCCATATCGGCAGTGTCGTCGAACACGGTGATACCCGCGTGCCCGATCAGAGCGTCAATCGCGGTATATTCCTCGTAATCGAAGCGCACGTCGAACTGGTCCGGGTGGATATAGGCGCCGAGCGGACCGCCTACCTGAACTGCCTTCACCGGACGGCCGCTTTCGGTGCCGCCGCCGATGTCGTTGATCAGCTCGCCCAGCGTGATGCCAAACGCCGTTTCGAACAGGCCGCCATGCTTGATGTTGCCGGCCAGCTGGATCGGCATCGTTCCCTTGGAACGGCCCATGCCGAGATTGGCGTAAGCAGCCGCGCCGCCGTCTTCCATGATGTGCGGAATGGCGGACAGGGTCAGCACGTTGTTGACCACGGTCGGCTTGCCGAACAGGCCCTCAAGCGCGGGTAGCGGCGGCTTGGCGCGCACTTCGCCGCGCTTGCCTTCGAGGCTGTTCAGCAGCGAGGTTTCCTCACCGCAAACATAGGCGCCAGCACCTTCGCGCACTTCGCAGCGGAACGGAGCGATGATGTTCGCGCACAGGCGCAGGGCTTCGGTCAGCTTGCGGATCGCGTCGGGGTATTCGCTGCGGCAGTAGATGTAGCCTTGGGTGGCGCCCACGGCCTCACCAGCAATCGCCATGCCTTCGATCAACTGGAAGGGGTCGCCTTCCATGATCATGCGGTCGGCGAAGGTGCCGCTGTCGCCTTCGTCGGCGTTGCAGACGATGTACTTCTGGTCGGCTTGGGCCGCAGCCACCGTATTCCACTTGATGCCCGCGGGGAAGCCAGCACCGCCACGACCGCGCAGGCCGGACTCGAGCACTTCAGCGATGATCTGCTCAGAACCGATTTCACGCGCACGGCGAAGACCTGCCCAACCGCCTGTTGCTTCGTAGTCTTCCAGGCTCGTCGGCCGCGTACGGCCAGCGCGAGCGAAAGTCAGGCGCTGCTGCCGGGCGATGAACTGATGCTCCACGATCTCGCCGATCGACTTTGTCGAGGTGCCGTCGATAATCGCGTCCACGTCAGTCAGCGTCGCGGGGCCGAAGCCAATACCGTCGATTTCGACCAGCGGTTCCAGCCAGTGCATACCCCAGCTGGAGGTACGATGCACTTCGTGGCCCTTGGCGACAAAAGCTGCAGCAAGAGCATCGGCGCCGAGTGCGCGGGCAAGCGCGTCGTCGGAAATACGGACGATCATCGGGCGTTCTCGATCAATGCAGTGAGGCTGGCGGCGTCGAGCCGGGCGTGAAGCTGGCTTCCGACCCGTGCGTTCGGGCCGGCGCTGCAAAGGCCCAGGCAATAGACGGTCGAAATCTTCACCCGGTCGCCCGCCGCTGCGTTGGCAGCCGGGATCAGGTTTTCCACTCCGCGTGCTTTGCAGGATTCAGCGCGGCAGATTTGCACTTCGGGGCGGGGATCGGCCTCGGGATGAAAATCATGGTAGAAGCTGACCACGCCGTGCACGTCGGCCCGGCTCAGGTTCAGAGCCTTCGCGATGACGGCCTCAGCTTCGGCGTCGACACAGCCGAGCGCGTGCTGAACGTCATGCAAAATGGGCAGCAATGGACCTTCGCGGCCCGCGTGTTGGGCCACGATTTCCGTGACTCTGGCTTCATTGGTACTCACGAACTCAGCTTCTCCGCGTGCCAGGCAATGTGCTCCGCCATGAAGGTGGAGATAAAGAAATAGGAATGGTCATAACCATCCTGCATCCGGATGCGGGCGGGCATATCGGCCTTGCGACATGCCTCGTCCAGCAATTCAGTTTTGAGCTGCTCTTGCAGGAAGTTATCGGCGGTGCCCTGATCTACCAGCAAGTCGGGCAGGCGCGCGCCGTTCGCGATCAGCGCGCAGGCGTCGTATTCTTCCCAGGCGCCCTTGTCGTCACCCAGATAGCCGCCCAGCGCCTTTTCACCCCACGGGCAATTGAGCGGGCTGACGATTGGCGCGAAGGCGCTGGTGGACTTGAAGCGTCCGGGATTGCGCAGCGAAATCGTCAGCGCGCCGTGTCCGCCCATCGAATGGCCGGTGATCCCCTGTCGCGCCATATCTGCGGGGAACTGGGCCGCGATCAGTTCGGGCAGTTCCTGTTCGATATACCTGCGCATGCGGAAGTTTGCGGACCACGGTTCGCGCGTCGCATCGACGTAGAACCCTGCACCCTGACCGAAGTCGTACCCCTCGGCATCGGGCACACCTTCTCCGCGCGGGGAGGTGTCGGGTGCCAAGAAGATTACGCCATGTTCTGCGCAGGCCCTGCGGTACTCACCCTTTTCCATTACGTTGGCGTGGGTGCAGGTGAGGCCGGAAAGGTACCACAAGACCGGCAGCTTCGTGCCCGGCGCATGTTCGGGCACGAAGACGGCGAAAGTCATTTCGGTGCCAGTCTCACGGCTGACATGCCGATACACGCCCTGCGTACCGCCGAAGCTGAGATTGGTTGAAACGACTTCCATTACCGGTCCAGCGATCAATGCTTCATGTGGTAGGCACAGATCTTGTTGCCATCCGGATCGATCAGATACGCACCGACCGACTGGTTGGGCGCGCGTTCACGCGGTCCGGGGGCGCCGTCGCAGGTGCCGCCCGCCGCAACACCCGCGGCATGCCATGCGGAAACGGTTTCGTCGTCCTTGGCTGCAAAGCCCAGGGTGCCGCCATTGGCGCCGCAAGCGGGTTGGCCGTTCAGCGGCTTGCCGACGATGAAAGTGCCGGTCGGGCCGGCATAGACGAGCTGGCCAGCCTCTGGCGGGACCACGTTGGTGTAGCCGAGCACGCCCATCGTCGCGTCGTAGAACTTGCGGCTGCGTTCGATGTCGTTCGATCCGAGAAACACGTGGGTAAACATGGTCGCTCCTCTCCTCTGTTCCGGTTACTCCGGTGACAGCGTGGTTTCATCATATAGCCGAAGTTTTCGGCCTTGTGAAATTAAACTGAGCCTAAAATTGGCTCCGCGCGAGGAGGCTGCTGCCTCCCCGCGCGTTTTGGCTGATGCGTGACACTATACTCCCAACCGGGGCCGGACGGCTATCGCCCAGCCGCCCGATTCGGAGTCAGAAAACGACGACGCTGCGAATGCTCTTGCCAGCGTGCATCAGGTCAAAGGCGGTGTTGATCTCTTCCAGGCCCATGACATGGGTGATCATCGGATCGATCTCGATCTTGCCCTCCATGTACATGTCCACGATCTTCGGCACGTCCGTACGGCCCTTGGCGCCGCCGAACGCGGTGCCGCGCCAATTGCGTCCGGTCACGAGCTGGAACGGACGGGTGGCGATTTCCTTGCCGGCTTCCGCCACGCCGATGATGATGCTGGTGCCCCAACCGCGGTGGCAAGCCTCCAGCGCGGTGCGCATGACTTCGGTGTTGCCGGTGGCATCGAAGGTGTAATCCGCACCGCCATCGGTCATCCGCACGATGTTGGCGACCACATCCTCACGGCTCATGCCGCGCGTGTTGAGGAAGTCGGTCATGCCGAACTTGCGGCCCCATTCCTCGCGGTCAGGGTTGATGTCCACGCCGATGATCTTGTTCGCACCGGCAAGGCGCGCACCCTGGATCACGTTGAGGCCGATGCCGCCGAGGCCGAACACGACCACGTTGTCGCCCACCTGCACCTTGGCAGTGTTGATCACCGCGCCAACTCCGGTGGTCACGCCGCAGCCGATGTAGCAGCTGGTCTTGAAAGGTGCGTCTTCGCGAATCTTCGCCACTGCGATTTCGGGCAGAACGGTGAAGTTGGAGAACGTGGAGCAGCCCATGTAGTGGTAGATCGGCTGTCTCTTGTAGGAAAAGCGCGTCGTGCCGTCGGGCATCAGGCCCTTGCCCTGAGTCGCGCGGATGGCGGTGCATAGGTTGGTCTTGCCCGACAGGCACGACTTACACTGGCGGCATTCAGGGGTGTAAAGCGGGATCACGTGATCGCCCGGTTTTACGGAGGTGACGCCCGGTCCGACTTCGCGCACTACGCCTGCACCCTCGTGGCCAAGGACGGAGGGGAAGATGCCTTCCGAGTCCAAGCCATCCAGCGTGTAAGCATCGGTGTGGCAAATGCCGGTGGCCATGATTTCCACCAGCACTTCACCCGCCTTCGGGCCTTCGAGATCCAGCTCGACGATTTCCAGGGGCTTCTTTGCTTCGAAAGCGACGGCTGCGCGGGTCTTCATGGTGGGCCTCGGTATTAGTTTAAAAAATAAATTATTAGATGCCTAATGACGTCTGATCCCCATTCGCGCCAGCCCAAATTCATTTGCTGGACGGACGCGGATACTCCCCGCGTCCGTCCACATCGAGCGAAGTCAGGCCGACTTCGACGCTTCGCCTTGCGTCACTTCGTCCCCGTCACGTTCCGGAAGCATCAGGAACAGGATCAGCGATGCGATCGAACCAAGCGCCATGATCCCAGAGACGGTCAGCAACTGATCATTGCCCAGCCAGCCGAACAGCGCGCCAGCGATGATCGGGCTGCCCGCTGCACCGAGCCGGCCGACACCCAGCACGAAGCCAGTTCCGGTGGCGCGGGCGTAGGCAGGGAAGCCGCGAGCGAAGGCCGCATAGTATCCGCTGATCGCCGCATTGGTGAAGAACCCGGTCACGATCGTCGCCCACTGCCAGGCGGACAGCGATTCGCGGCCCATGCCAAACGATGCGACTGCCACCGAACCGATCAGGAGCGCCAGCGCGGTCGGCCAGCGAATGCCCAGACGGCCCATCACGAAGCCGAAGATAAGGCTGCCAGCGAAGCCGCCGACGTTGGCCCAGGTGAGCACGGTCGCCGCTTCAGACGGCGGGTATCCCGGCGGGTAGTCGGCCACGATCTGCACCGCGAACTTCAGGATGTAATAGAAGGTGATGGTGTGGAACATGTACCCGAAGGCCAACAGCAGGGTGACTGGACGCAGCTTCGGGTTCGAAAGGATGTCGGTAACCTTGGGCTTCGCAGCACCTTCAGCGGTGGGCGGCAGGCTGTCAATAGGCGGCTTTCCGAAGGCGCGCAGGGTCTTGTTGACGCCCGCCAGGTTCCCCCTGGCCGCGTGGTAAGCGGCAGTTTCGGGGATAATAATAAGTACGATCGGGATCAGAGCTGCCGTCACGATGGCGCCGAAATCGAACACCCCGCGCCAGCCGTATACGGGCAGCAGCCATTCCGAAGCAGCGACACCGCCGATGATCGCTCCAAGCGGATACCCGGCGACGTAAGCGGCGATGGCGGTACGGCGCCACACGGTGTTGCTGCTTTCGGCAGTAACCGCGTTGGTGGCAGCGAGCATGCCGCCGATGCCGATACCGGTCGTGAAGCGATAGGCGACCATGTCTGGGACCCCGACCGCATGACCGGCCATCCACATGCCCCCGGCCATCAGGACAAGGCAGCCGACCATGGTGAACTTGCGACCGTACTTGTCGGCCGCGCCACCCAGCAGCACGGAGCCGAAGCCCATGCCGACCAGTTCGGCGGAGAGGACAATGCCAAGCGCTGCGCGTTCAATACCCCATTCGGCCGAAATTCCCGGCGCCGCGAACGCGCTGGAAAGAACGTCGAATCCATCAAGCGCGTTCAACAGCACCATCATGATGACGACGGCCCATTGCCGCCAGTTCATCCCGGTGTCGTTGATCACGGTTATGGGGTTTGAACCCCCGCCTACTGCTGCCATGTTGATTAAGTCCTCTCCCTGAACGCGCCCTCAATCGTGGATTCGCGCCAGCATTTCCACCAGTTTTTCGACTTCCTGCGGTGTGAACCGGGCTTTGAGCCATTGTTCATGCTCGTTGATGGCAGCTTTCGCCTGTCCGAGCGCTTCGACCCCGTATTCGGTTACGAACAATGCCTGCTTGCGGGCGTCGCTCTGTGATCGTTCCCGTCGCATGAACTCGCGGCCCTGCAGGCGGTTGACGATCGTCATCGTGGTCGCACGGTCCATCCGCAGACGTCGACCAAGCTCGATCTGCGAAATTCCGGGAAACTCGTTGACCAACCACAGTGCAGAAACCTGCTTCTGCGTGAGGTCGAGTTCGGCAAAGGTTTCGCTGAAATGGCGGTACACCGCGCCATGTGCCAAGCGCAGGTGGAAGCCGACAATTCCGTCGAGGCCGCCCAAGCCGCCAGACGCAATGCAGCCCACGTCGCGGGTCTTGTCTTTCATCAATGTGGGTGCGTCCACCAGACCCTATCCTCGCCCCATTGCTTGTTTAATCGTTAGTAGAGCATACAATCCGGCGCAAGGAGAGGACCAACATGGCGCATTTTCCGGAAAGCCCCAGCTTCACCGGCTTCAATACCCCCAGCCGGATTGAGGCTGACATTGCCGACCTTCAGCACACGGGCGAAATTCCCGTTGAGCTGGACGGCGCATTTTATCGCGTGCAGCCCGATCCACAGTTTCCGCCGCGGCTCGGCGATGACATCGCCTTCAATGGCGACGGGATGATCACGCGCTTCCACTTCCACGATGGTCAGTGCGATTTTCGCCAGCGTTGGGCGAAGACGGACAAGTGGAAGCTGGAGAACGAGGCAGGCAAGGCGCTGTTCGGCGCCTATCGAAACCCCCTGACTGACGACCCCGCCGCGAAGGGCCAGTATCGTTCAACCGCCAACACCAATGCCTTCCCGTTCGGGGGCAAGCTGTGGGCGATGAAGGAGGATTCTCCCGCGCTGCTGATGGACCCGGCGACGATGGAAACGATCGGGTTCGAGAAGTTCGGCGGCAAGATGACGGGTGAGACGTTCACCGCCCATCCGAAGATCGACCCGAAGACGGGGAATATGGTCGCGATTGGCTATGCCGCGTCGGGCCTCTGCACTGATGATGTGACCTATTACGAGGTCAGTCCGGAAGGTGAGTTGATCCGCGAGAAGTGGTTCAAGGTCCCCTATTATTGCATGATGCACGACTTCGGGATCACCGAGGATTATCTCGTGCTGCACATCGTGCCCTCGCTCGGATCGTGGGAACGGCTGGAGCAGGGCAAACCGCACTTCGGCTTCGACACCACGTTGCCGGTCTATCTGGGCGTGATTCCCCGCCGCGATGATTTGAAGCAGGAAGATATCCGCTGGTTCAAGCGCGATAACTGCTTCGCCAGCCACGTCCTCAACGCCTGGCAGGAAGGGACGAAAATCCACTTCCTTACCTGCGAGGCGAAGAACAACATGTTCCCGTTCTTCCCCGACGTGCACGGTGCGCCGTTCAACCCGATGGAAGCCGCCAGCCGCCTGACCGACTGGACGGTGGATCTGGCCACCAACGGCGAGGATTTCGATGCGATTACGCGCTTGACGGAAACCGTTTCGGAATTCCCCCGCATCGACGACCGCTTCGCCGGGGTGAAGAACCGTTATGGCTGGGGACTGGAAATGGACATGCGCCGTCCGGTCGAACTGAAGGGGGGCAGCGCGGGCGGGTTCCTGATGAACTGCCTGTTCCTCAAGGATCTTGAGACCGGGGCGGAACAGCACTGGTGGGCAGGGCCGGTCAGCACCCTTCAGGAGCCGTGCTTTATCCCGCGCAGCAAAGACGCGCCGGAAGGTGACGGATGGATCGTCATGGTCTGTAACCGTCTGGAAGAGCACCGCAGCGACCTGCTGCTGTTCGATGCGCTGGATATCGAGAAAGGGCCGATCGCGACGATCCAGGTGCCGATCCGTCTGCGCTTTGGCCTCCACGGCAACTTCGCGCCAAGCGGGGAGCTGGGGTTGGCAGCCTGACAATAAAATGAGGGGGTGAGGTGATGATGAAATGGCGCATGGCCGCGACGGCTCTGGTCGCGGCTGCCTGCCTGGCCGGATGCAAGGAAGCCGGGCCGACTTCATCTGAGAAGACCGAGGCCGCAGCCGAAGCCTTCGAACTCACCCCTGCTGTCATTGCGATGCGGTAGCAGTTGCTTAATCCGGACATCAACAGCTTCATTTTCCGTGAGGCGAAGAATGTCTTCGAATATCGCGACGTCGCGCCGGGAAATGACGTTTGGAAGCTCTCCCAAGCGAGCGGCTTCACAATGCCTTCTATCGAGTTTGCGGGCAGAACGCGTGACTATCGTGGGTTCGCGGAAGACACCTTCACCAACGCGATGCTGGTGATGAAGAACGGGCAAATCGTCTTTGAGGACTATCGCAACAGGATGACGCCGCAGACGCGGCACATCGCGTTCTCAATGTCTAAGACGATCACTGCGATGCTGGTCGGCATCGCGCTGGAGCGCGGCGAAATAGCGTCACTGGATGACCCGGCCGAGAAATATCTGCCGCAGCTCGCAAAGAGTGGATACGCCGGCGTCACGGTGCGGCAGATCCTCCAGATGCGGTCCGGCGTCGACTATCAGGAACGCTACGACTTTGGCGAAAATCCCAGCTTCGCCGGGCGGCTGCATGAACAGGCGATCGTGCTGAACAAGATACGCTTCGCCGATGGCGCGCTGGAGACGAAGCGCGCCAATACGCCCGGCAGCACTTTCAATTATTCGACCCTCGATACGATGGTGCTTGGCTGGCTGCTGGAAAGCGCCACGGGCGAAACGCTGGAACAGCAGACCGAGCAGCGCCTGTGGCGGCCGCTCGGGGCGGAAGCCGCCGGATTCTGGCTGGCCGATGGACCGCCAGGATCGGGCCGCGCCCTGAACGGCATGGGTTTCAACGCGACACTGCGTGACTTCGCCCGGCTGGGGCAGCTTCTGCTGGACGATGGTAAGCGTGGCGACACGCGGATTCTTCCGGAAGGCTGGGTAGGGCAGATGACCCAGATGGTGCCCACGGGCGGCCCCATGCCGGGGTATGGCTTCCAGACCTGGAAGATCGACGAGCTTCCGGGCTCGTTTGCGGCGGTGGGCCTTGCTGGCCAGCTGATCTACATTCACCCGGAAAGCCGAACCGTGATCGTGAAGCTCAGTTACTATCCGCCCGCAGAGCCGGACTATGTGATGCCGGAAACCCTGGCCATGTTTGCCAAGATCGTCGCAGCGCAGGCACCGCCCAACTGATCGGTTGGCCGCCCGGCGTAATCCCCGCGCGGCTCAACGGTTCGCAGTTTTCCTTGGGCGTTTCGTGTCTTAGCTGAACAGCACGGGGGTTAGGCGGGGGCGACCGGAGTACTCCAGAGTGGCCACACAATCAGCCATCACCAATGGCCATCCGTTCCAAAATCTGCCCGGCCAGGGGCACGCGCCGCGACTGGATTTGCACTATCTGCGCGCGAGCGGGCTCGCGCAGGCGCGGCTGCAATTGGCGGTCCTGTCGGGTAATCGCCACCGCGCGTTGGAACAGATCGACCGGCTGGTTTCGATCGACAAGCAGCTTGAACGGGTCGCCGACGGCGGCATCGCCATTGCCCCTCCTGCAGGAACGCTGGCGGCGGAATTGGCAGATGAGCGGCTGGCCATCGCCAGCGAGAAACTGGCGCTGACCGCAGGGATCGAAATGCCGCGATTGGACCCGGCGTTCGGTGCGGGACTGGCCGCAGAGCTGCCGATGGACGAGCCGGTTGAGATCGTCGAGGAACAGGTCCTGAGGCGGAGCCTGTTCCGGTTGGCGCTGGGCGCCTTCCTGTTGCTGGTGCTGTTCCTCGGGCTCGGTGCGGCCCTGACGCAGCTTTAGATCGAGGCGATTGGAGAGGAGCGCCACGGTGCGTCCCTCTCCATTGTTCACGCTCAGGCCGCGACGGCCTGCTTCGCATCTTCCAGGATGAACTCTGCACCGCGTTCGGCGATCATGATCGTGGGCGCGTTGGTATTGCCCGAAGTAATCCTGGGGAACGCCGATGCGTCGATCACCCGCAATGACTCAACCCCGCGAACCCTAAGCTGCGGATCGAGAGGGAAGCGTTCGTCCGGCCCCATCGCAACGGTTCCCACCGGGTGGTAGACGGTGGCAGCAGCCATCTTCGCATATTCGAACATCTGCTCGTCAGTTTCGCCGAACGGGTCGCCACCCTCTGCCATGTATTGGGCCAGCACCGGCTGCTGCCAGATCTTGCGGATCATCTTCAACTGCCTGACCGCCATGTCTTGATCGATCGGGTCAGAGAAGTAGTTCGGCACGATCTTCGGGGGTTCCATGCCGTCGGGCGTGCGGGCATGGATGTTGCCGCGCGATTCCGGACGCAGCTGGCACGGGTTGGAGGCGAGACCCGGCTCCTTCTCCAGAGCAAGTTGCTGCTTCGTCGCCAGAACACCCAGGTCCATGCTGCCCGCCATGACGTGGATCTGCATGTCAGGCGTTTCCAGCTCTGGCCGGGTTTTCACGAAGGCGCAGCCGTGCGCGACGGCCATCGACAGCAAACCCTTCCGGGTCAGGCCGTACTTCAGCACTTCGCCTGCAAGTCTCAGCCCGCTCGAGAGGTGATTGATGGAGTATTCGTCCTTCTTCAGTCTCGCCTGACAGCCGATCATCACGTGGTCCTGCAGGTTCTCGCCGACCAACTTGGATTCGTGGATTACAGCCACGCCCAGTTCCTGCAGTAGAGCCCCCTGGCCGATGCCGGAGATTTCGAGCAGTTTGGGGCTTTCCACCGATCCGGCAGACAAGATGACCTCACGCCGAGCCATCACGCGGCGGGTTTCCCCGTTCTGGCGGAACTCGATGCCGATCGCCCGCTTGCCTTCGAACAGGATCCGCGTCGTCATGGCGCGCAGTTCAACCCGCAAGTTGGAGCGGCCCATTGCCGGGTGGAGATACGCAACGGCGGTGCTGCACCGCAGACCGTTCTTGGCGGTCATCTGGAAGAAGCTCGCACCTTCCTGATCCCCGTCGTTCAGGTCCGCCTTGTCGCGAACCCCCGCCTGATGGCAGGCCGCGACCAGCGCTTTCGATACAGGGTGTTCCTCCGGGAAGTCGCAGACGTGCAGCGGCCCGCTCGTGCCGTGGAACTCACATTCCCCGCGCTCCTGGTTCTCGCTCTTCCGGAAGTAGGGCAGGCATTCGTCCCAGCTCCAGCCGCGCGCGCCCATCTGCGCCCAGTTGTCGTAGTCCGCCGACTGCCCGCGCACGTAGAGCAGGCCGTTCAGTGAGCTTGAACCGCCAAGCACCTTGCCCTTGGGCCATTTATGAGGTCGGCCGCCGGTACCCTGGTCCACCTCGGTTTCGTAGAGCCAGTTCACCTTGGGATCGTTCAGCGTCTTACCGAAGCCCAGCGGAATATGGATCATGAGGTTGGACATGAACTGGCTGGGTTCGCGAAGGGGGCGATCGTCGCCGCCAGCTTCCAGCAGCACCACCTTGTGTTCGCCGCTCTCGCTCAGGCGCGCGGCCAAAACGCAGCCCGCGCTGCCCGCGCCGACAATGACGTAGTCGGCGTGAATATCTGACGCCATCCAGGGCACTCCTCTCGATCCCGTGCGTGTTCACGCTTTGCGCGACTCGCTTGCATAGCAGGCTAATGATCGTATCTTGCGCGGGCAATGGCCGCGACTGTCGGAAGGGGGACGTCCGGTTCGGCGCAACTATTGCAACTAGATGGGAACGCATCTCGGTTTCGGGGGCTTACCCCATTCAAACATAACAGTTGGGAGGCGCATGTGCGCAGTCTTATCATTACCACCGCCGTCCTGACGTTGAGCCTTGCGGCTTGCGGTTCTGCGGACACGGCAGAGCAGCCAGCGGCCGATACAGCAGACACTTCGGAGGTCGCGCGCGCCGCTGCCACTCTGCAGAACGCTGAAGGTGAAACTGTCGGGAACGTCATCGCCACGGCGGTGGATACGGGCATCCAGATCGAATTGAACGTGGATGGGATCGACGCCGGCGAACATGGTGTGCACGTCCACGCCGTGGGCAGCTGTGAGGCGCCTGATTTCGCCAGCGCTGGTGGCCACTGGAACCCGGGCGAGCGTCAGCACGGTCTGGAAAACCCGCAGGGTTCGCATGCTGGCGATATGCCTAACCTGACGGTGGCGGCTGACCGTACCGGCAGGCTTGAATTCATCCTGCCGGCCGCAACACTTTCTGGACTGCTGGACACCGATGGCGCAGCATTCGTGGTGCACGCCGGTGCTGACGATCAGGTAACCGATCCGTCGGGCGACAGCGGCAGCCGGATTGCCTGCGGGGTCTTCAGCGCCAGCTGATCAACGCGCCGTCAGGCTATTCGAATATCCAATAAGGTGGGGCCTCGAGTTTCGAGGCTCCACCTTATTGATTCATCCAGTGCATCTACAGTATCCACTTGCCGAGCGGGCACGCCCTGAGCTTCGGCCAACTTGGCGAAGTCGAGGCCGGACAGGTCGCAGCCCGGAACACTGTTCATCCCGAATTCTGCCGAAAAGCCGGTTAGCGCGGCATAGGCCGCGTTGTTTAGGATCACGAAGCTGACGTCAGCAGCTTCATTGCGGGCCGCATAGAGCCCTTGCACCGTGTACATCGCCGACCCATCGCCGAGTATGGCGATCACCTTGTCGGGTTGCCCCATAGCCACGCCGATCGACCCGGGAAGCGAGTAACCTAGTCCGCCGCTGGCGCAGGTGTAGAACCCATGTTCGCGTGTGATCGGTAGAGTATCGTGGGCGGGGCCCCGAGCGGTGGGGGCTTCTTCCACGATCACCGCACGATCAGGGCGCAGCGCGGCAATCCGGCTGAGGACATAGGCGGCGGTCATCGCCGTTTCTGGCGAAGCGAGAGTTCGGCCGCTGCCCTTGAACGGGCGGGCCACAAGCCTGTCAGCCAGCGCTTCCAACCCGGCCTTGACGTCACCCAGCACGCCGCCCCCGCCGGGCAGCGCGGCAATGTGCTGCGGATCATCCGACAGCGCCATCAGTCGCGCGTGGGCGGGCCAGTGCGGCCCCTCGCCTTCAACGTGGTACGTGAATACCGGTGCCCCTGCGACAAGGATCGCGTCGTGAGGTGCGAGGAGATCGCGGATTTGATCCCGCCAAGCAGGCAGGAAGCCCGCAAACTGCGGATGGTTTTCCGGAAAGACCTCGCGCGCTGCATAAGGCGCGGCCCAGACTGACAGGCCGGCCTTTTCAGCCAAAGCGATCGCCGCGCTCCATCCGCCGGCATTGGCGCAGCCGGTTCCGATCACGAGTGCAGGATTACTTGCTCCGCCGATCAGGTCTGAAATCCGCTCGATCCCCGATGGATCGGGCAGGGTGCGGAGGGACAGTTCGGGCAGGCCCGGCCATTCGCACTCCCGCTCCCAATCGTCGACCGGGATCGACACGAATACCGGCCCCATGGGGGGGGTGAGCGCGGTAACGAACGCGCGCACCAGCGCCAGCGGAACGTCCTGCGCACGGGCAGGCTCGACTGCCCACTTCACGAAAGGACGAGGGAACTCGGTCGGCCTTTCCGCAAACAGGAACGGGTCGTGCGGCAAGATGCTGCGCGCCTGCTGGCCTGCAGTGATCACCAGCGGCGCGTTGTTCTTATAGGCTGTGAACAGGTTGCCGAGCGAATGGCCGGTGCCGGCGGAACTGTGGAGGTTCACCAGTGCCGGGCGACCGGATGAACGGGCGTAGCCGTCGGCCATGCCGACGACCACTGCCTCATTCAGACCCTGGACGTAAGGGAATGGCATCGCCTTGAGCATCGGCAGTTCGGTACTGCCCGGATTGCCGAACAGCCGGTCGACCCCGAAGTGCTCAAATACTCGAAATGTGGCTTCCCGTACGGTGGGCATGTCAGACAGGCTCTCCAGCTGCGCGAGCCCGGGAAAGGACTTGCGGCTCGTCGATGCGATAGCGCCAGATTGCCAGCGCCGAGAGGATCACGATCGGCACGGCCACCCAGTAGAGTGTGAGGATTGCTTCGGCCAGATCGCCGCCATTACGGTCGGACATCAGGCCGACGGCATATGGCCCTATGCCCTGGCCGAGGAGTGTGATCGACAGGATGTAGAAGCTCGTCACCATGCCGCGCATACGCGGGAGCACCAGTTCCACGAGACAGGCATAGATCGGCGGGAGCCACATAGTGGTGGCAATGGAGAAGCCGATGAAGAACACGTAGAACATGGCGAGGCTGTCTGTCGTGTAAACCGCCACCGCGCAGAGCGGCGAGATGATCAGCGACAGCAGCGTGATGACCAGCCGTCCGGACTTCATCTTCTTTTCGGCCCAGTCGGAAACCGGACCTGCGATCACCGGGCCCAGGATGCCGAGTGCTGCAATGAACGGGCCGAAGATCAGGCCAACTTGGGTCGCGCTCTGATTGAAATGGCCGATCAGGTAAGACGGGGTGAAGGCCATGACGCCGTAGTTCAGCATGGTTTGCAGGCTGGCCATGAAGATCACGACGAGAAGGGCGGGGCTCTTAGCCATCGTGACGTACGCTGGCCGGTCGTTCAGTTTCAGTGACTGGACCCAATTGAAGAGAACGTAGACGCCAAAACCGGACACCAGCCACTGAATGCCATTGCCGGTCAGCCCGCCGTCACCGAACGGGATGATGATCGGGTTTGTTTCGCGCAGGCTGTCGGTAAATCGCGTCAGGTATATCGCGCCGACGATCACTGCGATCAGCACCAGTGTGTTGAGCACCCAGTCTTTCGCGGAGGCGCCGCGGCGCATGAAGTTGAGCCAAACGCCAATCGGCAGGATTGATCCAAGCAGGCCGAAGCTGGCCTTGAAAGGCGCGGGATCGGGCTTCACCGTGATGCCGTCGGCCACGCCGCGCACCGGCTCCGGCAGGCGCCACATGAAGAAGGCGAGCACAATACCCGGGAGAGCAGCGCCGATGAATGCCGCTTGCCAGCCCGCAAAGCCCATCGGGGCATCGGCAGCGTTCGGCCAGCGACCATCCCACCAGTCGGCGATCGAGCCCCCGATCGTCAGCGCCGCACCAAGACCGAGCGCAACGGCCACGGCCATGGCCGCGCCGACGAGACCACGGCGCTCTTTCGGGAAGGCGTCGGATAGGAGCGAGAGACCGGCCGGCTGGGAGCTTGCCTCACCAATGCCCACGCCGAGCCGTGAGATCGCCAGCACGGAAAAGCCCTTGGCAAATCCCGCGAGCCCGGTCGCAATGGACCAGCCGAGGAGCGACACGGCGAGTAGCTTGGTCCGAAACCAGCCATCGGCCAGTCGTCCGAGAGGTAGTGAGAAAAGCGCATAGAAAAGCGCGAAGACGGTGCCGTAAAGCAGGCCCATTTCAGCATCGCCGACATCAAGATCGGCCTTGATACGCGGCAGCAGGATGGAAAGGATCTGACGATCCACCATCGACATGGCCTGCATCAGGACCACCAGCGTCAGGGCGTACCACGCCGTTTTGCTGCCCAGCGAACCGTCCGGCTTCTGGTAGGGATTGCTCAGATGCGACGGTTCGCTGCTCATACGGTGTAAATCTCCCTCAATCCCAACCTCCCCGAACGCTGCCGGGGAGGGCCGTATTGTGTTCTATGCGTTATTTGAGCGCCGCTGCGATAGTTTCGCTGATAGGCGTGGTCGGGCGACCTGACAGCGTGCTCAGGTCCTTGCTGTCGTCGTAAAGTTCACCCTGGCCCGAAAGCACGCTGGTGTTTGACAGCATTGCCGCCACTGGCGGCGGCAGACCGGCGCTCTCCAGCGTCTTGGCATAGTCGGCTTCGGACTGGTTCACGTATTCGACTGGCTTGCCAGCCTGACGCGAAACTTCCGCCGCAAATTCCTGCATCGACCAGGCGTTGTCACCGGCGAACTCATACACATCACCGCCCTTGCCCTTCACCAGCGCGGCGGCCGCGCCAGCGGCGAAGTCAGCACGGGTCGCAGTGGAGAGCTTGCCATCGCCGACAGCGCCGAAGATTTTCCCGCCAGCGACGGAGTGGGCGAGGCCGCCGACATAGTTTTCCGAATACCAGCCGTTACGCAGCACGTCATAGTTGAGGCCGCTGGCGGCGAGCAGGTTTTCCGTTTCGACATGCTCCGGAGCGAGCTGAAGGCGGGACTTATCGCCCTTCAGGATTGAGGTGTAGGCGAGGTAGGAAGCCCCCGCCTCCTTGGCAGCATCGATCACGTTGCCATGCTGGCGCCCACGCTGGCCCACCGCGTTGCCGGAGATCAGCAACACGCGGTCCACACCTGAGAGGGCGGCCTTCAAGCTGGCGGGATCGTCGTAATCGGCCGCGCGGACCTGTACGCCCTTGGCGGAGTAATCGGCCAGCTTCGCCGGATCACGTGCGAGCGCGACGATGTCGCCCGCGGGAACCTGTTGCAGCAGATCATCAAGCACCAGCTTGCCCAACTGGCCGGACGCGCCGGTAACAGCATAAATGGTCATGGAGTCTCTCCTAGAGCTTGAACCAGCGCTCTGCGTTGGTCTGGAAGAACTTCACTTTCTGTTCGGGGGTGATCTCGAGATCGTCCATCCAGCGTACTTCGTCAGGTACGTATTGATAGGGGTAATCCATCGCGTACATCACGCGGTCTTCGCCCATGACCTCGATCATCAGCTTGATGGCCGGGCCAAACGGCATCCCGCTGTTCGTGGCGAGCACGTTGTTGCGCATGTAGTGGAACAGGTCGTGCTTCAGCGGCTTCAGGCGTTCGTACCGCTGGCTGCGGATGCCGGCCTGATGCATGTAGTTCAGGCGGTACAGCCAGTAGGGCAGACCTTCGCATCCGTGGCCCAGCATCAGCTGCAGGCCGGGATATCGGTCGAACACCCCGTTCGTCAGCAGCCGCAGCGCGTGATAGCTGGTTTCCACCCCGAAGCCGTAAACCGCGCCGTCCAGCCCGGCGCCGACCATGTCGCCGATCATGCTGTCGGGCAGGCCCTGAGGATGGATGTAGAGCGGCAGGTCCAGATCGGCGCAGGCGCGCAGGATCGGGTCGAACTGTTCCTCGTCCAGATAATGGCCGTGGGTGTGGCTGTTGATCTGCACGCCGTGGAAGCCAAGTTCTTCCTTTCCGCGACGCAGTTCTTCCGCCGACCACGCGGGGTCGAGCGGCGCCACCGCAGTCATGCCATAGAACCGATCGGGATAGCGCTCGCAGGCATCCTTCAGCTGGTTGTTGGCGTTGCGGGCGATACGCTTCGCCTCGTCCGCGTCATGCATGGACTGCGTGCCAGGGCTGGTCAGCGCCAGTACCGCCTTGTCGATGCCGCTTTCGTCCATCGCCTGAATGCGCAACGGCCCAAGATCGAGCAGACGTTCACGGATGAAGGTGGTCCGCTCGCTGGGGCTTGTGCCGTAGAAGCCCCACAGGCTCACCGTACCCTTGTCCGCGCGGCCTTCCTTCACCAGCCGCAGGATCGCATCAAGCTGTTCCTGGGTAGCAAAGGCTTCTTCCGTGGCGATGCGCAGATATCCGCGATCACCGCCCGTCTTCAATTCATGGGTCACTTTATTGTCCTGCTCGATAGGCAGCGGGCCAGATGCCCTGTTTGCCGGGGGAAAGAATGCCGTTCGGATCAAGCGTGTCCTTGATCCGCTCTGCAAAGCGCCGCTGGGCGTTGTCGTTGAAATCGTAAAGCGAGGCGACCTCATCCATGAAGTCGACGTGGCTGCGATACTCGCCGTAGCCGAGCTTCGCCGCCGGTTCGAGCATCGCCTTGGTGGCGGCATAGGCGCCGCGCGTCTGGGCCTCGTCACGGGTGTCGAACACCACCAGCGCGACATGGATCATGCTGCGCTTGCCGACGATGATTGCTGCCGAATAGTCGAGCCCGCGCTCGTTCAGAACGCCGCGCGTCAGGTCGCGGATGGCGCAGCCATCCTTACCGGTGATGGGCATGGCGCAGGAGAAGCCGATATGGCCGCCGTCCTCGCCGCCGTACCAGCGGGTCATGCGATCCAGCGCCATGCTTGGGATGCCCGCCTGAACCCGGTGATGAGGGTTCTCGAACTCTGGCAGATTGTGGCCGTCGAACTCGTCGAACATCACCGAACCGCCGGGGATCGCGTTGAAGGCGCGTTCGATCTTGGCGCGGTTGTGAGCGACCACGGGCGCATCGCCATAGAGCGCGAAGCGCATGACCCAGCGGCCGAAGCCGGGCGTGGCGGCGATCTTGTCCAGCACCTCTTCCGGAATGGAATCGCTGCCCGTGTACCAATGCTCGCGCCCCCAGAAAGCGCTGGCCGCGCAGGTGGCGTTGATGATCATCGGCTGGTTGGGGATCGTCCCGTCGATCATCAGCGGGCGCAGCGTTTCGAGGAAGGTGCCGAAATGCTCTTCGTTGTCGAGCATGAACCAGCCGGGCGCATAGACTTCTGGCGCGGGCATAAGCGCCACGCCCATCTTGGTCACGATGCCATAGTTGGACTGCGTGAAAATGCCGTCCCAGCTCGGCCCTGCCGCGTGGGGGTAGATCAGCCAGTTATGCGGGTTGCTCATCCCGCCCATACCGGTGCGCAGCACATCGCCATCGGGCAGGACCACTTCCATGCCGCAGTGCTGGCCGAAGTGATCGCCGATCGGGGTGTAGCCCACGCCATGTTCCAGCGCGTTGCCGATGACACTTCCCGCGCCAAGATCGGGCACTGACATCCACAGCTTCGATCCGATCGAGCGGAGATGATCGTAGAGATCGAAGAAGCGCACACCGGGTTCCACCAGCGCGACGCAGTTCTCCTCGTCCACCTCCAGCACGCGGTTCATCCGCCGCAGGCTCATCGCGAAGCTGCCTGAGACGCGCGGCGCGCCGCCGCCATAGCCCTTGTTGCGGCCCTGGCTGCTGGTCCAGACCGGTGTGCCATGCTCGTTGGCGATGCGCAGGACGGCCTGCACATCTTCGACGCTGCCGGGCAGGAGGACGGCGCCCGGACGATACCATTCACCCGGCGGGGCAAAGGGATCGCCGTGATCGGCCATGTCGGCCGCATCGGTGAGAACATTGTCCGCGCCGATTGCGTCCGCCATCGCGCGGATAGCGTTGTCCAGACTGCCAGGGGGCAGAGCCCGCTCGTCCATTATTCCGTCCTCTCCGTTGACCTTCAGTGCCGGGGTTATCCCTCGTGCACTGCCTTCACGACCATGCAGGCCAGCACGCCTTCCGGACCATCTTCGCTGCCGTGTCCGGACCACTTCACCCCGCCGAATGGCGAGTCTGCGCCGCCGATCATGTGGCTGTTGATGCCGACCATGCCCGCCTCAAGCTCTGCGGCAAGACGGCGTTGGCGGCGGAAGTCGTTTGTCCACGAATAGGCTGCCAGACCGTATGGCAGGCGGTTGGCCTCCGCGATCATCTCTTCTTCGCCCTTGAAAGGATTGATCAGCGCCACCGGGCCGAACGGTTCTTCGGTCATGATGTCAGCATCGAGCGGAATCTCGCTGAGCACGGACGGCGCATAGAAATAGCCCCGGTTTCCGATCCGCTCCCCGCCGATGTGTAGCGTCGCGCCCTTGTCCTTCGCATTGCCGATCAGACGGTCCATCGCCTCGGGACGGCGCGGATTGGCCATGGGGCCCATCTGGGTGCCTTCGACGAGTCCGTCACCAACCTTGATCGTCTTCGCTCGCTCCACGAAACCGTCACGGAATTTCTCGAACACGTTTTCTTCGACGATGAAGCGCGTGGGGGAAACACAGACCTGACCGGCGTTGCGGTACTTGCCGTGAACGGCAGTCTCGATCGCCTTGTCCAGATCGGCATCGCCGAACACCAAGACCGGGCCGTGGCCACCCAGTTCCATCGTAGTGCGCTGCATGTTCTCCGTCGCGAGACGGGCGAGATGCTTGCCGACCACGGTCGAGCCGGTGAAGCTGAGCTTGCGGATGATGGGGGAGCCGAGCAGGTGGCGGCTCACCTCATCCGGAACGCCGAACACTGCCTGCGCCACTTCCTTGGGCAGACCGGCGTCGAGCAGGCACTGCAGAATGCCGAGCGCGCTGGCCGGGGCCTCTTCAGCTGCCTTCATGATCACAGAGCAGCCCGCCGCGACCGGCGCGCCCAGCTTGCGGCCCGGATTGCCGAGCGGAAAGTTCCACGGCGCGAAGGCGGCGACCGGTCCGACCGGTTCATGCCGTACGGTGGAACGGCCTTCGGGGCGAACCAGTTCGCGGCCGTAGAGGCGATGAACTTCGCCAGCGTAGAAGTTGAACAGGCCGACGTTCATCAGCACTTCGATGCGGCTTTCGTGGAGCGGCTTGCCCTGCTCCATCGTGGCTACGCGGGCGAGTTGTTCCTGCCGCTCCATCATCAGCCGCGCCGCGCCCTGCAACACGGCTGCGCGCTGCTGCGGGGTGGACTTGCGCCAGATGGCAAAGCCCTTGGCCGCGACTTCAAGCGCGCGATCCAGATCCGCTGCTTCGGCCAGCGGCAGTGCGCCAATGGGCTCACCTGTGCCAGGGTTCACCACATCGAAGGTGCGCCGACCGCCGCCGGACACCTTCTCGCCGTCGATGATCATGTGGAGAGAGGGGTAGTCTGCCAAAGCGCGGCTCCTTCATTCAGGCGAGCGGAGAGCCGGGCCAGTTGCCCGCCCAAGGCGGGGCTCCCGGCTGACACAACGACTCTCCCGGATCGTATGTGTAACTTACGATTGGGACGGCGCAGACTCCAAGTCAACGGGGCCGAATGCGCGTGACCTCGGCAACCGCGCCTACAGACCCTGCGCCTCGAGCCGCTCCACTTCCTCACGGTAGGGCTTGATACCGCGCCACATGAAGATCGTCGCGATGGGCAGGAACACGCAAGCCGTGATCAGGATCGCCTTCCATATCTGCTGCTCGTCGCCGACGATGAAGGTGCTGGTAAAGCCAATTACAGCCGGGCCCATCGCGCCGAAGAACGTGAACATGAACAGGTAGAGCGCGGTGACCTGCCCCCGCATCTCATTGGGTGCGATGCGCTGGATCGCGGCATTCTGCGCCGGGGCGCCGGCGAGGCCGAAGAACACCGACAAGGCCATGCACGCCAGCGCCAGTTCGCCCGTGGGCATAAGCGGCATCGCGATGGTGACCGTGGCTGTGCAGGTAAAGATGATCGCGGTCGCGCGAATGTTGGCATCCTTATAGCGCTTGGACAGCCAGGTGACGAAGACACCACCTGCCATGATGCCGAGCAGCATGGAAATCAGCAGCATGGTGCCCAGAAGGTCGCCCATCCGGGCTTCGTCCCAGCCCTCATAAGTGCGCAAGATGAAAGGCGCGCGGAACTGCGGCAGACCCTGACTCTCGATCGCCGACATGGCCAGTGCCACGAACAGCGGCAGGAACACGTACTTGCGCTTCCAGATCGCGACGGCAGCGTCGAAACCCATGAACGCCATCAACTTGCGACCGAAAGATGCAGTCGGGGGAACAAGCTGGCGAGCCTCCGGTGGACTGCGACGGGGAGGTTCCTTGACCGTGAGCCAGAGCAATGCGGCGAGGAGACCTGGCGCACCCACGATCAGAAGGACAAGCTGCCAGCTGAAAATTTCAATCCCGAGGAAGTTGATCGTTTCGCCGAGGGTATCGGTCCAACGGATCAGGCGTCCACCGACTATGTTCCCGAAAGAACTGCCGAGGATGTAGCCTAGCTGGAGTAGGGCAAAGACCAGCGGAATGCGCATCGGCCTGAAGTAATCGACGAGGATCGAGTACGAACCGGGGCCATTGGCAGAAGAGCTTGCGCCGACGAACAGCCGAGTGGTGATGAGATGCCAGAGGTTCTGGGCCAGTCCGCCCAGCGCCATGATCGTGCCAAGCGCCGCAATGCCAGCCGACAGTACGTACTTGCGCGGGAACATGTCTACGAGCCGCGCCAGCGGAATACCGACGATAACATAGGCGACGACTGTTACCGGACCGAGCAGCAGGCCCAGCGTGAAATCACTGATCCCGAAGCTGATCTTCATCTTTTCCGCCAGCAGGCCGAAGGCCGTCTGGTCCAGAAACGTGACGAAGGTGGCGAAAACGACTGCGAACAGGGCAAAGAAACCGGCGCGTTCCGAAGGCCACGGCTGGGTCGATGAACCGGCCTCACGCTGGGCGTCGACGGCTTGGTCCGCTCCGGTCGGCGCAATCGCCATTGTAGATGCTTCTCCCGTTCCGCATCATCGCGAGGTCTTTGTTGCAAACCTCTTGCGCAGGTTTCTACGTGGCGAATAGACAAAGGCGAAACACAAATTTTGTCGCATTCCGTCGCAGTTTGCGACGCGCGACTTTTGGAGAGGACATCAGTTGGCGCAGGTTTATTCCGACGAGTACGCGAGCGATCGCGCGGCCATCGAAGATCTGATGGCGCGGTATCTTTTCGCGCTGGATTACAATGACCTCGATAGCTTCATCGATATGTTCGTGGACGACGCGGAATTCGAGTTTGCCCGTGGCCGGGTGAAGGGGAAGTCCGACATTCTGGCTGCCGTTAAGGGTTTCAAGCAGCGCATCGGCGAACACTACCGCGATGAAGACGGTAATCCCGCGATCCTGCGTCATGTCCTGGCGCACACCACCATCCGCATCGAGGGCAACCGCGCGTGGACCCGTGCGCAGTGGTTCGAAATGGCCAACGATGGGCCGGGCAAGAGACTGAAGATGGGGACATTCGGCATCTACGAGGACAAGCTGGTCAAGCAGGACGGCCGCTGGCTGTTCACCGAACGGCGCATCATGAACGAGTTCCTGCCCGGTCGTGAATCGGGCCCGGAAAACCCGGTGCGGGGAATGGATCAGGTCGCGGCTGCATGAGCTACCAGTGCGACCGAGCAGAAATCGCTGACCTGATGGCCCGCTATCTCTTCGCGATGGATTACATGGACGCTGACGCTTACGCGGAATGCTTCACCGAAGATGGCGAACTGGACTACGCGATGGGCGTGACCGTCGGGCGTGAAGCCATTCGGGCCGAGGCGCATGTATTCCGCGAGAATGTCGCCCGCATCTTCGTGGACTGGCAGGGCAATCCCGCGAAGCTGCGCCACATGGTGCAGCAGAAGACCATACGCATTGACGGCGACAGGGCTTGGAATACCGGTCTCTGGTGGGAAATGACCAATGCTGGGCCCGAGGGACGGCCCAAGGCCGAATCCTTTGGAACCTACGAGGATGAACTGGCGCGGGTCGATGGTCGGTGGCTGTTCCGGCGGCGCAAGATCTACAACGAATTTCTGCCGGGGCGGGAAAGTGGCGCGGTTAATCCAGTGTTGGCGATGGACGCCCGGTAACTGAACGTCAGGCGCGGCTGCGGAATTGAGGCGCGCGTTCAGCTTGGGGACGCTATGCGACGGGCGATGAAACACGCCGCTGCCGTTTTCGCCGCTGCTCTCTTGCTCGCCGCGCCTGTTTCTGCGCAGCAGGCACCTGTGCGGATGACCCTTGAGCAGACGATGCTGCTGCGTTGCTCAGCTTTGTTCGCGATCGTTGCCGGGGAGCAGGATCGGGGCGTGGCGCGGGCGCTGGCATATCCGCCGCTCCGCGAACGAGGCAGGGAATTCTTTGTTCAGTCTGCCGCCCGCCTGATGGACGAGTTGAACTGGTCATCCGATCAGATCGAAGCCGCACTGCGGACGGAAGCGGATCAGTTTCAGGCTGATATGGCCCGCTCGCCTGACCGATCTGCCTTAATCGACAGCTTCATGCAGCCGTGCCTGGTGGCGCTGGACGGCACCGGAATTTAACTTCGACTTGGACTAAGCGTCGCAGCCTATGGACGCCACGCCGCCCTTGCGGCATGGCTTGGGCGAATGTGGCAACTCTATTATTTCCCGCTCTGTCCGTTCAGTCGCAAGGTGCGGCTGGCTATGGGGGAAAAGGGCGTCGGCTATGAGCTGGTGCGCGAATATCCTTGGGATGCGAGCGATGCCTTCTATGCGCTAAATCATGCCGGCCGCACACCCGTGCTGCGCATGCCGGAAAAGAAGCTGACGCTGGTCGATAGCCAGGCGATCTGCGAATATTTTGAAGAGACGGAAGACAAGAGCCCGCTGATCCTGGGCTCTGCTGCGGCGCGCGCGGAAATCCGCCGGTTGACCGCGTTGTTCGACGAAACTTTCTACGCCGACGTGACCTATCCGCTGATGCACGAGAAGATGAAGAAGCGGCTGGTTCTGCGCCAATCGCCTGATTCCGGTGCTTTGCGAGTGGCGATGCGGCTGGCGCACGAACATCTCGATTATATTGACTGGCTGGTGGACACACGGCGCTGGCTTGCTGGCGGGCAGATGAGCCTGGCGGACTTCGCGGCGGCGGCGCAGATTTCGGTGGCCGATTATCTCGGCGGCATCGACTGGAGCGGGCATGACGGCGCGCATGGCTGGTATCGCGTCATCAAGAGCCGGCCCAGCTTCCGCCCCCTGCTTACCGAGAAGATGGAGGGCATTCCTCCGCCCCGCCACTATGCGGATGTGAACGCCTGATCTATTTGCTGAAAACGCCGTTTATGGAGCTGATATCTCTGCGTGAGCATCACGGTGGAGGATAAATGGCCCGGTTCCGGCGCCGTCCATTAACGCTACGTTCTGAATGCCCTATGCAACCGGGCAGAGGATCGGAGGGCGCTTTTCGCCCAGCTGCAGGATGACATTGCCAGATGGCGCAGCAGAAGCGGGGTTCGCGCACCGCTAAACGACCGAATGTGGCCTCGCCACGACCGCAACAGCGTTGGCGCCTGTGGCTCCGGCGCCTGTTGGTTTGGGGTGGTGCCGCCTCTGCGCTGCTGCTGCTCGCTCTCGGTACGGCGGTGTTTTTCGCCACGCGTTCGATGCCTGGCTATTCCTCGTTGATGAGCAGTCAGGTGGGCCAGACGATCATCGTCCGTGCCCGCGACGGCAGCGAAGTGGTCGCACTGGGGCCGAGCTACGGCGAATGGCTCTATGGCGATGAAATTCCGCAGGTGATGAAGGACGCTATGGTCTCGGTCGAAGACCGGCGCTTCTATTATCACTTCGGAATCGACCCGGTGGGCCTCCTGCGTGCGGTCTATGTTTCGTTTCGCGACGGCAACTCGCTGCGGGCCACGTCGACCATAAGCCAGCAGCTCGCCCGTAATGTATTCCTCAACTCGAGCCGCACGTATGATCGCAAGTTGCGTGAAGCGGTGCTGGCCATGGCGTTAGAGGCGAAGTTCTCGAAGGAGCAGATCCTCGAGCTTTATCTCAACAAGGTCTATTTCGGGGGCGGCGCCTACGGCATCGATTCCGCCAGTCGCCGCTTCTTCAGCCATTCCGCCCGCGAACTTTCGACGGCGGAAGCCGCGATCATCGCAGGGTTGGTGAAGGCACCCAGCCGATATTCCCCCACCGCCGATGTCGAAGCCGCCGTGGGGCGCGCCAATGTCGTGCTAGACCAGATGCGCAAGTACGGTGCGCTGGGCGCCAACGAGTTGGCAGAGGTCGACGTGTCGGCAGTGAAGCTGAAGGCGGAAGAAGGGCAGAACTCGTTCCGTTATTTCACCGACTATGTACTGCCGCAACTGGACCTTCTGCTGCCCGATAGCTCCAACCTCGAACCGATCGAGGTCTGGACCACCATCGATCCCGCCATGCAGCGCGCCGCGACCGACGCCTTGCGCGCTAACGTACCGGGCGGGGCGCAAGGTGCGCTGGTCAGCCTTGATCGCGATGGGGCGATCCTGGCCCTGGTGGGCGGTACGGATTATGTGAAATCGAACTACAACCGGGCGACAGACGCAGTGCGTCAGCCGGGATCAGCGTGGAAGTTGTTCGTCTATCTGGCCGCACTCGAAGCGGGCTACAAACCCGACGACGCGGTGAAGGACACGCCGGTCACCATCGGCAACTGGAGCCCGCGCAATTCCAACGGTCGGTTCGTCGGCGATGTCGATGTGCGTACTGCGTTCGCCTATTCGATCAACACTGTGGCGGCGCAGCTTGGCAACGAAGTCGGCTTTTCGACGGTGGCGGGCATGGCGCGCCGGTTCGGCATAACCACGCCCATCTCCACCAACCCGTCCATGGTGCTGGGCACCAATGATGTGCGTGTGATCGACCTGACACGCGCCTTTGCAGCGATTTCTGCCGGCGGCAATTCGATCGAACCCTACGGCATTACGCGCGTCCAAACGGCTGCTGGCGAAGTGATCTATAGCCACGAGCAACCACGCACCTACCAGCTTGTGCCCGAATACGTGGCGGCAGGGATTACCGACCTGCTGCAGACTGCGGTGAATACCGGCACCGGGCGGGCGGCTCAGATCGGCCGGCCCGTGGCGGGGAAGACTGGTACTACCAGTTCAAACAAGGATGGCTGGTTCGTTGGTTTCTCCAGCGGTGTGACCACAGGCGTGTGGATGGGCCGTGACGATGCCAAGACCGTTTCGGGTCTCCAGGGCGGTACTGCACCTGCTCGGGCGTTCTCACAGTATATGCGCGTGGCCGTCCGTAACCGTCCCGTCGAGGAGTTCGACACCGATCTGCAACTACCCGACTGGCAGGTCGAGCCGGACGAAGAGTGGATGTACGGCGATCCGAGCGACGAATATTACTACGTCGATGAACAGGGCAATCTGATCGAGCCAGGAAGTTCGGACAGGCGCGTTCCGGCCGCGCCCGCAGATGGTGAGCGTCCTGTTGGACCAGCCACTCCGCCCCGGGGAGCCCCACCGCCAGCGGCGAGCGACGATTTCCTTGAACGCGCGACAGGGCGCGAGATGACCGACGATCCGCGCCGGGCGCCAACGCCCCAACCTACGCGCGTGGTCCCGCCTTCCGGCCTCTAGCTACCGAGACGAGCCTCCGCAGTTATCCAGCGGCCTGAATGACAACAAAGTGGGGGTGGCTGGGCCGGAGTGTCGCTCCGGCCCAAGCGTATCTTAGTTCGATCCGCTCGCGCGCAGGCGGAGGTCGATGGTCAGCTCAGTGCTGCTCCTGGGCGCGCGAACCCGCAGCAGGATCGCACTGGCCTTGGCGTCCTGTGCAGACCGCACCACAGCTTCGAGATCGGCGGCGGTCGCGGTAACCCGCTGCCCGCGATAGGACGCGCTGAAGATCAGGGTTCCGCGTGAAAGGCCCTTAGAGCCCGCGTCGGAATTCGGATCCACGTCGGTCACAACCAAGGCCTTGGTGTCCGCTGGGACGCCAAACTGCGTTGCGAGCTGCGGTGTCAGCGGCGTGACCGCCAGGCCCAGTGCCCGCTCGATCAGGCCCTGTCCGCTCTGCGCGCTGCCCCTGTTCGCTTCCTCGTCGTCAGGATCGAAGCTGGTGGCGATCTGGTCTTCCGAAGGGCGTCTGCCAACGGTCACCGGTACGGTCATCGTCTTGCCGTCGCGCAGGACTTCAAGATTGATCCGGCTGCCCGGCGCAATATTGGCGACGATGAACGACAGCGTCTGACGCGGTGTCACTTCCTTGTCGCCGACCTTCAGCACCACGTCTCCGGCCTTCAGACCTGCCCGGTCAGCGGGTTCGCCCGGGACGGCCTGTTGGATGTACTCGCCCCGGTTCCGCTCTATACCCAGCGCATCAGCGAACTCGTTCGACATCGGCTGGAGGCGAATGCCGAGATAGCCGCGCTGGATTTCCTCGCCGGAAATCAGCTTGTTGACGATCGGCGAAGCGGTTTCTGCCGGAATGGCGAAACCAATGCCCACGCTGCCGCCCGACGGCGAGAAGATGGCATTATTGATGCCGATCACGTTGCCCTGCATGTCGAACAGCGGCCCGCCCGAGTTGCCCCGGTTGATGCTGGCGTCGGTCTGGATGTAGCGGTCATAAGCGCCGCCGGTGTTGGTGTTGCGATAGACCGCCGAAATGATCCCGGAAGTCACGGTGCCGCCCAGGTTGAACGGGTTGCCGATCGCCACCACCCAGTCGCCAACGCGGGCCTGGCTGGAATCGCCGAAGCGCACGAAGGGAAACGCCTGGCTGCGGTTGATCTTGAGCACCGCGAGGTCGGAAGCCTGGTCGCGGCCGACAACTTCTGCCGGATACTGCGTGCCGTCGACCAGTGTCACCGTCACTTCTTCCAGTTCGGCGCGGCCGTCTGGCTGGATAACGTGATAGTTGGTGACGACATAGCCGTCCGCAGAAACAAGGAACCCGGATCCGAGCGACTGTGCCTCACGCGTGGTCGGCTGGGAACCGCCCCCACCGCCGCCGCGCGGGCCGAACATGCCTTCGAACGGCGTCCCGGCAAACGGATTGGTGTTGGTGGTCACCGGAATGCGCTGGCGGGTGGAGATGTTGACCACCGCCGGGGCAAGTTGCTCGGTCAGGTCGGCGAAGCTTGCCGGAGCACCGGCCAACGGAACGATAGGGCTGGTTTGTCGGCTATCGTTCTGGGCCACCTGAGCGCCCGCTGGAAAGCCCGTGATGAGAGAGATCGCAGCGCCGCCTGCCAGCAGGGCTGCGGTAATGCTGTAGGAGTAGCGCACTGGCTTCACGTCCTTATGATTCCTTTTCCCATCCGCGCCTCTCATTGAGTGGAGGCGCTATCAGTTTGTTCACTCCCCCGGCGGGAGGTTCACTCCCGCCGGGCTGAATAGTTATTGAACAGCCTAGCGGCGCGTGCCGCGGAACTGGCGCAGATATTCGTTGTCGTATGGCAGAACGATGGACGATTCCCCGGTTCCGGTTTCGAACGTCCGGCGATAGCTCTCCATGGCGCGGTAGAAGTCGTAGAACTCCGGATCCTTGCCATAGGCGTCAGCATAGATCCGCGCGGCTTCGGCTTCCGCCTCTGCACGCACGATCTGCGCATCGCGGGCGCCACCGGCACGGATCGTTTCGGCTTCCTGCTTACGATCGGTTTCCATGCGCCGGAATGCGGCGTCCAAAGGCGTGCCTTCGGGCAGATCGGCGCGCTTGATACGCACGTCGATCACCTGCGCACCGTATTGCCGTGCCTGAGTGTCCAGCGTGTTGCGGATGTTCGTCATAGCCGCGCCGCGCTCTGCGGTGAGCATCGAGGCGAACGTACGCCGGCCCAGTTCCTGACGAAGCACCGATGCAAGAATTGGCCTTATCTGCGAAACAACGTTTTCCTCGGTGCCGGCATTCTCCACCATGGTTACGGGGTCGATGATGCGGAACCGGGCGTAGGCGTCGACCTGAAGCCGCTGCTGATCGCTCGACAGGACTTCCTGCCGTTCCATGTCCACGTCCATGATGCGCTTGTCGATCAACTGCACCCGCTCGATGATCGGAATGCGCAGTTTGACGCCCGCACCGGTCTGTCCGAACGGCACATTGGGCTGGAACCGGTTGATGGTCCTGACGGGTTCACCCGTGCGTACGACGACCCCCTGCTGGGTTTCAGGCACCACGATGACGCTCGAAAACAACGCGACGAGCGCCACCGCTAGGGCAATGATCGTCGTCTTGTGGTTCTGCCACACATTTTCCATCGTCACTGCCCCTCTGCCGCCGGCGCTTGCTGCGCGCGACGGCGCAGTTCGGGTAGCGGCAGGTAAGGCGTTACGCCGCCGCTTTCGACGATGGTCTTGTCAGTCTTGCCCAGCACACTTTCCATGGTTTCATAATAGAGGCGGCGCCGGGTCACTTCCGGGGCCAATACGTACTGCGTGTAAATCTGGTTGAAGGCCGCCGCGTCGCCCTGCGCCTTTGCAAGCAATTGCTGCTCGTAAGTGCGTGCCACGTTCATCGCGGCGTTGGCGTCCTGCTGCGCTGCCGAGACGTCCTTGAACGCCTCCACAACCCTCTCGGGCGGATCGGTCTTCTGGATCTCGATGCCCTGCACCAGGATTCCCGAACGGTACGCGTCGAGGATCGCCTGCATACGGGTCATAACCGCCTGCTCGATATCCGCACGACCCGCACCCGAAAGAACGCGATCGAGTTCGTGTTCGGCCACGGAAGCACGCATGGCGGCTTCGCCAACTTCACGCAGGGTTTCCCGCGGTTCGGCGAGTTCGAACTTGAACTGCTTGAGGTCGTTGATGCTCCAGCGGATCAGATAGCTGAGGTCGACCAGGTTCTGGTCGCCGGTCAGGATCAGTTTTTCCTCTGTTCCATCCGGTATGCGCTCAGAACGGATTTCGCTGACGTTCTCTACGTCGATCTGCTCGATCGGCCACGGCAAGGTGAAGTTGAGACCCGGGTCGAGCGTACGGCTGTACTGGCCGAGTGTAGTGACGATCGCCTTTTCGCGGGCTCCGATCTGGTGGATCATGCTGAAGCCCAGCCACGCAACTGCGATGGCGCCGACTGCGTACGGGAACCAGCTTCCGCCGCCGGGACGTTCCGGCAGTCGGAAGTTCGGGCCGCGCGGTCCACCGCCGCGACGCGGGCCTTCCGGCCCACGATGCTTGAAGAGGTCTTCTATGTTGGCTGAACGGCGGGGCCGTTCCTGAGATCCGCCAGCCGGCAACCAGGGATTGCGTGGCCCCTTGGCCCCGTCATCGCCTGAAGGCGCATCGGCACCGCTGCTCTCTCCGGCAGACTCTCCACCGTCCTCACCAGAGCCATCGCCGCCGCCATTGCCCGAGGGTTTCCCCCACGGGCTGCGCTTGCCAGCCATAGCCAACCCGATCCTATCGATAAACCCGCCCAGTCTTTCCATGCCACCCTGTATAGGGCCGGTCTTCGCAAAAAACAGGGGAGTGCGGACATTTTCGCCACGCGGGCGCTGTTGACGGGCAGTCGGGCCGTTGCCCGGCGCGCGTTCTAACCCTAACAGGCGCGCATGACTTCACCCGCTGAAATCCAGAATAGCCTTCCCCCCGGCGTTGCGCAGCGCGTCCGCTCGATCAAGTTGACCGACGGCGTGGCGACCGTGGTGGCCGACGCCACCGGCCTCAACCGCGCTACTTCTGCCGAGTTGCAAAGGGATATTGAGCGGATCGTTGCCGAGCAGCCCGACGTCTCTGAAGTGCGCGTGGCGCTGATGGCGGACAAGGTTCAGCGGCGCATCATCGCGGTTGGATCGGGCAAGGGCGGCGTGGGCAAGTCCACTCTCACCGCCAACCTCGCGGTCGCGCTGGCGCGGGCTGGCCGCAAGGTTGGTGTGGTCGATGCGGATATTTACGGCCCCTCGCAGCCGATGTTGCTGGATGCGTCGAACAGCAAGCCGACCGCTGAAGGGCAGCAGTTGATCCCGGTCGAAAGCGAGTTCGGAGTGAAGCTGCTTTCGATGGGTCAGCTCATCGCGCCGGGCAAGGCGATCGCGTGGCGCGGGCCGATGACCGGCAGCGCGCTCGGCCAGCTCATGGACGCGGCTTGGGACGATACGGAACTGCTGCTGGTGGATCTTCCGCCCGGTACCGGAGATGTGCAGCTGACCATGCTGCAGAAGTTCAAACCGGCTGGCGCAGTGGTTGTCTCCACCCCGCAGGATCTGGCGCTGATCGACGCCACTCGCGCGATCGACCTGTTTCGGCAGTCTGACGTTCCGATTGTCGGCATCGTCGAGAATATGGCCGGTTACCTCTGCCCGCATTGCGGCCAGCCCAGCGATCCGTTCGGTTCTGGCGGGGCTGAAGGCGCCGCGCGCGCGTTGGATGTGCCGTTCCTTGGCCGTATCCCGCTGGCGATGGAAATTCGCGTCGCCAGCGATACCGGGCAACCGCCCGCAGCCAACGACGGCACATATGGCCAGGCGTTCTCTGGCATTGCCGCCGCGTTGAGCGATTGGTTGGACCGCCAGTGAGATCGGACGTCTGAGCCCGCCGCACATCACTCGGCGCGGTCTGCTGGCCGGCGCGGCTGTCGGAGGCGGACTGCTGGTCGCGTGGTCGCTGTTGCCGCGCGCTTACGATTCGCCGCTTAGCCCCGGACAAGGTGAGAGCGCCTTCAACGCCTGGATCAGGATCGGGCGTGACGGCGTGGTGACGGTGGCGGTGCCGCAGCTCGAAATGGGGCAGGGGGTGACCACGCTCCTGCCGCAGATCGTGGCGATGGAACTGGGCGCGGACTGGCGTAAGGTCGCGGTTGAACCCGCACCCGTCAGCGGTGCTTACGTCAACTTGCCGCTGGCCGCGCGCTGGGCCCCCCTGTGGCGGCCGACCATTGCGGCGCTGGCGGATGAGCCCGACGACTACCTTCTGCGCCGTTGGGCAGAAGCACAGCGGTTTGGTGTAACGGCTGACGGCACTTCGCTTGCCGCGTTCGAACTGCCTTGTCGTGAGGCCGCTGCCTCGGCGCGGTCCATGCTGGCGATGGCGGCGGCTGATCGCTGGAACGTGAATTGGGAGGAGTGCACCGCCTCGCAGGGGTTCATTGTTCATCAGGACAAGCGGCTGCCGTTCGCCGATCTGGTGGATGATGCCGTTGAATACGATCCACCCGATCCCGCGCCCATCAATCCCCAGCCGCCCTCTGAGCGTGCGGGCATGGCGGAAGATGACACGCGGGAGATTACTTTCCCCCGGCTCGATCTGCCGTCGAAGGTTGATGGCAGTTACCTCTTCGCAGGCGACGTGCGTCTGCCGGACATGGTCTACGCCGCGATCCGCCACGGGCCGACCGGCAAGGCTGAACTGTCAGGCTACGAAAAGGAAGCGGCCGCTGGGCGGCGCGGGTTGGTCGGCGTGGTGGCGGGCAAACGCTGGCTTGCCGCCGTAGCGACAGACTGGTGGACGGCGGAACGCATCGCGGACGCGCTCGCGCCTCGTTTCCGCGTAACCGGGCTCGCCCGTTCCGAACGGATTGAGGAGGCGCTCGACGCTGGCGTAAGGCGGGGTGAGCCCCAACGAGTGGGTGAACGCGGTCAGGGCGATGCCCTGATGGACAAGCCCTCGCTCGCGCTAAGGTATGACGTCATGCCCGCCGCGCACGGGACCATTGAAACGGCAAGCTGCACCGCGCGTCTGCAGGATGGGCGGCTTGAGCTGTGGTTCGCTTCTCAAGCGCCGGAAAACGCCCGGGCGGCCGTGGCGAAGGCGCTGGGCCTGCCGCTGGCGGACGTGGTTCTTTATCCGTTGCCCGCAGGGGGCAGCTTCGACCGGCGGCTTGAGCATGACCATGCTATCGAAGCGGCGCTGATCGCGCGTGAAGTGGGCCGACCGGTGCAACTGATTTGGTCGCGCTGGCAGGAACATCTCATGCTCCGCCCGCGCCCGCCCGTGTCTGCGGTGCTCAGCGCCCGGTTGGGTGAGCAGGGGCACATCGACACGCTCCGCGCGCGCCTGGCCATGCCTCCCTCGGCATTGGAGTTCGGCCGTCGCCTCTTCGACAATCGCACCGCATGGTCGGCGATCGACGAGGTGGAGGGAGAGCCCGATGCGTTGGCGCTCGAAGGCCTGATGCCGCCTTACGGCATTGCCAACGTTGCCGTGGATCATGTGCCGGTGTCTGTACCGTTGTCCACCGGGCGGCTTCGCGGAAATGCGCACGGATACACCTGCTTTTTCGTCGAGAGTTTCATTGATGAGATCGCGCAGCGGAACGGGCAGGAGCCGCTTGGCTTCCGCATTTCCATGCTGGGCGATGATGTGCGGCTGGCCGCCTGCCTCCAGACTGCGACCCGGCTGGCGGAATGGGATGGAGGTGCTGCCGGAACCGGGCAGGGCCTCGCATGCCATCGCATGGATCTGGGCGCGGCTACCGGTCGTATCGCTCTCGTCGCAACGGCTGTCGCGGGCGAAGGCGGCGTCAGGGTGGAAAAGCTGGCGGCGGCGCTCGACATTGGCCGGATCGTGAATCGCGATATCGCCTTGCAGCAGATCGAGGGTGGGTTGCTTTACGGCGTCGGGCTGGCGCTCGGATCGGGCCTTTGGTACGAGCGCGGCCTCCCCCAACAGAGCCGACTTTCCACGTTGGATCTGCCAAATCTTGCCGATAGCCCGGAAGTGACCATCCAGTTGATCGAAAGCGACGCTGCGCCGTTTGACCCCGGCGAACTGGCCGTGGCGCCCGTGGCCCCGGCCATTGCCAACGCCCTGTTTTCCGCCACCGGCCTGCGCCTTCGCCGCCTGCCGCTTCTCTCGGGTGGATTGTGAGCGCTGTTACCCCTCTTGAGGGCAACGTTGGTGTCCTGCTGGTCAACCTTGGCACCCCTGACGCGCCCACGCCCGCCGCAGTCAAACGCTACCTTGCGGAGTTCTTGTCTGATCCCCGAGTGGTCGAAATTCCCGCCTTGGTCTGGCAGCCGATCCTGCGCGGGATTGTGCTCAACACCCGCCCTCGCAAGTCGGCGCGCAATTATGCCGCGGTCTGGACCGACAAGGGCTCACCGCTGGCCGCCATAACGGCCGAACAGGCAGAGGCGTTGCAAGTGCGGCTGGGTTCCGATGTGGAGGTCCGCTGGGCCATGCGTTACGGCAATCCGCCTATCGCCCAGGAATTGAAGGCGCTGATGGACGCCGGATGCGACCGTGTGCTGATCGCGCCGCTCTATCCGCAGTATTCGGCGGCCACCAACGCCACCGTTGCAGACAAAATTGGCGATGCATTGCGGGAAATGCGCCGTCAGCCGACGCTGCGTACCCTTCCGCCCTACTACCGCGATCCCGCCTACATCGATGCGCTGGCCAAGGACCTCGGCAGCCAGATCGATGCGCTGCCCTTTGCACCGGAAGCGCTGCTGCTCAGCTTCCACGGTCTACCGGAACGCGCGGTGAAACTCGGCGATCCCTATCACGCCCATTGTCTGGAAACCGCGCGCTTGCTGGAGATCGCCCTGGCGCGCCCGGCGTTGCGCATCGTCACCACGTTCCAGTCACGCTTCGGCAGAGCAAAATGGCTCGAACCGGCGACGGACGTAGTTCTTGAGCAAGAAGCACAGAACGGAACCCGGCGGCTGGCCGTGGCTGCCCCGGGATTCTCCGCTGATTGCCTCGAAACGTTGGAAGAATTGGCCTTGCGTGGCCGCGAGTCGTTCGAAGGCGCAGGCGGTCAGGACTACGCGGTCCTCGCCTGCCTCAACGCGGGTGAGGCAGGCATGGATATGGTCGAAGCACTGGTGCGCCGCGAACTCGCTGGCTGGATTTGAGCGCCCTTAGCGGCGGGAACCCACGATGTAGTCTGCCAGCGTTGCGATCTCGGCATCGCTCATCTGTCCGGCGAACGAGGGCATGGCGCCCCTGCCGGTGTTCAGGATGTCGATAACGTACGCTCGCGTCAGCGTCGGGTTGTCCAGCGACGGGCCAATGGAACCTGCCGAACCCGCGTCTGCCAGCGCGTGGCAGGCCATGCAGGAGAAACCGGCGAAGAGCGCGAGGCCCTGCTTGCGCGTCTCGGCGCTGATCCCTGCAGCAGGCGCGGCTGCTTCAGGACGCACGATCTGCGAAGCATCGACCTGAGGTGCGGCGGCGGCGGGCGTTGCGGGCTGACGATTCGCCACAGCGGCCAGTGGCGGGGCGGGCGGATCGGCAGGGGGCAGAGCGCCTGCGGTGAACGCAGGTGCCGGTGCCGCGGGCACCCAGGCGCTGGCGCCGGTCGCGGCGACTGCACCGGCGCGCGGCGTTTCGTACTGATAGGCGAAATCATTCGTCTGCGCGCCGGTATGCACGATACCGCCGGGATGGGCCGCACCGGCAGCAGAAGCGGTGCTGGATGATGCCCGCGCGGTTTCTCCGGGTACGGTGCAAGCCGAAAGAAGGGCGCTGGCGCTCAATCCAATCAACAACGCCTTACCGGCCCGCAGTGCTTCGTTGCGCATTCGTCTCTCCGTAAGAATTAGCGCGGCGCTATGGCGGGAACGCTGCGGGATGCAACCGTCAAAAATCGATCGCGATGCCCTTTTTTACCCAGTCGCCGTAGCGCGTGGGGCTCAACTCCTCGGCTCCGCCCTGCGCCTCACCGGGGGCAGGGGGTGGTTCGTTGGTCCAATGATCCGGCCGTTGAAAAGTCCCGGGGCGCTTGGTGGCAGGCTTTGTCATGCCCTGCACATGGGGCGGGTGGCGGCCCGGCGCAATCGCTTCTAGGGCGGATGGAATGAAACGCCCCACCAAAGAGACACGTTCGACCGAAATCCAGGGGCATGGCGCCCGCCGCGCGGCGCTGCGACTGCTTGATGCCGTGCTTCGCCGGGGGGAGACTCTGGATCAGGCGGCTGGCGCTGCCACGTCCGGCCTCACGACAACCTCCGATCAGGCGCTCGCCCGCGCCATCGCCAGCGAAGTGCTGCGCTGGCTGGCGGATTTTGACGCCTTGATCGATTCGGCCACGCGGCTACGGCTGGCGGACGATGCCAAGGCGCGTTCGGTCCTGCGCATTATGCTGGCGCAATGGCTGCGGCTCGAAACGCCGCCCCACGCAGTTGTCGCAACGTGCCTTCCGCTTTTGACCGGCGGACCCCGCAGGCTGGCGCATGGTGTGTTTGGCGCATTGGCTCGCCAGCCCGCTACCCTTCCCACCGCGCCCACACTCCCCGCAGAGGTGGCGAGTCGTTGGGGGGAACGGGCAGAGGCGATCGCTGCGGGTCTCGCCGAACCGCCGCCGCTGGACCTGGCCCTGCGCGATCCCGCGTCGACCGATGAGTGGGCCGAGCGTCTGGGCGGTATCAGCCTCGCCCCCGGCCACGTCCGCCTTCCGCGCGGCACTGCGGTGAATGAGCTTGAGGGCTTCGCAGACGGTGCATGGTGGGTGCAGGATCTGGCGGCATCGCTGCCCGCGCGTCTGCTCGGCGCTGGTGAGGGGCGGCGCGTGCTGGACCTCTGCGCCGCGCCGGGTGGCAAGACGCTGCAACTGGCCGCTGCTGGCTGGCAGGTCACGGCTCTTGATGTCAGCAAGCGGCGCATGGTCCGCCTGCGCGAAAACCTCGAACGCACGGGTCTTTCCGCGAAGGTCGTCGTGGCCGATGCCCTGACGTGGGAACCTGAGGCTCCGTTCGATTCGGTGCTGCTCGATGCCCCCTGCACGGCCACCGGCACAGCCCGGCGCCACCCTGACGTGATCCACCGTATCGGGGAGCGTCAGATTGCCGAGATGGTCGAACTACAGGCAGCGCTTTTGGAACGTGCGAGCGGTTGGCTCTCGCCAGGTGGGCGCCTCGTCTACGCGGTTTGCTCGCAGGAACGCGAAGAAGGCGAGGTTCAGGCGGCCACCATCAAGCTTCCAGTTGACGCGATCCGTGCGGATGAACTGCCCGCCGGGCTGGTGCCGAGTTCGGAAGGATGGCTCCGCACCGACCCCGCGATGTTGGCTGAACATGGCGGGATCGACGGGTTCTTCATCGCCCGCTTCGCGAACGAGCGTTGAGGCCGATCAGGCGGATTTGACCTTCGCCTGAAAGCTCTTGCGCAGCTTCAGCAGCTTGGGCGGGATGACCGCCAGGCAATAAGGGTTCCGCTTGCCTTCGCCCTCCCAGTATTCCTGGTGGTAGTCCTCCGCCGGGTACCATTCGGCAGGGCCTTCGATGGTAGTGACCGCCGCATCGTCGTGCTCCGCGTTCCAGCGCGCGATGGCCCGCTCCGCTTCCCCGTGCTGCGCTTCGTTCAGAGGGAAGATCGCGCTGCGATACTGCGTTCCGATGTCGTTGCCTTGCCGGTTGAGCTGCGTCGGATCATGAGTTCCGAGAAAGACGTCGAGGATCTCGGTATAGGAAATGACCGAGGTATCGTAGGTGACCCTGATCGCCTCTGCATGGCCGGTCGTCCCGTCGCAAACCTGCTTGTAGGTGGGGTTCGGAACGGTACCGCCGATGTAACCGCTTTCGACCTGGCTCACGCCGATAACGTCGCGGAACACCGCTTCGGTGCACCAGAAGCACCCGCCTGCAATGATGGCCGTTTCCTGCGTCATGCCTTGCTCTCCTTCGCTGCGAGAGATGGGGGCTCGCAACGCGCTTGTCATCCTCCCCGCCCAAGCTAGGCTGATCGCAATATTGTTGGGGAGAGTTACCATGCGTTTGATGCTCGCCGCCGCACTTGCGAGTGCGGTTCCATTCTTTGGCGCGCTGCCCGTTACGGCCATGGCCCAGCAGGCTAATTCTGCCATGACAGAGGTGCTCGCCCACCCCCGCCGACAGGCCGACCGCGCGCGCGATCAGCATCGCCATCCGGCTGAAACGCTCGCCTTCTTCCAGGTTCAGCCCGGTATGACCGTGGTGGACTATATGCCTGCAGGCGGCTGGTACACGCGCGTGATCGTCCCCTATCTTGGGTCGAACGGCACCTACATCGCGCTCAACCCAGAACTCCATCCCAGCCTTACGGGTTACTGGGACATGTATCGCGGCACGGCAGAGAAGTTTCCGGCCCAGGCACGCGGATGGGTCGGTGACGGAGGCGCCCGCGTTGTCGGAACCAACACTAACGATGTCCCCGATGCTCTGGTTGGAACCGCCGACCGCTTCCTGATCTTCCGCGAGATACACAACATGCGCCGCCTCGGCTGGCTGCACGATTCGCTCCTGACCGCGCGTAAGCTTCTGAAGGACGATGGCATGATTGGCGTGGTGCAGCACCGCGCCAAGGCCGATGCGCCTGCGGCCTATACCTTGGGCGAAAACGGATATCAGCGTGAAAAGGACGTGATTGCCCTGTTCGATGCCTACGGTTTTGACCTGGTGTCGAAGAGCGAGATCAACGCCAATCCGAAGGACCCGGCTAACTGGGAACGCGGTGTGTGGACCTTGCCGCCCAACTACAACGGTGCCCCGGAAGGTTCCGATCGGCGCAAGGAACTCGACGCTATCGGTGAAAGCGACCGGATGACGCTGCTGTTCCGCAAGCGGGCCTGATCGGTCTTGTGCAGTGCGTGTGCCGGACTAGATAGCCCCGCATGACAAAGCTTACCGTCGCCGCACTGCAACTCCCCCTCGGTTCGCTGGACGAGGCCGAGAACATCGCCGCCGTTTCCGCGCTCGTGGAAGAGGCGGCGGGCAAGGGCGCGCAGATCATCCTGCCGCCAGAACTCTTTTCCGGCCCGTATTTCTGCAAGGTGGAAGACGATGCGCTGTTCTCTCTGGCACGTCCGGTGGCTGAACACCCGTCGGTAGTCGCGATGCGAAAGCTGGCGAAGTCGCTGGGCGTGGCGATACCGACCAGCTTCTTCGAGAAGGACGGCCACCACTATTACAACACGCTGGCGATGATCGATGCCGATGGCGAGATCATGGGCACCTACCGCAAGAGTCACATCCCTGATGGTCCGGGCTACGAGGAAAAGTTCTATTTCCGCCCGGGCAACGACGGGTTCAAGGTGTGGGACCTGTTCGGCGCGCGTATCGGCATCGGCGTGTGCTGGGACCAGTGGTATCCGGAAACCGCCCGCGTCCTCGCCCTGATGGGTGCGGAAGTCCTCTTCTACCCCACCGCCATTGGCTCCGAACCCAAGGATGCGGAGATGGACACCAGCCGCATGTGGCGCCGCGCGATGATCGGCCATGCCGTGTCAAACTGCATGCCCGTGGTCGCCGCCAACCGCATCGGGCATGAGGCGGAACACGGCGGAGATGGTCAGGCGTTCTATGGTCACAGCTTCATCTGTGACGAATGGGGCGACATGATCACCGAATACGGCCGCGAGGAAACCGGCGCACTGGTGGCAACGCTCGATCTCGAATCCGCGGCACGTCACCGGGCGAGCTGGGGTTTCTTCCGTGATCGCCGCCCGCAGCTATACGGCCGTATCAGCGAGGATATCTGACCTACACCTACCTGATCGCGCTCGGCTCCAACCGGCGTCATCATCGCTATGGCCACCCGCGCGACGTGCTCGACGCTGCACTTGGCACACTGCGCGACGAAGGCGTCACGGTGCTTGCAAAGGCGCCGGTTCTGATGACCGATCCCGTCGGTCCGTCGCACCGCCGCTACGCCAATTCAGCGGCGCTGATTGAAACCAGCCTTGAGCCGCCGGCGCTGCTCGCGCTGGTGAAGCGGATCGAACGCGATTTTGGCCGTCGCACCGGCGGGCAGCGCTGGACATCGCGCGTGATCGATCTCGATCTCATTCTGTGGAGCGGCGGGCCTTTCGTGGCGCCCGGCCTGACAATCCCGCACCCGCTATTCCGCGTCCGCGATTTCGTGCTGGCTCCCGCGGTGTCCATTGCACCGCAGTGGCGCGATCCAATCACCCAGTTTTCTTTGCGGCAGTTACACGCGCGGTTGACCCGCTCGAAGCGCCTCCCTAGGTGAGCGCCGCCGCACGAAACTGCGCGGGCCCTTAGCTCAGTCGGTAGAGCAACTGACTTTTAATCAGTAGGTCGCTGGTTCGAACCCAGCAGGGCTCACCACACAGCGCGAGCGATTTTGCTGCTCGCCGGTGGATCTAGGCTCAGCCTTCGCTGGCAGTATCCTCCTCTGAACTCGCATTGCGCAGCGCCACCTCATAGGCCGAAGGGGTGTTCGGCGGACGGGCCACCATGTTGTTCTGCGGTTCAAAATTGACCAGCAGTTGCAGGACGTCGGGGCGGGAATAATGGCCTGCGGCGTCTGATACGTATTTGAAACGCGCGATCAGCGAGAGGTCCAGCTCGGCGTAGAGGATGTTTTCCGTATCGCGGTGCGGACCTGCGAGGATCTGCCCGGTAGGTGCGATGATGGCGGACCATCCGCCGCCCTCGCGCACCATGTCCGGCCGCCCTTCGAAGCCCAGTTGCCTCACGGTGTCGGCGTCCAGGCAGGACTGCACGTTGATCACGAAGCATTGGCCTGCTGCAGCATGGTGGCGCGATGCCGCTTCGGAAAGGTTGTCGAACACTCCCGAACTGGGGTCATGGGTGATCGCAGAGCCTGCGGGCCAGGCGGCGATGTGGATTTGTTCGCCCTGACTGGTCAGCGCATAGCGGGCCAGGTCCATCGAGTGTTCCCAGCAGATGAGGCCGCCCATCTTCCCGAACGGCGTGTCGACAGGCCTCAGGCCCGAACCGTCGCCGCGCCCCCACACGGTACGTTCCACGCTCGTGGGGACGAGCTTGCGGTGCTTGCCGACGATCCGGCCGGAATCGTCGAAATAGAGGAGCGTGTTGTAGAGCGTTCCGCCATCCCGTTCGGAAATGCCGACGACCACCCACGCGCCAGCCTTGCGGGCTGCAGCGCCGATCCGGTCCGTGGCATCGCTTGGCACTTCGACGCTGTTGGCAAACAGCCGGAAGAAAAATTCCGAACCCATCGATGGGGTGTGGGTCCAGATCCAGACGGGGTAGCCGGGAATGAACGTCTCTGGAAAGACGATCAGGTCAGCACCTTCCTTCGCAGCCTGTTCGATCAGATCGCAGGTCTTTTGCACCCCGGCTTCACGATCGAGGAACGGCGAAGCGGCGTGCACAGCCGCAGCCCTGATCTTCGGGAATTGATCTCCCACGGTCACACTCTCCCTTTTATTTTTTATGTATGGCCGCGCTTTCAGGCGAATATCTCTGCCAAGTCCTGATCTTCAGGTCCCTCTTTCCATCTGCGCAGTTCGACGTAGAGCGATGCGCTGATCGTGCTCCACACAGCCAGCAGCAGGGTCGAGGAGAGAGCGTTCACGACGATCCAGCTGAGCGGCAACCCATCCGCCAGCGTCGTCGCAGCCGTTTCGAGATCGAATCCCACCGCCCCGAACGCCACCGCCCCCGCAATTGCGGATACTATCCAGTATATAACCAGCAGAATGACCAGAAGTCCGAAGACCTTCCATCGCCCCCCACGGGTGAGTTCCCTGCTGCGGCCAAACGCATTCATGACCCCCTGCCGTTCCGCCACTAGAGCCGGCGCGGCTACCGACCACATCACGTAGAGAATGATGCCGGGGATCAACAGGATCATAAAACCTACCAGGATACCCAGCCCCATGAGGATGCTCAGCCCTATCAGCGGCAGCATCACCGCCAGTCCCGCGTTGATGCTTTCGCCGATGCTCGCTCGATCGCCGTTAGCGTAGGCAACTGTCGTGCGGGTCAGCGCACCGACAACAAGCGCTTGAAGAACGATATTTATAATCGCCGAGATCACCGAAACTGCGCTCGCACCGATTGCTTGAAGCTCATCCATGTCTCCTCGAATGGCTGACTGTGTGAACCAGTTGAAAAACAGCGACGGCAGGCCACCGAGTAGGAATGCGATTCCGAAAACCGTCACCGGATTGTCAGTAATTACGCCGATGCTGCGGCGGAGGACGCTGCCGATAGTAAATTCCGCGCCGGTTGCACTGTCGTCTGCCATAATATTTCTCCCCCACGCCAAGCAGATATCCTGATCAAACCCGCCAACTCTGTCCAGCCGACTTTTGCGCTGTTGCGCGCGGCGAAGCACGGCTAGGTTCCGCTGCAAAAGCGCTGCTGCGCTCAGGGGGGATTTTGCTAGGTGGAAGCGGGGCAGGCCCAGCGTGCCGATGACGCACAAGTCCTTGAAGCCTGGCGCGCGCTGCGAAACGATCCAGCAATCCAGTTCGATCTGACGCCGGTACAACCGAGGCCGACTGCGCCCGGCTGGTTACGATCGCTCGGCGAATGGATCGAAGACGTTCTGAGCCCCGTCGGTCGCGCGCTGCAGTGGATCAACAGCTTGATGCCGGATGCACCCTATGCGCGCATCTTTCTCTGGACCGCGCTGGTACTGGGGGCGGGCGCGCTGTTGTGGACGCTCTGGAAACGCTGGCGAAGCGGGACGTGGCTGTTGCCGCGCTGGTCTCGCCGCGTTGAGCGGGATACTGACGAAGAGCCTTGGGCGCCCGATCCGGTTCCGGCGCGCTCGTGGCTAAAGGAGGCCGACGCGCTCGCAGCGCAGGGTGACTACGCCGGTGCCGCGCATCACCTGCTGATGCGGAGCATCGAGGATATCCAATGGCGCCGGCCGAAGCTGGTACGCCCCGCGCTTACGAGCCGCGACATCGCCGCAGCCAAGGAGATACCTGCGCAGGCGCGGACAATGTTCCTCCGCATCGTCGAAACCGTCGAACGAAGCCTGTTCGGCGGGCGGCCGGTATCGGCCGAGGAGTGGTCGGTCACTCGCGCTGCGTATTCAGATTTTGTCGTGCGTGGGAGCTGGCGAGCATGAGCGACGTCGCACGGCCGGGCGGAGAACTGCGGACAATTTTCAGCAGAGCCACTGTCGCGCTGATGCTTGCCGTGGGGACAATCGGCTTCGTCGGGGCATTGCTGCTGGATGCTTATGCGCCTGAGCTGGGGCAACACGGCCGCGCAGGAGGGCATGCGCTTTCAAACGGGGCGACGGGTTACAGCGGTCTCGTTCGGCTTGCTGCGGAAGCCGGTTTGAACCCCAGCATGGTGCGCCACGAAGGCCAATGGCGCAGCGAAAATCTGGTCATCGTGACGCCTGAAACTGCCGCTGCAGATCTCAGTGGTTTGCTGGATACGCGTACCGCTGAGTTGCCGACGCTTTTCATACTGCCCAAGTGGCAGATCATGCCTGACCAGGACCGTCCCGGCTGGATCAAGACCATTGGGCTGCTTCCTGAGTATGAGCCGGAAGGCGTATTCGCGCCGGGCATGGATTTCGATGTCTCGCGACATACGAAGTCGGTCCAGGCTCTCGTATCCGACGATCCGGACCTGCCGTCCGCAATCCGCTTTATCCCACCCCAGAGCCTGCAGGTGATTTCGCGGCGATTGGATACCACGGTGGAAGCAGATCCGGATGATTTTAACGGGGAGGAAGGCGACTACTTCGACCAGCCCTTGTCACCCATCATAACCGATGGTTCCGGCGGCATCGTGTTGGGGCGTGTCGGAAACCTGTTCATCCTCAGCGATCCCGATCTGCTCGACAACGCGGGCCTTAAGCGTTCGGAGAATGCGGTCGCGGCGCTTGCTTTGCTCGATTGGATGAACGGCGATGGTGCGGAGGGGATCGAGTTCGACGTGGTTCTGAATGGCCTTGGCGGGTCTCGCAGCATCATGCGTCTCGCGTTCGATCCTCCGATGCTTGCGGTAACCCTCACACTTACAGCGATGGTTCTGCTGCTCTCCTTGCGCGCCGTCAGCCGTTTCGGCGCGCCCCGGCCCCGCGAACGGGCACTTGCCTTCGGTAAGGCCGCGCTGGCCGATAATTGCGCGATGCTCGTGCGCAAGGCCGGGCGCACGCATCGGCTGGGCGGGCGCTACGCAGCGGTCATTCGGGATCAGGCGGTGCGCGGGTTCGGCATTTCGTCCCGGCTTAAGCCCGCTGAAGTCGACGACTACCTCGACGGGTTGGGCGATGGTTGGCGTTTCACCGAACTCGCCGCGCAAGCCGAAGCGGCAGACGACGACACCGAGATGCTCGCCGCAGCGCGCGCTCTCCACACATGGAAGCAGGAGAAGCTAAGTGACCATTGAGAGGGTGCAGGACTTCGCCAGCGCCGTCCGCAAGGAAGTCGCCAAGGCCATCGTTGGTCAGGACGAGACCGTGGATCTGATGCTCGTGACGCTGCTGGCGCGCGGGCATATCCTGCTGGAAGGGCCGCCGGGTCTGGCCAAGACGTTGCTCGCCCGCAGCTTTGCGCGCGCAGCGGGGCTGGAGTTCGGCAGGATACAGTTCACGCCCGACTTGATGCCGGGCGACATCATCGGAACGAACCTGTTCAACTTCCAGACCTCGCAATTCATGCTCAGTCGCGGGCCGATATTTACGCAGCTTCTGCTCGCGGACGAGATCAATCGCACACCGCCAAAGACACAGGCCGCCCTGCTTGAGGCGATGCAGGAACGCACGGTTACGATCGACGGTGACAGTATGCCTCTCGGCCCCCGCTTCACGGTCATCGCGACGCAGAACCCGATTGAGCAACAGGGCGTGTACCCGCTGCCGGAAGCGCAGCTGGACCGCTTCCTGTTCAAGCAGATGCTCAGCTATCCGTCTGAGGAGCAGGAGCGAAGGATCATTGCCGATCATGGTTCGGCCGACGCGCAGATGTCTCCCGAACGATGGGGGGTAGAGCCAGTGGGCGATGCCGATGTCATCGCCGACGCGGTGGCAGCGGTCAGCGGCGTCAGGCTCGCTGACGAGGTCGTTGACTACATCCTGGCACTTATCCGTGGCACTCGCGATATTGCCGATCTCGAAGCGGGCGCCAGTCCGCGAGCCGGGGCGATGCTCGCCGGCGCCGCGCGGGCGCGTGCAGCGATCATGGGGCGCGACTTTGTCATCCCCGACGACGTGAAAAGTCTCGCTCCCTCCTTGCTGCGCCATCGCCTGATCCTGTCGCCAGCGGCAGAAATCGAGGGTCGCCAGATCGAAAGCGTCGTCAGCACCATCATCGAAACGATAGAAGCGCCGCGTTGATCTACCCCACGCGAGCCTTGGTTCTGGCCACAGCGGCAGGGGCGCCCTTCGCCTTGGCGGTGGCGGTTCTGGTGCCGGAGACGTGGTATGCCGGTCTGGCATGGCCTTTCGCCATGCTTCTTCTTGCCTTGGTCGATGCCGCTATGGGTGCGGAAGTAAGATCCGCGTCTGCAGCCATCCAGGCACCCCGCGGCGCGTCGATCGGCAATCGGACGGAGTTGAAGGTAACGGTTGATGTCACGGGGCGACATCCGCCCTCCGCTGCTGAAGTTGCCTTGGCACCCGGTGCTTTCGTCGAGCTTGAGAACGATGGAACACTGTGGGTCCTGCTGGAGAATGGCCAGGGCACGGGCCTGACGTCTTTCGTGTCGCGGCGGCGCGGTACCGTGACCTTTGATCGCATCTGGCTGCGTTGGCGGGGGCGGCTGGGACTTGTGTGGAAGCAGCGCAACCTGCCGGCAGAGGTGCGCGTTGCCATTCATCCCGACATGGAAACCGTGCGCGAACGTGGCGCACAGATATTCGAGCGCCATGCATTGCAGGGCTTGCTCACCCAAATGCACAGCGGCGAGGGCACCGATTTCGAGGCGCTGGTCGAATTTCGCGCAGGCATGGACAGACGCTCGATCGACTGGAAGCAGTCAGCCCGTCACACGAGGCTTCACGCCAAGGAACACCGGGTCGAACGCAATAGCCAGATCGTGTTCGCAGTGGATGCCGGACGGCAGATGTCCGAACCCGTGGCGGGTCTGCCGCGCGTCGATCGCGCGGTTTCCGCTATGTTGCTCAACGCGTGGGTGGCGTTGAAGCTGGGCGACCGTGTGGCGCTGCACGCGTTCGATTCTCGCCCCCGCCTCACGAGCGGTTTCGTTTCCGGGGCGGGCGCATTCCCTGAGATCCAGCGCATGGCTGCTGGCATCGACTATAGCGGAGACGAGACGAACTATACTTTTGCACTCACCATGCTCGCTGGCCGGCTGCAACGGCGCTCAATGATCGTGATGCTTACCGAGTTCACGGATCTTACCTCAGCCGAATTCCTTGTCCGTGCGGCATCCCGCTTGCTTCGGACGCACCTGCTCCTGATCGTCGTGCTGCACGATGAAGAGTTGGAAGAGATGGCCCGCGCCGCGCCCGAGACTGCCGACGACGTGACCCGCGCAGTCACCGCCGCCGCTCTACTTAAGGAGCGTCTGGTGGTGATCACCAAGCTGCGTCATCTGGGCGTTCATGTGGTTGAGAGCGAACACGACCGCGTCGGGGATCGTCTCGTCGCCGCCTACGTCGATCTGAAGCGGAGAAACCTGCTTTGACCGCCGAGCAACAACCTCAGCCAGAGGTCAACGCCACCCGTTTCCGCGCCGCGCATCAGGAAACCTGGGAGCGGTTGGAGTGGATCGTGTCGCGGATCGAGAAGCGCTCGGTTCGGGCGCTCGACGATGATGATCTGCTTGCCCTGCCGGTGCTGTATCGCACCACGCTGTCTTCGCTCTCGCTGGCTCGCGAAACCTCGCTCGACCGCGCCTTGGTCACCTATCTCGAACAATTGTGCATCCGGGCCTACTTCCAGATCTACGGAGCTCCGGCCACCGTGCGTCGGAGCATCGCCTCGTTCTTCGCCAGCGGTTGGCCGCGCGCGATCGCCTCGCTCTGGCGAGAGACTATCGTTGCCACCGGCCTCATGCTCCTCGGCATATTGGCTGGTTACTTTCTGGTGACCGCCGACTCAGCGTGGTTCTATTCGTTCGTCCCGAGCGAACTGGCGCAAGGTCGTGATCCCACGGCGACCGCGGAAACCTTGCGGAGGGCGCTTTACGACGGCGACGACAGTGATCCGCTGGGTACGTTCGCTACCTATCTCTTCACGCATAACTCCCAGGTTGCTCTGTTCTGCTTCGCACTCGGTTTCGCCTTTGCTGTGCCGACGGCGATGCTACTGATCTACAACGGGATGATGCTGGGCGCGTTCATCGCGATCTACGTCCAGCACGGACTCGGTCTGGCGCTGGGCGGCTGGCTCATCATTCATGGTTCGACAGAGTTGTTTGCCATCATCCTGGCTGGCGCTGCGGGTTTCCGAATTGGCCTCGCTGTGGCCTTTCCCGGAGCTGAGAACCGCCTTGATGCGGCAACCACGGCGGGCCGCACAGCGGGAACGGCAATGGCCGGCGTGGTGCTGATGCTGCTGATCGCGGGGCTGCTGGAAGGTATTGGCCGCCAGACGATCCAAATCGACTGGCAACGCTATGCTGTAGGCCTGACCGTGCTGGCCGGCTGGCTCACCTATTACTACCTGCCGCGAGGCGCCAATGGCCGGGCGTAGGCAAACCAAGGGCGACAAGTCGCTGCGCCGACAGTTCGTAACGCCCGAAGGCGTGGACCTGAAGCTGGACCTCGCTGGTGCGGGCGAGCGAGCTTGTGCATTCCTGATCGACGTCTGCATCATTGTCGGCGTTCTGTTGGCAATGACGATAGCTCTGCTCTTCGGCCTTTCAGCGGCAGGCGAAGTGGCCTCACCTTCCCTGACGATCATATGGCTGCTTGGCTTTTTCGTTTTGCGGAATGCCTGGTTCACAGTGTTCGAACTGTCGGGGCGTGGAGCAACGGTGGGGAAGCGCCTGTTGGGCCTGCGCGTCGTCGCCAGGGACGGGTCTCGCCTCACCGCAGGGGCTGTTATCGTTCGCAATGCCATGCGTGAAATCGAGCTGTTTCTGCCAATATCATTCGTGACGGCAAATCAGGCGAGCAGCAGAGTCGACGCGTTCACCTATCTCCTTGCGCTCGCTTGGGTGGGGGTTTTCCTGTTCTTCCCGCTGTTCAATCGTGATCGCCTGCGTGTTGGCGATCTGCTTGCGGGGACATGGGTGGTCCATACCGTCAAGGCCACGCTAGCGCCTGACCTGACTGCCACCGAGCGAGTCCGGCGAGTGTTCCCGGACGCCGCGCTCAACCTCTACGGCGTGTTTGAACTTCAGACGCTTGAGAACGTCCTCCGCAGGGAGAACGACGAGGCGATCGCGACAGTGGCCGCTTCTATCCGCGCCAAGGCGGGCTTGGCCGATGACGGCGATGACTACGGTTTTCTTACCGACTATTACGCGGCGCTCTGTGCGCGGCTGGAGCGGAACGCGGTCTTGGGACGATACCGCAAGGACAAGTCCGCCACTGCGGCCTAGCAGCGGCCCAGATCACACAACCTCAGGCCGCTTCGCCTGCGGCCTTTCCGCTGGCCCAGGCCCATTGGAAATTATATCCGCCCAGCCATCCGGTCACGTCGACCGCCTCGCCAATCACGAAGAGGCCCGGCACCCGCTTGGCTTCCATCGTCTTGGACGAAAGCTCCGCCGTGCTGACACCGCCCACGGTTACTTCGGCTTTGGCAAATCCCTCGGTGCCGTTGGGCTGAAACTCCCACCGGGCGAGTTGCGCTTCGGCCCCACGCAACTGGGCATCGGTCAAATTCGCGAGCAAGCCTTCCAGCCCGATACGATCAGCCAATGCGTCTGCCAGCCGGTCAGGCAGAGCTGCCCGCAAGACGCTGCGTATTGTTGCTCGCGGCGTCTGCTTCTTGCGGGTGAGCAGCCATCCAGAATCCTCATTCGGGAGGAAATCGATCCCCACCGCGCTGCCTCGCCGCCAATAGGAGGATACTTGGAGAATGGCCGGGCCAGACAGCCCCCGGTGCGTGAACAGGGCTGCCTCGCGAAACGACGCCTTCTCACAGCGCGCGATCACTTCCGTCGCCACGCCTGATAGCTGCTGGAACAGCGCGTCGGCCCCGCTCAGGGTCAACGGAACCAGCGCCGGGCGAGGCTCGACAACCTTCAACCCGAAACGGCGCGCGAGTTCGTAGGCAAATCCCGTCGCGCCCATCTTCGGAATGGAGGGGCCGCCGGTGGCGATGACGAGCGACTGGGCCTCAATCACCCGCTGGTTGGTGGTGACCGTAAACCGCTCGTCCGAGCGGTCGACCTCCGTCACGCTCTCGCCGCAGGAAACCACGACGCCTGCCCCGGCACACTCAGTGAGCAGCAAGTCGACAATCTGGCGGGCCGAGCCATCGCAGAACAGCTGCCCCAAGGTCTTCTCATGCCAGGCGATGCCGTAGCGTTCGACCAGCTCCAGGAAATCTTGCGGAGTGTACCGGCTTAGCGCGGACTTCGCGAAGTGCGGATTCGCTGAAATGAAGCGGTCGGGCGCGGTGTGGATGTTCGTGAAGTTACAGCGACCACCGCCAGAGATCAGGATCTTCTTGCCCGGTTGGTCTGCGTGATCGACGACCAAGACCCGGCGCCCACGACGCCCGGCCTGCGCCGCGCACATGAGGCCAGCCGCGCCGCCACCCAGAACTATAACGTCGTAACTTTCGCGCATTCTGCCAATCATCCTACGCCAAGGCCTTCACGCCTCGCACGTGTCCGCTGGACTAATCCGCCCGGAATGCCGAGCAACTTCTGCGCTTACGACATCAATGGTGAGGCAGGCCACCACCAGCCCTCCCCGTTAAACCTCTGGAAAACGTCCCACGAAAACTTGGCCGGAATCGCGCGAGTACTCTAGCCCGCACGCGTGAGTGCTCCCATCAACATCGGCGTCGATCAAAACGATAAGGCTGTCACGATCGACATCAAGGAACTGCTGGCCACGCGCCTGCTGGTTCAGGGCAACAGCGGCTCGGGCAAATCGCACCTGTTGCGCCGGATTCTTGAAGAGAGCGCGTCAATCGTTCAGCAGATCGTGATCGATCCTGAAGGGGACTTCGTGTCGCTGGCCGACCAGTTCGGCCACATCGTGATCAACGGCGCGGCTTACTCGGAGGCGGAGCTTACGCGTCTGGCGGCGCGGATACGCCAGCACCGGGCGTCCGTCGTGCTCGCCCTCGATGATCTCGAAATCGAAGCGCAGATGCGCTGTGCGGCGATGTTTCTTTCGGCGCTGTTCGATGCCCCGCGTGAACAGTGGTTCCCTGCGCTCGTGGTAGTGGACGAAGCGCAGATGTTCGCACCGGCGGTGGCGGGCGAGGTCAGCGACGAGGCGCGCCGCCTCAGCCTCGGGGCGATGACCAACCTCATGTGCCGGGGCCGCAAGCGCGGCCTTGCGGGCATCGTCGCGACCCAGCGCCTGGCCAAGCTGGCGAAAAACGTCGCTGCCGAAGCGTCCAACTTCCTGATGGGCCGCACCTTCCTCGACATCGACATGATCCGCGCGGCGGATTTGCTGGGGATGGAGCGGCGTCAGGCGGAGCAGATCCGCGACCTCGCGCGTGGTCAGTTTCTCGGACTTGGTCCCGCGATCAGCCGTCGCCCGGTTTCCGTGCGGGTCGGCTCCGTGCAAACCGGGGTGAAAGTCATGGCTCAGGAGCTTGCACCGCCGTCCACCGCCTCGCCCGACCAACTGCACGCGCTGCTTCATGCGGACCTGCATCTGGACGACGGCGGCGACGCGCCGGTTCCCGCACCGATAGCGGCATCCGAACCCGACGCGGGCGAACTGCTGGAGCGCATTGCCTCTGTCTCGCTCGATGAGGAGGAAGATGTTGAAGAGCCGCAGCTGTTTGCCCCTGACCGGAGCGAGATCGACGCGGCGGTGAACGCAATCCTCGTCGATATGGCGGCAGAGCCTGACTGCACGTTCCAGCCGCCGGCCAAGCTGTTTCAGGATTTCTCCGTGCGGTGCCGGATGCAGCGGCTGACAGCCGGGCACGTCGACATGGGCCAGTTCCGCCGCCGCTTTGCGATGGCCGTTGCGGGCGTCACCGATCCGGCGGTCAGCCCGTGGCCGGACATTCTGCGCATCGCCAGTCCGCTCGCAGACGATTTGCTCGCGCCGTTCCTCGTGATTGCCCGCGCCGCGCAGGAAGGTGCGCCTTGCCCTGACGACGAGGAACTGGCGCGAGTCTATGGCACCAATTCCCTCGGCCGGTTGCGCCGCCTGCTCGATCACTACGAGCGTGCCTCGCTCATGGTGGTAAGGACGGATTTCAGCGGACGACGCTCGATCTTCCTTCCCGATCTTGGGCTGGCGACGGAACCGCTGGAAGCCTGACCGCCTGCGTTATCCGGGTTGACCGAGGACAAAGCGCGCGAGACGCTTGGGGCGTATTTGGGTAAGCTGAAGTCCGCCATTCTGTCGGGATTGGGGAGGGGCGACCGTGAACATGCCACATAACGAGCGCCACGCGGTTAGCCGGATCGGCTGGCTCCGCGCAGCTGTTCTTGGTGCCAACGACGGTATCGTTTCGACCGCCAGCCTGATGGTCGGCGTCGCTGCCGCTGCTGCCGGAAAGGCCGATATCCTGCTGGCGGGCTTCGCGGGTCTCGCTGCCGGGGCGCTCTCGATGGCGGCGGGCGAATACGTCTCGGTCAGTTCCCAGGCCGATACGGAGAAGGCCGACCTAGCGAGGGAGCGCAAGGAACTCGCGACCCAGCCGGAATACGAGTTGGACGAACTTACCCAGATCTACGTCAGGCGCGGGCTGGACCCGCAACTGGCGGAGCAGGTTGCCGAACAGCTCACCGCGCATGATGCGCTGGGGGCTCACGCGCGGGACGAGCTGTCGATCTCCGCGGAAACGGCTGCGCGCCCGCTTCAGGCGGCGGCGGCTTCCGCGGCGACCTTCACGGTCGGCGCGGCCTTGCCGCTTCTCGTCGTCATGCTGAGCCCGCTTGAGTGGATTACGTGGAGCGTTGGGCTTTCCTCGCTACTGTTCCTCGCCCTGCTCGGCGTGTTCGGTGCCCGTGCTGGGGATGCGCCCGTTGGCAAGTCAGTCGTCAGGGTCGTGTTCTGGGGCGCTGCGGCGATGGCGGTGACCGCTGGGGTTGGTGCGATCTTCGGCGTGGTGGCCTGACAGGCAGCCAGCTCCCACCCTACCGTTGACGGATGGCCTGTTTAGGTAAGCTGTGGATAGAACGTCAGATACTACCCACTGTGGGAACCGCGCGCCCTTTGGGCGTTTCCTTTCCATATGGGGACCGCCGAGGTTGCTTCTTATCCGCTGACTGGGCGTTTCCTGCAGGGCAGGCTGCGCCACACCATGACGCGCGAGGAAAAGGCCCTTGTTGAATCACTGGTAGAGAGGACGCAGCGCTGCACCGTACCCACTCGGCTGGTTGCTCGCGGCGATAAGGCGGAGCGGGCTATACTGATCCTCGAAGGCTACGCGATGCGTGTGATCGGAAACGAGGGCCAGCGCTTTATTGTCGGCTTTCAGGTGCCCGGTGACTTCGCCGATTTGCAGGGGCTTCTACTCCCGCGGCTGGATCATGATGTGGTGACTTTGGGTGAGACCCTGGTCGGATACGTCTCGCACGCGCGACTGGAAATGGCTCTGGACGAGCATCCCCGGCTCGGTCGTCTGCTGTGGTTCGCGTCGCTCGTCGATGCAGCGATCCATCGGCAGTGGATCCTCAAACTGGAGCAACTGACCGCCCCGCGCCGAGTAGCGCATTTCTTTGCGGAGTTGTGGCACCGGCTGGACGCGGTGGGCCTCGGTCGGGCCGATGGATTGCGAACCCCGCTCACACAGACTGACCTTGCCGATATGTGCGGCACGACCGCCATCCACATGAACCGGGCGCTGGGCATCCTGAAACGCGAAGGGCTGGCTGAATTTCGGCGCGGCGCCGTTTATGTGCCTGATCGCGCGAAGCTGGAGGAGTTTGCCGGTTTCGATCCCGCATACCTCTACGGGATGGAGAACCGCGCGCACGCTGGATTGGCGCGACGACGCTGACCTTCTCGGGGATAGTGCTATCATGCGGCACCGATGATGCCCGACGCCGATTTCGCGCAGCCAGTGAAACTGGCAGACCAATACGCCCCGCGCCGCCGCCCGCGCTGGGGCACGTTGACCTTGATCGTGCTCCTGCACCTCGCTGCGATTGCTGGCCTCGCGCGGGTTTTCGCGCCCGACTTCGCACGCTCTGCGATCGAGACAGCGACCTCGCTGGTGACGGTCGCCATCAGCGATCCGCCCGCTCCTCCCGCGCCGGAACCATCGGCAGAGCCGGATGCTGGCGCTGCGGCTGAGGAGGGCAAGAAGGCCACCCCGCGCGAGGTCATGGCGCCAAAGGCCCCGATACCGCGCCCCGATCCCGCTCCTCCCGCCGCCTCCACCGGCACTGCCCAGACCTCTGGCGCGGCTGCTGCCGGAGTAGGCACTGGCGGGGGCGGAGAGGGCATAGGGACCGGGAGTGGAGGTTCCGGTACGGGTTCGGGCGGCGGCGCGCAGCCGCTCGCCAAGATCGCCGGAGATATCAATAATGCCCGCGACTATCCGCGCGCAGGGCGCGAGGCGCGCAAAGGGCATGATGTAGTCATAGAACTGGCGGTTGATGCCGATGGCCGGGTCAGTAATTGCCGGGTGACTGACCCTAGCCCCGATGCGGAGGCCGACGCCATCACCTGCCGCCTCGCCACGCAGCGTTTTGTGTTCCGGCCGCGCCTCAATTCAGCGGGGGAACCGGTGCCGGGCATCTACCGTTGGCGGCAACGCTGGTTTTGATGACAATAGTCAGGGCACGACCTACATTGCTTACAAAGCTCAATATATTCCGGGGATTCGAGGCGATATGGCAGTGATCCATCCGGTCGTCCTTTGCGGCGGCAGTGGTACTCGACTTTGGCCCAGAAGCCGCAAGCACGCCCCCAAGCCGTTCCTGCCTCTGGTCGAGGATCAGACACTGTTTGAGGCGACACTGGATCGCTGTGCCGACAGTGTCCGCTTTGCCCCGCCTATCGTGGTCACTGGCACCGCTCACCTCACTCACGTGGAGGCGCAGGCTGCCGCGTTCCCAGGTGTCAGGGTGATCGTGGAACCGGAGGCGAAGAACACTGCTGCTGCCATTGCGCTGGCCGCCGAACGTCTGCCTGCGGATGCGATCATGCTGGTTTGTCCCAGCGATCATCACATCGCAGATGTAGGCGCCTTTCGCGACGCGGCCGTAGCTGCGGGCGCGCTGGCGGAAGCGGACTGGCTGGTCGCCTTTGGCATCGCGGCGACCTCGCCGGAAACCGGCTATGGCTACATCCGGCGGGGCGAGAGGCTCGATGGTGGCTTCCAGGTCGAACGCTTCGTCGAAAAACCGGACCACGCCACGGCCGAACGCTTCCTGGCGGATGGCAACTATAGCTGGAACGGCGGCATCTTCGTTTTCCGCGCGGGCGCATTTCTCGACGAGCTGCGCGGCCACCGCCCCGATCTGGCGGAGGCCGTGCATCGCGCGGTGGCGCAAGGCAGGGAGCAGGGCGTGGAATTCCACCCGGACCCTGCGGCATTCTCAGAGATCAAGCCGGAATCGGTCGACTACGCGGTGATGGAGAACACATCGCGCGCAGCGGTAGTGCCGGTGGACATGGGCTGGTCGGACATCGGCAGCTGGCACGCTCTGCGCGATGCGCGCACGGGTGACGAGAACGGTAACCGCACGCGTGGCCGCGTCGAGCTCGTCGATTGCCGCAATGTCCTGGCTGAGACGGATGGCCCGCGAATTTCGATAATCGGGCTGAATGATATCGCCGTTGTGGTCGATGGCGACGAGGTACTGGTCACGACGATGGCGGGCGCGCAAAAGGTCGGCAAGCTGGGTGGTGCTTCGAACCAGTAGGGCGCTCCAGCTGCACGAACCACAGGGGGTGACGATGGGTGAGATACTGAGTTCCGAAGGAGTCGTCGCCCAGACCATTCAACTGGCGCTGGCCCCGGTGTTCGTGCTGGTGGCGATCGGCAACATCATGAACATCCTGTCGCAGCGACTGGGCCGTGTGGTCGATCGTTCGCGCGTGCTGCAACAATTGCACGGTAACACCACCGGGGAAGAACACGATGCCGTCGTGCGTGAAATTCGGACGGTGGACCGCCGTATCGAGATGATCAGCAGGGCGATCCTGATGCTGGTGCTGAGCGGCCTTTCCATCGGTCTTTGCGTCGCGCTGCTGTTCATCGAGGAAATCCTGCACGCGAATGCGCAGCAGTTCGCGGCGGGGGCGTTCATTCTTGCGATTGGACTGCTGATGGCCGCGCTGACCCTGTTCATGCGCGAAACCCGCCACGCCACCACGGTGCTGCGCATTCCGGAAACGTATCTGGAGCGTGGGCGCAGGCTATAGCCCGCGTCCCTGTCAGATCAGGATGAAGGCGGGGCCAACATCTTGCGGCCCTGCTCGCGCACGGCACCTTCGATCAGCGGCTTCACAAAGTTCAGCGCGGCCGGCAGTTCGATAGAGAGCAGCACCTGAGTATCGGCCACGTCGATGTGTCCGGTCAGTGACTGGCCCAGCGCTGAAATCGCCATTTCCAGCCGATCTTCCCCGGTCCAGCGGGTCGTTACCTCCGCCATGCCGCCCGGGAAGCCTTCAGCCATCTTGTGGCTGTTTTCGCGCAGGCGGCGACGTGCTTCTTCGCGGCCAAGTCCGTGGGGGATGGCGACTTCCATGGCCGATCAGCCTTCCGAGCTATGAGGTGAAGGCAGGGATTCCGGTTCGCCAGCGGCGCCGTAACGATAATCGAGATAGCGGGTGCGGACGGCCAGATCGTCGATCGCGCCATCGGCCAGCTGCCGCGTTACGCGGTCGATCTCGCCGCTGATCTTGTGCAGGCTTTCCGCCAGTTGATCGTCAGGCGCGGCACCGGCACGCTGTTCCTTGCGCAACGGTGCGGGAATCTTGCGATAGGCGTCGATCACGCCAGGCAGCGTTTCGCCCACCAGCTTGCGCGTCTCCATCGCGGCGGGGTGCGCCGGATTGACGTGTTCCAACTGCACCCCCAGCGCATCGAGCTGCACGCCGATCTGATCGACCAGCGTCACTGCGGGCGGGGGCAGGGTCGGGCGCTGGTGTTCCAGCCACAGCTCCGTCCGCGCGACCATCTGCCTTGCATCGCCTACGTTGAGGCTATTTCGCTTGGGCACGCGGACCTTCGGGAAGTTGGAGAACAGCAGCGTCGTTGCCACCACGCCCATGAATGCGATCATGATGCCGGTGAAGCCGATGCCGTCGATCACGATCCCCGCCACCGTGGCCGCCACCAGGATCGCCAGCAGCGACCCGCCGATCAGCTTGAGCCGGGTCAGCAGATTGCGGCGGCGCAGATCGGCAGAGCCGCGCCCGATCGATGCCCGGCCTGCACCTTCGCGCCGATGGAAGCCACCGTCGCGCTGGGTCACCAGCGATTGCCGCGCGTCGCGCAGGATCACATCCGATTGGCGGGTGCTGTCTGCCATTATTCGACCGTCAGCAGGGAAGGTTCGGCAGTGGTCAGCCGTGCCTGCGCCTGCCCTTCGGCGCGGGCGATATAGCCCTTCGACTTCTCGACTTCCTTCGTCAGCGTATCGACCGTCTGCTTCATGGAATCGAGCGCGCGCAGCTTGAACGTGTCGATGGAATCCATCGTGTCATAGATGTTCTGGAACGCGCGTTGTAGTGTTTCGAGCGGGATGGTGGAGCTGGCCGCCTGCTCATGAATCCTGCCGGTCTGCTCGCGCAGCAGGGTGCTGGTTGAATCGATGATCCCGGCGGTGGTTTCGTTCAGCGCGGTGATCTGGCCCAGCACGAGGCGCTGGTTGGTCATCGCCTCGGCCACGGTCACCGCCGTGCGCAGCGCGCCGACGGTCGTGGTGCTGGCGCGGTCGACGCCCTTCACCAGTTCGACGTTGTTCTTCTTCACCAGGTCCAGCGCCAGATAGCCCTGTGCGGAAACCGCCATCTGCGTCAGCAGGTCCTGAGTGCGCTGGCGCACATAGAACAGCGCGCTTTCGCGAATGGCCTTCGCCTTGGCTGGATCGACCGAGTCCAGCTCCGTCGCCTTTTCCTCCAGCCGTTCGTCCAGCCGGCGGGAAATGTGGATCATCTGTTCCAGATTACCCATCGCTTCCCACAGCTTGGCGCGCTCCACGTCGATGGCGGCGTTGTCCATCAGCAGCTCGTCCTTGCCGCTGGCGAGGTTGCCGAGCACGCCCTGGATATGCGTTTGCGCGCTTTGATAGCTGCGGAAGTAATTGGTCAGCTTGTTGCCGAACGGGATGATGCCCAGAAACTTGCGCGTGCCCGACAGCTTCCCGCGCTTGCCGGGGTCGAGGTCTTCCACCACCCGGCGCAGTTCGGCCAGATTGGCGCCAACGCCCTCATCCTTGTCCATCGCCCGTACCGGACGGTCGAGGAAGCGGTTGGAATGGCTGGACGCGGCCACGATTTCCTTGCGGCCCATGTTGGTGAGCTGGTCCACCTTCTTGCCGAACTCCGGCGAATTGGCGTCCTGCGCGACAAGATCGGCCACGAAGGCATCGACCTTTTCGTCCAGCTTGCTCTTCTTTTCCTCGCTCACGGGCACCAGCCCCGCCGCACGTTCCGGCCCGACGACCGGCACAGGGGTCGGCGGCGTCAATTCAAAGTCAGCCGCAGCTTGGGTGGCGGTAGTGGTCTGGTTGTTCGTGGCCATTCGCTTGTCCCCTTCCGGCAACTCCCACTGTATTAGGTGGGCAAGACACAGTGTTCAAGAGCGCGAGGCGCTGTGCTGTGTTATGGATCGGTAGGTGCCGCAACCTGATGCCGCGCGAAAGGGGTAATTACCATGCCGACAGAACTGCTCGTCCTGGCCCTTGGGGCTGTCCTGCTGCTGGCCCATATCCTGATCGCGGGTAACGTGCGCACACGGCAATATGGCACCCAGTGGAACATGGGCGCGCGGGACGAGGATGTGCCCCCGCTCGATCCCGTCCCGGCGCGGTTGCTGCGGGCGCAGGCGAATTACCAGGAGACATTCCCGATCGCGATCGCCGCGCTGCTGGGGGTAGTGCTGGCCGGAAAGACGAGCGAGCTGACGGCGATTGCTGCCTGGACTTGGCTGATCGCGCGGATGATCTACCTGCCGCTCTATTGGACCGGCGTGCCCAAAGTGCGGACGCTGGTCTGGGGCGTGGCTACGTTGTCGATCCTGCTGGTGCTGGGCGTGTTGCTGTTCGGGTGAACAGCTGTTGGGGGCTGGCTTCGACCCCATTGCGGACATCCGCCTTGCTCGTCATCATGCGGCATGGCGCAGAACTTAGTTAGACGTTGGGTTCCCTCGGACAGACTGGGCGAACGACCGGTCAGCATTTTTGATGCGAGCTGGCAGGGGGGGCAACAGCGACTTATTCTGACGCTCAAATATGCTGACGGCCGTGGAGATGATGAAGATGCCGTAATCATCTTCCATGACGTTTACGCCTATCGGATCTTTGATGAGAACATGGACGATGACAGCCTGCTAGACAGCCAGGCGGCGCAGTTAGCGGTGAACTATCCTTACGGTGGCAGATGGCCCTTTCTCGAAATCACCTCGTCTACATGGGTGCATGAACTAGTCGAGCGAGACGGGGCATGGGCAACTGGCGACTTCCGACATCTGATCGTGACCGCGCGACAGATGCATCTCCACGTCGCCTGTCGGACCTTAGTCCAGCCCGACTACATAACCAACGAAAGCTGACGATCGCTTCCCACCCCAAAACGGGCGCCTAAGCCGCCCGCTTCAGCTCCATCCGACCCTCAAGCTTACGCCGCCAGCTGCAGCGGTTCGATCTCGCCCGACAGGTAAAGGCGCTTGGCCTTGGCGCGGCTGAGCTTGCCGGAACTGGTGCGCGGCAGGGTGCGCGGGGGGACGAGTTCGACCACGCAGTTCATTCCGGTGATGGAACGGACCTTGTCGCGGATGGTGTCGCGCAGCTTGATGCGCTCTTCCGGGTCGGACACACGGCAGTGGACGAGTACGGCGGGTGCTTCTTCGCCGTTTTCCATCTCGATGGAGAACGCTGCGATGTCGCCGTGGTTGAAGCCGGGGAGCTGTTCCACGGCCCATTCGATGTCCTGCGGCCAGTGGTTCTTGCCGTTGATGATGATCATGTCCTTCGCCCGGCCGACGATGAACAGATATCCCCTGGCCATGTAACCCATGTCGCCGGTGTCCAGCCATCCGTCGACGAGGCATTCGGCGGTCGCTTCCGGGTTGCGGAAGTAGGAATGCATCACGCTGGGGCCGCGGCACCAGACCTTGCCGATCTGGTGGTCAGCATTCGGCTTGCCCTTCTCGCCGCGAATCTCGACTTCCATGTCGGGCAGCGGCTTGCCGCAGTTGACGATGGCGCGATAGCGGGCCGGGCGCGACAGGTCGCGGCGGGTGCCGGACAGGCGCTCTTCCTCGACCAGTTCGACGTGAATGCCCTCACCGGGCGGCATCACGGTCACGGCCAGGGTCGCTTCCGCCAGGCCATAGCTGGGGGTGAAGGCGGTGGCCTTGAACCCGGCTTCGGCAAAGGCGTTGACGAAGTTCTGCATCACGTCGGGCCGGATCATGTCCGCCCCGTTGCCGGCCAGCCGCCAGCGCGACAGGTCGAACCGTTCGGACACGTTGGACTGGCTGGAAATGCGGCGGGCGCAAATGTCATAGCCGAACGTGGGCGAATAGCTGAGCGTATTGCCCTGGTTGCGGCTGATCAGGTCCAGCCACGCCAGCGGGCGACGCGCGAAGTGTTCGGTCTTCAGGTAATCGATCGAAACCTGATTGGCGATCAGCGACAGGAAACAGCCAACCAGACCCATGTCGTGATACCACGGCAGCCAGCTGACGACGCGATCGTTCTCGCCGATATTCATCGCCGTGGCATGGCCATAGAGATTGTGCAGCAGCGCGCGGTGCGTAACCGCGACCCCGGTGGGGAAGCGTGTCGATCCGCTGGAATACTGGAGATAGCAGATGTCGTCGGGCTTGGCCTCGGGCAGCTCTGCCTCGGGCGCGTCCCGCTCGGCAAAGCTCTCCCAGTCGATGCTGTCGCAATTGCGGCGTTCGGCAGCAGCCTTGGCCATGTCGGCGATTTCGGCCGGATAGAGCAGAAGCTTGGGATCGGCGCTTTCCAGCTGAACGACCAGCTGATCGATGTAATTTTCCTTGCCGCCGAAGGTGGTCGGCAGCGGCAGCGGCACGGGCCATGCACCGGCATAGACGGCGCCGCAGAACAGGGCCGCGAATTCCGGGCCGGTTTCGGCGATCAAGGCCACGCGGTCGTCCTTGCCGACGCCGCTGGCGATCAGCCGCCGGGCCATGGCCAGGGCATCCTCGCGCATTTCGCTATACGGATAGGCACGCTCCAGCACGCCACGGGCGTCATGGAAGTTCAGGCCCTTCGCGCTGCGCGCCGCATAGTCCACCGCTTCGGTGAACGTAGCGAACTCCGCGCGGATGCGCGGAAGCGGGCAGTCGTTGGGAGTGGGTACGATATCCGTCATGTCGTGTTGGCAATCCCCGCCATTCGTGCGCTCTTCCCGGCACTTGAGACTATCGCCATCAAGCCGCGCGAAGAAACGCGGCCCCCTCATCATACTTTCCCATTTGTCAATGACTGTGGCACGAATATGGCCATGACAGGCGATGCGCAAGCGGCGAAACGAACGCGTAAGGGCACAAGGCCATTGGACGCCGGGCGTCTGGAAGAACTGGCCTTATCTTACGTCGCGCGCTTCGCGACAAGCGCTTCACGGCTGGAGGGCTATCTGGTCCGCAAGGTGCGCGAACGCGGGTGGAATGGCGATGATGAACCGCCCATCGAGCGGCTGGTCAGTCGCTACGTAGAACTCGGTTATGTCGATGATGCGGCCTTCGCTCGCTCACGTGCGGGCAGCCTGCTGCGGCGCGGATACGGTCCGCGGCGGATCGGGCAAGCACTGGGGCAGGCCGGGATCGACACGGAAACTCGAGAAGAGGTTCGCCCTGACGAGGCGGAGGAACGCCGCGCCGCGCTCACACTGGCGCGAAAGCGCGGGTTTGGTCCATTCGGGCGCGGCAGGGACGGGGGCGAGCCGCTGGATCGGGCGCTTCGGGAACGGCAGCTCGCGGCGATGCTGCGCGCTGGCCACAGGCTCGACACCGCACGCGAAATCGTGGATGCCTCCAGCGAGGACGCGGCCGAACTCTGGGTCGCCGAGGCTGAGGAAGAACACTGATCCATGCGTGCGCTGATGCTCTCGTTGCTGCTCTGCCTTCCCGCCTGCTCGCAGGCTGCCGAACCCGCACCGGCCCCTGCCGCGCAGGCATCGGTTCACCCGGTTTCGGGGCTGGAGGTGCTTCCGCTCACTGTCACCACCGCCGATGGGCAGGTTCACGCATTCCAGGTGGAAATGGCGCGTTCGGGGCCGGAACAGGCCCAGGGGCTGATGTTCCGTACCCAGATGGGCGCGAACGAAGGGATGCTGTTCCCCTACGATCAGCCGCGCATCCTCAGTTTCTGGATGAAGAATACCGTGCTCTCGCTCGATATCATATTCATCGGGCCTGATCGCCGGATCGTGAACGTGGCCGATCACACCGTGCCGTACTCCGAAGAAAGCGTCATGTCGGTCGCTCCTGCCATCGCCGTTCTGGAACTGAACGCGGGTCGTGCGGAGGAACTGGGCATTACCGCTGGCTCGAAGGTCGATTGGTAAGCTTGCGCGGGCGGGGTGCTTGGCGCTAGTGCGCGGCCCATGGGAATCCTCATGAAGATCTTCACCTGGTGGGATGGTGCCACGATCGGCACCTCGCTGTTCAGCGCTCGTAATGGCGAGCACGTCGGCACCGACGCGCAGGGCAACCGCTACTATCGCTCGAAAAAGAAGACGGGCGACGGGCGCGAAAGGCGCTGGGTGATCTACAACGGCCCCAATGACGCGAGCCGCGTTCCGCCCGAATGGCACGGCTGGTTGCACAACTCGTATGACGAGCTGCCCGAAAGCCATCTGCCGCCGGCGAAGATCTGGGAAGTGGATTACACGCCCAACCCCACCGGCACGGCTGCCGCGTACCGCCCGCAAGGCGCGCTTGAGCGTGGCGGGCTGCGGGCGCGCGCTGCTGCGGATTACGAAGCCTGGACGCCTGACGCGTGAGGTTGGCCGCGGTCATCGCGGCCACGGCGCTGCTTGCGGCGTGTTCCGGCGCTGCGCCGGAGCCCGAGCCCGAAGAAACCGAGGTGCCGGCCGAACTCGCCGGTGCCGCTCCGGTACAGGCAGCGACCGGTGCGGGCACGCCGATGGATCAGCGAGTCGCGACGCTGGGTCTGCTGAACAAGCGCAACAACATCACCCGCGATATCGAGATGAAGCCGGGCGAGGCGCGCCGCGTCGGCAACGTGGTGATCCGCCTGTCCGCCTGCGAACGCACCGCGCCGTGGGAAGACCCGCCAGAGATCGGCGCGTTCGTGCAGGTCGTCATCAACGAGCGCAAGGACGCCGATTCGCCGCTGGAGTGGCGCCGCGTGTTCTCGGGCTGGCTGTTCAAGAACTCGCCCAGCCTCAACGTGGTGGAACACCCGATCTACGACGTCTGGGTCAAGGACTGCAAAATGACCTTCCCGGGCGAAGGGCCTGCCACCCCGTCCGACAGTGGTGCGGCTCCTGCCGCAGCGGCCCCGTCGCCAGCGCCCACGCCGACAGAGACACCAGCGGAACCTGCCGAATCGCAGACCGACGCGTAGATTTCCGGCAGCGCGGGGGCAGGTTCGCCCAGGGCTGCTTCTGCCAGCAGCTCCAGATAGGCATCCCGGCTTAGGGGAACCGCGCCCAGCGATGCCAGGTGTTCGGTCATGAACTGGCAGTCGAGCACCTCGTATCCACCCCGCCGCAGCAGGGCCACGAGCCACGCCAGCGCCACCTTCGATGCGTCTGTGGCGCGGCTGAACATGCTCTCGCCGCAGAACACGCGGTCGAATCCCACCCCGTAAAGCCCGCCCACCATCTCGTCGCCGATCCAGCATTCGATGGAATGGGCGTGGCCTTGGGCGTGCAACTCCCGGTAGCTGGCGTCGATGCTGTGATTGATCCAGGTTTCCGGGTGATCCGGCCGGGGAGCGGCGCAGGCTTCTATCACTCCGGCGAAGTTCGCATCGCAGGTGACGCGGAACCGATCCTGCCGGATCACCTTGGCCAGCGAGCGGCTGGGATGAAAGTTTTCGAGCGGAATCACTGCCCGTTCGCGGGGTTCCACCCAGTACACATCATCGTCTTCCCGACCGTCAGCCATGGGGAAAATCCCGCTGCGATAGGCGCTGAGCAGCAGTTCAGACGGGATGATGTGCGGGGTGGGTTGAACCATGCGGAACAGCTAGGAACTTTTGTTCGTTTTTGCGAGCGGCCCCGCGCCGCTTGCCAACCTCGCCGACCGGCTATAGAGGCCACCCCGCCCGCAGGAGTGTAGCTCAGTTGGTAGAGCATCGGTCTCCAAAACCGAGGGCCGTGGGTTCGAGTCCCTCCACTCCTGCCAGCTTTTCCCCGATTCCACCGCCAGCGCCGCTGGCGTCCGCTGCCAGCCCGGTTAACCTGGGCGGGGCAGGGGGCTCGTGGTGATGGGTAACACACTCGATTTTCTGCGACAGGCGCGCTGGCTCGATGCCGGGCGCGTGCGCGGCTATGCGATCATCATCGGAATCGCCAGCGTCGGTCTGCTGGTTGCCTCGTGGTTCGCCGCGATGGGTCCGCTCGGCAGCGACTACCTCGCGTTCTGGGGCGCGGCGCAGGCCGTGCTGGATGGCGCGCCGCAGGCCGCATACAGCCTCGCGTGGCAGGAACGGGTGCAGACCGGCGCGGGGTTTGATGAATGGTACGCCTTCGTCAATCCGCCGCCCTTCCTCTTCGCGATCGCCGCGTTCGGCGCGCTGCCGTTCCCGCTGGCGTGGATCGCGTGGAACGCCGCGACTTACGCTGCGTGGTGCTGGGCCGCGATCAAGGCGTTCCCGCGCCTGTGGCTGCTCGTGCTGGTGTTTCCCGGTGCCCTGATCGCCGCAGGCCACGCGCAGAACGGGTTCGTGACCGGCGCGCTGCTTGTCGGCGGAGTTGCCCTGCTCGATCGGCGCCCCGTGATCGCGGGCGCCCTTTTCGGTGCGCTGGTGATCAAGCCCCACCTCGCCCTGCTGATTCCCTTCTGGCTAGCCGCCGGTGGCCGGTGGCGCGCGTTCATCGCCGCCGGGGCAAGTGCCGTGGGCCTGCTGGCGCTGTCGTGGCTGGTCTTCGGTACCCAGACGCTGATCGACTACACGACCAGTTGGGAGGCAAGTGCGGCCCTGATGCGCACGGCGGACACCGATTTCCTCCTCCGCATCGCCACGCCTTACGCCCAGACGCGCATCTTTGCTGGGGAACTGGCCGCGAACGGCGTGGCCGTGGTGCTCGTCCTTGCGGCGATTACACTGGTCATGCTGTCATGGCGCCGCTTCGGGCAGGACGGAATGGCGAGCGGCGCGGCCATGCTGGCCGCCACCGCGCTCGCCTCGCCATATCTGTTCAACTACGACCTGCCGTTCCTGATCGTGCCGATCCTGTGGCTGGTCCAACGCGGCCTGCGGGACGGCTTTCGTCCTTGGGAGAAGGTGCTGCTGGTGGCGCTGTGGCTGGCCCCTTACGCGACGCGGGCCGTGGCTCTGCCGCTCGGCCTGAACCTCATGCCGGTCGCCTCCGCGCTGGTCCTGTGGCTGGTCTGGACAAGGGGTAGCGCAGGGGCAGGCGCGTCGGACCGAAGCGGCATCACGGCTGGCTGATCGCGGGTAGCTTCCCCGTGATACCCTTGCCATCGCCCTGCGGCCTCGCTACATCCCCCGCCGACTTCCGACATCGGAGCCCCTTTGCCCCTCCCGGTCCCGCCGGGGTGGCGGGAAAGTGTATCCGGGACTACGTGGCGGAAGACATTAATTTCAAACTGCGAGGCTTGAACATGGCCAAGACCAGCCCTGTCGAATTCCTCCGCCAGGTCCGCGCCGAAGCGGGCAAGGTGGTGTGGCCGACCCGCGAAGAAACGGTGAAGACGGCGATTTTCGTCGGCATCCTGATGGTGCTGCTGTCTGCGTTCTTCCTCGGCGTCGATTCGCTGTTCGGCATCGTTGTGCGGTGGCTGCTCGCGCTGGTTTAACTGACCGGCGCGTTCGCAAGGCGCGGTTTTAACAGACAGGCTTCGGGAAAGAGACAATGGCAGCCCGCTGGTACATCATTCACGCCTATTCCGGCTTTGAGAACAAAGTCCGCGATTCGATCATCTCGGAGGCCGAACGTCTCGGCCTGTCCGACGGTGTGGAAGCGGTAGAAGTTCCGACCGAAACGGTCACCGAGGTGAAGCGCGGCAAGAAGGTTCAGGTCGAACGCAAGTTCATGCCGGGCTACGTTCTTGCCAAGCTCAACCTGACCGACGACGTCTATCACCTCGTGAAGAACACCGCGAAGGTCACGGGCTTCCTCGGTTCGGGTAGCAAGCCGCAGGCCATCAGCGAGCGTGAAGCTGCGCGTTACTTCGGCGGTGTCGAAGAAGCGAAGTCCGCTCCGAAGCGCGAAGTCCACGTCGATTACGAGATCGGCGATCAGGTCAAGGTGCTCGACGGTCCGTTCGCCAGCTTCAACGGCGTGGTGGAAGAACTCGACTTCGACAAGAACAAGGTCAAGGTCAGCGTTTCCATCTTTGGCCGCGGTACGCCGGTCGAACTGGATTTCGAACAGGTCGAACTCGTCAAGTAAGTCCCGCGTCGCTTCGGCGACGTCGGCGACGTCGGCTGCGGCGCTCTGATGAGCGCCGTGCTTGCGCCTTGGCGGCATTTTCGCTAACGGCGCCGCTTCCGTGCCCCAGGCGCGGATACCCGTGCGGGAGGGCTGCGTGTCAGCCCGTTTGACCGCTTACCATGAGCCGGCGACCGCAAGGCACCGGCGACAGTGAGAAAGGAGGCCAGTGATGGCCAAGAAGATCGAAGGCTATATCAAGCTGCAGGTGCCCGCGGGCTCCGCAACGCCTTCCCCGCCGATCGGCCCTGCGCTCGGTCAGCGTGGCGTGAACATCATGGAATTCTGCAAGGCGTTCAATGCCGCCACGCAGGAGCTCGAAAAGAGCATGCCGATCCCGACGATCATCACCGTCTATGCGGATCGCAGCTTCACGTTCGAGACCAAGACCCCGCCTGCATCGTTCCTCATCAAGAAGGCTGCCAACCTGAAGTCGGGTTCCAAGGAACCGGGCAAGGTTTCGGCCGGACAGATCTCGCGCAGCAAGCTGACCGAGATCGCCGAACTGAAGATGAAGGATCTGAACGCCAACGATATCGAAGCGGCTACCCGCATTATCGAAGGCTCCGCCCGCGCGATGGGCCTCGAAGTGGTGGAGGGCTGATTCGATGGCTAAGCTCAACAAGAAGCGCAAGCTGCTCGCTGAAAAGCTCGATTCTGAAAAGCTCTATGGCTTTGAAGAAGCACTCGCCGTGCTCCGCGAATTCGCCAGCAAGAAGTTCGACGAAACCGTCGAAGTGGCGATGAACCTCGGCGTCGATCCGCGCCACGCCGACCAGATGGTCCGCGGCATGGTTTCGCTCCCTGCCGGTACCGGCAAGGACATGAAGGTCGCCGTGTTCGCCAAGGGCGACAAGGCTGACGAGGCGCTCGCCGCCGGTGCCGACAAGGTCGGTGCGGAAGACCTCATGGAAGACATGCAGGCCGGCAACCTCGACTACGATCGCGTGATCGCCACCCCGGACATGATGGGTGTGGTTGGCCGTCTCGGTAAGGTTCTGGGTCCGAAGGGCCTGATGCCGAACCCGAAGCTCGGCACCGTCACGCCGAACGTCGCGCAGGCGGTCAAGGACGCCAAGGGCGGCCAGGTCGAATTCCGCGTCGAAAAGCAGGGCATCATCCACTCGGGCATCGGCAAGCTGTCCTTCACGGAAGATCAGCTCAAGACGAACTTCAACGCTTTCGTTGATGCGATCGTCAAGGCGAAGCCGGCTGGCGCCAAGGGCAAGTATGTCCGCAAGGTGTCGCTTACTTCGACCATGGGCCCCGGCCTGAAGATCGATACGACGGAAGCTGAAGGCTAAGCCTTCGCGCTTACAAGATCACCAAGGGGGCCGGTGGAGCGATCCGCCGGCCCTTTTGCTTGCGCGGGGCATTTTCCTACAGGCCGCCGGTCCGGGTAAACGTGGGCGATGGCACCATCCCTCACCAGGTCTGCATGTGACTTTTTTACCGCGCGCCGATGGTGTCACCTTGGCGGGCGTGAAGTCCACACGGGCTGGGCGAAAAGGGCGCGCAAACCCGCGCATATCCGGGGTTGGGCGGCCAAGGTTACACCGGCATACACAGCCGATCTGCGTCAACACCACGGTGTCATCTTGAAGGGGCGGGGCGCGGATCAGATCCCGCCGGGCGTGAAGTCGTGACCAGCCTCGGCCAGCGCCTCGCTCAGCGTATCCGCACAGCTCCGCAGCGCCTCGGCGTCGGTCGAGCGAATCACGAAGTTCGCGCCTGTCCGGCCCTCACGGAAGAAGGGGTAGCTGCCGATCTGGCATTCCGGGTGCCCCTTCTCCACCTCCCGCAGCAGGTCCGCCACTTCGCTTTCGGCGACCCAGCAGCCGATGGTCTCGCTCAGCAGCGGGGCGCCGCCCTGAAGCTGGCCGGTCAGCGCGTCGAGCATCTGCGCCGCGATATGCGGCACGCCTGCCATCAGGAATACGTTACCGATGCGAATGCCCGGCGCGCCCGACATACGATTCGGGATAAGCTCTGCCCCCTCGGGCACCCGCGCCATGCGCAACCGCGCTTCAGTGATGCCGCCGCGCGTGGAGTAGTAGTCTTCGAGGATGCGGCGCGCCTCGGGGTGAACCACAACCGGCAGCGCCAGCGCCTTGGCCACCGCATCCACGGTGATGTCGTCGTGGGTCGGGCCGATGCCGCCCGTGGTGAACAGGTAGTCGTGGGCAATGCGCAGTGTGTTGATCGCCTCGACGATCCGGTCTTCCTGATCGGGCACCACGCGCACTTCCGACAGGCGGATGCCCTGCACGGTCAGCCAGCCCGCGACTTGGGCGATGTTCTTGTCATGCGTTCGGCCAGAGAGAATCTCGTCCCCGATAATGACGAGAGCGGCAGTCCATATCCGGTCGGTAGAAGGCATAGTCACCCGACTAGGATAAACAGGCCCGCTCGGCAAAGCCTACCCCCGAATCAGTTCGCCAATCTGCACATCCGATTGCAGGCCCAGCCACTTCGCCAGCGTCTTCAGATCGCCCGCCACCTGATCGGAGAGCAGTTGCGCTTTGCTGGGGTGGACCCGCAGGACGAGCGCCCCTCCCTCACGGCGAAGCTCGCTACCCGCCAGCGATGCAGGCGACGCGGCACCAAGGCGGCGGCAGAGCCTTATGGCCATCCCCCAACCTACCGCTTCGTGCAGGTTGGCGGCGCTGGTCAGGCGTTCGAGTTCTGGGGGCAGCGCGGGCTTGCCGGTCGCAGCCAGCAAGGTCGCCGCCAGACAGGCACGCCCGCTGGGCTCAAGGCCGACCCAGCGCTTGTCCATCGCCCAGCCGTATCCTTGCCGCGCGCGCAGGTTCGGTTCGACCCGCGCAGTCGTCAGCGCCAACATGGTCGCGGCGAGGCGGAGGCGCTCCCGGTCCGGGCGGTCAGGCTGTGCGGCGCTGGCGGTCCAACCGGCAATCGCCGCCGCCTGTGCCGCCGACCCACCGCGCGGTTCGGTGAAGCTGGCCATGGACGCGATCAATGGGTCCAGACGGCGCACTTCCGCGGGCAGGCGCTGGAACAGCAGCCCCTCACGCAGACCCCACGACGAGAACACCAGCCCCTCAGGCTGGAGCTCCTTGAGCATTGTGCCCAGCATCACTGCCGCATCCGGCAGCACATTGGCGCGACTGGTGGCGAGGCCCGGTACCTCGGCCAGCTTGTCCGGGCTGAAGCCTGCGAGTTGCTCGGCGATCCGTTCGGCGTCTTCGGTGCTCAGGGTGAAACCGTGCGGATCGGTCAGCGGATGATCCACTTCGCGCATCGCGAACAGGGCCAGCGCGCGCCAGGTGCCGCCGACCATGTAGAGCGGACCGGGATGGGCGGTAGCCCAACCGGCTTTGGCCATCTCCTTCGTCACGGCGCTCCGGAACGCCGCGCGGCCATCCTCACGCAAGGCGGGAAGACGCAGAGTTCCCAGCGGCAGGCTCGCCCCGTCGTGGCATTCCTCTCCATCGATCATGACAAGCTCAAGGCTGCCACCTCCGAGGTCGGCCACCGTCCCGCGCGCCTCGGAGAAGGCCCCGATCACGCCAAAGGCAGAACCGTATGCCTCCTCGATACCGGCAAGAAGCCGGGGCTTGAGGCCCAACTCTTCGACGCGCTTGAGGAACTCTGGCCCATTGCTGGCATCGCGCACCGCTGCGGTCGCGACGGTCTGGACATCCGTAATGCCCAGATCGGTGAGGATCGTGGCATAGCGCGCGAGTGCGGCGATGGAATAATCCATGGCCTTGGCGGGCATCGCGCCCGTCGCCGCAAGATCACGCCCAAGTCGCGCCGTCACGCGTTCGTTCAGCCAGACATCAGGCGCGCGGGCCGACCCGGAATAGACGACCATACGCACGGTGTTCGAACCGATGTCGATCACGGCGCGGTCCGGGCAAACGTCCAAGCCATGCGGCGAGGTGGTGGGAACGGTCACGCGGCGCCCTTGCGCAAGGTAAGCTTGGGCACTCGACTGTCTTTCAAAGCGTCCCCACGTCCGGAAAGTGAGGGGTTGGTCATGAAATAGGCGTGGCAGTTGAAGCCGCCGCTGCCGTTCGCGTCCACCCGCTCGTACTGCCCGTCCTCGCCGTCAAGAAGCCAGCTCTGTTCCGTGTCGAGGAGGTTGGCGAGCAGGACCTGCTCCAGAACCTGATCGTGCACGGTGGGGTTGAGGATCGGCACCAGCACTTCAACGCGGCGGTCGAGATTGCGGCTCATCGCGTCGGCGCTGGTGATGAACAGGCGCGCCTCGCCACTCGGCAGCGGGCGGCCATTGCCGAACGCCCAGATGCGGCTGTGTTCAAGGAAGCGGCCGACGATGGATTTGACGGTGATGTTCTCCGACAGGCCCGGCACGCGCGGTCGCAGGCAGCATATCCCGCGCAGGACCAGCACGATCTCCACCCCAGCTGCGCTGGCTGCATAGAGGCGGTCGATCACGCCCTTCTCCGTCAGGGAGTTGAGCTTGGCCCAAATCGCGGCGGGCCGCCCGGCCTTCGCATTCTCGATCTCCTGGTCAATCAGCTCGTAGAGCGTGCGACGCAGCGACAGGGGCGAGATTGCCAGCCGTTCCATCGAAGCTGGCTCGACATAGCCGGTGACGAAGTTGAACAGCCGCCCCGCATCACGCCCCAGCGCCGGATCGGCGGTAAAGAAACTGAGGTCGGTGTAGATCTTGGCCGTGACCGGATGATAATTCCCGGTGCCGAAGTGGCAGTAGGTGCGGTAGCCCTCATCCTCGCGCCGCACGACCATCGCCACCTTGGCGTGGGTCTTCCAGTCCACGAAACCATAGATCACCTGCACGCCCGCATTCTCAAGCTGGCTGGCCCAAAGCAGGTTCTGCTCTTCATCGAAGCGGGCCTTGAGTTCGACCACCGCGGTGACGGACTTGCCCGCTTCGGCTGCGGCGATGAGGGCAGCGACTACCGGGGACTGGTGCCCGGCGCGGTAGAGGGTCTGCTTGATCGATACGACAGCCGGATCGGCTGCCGCCTGTCGGATGAAATCGACCACCACTTCGAAGCTTTCATACGGGTGGTGGATCACGATGTCCTTTGATCGGATCGCGGCGAAGCAATCGCCGTCGTGCTCCATGATCCGTTCGGGATAGCGCGGCGTATAGGGTGCGAATTTGAGGTCCGGGCGATCTTCCGCGACGACTTCCGACAGTCCGGCGATGCCGAGCATGCCGAGGGTCTTGGTCACGGTCGCCTGACCCAGCCCCAGTTGCTCGCGCAGGAGCTGTTCCGCATCAGCTTCGAACGTTTCGTCCAGTTCCAGCATAATGACCTTGCCGCGCCGCCTACGCTGGATGGCCGTGCGGAAGTAACGGACGAGGTCTTCCGCCTCTTCTTCCACTTCGATGTCGCTGTCGCGCAGGACGCGGAAAATGCCGTGCCCTTCCACGTGGAATCCGGGAAACAGCAGCGCGGCATAGCGTGCGACCACCCGTTCCACAGCGATCCAGATGGGCTCTTTGGCCGGAACGCGCACGAAGCGCGGGATAGCGCTGGGAATCAGCACCATCTCTATCAGCTTGCTGCCGTCCGCCACGCGCGTCAGGTTGAAGAGGGCGCCGATGCCCTGGTTGGCCACGAATGGGAACGGGTGCGCCGGATCGATCGCCTGCGGCGTGATCACGGGCATGATGTGGTCGAGAAAGTACTGCCGCAGCCACTCATCAGCTTCGGCATCGATGCGGGAGTACTCGCCAACGTGAATGCCCTGCATCGCCAGCAGCGGGCGCAGTTCAGACAGCGCCGCCTGCTGGGCGCTTTCCAACTCCCGCACCTTCACATAGATTTCTGCAAGCTGCTGGGACGGGGTCTTGCCGTCGATAGACATCCGACCGACGCCGCTGCGTACCTGCCCGGCCAGACCCGCTACCCGGATCATCATGAATTCGTCGAGGTTGCTGCCGGAGATAGAGAGAAATTGCAGCCGTTCCAGCAGAGGGTATGCGGTGTTGCGGGCTTCAGCCAGAACACGCTCGTTGAAGGCCAGCCAGCTTAGCTCACGGTTGAAATAGCGCTCCGCAGGGGAAAGCTGGTCGGGGGCGTAAGTCTGGGGCGCGGCGCTGCTCATCGCTTCCTTCGCGAATGGTTTATCGTCGCTTGAGCGACCCGTGTTGCGGATTTCTTACAGGAGATCCGCGCTCCGGGCGATGGCGCCAATGCCGCGCTTGCCTTCGCTGCGCTCTAGCTGAACCACGACATCGATCACGGAAGCCGCATAGGCGATGGTGTCTGACCGCGTCAGGCCAATGCCCGTCTGCATCACCATCAGCGCCAGTTGCTCCAGCGCGCCGCGCAGGCTGTTGGCGTGGATCGTGGAGAAACTGCCCGGGTGACCGGTGTTGATCGCTCGCAGGAAACTGACGCTTTCGGCGCCGCGCAGCTCGCCCAGAACGATGCGGTCGGGGCGCAAGCGCAGTGCGGATTGCAGCAGTTCGTTGGGGGTCACCTTGGCTTCCCCCAACTCGCCCTTCACCGCGACCAGCCCAACACCATTGGCGCCGGGCAGGCGAAGTTCGGGAGTATCCTCCACCAGCACAACACGCTCCCCGGCGGGTATTTCGCCGAGCATCGCGTTGAGGAATGTGGTCTTGCCGGTGGAGGTGCCGCCGGAAATCAGGATTGTTTTGCGAGCGGCGATCGCGGCGCGGAGAAACGCCACGGGCTGTTCCGCCGGATCGGGCATTTCCGCTTCTGCGCGGCGAACCAGTGGCCCGGAGTCATAGGCATCAAGCGGCAGGTCCAGCCGACGGTGGCGGCGAATTGCCATAGCCCAGTGCTTGCGCGTTGCTGGCGGACCGCAGAACTGCACGCGGCCGCCGTCAGGCAGGGTCGCGCCCAGAAGCGGGTGCTCACGGTTGATACCCTGATGGCTGACGCGCGCGACCTGTTCGGCCAGTCGCTGGATCAGCTTGTCGTCAATCTCCGGCGTGTCGAGGCGCTGCATCCCCGGCTTCTCGGCATCTTCGATCCACAGCTCTCCCGGACGATTCACGATGATCTCCGTCACCGTGTCGCGATCCAGCCATTTGCGGAACGGCGCGAGATAAGCGTCGAGATAGACACTGCCGCTGGGAGCCAGCGGAAGGTCTTCCGTGTCCTCACCCTCGGGCGACAAGAGATGGAGTTCCGCGCTCATGCCAGTCTCAGAGCTGCGGAGCCTGGCTGAAGTCGAGATCGCGTGCGGTGAACACGCGGATCGGTTCGCCCATCCGCACCCGCACGGTCGGGCTGATCTGCCCATTCTGCTGCAGCGCAGTCGACGCGGCACTCTGACCGCCGCCCAGGACTACCGACGTGCCGCCTGAAGCAATGGTAGAAAGCCCGCCGATGACAGACAGCAGCATGGCGGAGCCGAACCGCTGGAAAAAGTGGCTGTCCACCTGTCCCGGCAAACCTCCGCTGCCGTCGAACGCGGTGGCGGGGGAGGCGAGCGATACGGAAACGCCGTCCGGCCGGATCAACCGGGTCCAGATTACGTAGGCGCGCTTCTGACCCTGCTGCAGGCCGCTCTGATACTGGCCGATCAGCCTGCTGCTCCGCGGAACGAGAAGGCGCGTGCCATCGTAGCTGCGCACATCCTGGCTCACAACCGCACGGACGAAGCCCGGCACGTCGGTGTTGATAGCCGTTTCCAGCACTGCGGGGATCATCGTTCCCTGCGTGATGGTGGTCTTGGGATCGAAGTTGTTCGCAGCCGTAGCGGGACCACCGCCGACGCCGCCGATGCGGCTGGCGAAGTCGCCGGCAGAACTGCCTGTGGGCCCTAAAGGCTGCGTCGTCGCTCCGTCCGCTGCGGTGGCCAGCGCAGCAGCGGGCGCAGGCACCGCATAGGCGTCATGAATCAGCGTCGGCGAGGCATAAGGATTACCCTGCGCAGCGAAGACCGGCTGAACTCCCGGCACGGGTACGGGGGCCGCGCCCGGCGCCATCGTCGGGATGGGAGTTATGCCGCTCTCGATGACAGGCTGCACCGCGTTCGCCGGAACAACCGGCGGTGCCGCCACCGCAGGCGGCGGGAGCGGTGTGGTCTGCTGAGGCTGGCCCGTGCGTGAGGCGTTAAGACCCCACAGCGTCGCGGCACCGAGCAGAGTGACAAAGCCAACGCCTGCTGCGAGGGCCAGTCCGTCGGACTTGCCTCTGCGCTGGGCGACTACCGGATAGGCAGTGCGGCTGGCCAGATCGATGACTTCGGCGGTGGCACCATCGCGCGGATCGTTGTCGTCAACTTCCTGCTGATGCTTCTCGGGCAGGCGCATGGCGAGCTTCATCACTTCACCTCCGTAGGTGTGGCTTGCGGCGAGGTTGTGGAACCCCGGGCAAGCGAGCGCGGTTCACGGACCGGGCCCTGGTTGGTCAGCACGGCGGTATCCTCGCCGGAACGCAGGGTGATTTCACGGGGCACACCGTCGACCACGATCACATCGCCGCGGACGGCGTAGTTGACCGGACCTTCGTTACCCTTCTGATCCTTGATCAGGATGGCGGGCAATGGTGTCGACGGCGCCCAGGTAAGGAACGTGGCGTTGCCATCGTCATAAATCGTCATCGGCAGAAGCTTGGCAGCACCGCGCGTACCCCAGGCGAAGTTGAGTTCCGCCGGATCGACCACCGCATAGGGATCGGTCGCCGCGGCCAGCTCTATCGCATTGGGCGCCTCGATCGCTGGCGCGCTGCCGTCAGCCTGCAACTCGTCCTTGGGCTCGTCCGGATAAGCAAACGACAGCACGTAAAGCGGATTGCGATTGGCCGGGCTGGCGACGAGATCGAACAGATATGTGCGCTTGTCCGTGACGACCGTCATGTTCGTAGCCGCGCGTTCGCTAAGCGGTTTGATGAACAGCAGATTGGCGCGGCGGTTAGGCGTGATCTGCCACTTCTGCGAATCGCCGACAGCGACGTTCTCGATACGCTCGTCATCGCCGAAGCGGATGGTGGCCTGCACGTTGGCATGGCCGTGGACGGTGACCACTTCGTTGGGGTTGTAGAGCCGTTCCACCAGACGCGGATCGTCAGCATAGGCGGTCGCGGGCAAGGCCAGCGGCATGGCAAGCAGCGCTGCGGCAAGCAGGGCGCGGTTCATCTCAACTTCTCCGTTGAACGGGACTGGCCCGTCTTTTGAGGGGCACTGCGGAAGCGGCTGCCGATGCCGCGCGCGCGTGAAAAAGAACTGTTCCCCCCTCCAGGCGCGGCACTGAAACCTGCGCCCTGAACGATGCGCGTTTCCCGCCGCGTCGCGCCGCTCACCCCCGAAGTGTCATTGGCGGCCGGCGGCAATGCTCCGCGCCCCATGCGAATGTCGCGTGAAGGGGCGGGGGACGCCGTCGCCGGATTGCTCGCGACACGCGATGCCATCATCACGGGCGGAGCAGCGGACGACACGCCGCCTGCAAAACGTTCGGTGTCCTTGCCAGGTCGATTTGCCAGCCCGAAGACTTCCCAGCCCGCCACCATCGTGCCCGCCACCTTGAGCACCATGAACATCAGCGCGACATGGACGGAGCCGATCATGAAGAAGGCCATTGCTGCCGTATCGTCGATCTGGCCCGGAGTTGCGGTCAGCGTGCGGAGCACCGGCACCGAGAGATCGAGCATCAGCGAACCGCCTAGTACGGCGAACAGCGGGGCCAGAGCGAGAAGGACCACGCCCTTCAGCCATCCGACGAACAGCCCGCGCGTCGCCCGGAACAGCGCCAGAATGATGAAGACGGGCCCGAGCCCCAGCAGGATCGCCAGTGCAATCTTGCTGGTGGCAAGTACGCCAACGGTGCCCAGCAGGAGGAGGGTTGCACCCAGCCACAGGAGGCCGGGAGGTGAGAACGCCGTGGCGTTGTCGGTCGCCGATCCAGTCGCCGTCATCAGTGCGTTGAACACGATGTCGATCTTGTCGGCGAAGACCTGCGTGGCTGAGCCGCGCGTGCCGGTGAGGATTGAGGCGAACTGGTCCGGCCCGCCGACCGCGAGGTTCCACACGACGTTCTGATAGGCCGCCCAACTGGTGGCGAAGGTCAGCACAACGCCCATCGTGATCATCCGCGGCGTGAGCGTAGAAACGCCCAAGCGGCTGCGGCCCGTGATCAGGGAGAAGGCGAAGAACGCTACATAGAGCGTCATCAGGATGGTGAGCGCCTGCAGCAGAGCGCCATTCGCGCCGAACAGACGCCCGAACGCCGCCTCGGCGCTCATGCCAGCGGCGCAGTCTACCGCGCGCAGCGAGTCGGCGACGCTGGTCCCGACGCCGTCCATCACTTGCTGGCAGGCTGCGGCGTTCATTCTGCGGCCACCCATGCCCCGAATTCGGGACCGGCCCGATCTTCAGGATGCTTCGTTTCCGGCCAGGCGTGTCCGGTCAGGACTGGATACCAGGCGGAGGGTTCGTTGCCGACCGCCTCGCGCAGCAGGTCAAGCCGGCGAACAGCGCTTTCACGGCCCGACAGCATGGTCAGCACTTCGGGAGCGCCGGACAGGTCGAGCCGGACGACCACGCTGGCGTCCGGCTGGCGCACCAGGAAACAGCGGCTATGCGCGGGCAGGCTGCGGATCAGCGAGAGTTCGTGTTCCGTCAGCCCGAAGCCGTCGCAATAGTCCTCTGCCCGGGCGCGGGCGTTGGGCATGAACACCATGGTCGCGGTCTGTTCGACCAGCGCCGTGGAAATGCGGCTGTCGAGAGCGTCGCGCGCGGACTGGGTGGCGAAGCCAACCAGCGCGTTGCGTTTCCGCAGCGTTTTCAACCAGTCGCGGATACGCGCGGCGAAGATTTCGTCGTCGAGAGCCTTCCAGCCCTCGTCGATCAGGATCATCGTGGGATGGCCGTCCAAGCGCTCGTCAATGCGGTGGAACAGGTACATCATCACCGGCGTGCGCAGACGTGGGTTTTCCAGCAGCGCGGTCATGTCAAAGCCCATGACCCGCGTTGAAAGATCCAGTCGGTCGTTCGCGTTGTCGAACAGCCAGCCATGCTCGCCAAATTCGATCCACGAGTTCAGCCGGTCCGCAAGATCGCCAGGTTGGGGGCGACGCGATCCTGAAAGCAATTCGCGGAAGAAACGCAGACGGCGCAGGCTGGGATCGTTGGCGTAGGCCGCATCCACCGCACCGGCGATGGTGGCCATCTCTTCCGGCCCTTCGGCCTTCAGCAACACGCCCAGCCAGTCGCGCAGGAACGCCCGGTTCGCTGCCGTGTCAGGCATGGCGAGCGGGTTGAACCCGGTCATCTCGCCCGCGACGATGCGATCGTAGCGACCGCCGATGCCGCGAATGAACAGCTCCGCGCCGCGATCCTTGTCGAACAGGATAGTGCGGGGGCTGAACTTCTGCGCCTGAGCGGCGAGGAAGTTCATCACCACGGTCTTGCCCGAACCCGAAGGCCCGATGACCGAGAAGTTGCCGAGGTCGCCGTGGTGGAAGTTGAAGAAGAACGGCGTCGCGCTTGTCGTTTCCAGCAGCGTTACCGCATCGCCCCAGTGGTTGCCGGTCGCCTGCCCCAGCGCAAAGCCGTGGAGCGATCCGAAGCTGGCCATGTTCGCCGTGGAGATCATCGCCCGGCGCACAAGGTACTGCTCGTTGCCGGGGAACTGGCCCCAGAACGCGGGTTCGAGATTGGTGTCTTCGCGCACCACGATGGCGCCCGTATCGGCCAAGGCGGCGCCAACGGCGGCGCTGGCATCGTCAAGGCGGGCCAGATCGCGTTCGCGCACCAGTACCGTCAGATGGTGGTCGCCGAACGACACCGAACCACCGCCAAGATCGTCGCGCGCGGCGAGCATATCGGCGCGCTCTGCCATCGCATCCTCGTCTGCCGAACGAAGGCGGCGCAGCGCGAGGTCGATCCGTTCGCGGGCAGTCTGCCGTTCCTGCGGCGCGAAGGTTTCCGTCACGATGAGTTCGACCGGCAGGCGCAGCATGGCGTCCAGCAGGCCGGGCGAGGTCGCGTCGGGGTAGTCTTTCAGGCTGAGGATGGAGGAAAAGTCGCTGCCGTCAGACCCGCGCAGTTCCATTGCATCCAAACCGAAGCTCGCCCGCCGATAGGGCAGCATCCGGCCGATGTCCGCCTCGTCATCCGGGCGGCGTACAGGGCGCATCTCGCCGTTGTAGAGGGCGGACAGCAACTCCAGCAGTTCGTTATTCGTGCGTCCGCTCGGGCCGGTATAGTCGCCCAGCGGCTGTGCGCCGTAATCGCCCAGTGATGCGGCCAGCGCCTGGATCGCTCCGCGCAGAGACCGCAGTTCGCGGGGATCGGCCTCAACTTCGTCAGAGCCGCGTCGGCGGAAGAACTTCGCCGCCTTTTCAGCCATGCCCGCCTTGCCGCGCGCCGGGCGGCGCACCAGCGTCACGAACTGGTCGTTCACGAACAGCGGATCCTTGGCCAGCTTTTCGCGCCAGCGCCGGTCAATGTGCGCGGCCAGCGGATCGTCGAAGCTGGCTTCCAGCTCCACCGAAACGCGGCGGCGGATGACGTGGTGATAGAGCACGAACCGCGCATCGAGATTGGACCGCAGCATCACCTCACGCGTCGCGGCGTGAGCGTTGAGCGCCTCGGTATCCTCGGTCTCGAACAGCAGGCCGGGGACCTGCATTGCGCTCATCAGCGAACCGTCCCGCAGCAGCAGCGTGTTCTCGTCCACCAACCGGGCATAGGGCAGGCGATCGCCGGCGTGCGCTTCCTTCGCGCTCCAGGCGGCAGCACCTAGCCACTTGCTCGTCATCTACATGCTCCTCCCGCCCGGACCGGGGCGGCGTCAATTACGCAGCGTAGCTGTTGCAGCCCCAGCGCTTGAAGTTTTTCACCCGCGGACACTTGCTGACCTTGGTGATCCACAAGTCGAACACACGCGGTTCGCGCAGGCAGGCGAAATAGCCGATGCCATGCATCACCAGCGCCGCTGGCAAGGCGAGGAAGCTTCCCGTGATCAGGAACAGCTCCGTCGTCACCGCGGCGTTGATGATGAAATAGTTATAGGTCACGCCGGCGAACATCTGCGGCCGGGTAAGGGCGCGATGAACCGGGTGGCGAACGAGATACATTGCGACCTCAGCCTATCGCCGCTGCGGACTGGATGCCCGCGACGATGGAGGCGGCTCCAAACAGGATGAAGCAGCCGATGATCACGGTGGCGCCAAAGCGCCAGTTCAACCGTCCGGTCAGCATCATGAAGCCGACTGCCGCAACGGCCATCACGGCAACCGCCGTTGCGACGTTACCCAGCAGGGTGCCCTGAAGCCATCCGAGTGCAGCAACGATCGGGCCAGACCCTGCCGGATCCTGAGCATGGGCCGCTGCGGGAAGGGTCAGAGCGGCAAGAGCCGCGATACGCGAAAGCATGCGCATATTATTCGGAACTCCGGGAATGGTCGGAAAGCCGCCCCAATACGGACGACACATAGGTTTGGGTTTCACGGATGCGTGGGATGCCGCCAGCGGCAATAACTCTGCCGGGGCCAGCGTTATAGGCTGCCAGCGCCTTTTCGATGTCGCCGTCGAAGCGGTTGAGCTGTTCGCGCAGATAGCGTGCCCCGCCTTCCAGATTGGCGAAGGGGTCGTCAGGGTTCACGCCCAGATCGCGGGCCGTTCCCGGCATGAGCTGGGCCAGACCGCGCGCGCCGGCGGATGACACCGCGTTGGCGCGCCAGCGGCTCTCCTGCCAGACCAGCGCCTCGATCAGCGCCGGGCTCAGGTCATAGCGAGCGGAAAGCTCGGCAACCTTGGCCGCGTAGGCGGGCGGGACGACTGCCGCGTGAACGTCGGGTTGGGCGATGGCGCTGTCGGGCACGACGATGTTCGCGGGAACTTCTGCCAGCTGCGCGCTTTGACCATTCGCGGGCGTCACTGAGGCGCCCTGCTGGTTGGTAAGCCACTGGGCCTCGCCGTTGACGCCGATTTCGAGCACGTCAGCGTGCGCCGGGCTGAACGCGAGTCCCGCCAGGCAGGTTGCAAGTGCGGCGAATGGCAGTCTTACTGTCACCCTATCCTCCGGCCGTTGAGGTTGACGGCCAAGCTACCCTCATTTTCGGCTAAACAAGAATGGTAAACAAGGCGTGGACAGCCGCTGTAAACGGACTGTCCGCCGAATAATTCATTTTGTACCCAAGACGGCATAGCCGTTGCCTGCAAACTCACCGAGATCGAAGCGTCTCTGCAAGCCCTTGCTTACTGTAAATGACAGCGGCGTGACAGCGGCGGCATAACGTGCCCGCGCAAAGGTAAGGCCCCGGTGGCAGCACTCCACCAGGGCCTCTACTGGAAAACGGCGAAACGCGGCTTTGTTGCGCTCAATTGCCTAGTGCAGCCAGCACATAGCCCTTTTCGAGGCGCTCGAGGCCCCGACGGGCTACCGCGCGCGAATCTTGCCACGATCCATCGGCCATCTCCACTTGGTAGCGTGTGGGGCTGGAAACCGCCGCTGTAAGGGCACGTTCGGCGCGTTCCGCATCGCCGAGCTGTGCGTAGGCCGTGCCCAGGTTGATGAGGGTCGCTGGATCGCGAGCGTCCCGTTGCAGGCTCGTCTCCAGCAACGCGACCGCCTCCGCCGTGCGGCCGCTGCTCAATTCGTCAAACGCCACGTCACGCTGTTCGTAAATCACAGGCTCCGGTCCCGGCGTCGATGTGATCGGCTGGGTTACGACGAGCACGGTCGAAAGGATTGCTGTGATGGACATGACATTCTCCCGAATGAGTTGATTTGTCCTGAAGATGTTCCCCGTAAACAAGAACTGCAACAAAAATGAAATAGAGTCACAAAAGTGAAACATAGAGCTTTGTAAATGTCATAATCGAAATAATACGGACATATATCGGACAAAAGTACAAAAAGTCGTGTTTGCAAAGAAACTGTCACCTCACGGTCCTAGCTGCGGAGCCGCGATCATGATGTCGCATGTCGATTTTCGATTCCGGCTTCTTGAGGGGACCGTTCGCCGTGACCAAATATTCTCGTTCGCTCGTTCTTGGCTGCAGTGTGCTGGCGCTATCCGCCTGCGGCCCCGATGACATCGCCTCGCCTGGCGGTGGCGGCAACGTCATCATCAACCCCACTCCGACGCCTTCACCCACGCCCACGCCAACTGGCCCTGCGGTAGTCACGCCCGCAGCAGGCTGTCCGACCATCGCCGATCCGCAGGGACTGACGGACGGCGGCACGATCACCGGGCCGACCGGAACCTGGCGCATTTGCACGCTGCCCAGCGTGGTCCGCACCTCGACGACGCTGCCGCAGGTGCCGGGTGTGCTCTACCAGATGAATGGCCGCGTGAACGTCGGCTGCGATGGCGGCTTCACGGCCCCCACCGCCGGTGCACCACACACGAGCAACACTCCGGGCTGCTCTACGCCACTGACCGCCGATACCAACGTCACCCTGACCATTGAGCCGGGCGCGATCATCTATGCCAGCACCGGCCAATCGTGGTTGGCGGTCAATCGCGGCAACAAGATCAACGCCGCTGGCACCGCCGCGAGGCCCATCGTGTTCACCAGTCGGGACAATGTGCTCGGCCTGAACGACGACAACTCGCAGGGTCAGTGGGGCGGCGTCGTGTTGATGGGCCGTGCCCGCACCACGGACTGTGTCAGCGGCTCGGTTCCCAACACGTGCGAGCGTGAGACGGAAGGCGATCCCGACAAATCCAAGTTCGGCGGGCTGGACGATACCTACAACGCGGGTCGGATGAGCTTTGTGCAGATCCGCTACTCAGGCTTCGTCCTCGGCGCCAACTCCGAGCTTCAGGCGCTCACTACAGAAGGCGTCGGCAGCGGAACCGTGCTGGACCACATCCAGAGCCACAACAGTTCCGACGATGGCGCGGAATTCTTCGGCGGCCAGTTCAACCTGAAATACTACATCGCGACCGGCGCTGACGACGACAGCCTCGACGTCGATACGGGCGCGCGGATCAACGTGCAGTATGCCTTGCTCCTGCAACGTCCAGGGATGGGCGACGCGCTGTTCGAAATCGACAGCAACGGTAAGGAATCCGATACCCCGCGGACCAAGCTGACGGTGGCGAACTTCACCGCGGTGCAGGGTCAAGTCAGTTCCAATAACGAGAGCAATGACCAGGCCAGCACGCTGTTTCGGGGCAACTCGGACGTTACGCTCGTCAACGGTCTGATCGTTTCGCCTAACAACGAATGCGTCCGTCTCCACGGCACCGGTTCGCTGGCTGACCGGGTGACGCTGACGGTTCGCTCCGTGGGGCTGACGTGCAATGCCACCAAGTACATCGCCTCCGGCACAGCAGGCATCGCCTACACTACAGGCGACATCGCGGGGCTGTTTGGCGCGAACAACAATAACGACGCGCTGACCTCCACCCTCACCGGGCTGTTCATCAACGGCGGAAACGAGGGCGGCCTGACTGCCACCGATCCGAAGACGCTCGACGCATTCTTCGACACGACCAACTTCGTTGGCGCCGCGCGCAGCACCGATACCTGGTGGCAGCAATGGACCTGCAACAGCTCGTACGCGAACTTCGGTACGGGCAACACGGGTGACTGCACCTCGCTGCCGATCTTCTCGTGACCTTAAGGGGCCGCGCCAGCGTCAGGCTGGCGCGGCCCTTCTTGCATTTGATTTGACCATGAAGGGGTCTTTGACATGACCACTGGCAAGCGGCTCTCGGGGCTGCTTCTGCTCACTACGGCACTCACCTGGTCCGGCGTTGCCTTGGCTCAGGATACTGCGGCTGACGCCAGCGCCGAAAGCACCGATCAGGACGACGCCGATATTTCCATTCCGGGCGGGGCGATCATCGTCACCGGGCGCATCAACCGCGACCCGACGCGCAATTCCACTCAGGTGCTCTCCGTCCTGTCCTCAGAGCAGATCGCCCGTACTGGCGAAGGCAATATCGCTGGCGCGCTGGGCCGCGTTACGGGCCTTAGTGTGGTGGGATCTGGCTTCGTCTACGTGCGCGGACTGGGAGATCGCTACTCGCTGGCGCTGCTCAACGGATCGCCGTTGCCAAGCCCGGAACCGCTGAAGCGCGTCGTGCCGCTCGACATCTTCCCGACCGGCCTGATCGCCTCGTCTCTGGTGCAGAAAACCTACTCGGCCAACTATCCCGGAGAGTTTGGCGGCGGCGTGATCAACCTGACCACCAAGGCCACCCCGCGCGAGCCGTTCCTGACGGTGAGCGTCGGAGGGTCATGGGATACCGAAACGACCAACCAGCTCGGCTATACCTATTACGGCAGCAGCCTGGATTGGACGGGGTTCACCAACGCCAATCGCGACATTCCGCCAGCGCTTCAGGCTTTCTATGACAGCGGAGAGAGGATCAGCTCCGGTCTGGTCGATACCTCTGCAATAGCCGCGCAACTGGTTACCGGTCGCAATTCGATCGCGCAGCGGTGGAGCCACCTTCCTCCGAACACCTCCGTGTCGTTCTCCGGCGGCAAGACTTTCGCGCTGGGCGACTATGACTTCGGGGTGATCGTGGGCGGTGGCTACAACAACCGCTGGACCAGCCGGGATGCCATCCAGCAAACCTCGCTCTCTGCCGATCTATCAGGCATCGATTCCGACTTCCGCCGGGTGACGACCGATCAGCGGATCGTGGTCAACGGGCTGCTGGGGCTGGGGCTGGAGTTTGGAGAGAACACCGTTCGCTGGACTAATCTCTATGTCCGCGACACGGTGAAGCACACGCGCATCGGTCTCGGCACCAAGGATCAGTTGGCCCCCGAGTTCTCGCAGCAGCGAACCGCATGGTACGAACGTCAGCTGATCGACAGCCAGTTCGTGGCGGAGCTTGAGCCGATCAAGGGCCTTGGCGTGGACATTCGTGGCGGTTACGCCAACTCTCAGCGCGAAGCCCCGTTCGAACTGGCGTTCGAATATGTTCGGACGAACTCAGAGGCCGATCCGTTCGGCCAGTATTTCGTCAACCGCCTGAACCGCAACGCGGGCAGCGCTGACATCACGTTTTCAGACTTGAACGAAGACCTGTGGTCGGCTGGCGTGGACGTCAGCTATGAGTTGGCACCCGGCATCGTGACGACAGTGGGCGGGGCGTGGTCGGACACCAGTCGCACCAGTTCGCGCCGCCAGTTCCTGTTCGACGCGCCGCCCACCCTGCCGCAGGGCGTGGGTACGTTTCGGCCCGATCTGCTTCTGCAACCGTCGGTGATCGAACACTTCGGCATCGGCCTGATCGAAGCCGACGAAAGCGCGCCGGCATTCCGCGCCGGGCTGGAAACCTGGGCGGGATACGCCAAGGGCAACGTCGAGATCGTGCCGGGCCTCATGCTCGATGCTGGTGTTCGCTACGAGAAGGCGGAACAGTCGGTCAGTCCGATCCAGGTATTCACCGTCCCCAGCGCTTCGGCTGCGACGACCGCGCTCGATAACGAATACTGGCTGCCGGGCGCGACTCTGACCTGGGAAGCGGCGCCTGACCTTCAACTGCGTGTCAGCGGGTCGAAGACGATCGCTCGGCCGCAGTTCCGGGAGTTGATCTACCAACCCTATTTCGACCCCGAGAGCAGCCGCATGTACAGCGGCAACCCGCTGCTGACGGACAGCGAGCTCTTGAACGCAGAGGTGCGGGGTGAATGGTACTTCGGCGGTGACGAGCGGGTCTCGCTGGCCGGTTTCTACAAGAAGATTGACCGGCCGATCGAGGCGTTCGTGGGCCAGTTCAGCGGCAATTTCACCACCAGCTATGCCAACGCGCCATCGGCCAAGCTTTATGGCGCCGAGGTAGAGGTGCAGAAGTATTTCGATCTCGGCGGTTTTGCGGGCCTCCCTGAATCCCGGCGGCTGGTCGTCACAGGAAACTACACCTACACCCAGTCGGAACTACAGGTCGGGCCCGACGACACGGTCGCGGTTTATGGCGCTTTCTCCACGGTTGCGACGGATTACTTCCGCGACGGTGCTCCGCTTACCGGACAGTCGGACCACCTCGTGAATCTGCAGATCGGGTTGGAGAACCAGGATCGGCTATCACAGCAGACCTTCCTGCTGACTTACGCCAGTGATCGCGTTGTCAGTCGTGGCCTCAACGGAACGCCCCCGCAGCCGGACCAGATTGAACGGCCCGGCCTGCGCGTCGATTTCGTCGCGCGCGAAGGCTTCAGTGTTCTGGGTAAGGACGTGGAAGGCAAGGTCGAGGTGCGCAACATCTTCGGGCGCAAGCACGAGGAATTCCAGCAGTTCGAAGACAACCGGATCGAGATCAATACCTACGATGTAGGCACCGTGTTCTCTGCGTCGCTGTCAGTGACTTTCTGACAGGATCCCTCACGCAAATGGGCTGCCCGGCCTCAGGCAGGGCGGCCCCTCAGGGAAAGTCGAGGACGTAGCCCTTGCCGTGGACCGTGCGTAGCAGGTGCTGAGCGCCCGCATTGCGCAATCCAAAGCGTAGTCGCTTAATCCAGACGTCCACCGTCCGCATGTATTCGGGGTCTCCGGACTTCCCGAGGGCGTGGACCAGTTCCTGCCTGCTCAGAACGCGGTTGGGGTTCTCGGCCATGAACCGCAGGACGCGGAATTCATTAGGGCGAAGCGGCACAAGCTTGCCCCGCCATCGCGCCTGTTCGCCTTCGACGTTGATCTGCAATTCGCCCAATTCGACGGTGTGCAATGGCGCGCGGCGGAAGTCTGAGGAATGCAGCGCCAGCACTCTATCGAGCATGGCTTGTCGGTCGAGCGGACCGATTGCGTAATCGTCCGCGCCCGCCTGCAGCGCACGGCGGCGATCGTCGCTGTCGTCGCGCTCGAGCACGATGGTGACATGGGCATCGCGCATCCGGGCGTCGGCGCGCAGACGGCGGCACATCTCAAGGCCGGACAGATCGTCCATGACCCAGTCGACATAAGCCCAAGCCTGACCTTCGATCAGGCGGCGGGGCCCGGCGCCGGTCAGAAGATCAAACGCGAACAGCGTATCGCCGCTCGAAAACGGCTCGAACTGCGCCGCAGCGCTGTTGGTCGCTAGTATGCTCACACGGTTCATTGCGCCGCAGTTCCCTGACCTGTTCAGGCCGTTCCTGCCGCGGTGATGTGACTGTCATATGACGGCACCCGCGGGGGCGCAGACACCCGCGAAAGCATTGAACCCGCCGGCCGCGAAGGGGGGGGGAGCGGCCGGCGGGTTCGGTGCGGTAACGCTCAGGCAGCGTCGACCAGCACCACTTCACTGTCTTCGATCGCGGTCACGGCGATTTCCGCTTCGTCACGGATCGCCACGCCGTCGCGGGCATTGGCCGCAACGCCGTTGACCTCGATCTTGCCCGTTGCAGACACCAGATAGGCGCTGCGCCCTTCACCAAGGGCATAACGGACAGTCTCACCTGCCTTGATGGTCGCACCGGCCACGCGGGCATTGGTGCGGATGGGCAGCGCGTCGTTGTCGTTGGCCATGCCTGAAGCCAGCGTAACAAAGCGGCCCGCGCGGTCGTCCTTCGGGAAGGGACGTGCACCCCAAGTCGGTTGACCACCATTTTGGTCAGGGAGAATCCAGATCTGGAAGAGCTGGGTCACCTCGTCCTCCATGTTGTATTCGGCATGGGTGATGCCGGTGCCAGCGCTCATCACCTGCACGTCGCCCGCTTCGGTACGGCCCTGATTGCCCAGGCTGTCCTGGTGGGTCACCGCGCCTTTGCGGACGTAGGTAATGATTTCCATGTCCCGGTGAGGGTGCGGCGGAAAACCCGACTTCGCCTGAACGGTGTCATCGTTCCACACCCGCAGCGATCCCCAGTGAATGCGGTTGGGATCATGGTAGTTGGCGAACGAAAAGTGATGCTTGGCGTCGAGCCAGCCATGGTTCTCGCCACCCAGCTTTTCGAAGGGACGAATCTCGATCATCGGTTGTTCCTTTCCGAAGCATTTGCGGGAACGCGCGGCCGCACTCCCTGTGCTGTTGGGGCCGATATAGGGCTTGTTGGCTTTCCTGTTCAGTGAGATAAATTAGGCTTAACTGTTCGAGAAAATCGAAATGAAAGACCCTGGCACACCCACCTTCGATCAGCTTCGGCTGTTCCTCACGGTCGTCGAAACCGGCAGCTTTGCTGCGGCGGGCCGCAAGCTCAACCGCGCAGTCTCGGTCGTCAGCTATGGCATCGGCAATCTGGAGGCGCAGCTTGGGGTTTCGCTGTTCGAGCGGGAGGGGACGCGCCGTCCGAAGCTGACCAGTGCAGGGGAAGCCGTGCTGGCAGAGGCGCGCACGGTCGCTGCCGGCATCGATGGCCTGCGCGCCAAGGTGAAAGGTATGCTGGACGGCTGGGAAGCCGAGGTGAGCCTGGCGGTAGACGTGATGTTCCCCGCCCAACGGCTGGCCAAGCTGCTACGAGCTTTCCGCGCTTACTGCCCAACCGTCAGTTTGCGTCTGCACGTCGAGGCGTTGGGCGCGGTGATCGCGCTGGTGAAGCAGGGGCAGGCGGGGCTGGGCGTGGCAGGGCCTATGGCGCGCGACACGGGCGGCATAGAGCGGATTTCCGTCGGATCGGTGCCGCTGGTGCCTGTGGCTGCGCCCGATCATCCACTCGCGCGCCTCCACCCGATGCCCCCGGCAGCAGGGCGCGATCATATCCAACTTGTACTTAGCGACCGATCTGATGTCAGCCAGGGACAGGATTTCGGCGTGCTCAGTCCGCGCACCTGGCGATTGGCCGATCTGGGTGCGAAGCACGCGTTGCTGCGAGAAGGGATCGGTTGGGGCAATATGCCGCTCCCGCTGATAGAGGCGGACCTCGTCGCGGGGACGCTGGTGCGGCTGGATATGCAGGACGATATCGGCGGCACTTATCGCTTTCACGCGATCTACCGTCCCGACACGCCCCCGGGTCCGGGCGCCAGTTGGCTGCTCGAACAATTCGTTTCTGACGCCGGGCAATACCGGCCTTTCCCCGGCTTGCCCGACGCGTGAACGGCGCGCTTGCGCCGATTGCCCGCCGTCGCCAATCAGCGCCGATGCGTATCGCTCTCTACGAACCCGAAATTGCTGGCAACGTCGGCGCTGTCCTTCGGCTCGGCGCGTGCCTGGGCGTTGCTGTCGACCTGATCGAGCCGATGGGTTTCGAATGGGATGACCGCCGCGTTCGCCGCACCGCCATGGACTACATCGACCATGTGTCGGTGACGCGTCACCCCACCTTCCACGACTTCAAGGCGACAACAGGCCCCGCGCGACTGATCCTGTTCACGACGAAGGGAAGCCAGTCGGCTTACGACTTCACCTTCTCGGCGGATGACATCCTGCTGTTCGGCAAGGAGAGTGCGGGCGTTCCCGCCGCCATCGCAGAGGCTTGCGACGCCCGCGTGCGCATTCCGATCCGGCCAGAAGTACGCTCAATGAACCTGGCCTCGTCAGCCGCTCTCGCTCTCGGCGAGGCGCTACGCCAGACTGGCACTTTGCCGGGATGACACAGCCGCATCAACGGGCAACCTTTGCGGTCTGCCCGGTCGTTCGATCAGCGATGCGGAAATGGCGGAGACGGATGAAGCCGCATCGAGCGCCTATCATTTTGAGATAAAATCTTTTTTATCGGACGAGGCTCTGCAATACCATCTATAATGTGTAAATATATACACATCACCTATTGATGGACGTTCGTGGAGTGTGTAGATATATGCACATGGAGTGGGGCGGCGCCAAGATAATCAAGCGGCTCAAGGCGAGGGTTGGACCCACGTTAGCACGAAGGGTTCGCACCATAAGTTCCGCAAGGGCTCGGTCACGGTGATTGTTCCGCACCCGAAGAAGGACCTGCCCAATGGGACTGCAGGGTCGATAGCGAGAATGGCGGGCTGGTAATAATCCAGCCTGCGGGAGTGAGACATGAAGTATTTTTACGCACTGGTTCAGAAGGACGCCGACAGCGCCTTCGGCGTGACCTTTCCAGATCTGCCCGGCTGCTTCTCAGCGGCCGACACGGAAGAGGAGTTGATCAGCAACGCGGTGGAAGCCCTCGAACTCTGGTTTGAGGATCAGGAGGAAGTCGCCCCGATGCGGTTCGCAGAGATCCGCGAAGCGGTGGCAGATGATCTGGCAGCGGGCGGCTTTCTGATAGCCGTTCCCCGCATTGCCAACGACCACCGGGTTACGCGGGTGAACGTGTCGCTCGAGCGCGGCATTCTGGATGCCATCGACGCGGCGGCATCAGAGCGAAGCCTGACCCGCAGCTCGTTCATCGCTCAGGCCGCTCGCAATGAGATTATCGGGGCGCACGGATAATGCGAGCCGCATCGGCCTACATGAAGCAGGGGTATCTCTGCATTGTGGATGAAGCTGGTGACGAGGTGCCAGGCACACGACGGCACCTGAAGGAAGTGCGGGGAGCGAGTCAGAGGTCTTAGCCTGGCGAGCTGAACAGCGGAACCGTGGATAGGGAAGGCTAAAAATCGCATCGTCGGCGCGGGGTTGTGGCGTCCAGTTCCGACTTGCACAAGACACACGCATTGCGGTCATTACCGACTTGCTCCAAAAGACCCTGCGCAGTGGCCTCGGCAATGGAGAGCCCCTATGGATGACCGCACGGCTGACACGCTTAGCAAGGTTCCAGCGGTCACGCTCTCATTTTGGATCATCAAGGTTTTGGCTACGACGCTCGGCGAAACCGGCGGCGATACCGTCAGCATTACGTGGCTCGGCGAAACCACACCCGCCGCCGGGGCCAATGCCCTCAACGGTTATCTGGTTGGCACAGGCATCTTCGGGCTTGCTCTGCTTGCGCTTGTCTGGATCCACGTAAGGGCCCGCAGGTTCAACCCATGGCTATACTGGGCGACGATCATCGCATCGACGACCGCAGGCACCACTCTCGCGGACTTCGCCACGCGATCAATCGGACTGGGGTATCCTGGCGGGTCTTTGCTGCTTTTCAGCTTGGTCTTGATGTCCCTGTTCAGTTGGCACCGCGCGCTAGGGACGGTCGATGTGAACCGCATCGACTCGGCGCGCGCTGAAACCTTCTACTGGATCACAATCACATTCTCTCAAACGCTTGGTACGGCGCTTGGGGATTGGGTGGCTGACGGTCGGCTGGGATACTCCGGCGCGGCACTGCTCTTTGGAGGAGCGCTTGTCCTACTGACGGTGCTGTATTTTCTCACCGATATTTCGCGGGTTCTGCTCTTCTGGGCAGCTTTCATATTGACCCGGCCGCTAGGTGCGACAGTAGGAGACTTTCTCGATAAGCCCATTGCAAAGGGTGGGCTTGAATTTAGCCGACCATTGGCAACCGCTGTACTCGCAGCCGCTATCATCTTGCTGATTCTTTTTGTCCCTCAACAGGCCGGGGGGCATCCAAAGAGCAATTCGAAGGCGTAAAGCCATTCTGCCCGGCAGCCGACCAGAGTTTTTGGCCGGTGCTGCTGACCATCAAATACAGCTGGCCGGAGTCGCCGAGCTTCTAGGCCCGGTCCTTGGCCTTGGCGGCTTTGATCTTCGCGTCGTTGAGTGCCACGTGCCCGATACCATGCCCCGCACGGCACAATACCATTCCTGATGCCATGCCACGCGGTGAACGCTTGTGAACAAGTGCGGAACACAGCAGGGGTCACGCTGTCCCGGAAACCGCAGAAATGCAAGGGTTTGTGCACTGTTGCGCACGGTATCTTGGCGGAGACGGAGGGATTCGAACCCTCGGTAGGAGTAATCCCCCTACGGCGGTTTAGCAAACCGCTGGTTTCAGCCACTCACCCACGTCTCCGGGCTGGCGCGGGGCGGGCTATAACGGTGGGTCCGGGCGGCGGCAAGGGGGCTTGGGAAGGGAATTATCAGACTCGACTCACCCCAAATCAGACTCACCTCGCCGCGCGTTCATTGCCGCTTCAGCCGCAGAGGATTCTTCTAAGGCGTGAAAAGGTCCGCCTTACGTGACCCTCGGGGCTTCGATGATGTTGATACGAATCGCTAAACAAATCCGCGCCCGCTCTCTTGCGGTGACTCTGCCACTCGCTTTCGTCGCGGCTGCCGCGCCGCTGGCTGCGCAGGGTATCCAGACCATCGACCCGGATGCCGCGATCGACGCCGATCTTAACTCGCCCTCCACGTCGGCCGCGCCGACGGTGTATGATGGTGTGCCTACCTACCCCGCACCCAACAGTACGGAACCGACTTATCCGGCACCGGCAACCCCTGCGCCTGCAGCGACCGGAACGACGCAGGCCGCGGCCCGTACTTCCGCTTCGTCTGGCGACACCTATCACGAAGATGACCTGATCGGTGCGGCCGAAGGAGTGTTCGGCAAGGGCGCCCAGGGCCTCGCCGGGTTGATCGAAGACATCCTTGCCAAGCAGGGTGAGCCCAATGCCTATATCGTGGGCCGTGAAGCGGGCGGTGCATTTGTGCTCGGCGCGCGTTACGGTTCGGGCACTCTGTTCCACAAGGTCGAGGGGCAGAGGCCGGTTTACTGGACCGGGCCGTCGATCGGGTTCGACGCTGGCGCAAACGCGGGCAGCACCTTCGTTCTCGTCTATAACCTCTATGATTCGGCCGACCTGTTCGAACGCTATCCGGCTGGCGAAGGCGCCGCCTATCTGGTGGGCGGTTTCAACGCGAGCTACTTGCGCAAGGGCGACGTGGTGCTGATCCCGATCCGGGTCGGCGCGGGTCTGCGGCTGGGCGTCAACGCCGGCTACATGAGGTTCTCCGAGAAGCAGCGCTGGTTGCCCTTCTAGGCCGCTGGAAAAAAGCGCTGAATTCGCTCTTGCGGGCGCGCGTGGCGGGGGGCATGGAGCCGCCGCTATGCTCGACAGACTAGACCAACAGCCCGCCGACGCGCTTCTCGCGCTCATCAAGCTCCACGATGCGGACCCGCGCGCCGACAAGATCGATCTCGGCGTGGGCGTTTACCGCACAGGCGACGGCGCGACGCCGGTGTTCGGTGCCATCAAGGCAGCCGAGGCGAAACTCGTCGCAGAGCAGGATTCCAAGGCCTATCTCGGGCCGGAAGGCGACATGGGCTTCGTCCATGCGCTGATGCCTTACGTGTTCGGCGGCGAAGATCCGTCGCGCGGCGGTCGCATCGAAGGAATGCAGACCCCGGGCGGCACCGGCGCCGTTCGCCTCGCCGCGGCGCTGGCCAAGCGTTCTGGCGTAACGCGCATTCTGATGGGCACGCCGAGCTGGCCGAATCACGCGCAGATTCTGGCTGATCTTGGGCTCGAACTGGTTACCTTTGCCCACTCTACGGCCGACGGTCAGGCTGATCTTGACGCCCTTAGGGCTGCTCTTGGTGACGCTGGTGAAGGCGATGCGGTGCTTCTGCACGGCTGCTGCCACAACCCGACCGGTACCGATTACACGCCTGCCCAGTGGGACGAGATCGCTGCTCTGCTAGGGAACAGCGCCGTTCTGCCGATCATCGACCTGGCCTATCAGGGCCTCGGTGCTGGCATGGACGAGGACGCTTACGGCGCCCGCAAGGTGCTCGCTGCCGTGCCGGAAGCGCTGGTCGCGTATAGCTGCGACAAGAACTTTGGGCTCTACCGCGACCGTGTGGGCGCGCTCTACATTCAGACGGCCGACGGCGATGCGCTCAATCGCGCGTTGTCGAATGGCCACGCTCTGGCCCGTGCCGCATGGTCGATGCCGCCGGACCACGGCGCTGCCGCCGTTCGACTGGTGCTGGAGGACAAGGCTCTCAGCGCGCAGTGGTTGAACGAGTTGGAAGAGATGCGCAATCGCATTGCGCAAGTGCGTGCGGCGCTCGGCGATGCCGGGACAGCAGGGACTCTGGACCTCATGCCGGTCGCCCGCGGTCACGGCATGTTCGCCACGCTGCCGCTGTCGAAGGACCAGATCCAGTCGATGCGCGACGACCACGGCGTCTACATGGCGGGGTCCGGCCGCATCAACATTGCTGGCCTGACCATGGGCAACCTGCCCAAGTTCGTTGCAGCACTGGCCTCTGTTACCAGCGGCAACCCTGCCTGATATGGACCGGCAGCCGATCCTGGAAGGGGAGCGGCTGCTGCTTCGGCCGTTGAAGGAAAGCGACTGGGGCGCGCTCTATGCCGTCGCAGCCGATCGTGAGCTGTGGGCGGTCCACCCCTCGCACGATCGTTGGCAGGAACCGGTGTTTCGCGAATTCTTCGCCGACGCGCTCGCGCAGGGCGGGGCCCTGGCGGTAGTGGGCAAGGACACAGGCGACATCATCGGATCGTCCCGCTTTCAGGACTACGACCCGGCTGACGGTGGTTCGGTGGAAATCGGCTGGACGTTCATCGCGCGCCGTTTCTGGGGCACGGGCCTCAATGCGGAAATGAAGCGGCTGATGCTCGCTCATGCCTTCCGGTACGTCGAGCGGGCGTTATTCCGTGTGGGGACAGACAACGTGATCTCGCGCAAGGCGATGACCCATATTGGCGGCCGTCTCACCGGAGAGACCTGGATTGAGGAGCGCGTTGGGCGATCGACCGAACACGTGCTGTTCGAAATCGACCGGGAGAGCTTCGCGTCCGGGCCCCTGTCGAGCTAAGCGATCAGCGCCGGATTGCGCGCCAGGCGCCCAGCACGACAATCGCTGCGGCGATCCCGCCCACGTCAGCGACCCAATCGAGCAGCTCGGTCTGGCGATGGAGCACGGGGATGGCTTGCACGAACTCTATCAGCGCGCCGAACGCGGCAAGTCCGATCACCAGTTTCAGCAAAGAAATGCGCGGGTAAGCCAGGCCGCCCAGCAGGACGAGCGTAAAGAACGCGGCGGCGTGCTGCATCTTGTCCGTATTGGGAGGCATGGTCGGGGGATTGGGCATACTGGATAAGATCAGCACCGCGCTCAGTACGATCCAGAACACGGCGCGGAAGAGCGAACCCCAGGGATCCCGCTCGACTGTGGCGGGCGAGTTCACGGCAATATCTTCGCTCATCGGTTACGGAGGCTTTCGAGCCTTTGGAGGTAACGAGCCACCGTATCGATTTCCAGGTTCAGTTCGGCACCCTGTGCCATCTCGCCCAGAGTAGTGGCTTCGGCAGTGTGGGGAATCAGGTTGATACCAAAGTCCACCGTGCCATCGGCATGATCTGATACTTCGTTCACTGTCAGCGAAACGCCGTCGACCGCGATTGATCCCTTGGGTGCGATGAATGCTGCCAGATTCGCGGGTGCGTGAATGGTCAGGCGTGTCGAATCGCCCTCCGGCCTCCAGTCGGCGATCGTGCCGACGGCATCGACATGGCCTGAGACGATGTGGCCGCCCAGTTCGTCACCCAGCCGCAGCGCCTGCTCCAGATTGAGGCGGCGGCCTACACGCCACAGGTCGCGAGCTGTTCGGGCAATGGTCTCTGCCGAAACATCCACCGCGAACCAGGCATCTCCAGCCTCTCCGCCGCGGTCGACCACAGTCAGGCAGACGCCCGAACAGGAGATCGACGCGCCGATGGCGATGTTGGCTGGATCGTAGGGGCAAGCGATGGTGATGCGCAGATCACCGCGCTGATCCACACTGGTGATGGTGCCGATAGCGGAAACTATGCCGGTGAACATGGAAAAGCCCCTAGCCTGCCTTCTGCCAGATTTCGAGCGTGTCCGGCGCAAATGTCCTTCGGTCGACCAGATCCCATCCCTCCGGTACGCCCTGCGCGCCAGCGTGACTAAACGCTGGAACGCCCTGACCAAAGGTAACAGGCGACCGGTAGATCAGCAGCCTATCGACCAGCCCCGCCGACAGAAATGCCTCTCCTGTTTCGGCCCCGCCCTCGATCATGAGATATTGCAGGCCGAGCCGGGCAATATCTGTCGGGGAGGCGATAGCCGTCCAGCCGTCGGGCGCCGCGCCGCGCGTCAGCAGAAGGCGCTGGGGGCTTCGCTGTTCCAGACCCGACAGTCGCACATCGAGTGAGGGGGTGTCGGCGCGGAGGGTGCCGCCGCCCACAAGTATCGCATCTGCGCGCGCGCGTTCGCGGTGGGCGTGGGCGCGTGCCGGCTCGCGGGTGATCCACTTGCTGGTGCCGTCGAGGCGGGCGATGAAGCCGTCTGCCGTGATCGCCAGCTTCAGGGTTACCTGAGGAAAGCCGCTGTGCCGCGAGCGGAGATAGCCTGCCAGACTTCGGCGGCAGTTCTCGTCATCAGCGAACTGCGCAGCGACACCTGCTTCACGCAGGCGCGCTATGCCCTGGCCGCACGTCCTCCGGTCCGGATCCTTCACACCCACGACAACCCGCGCGACCCTCGCCCTTACGACCACGTCGGCGCAGGCCGGCCCCCGTTCGCTGCGGTGGGCGCAGGGTTCGAGAGTGACGTAGAGCGTCGCGCCAGCCGCCGCCGCACCCGCCTGCTCGATGGCAACGGCTTCGGCATGAGGTCGGCCACCGTTCTGTGTCCAGGCCCGGCCCACCACCGCGCCATCACGCACGAGGATAGCCCCTACTGCCGGGTTAGGCCGACTCAGTGGACGCGCGCGCTCTGCCAGGCTGGCAGCAGCCGCCAGCCAACGCGAATCTGCAGGATCAATCATCCGCAGGAAGGGGGGAGGGCGCTGCGACTGGAGAGGCTATGGACTTGGCGTCCGCCGGGAGAGGATCGTCACGATACTGCCGTTCCAGCTCGTCCGGGTCGAAGCCGGAGGCACGCGCCAGCGCGCGATAGTTCTCACGCCTGCGCTCTGCCCGAGCTTCCAGTTCGGCATTGAGCTTGTCCTGGAATTGCTGGTTTTCGATGTTGGATTCGACGATCTCTGCGTCGGTCCGCCCCTCTTCAAACGTGCTGATCCAGGTGATCGTGGGCTTTTCAGGTAGCGCCCGCTCGCTTTTGGGTATGAACACCGCGAGTACGATGGCCGTTGCGGCGATTGAAACGGCAACGATCGTCCAGCGGTAAGGCGTGGGCTGCTGCCAATATTCGAGCAGGTCTCCCATCGCGCCGACGGGGGACACATCGCGAAAGTAACCTTTACGGCCGAAAAACATGAAGCGGAGATAGGCGTTCCCAGCGGGTTTCGCCAGTGCAGTCGATACGGCACAAGGACGAATGGTCAGCCGAATGCGGCGTAAAGAGTGCGGCCTTCGCGGCGAAGCCACCCATCAGCCTCGGATATCTGGCCCTCGAACAGGTCAGCCAGCAGGGCACGGAACGCGGGCGAATGGTCGAAGTGAACCAGGTGGGCCACTTCATGAGCGACTACCGATCGGCGCACGGCGTCGGGTGCCTGAATCAGCCGCCAGTTGATCCGGATGCAGTGCGCGCCATCCCTCGCTCCTGAACAACTGCCCCACCGGCGCGTCGCGCGTGAAAGTCGCAATTCAGGTACCGGCCGGTCTGCACGCGCGCAGTACTCGGTAAGATCTTGTGACAGCAGCGAAATCGCCTCCCCTTCTAGCCAGCGGCGAGTGCGTGATGCGACCGTTTCGTGCGGACCGCCCAGCCGCAAGCGATCGTCATGCACCGACGGCTTGCGCGGAAATGCGCTGTTCCAGTCGATCGTCAGCTGCCGACCTCGATAGGCCAGCGTTCCATCCGGACGTGGAGGCTCGGCGCGGGGAATCCGGGCCAGTTGTTCCTCAAGCCATTCGACCTTCTTGCTGGCAAAACTGACCGCGTCGGCGGTTCGGCCCCATTGGGGCAGGGTAATCCGTACTTCGCTGCCATCGGGCGCGAGTCGCATGGTCAGCCGGGTTGCACGCGCGTGGCGCCGGATCGCGAGCGGCAGATCGACGTCGCCGATGCGGACGGAGGGAGAACCCTTGTCGCGCCGCAGCCAATCGATCATCCGGCATCCCATTCGACGATGTGATGTTCCAGCGGGCCTGCCTCGTCCTCATTGACGACGCGCCCGGCAATACTGGCCCCGGCAGCGATCATCGTCTCCCTGCTTCCGGTCAGCAGATAGTGCCAATCCGGCAGTGGCCGATTTTCCGAGCGCCGGCGGTAACCGCAGGTCTCGGGCAGCCAGGTTATCTGGGCGACAAGCCGCGGCGTGAGGCGCAGGCAGTCGGGCACGAAAGCCTTGCGGTGGCGATAGTCGCTGCACTGCGCCGTATTCGTGTCGAGCAGGCGGCAGGCGACGTTGGTCTGGATGACCTCGCCGGTATCGGCATCCTCCAGCTTGTGCAGGCAGCATCGACCGCAGCCGTCACACAACGCTTCCCACTCATCGCGATTGAGCGTCTCTAACGGCAGCTCCCAGAAGCGATCTCTCAGCTCACCCATCTCTCGAGTTCCGCTGCGACCTTGTCCGCTCCGCCGTCAACCGGGAGAAGAGCAATAGGTTCTCCATTCCGGCCCATGAGATAGGTCGACCGGCTGTGGTCCATCAGATAGCTGTCGCCGCCGGCATCTTCACCTTTGGCGTAATAAGCCCCGAAGCTCTTCGCCACGGCGTCGATCTGTTCGGGAGTTCCCGTCAGGCCGATCAACTTGTCGGAAAACGCAGCCGCAAATTCGCCAACTTTCTCAGGCGTGTCGCGCGCGGGGTCGATGGTGATGAAAATTGGCTGCACTTGCGCTGCAAGTTTTGGGTTCGCTTCCTCGAACTTCGCGTAGCCCTGCATCAGATGCAGGACATCTACCGGGCACACGTCAGGGCAGTAAGCGTAACCGAAATAGATGACGCGGTACTTTCCGTCGAAGTCTTCCGACCGAACGGTTTTGCCATCCTTCCCGACGAGTTCGAACGGCCCCCCAATCGCCGCGCCGGCAAGGGGCGGCTCGGCTTCGTTGGCTGACTGTCCGCTGTTACCGCAGGCGGAAACGAGCAGGGTGAAGGGAAGCGCGAACGCGAGGATTCGGGGATATGTCGTGGACATGGCACGTCGGTTCATGCTCTGCTAAAGCACGGGCGGCAAGGGCGGAGTCCTCGCCCATCGGGGCGTTCGCACGATTTTCGAGGAGGATACGCGTGACTCGGGGTGCATTGCGCAAGCTGGCGGCCATCGCGGGGGCGGCTGTAGCGCTGACCTTCGCGGCTCCGGTCGCGGCGCAGAACTACTCTGACGGCTACAAGCTGTTGCAGTCGGTCGAAAAGAAAGACCGCAGCGAGTTCGACAAACTCGTGGCGAAAAACCACACGGTCATCAACGCGCGCGATCTCAGCAATGGCCGCACGGGCGTGCACATTGCCGTCGCCCGTCGTGACATCACCTGGCTGACCTATCTCGCGCAGGCAGGGGCCAACACGAACGTGGCGGACAGCCGCGGTATCACTCCGATCATGCTCGCCAGCCAGCTAGGCTGGATCGAAGGCGTTCAGGCGCTGATTGGGCATGGCGCGCAGGTGGACGTGCCTAACTCTGCAGGGGAAACTCCCCTCATCTCTTCGGTCCATCGCCGAGATACGCAGTTGATGCGGATACTGCTGGGCGCGGGCGCCGATCCAGACCGGACGGACAATTCAGGCCGGTCAGCGCGTGACTATGCCAAGCAGGATGGCCGCGACAGCCTGACCCTCGCCGAAATTGAGAAGAGCGCCGCCAATTCCGGCGGCCGCAGGGCGGGTGGCGACACTTACGGGCCGAGCTTCTGATGCAAAGCGATGATCTGACGCTGGACGAATTGCGGCTGGCGCTCGCGCCCGCCATTGCTCGGGCTGCTGCGTTCGATGGTTGGAGTGATGAAGCTCTGACCCAAGCGGCTAAGTCCGAAGGTGTCGACCCGGCAGTTGTGCGGCTGGCGTTCTCCGGCGGCGCGATGGGAATGATCTCTGCGTGGTCCGAAGCGAACGACGAAGTCATGCGGTTGACTTTCGCTGACGGCAGGCTCGGCGCCATGAAGGTTCGAGAGCGTATTCGTGCGCTCATCATGACCCGGCTGGAACTGTTTACCGGTCAGGAAGAGGCGCTGCGCCGCGCGCTTTCCATACAGGCGATGCCGCAGAATATTGCCCAATCGCTGAAGCTCAGTTGGCGTAGTGCTGACCTGATGTGGCGCCTCGCTGGCGATACTGCGACAGACTACAACCACTACACCAAGCGCACGCTGCTCGCCGGGATCTACACGGCATCGCTAGCGGTGTTCATTGACGACACCAGCGCAAACAAGGCCGCGACGCAGGCCTTCGTCGATCGCCGGATCGAAGGCGTGATGAAGTTCGAGAAGGCCAAGGCCCGACTGCTGAACTCGGACATTAAATTCGATGTCGCGCGCTTCCTTGGTCGGCTGCGCTATCCCGCAAGGTAGTTCCGCTGCGCGACTGCGCCGGTGGAAATGGCGCGCGCTCAGGTTGGCATCACGGACCGGGTTGGCCTACATCTTGGGGGACTCACTTATTGGCTCGCCATAGCTGCGAGTCATTGACCCCTCGAGAGGATTTTCATGGCAGGCAGCGTCAACAAGGTAATCCTGATCGGCAATCTCGGCCAGGACCCTGAGGTGAAGAGCTTCCAGAACGGTGGCCGCATCGCCAACCTGCGGATTGCCACTTCGGAAAACTGGAAAGACAAGCAGACCGGGGAGCGCAAGGAGCGCACCGAGTGGCACAGCGTCGTGCTCCAGTCCGATGGTCTGGTCGGCGTTGCCGAACGCTATCTGCGCAAGGGCAGCAAGGTTTACATCGAAGGCCAGCTTCGCACCCGCAAGTGGCAGGACCAGAACGGCAATGACCGCTACACCACAGAGGTTTCTGTGGGCGGCCTAGGTGGCGTTTTGACCATGCTAGACGGCGCGCCGGGTGGCGGCGGGGGCGGCCAGCGGGGCGGTGGCGGCAACGACTGGGGCGGCGGCCAAGGCGGGGGTGGTTCATCCTCCGGCGGCGGTGGCGGCGGCTGGAATCAGGGCGGCGGCGGATCGTCGGGTGGTGGCTCCTCCGGCGGCAGCGCATTCTCAGACGATCTGGACGACGATATCCCGTTCTAAGCTGCCCTCCGACTGGGAAGTCTATTGCTTCTTCAAAGCCGCCAGCGCCGCAAATGGGCCGCTGGCGGTTTTGTCGTTCAGGCCAACTTCCTTGCGTGTCTGCTCGGCATTCGGACCGACGGCGTAGGGGTCGATTGCGAGCGAAAGGCTCTGCGCCACCGCCTCGCCCAAATCGAACACGTCACCCTTAAATGGTATCTCGTCTAGCTCATCTGCTTCTAGCTCGATCTCCGCCGCCTCGATCGGGCGTTCGGGCACAAAGCGCAGCGTCAAAGGCTCGTCGATCGTGGTGGACAGATCGTCTCCCGAGATGGCGCAGCTTTGTACCACGTCAGCCGCAATCCGACCGCGGGCGTCCACTGCCTCGCCGTCCGCTATCAACTCTACCATGGCTTCCAATCGACCTATCGACACGAGGCCGAACCGCTTTGCCAAGGCGGCGCGTTCATCCTCATTGGCATCTACATTCACCGGAAACGCGGTCAGGAGACGCCGATCAATCAGGCGAGAGAATTCGGGTTGGGTCACAGGGAGATGTCTCCGGCGAGCAGGGTCTTGCTGTCCAGAGCGGCCACCTTGTCGGCAAGCTGGCGCAGGCGAGCTGCGAGATCGCTCGTATCGCGGCCCTCCAACATCGTCACATTGCGCGTCAGCGCGTCCTGCAGAAGGCTATTGTCGCTGGCGGCAAACGTTTCGCGCAAGGCGCCAAGCCTCCCGCCGAGGACGGACATCAGGCGACCAACCTTCTTGCCCACGACCACGTCGCCGACGCCGCTCTCGCGCAACTGGCCGTCCATATCTTCTACGAACAGTTCGGTGAGAAAGGCGCTTTCCTGCACCAGAACCCGGTCACGCTCCATCCGCAGGAGGATGATCGACAAAACCACGGAAACCATGTCGAACCGACCCGCGACTGTGTCGGCCACCCCGGCGTCGCGGTAGAAAACGGGATCGCGAGCCAACGCGATCACCTGGTGCCATAATGGCCGCAAGGCATCGCGAGGGTCCGCTTCGCTTGGGGACCTCGTGAACAAACGTTGTAAAAACTTCATCGGTGACCTGTATTGTTATTCAGCGCGCATTCAAAGCCTAGACCCCACCGCCATTGCGCGGCAGAGCGCCAGCCCCTAAGGCTCGCGCGGCGAAATATAGGCGCGAAGGCGGAGAAGTCGAGCGATGGCGGGTACGAGGACGATCGCGGCGGTGCTGATCATGGCGTCGCTGGCGGCGGGTTGCACGCCCATCGTTGGCCATCGCGGCTACCTGAACGATGAGTTTCTGGTCCAGTCGGTTCAGCCGGGTGTGGACAACCGCCAGTCGGTTGAGCGCGCACTGGGTCAGCCTACGCTGAAGAGCCAGTTTGGTGACCCGGTGTGGTATTACATCGGCAGCACCACGGGGCAGAAGCCATTCACGACGCCGAAGATCACGGATCACTCCGTGCTGGCAATTCAGTTCGACGCAGCGGGCAACGTCGCCAGCGCGGAGCGCACCGGCATGCAGAACGTTGCCCGAATCTCTCCGGAAAGCGCCAAGACGCCGACTCTCGGGCGTGAGCGGACGTTCCTGGAAGATCTGTTCGGCAACATCGGTCAGGTCGGCGCCGCAGGCATGGGCGGGCAGGGGCAGTAACCCGCACCTTTCCTTGCCGCTCGTCCTTCGCTTGAAGCGGGGACGACGCTGTCCCATATCCTGCGCATGGACGATAGAGAGGCCCGCCCCGGCCATTCCTGGGGCATGCCGTGGCACGGCACCACCATCATAGGCGTCAGCAAGGGCGGCAAGACCGTGATTGCCGGCGACGGGCAGGTTTCCATGGGCAATACCGTGATGAAGCCCAACGCCCGCAAGGTCCGCCGCATCGGTGAAGGAGGCAAGGTCATCGCCGGGTTCGCCGGTGCAACCGCAGATGCCTTCACCCTGTTTGAACGGCTGGAAAAAAAGCTGGAGCAGTATTCCGGCCAGCTTCTACGCGCCGCTGTGGAACTGGCGAAGGACTGGCGTACCGACAAATATTTGCGCAATCTTGAAGCGCTGATGATCGTCGCTGACAAGGACACGCTGCTCGTTCTAACGGGTAATGGCGACGTGCTGGAGCCCGAGGGCGGGATCACTGCCATCGGTTCGGGCGGCAACTACGCCCTGGCCGCAGCCCGCGCGATCGACAGCTACGAAGATGATGCCGAAGCCATTGCGCGAAAGGCGATGGCCGTTGCGGCGGACATCTGCGTCTTCACCAATGACCGGGTAACGGTCGAAACCATCTGAGCCCGCCGCAATTGCGCACGGGAACCGAGGATTCCATGAACGATAAGCTGACCCCCAAGACTATTGTCAGGGCGCTGGATGAGCACATCATCGGGCAGGCCGAGGCGAAGCGCGCCGTTGCGGTGGCCCTGCGCAACCGCTGGCGTCGCCAGCAGCTCGGCCCTGAGCTGCGCGACGAAGTCACCCCCAAGAATATCCTGATGATCGGCCCCACCGGCTGCGGGAAAACCGAGATTAGCCGCCGACTGGCGAAGCTCGCCGATGCCCCTTTTGTGAAGGTGGAAGCCACCAAGTTCACTGAGGTTGGCTATGTCGGTCGTGACGTGGAGCAGATTGCCCGCGATCTGGCGGAAGAAGCGATCCGTCTCGAAAAGGATCGCCGCCGTGAGGCGGTGCGTGAAGCTGCCAGCAAGGCGGCGATGGATCGTCTCCTGAAGGCTCTGGTAGGCGACAATGCCAGCGAAGCCACGCGCGAAAGTTTCCGCCAGCGCATCGTCGAAAACGCGATGAATGATGTTGAGGTGGAGATAGAGGTCGAAGACACCCCGCAGATGCCGTTCGACATACCCGGCGGCAACGTCGGGATGATCAACCTGTCGGAAATGATGAGCAAGGCGATGGGGCGGCAGAACCTGAAGCGTCGCAAGCTCAAGGTGCCCGATGCCTGGGACAAACTGGTCGACGAAGAAGCCGAACGACGCATGGATCAGGAAGATGTGGCCCGTGTCGCGCTGGCGAGCGCCGAAACGAACGGAATCGTTTTCCTGGACGAGATCGACAAGATCGCCGTCAGCGATGTGCGGGGCGGTTCAGTGAGCCGCGAGGGAGTGCAACGCGATCTGCTACCGCTGATCGAAGGGACTACCGTTGCGACCAAGTATGGTCCGATGAAGACCGATCACATCCTCTTCATCGCGTCCGGTGCGTTTCACTTGGCCAAGCCCAGTGACATGCTGCCCGAACTTCAGGGCCGCTTGCCGATCCGAGTGGAGTTGAAGGCGCTGACTGAGGAAGACTTCGTCGCGATCCTTTCCGACACGCGTGCCAATCTGGTGGAACAATACAAGGCGTTGATCGGCACGGAGAAGGTCACGCTGGACGTAACACCCGATGCGGTCCGAGAGATTGCCAGGATCGCCGCGCAGGTAAATGAAAGCGTCGAGAATATCGGCGCGCGTCGTCTTCAGACGGTGATGGAAAAGCTGCTCGATGAACTGAGCTTTGAGGCGGAGGATCGCGCGGGTGAGACCGTTACCGTGGACGGTGCATATGTCCGCGAGCGGCTGTCCGATCTCGCGCAGGACACGGATCTCAGCAAGTACGTGCTGTAGCCGCAGGCCAATGCCGGCGGTCACGCCTGCCTTATGGCGTTTCGGACCACCCAACGAAAACGCCGCCGGTATTGCTACCGGCGGCGTTTCTCTATTCGTATGCTTCGCGTTTTAGGCGAAGTTGAAGCGGATACGCTCGGTCTGCTTGCGCTGACGCATACCAGCACCGATGGCGCCGAAGCCCAGGATCATGAGCAGCCAGGTAGACGGTTCCGGTACGGCCGAGAGAATGGTGGCTTTGATCAGGAAGTCGTCGTGGTTATCGTCACCGGTGATCTCATCGTCATACCCGAAGTAGAACGAGTCGCCGATGCCCAGGCTCAGCTTCTTCTGGTCGTTCGGAAGGAAAATTCCGAAGCCCGCTTCACCAACAGTGGCGGCCTTACCGGTGAGCCCAGAGGTCGTGAAGTTGAGCAGACCAGCCAGACTGCCAGCAGCGTAGTATGCTTCGCCGATCAAAATCGGGGCGCCGAAATGGTTCTCACCCGGATTGTGAGGCGAAGTTTCGGTGTAGCTCAGTCCCACCGACGAGAAGGTGTCGTCGAAACCGCTTTCTGAACCCAGGAACTCGAAGCGAAGAACGTATGCTTCCGTCAGGTTGATAGCCGCGCCGACGCTGGCATAAACAGGGTTTGCGCCCAGAATGCCGCTCAGTTCCGGATAGAACATGTTGTCTGCACCGGCTGAGCCGCCGGGGCCGGGGACCGGCGTGGTGCTCGGCCAAGTGATTTCTACAGACGCGTTCGCGCTGGCCGGCAGGGCCAGGGCAGACAGTGCCGCTAAAGCAGCAAGATGCTTCCTCATGTTACTTCCCCCATTCGACCGCGCGGGATTGCGCGAGCTGACGTGCACGAAAGAATGAAAAACGAATGTCCAGGGCGACATTCGAAACTTTCCTGCTCACAACCCCTATTGAAAGGTTAACGGCCTTTTGAGGAGTCCTTTTTTTAACCATTTCCGAGCGTGTTCCGAACTGGGACGTCTCACCCCCCGTTCGTGACCGGATCGTTGCCGGGCCCAGAAGGTTCGAAACCTGAGCAAAACCAATCGAAATCCGGGGTTTGCTCGCGTGCGAAAATGCCGCAATGCAACATTTGTTATTCGCGGCTGCGATCACGAGTTTGGCGGAGCGCAATCCCAGTATTTTTCTAAAAGATGCCATTCGACCGACAAAAAAGGCGGAACGAAGTGTTTTTGCGGGAGTAGGGCAACCTACGTAGCGAATCTGAGTGACAAAAACTCGCCCCGAGTCGCCCAAAATTAGGGACCCTATTCCGGATACCAATAACGCGAATGGCAAGTCTCGCAGACGGCATCCATCTCGGTAATCAGGTCGCCCGCCGCTACTACGTCTTTCGCTCGCGCCGCTTCCGATAGCCGGTTGGCGTGTTCGGCAAATGCTGCAGCCATCTGCTTCAGACCAGCGGGATCTGTATCGATGTGACGCTGAACGTCGGCCATTGAAATCTCGCCGTCGCCCACAGCCGTATTTCCGGAGGCAGCGGCGATAAAGCGGTTTGCAGAAGCCATGCTGTTGCCGGCGGCTGCCATCTCGTCCGCAGCACTGGCGACGCGTTCCCATTGTGCATCGCTCACCAGCGCCGGATCTATCCCGCCCTCGTCGTTGAGTGCGCCGTTGCTGACTTCCCAGATGGCCAGCATAGCTGGGTTGACCACTTCCTGCATGGCGGCGCGTACATCCAGTACGCCGGATTGTGCGGTCGCAGCAGCCGCAAAGAAGGCCATCGCGGCCGTGCCGATGAAAATCGAGGGTCTAGTCATCTCGTTATCCTGAGTGGAGACAGTGTCGTGCGCCTTGATTGATCGCAAAACGCGCGGAGTCGGCTCGATTAACAACTACTCGGCGGCTTGATCCAGTGGGTCATCGCTGTCTGCAAGCTGGCGATTCCACATTTCAGCGTAGAGCCCGTCGCGGCGAAGCAGTTCCACGTGCGTGCCGCTTTCTGCCAAGCGACCGCGGTCGAGCACGAATATCGTACCCGCATCGGCGATCGTCGAAAGACGGTGCGCAATAGCAATGCTGGTGCGATTCTCGGAAACGCGATGCAGCGTCTGCAAGATATCCTGCTCCGTTCGGGTGTCGAGCGCGCTGGTCGCTTCGTCGAGCAACAGGATGGGCGGGTTCTTCAACAAGGTCCGCGCAATCGCAACGCGCTGTTTCTCTCCCCCCGACAGCTTGAGCCCGCGTTCTCCAACTTCGGTATCGAAGCCTAGAGGCAACTGGCCAATAAAGGGCAGGATAGAAGCATCCCGTGCGGCCGCAGCGATCTCGTCCTGGCTGGCCCCGTCACGGCCGTAACCAATGTTGTAGCCGATCGTGTCGTTGAACAGCACGCTATCCTGCGGAACGATGCCGATCTGCGCGCGCAGGCTTTCCTGCGTTACCTCGCGAATATCCTGACCGTCGATCAGGATGCGGCCTTCCCAAGGATCGTAGAACCGAAACAGCAATCGTCCGATGGTAGATTTGCCTGCTCCCGAAGGGCCAACGATTGCAACATGCGAACCGGCGGGAACTTCTAGGCTAAGCCCGTGGAGGATCTCGCGGTCTCTGTCGTACCCAAACACGACCTGATCGAACACCACCGTGGGCCGACGGATGATCAAAGCGGGCGCAGAAGGTGCGTCCTTTACCTCAACCTCAGTGTCGATTAGCCGGAACATCTGCGCCATGTCGATCAGACCCTGCCTGATCGTGCGGTAGACCCAGCCAAGCATGTCGAGCGGGCGGAAGAGCTGCATTAGATAGGTGTTGATCAACACCAGATCGCCAACGCTGAGCTTTCCCTTGCTCCATCCCCAGACCGTGAAGGCCATCGCGCCGCCCATCATGAGGTTCATGATGACCGCCTGGGCTATATTGAGCAGGCCTAGGGAGTTCTCGCTCTTGATGGCGGCATCGGCATAGGCACGTGCAGCCGCACCATACCGTTCCTGTTCGCGCTTCTCAGCCCCGAAGTATTTGACGGTTTCGTAGTTGAGCAGGGAATCGACTGCACGCGCCAAGGCCAGCCCGTCGAGATCGTTCATCTGGGCACGCAGCTTCGTGCGCCATTCGGTGATCGCACGCGTGACCCATATATAAGAGGCAACCGTGACGGCGGTTGCGGCCACCATTTCCCACCCGAATTTGACGTAGAAGATACCCGCTACCACCACCATCTCGACTGCTGTCGGGGCGATGTTGAACAGCAGGAAGTAAATCATCGAATTGATGGACTTGGATCCGCGCTCGACGATCTTGGTCACTTCACCTGTGCGGCGGGATAGGTGGAAGCGCAGGCTTAAACGGTGGAGGCGGGCGAAGACGTCTTCCGTAAGGTGGCGCACCGCGTCCTGACCAACGCGTTCGAACACTATATTGCGCACGTTGTCGAAAAGCACTGTGGCGAAGCGCCCCGCAGCGTAGGCAACTACCAGCGCGAGGGCGACGGTCGCCGCCGGGTCGCTATCCTTGGACATGGCATCGACCGCGCCAGCGTAAGCAAAGGGGAGGGCGAGCACGACGACTTTGGCGATAAGGACGAAGAACCCCGCCAGGGCGATACGCCTGCGAAGGTCGGGCCTGCCCTCGGGCCATAAGTAAGGAAGGAAGCGGCGAACTGCCGGCCATCCGGCGTCTTCAATCAGGGGGCGTTTGTTATCTTTGGTCATGTGGCCGCTAATGTGGGGTACTCGGGGGCTTGCGGCAATGTCGCCGAAGCTCCGGCGGAGATGTGGGCGGAGCCGCGTCAGGATAGGGTCGGCAGTCAGGCGCCGATGATGGCGCCATGTATGGAGTCAAAGCCGCGCACGTCCCGGGGCAGATCGAACAGGATCTTCCCGGTCGGGAAGTCGATCGCCACGCGGCGGAAGAGCCTCAGTTCGGACATACCAAGAATTATCGCTGGTTCATCGTTCAGTCCGAGACTGCTGAAGGGCGGGGAGTCTGCGAACAGGATGGGAAAGTCACGTAGGGCCAGGCGTCCGACCGTAAGCTCGCGAACGACCTTGGACGGTCCCGACAACTGCTGACCGGTTATGTCGGTCAGGCGACTTTCGCCCAGTGTTCGCCGATTCCGCAGCTTTTCGAGCAGCGCGAGATTGCCGACACTACTCTGCGCGCCGGTATCCACGATGACCGCGACCCGCAGTCCTTCGAACCGCGCCTCTGTTATGATGAGTCGTCCCAGACGCCGCCGCGCCTTCACGATGATCTCGTATCCGCTGTTGCCGCCTAGCTCTGCCGCGTCGGCAACCAGGATTTGACGTTTGACGAAATCCAGGAGCACGCGCTGAGTCTGTAAGCTGTCGATCCCCAATATCCCGTCTGCATCTCCTATATGCGCCGCCTCCACCAGTGCAGCGGTCTGTATATGGAAGCGTCTGTTGCCGAACCCGAGGTCGGCGACGGACGTGGTCTCTACCTTCTTCCGCCCGGCCATGCCGACAAGGGTCGCCGTTTCACGGTCAAATAGCTGAAGCCGGTCAGCGAGTTCGCGCGAGAGGACTGTTGCCTGCGCGCCCGTATCTATCATGAACCGGAAGGGGCCGTTCTCGCCGATGGTCACGGCCACCGTCATGCGTTGATACCGGTCTGCTCCCATATCGATGCTTTCGGCATCGGATGAGTTGACAGGCGCTGGTGCCGCAGGGGGCACGGGGTCTGATGCAGAGGGCGCGGGCGCAGGGACAACTGCCGCGATTGCGGCGATCAGAGCGGCGGCACCGGTGTGCGATAGCGAGATCATGATCGCTCTCCGCTCCGTGACGTAGAGTTACGGAGCGATCGCATGATACCACGGGGCGTTCTCACATCCAAACATACGTGAAATCGGGTCAACCGACTGGGGCCGCAGGGCTCGCTCCCGATTCACCTCCTTCCGAATCAGGATTCGCCGCCCCAACGGGGCCTTCGTGCCGAAAATGCCCTCCTAACTATCCGTAATCAGGGAATTTTTCGGCAAACGTAACAAAATTGCAAAACTCCGGTTGACCGAATCTGAAGGTCTCCATATATGGCCACTCACCGCAGCGGTGCTGCCGGATTAACCGGCTTTCACTGATGTGGTCGCCACCTTTGAACGGACGACCGGCCCCCGGTG